>JACCDW010715211.1_pt1 | contig 200733 bp, 158 predicted proteins | sample 7449781 | NCBI WGS metagenome assembly JACCDW01 (sample SAMN15323449, study PRJNA562643) | freshwater metagenome | isolation source: river surface water | place: USA:Blue River Watershed | collected 2017-08-18 | reverse complement strand
GTAAAATCTAAAGAGTTACTTTGCAAACTTTGGGCAACATATTCTTTATAATGCTGCAAAGACGAACAACAAAGAATTAAAGGATTCCACAGATTAACTGAAAAGCACCAACTCCAATGATTATCATTAGTTCCAGCACTTCCTATAGCTTTTACTTTACCACCCATTTTAAATACGATACTATTATTTTCATTTAAGTAAGAACAGAAATTAACGCCTGTAATAGCAATTTTGTTTTCAATATTATCTATTATAGAATTATTGACTTCGTCAAACAATGCATATTTATTATAAAGCGGCTTAGATAAAAATATGCTTGATGATCCATCTGGTAAAGTATTTTCAAAAACATTATCAGGATAAGGATCATTCAAAAAGAAATGATAGCTTTTATTTAAATCCAAAAACTTAGGTTGCAAAGACCATTCTAACCTTCCTGAACCATCAAGTCCGTTTTCTAAATCTAGGGGAGATGGGTAATTAAAATCAATACCCTGCCAAGTCTGTGATGGAAAACCATAATCTATGGTAGCCCATACATAAGAATTATCCCTTAAAATCATAGTTGATTTTCCAGTATTTTGTAATAATACATTTTGATAGGAATTCATACTAAAAGGAGATTCTCGTCTTATTGAGCTAATACTGGAATTATCAGAATTTAAAGTTACTGTTGTTTGACCACTTAAATTGATATATCTATATACAGAAAGCGTCAAATTTTGATACTCAAAAGGAGTGCTTAGCCAACACGAAGCTAGTTTTTGATAGTATTCATTATTGTTTACACTAATAGGACAATTACTAAATACTTCTACTGCTATTGTTTCTTGAACTGCGTTGTAGACATAGCCATTTATACCATATTTATAGAAAGCCTGAATATTCTCAGCTAAAATTTCGTCGTTATTTATTTCACAGTAATTTTCATTAATTGGGTCCTGATTACCGCTAAACACTCCACTTGCCTCTAAATAAAGCTCAGGACAAATACCATTAATGGCCAAGAAATGATTTCTAATGGCAGACACTAATACATTAACACGCATCACGGATATCCTGTAAGAATCACCCCTTACAGTGTTCTGATTTTCAACGTAAAGAAAATCACATTTTTCTAATAATGGTCCGTAAGACTCCGATATTCTTTTTTCAAGATTAATTCTTACTAAAGGATTATAGTCTAGTAAAGAATACTCAAGTGTGTCTCCGATTTGAGATTCTAGGCTTAATCCATTGCCAAAATTACCCAACCCTCTTATTGAAACTTTTATATCAGAGAAAGAAAATTTTATTTCTCTGATCAAGTCAATATAAGCACCATTAATACTAGCTATCTCTGCTTGTGTACCAGAAATATCTCCAGAATTTAAAATACTAATAGTGTTTGGGTATGCACAATATCTAGGGTGAGGAGAGTTGTTGTTAATGTCAAAATTAGAGCTAAAATCTATTACTATGCCGTAATAATAATCATATATAGACTGAGCACCATTAGAATAATCAGATATAGCAGAATCAACATCTTGTAAATAATTAATGATTCCTCTATAGTATGGATTCCCGTTAGAGTCTAAATTATAATATCTATTTTGAGTATCGGTAACTGGCTTTATAAAAAGCATCAAGCCATCTATGGAATTTGAACTACCTGATATCTCTTGGCTCAATCTTTGTGCCCACAGTCCTCCGTCTTCTGGAGCGTACTCTAAAGATATGGATGCACGAGATGAATAAAGCTTTGAAGGCCTTCCACTTCCACATTCACATGGTATTCCAGACAGTTCTATTGAAAATGCTCTCAAAGATGGCAACTTGCTTGCAATATTACATATACCCTCATTCTGTATAACCATTCCAGATATAGATAAATAATTCTGATCACAAGCAGGACTTGAAGCAAATATAAATCCTAATGGAGATTGATCGGATGGAGCCGCTATACCGCATGGGTCGTCTACAAGCCATTCATAGAGATCTGGATTATCGAAAGCATGATTTGCCAATTCAGAAAAAACTATGTTTCCAGCGACTTCGCGTTCTATTACATTCCCATCACACCTTAAAACAACTTTTATTAAATTAACAGCATTAGCATTTGCGGCAATTGAAGAAAATACAGAACTTAAATCTAAACTGCTGCTAACTTTCAGCAAATCTAAATTAATGCATATACCTAAATCTTTATTGAGAGCGTTAGCATCCTTAAGCTGAAACTGGACTATAGATCCCATTTCAAAAGGCACAAGATTAAATGAATCTGAATTTATATAATAATCAATTGGATCAAATCTGCCTAATTCCTTATTAAGCAAAAGCTGCCTTGCCCTATATGGCTTTTCTGTAGCATTAAAAGTAACTGTTGCATTTCTCAAGCTATCCCAAGTAGGAGGATATCCAGCATAATATACTAACTTTCCTCTTGCTGGAAGACTCTCTACTGGCATTGGATCAGATCCCGCGTAATCTACATAAAAACAATCTCTGCTAGAACATTCTCCGCAATTATCCAAAACTTTTCTTAAACCTAAATCATTAGCAACTGCTTCTATCCTAATGTTTGAATTTGGCTGATCATACAAAAGATTTTGTCTACCACAATAATCAACCCCCTGAGTAGGATCATTATTATAAGTTTGATCAAAAAGATAAGCTTTTCTTATATCATGCCAAGATGCATCTGCCACAATACTAGCTACAATAGATTTATTTCCATATGCATCACTCCCTGCTTCATATCCAACAATAGGTACTGGAGAATTAATCACATTATCAGGAGGGTTTACATCCACAGACACGGAAGGCTTCAAAACAGCAGCTTGCATAAAATCCCACAATTTGTTCCTAGCTATCTGGGAATTAGTTTCAGTACCGTTTACTACTGTGTTGTGAAAATTATCTACTAAAATACCATTGACAAATTCATCTTGCATCCAGATCACTTGACCATTAAAGTTATTTATTTCATCTAATACATTTTGAGACAACACAGATCTACTAAAAGGAATGATTAAAACTCCAGCGCTTGAATAATCTGCAGCTTTAAATGTCCTATCATGAACCACCGAATGCGGCACGCCATGCTCTACGCAAGTATGTATGGCACCAAAAATAAGCCAATAATAAGATCCAAAAAGCTCACCTGGATATCCGTTGTATATAGTGCTTTTCCAGGCATATTCTGGCCTGTGCATTATAATACACCAAGTCAAACGCTTTCTATTTTTTATTACTAAATTAGATTCTTTTATAGAGCCTAAAATAGAATATATCCTTCTTTGATAAGGCAGATGAGCAATACTAAATCCTTCATTTATATTATTAAAACCATTTAAATCTTCTGGATTATCAAATTTGTGCCAATCTAGATAATTGTGCATAAATTCTATGCTTATACCAGAGACTAATGCTAGCAATGATTGATTTTCCAACCATCCTCTAACTGCCATTTCTCTAGGAAAAATATAACTTTTAAACTCAACTTGACCTGAATAATTCGCATCAAAACTATTTAGGCAAGAATATATTTGACTGCCGCACGCTCCACCATATCCGAAATAAACTGGCGCCATATGTATTTGCCAACAATATTGCCTTTTACCCACACTTCCTTGATTGATAATCATGTCGGTATATGCCGCTAACCACAAATCTGGAGCAGAGTCGCGTGCATTCTTAGAAGCTATGCCAGACGGCTGCCTTCTATACCTAATACCCTCTATCCCCATTTCAGTTTTTATACCGCTTGAATAATCAAGAGAACTTTCTGAGTTCATTGGCCATTCAAAAGAAAATTGACTATTACTTAATCCAGGTATAATAACAAAATTAGAATATCCATTATTATCCACATAATCTCTTATAGTCTTCATTGCTTCAGCTTCTTTTGATCTTAAAGCGTAAACATATGCTTCTAATTTTCTTTTAACAGCATCAGTCCAGCCTATAGACGCGTTAACATTATTTAGTAATAAAGAAGCAACATTACCATTAGATGCGTAAGTTGAAGCAAAATTATAAAGGTCAGTGCCAGGAGTCAATGGAAATGGAAAATCAACCGATGTGTCTATCCCGCTTTTTATTTTTGCCGAAGGGCTAAAGTCTAATTGATAACTCAACAAGGCAGCATCCCACATTACTCCACAAACGCCATATCCTGAATTGGCATCTATCCCTAATTGCGCTAACTCTAAATGAACCTTGCAAAGAATATCAACGAAATTATCATCATATATACTTCTTTCTGATGTGTCATTTCCATGCCTAGGAGAAGAAATTTTGTTACCGAACATATTTAAAGCAAAAGGATATTGATCTGGGTTAAGCTCAACCCAAGCTACGGGATAAAAATACGCTAATATTCTTGTTTTGTACTTTATGGAAGCCAATTTATATTGTTCTAATGGATTAAATGCCAAGCCTATAGAACTACTAGCGCTCCCATCGTCTGCAAAAATAGGCCATTGAGTAAGTCCTGGTATTTGAGTAGGCCACCAAAGAGGCTCAGAACCACCCTTCAAAAATGCTAATATCCAATCTGGACGAAATCTTGCTTGATTGCGAACCATTTTATCTATATCAAAATATGATTTAAAATCATTACGAACTTGCTGTAAAGTTGTTGAACTAGCTCCACCACATACATTTAAAGCACCATACTGAAATCTTCTATAAAAATTATTTGCGCCGTCCCATGACTGATCACAACCCAAAGAACCAAGCGTACAAACAGAGCAATTACTATATATCTCAGAAGGAGCTGGATAAGAAGAAACAGCTCCAGGAATTTGCGATACTCTACCGTTATACCACAAAACTACATCAAACCCACTAAATTGAGATTGAATGCCATAATTAGAATTTTGAAACCAATCCACATCAGATGAGCCTACAATAGGAACTGACTGAATCTGACTTCCAGATCCAGTAATTCTATTTTCTATATTATTTATATTTATGCTATCAGTGCTATCACTTACTCCAATACCTAACTCCCCAATAGATCCTGATACATTATGATTTACTATATTAGCATAGGCTTGAGTAGAAGAAATGCTAAAAAAAGATCCAGAAACATCAGAAGCATAGTTAGATAAAACTATATTTCCACTAAAACTACCGCTGTAAGAATAATCGTTTAATCTTAATACTGATATAAAAGCGTTTTTAGAGTCAATTAAATTATTTTTAATTATGCTATTAAATATAAATATATTATTTTTATTATCATAATACATATTGTCTAAATAGCTTTCAAAAGTAACATTATGAAAGCTTATAGGATTGTGTGTATTTTCAAAACTACATCCTATAACAATATTTCCATCAGATTTTTTAAAATTTAAAAATCCAATTTGATTACTAGCATTATTAATGTTGCATTTTATAAATGCAAGGTTTTGTGAATTAATATAAAAAGTACAATTATTAAATTTGCAATTAACGAATTTGCAACCGTCTAAAATAAGATAATCTATAACAGATGATCCAAAAATTATATTACTAAAAGTGCAATTATTGAATTCAGAACATCTTAAATCAATAATAGCGTAATCCAGATCTCCTAAGCCCACTTTTAGCATTTCACCAAAATGAGCAGGACCTGAAAATAAAATACCCTCAAATATTTTATTCCTTAAATTATAAGCTAATTTGCCATTATGATTACCTAAGTTAGTATCTGTTTTTTGTATAGCAAACTCACCAGTAATTCTTCCATCAATGCCAATAATATAACTATTAACTCCGTCAGGCGTTAAGCTTGTGTAGTTTTTACCTGATATAATTATATCAGGTCCATAAATAGATGTACTAATAGAATCTATATACAAGGCATCATAATTAGCCTGAGCTCCAATGTCGTAGTCAACTATGGAATATTCTGAATTAGAAATAAAATCGAAACCATCATAACACTTAATTATTATTTCTTTTTTTATAAATTTTTTATATATTGCATTAGAAGATCCAGATGGAACCCAAGGACCATTGGTATTATGAGTATATTCTTCATAATCATACTGAGCATCTGGATCAGATATTACAAAATCACTACCAATTTGTCTATATAATGCTGAAGAAGATTCTACTAAAGATATTTTATATGTACCAGTTTTTAAAAACTTAAAACACCTTATAAAATTTTGCTTCAAAACTTGTATGGGAGAAGATGGACCATACTCAACAAATACATTTTCAGAATCATTAGATCCATATGGAGAAACTTCTTTTACTGCAATCTCATTATTATAAAAATATTCATAATAAGATGCATTAGAATTAATATTTATAGGAATATTCGGACTACCATATATTTTACGCTCTAAAGAGCCATCTACCGTATATTCATCTTGATAAAGCGGAGATTTAATTTCATAAAATTTGTCTTGACCTTCACTTTTATATTCAATTTTTATGCAATCTCCAGACAAAGCTGCCATCTCGCAGCCCCATAAATATACTTCATTATTAATACTTACACCATACGCCTCAGATTGCTCTTGCCCATCAAGATATTTGCATGCTGGAGCTACCGACCTTATACCAGCCATGCTTCTCAAATTTAAATAATAACCCAAATTGTTACTGTTTTTTTTCATTAATAATATTGCCTTACTATTTTTCGTAAATTATATATTAAATTTACACCATTATTCAATTCAGATATATCATTGTCTAAATTAATATTAGTAAAATTTTTATCTCTATTTATGGCTGGATCACTCAGCAAATTATTTCCATAAAAATTATCATATTCTTGATAGTTTACAATTGCGCAATTAGATATTAAATTCTTAATAGGAATTTGAGCTTCTTGACTTAAAACTTCAAAAAAGGGAGATTGCTGATAATGAAACTCTCCATCTCTTTCTTTATACAAAGACTCTTTGAATGAAGGATTGCCCCACACGATATCTATCCATCTATTCTTATGAGCATTACCAGATAAATAAACACCACCACCAGAATTACATCCATTATGCAGAGAAATATTAAACATTATATACTGACTGTCAGTTACAGAACTATCAGCAAATAATTCATCACTGTTTATACTATCTGCAAAATTGAATGCTGACAAGTTAAGTTTTGCAGATATTCCATAAATCGACATGAAATTAATATTGCACCTCGTATAGCTATTCATTATATTCATGTTGTTGCAATAAAATCTTGTAGCACTACTTGACAAGCTATCAGAAATGGGCTCAGCAGTACCGACATTTCCATGCATAGAATTCACATCTAATCCATGACAAAAATTTCTTATAAATATATTATTTGTAAATGGCTGCCACAACTTGCACACAAAAGCCTTATTAATATTTTTGAACTCACATCCCATTATGCAATTAGAATCTCCACAACACCAGCTCAATTCTTCATCCGAGTCTAACTTGCATCTTCCATTCCATTTACAATTCTTAAAAAGCATCCCACTACTTCTTAATTTTGACATACTGCAGTTTTCGAAAACACAGCTTTCGAAAGTAACTCCATCAAGATTTTGCATGGAAAGCAAGCTAATGCATTCGTCTTTAAATACACAATTTCTAAATATGCTCCCTCTTAGGTCATAGACTGGACCATAACCTTCATTTAAATCAATTAGATCTGAATTTAAATCTAATGATTCTGTTACAAATATATTTTTACTGTGATGCACCTTAGAAGAAAAAACTATATTAGATATTGATAAATTTCTTAAATATAAAGTCTTTGTTCCATATATAAAAGGTGGATTATTTATAGATTTAGTGTAAATAGAATTATAATTATTTTCAAATTCGGACAAGTCATTTAGAAATATAGAATTATTTTTTTTAGTAACATTAAAAATATAATAATTATCATTATTGTAAGAAAAACTGTTTTTGTGCAAGTAAGAGAAATTGCCACTTATAGAATATGAATTATTTTCTTTAAAACTGTTTATGGAGTAATTCTTGTAGTAATCGTAACTGCTTAACTCAACATAACCATTAGGCAAGATTAATTCTATGAAATTTAAATCTTTTTCTTTTACAATGTCTTTATCTTTAGATATGACTTTGATTATAAGCTCTCGCCTAAATTCGCCTTCTAAATAACCAAGGTCTTCGTTAGACGTTACACCGCCATAAATAGTAAATGCACCCTTAAATGATTCATTACTTGTATAATCTATTGGACTAAAATTGTTAGATGAATATGAAGGATTGTGATATTCATTCAAAACTATTTTATAAATTCCATTACTTTTAAATTCAAAACATCTGAAAAAATTGCCTTTAACTATGGTAGTGTAATTATTTTTAATTAAATATGAGTCATTCCAAAAATCATCAAATCCAGGATACTCTAATACACTTACTTCATCATTATTGTAAGTAATAAATTTTTTGTCAACTATATCTTCTGATAAAAATCCACCATTTTTTACACTAAAACTACTGCCATCATCGTTAATTTTATATATTTCTAAACAGTCGTAACCCTCACTATACAGCTCGACCCCCCATATGTAAATTTTGGAATTAGAAGTAATGTGATAGACTATCTGATCTTGATTATAGCCTGGTATTTCATATTTAAAACGCACAGATGGCGAAATACCTCTTATTCCCGCCATTTCTCTTAAAGACATTTTATCATCGTAAGACTGCCAAGCCATATTTTAAACCAAGTTAGGTGGATATTCTGGTAAACTATTCCAAATAGATATATCTATTCTATAAAAATTTTGGAAAATTACCTGTTTATTTTCATATGGATCTAATCCTATATATGGATTATATGGCTCATGCGCATATGAATCATATGGAAATTCTTCATCTAATTTATACTGTTTTTTGTATACCGCTCTACAAAGACCAACTGAGTTATTAATATAGTCTGGACTGGAAAAACTTAAGCTAGACGGATTTGGATTGATGCCATCAAACGGGTCCTGCAGCCTTCCCTGTATATTTGGTAAATAAAACACGTTCTTATATGCAACGTTTACAAATCTTCCTATTCTATCTTCTGTATTTGGAGTACTATATTCATCTAAATAATCTAAAAGAGTATTATTATAATCACTGTTCAATGAAGATTGATTATAGTTTAAACTACTTTTATTAATTAAAAAAAAGTTTTGATATACCGACATGGAGCAAGCTAAATTAGAATATTTAGTAGCAGTAGGAATAGCGTCCATATACTCTTTAGACCAATTAATAAATTTATTATTAATTATCTTATTTCCCATACTATATGTAGCTAAACAATACCATGGAGAAATAGAGTCATCTTTCACGTATTCCCCAAAAGCGCCGATCCATGCAGAACCGATATTTGCGCTAATTTTGTAGCCGCCATAAAATCCAGTAGAAGAAAACTTATGCGGTTCGTTAACAACATTATTCATAAATCTTAAATGAAATACATTATCTGAAATTTTAAAATTTAATTTATTAAATATGTTGTATGAATATACTTCGTGCATAGAAGCAGATTTACTGGAAATATTAGCGTCTATATCTATATGCACTGGGCTATAAAAGATGTTACCCCAAAATAAATTAGCTCTAGAAAAAACATTACTACTCCCAATAGAGCATAACACTCCATCATAAATCCTGTTATCTATAAACATATTTCTAGAACACTCACATCTATATTTAGCGGTCCACTCGATATCATCAACGCCAGTAATAGAGCTTTCAGCTATAGAAAATTTATTTAAATCGAAATAATATTTATTATCATTTTCATATTTAAAATAAAGTAATCCAGAATCTTTGCCATGAGTTGTATTCATACTAAACGCACAACGCACCCACAAATTATCGCATATAGGTCCGTCTTTGCAATTAAGAGAAAAAATAGTATTCATACCTTCAAATGTACAGTCTATAAATATATTAGAGCTGCCAGAAAAAAGATCAAAATTACTTGAAGACGTTTTAGAATTTGCCATACCAGAAAATACACAATTTTCAAATAGCATTGAGTCTCCAAAAATTGACACTACACAGTTATAGAATTTACAATTTTTAAAAGAACAACCAGAAAATATATTAGAATTTTTTTCTGACCCAAAATCTACATTAGAAAAAATACAATCTTCAAAATTTGACCCACGATAGTCTATGTGCCAAGTATATGAGCTGCTTGACAATTCATCAATAAAACTAGATTCGTCAAAATTAGCCCTATTACTATCTCCTAGAATTGATAAACCTTTTATTTTTATGTATCTTCTATTTATTAATTTTTTATCTATTTTATATGAGTACCTAACTGATTCTTTAGAAAACCTTTGACTAGAATCAACCATATCAATATAGTTTAGTTTGTCTACAGAATTATTCAGTTGTATGAAAAATTTATTTTTATTATTATAAGAATTAGACCATGAAGAAGAATAAGCATTAAGTGATATATATGGCGTATATATGTAATAATTTTTTAATAGCGTATTCGGATCAAATACTCCGTCTTTTTGTGATATAATAGAACCATTTACCAAATCTACATTTTCGTTAAAAACTTTAATAGTAATTTTTTTAGTAAAACAAGACCTGTATATATTTCCAGAGTTTTTAACGAAACTATTAAAATAATAAGTATTGTTATTTATCCACTCTTGAGGAGTACCATATAGGTAAGAATTTGATACATAACTGATTGGCTCAAATACATTTGAACTGTAATAACTCAAAGGCTCTTGAGGATTATAAAAATTAGAAGACTGAACACTTGAGACATAAGGATCTAAATATGGATCTGAAATAGATTCATATAGCCCATCATATTCTTCATTATACCAAGGAGATGCAGACTCATCTATCTCTAAAACATACTCACCTTCTTTCTTGAATATAAATGCTCTTAAATTATTAAGAGACAAGGTGGTATACGCAGCCTGCTCTAGCCTCTGATCATCTGGTCCATATTGACCTAAGTAATTATTAGCCGAAATAACTTCTTGAAAATATATCCTTTCGTCCTCTATCGAGTATGGGGATGAGCTGACTTCATCAAAAGATTGAGACGGATAATTTAAAATCCCATTAGATTGACTGAGATATTCAACTGAAGTGCCTCTACCAATCGAGACAGAGTCTTGACTCCATGAAGAATTAGAATAATATGAGTCAGAGCCGTCCTTATAATGAGCACCCACTCCTTTAATCTGATAAAAAGGGCCATTAGATGCCAATGACCGCCACTTAATCTTAAGGGTGTCGTATCCTCCTGCGTACATTTCAACACCCCATACATAAACCTTAGAATTACTGTTGACGCAAAAAATTCTATCATCATCAGTCATTAAAGATTGATTGCTATCATTATACGAATTTCTTTTATGAATAGCTGGAGCACAACCTCTTACACCAGCAAGCTCCCTACAGACTTGACGCCAGTTATGAGCCTTCCATGGCAAATGATGAGGGTTATCATTGATGTTAAAGGTAAATCTTTTTTCCAGATCTATATATTGCGCCATTTTTTAACCTTTTATCTGACTATATTTCGGCCATCTCATGGTTACTCCATTCACGTTACTATCATCACCTTCGCCACCTGTTAAAGTAAAATTATTATATGTTTTATTATTTAGACCATAATATGGCCATTCTCCAGAAGAAAATATACTAACATTATTTATATAATTATTATCAAATAAAGATTCACTATGTAATATTTTATTTTTATAAAAATCTTTAGAAATTCTTTTAATTAAATTCCAAGATCCAACTCCAGACGGCGAGTGAATATAGTTATTATTAAAATACATTTCTTTCACGAAATAGCCAACATTCAAGCTGGCATTAGAAAAAGAATTGTGGCCAATAAAAAGACCATGTATTTCACTACTATAATAGCTATCACTTACATAAACATTTTCTTTTATTGCATATGGGATTGAGTATAAACTATTATAAGAGTCATTTATATAACGCAATAACTCATCAAGTTGATTTGAAATAGAGTCTTGAGCATAATGATATATTCTGCTTCTTATTACGGATCTATCTAAGCTGACATCTGCGTCAGCTATATCCTCGCCTAATGGCATTACGTCATTAACATAATCTTCTACTTTCATCCTTAAATTACTCTTATATGCCCCATAAGTATTAGAGTTTAATCTAATACCATTAAAATCAATTGAATTAGATTCATACTGAGTAAATATTTTTAAAACAGGTGGAGTGTCTGAGTTATATACACAAGAAAGAAAACATAAAGCATTCCTAACTTTTTTATACTTTGCCACACTAGGATTAATGCTAAAATCATCTAAAATTAAAAATTGATTATCAATAAAAGTATCTACATCTTCTCTCTGCAAAAATACACTACAACCCGCAGACAAAGATGGCTTTATTTCGTTATTAATCATTCTTTCATTATTTTTAATGTAATTAGAATATACATATACAGAATCTTTAGACCTTAATGGACCATGCGATATTGGAGAAAAACTCAAGCCAGCATATGTTTTATATCCATTATCTTTTATCATAATGTTTAAAGCATCTATCATTACGTAATTTCTTGCTTTTATTTCTTCATCTAAAACATATGAAGAATCGTCAAAGGAAGGAACGAAATATCCATCAATATAGCTTGAAATACTTGATATATTATTGAGCCATCTTTGAATACATATGTCTATAAAATTATATATATAGGAAGAACTGCTTTCATCTATAGAATCGCCGCTATACAGCAGCTCTCCGCTGCCATGAGCAGACACGTATCCAGCCCAAATATTTTTGACACCTTCATTAGAAAGAGAATGCGAATATATACTATAAGATTTTTCAGAACTTGTATTTTGCACATTGATATTATTTAAAGCTGGATTATTTATACCAAGCAAGTTAGATAAATCTATCTTGCCATTTTTATTTCTTAACAGTGCAAAAATATCAACTCCCAAATCGCCCATACCATGCACATAAATACCAAACTGAGAAACAAACAAAGCAGCATCAATCATTATCTTTTTATAATCTTCTCTATTCTTTATATTATTATCTTTGGCTGATTTTTCTAACAAATATAAAAAATCTTTATACACTACGCTATTAGGTCTATTAGAGAAATTTTTTATAGAATTTATAAGTCTTTTTATTTCATAATTGAAAATATGAACATCTTCTGGTACTACAATTATATCATTATTATCACTATCTTTAAAAGACAGTGCTTTGCAACCATTATTGCTTATCAAATAGGTTAGATAAAATGGATTCATAAAAGAGTCATAGCTGCCATCTATAACTATATTGTATAAATTAACAACTCTTTGACTGTATAAATTATTACTCATAAAAGACAAAAAGCTAGAAGCCAAATAATACACAACCGCAGCGTCGTCGTGCCTGCATACATTACTGCATTCGCCGTTTCCTCTTAGATAATGTAGTCTATCATTTTTATACAATAAAGAATAAGCCTCATCGCACAAAATGTCATTATAAGATTGAAGAGCTCCTATTTGCTCGATATGATTGTATTGTGTGCGATTAATAGATAAATCAACTTTAAAGCCAGGGCCATACTTGTCACTAGTAACTTGTATTTTAGTTTGCAAATTTTCTTTTACTACGTAAGCATTCACTATCCCATTAAATGGTATTGAAAAAACTTTATTTTGCTTCATCATATATGCATAGTTAGGCCTAAAGGAATATCCAAGACTTCTACCAATGTCTCCTGATTGATTTACATATTGCATAATAGGCTTAATATTTCTATCCAAAAAAGCACTACCATTAATATAAGAATTAGCCGCGCTAGACCGAGAATACCTATTGTCTATAATTCCTGGCAATGTTTCTCCAACAAAATATGAGTGAAAAACACCAATGAATGGGTTTCGAGCTTCAGCATTAATTTTGGAAAAAGAAACGCTTGCATTTATCGTAGATATGCTTTCATTATTGTCACTTAAATAATTCACTACCGACTTTAGATAATACAATATATCTTTATCAAATTTATATTTTATCTTCTCTATGGAGCAAAAATTACCGCTATCAGTTAAGCTTTGTGCGTAATTTCCAGATGAGTTCTTGCCGTCTGGAAAATAATTATTTTCGTACTTAATACTGCCAGTAAAATTTTTTATGTCAACATAATCACACAACCCCACTATATATAACTCTTCATTATATTCGCCATACAGCATCCCATGATCATCAGAAGGAGTAAAGTAAACTATATAATCTGAAGAATATGATCCCTCTATAGTTGAATTATCATAGTAATTAGTGTTTTTAATTTGATAAAAACCACCAGTAACAGCGTTCCACTCAGGTCTTATTAAGCCACAATCAAAATGATTGTTAATATATAAAAAGTGACTTGTATCTGAATCTAATTTCAGACTATCAATATCTTCCATAAATTTTACTGAAGCTACACCAGCATCATCAGAAATATAATCAAATTCACATATATAAAAGTCATATAACTTATTTAATTTAGCTGATAATTCTGGATTAGAACTATTAACTTCTTGCTTATTTATGAGATCGTAAACTAAAGAAACAGCTTTTATCTTCCTATTTATTAAAACATTGCTGTTACTCAAAAATTGAAGATTATTGCTCATATAATAATCTATGCTAGACTTGTGAATAAGACAATAACTATTTGATATCTTAATCGCCCTAACTGCATTTAGAAAATTCCCGTAGTAAGTATCTGGGATTTTGCACTGTCCATTGATAGACAAAAAAGAATAATCAAGTTTAACATTACTAAAAACAGAGCCAGACATAAAAGATTTGTTCCAATTATCTATTACGCCTATTTTAGATATTAAGCTGTATCTATTTACCAAAAGGTTTTCTGGAACATCAGTTGGATTATCAATATTTAAATACAAACCTTCATCTTCACTGCATTCAATCTTTTTAGATTTAATTCCAGAAACATAACATCTATCATTTTTCATGGAGGTCATGTTAATTATTTCAGAATTAACCTGCATACCTAATTTAGGTATAAGAAAATCTTCTCCTAAAGGCTTTGCAACCAACACTCCTTCAAAAGTATTAATTCCAATACATACAAAATTACATGACTCTCCACTTTTTAGATCTTTTAATTGTAAAATATCGCCAAATTTAAATGACCCAGATATTTTAGTCACATTAATTTGTATGTGAAAATTGCTTAGTGTTTTTATTGACATTTTAACCTTCTAAGATATTGCATATATATTGTTATTATAAGATTTTATTCTATCTAAATACTTACTACTACTTACCATCCAGTCAAATCTGTGATAATCGTTTGAATATGTTAAACTTTGGTCCCAGGGTTTTCCATATAATATTATTTCTATATCTTTTTTAATTGATGATAAATGAAAATAACTATTTATAGAAATACTATTTTTTGTCAAATTACTCTGATCAAAAATCACCATACGACTAGATCCCATAGATTTTATTTTTTCTATATGATGTTTTTCTATCCTAACAAGGTCATCAAAATTGGTCAGAACTATTGAGTATATCATAGACTTAGAGTATTTTTTGATCAAAATTGTATTGACGTTAGATATAAATGAATAATCTAAGCCATTCATGGCCTCTAAAGCCGTCAAGCTACTCCCCATCAATCCATTAGGGTTATCTGCAAAAACTAAAGTCTCTTCATTTTGACCATCAATTTTATTTGCATTAACTTTTATTTTCATATTTATAGAATTAAGAAATAATTCATCTTTTATCCATGATGTTTTTTCTATCCCTTCATAATTAATCCATGGAGCAAATTTAGTCATGATAACTCCATTTTGTCTAACGCTATTAGGTATTGATTTTAAACTAAATTCTTTTATTAGCAATAAATCACTATTTGTTCTATTTTCGTATGAAAAAACTAATGAACATTTATTAGAAATTTTATATAAATAATCTATATTTGCATAAATGAAATTTTTACTCCAATTTTTTATATGGACATTTTTAATATTATTAGTATCTATAGCTTTTTCTATATCATTAATTTTATAGACATTTTGTGCGCAGTCAAAATGCAAACTATCAAATAAGATGGATGATTCAAATATTCTCATACGTATTGCACACCAACTTCAAATATAGAGATAGACTTAATATTTAAGACTAATCTTTGCATCAAATTATTGAATTTTGATACAAACATCGAATAATTTTCTGTAGAATCTTGTTCTTTGTTTATACTTAAGTAATAATTATATAAATTACTACCAAGCTCTGACTTTAAATTTAAAATATCAAAAGGCACCAAAAAAACTAATGAACCATCAACTTTATTAATTTTTATTTTATTATCAAACCTTATAGCCTGTGCAAGTGATTCATAATTGTTAAATACATCAGGTATTAATTGAATATATGAATAAGCATTGTTTTTTGATATGTATTTTTTTGTATCTCCATTTAATATTTTTTCCGACACCGAACTTTCATTATTAAAAAGAAGATAATTTAAATCTTTGCAATTTACATTAAAAAATCTGCCAGACATATGATTAAAAATATCATACACGAAATAGCTGCCCTCTTCACTATATTGTATAGACTTATTTCTAGGAGAGCTCAATCCATATTTTCCTATAATTTCATTTATAAATCTTTTACCAACTAAAACTCTGTTGCCAAAATATGAATTTTTCGCAGAGCAATAAAATATGTTGTCTGGATCAAAAATGGGATATCTCTCTTTAAATGCTGGAAATTCTTCATATGGATCTTCCCAATAATCTAAAACACCCATTTCTCCTACATTTCCTCTAGTTAATATAAAAGGATCTATATTAATAGAATTTCTTCTTTCATCTGATGGAAACAATATTTTTAAATAAGATCTGTCTGTATTTAAATCATTTTCAAAATCTTCATAAGGTTTTTTGAACATTCCATCTGCACCATAATCAAAATAGAATGGATGATCCATCTTATTTTTATTCTCTACTCTGTACACAATATCATAATCAAATATTATTAATGGGTTTTCGTAACCGTTTACAAAAAAAGAATACCCATCGCCATTAGTAGCAAAATAATTATAATCAGTTTTTCTCCATTTTTCTAATACTAACTCGTAAGGAGAATAAAACAACCATCTATTTCCATTAAGCTGATATTGATAAAACGATAGAGGATGTTTTGACCCCGAATCTAATGCTCTTATATTATTGTTGTATAATATATTGCATTTAATATTTACAAGCGGAACATTGCTAAACTTAATAGAAAAATAAGGCCCACCATCTAAATTGCTTATAATTTCGTATTCAGAATATAAATTATTAGAATTTAATAATTGTATGCTATGGTAAGAGTTATTTTTATCAATGTAAATGTTGCCAAAATAATTAGGTACATGCAACTTATACTTGTTACCGTAGACTAAAGTCATAGATTCACATACAATGCCATTTATATACAAGTCTCCATTAACAACTTGTTGAAGATTTTTATTTTGATTAAATTGCTCTAAAAAGATTGGAACATAATCGTTGAATAAGTAAGGCTCAGAACTTATATCTGATCTAAAATTAGAAAACAAAACAGACATACTTTCATTTTTATCCAAATTAATAAATATACTTTGATTATGACTGTTAGAAGAAGAAAACCCGTTCTTTTGATATTCTACAACTTTTTTTACGTTATTTTTTACAGCATTTTTATTTACGAAAATTACTTCTTTATTAACATTCGAATTAACAGAAGGAGCAAAATTAAAATCAGGCCCATTAATACTCATGACTTACGCTTCCTTGGAAAACCATAAAAATAAAAATTTCTTAAATTTGAAACTTGTACATCATCAGATGCAGATATAACCTTAGCAGATAGCCAGGAATAAAAATTATTAGCTACACTATCTGGGAAATTCTCACAAGTAGCTACTCCCTTCCATTTAGCTATTACTCTTCGACATGATGGAGGAGCAGAAGACTGATTACATATATCATCCGACACGTTAAGACCTCTTATGCAATAAGATTGGCCATTATAGATAACTACTTCCTCACATTCAGCATAACCTCTTATGTATTTTCTTGCGCATGCAGAATTGCCCGATCTATAAGAAAGAGCATATTGAAGTATGGTCTCTCTTTTTTTATCGCTTAAAGATGCCCAAGAAGACAGTACATTTTGCTCATTTGATGCACTATCTTGACCTGACAATTGAGGAGCACCTTCGGCAACCACAGAATTACTAGTCCATGCCCTATATTTGCCTTGATATCTTGACAAAAATAAAGTAGTTAAATAAGGTATCCAAAAAATCACTGCGTCTACCAATTCTTGTAAACTTGAAAAGCCACCAAAACCAATATCTTGGCCGCCGCCATTGCCTCCACCAGCTCCTCCAGTAGGTGAATCAGCCATTATGAAGCCATACCTCCCCCTCCGCCTCCACCGCCTCCTATAGTGCCTCCACCGCCGTCTATAGTGCCGTCTCCAGGAGTATTGCGCCCTCCAACTCCGCCAAGAGCATTTGAATCTCTATCTGTAACTCTTGAATAAAATCCAGAGTATGGGATATCAAGACCATCGTCTATTGTTTCATCTTCTTGATAATTATAATTAGGTTGATCTACGCCATCAATCCTAGCAGCCAAAGGTATAGGTGGTAAATAATATGTAGGATCTTCTGGATCATAAGTACCGAGAGTTCCCTCATAGGTAGGAACATTATATATTTCATAATTTATTCCCAAAGATATTAATGTAGATAATTGCACACCATAAGGAGAAGGCAAAACATTTGCTATTAAATCAACATTTAAAGATGGATATGGGATCCTTAATGAAGATAATATGCCCATATTAGCACCATCCTCGATGTCGTAAATATTAGAATTAACTATGTCTATTTTATCAATTAAATTTCTAATATTATTCCTAGTAAATCTATGTATGCCATATTCAGTTATTATTCCTTCGTCATTAATTTTGTTAGTTATTGTAAAAAGCGCTTGATTCCTTAATGCTACCAAATTCGATTCAACGCCATCAATATCAGAAACAGTGTCGTCTAGCGAATGTACTAAATCAGAATAATAAGCAATTTGATTAACTGGCTTCTCTGCTCTACTACCATCATTTAATATAATATTATTTTTATATAAAAAACAAGAAGCGGCAAAATCTCTTCTAGCCCAACCGCCAGACGGAAGCATATATTGAGCATATTGTCTTATAATTTTAACCGAACTTGTTTCATCTATGTTAAAATCAAAAAATACGCAATCATTAGAAAGACCTTCAGCGGAATACTGAAAGTATACGCCCAAATCAATTTGCTCGTTATTTAAATACACTAATGGGTAATCATCATATCCATATTGCACTACATTAACATTCAGATCAATATGGTCTGAATACCTATCTAAACTATACATGAGCATAGTCTTCCCTTCCATGCAAGCGATTACGTATGGACCGAAATCGACTAAAGAATATACTATTTTTCTTTTACCATTTTCTGCATTAGCTACATTAATTGGTGACAGTTTAATAGTATCATAATACTTAGCATACAAAACACTATCACTTCTGTATATGCCATCGCTTGTTGTAAAGATTAATCTTCCATACTTGATGATAAATTTTCTAAAATATACTTTTGAATTTTTATATATCTCTTTAAAAGTGTTTTCGTCTTCTCTTTTTCTCCACACTGAATGATCACTTACTGCAAATAAAGTGCCTTGATAATTAAAAACATGCCATAATCTGGGCATATTTTTATAATTATTTATTCTACTAAAAATTAACCCACCATTGCTGGATTCAAATATGCCTATTTCAGTACTAATATATATAGTACTGTTATCAGCACTTTTCCATATAGAATATATATCAGTTGACTGGCCAGATACGAATCCAAGCTGTGTAATCTTTGGCTCTAATTGCTGCTGATTAAAAGATGAAGAAGAACTAGATGTTCTAGGCATCCAATCCATAGGAGGAAGATCTATTTTTAGAAGACCTATATCAGAAGTGACATAAAATGTTCCATCAACGGTATGTACCGCATCTCTAAAAACATGGCAATTAAAATTCAAACCTATATCCGTTCTAGTAACTACTGCATCTCCATTATCTGTAATCTTTATTATATCAAAACTTCTAAAACTTAAACATAATATTATTTTTATCGCAGAAAAATAAAATATTCTATGACATGGACCAGAGTCGCTGGGAGGCTCTGAAGAAATTAATTCTTTAATCCTAAATTCTCCACCATTTTGATAATAGTACAGAACGCCTCTATTTGTGCATAGTATAAAATTTTCTGTTCCTACTATGTTTAATGCATCATATATAATATAATTACGAGTTTTGTTTAAAGGAAATCCGACTTTGGTAGCTAACTGTATAGAAGGATCTATTTCATTATATTCATATTCTGATATTTCTGAATATTGACCACTAGATGAATTATAAATTAAGTAATTTCTTTTTTCATTTAAAGTAACTAAAAATTTAAAACCATCTAAAGATTCAGCTAAACATTCAGTTGGCTTCAATTTATCTCCCTTTAAACCCGAATGGAACATATCTGGAATCATGCTGGTATTAACTTTTCCAGAACCTATTTGCTGTGCAAAAAGAGAGCTAATTCTTTCTTCTGGTAAATTGTTAAAAGTCTCTCCACCAGGATTTATGATCAATTTTATTTCAGGTAAAACTTGATAAGGTTCGGAAGAGAAAGTTTCTCCAGACATAGGAGCTAACTTAGTATTAAACTTTAATATTTTTCTTACAATATTAAAAGTATAAGCGACACTTGATAACTCGCCGTTTAAAAGAACTATCAATTGATAACTTTCTGGCATATTAGGAATTTCATCTAGTACATAAAAACGCTGATTGTTATCAGTTTCAAAAGAAGAAAACACATATTCTTGTTCTAAATTTACTCTGAAATCAAAAACTTCATCATATTTCAAGTGCTTATGCTCTAATATTTTGTCCTGCAATTCACTTAAAAGATAAGAACTAAGTAAAAATGCCGATGAAGATAAATTTTCTACTTCTATTTCAGATTCATTTATTTTTGTAACTTTAGCTAAAAGTATGCCAGCGTTATCTATCTCTTCTGCATTTATTAATACAAAAGACTCTGTCGATATTGGCCTGACACAATAAGAATATGTCCCAGAATAAATTAGTATATTCTTATCTACATAGTTAGAAGAAGATGCTGATATAGACCCAATCTGAACATATACTCCTTTATTAAAACTTCTATATATAATATAGCCATCATGAGTCGAACTCTTGTTACTTATTATTAAATTTACATCATCATTATTTTGAACAATATTTAAATTAACAATCAATTCACCTACTGGCAAATCGTACATCTTTATTATAGCAGTAGTTTGACCATTTTCATTCAAGCCATAAAAAGAAGGAGAAACCTTTCCTAGAATGCCTACGGTAGTGACCCTGTAAACATAGTATTGACCATAATCTGCCGTGTAATCAACATACTCATAATCAAATCTGCCTGCAAAAGCTATTTCTTCCCATATCAGCGAACTTATTTCCTCTACGCTAAGGCTAAACTCTCCGCTCACTTTTGCTCTTAGGATTTTGTATCCATTTACATAATCAGAAACAGATGGCGCCCATGCTACTTTTATCAATTCATTATCTATAAAAGCAGTTTGCCTAGAAGGAGAAGATGGCGGCAATATTTGCCAAAGTGCTGGAGTATCGTAAAAGTATGTAGTTTCTGCACTTTTATTGCTAGCAAAATCATACACAGATATAGTAATATAATATCTGGTAGATGGATTAACAAAATTTGCTGCCAAATTATAGAAAGAAACTTGACCTATGAAATCAATTTTAACTAATTCAACATTTCCTAAAGAAACATATTTTGCTATATCCTCAAAACTATAGCCTGGATTTAACCCATAAAATATAACCGCGTCAGGAGAATCTGCAAAACTAATATCAGCAGATGGAAACTTAGGTTCAACATCTATTGTAGAAGAAATTTCTATTTCATTATCAGGTATACCAGATACATTTCTAATATCTATAAAATCTGTAATTTTTAAATAGGTTACAGTTCTCCCAGTACTAGGATTCCATTTAACTTCTAATATTGGATATAAAAGATCTATCTTATCCCTTAGTTGTAATAAATTTAAATTATTAATTCCTAAGTATATACCCTCTGGAGGTGCAATAATATCAATAGATTGTATTAAATTCAAACCTAATGAAGATCCAGCATTAAGACCAGCATCTACTCTTTCTTGGTCAATTTCTACAATAAGATAACCATTAGAAATTCCTATACGAAATGGAAAATTATCTACAAACAAAGCATAAGCTAAAGATGAAGTGTTTACAGACGGGCCAGTTAATTTATTTGTAAATTTTAAATATACTGTTGCAGCTGCTGAATAGTCATAAGTTGTAGAATTAATAATTGCTTTTTGAATCTTAATTTCTTGCTTATATATTTCTAATATTTTTTCATTGAACCAAGAAAAATTTACTGCTCCATTTTCTAATAAAGTAGCGGAGACTGAAGATACTGCAACTGGAGGAGTAACATCTCCAGTTTTAACATATACATATCTTCCCACTCCTTCTCTGCCATTAACCATTCTATACAACTTGATAAGGTAATAAGAATTGTCTTTTAAAGGTTGCACTATATTATTGCCAAAACCATTTACATAAGTAAAATTATTAATTATTGCAACTTGATCGTTTGATGCTATCGTTGGGATGCTTTGTATTGAAACAGCTCCAGAACCCCTTATCTCCCATATTATATATTTTGTTATAACATCGTATTTGCCAGATAATTCATCTATTTCTCCTATGGATTTATCTGGAAGATTTGGGTCTATTACTGGATTAGTCCATTCTAATAAAATAGAAGTAGTTCCTCCAGATTCTGCTCCAGTAAGAAAGCGACAGCTGATAGAGTCAACATCTCTTGCGCCTGGATTAAAAACTGGAACTGAATTAATATTGATAGTTTCTGATTCTATAAAAGAAAACGTAACTACTTTAATACTTATAAAAACTGGATATCCATTAGTCAAATTGTTAATGACATATACTGATGCGCTACTTGGTAAAAAAACTTGCCTAACTTCATCTTGATGCGTATATGTGATTTGATAATAATTTATATTTCTACTTACACTTTGCTCCCATGTTACACCAACGCTTCTATGAGCAGGATAACACACAACTCCAGTTGGAGGAGCTGGAATGCCCATATCAATTTGAGCCGTATATACAAAAAAATCTGAGAAATCAGAAACAATACCATTAACATCTTCTAATTTAAACCAATAATAGTAAGTATTGCCTGCGACTATGCCTATATCATCATATTCTATGCTTGGAGCAAATACTGTTCCGATTTCTTCAGCTGAATCTAAATCTTGATAAAAAGATCTATAGATAGTTATTTTACTATAATCAGCTGGTAAATTTTCATTAAATTTTATTTTTACATTATATGGTGATATACTTTCAAAATCAACACTTGAAACAGGTAAATTAGCTATACTATCAACATATTCAACTGAAGATATAGCACTTTTTGCTCCTAAAACGACCTGCTGAGACGCACCTGAATTAATGTACACATATGAAGGCTGACTAGATTCAAAATATATTATTTCATCTATCGCATGATTATATATTTTACCATTAATACAAAAAACTCCAGATTTTACTATTATTTCATTACTACTATATTGCTCAACATTGAGCCCACTTATAACTCCAGTACTTATTACACTAGAAATAGAGTTTAACTCTTCATCTATTTGCTTGAATCTAGATTGATCAATAGAAGCAGAATATGCATCTCCTCTTCTAAAAAATGGTATATTGTAATTTTTAGTATAAAATGGCATTATGATATATAATTAAATTTAACTAGGCTACCATCCTCTAATTCAAACATAAAAGCAAAACCTTGAAGAACAGGCACGCCAGATTGGTCTCCGCATATTATACTATTGTCTATAAACGATGCTCTAAAAGTATAATTCATAGACTCAACGCTTGGCGAAGGAATATCATCAAAAAGATTACTATATTTCACGGTTACATAATAAGTTTGCTGCGGATCAAAATTTTCTAATTCTATTGCATTAAATTCTAAAGATATTAATGAAGATTCATTAGGCTGCAAAACAAGACCCCCATCAGGATAGTCAAAGAAATCAGCGAAGAATTTAAACGAAGCATTTTGAGCAATACTGCCGTATGTTTTATATAGAGAGGTCCGCGCTTCATCAAGATACAAAGATATTTCAAAATGAACATTCTGTACAATTGCTGTCATATTTGTATAATTAAAATATATATTGTTAATAAAATTAACACCACATAATTTTCTAAAAGGCAGTATAGGTCCTAACTGAGAAGTAACAAGATTTTCTATTGTAGAAATTCTTACAAAATAATTAGTATCACAAGATAATTGAATATCTAATGGAATACAATGTATTATATACGTATAGCTAGGAGGAACTGCAACACCACCAGTACTTGGGAACATATTGCCATTAACTCTAAATAAATTTGCAGAGCTTATAGTATCTACATTCGCAATAAGATTTGAAAGTGCAGAATCTGCAAAAAATTCTACTTTAAAATCTAATGTACGAGCTAATCCAGAATTATTGACAAAATTAAATTCTACAGAATTGGCAAGTATACTTCCATAATTAGGTAATTCTCCAGCATTAGGGCCAGCTCCAGCTCCTTGATTAGACTGTTGAGTAATAAATCTAAAACCAATTTTAAGTCCTTGGCCTCTCTTGTCTAAGTCTACTGTAAATACTCTATTCTCTGGAATAACTTGATACAACCCAAAGTCTGCCGCATCATTGCCGTTTATGCCTATAACTATATCAGAACCTACAGGAAGTATTTTTTCTGTTGTTATTATACCTCTTTTAATATTAGATGGAATAGGGAAAGTTGTAGTAAAGAAATGACTAGCAGTACCAGCGTTATTAATTACGACAATTTTTGACACGTATGGATTTTCGTTAGTAGAAGATCCCAATTCTATTCGCAATTGCAAGTATTGCCCAGATATAAAAGATATATCTTCACGGCTACTAGTTTGATCCATTTCAAATACATATGGACTTGACTCTATAGCTTCTATACTAGAAGCGACTCTAATTGATATTTTTAGATAAGTTCCATTTGGGATACTTCCTTCCCAAGAAATAGAGTTCCAACTAACGTGTCCAGCTGTACCGTTAAATATTTCAGAAAAATAAACTCCTGATTCTCTAAGGATTCTTTCACCTCCATAGAATGGAGCATCTCCTTCTATTGAATATAGAATCTCTCCTTGATCATCGACTTCAAGAAGTCTTGACTGCAGATATGTCGTTGTAAGTTGAGCATCTGTTAAAGTAATTACATAATTATCATTATATCCATCAACTGGATTAATGTCTGGAGCTGACGATAGTACAGTTTCGTTACCTGCGTTATCTATAAGCTTCATAAAAACTTTTCTAGTAGTAACAGATTGAGCCTGAGTTATTTTAATATCATGCTTAGAGCAGTATATAACAGACCCAAATTCATCTACTACAATATCAACAATATCTTCTTCTGTAGACCCCTCTAATGTCCATGCGCTACGTAAAGAAAATACCTTATTACCTATTCCTATAAATATTCTGTCACCCACTTCATATACTTCTAATGTCTTTATGACATTAGGATTAGATGGGGTTATTTTAAATGAGTCTGTAAATCCAGTATTGTTTGTTTTAGATCTTATAACAACACCACGATCAGAAGGACCTGCATAAATTGAAGTACCATAAGTATCAATAGATACTATAGACGGAGATATATCTATATGAACAATCTCTACTATATCGCTAGCTAAATCAATTCTATATATTTTACCTTCAGGAGATGATCCTATGTATAAAAATCTTTCCACACCAGATATACAATTGACTGAAGAGCCTAAGCCCGTCTTATAAACCCCTATTGCCTGACCATCATACTTAAGGACTTGACCAAATGGTTCAGGCGCATTAGATGCATCTACCCCTATATACATATTCCTATCGTAATTACTCACAAAAGCGCTAGTAGCTCCACGGCCAGGCAATATAGAAATTTGTTCAAAATTTATTAAGTCTGTTGTAACAAATATTCGACCCTGCCCATTGCCACTAATAGATTTAGTCCCTATGACGAGAACATTATTAAATATTTCAACAAACCCTACTGCTATGTCCACATCCGCCTCTAAGGTCGCAATAGGATTTTCATTAAACAAGCCGCCTATGCTTCTCTCATATATTCTAACAGGAGAAGAAGTTATTGCGTAAAGTTTTGTAGAATCGTTTTCCGCCTTATATACAAAAAGTTTTTCAAAATTAACGTTTTCATTATAATATAAACTTGTAGTAGGACTTAAAGAAGCAAGTAAATCATGGCTGAAAAATTGACTAAATGGAACTGGAGGCAAGGGCTCAGATCCGTCAGAAGTAAAATTATCATAATTAGATATAACCATATAGCCAATTCCGCTAGTCTCATCGTATACCTTATTCTCACTGGGGGGAACTGGAGTATTAGGATCTATAGAAAGATTAACCGTAAACGGACCAGTTTGAGAAACAAATTTAAGTATACCTTCTGGAGGAATTGTGTCAAGAGAAACTTCATCATAAGGTAGCTTTAATTGAGGATCATAAATTGCTATATAATCTTTATGTCCACTTATCAAAGCATAATTATCTCTTATCAATTCTACAGCACTGTCCCCTCCACCTGTTGCATACAGCCTGCCATTGTCTTGCATTATTAAATTAGCAGATCTACTTTGATATCCAAAAGCCTCTATTTCAGCTTGATTTTGAGAAAAATCATTTTCTATAGATATATCTTTTCTCAATTTTATACTTACAGCATCACTAGGAAGCAAGGAAGTTTTAAATACTATTGTCTCTTGACTAGCACTGAAATCATATCCAAAATTTATTAAATTATTATTAATAAAAACTTCAGATACAAAATCATTAATTTTAGGATTATTCTTTACATCTTCTGGTAAAGAAAATTTAAATTCTTTAGACACAATAGAATTTGCAACATTTGCGGGTATAAAATCAAGTGACTGAGAATCAAAAAATGCACTTTTTGGCAATTTTCTTCTCAAAATCGGATCATCATCAGTTACTATGATTAGTCCATTTTTACAAGCAATTAAAATAGAGTTATTGTAATAATGAGCATTTACGTAATTACCTGAATCAAAATAAGCTGGGGTATACGTAGATACGACTATGCCATTTGCAGTCAACATCGAGGGTATATATATGACATTTACTTTTTCAAATGAAGAGCCAGACATAATGGCTAAGGAATCAGAAAATGTACACAATCTAGAATAATCATCTATAATGTCTACGTAATTAACAATTTCATTTGGTAAACCGTCTTGTTTTCCTAATAATAATAAAGAATCTATTTTTCCAAAATACAATCCTATACTGGTAGCTATAGAGATATTTTTATCATTATCTATACTGGCACTATTAATGTTTATGTTTGATAATACAAAAGGAGCTTCAGCATATACGTCTATTGCGAATTCTACTAATGGTAAACCAATAGAACCTTCAGAACTAGAGCTAGAACTACTAGAATCAGATCCTGATTTAGAACTATTTGAAATATTCTTTAATAATTTTATATAGTTATATATTGTACATGAATTGTTAATTTGAGATATTAACATATCTCCATCAGAATTAAATCCAATTTTTAAATCTGAATTATCTGCAATAACATATTCTTGATTCTTAAAAACTATTTGACTCCAACTAATATGGTTAGTTGAAACTAAAATATTTAATTTAGAATTTATTCTTATTATAATAAAGAAATTGCCGAAATGGTCGCTAACAAAATCAATTATTTCGTAAGATGCAGAATTCAATATATAATCTAAATTAGTAGTATTTGAAATAAGACTACTCCAAGCATCGAAAACTTGGTCATAAATATTATTATAAAAATATAAACCTTTACTATTTGCTATCCATGCATCTCCATTATCTGCAACAATCGTATTTATGATTGGCAAAGAAGGCATAGTATGGGTCATAAATCCAACTTTTCTAAAGTTAGAAGGCTCATGCTCTCCTGAAGTAGAATACTTAATATATTTAAGAGACATTGCCACTCCACCCCAGTCACTCATATCTCCTATGGACAGTGATTTTAAAGGACCAGACTGGCTTAATTGTATAAGAAAATTATCATATGGATCTTCTCCATATGAAATAGTATTCGATGGCAGAGTTGTATCAAATTCTAAAGCATAGATAACAGAGTATGGATTATTGCCAAAACTATCTATCCCAGAAATTTCTTTCATAGATAATAGCATTATTGGTTGATATATGAAAATCTTAGGCACAATTGCATTATTTTTAATATAACTATTACTACTTATAATAGAAGAATCATATCCACCAAATGTAACACCATTGCCTGCGTTGATGATACTATTAGAAGACGCCCACATTCTATATGATCTAATCCATCTGCATGCGAACAGAGAGCCAGAAGAAGACTGCAAAGATTCTTCAACTACAAAAATTTCAACATTTTCTGGATTAGTCAAGTCTATCTCTGGTAATGGTATTATTTTGTCTTGTAATTGAGCTCGTTTTTCAAATACCAAAACTATATCACCATTTAAATCAGCCATACCTATTTTAGGATTAAAGCAATTCGATTGTTCGTCTGATTTTGTTACTAAAAAAGAAGGCGAGTTAAAATTTAAAAAAGGACCAGATATTCTATGTAATATTTTATAAAATTTTAGAGATGGAATGTAATCATGCCATACAAAATGGATACTTCCATCTTTATCGCACAGAATATCAACCTTATTTGCTCTTGTATAAGAAGCTTCGCTTACTATTACGTCTGACCCAGACTGCCCAGAAGATTGCCACTGATTATTAATATAATTATAATATGCTGATTTAATCTGGCTTAATCCACCAGAACCCTGATCTGTCCATGCCATATAGACCACTCCAGATCGAGCGTGAATAACTGGACTATAAGCACCGACTGAAGAAGAAGTTACCTTAACTATACTATCCCCATTAACATTCCATTTGCGAGAAGCGTTATTAAATTGCGAATAGTATATTTCATATAAACCGCTTCTACTATCTGACCAAACTAAGTGAATATTATTAAATTCATCAGCATATAATCTACAGTCAGAGGAAGAACCTTGATTATCAGATATGTTGTACTGACTGCTCCATCCGTACTGGTTTTTTGAAACAACATATATATCAGAATGACTGCTATAAAAAGTTTCATATGCTATAAAAATTTCATTATTATAATTTACTGCAATATCTACAGATCTTATTTTAACAAATCCAGTAGGCACTGTCGCTGGGCTAGACCAAGACTCTCCGTTAGCAGATACAGAATATTTTACTACATCATACTCTCCAAAGTCTTCTACCCAAATAGCATGATAGTCGCCATTTACTGAAACTAATCTTTGATGCCTAGCATCCGTAGATGTATTTACTAATTTGTTCTGCTTATATGAATCTAATAATATATACTCATTATCTGTTAATTCTTTTTTCCATATTTTTGCTATGCCTTCTTTAGCAGTTAATCTTAATTTAGTAAATTCATTAAAGTTGATAGAAATATTTTTATTAGAATTTTTAACAAATATGCCATTTGAACTTAAATTCAAAGCATCTTCATAAGATCCGTCATTTAGATATACACCTACGATATCTGGAGCATTTACGTTTATTGGTCTAACACTATCTTGAGATCTAAAGATTTTAATATCTAATTCTACCGAATATCCTATTAGTGGATTTACATAATCAAACCATTGAGTTCCATAAGAATTATGAGATATAAAAGCTTTACCTCCAGTTATAGAAGATTGAGAATTATCTATACCTGCATCAATAATATTTTGTCTATTTAAAACGTCAATTAACACTTCTCCATCTGTATCTGCACTAAATTCTATAAGATCAGATGCAGCCAAATTGGCAGAAAAATTTAGTATTTCTATACTATAAAAATCTTGCAAGTAAGTCAGACCGTCTATCGTAGCGCTTAAGCTTTTAATATACGATACCAAGTCTCCTATGTTAAAATTAGATAATTGTAAATTATAGCTAAAATATTGTGTATCTGAATTTGATATATTCAAAAAACCTTCACTAATGCTGAAAGAATAATTTGTTAAAGATATTTTTTCCTTTATACTTATAGCATTAAATTGATATTGAGAATTAGAAGACACGTTAGAAGGCAAGCCAACATCTTCATACAAAGTAGATATATACATACCATCAGAATCAAAAGACATACTTTGACTAGAGATATAGCTAAATTTTGTCCACTTATTATTTATTAAATCATTATTTGATAACAAAACTGTTTCCGAATCCCAATAAACAGATGGATTACCTGTAAATATAGAACATCCTCTAGAATGAGAAATAGCAAAAGATTTAGAATTGGGAGAAACAGATACTTTGTTGACATAAAAATATTGAGTATCTAAATTTTTTATATTTATATCTATATAATTTTCATATGGATTATATTTATATAGTTTAGAATATCCACTATAAGAATCAGTTGCAGAAAACAACACACCGTCAGGAGTGGCTTCTACATCATTTATAGAATTAGAATTTAATTTTATTACTTCAGAAAAACTGTAATAATTTTTTGATGCTATATCATTTTCATGAAATGCACCTCTAAAAGATAAACTTAAAGATGACAGATATACCTCTAAATCACCAAAATTATTTCTAGGTATAATGTTAAAATACTTTCTGCTGCTTGTGTCAGTCAAAATAGCTTCTTGAATCTTTAATATTCCATCAATATATATAAATACTCTGTCATTTTTTACCGAAATGATGACACTTCTTTTTTTGTTAAAGTCTACATCTACTTGAACTTTTTCAAAAGAATTAATACTTAATCTCAAAATAACTGGAGATATTTCTACCGAAAACGACCTATATCCATCTCCAATATTAAAACATAAAAGATCCCCAGTATTTTCTGCTCCGTAAACATATGCGCAAGATACATCGCACATTATAGAATAACCTACAAAAGGATCTACATTACTGCTCCAAGCATCACCTTGGGTAGAGAAAGATACAGTATCATATATTCCAATATTTCCAGAAATACCTATAGGCGCTACAGATATATAATAATTTAGCCCTTTCTGCAAATACTCTGATGGTATCAAGAAATTTCTAGCAGACTTAGAAAGTATAGTGGAAAAAACGTCATCTCCTCCTGATGAATATCCTAACTTTATAGAAAATCCAGATACAAAATCTATCAGATTATTATCTAAAGACCATACTAAATTAGCAGAATTATAAGAAACTTTATTGTTTGCACCTACACCACTTATAGTTGCTTCATAAACAGATAATAAATAATCAGAGACTATCACCGTATCACTAAATAAACTATTACCAGAAAAACCACCCCAAGAAGGTGTAAGTCTTGCGTAGACAGAATCTCCAGGAGATAATTTTAATCTAGCATATGAACCACCTGTATCAGAATCGACTGCGACTCCATTTATGTACCATACAATCTCAGACTCATCACCTAATGTTTGTATATTTCCGTCTTTGTTTAATAAATATTGTAATTGCAATATATCATCTGGATTAGGAGAAGAAGGAGATATCGCAATATTAGAAGCTGACAATTCAGGAACTGGAATAGATATTTTAGGTAAATCATATACTGGACCAATTTCTAAGTTATCATATGGAATAATCTCTACAGACCATGTGTCTCCATAATCTATGTTTCTACCTAAAACAAAACTAGAATCATCTAAATAATTTTGTAAAAACCCATTTTTATACCATCTTGTCTTAACGTATACGTCATCTGACGGAGTATTTATGATTAATGATATACCATTAGAAATGCTATAATTAGGATCAATATAAGAATTTAAAATATGTGGCAGATTATTTACATATAATTTAAAAACATGCCAAGAAGAAAATTCACCTAAATTATCTTTTATTTGCAATTGACCATATACTTCAATGCTTCTAGGAAGAGAAATGCTTGGATTAAAATAAAAATTTTGTCTAGGAGAGTTACTGCTTATTATACGAAGAACATTTCCAATAAAACTATCTGTACCTAATCCAGCACTTGAAGTGCCTAACGATAGAGAAAAAGATACTTGCGTCAATTGAGAAGGTTCGTATTCCCAGAATAAAACAAACCCTTTAGGTATAACTTTTATAGGAGACCCTACATAAACATTACCATCAATTTTTATATTTATATTTGATATCATAATTATTCACTAATAACAATTCCATGTTTATTTAAAAATATACCTTTTCCTGGAACTATTTTGCCGTCATTAGGATCTGAAGCAAATCCTGTGGGATCGTCATCTATGCTTATATATTTTATTTTAATTTCTTCTAATGAACTCACCGATGCAAAATTATATGTCTTGTTCCAAAAAGCATTTTGCCCTCTTAATAAATAACCGTCCTGAGTGCCTCCTACAATGTCTGCATTAAAAGGATCAACAGATGTTAAGTTGGGCTGAATAACAAAATCTTGAACAAAACTAATAGACGCTTCGAATTTAAATTCATTAAATGATGCAGTTATGTCATTTAATGAATTCATAAATCCATTAGATATTATCTTTCTAATTAGATAATTTTCTATGATATATTCATCAATAATAAAAAAATCATCAACTATTCCTTCATTTTTAATATATCCATTTATGCTACCATTAATATTTTTGTTTATGTTTAAATCAAAAGATCCATTTGTACCTATGTATGTAGGCAGCCCAGGCCCAAGAGCAGTCAATATAGTCTCAACACCATTAATGAACATTTTAATTTCATTAATTTCCATATTAATGGATATTATAAAGTGGTTAAAAATACCAGTTAAATATACTTCACTTTCAAAACTATATTTAACCCCATCAGAGCCTATTACAATAATATTAAGTTGATTGTAATCAGTAAATATGCATTTCTCGTAAACGACAACTAAACCACCATTAAAAATAAAATTATTACCAGATACATAGGAATTGCTAATATCAAAAACAGGAATTTTAGGCTCATAGGAAGTGCCATTTATATCTAAGTTTTTGATACTATTGGAATATAACCAAAATCCAAAGGACACATTATTCCTAAAATTATTGTATCTTGCATTCAAGCTATAAGAACAATAATATCCACTACTGAGTTTTAGACCTCTTCCCATAGGACTATTAACCAAAAATGGAAAGTCTTCTCCATTAACCGACATTATCTCACTCGTTCCACTTTCAATTAATGGAATTTGCTCAAAATTAAAATTAAGATACTGATCAGGATTTTTTCTACTCATAAAATATTAAAATTAAAAGATAATGGCAAAGAAGAAATAGACTTCAATCTTGAATCTTTAGGCATTTTTCTCTTTATCCATACATATATTATCTGATTATATTCAATGTTCTTTGCAAGGTCGATCATATTAACAGGAATAATAAAAGAATTTTTACTACTAATTTTATAAAATCCTGAAAAGAATGTAGATATTGCTGGTTCAGACTTTCCATAACTTCCAGGATGACTAGGAGCAGGATAAAGCTCAATTAAGCCATAATCACTAACTGGACGTGGTAATGGCTGATTTAATGTAATAATGTTATTAATAAATGAAGATATACTTCTATAAACAGGAGTTTGCCCTGATTGTTCAAATTTAATACAAGAACCAATAAAAACAGACCTACCTTGACTGGGGTCATTTCTTAAATTAATTACGGTATCTGGATTACTTAATGTTATTGTTTGCACACTTGAGCCAAGGTCTCCAGATAACACTCTGCCCCTATGCCTAGGAACTTCAACTCCAACTAATATCTCACTTTGACCTATATTTACATTGCTATTTAATGATATAGACAAATTGGAAACTGATACATTTCTATATATATTTTTTAATGCGATGCATCTGTTTTGGTACAAATATCCATCTAAACTATCATTGAATAAATTTTCGTCAAATAGTGTTTTTTCTGTTATTCCAAAAATATTTGAGTTACTAGCATGAAACGTTCTTTTTGTTCCAAATAAACCTCTATTTTCAATTTCTGCTATATTTGATTGCCATTTTTTAACTTGGATTATTTCGCCATCAATAGATACATACTTAAATGTATTTAATATGCCAGCTGAGTCTATAACAGAAAAATATGTACTTGAATTACTAATAGTACTCTCAAGAATGCCGTAAGCGGAAATTGGAATATTGCCTGCATATCCTCCATAGCTTTGCATTGCATTATTTATTCCAATTAAAGATATGTCATTTACGGTTTTTCCTAATGAAATTACTGTAAATGGATTGGAAAAGCCAGAAAATCCATTAAAACTTTCTAAATTGTTTAAAACACATTGACCGTCATTTATGTTAATAGTTCCATTGCTTACAACTTCAAGAAAACCTGCATCGCCATAATCAGAGTTATTTAATGATTCTGCATAGACTCCTGACACCGAAGATATTTCATTAATAATATCATAATTTTTTTTACCATCTAATTGTACATTAAATATTATGCCTGCATCATTTCCTGAAGAATTTACAGTAGTAGCTATCAAATAATTTCCAGCAATAAATTTTCTTACTCTCCATCCATTTACGTTTTGAAAAATAGAGTTTAAAGATGGGTCTATCCTGATCTTTATTGCATCGACTCTAGGCTGAGAAGCGGTACTGGAGCTACTAGAAGATTGACCGCCCAAAACACCCCAGGCGTTCAGCAGAATAGACAAATCTGATGCAGTAACTAGTCCATCACCATCCAAGTCTCCATTAGGAGTACCCCATCCATTAAGCAATATTGATAAATCTGCTGCATCAACTCTACCGTTACCGTCATAGTCTCCAATTAAGCCACCAGATGAGCCACTACTAGAAGGAGGAATAATAATTGAACTACTACTAGAAGGAGGGTTTCCCAATACTCCCCAGGCGTTCAGCAGAATAGACAAATCATTTGCAGTAACTACCCCATCACCATCCAAGTCTCCATTAGGAGTACCCCATCCATTAAGCAATATTGCCATATCTGTTGCATCAACTCTACCGTTACCGTCATAATCTGGAGATGCTGCTACTAAATTAGATTGATTAGTATTATTATAAGAATTTATTTCTATTATTGCTGATGAAATGTCATTCCAATCTTGTAATGACATTTTTTCATGATTATGTATAATATAGTCTGGCACAGAATTATTATTAATGAAGGACTTAAAAGCCTCAACATAATTTATTTTATTAAAAATATAACCAGTTACTGAACTTCCGTCATCTACAGATAAAGTTCCTGTAGAGAAATCTCCTAAAAGCTCATTATTATTAGCTAATTTAACATTAGATGCATTATTGTTTATACCATTAGAAAATAATAAAATATCTTTAATATTAAATTGAGAATTTAATTTAAAGTCTTTTACAGCTCTTGCAATATAAGATATGTAATTCACATGATTATCTTTCATTACTGCCGAAACAATAGCAGCATGAGATGGCCCAGCATATGCAGCATCGAAATTAATACCATTAATAAATATGCCTCTACCTGACGGGTCATCACCGTGCTTTTCTGGCCAACCCCACACTCTATCAAAAAATATTTGTGTACTTGAATAATAACCATGGTCGCGTACTTCATACCTCATTCTCTCATCATAAATACTGGGCCAATTTAAATCTAAATATTTTTTAGAAATTATAGATGAAGGGTTTAAGTGACATATTTCTAAAGAACAAGATTTACCAGCATTAAATTGAATCAGCCCAGGATAATGTTGCCATCTATTAACATAATTATAGAATGGTGCCTGAACTTTTGAATATACGCTAGAATCAGGCACATTCATTGAATAACAATTAAGGCCATACCTACCATGTAAAAAATTATTTTCAATTACACTTCCAAAGCATTCGTAAATTCTACGCAAATAAACTTCAGTAATTAATATCCTTAAAAATTTTTCTATTGAAGCATTATTCTGTTCTAAATATGGATCAGATTTAAGAATTGCATTAGATAAATATATACTTCCAAAAGTACCTTCACTATTCGGAGATGTCCTAAGTACAGAAAATTCCTCTGCATATTGACCTGTATCTACAGACACGTATGCGTCTGTCAAAGTAGAATTATTTCGCCAAGAAAAACCAACTGAAACGTCAGAAGACCTAGAATCTAATAAATGATTTATAAAAGTACCACTATTGCCAATATTATCTGATCCTACAAAATCTTGAACATTCAATACCTCTGGTTTGCCTAAATATATTAATCCTGGATTGGCTATTTGATTAGAATAAATAGAAGATCTTCTGTTTTGCTGCCTATAATTCCATCTTTGCAAAAACCTTTTCATCCATTTACTGCACTGAACAACGCCATACTTAGCAAATAAATTTTTAAATTTATTAATTGGAACAAAAGATTCGTTTTTATAATTAACTGATGATACTGAATCTGAATAATGAGTGAATAAACTACACCAGCCTTGTATCAAAGCATCTAAAGTTTCTGAATCTCTCGGAGAGTGATCATACATATCTCCCCAATTTTCTAATTTAATTACTACGTTTTTACTATTAGAAAAATCAATATTGCCCGCATACTGAGCCTGATACTGCAAGCACAAATCATATGCCGCATCAGCGCATTTTTCTGGACCAAGAGTATTGTATGGACTAGGAGTATTAGTTCTTAATATATTATCAGAATTTTCTATTGTCCAAGAATTAACAACATAACTTCTCATTGTTTCATCAATACACAAAGCAGAATTATTTGTAAACCACCAACTAGGACACCATGTACGAGAAATATCTAATTTTAAATTAGATATTTTCTTAGAGCAATTCACCTTTATTACAGGTACAATATTTTTATTACTTAAAGAAACTGCGGATCTATTATAAGCGCTGGAATCATTAGAGACAACACCAAATTTATCTGAACAATTACCTGCGTACTCAGAATGAATAACAAATTTTCTATCTTCATTTATTTTTCTTTTATTTTTTTCATATTTTTCTAGTATGTTAAGCGCAGATTCATACTGAATTGTTAATTTTTCTAAATTAATATCTTCTCCATATTTAATAGAATAACCAGGAACAAAACCCTTAGATACAGCACCATCCTCTATGCTAGAATAAAAACTATCATTTATAATTGAAGAATGTGGTATTAATAAATGTATTTCATTATAATTGTTAAAGTTATTCCTCAAATTTAAACCAAAATCAAATGTAAAATTACTATGATTAAAGTCTATTATGTAAGGGCATTTTGAATACTCTTCTACTCCATAAAAAGAACCATTATATAGTGGAATATTATTACATATTATTTTTTGGTTAGAATTTTTCCATGCAAATTCAGAAATATTATCGTATTCTTCAAACGAATTAAAAGAAGTAATATCTAAATTATTTAATACTATTCCTTTTATACCATACTGAACCCAAGGAACAGAATTATATATAAACCATTCTTTATGTAATACATTATTAGGATCAAATTTTTGTAAATCAAACCTTGGATTATTCCAGTTGGGACTTAAGCAAGAAGGATCAAAATCTATATTATTTAAAATAGGTACTTTTGCTTCAAACTCTATATAAATATCTACGTTATCAAGTTTAGAATCTAACCATGTCTTGATTCTAGTGGCGAAGCCCTTAAATATAGAGTCATCTACTGCATTAGAATAATCAAATTTAGGCACCGCACGTCTACAATAATCTGAAGATATAAGTCCGTTTTCTTTTATTTTATAATTATAATATACATCGTTTTCAAATGTATCAACGACATTAAGAGAAAGCATATTTTTAGTGAGCAAACCAGAAGGACATTCAAGAACAATTCTTCTAAATCCTGCTTTATAAACTTTTTCCAATTTGTCATATATAAAATTATAAAACCCACCGATAGACATTAGTTCAGGACTCAGTCCACGTTTTACTCGATTAGAATCTAAGCATACTGATGGGATATTATTGTAAATATCGTCACATTGACCAGCTCCCCAATCATTCAATAACATAGCTACATCAGAAGACGTGACCACGCCATCACCATCTAAGTCATATTGAGAATGACTCCATCCACTAATTAAAGATTGCAAATCATTAGAATCGACATATCCATCCCTATTTAAATCAGCACACGGAGGAAGAGAGTCAACATAAACGATGTCTTCTGATGGAGAATAACATCGTATTTTTATTAAAGGTCTTTTGTCTATTTGAAACTTAGATATATCCATATTATATAGTTACATTAGCTTTTGTTATCTCACCGTTTGCATACACAAATACTTTTTCGGAAGTTTGTCCTAATATTATAGATCTAAAAGTATCTATTGTATCTATAGCAAAAACAGGACTATCTATATTACCTATAAAAACAGATTCTTCATTTAATATTTGATATATTCTTCCATCTAAACACCCCACAAGCACACCTCCATCTCCAGCATTTCCTATCGCAGATATTTGAGTCTCTGCAGCGTCTATCTGAGCAACGTCAACAAGACCTCGCTGCTCTATATAGACAAGATCAAAACTTTTTTTGCTATTTAATCTACTGCCATACAATTTATTATTTTTAAATCCCATTGCGACTATAACGTCTGCAAATTTAGATACTACACTAACTACTCCATAGCTAACTTTTATAACTTCTGTTTCAGAACCGTTATACATAGAAGCATATATAGTGTCCTCGTTTTTTACCCAAGATGTGAACTTATAGCCAGTTTTTTCATATAGCTTACGCATCTTGTTGCGCTTCTTAACTATACTTTCTCCAGATTCATCACTTCTATTACCAGCTATATCTTGAACTAAAGCTGCTACTATATACCTGCCCTCTTCTTCTCTAGGATCACCAGGATTAACTAAAGGACCTATTCTTATAAAATTATTTTTTTGATAAGTTTTTGCCTCAGTTCTTACTGGAGTATCATAATAAAATGTTCCATCAGTTTGTTTTTTAACCTTTTTCTGCTCTATATAAAAAGAGTGTATATTACTTACCAAATCGGAAGTAAACAATTCTACTGAAACATTCCTTTCTTTTATATAACCATTTATAGAATTAATCTTTACTGCAACTTCTGGGCCATCAGTATCAATTATAAAATATCCTTGATTTTCTATAGAAAATGGACCGATAGAAATCTGAGGTCCTTTGTTTCCGAAATCATCAGTATAATAAGCATATAATACGTAGTCTTCGCCTGGAGTAACGTTAGAAACATCCCATACTACCTTTGATGTTGCACCAGATATCTTCTCGTATATGGGAGCAAGACTCACTCCAGAAGACTCACTAGAATAATAAAGATTTAGCCTATATCTATTAAGTTTTTTGAAATCTTCTTCATTAAATTTATTACTTATAATTATATCAATTTGTGAACCATATTTTTTATTTACAACTGGACTAGAGATTGACGGTTTAGGTAGAGTTTTTTGAGATATACTAAATACTCCACTTTGAGAATATTCAGAATAATTTCCGTTTACAGATACAGACCTTATTCCTATTGATATTTTTGCACCGAATAAAAATTCAGGTATTATCCATTGATATGTAAAACTATCTGATGAAACTCTTGCAATAGATATCCATTCGTCATTGTCAGCAAAAATATTATAATCATATTTAAAAGCTATTTCAAAATATAAAGTTGCCTCTCCTGAGAAAAGAAGAGATTCCTTCCATTTTATTTCTATAAGTTTTGCAACAACAATTTCAGAACCTTGAGGAAAAAGCAAAATGGGGATAGAAGGACTCGCCATCAGTTAATTCTCCTATTTCCAAAAGAATTTCTTTTATCCAAATTTAAATAACTTTCTATAAAGTTGTTATTATTTACCAAAGTAGCGCTAGACTTATCTAAATTCCTATCACTTATAAGTCTTAGAATAGAAGAGAAATTTTTTGAATATGGATTCAAACATTCAGTAGGAACATCAATAGCAATAAAAGCAAGACCATCTTTGAATGTAACTCCATTATTTTTATTAATTGTAAATTCAAAGTCAAATGTACCTTCATTAATATTTAATACGTTTAACGGGAAAGAAAGAACAGCACTACCTTGCTGATACACTTTAGCTGTAATACTAACAGAACTGTTTATTCTTTTTATATAGCTAGATAAGATACTTAATGCCTGTATTCTTTTTATTCTTTCTACATCTAAAAAAGTTACTTTTGCATATACTTTTGCGTCAATATATTCTTCAACCTTTATAGATCTAAGGTCATCTTTAGACAAAGTGACAATAGGTGTAACTATTTCTTCAGTAGAATTAAGATTTTTATATATTGTTTTATTATTAACTACAGGCACTCCATTATATCTTATAGGAGATGAAGTTTTATACTCGTTTACGCCTGATCCTGGAATCTGATATTTTTGAAATATGTCTATTATATATGATATGTTTGCATATTCTGCAATTATATCTAAACAGATTTGTTGAGTTTTTCCAAATTGTGTGAGAATTTCAATACACACTCTTTTTACTCCATTGCCCCTGCTCAATATCCATGGAGCTACAAATATATCATTACCTATCCATTTTGCTTTAAAAGCATCCCTGAATACAGCAAAATCTTCACTTATTGATTTACCTAATGAATCTAATGGCTGAATGTTTGCACCTATAGGTATCCAATCAGTAAAATCTATTTCTGATTCATTCTTAATCCTATAAGCCATAGCGCCAGGAACTCCTACTATTTCAAGATCTATAAAACAATCACTTACTATAGCAATTGGGCCAGAATCATTAAAATAACTATAATTTTTAATAAATTTTTCTGACACTTTTATAGTCAAAAATTCTCCACCTTCAAAAGCAGATTTATATCTATCAATATCAGTCAAAGTAAAAGAGCAAGCAGTTACAAATGCAGACTCTTCTATAATCGTAGGCTTAAGAATAGTTCCTACACTCAAATATCTTTTAACAATTTTATTATAGTCTAATAATGATGCAATTGTAAAATTATTTAAATTATCTGAAACTATAAAAGGATGTCTTTCTTCTGTGATATTTAATTCTTGATCTGAAGAGGTATTTTTGACTATTCTATCATATCCTTGGTACAAACTAGAATCTATTTTGCCACTATTTACATCTATAAATGCAGAATAAATATCAGAAAATATATTATTCTTATTAGAAATACCATTTTTGTCAAAACCATTTCTAGAGTCTTCCCAAGCAACCATAAATAAACCATCTCTAGCAGCAGCAACAGAAGGATGAGATTTTCTTGAATTTCCTTTTGCCAATTCTGTTTTTATAGCCCCAGAATATGGAGATTGCCACGAAGAAGATAGCTCTCTATCATATCCATCATTATGGCAATCACACACAAAAGAACTTCTATACATCTCAACGTCTTGTCCTTCAACAATTGCGCTCACTTTAATATAATACTGTACTCCGCATATAAATAATCTTCTATTGAGATTAAAATAAATATTATTGTTATTTAATCCAGTAGATTGAGATATATTTCCATAGTCAAGAGGATATTCTCCCTTTCCTGGATTTATAATCGGAGGATTGAATGAAACAGAGCCCGTTATTCCTGCAGCAATTGGCACTCCAGAAACTGGGAATTCGTCGTAGCCACTGTTCCATAAATCAGAATCTATCAATGATGTAAATACCATTATAGAATCTTCATAATTAGAATCAGAATAAACAGATACCTTAAAATGAACATTTTTACTAGCAGTACTAGTGTTTTCATAATACGCATTGATCCTACACGACGACCTAATAGGATTCGCACAGAAAAACACACTTTCTAAAAATCCAGAAGCAGAAGATGACTCTGATATTATTATGCGCATCGTGGCATAAGGAAAGTTGACTGAAGAAGCTAAAGATGTTAAGTCTTCAGAGCCAGATAATGAAATAGTCAAATCTTCTAAACCCAATTCTTCTGATATTGTATCATCAACTACTTCGGGAGGACGATTTTGCCCGACAAGTTGGTTGGGAGGCGTACTTGAAGTATTAAAAGGGTCTGGCCAAGTTGATTGCCTAGGAATCAAAAATCTAAAATATAAAGTTTTTCTGTCGTCGCTTAACCTAACATATTCACCTGAATAGAACTGAAAAGAACTGACGACCCCTTTTCTGTTTACAACAACCTGCGCTTGATTATTTCTAAATACGCTGTCTGTACTAATTAAATTTCTTTCGTCTGTCAATACCGCTACGATAGGAGCAGAAAAAGTAACAGATGATTCAATAAACTGAGAATTAGTATTACCATCATCTAATAAAGCTAAAAGAAAACTTTTACAGAAAATACCTGCATCTAATCCAGGTAGGCTGTCAACTCCTGTAGGGAATATGAAATTTTGACCAGAGCCAGAACCCTGAGTTTCAAAATACAATGAATCCTGTTTTTGTATACTTATAGGAGAATATAATGATAGTTCTTCGAATATCAAATATTCAGATGGCCCAGGGTCTCCTCCATCCATTACGTACGGATATAAAGGAGAGTTTGGTATCCAATCTGGTCCATCGGTGATATTGTGAATTTTTGATATTTGGAATTCTTCTTGGGCTATAATTTCAGAAGAATAAAATATATTTACCTTTAAAACTTTACCAAATACATTATCTCTAGAATCTGGTATATAAGATATTATGACATTTTCATTAGAATCTAAAGTTTGACCGCTGTAAGGGATAAACTTTCCGTTAATAAGCCATTTGCCTGGCTCTATTTTTGACGACGAAGACTTATATATAATGTTTTCATTTTCATAGTCTTTAAACTCTATATTAAAAACATAATTAGCAAAAGCTGGTGCCGTAAAAGACATGTCAACTCTGCAAGACATTAAAGATTTATCCATATCATATGGATCGTATGGATCAATATCTACTCCGAGTATTCTGCTAGCAGATATAATCCTATCAATATCGCAATCAGAAGTAAAATCTGGGTGGTTTACCTGCTTAGCATGTTCAATTGAATATGAATTATTTTTAAAAGAATTCCATACAACAATTCTTTTACCATCGTTATCACTCGCTATGCTCGAATTAAAAGAAGAATAAGACAACTCACTCAGAAGTATTTTATCTTGCAGATATCTGTCTAAATATACTCCAGATAAAGCATTGACCGTCCAAGGACCAGAGCTATTATCTTCATAAGACATAATTGTTTTGTCAAATTTATCTACGTGTATAAATGGAGACTTTTGCAATATATAAGCTTTTTCACATAAAGGTATAGTTGATATTTTGCTATTATATAAGTTAAACGTAAAATCTAAGGTTGATTCATCTGCGAGACCAAAAATTCTATAGGCCTCAACAGGCATATTTTCCTCTACCAATTCAGACACAGGATATATCTTGCAGTCATTAATAAATATACCACCAGAAAAATAATCATTATTTGCTTTATATATAGTAGTTATATTTGATGCATTTCCAGGCTTCATGGGATTAAAAGCTATTCCGTATGCGTATAGCTTACCATCTGCTCCTAGTAGTACACAACTTCTTATGCCCCTATTAACCGCTACGCACGGCACTGCAATATCGGAGATTCCATGCTGTGCTTCTGTAGAAGTACTAATTTTTGTAAAAGCCTCGATATACTTACCCCACGCAACTATATTTCCATCTACATCAATTCCAACATTGAAAGGTTCAACAGAATAAACGCTAAGAACAGCAGATGTGCCAGTGTTAAGAGTATAGACATTGCCACCGCATGCCGCTACATCTACAAGCTTAGTCTGAGGATCTAAAAGATCAACTGTACCCGAATTTTTGCCCCAAGAAACAGGGATTCCATCAAAACCTATGGCTACTGCATGCTCTGAACTAGCGTCTATTTTTACATACTTGCCAGAAGGAGCGCTAGAAACTATAAAATTATTATCACTATTGTTTCTACCCCAAACAGATATCTCACCATTTTCTTTAAGACCTACCGTAAAGCCTTGTCCACATTTTACTTGAATAAACTTTTCCCCAACAGGAATATTAGAAACTTGTCCATAAATATCACTACCCCAGCAAGAAATAGATCCGTCTTCTTTTATAGCAGCAGCATGATCCCAGCCAACTGATATACCGACATAGCCACCGTCAGACGGTATATTAGACTGTAATGCAAATGAAGGTATTTCCGTTTGTGTATTATTAAATGTTATTGACTTTAAATATCCAGTTGAAGTTATTGCTATAGAAAATGGATTTTGATTTAAGTCGTTTTCATATCTTAACAAACTATCAACTGCTATATACCCATAATCAAAATCATAACTTGTATTTGTATCTACACCGTCAGGATTTGCTGAAGCAGTGCCATTCCTAGAGGACTTTCTGTCGTTGCATGAAAGCCTGCCGTTATTGTCTATATAAAATATTGCATCTCTATAAAAAGTACCTTTGATGTTTGAATTTGCTTCGTTTAGGTATTCATCATTTGTAGTATAATGATAATATGAAAATAATTTATTTAAATTATATGAAGAATTTCTAATATCTAAATCAAATACCAAGCTATCTGGATAAAAAGAAAACTTGTTTGTCTGCAAAGGTATTGGATAAGAAGACCCATTAAACAATCCGTTTTTTACCTTAGATCTAACAGTATAACAATTTCCAGAAATGTTTATAAAAAATGACTTTAATGTTTTCGGCAAATCTTCGGATAATGGCTTAGAGCCTGTTGTTATGTATGCGACATGCTCTTCATTAACATCTTTACTATAAGTACCTAAAGTCTGAGATAACCCACCACCAGAACCTGTGGACAAACGACCTCTCCTCAATCTATACATTGGCAGCAGTCCATATATATTAGAATTTACATCAATATATGGAATATTCGCTTCCAGCAAAACAGATCTATTGCCAGATAAAGAGTCCACATAACTGCCTACATACAGAAAGCCGCCAGCCTCACCAGACCATTCATCAACTAAAAGATTCCCATCCTCTAAACAGACCCAATCTCCTGGATCAATAATTGATTGCTCAAATTCTTCATTTTCAACATTAGAATCTAAATTTGGAACTAAATCAAATGTTTTAGAATTAGAATATAAATAATCTATATTTTCATGATAAGAATTATTCAAAGATACTCTAGGCTGACCTATTCTTATATTATTAAATATAATTTGCCATTCACTATATGACAACAACTCAAAATAATTAGCATTATAAGATCTAGCTATAGGATTTATGCCAAATGGCATACCAAATCCAAAATCCCATTGCCTGTTTTTCTCAGACATATCTATCTGAGAATTTATTGACAATCTAGGCTTGTCATTCACGAATAAATTAGCCATTATATGATAATATGGACTTGATCCTTCTGGAATGAAATACGCGTCCTCAGCTGGATGGGACCATGCAGAAATAATTTCTATATCAGATTTAGATAATCGTAGGTAGCTTATATCTAATTGAAACTTAAGAGATGCCCCCATTTTAATAGAAGGCATGTCTTCATACTTTACTACGATACCCTTAGATATAGAAGATCTGACTCCCGAAGAAGCAAAACCATTTATTATCATACCCATTTTAGCCATACCAGTATATACGTCTTCAACCATAGCTTCACGATATCCATTTATGGAACCAGTCCTTACCTGATAGGCATCTATAGTCTCTGCATTTTTTGCTACAAAAGAAACTCTTTCTGGAATTATGAATACATAAACATGATGTAAATTATGGTCAGCCCCGTCTACTTTAAAAGAATTGCTAATTTCATATGTCCCAACAGAAGATACATCAGTGCAATTACTAGTACTAATGTCAGTTAATACAGAATTTAATTGTGTGAAATTTTCAAAATTAGAAGAAACAGCGCTAGGATTACTATTTAAGTCATCGAACTTTAAACTCCCAAACAATGGAATGACAGCATCGTAACGCTTTTCAGTCTTATTTAAAGTAAATCTATTATTAGAAAAAGAAAATAGATTACTATTATTACCAACTTTAGTAAAGTTAGATACATAATCATCAAACATCTCTTCTATTTTTCTATCTGTTTTTTCATCAAAAGGATTAGTTATATTAACATTGTCTAAAACGACGCGTATCGAGAAGTCTATTCTAGTTCCAGGTGATAACGTGAAAGTAATTTTCTGTCTATCTCTACTTATTAAAATTTTAACATTTTGATCTGTTGCAAAAAAAGGTCTTGCTGAAACGGCATTTCCTAAAACTGCATCTGTACTATTTAAATCATCAGAGTCTAAATACAATGCCAAAATTTTAGCGTTAGGAAATAAAACTTCTTTAGTTAAAACATTACCCAAGGAGGTACCGTTAATAGAAGTCTTTATAGATATAGAAACTGAAGAAATATCTGAACTTTCCGTAAATCCTGGCAAATATCTTTTATTTTGGTCTTCAAATACAACCTGACCATTTGCATAACTAGATGCAGCCTGCACAGACTGACTAAACCCTGGCTGACCGTAAAATTCCTGAATAATCGCAATCGGCTGCGAAGAACCACTCCAAGTATATGTATTATTAGTCCTCTCTAAAACAGCATCAGCGCTTATTGTAGAAGCAATAGGAGTAACTCCAGCCCCTGAAGCCCTACTATCTATAGCATAGTTAGGCTTGATAACACAATCGCAATGAATAGAAAAGTTTATTTCAGATTCTTGGCCTTGTATATAATTACCCTGATAATCTTTATTTATAGACATGGTACCTATCGCAACGTCTTGCCTAGGAGATCCAGATATGCAAATAGAACTATCAGAAGATATACTTACCTTACCATTATTAGTAAAAATTCTATTGAGTTCTGACTGGTCTAATGACTCATCCGCATGTGTACCTTCAACAAAAACTCTAATATGGTTGGGACCATTAAAAGATTGACCTAGAATATAATTGTATTCAACAAAAGTTAACAAATGATCATCTGATACAATATTCAAACCTCCAAATGTCAATGGAAGACTATTGGAAAAAGCAGTAGCACTACTAGGATATCTAATACTAGATGATGCAACATACTGCTTTGATATTCTAAGATCTTCGGAAGATGTGTATACTCTTAATATTTTACCAGAAAAATATGCACTGAAAGACAAAACATTTTGTGCGGAATTAACTCCATTCCTATCTATATGAATTAGATAAGAAGTTATATAAGTATTTTTATCTATAGAGGGAATCGCTCCAGATGCCCAATTTGCAACAGATCGAGCGATTTTGTCATCCCCGTTCATTTGTATTAATCTATCAAATTCTTCCTGGTCAATATTCAAATAGCCAGAAAATTCTTTAATAATTTTAAAATTATTACCAGTTAAATAAGCATCTTCGACAAGAGAGACAACGCCGCTTTCTCTTATTAAACTTATATTTTGTGATTGATTTTCTATAAAATTTTCTGCTATAGAAAATGGATTGATATTAAAAATTTTATTATATAGCTCGTCAGAAATTTGTTTGCTAAACATCCCTGAGTAAGCAAGTCTATTAATTAATCTTTGAGATTTACCAATACATACATATTGCAAAGAAGTAAATCCAAACCTATCCGTCTCCCACGCCAAATGAACATTGCCATAAGAATCAGAAGCTGCTGAAACATTTCTGTTTTCACCTGTGCCAGTAAGTTGTATCCAATTATTAGAAAGAGTGTTAGTTACATCATAATCTATAATAGATGGAGGAAAATATCCAAATATTTGCCACTTACCATCAACTAAAGCTTGACAAAATACTCTACCATCTTTTGTAATTGAAGGATTAGAAGATGGTATTACTTCATTAAAAGAATTTCTCACAAATGGTAAAGGCTTTACAATATGACTACTCGCTACAGGAGCATCATTATTGGTAACAAAAGCTACATACGTACATGGTTGATCTTGTTCTATCACAAAAGTACCAAGACCAACTCTTGACGAAGAAACCCTAGGACAAGTATCAAAATTTATAGATCCGTTTAAAACATCTTTATTTAAAGAAGCCACCAATCCCCTGAATGGACCAGATATAAATACTGCATGAGTAGGATTGCCTCTTGTTAAACAATACTGAATATCATCAGACCTAGATGGATCTGTTATCTCAAAATTCAGAGTATATTTTGAATCTTTTATAACCTTTATTCTACTGTTAGAAAGCCTTTCGCCAGTATTAGGATCTACAGAGTCAATCTGACCAGGATAAACGTAAAATCTTATATTAGACTTAACATCTATTCTACCAGAAGAAGGGTATATATCCACCTCTATATTAGAATTTGATATATTTGAATCCGATTGAATCTCAGCGCCAAAAGCAGATACAAAACCTTCAAAGCTTAAATATGTACTTTCGCTATATATAAGTGTTTTTGATATCCTTTCTCCAGAAGATAAATCAAAAATTACGTTTATAGCGTCACCATCTTGAATCGGACCATTTTCTCCATCTTCTGCATTATCTATTAATATAGAATGAAAATAACTAGGAGGAGCTTTTATTATGCCTCTAACCACCGTAGTTACGTCTAAGTTAAGACCATCAGATGTAGCCCCAACCCATATTCGTGGTATTTTTGTCAACTCTTGATTGGCAAATGAACAAGGATCAACCTTGGCTCCTGGATCTTCTGCATTGATATCACATGCACTATAACAAAACCCAACACGATGAGATGTCCATTGAGTTCCAAACAGACCATAAAGCGCAGGACTTCCAGATTGAGGACTCACAACTTCATTTTTCAACCTTCTTGGCTCATCAAAATATACAAATTTAGGTTGACCATAAATTTTACAGCCAGAATCTACCACACTTTGTGCAGCAGAAACATAGCCGTCATTACAATTAACAAATTGAGGTTCGAGTTTAGTTGATTTTCTAAATACACTCCCATCAGTCTTAAAAGCATCTCCAATTACAGGTTGAGGAAAACAAAAATCGCTCAATGGGTCTGAAGAAACCGAAAAGGCAGCCACTGGATCTGGATCCATTATTACACAACTTGGCCTAGACGGATCTTCTGGAGTTGCTAAAGCATATAAAGAATCTGGCACGTATTCTATTTTAGATCTATAGATAGGATCTTTACTTTCTCGATCAGACAAATTTATTTTAATAGGCCTTACGAACTTTCCTGATATCCATGAAGCTTCTAGAAAGCTAGCAGCATCTAAAGAAACTTTTGCTTGTCCATCTTCTGATGTTTTTAGACCAAACTTCCTATTGCCTACTGATAAATCATATAGATAATTTGGCTTACCGCTAATAGTAAAATCTATTTTATCATTTTTAGATACATATTTTTTTGACACAGATAATAAACTGTTTTCTGAATCATGCACTTCATCATTATCTTTCAACACAACACTAGCTATATGAAAGTCTTTCCAAGCATTATCTTCATATCTATATATTTTAACAAATATAAATTTGTCTTCTTCTTTATTTACATCTACTGTAAATTCTATTGATTCTAAATTATTAACACCATTAAAATCTATTGAGTTTTTATATTTTACTCTATCAGAAATTTCATCAAAATTTAAATTAGCAAATTCTAACTTGATCTTTGCCTGAACAGGCAGATTGTCCAAACTAGCATGAAGAATACTGTTGGAATATTGTTTAATCTTTATTACTGGGGATATCATGAATATTTTCTATTATATTATAAAATTTTTTACCTATGACATTATGATTAAATTTATCATAAAAACGAATAAAATTAGAATGATGTTTGAATTGCTTATTTCTGCATTTGCTTATACATAAATACAAGGCATCTCTTATTGAATCCTTTTTATAAATCGGCCATTCTAAATTTGCAAATTGTGGCAAATTGTCCATTTTTTTAAACTTTTCCCATCCTGTTTGCCTTACCTCTACATGAGAATCTTCGTGAAAAAATTCCAGGTATCCACCATATTTTGGACAAACTACAGGAATACCTATGCAAGCTGCCTGCAGAGATGGTAGGCCAAAACCTTCACCAAATGAAGCACTAAGAAGAATGTGATGACTTTTTATCAATCTAGCCATACTTGATTCGTCTAATATTCTACTATCAATTGTAAAATATTTTTTATAGCTGTCATCTAATTTAAATTCAGAAAACCAAGATTCTATATTTTCTTTTGCGCTATTTCCACGATCAACTTTAAGTGTCCAAAAAATTTCTTGACCATCTTTTATAATTTCCAATATCGCTTCAAACATACTTTTCCAATTTTTTCTATCCCTCCATGTTCCTACTGTAATAATTTTAACCTTATCGTCATTAAAAACCATGTCTGAAGGAGGAGTATCTAGGTTCCAAATATCAAAATTTATTGCATGATTAACTACATGCACATTGTGGATACCAGCTTCAATGCATGAGTTTTTATTAAATTCTGATGGCACAATAACGCAGTTACATTTTTTAAATTCATGCACCCAATCATGTGGTATAACTTTATTTTCAAAAACAAACAAAACTATATTAGATGTACGAAATTTTATATTCTTCCATCTTGGAGGTATGGCATGAATTATGTTAATCGCATCATTTTTTAAATTTACATGTGCTAGATTTTCTAGCCATTTTCTTTCTATTTGATTAAAACCAGTAAAAACCATCTTGCCATGTACGCATTTTAAAGATACGTTATACCCAGCAGATATTAAAGATTTTAAATTATCTACAGCTGCTTGAGTATATCCAGTTGGAGCAATAAAAGAATGGTATTCTAATGATTTTTTACACACTGATAATGACTGTGTTATTACCTGATTCCCTAACATGGTTAATAATACTCAATTGACCATTAGATAAAACAAATACTATATTTCCAAAACTATCAATCTTTATCGTCCTACCAGAGTTTTCTAAAATAGCGCTTTCTGCAACCAATATTTCATTATTCGAAGTACGTGAACAATCACTAATATACATAAAGTCTGGACTATCGTAATTATAATAAACTTCACCACTTAATGTGTTTATTCCTATTAATTTGCCTCTATATGTATTTAAAGCCAAATAAGCTTGAGCTCTAAAACTATCATCTAAAGGAGGCTCAATATCAGGAATAAGAGTCTCTGGTATTTTTTGCATACCACCAAGAAGTATTCCGTTACCTTCATCTTTAAAAACACTGCCTATGGTAAAATCGCTAAATGTAAAAGTCCCTATGTTACCGTAAGCAAATGAAACCTGTGAGTCGTTAATATTTAGCTTTATTACTGAAGGAGTCGTCGTAGAAGGTCTAGATCCAGACTCTCCTACATCTGTAACCCAATTAAGTCTTTTATCTATATAAAATGGAGATCCGTCTATTTCCACATAATCACCCGTTAAAGGATCTATAATTTCAACGCCAACTTTAAATCTTGCTAAGTAACTAAGATTCGCCATAGCTGTTGCACCAAATGCCGTAACCTTAGCAGAATACCTACTTTGAGTAAAAACACCAAGAACACCTTGGAATGGAATATTGCTGCCATTTATCAATTGAACTGGTTCGTAGGCAAAATCATTATCGTTACTTGCAGTTTCATCATTTATAAAAGTCACTCTAGGATTGAGCGCCTTTATCTCATCGGATAACTCTACAAATATATAAAAAACATTATCGTCAGCTTCAACTGGAAGAAAGAATTCATCTAAATCTTCTCTTAATCCAGCTCTGATCCTATCAAAACTAATCAAACTATTGCATATCATCCAATTATTATCATCATATGGGATAGCCGATATAGGATGGAATATAGTTTTTAAATACGTAAAATCAGAAACAGTTAAACGCAGTCCACTAAATCCATAATAAATCTGATATATAGGATCAGAAGAATTCCATTCTCCTTCAAGACCAACAGCTGCAGGTCTTATTTTTATAAAAATTACTGAATTGTAATCAGATATAAGTTGCGCTTTTTGCTCAGAAAGCCTTATTTGCACACCATTCAAGGGGACTCCCTCTTCTACTAATTCATCTTCATCATTTAAGTTCAATTCAGTTAATCCAAATATAAGCTTAATTTCTGTAATGTCAAAATCATTTCTGGTCGTTATCTCTCTATTTAAAATAATTTGCAAAAATCTTGTTCTAGGATTAAAGTTAGCACACAATGGAACTGGAGGCTGCACCTGAGTTGCACTACCTGCTGTAACAAAGCCACCTCCGAAACCTCTTACCAACGAGCCACTTCTATCTATTTCCAAAACTCTGTTATTATAAGTATCACATATAAGATAATTTCTATTTGACAATCTTACTACATTAGAAGGTTGATCAAAACCAGTAGGTATATTATTAGACAGAGAAGAAATTATTTGCTGTGGACTTTGCAGCAAATTACTACCATTGTATCCAAATATTGATATATTAGATTCAGATGGAGGAAGTCCAGGCAAAGCATTTTTTATTTGTTGAACATAATTATTACTGGCATAAATCAAATGCTTAGTTTCTAATGGAGATTTTATGCGAAGACCATAATTATTGTCATTTTGATTTTCAGGAAATGACTCCAAGTTTTTAAAAGTTCCGTTTTCCCAAGAATCTAAAGGATCTATCTCTATTCTATTTTCGCCTCCTTGATAACTAACTATAATAGTAAATTTATTCAATTTAGGTGTAGCATTTCTATCTATATTCGATCTCAATAAAAATTCTATTTCTATATTATTGCATGGAGTATCTAAAATAGTGTTAGGAGATATAGGAGAAGAAAAAGTTGCATTCAACAGCTCTACTATATTTGAGCCTGTTCTAAACTTACACTGCAAAGCCGTGCCGTTTAAAGACTCAAACTGATATTCGATTTGTTTTAAAACCACTTGTGTTGAAGACTGATACCTATATCTTACAAATCCAGTTTCATTATAATTTATAGTCGTACTAGTTACAGTAGCGGTTTTTATATCATCAACATAAAACACAAAATCTACTGTAGCATCTGTAATTTCAAAAACTAACTTGTCTACATTGTTTCTTACATAATTAGATATATCTATTTCAATAAGTTTAAAATTTTGAGTCGATGGGTTAATGGTAACTTCATTAGCAGATAAGATTTGAACGAGAGTACTACTAGTTGTGCTACCATCTGCGTTTTTATTTATTATATAAAATAAGACTGGAGGGTGAGTGTCTTGTATGCTTTTTACTGACAAAAACAACCTATTAAACGAAGTCCAATTTTTTTGCCCTGAAATAGTTTTAGCATACACAGTTTTATCTCTTTTACCTGAAGTAAACTTAGCAGAAAATAAGCCGCTTACAACATTAAAAGAATCGCTAAGAGCACTTATGTTATCAACAACAGATTCTGCTCTGGAAACAACTCCTGGTATAGGAGTATTATTACCAGCCGAATTTTCAAACCCTTCATAAAACTGTATACTGGAAGATTGTATTATATTAGACAATAGCACAGAGCCATTAGATATAGAACAATTTTCATTATTTGAAAAAGTGTTAAACGACTGAGTATCATCATAAACTATTGTAGCTAATCTTCCACCTTGAGATGGTCTTCCAGAAATACAGCCACCACTCAAGTTTATATTAGCAGTACTATTAGTAAAATCTATACTACTTATAGGAGATATCCCAGGGATAAAAGTAATCATATTAACTGAACTATTAGGATCGTTGGGATACTTTCTTTTTAGTATTAAATCGTTTTTAAGTAAATTTACTGAAGCAACCTCTCCCAGCAACTGTCTATTTATGTTTTGCAAACTTCTCGCAAGAGTTTCTAGACCAGCATGCGTAACTATTCCTCTGTTTTTAAGTTTATTATGGTTAAGCTGAGGGATCCTTTCCTTTTTCATCATACCATATTTTACTTTGTTTGCGTCAATAGGGTCAATCCTAGCTCCAGGTAGTTTATTTTTAACTTCTCTAAGTAAATCAATTTTTGAAACTGTTCCATTGTGTTTATGTTTTATGATTTCGTTTTCAATTACACGCTTAAAAGACACTTCAACTCTATACGTCATATCAACGGAAGTAATTTCTCCATTGAATGAAACACAACGAGCAAGCCTAACAGCAGACCCTGAAGATCCATATTCAGAAGCATATAATATCAAATTTTTTGTTCCTAAATCTGCACCTACGATATCTGCATATACAAAAAATACACCATTTGCAGGATAATCTGTAATATAACTCGATGACTCACTTTGGTAGCTTCTGTTTTTGCAAAATAAAGTTCCGCCCTCTACTACGAGCTGGTCTAAGCCCAATTCAGATCTACCTTTAGCCACCCTGAATCCATTAACTATGCCATTTCCAAACACAGAATATAATCCATGCAATTGCTCATCTATTGTAATAAATCTTTCTCTTTCTAACTTGATAGATATAGACGTATCAAGTCTATCTTTATAGTCAAAATAAGCTAATCCAAAATGTCTTGTTTTTCCAGCCATTATCTGCCCACTGGGCCGTTCCTTATACCAACAACCATATTATTGGCTTCATCTGAAGTATAACTATCAACCATACTAGAGGCCCCCTCTTGGCCCATCCATCCATTTCTCTTGTCTTGATAAAAATGTCTCGTAGTATATCTGTCAATAACTCTTTCAACTGAAGCATTTATGTTATCGTTAATTAATTTAGACAATGCATTTATCTCACTCATATCAATCTCCTCCTCCTGATCCAGTTCCTATAGTTAAAGTAGTATTACTAAATTTAATTTTCTCTCCAGGCAAGAAATATCTACCATCAATTGTTGCCCACCACTTATTTTCTGAAGGTGTAATTTTATTACTAACATTTGTTAGCAAAAGCCTATAAGGTCCAGAAGATCCTGGACCATCTACTAATATATTTTGATTAGCCTGTAAGCCGACTCTGCCTAAAATACTGAATGAAACTTTCAATGGAGCATTAAACATCATACTGTATCTTTGAACTTGCTTACGAACAGCTTCTCCAGAACCAAAATAACCGCTTTTTTGTAAGAACATTTTTCTAAATCCAATGAAACCTGGCAAATCTATGTCTGATAAAGAAGCTCTATTCATATGAGCTGCAGCGACCAATGTACCGTTTGGAGTTGAAGACACAACCCTAACCTCATTAACCACATCATTAACAACTCTTTCAAAATTATAATCTCCTATAATAACATTCCACCATGGAACTACTTTGCTGTTTATTGAAGAATAAGTATAACTAAATATATCATACGGAGTAGCTTGATATAAAGGCTTATTTGGAGATGAGCCCTCTACTTGCTGGTACTCTAAATCATCTTCTACAATATCATAATGCAATACACCTTTTCTATCAAAATATATTACTTTACCAGATATTTGTGTAATTCTTTTCAAGATTTCAGAATAGCTTTCATCAGCTTTAGGCTTGAACATCGGTTGATTAAGTGAATTATAACTACCTGGAAGAACATAGTCATTTGCTAATACAGTGTATCCGTCATAAGGAATAGAATAATACTCATTACTAGATGGCGTAGTCACATATTTATTAATTAAATAACCAGGAGAGTCGGATCCGTTTTCGTAGAAGAAACCTGCTTTTTGAGCTATATCCATTATGGCATCATAATCTCTCATGCAATCATAGAAAGGAGCATTTAACCATTTCATTTGATCAAAAATCATCCAATAATCATTTAAATTGCATGACATCTCAATATGAGAATCTAAAATATTGAATGAACTTTTAGAACACAGCCCAGTAAATATTATAGTATTATCAGCGTCTGGATAAGCATTCTTATAAGTTCCATAAAAAGCTCCATCACTTCTAGGTAAATCATTGTATGAATTCACTAAGCCAACGTTATGCGTCCTTGTCTTAGTTACATCTCTCCATGCTCTAACTTGAATATAAAAATACTTATCTTGCAAACTAGCAAGAAAGGCGCTCATATCACCCTTGCCATATCCATAATCTATAGACCCACTAGTATCAAATTTACTTGCTGCTCTTACATTTCCAAAAAGCTTACCTTTTTCTGTTTGAACTGCATTTAATGTTTCTAATATAGGTAAAGCATCGCCTTTGTTTAAATAGAATTTAATACTACCACTGTGTTCAACAAAGTTTTTATCTGCCCTAGACCAAGTGTCTGAAAAATCCATAACATTTAAAGTAACATCAGCAGAAACTGGCTTCCAAGCAGCATCTGAACCTTCTGGAATAAAAACACTAAATCCATCACAGACTGGCCTAACCGCACCTTTTAAAATCCAACTCTTTCCATTTTTACTATAAAAAACGAAATCACCGCTTCTTAAAGTGATAGAAGGGAATATCCTATTTACAAATTCTTTGGCTTCTCTTAAAATATAACCACAAGATATTTGACTACTTCTATAAATATTTCCATATATTGCTGGATATACATCTATAGCGTTAGGCCCTGTAGTTAATTGCCTAAAGCCTAATGGTAAAGATTCAATAGGAACTGTAGATAATTTACCATTAATTATTTCAGTGAATCTTCCAGCCTGCTGAGTATAAAATGGAGCCGATTGACCTGGAATTACATCACCGTCATCGTTTTTTATCATTTCAGCATTTACTATGACTTTATTATTTTCGGACTCTTCATATCCTCCAGCCGTTCTCAACAAAATATTTATTACATCTCTATTGCCTTCTAAGTTTGTTATACCTACAGGATTTTCTATTTTCAAAGTAGCAGAAGAAGAGTAAGATATAGGAGAAAAATTAAAAGCCATTTTAACATGACCCATATGTACCTTTAAAGTACCAGCCAATTTAGTTGGTATAAATTCTCCATTTATTTTATCTTTGATTTCCTGATTTTCACCTATCTCTTCAGATAATCCTAATAACTTATATGTTGATGGTAAATTTTTGCCGTACAATTTTCTTGTCACATGATGCGTTTCATTATTTGGTTCAAACGTAATCTGTAAAGAACCTCTGTAATGCTGAACATGAATACCCCATGCATCTTGATTCAATAATGAGCTACCTGATGTTCCAAATCCATGCACCACTCTTGAAACATATTTATTTTGATAAAAACCTTCTATATGCGTAGTTAATTGACCATCAGAATTAGGTGCGTCAAAAACACATATATCATTTGTAGTTTCAACTAATACAACTTCACCGTTATTAGGAATGATTAAAAATAGCCTATTATCTATACCACCATCAATTTCTACCACAACATATGGCTGATCTGCCAAATAATAATTTTTAGCTTTTTTGCCATCTATATACTGAGTGTTTGTATATAGATTTTCTACCTGCTCATAATAAAAAGGGCACACTCCGTTATTGCGCCTTAAAAATTTATTTGAAAAACCAGTTGATTCAGCTGGCTCATTTAAGCCCGCATCAATATATGCATACTGGTCAAGCATGAGCCATCTAACTTCATCAGTAGACTCATCCTCTACTGTAGCTATAGGATGCTCAGCTGATAATTTTCTAAATTTTATTGTAAAATCTTCTCCTGGGAAAAGTGGAGTTAATTTTCTATAGGTAGCATGGATGCCTGGAGGGATACCTCTGTACGAATTCGCCTTTTCTGCGTATGTAGATCCTGCCTTAAAAGATATACCTTGTCTAGCAAAATTATTTTGATCAGAAGAAAAAGGATCTATTTCAGCCTGTCTTAATAACTCTACAATATTACCTGGATAAACATTTCCTATTCCAATATAACCTACATTTTGCCCCTCTCCGATAGCTGCATTAATAGTATTATTTGCAGGAGCAGAAGGCAAAAACTGAAGAAGATATTCATCATTTGGACTCCAACCTCCAGGCGTAAATAGGTCAGAATCATTTACACTTAAGTTAGATAAGCTAGAAGCACCTATAGAATCTGCTGCCAATCCTCTTGAAAAAGATATAGTTTCTGGTAGTTGAATAGTTTCAGAAGTAGGAACTAATGCAGATAAGGCTTTAAACTTTTCAGAGTTAGTTTCATTTAATTCTCCAGTTATACTGAGAATGTCTTCTACATTTCTATAACTGTGAGAAAATAAACTACCATCTAATATAAATGTTTGATGCTCTTTCATGGCTTCTAGATTTTCATCTCTATACAACCGAATTCCAGTTTCATCTAAATAAACATCACCATCAAAATATAAATCGTACTCTGGAGGCTTAGTAGGAGCAAAAGATACAGAAGTTTCTATAGAAGCTAATAAACCAGAATTCGGAGAAGAAGAAGTGCCTAAAACAGTATGATATATTCCTCCTAATCTTTTAAAAGTTATTCCTATTGAATTTTCGTTGTTATCAGATACTGTTTCTAAATTATGTAAATCATTGCTAGTAACTTGACCTAAAGTAAATGTATTAAACTGAAATGCATAATGCTGCCTAATTCTCTTCCTTAATGGAACAACTTCTGGAAATATTCTTACCTCCATTCTTACGACACCTGTATTGCTCGGAGCAGAATTAGACATAATTACTTCCTATTAACATCCAACTTTACACTGTTTCCATTTATAGTTGCACCTCTCAAAACACCGTCACCATCTTCATAGTATAATCTTATGATACCTGGCCCTATATAAGTTGCACCTGGAGCTTTATTACTGCATGAAGTACTCAAAGTAGACTCGCCAAAACCTTGTTCAAATATATTTTTTTCAATATTCATGCTCATACTACCTGCATTATTTAATGCTCTATCTATTCCTATACCAAAATAATTATCACCTTTTTTACCAGCAGCTACCATTTCATCAGACATAGTTCCAACAACATAAAATGGTCTATTTTTACTCAACTGCCTAGATCTTGGATTAGGATCTAAAGTGTTTAAAAAATTAGACATACCATTTGAACCCCTAGATGATACCTGCGAATCATAAAAATGTTGAGCAAATATGTTACTATTAATTACATAAAATAATGTTAAAACATTCTTTGAACTATCATAACATGATGATATATTTTCTATAGGCGGGCATGAGCCAGCAACAAAAGATTTTGTATTTGTGAATATTGCACTATCTTGATCAAATATAGACCACTTTATAGGACGATGACCATAAAAATCAAATGGCAAACTCCAGGATCTGCCATCTCCACTATTAAATATGTGTATAAATCCATCTTTTAAAACAAAAGCTATAATTGAACCATTTGCTAAAATTTCAAATGTATACGGCTGGCTTACAGGCCAATATAAATTTTCATTTTCTGTTGTAATATAATTGCTGACAGATATTCTTGGGTAAGCTCTAAAATTTTTATAGGTAAAAATGTCGTCAGAAAGCCCCACCCTGTATTGAATGTTATTCAAACCTTTGAAGGAAATAGAAGATAAATTTTCACCTGTAGAGTTTGATCTAGATAATATCAAATCGTTTATTTGACTACATGCTAAAGTATTATGATATTCTTGTTCTAGCATTTTATTATTAGCCCACAGAGCCTGAACGACATACGCTGGCTGAAGTCTTGCCAAATGATCAAATTCATATTTTTTCTCGTTTGATAAATTTTGTAAAGTATTATAGACCTCAGAACTTAATCCGTGAATATCTAAATCTCCAGATGTCCCTAAAAGAAAATTGTTTTTACTTACTACATTCTGTCCATGATATCTTAAATTAGCGACTGCGTACCCTTCAACTGTTTTAAACAAAAGAACTCCGTTCAAGGCAAACATCATATATAACTGCTTGCCTTTTGTATTAGCTTTTAAAACTAATCCATATATATTGTCATCTAAAAAAGACTGAAATACATTTCTAAACAATCTCCATCTACGATCATGATCTCCTGTCGCATATATGTCTACCGATTGAGTGTCATCTTTATTGCTTAAGCAACCAACATATCCTTTTGTAAATCCATCAATAGCTGGGCACACATCTTCGGCGTTGAAAATAAAGTTTTCAAAATTATCATTTTCATATACTATTAAATTAACATTAAAATTAAATCCATGTGAATTAAGCCACTCTATAATGGGACCTGACATATTGATGTCGCCTCTGTAATTAGGAACATTAAAATTGGCTTTCAAACCGATATTAGAAATGAAAGAAAAAGCTGAAAAAACTACGGCATCAGAATTGAGTCTAGAATTTTCATTGTTAGAAGTTCTGTCTCCAAAGGTAGCAGAAAATCCTAAAACCATAGGATCTTTAGCAGTTTCTGTCTTTAAATCTGCTATACGAGACTGATCCATATAACATTCAATAACAACCCTCGACACCCTTATACTTGGACCAACCTGAATGGTTGCTTCACCATAGTAATTAAGTGTCGCTCCTTTAATTGCATTTCTGTTAATTGAAGGCAAACTTGATACAGAGCTATAAACATATGTCCCTTTCACAGTTCTATAATTAACAAACATGTCTGGATTATTTGATATCTCATATTTGTCATTTTCATTTTCTATAGCATCTATTCCATGCTGATAAAACGGCAATCTATCTAAAGGAAGACCATACCACTTTAATGCATTAAATCTATATTGTTCTATAGAAGTTTCTATTTGATCTCTATTAATCTTTACGTTTTCTATTATATTATAAGATAAAAATGCTGCAGTATCAAGGGGAAATATTCGTATATTTCCTCTTTCGCTATCATATTTAGCATATAATGCTATATTTTTATAATAATCACTAGCAAAGCCTAATTTTACATCATAAGGATTACTTTGTATCCACATGTAATCAGAAGCTCTGACACCAAATGAAGAAAAAGTTACTCCAGCTGTAGGCTCTAAAAAGAATCTTCCACTTCTCGATAAATCTATGGGGGAAACATCATCACATATATGATACCCAACTATAGTGCCATCCGAAGTAATATTGCCATTAATATCCACGATAGGCGCACCAACTGACTGAATATATGGCCTAACATTAGGAGCAATTGTATCTATAAAAAAAGCTTCTGACAAATCAACATAAACTAAACTAGAATTTTCGCTAGCTTCATAGTCATAAAGGGCAGCACCAGGAACTTCTGACCTAATGCTGCCGACATCTCTTTTAGTATCTATAAAGTCGAGCAAGCATATGCCTATACCAGCACCTCCATTGCTAGCAGGAGTAATTTCCTTTAAAGCATTAGCGAGCTTATCTTCATATCCTATTTTTTCATAATCAGTTAAAAGAGAATTTGCATATATAGACCTGTTATACTGAACTCTCTTTATACCAGTACCTTCAGTAAATTCAAATATGCTAAATATCGTATTTTTAGACTTAAAGTTATTAAACCACCAAGATTGATCCTTAATCTGATCACCACTAATCAATCTTTTAAATTGACCAAGACCGTCTACATATCCTATCCCACCTTCGACAATTTCTCCACCTATCAACTGAATTCTAGCAGCACAAACAAAAAACCCTTCAGCCAAAAAAATATCTAATGAACCTTGTTGAAATTTACGCTGAGACATTCTGTAGCATGAAGCTTTGCTATATGTAAGATTAGAAGAATTGCCATTCAATAAATCGTATATATCTTTAATATTTGGTCTAAAATTAGTATATTTTTCATCTCTATCAAATAAAGATGGCCAACCAAGAGGCTCAGCAAATGAAGAACGAGTATTTGAAAAAAATGGAGGATCATCCACAGTCTGAACCAAAGGAGATAAAGGGACACTTCCACTGGATCTTGCCGAATTAATTTGATCTTCTGTTAATTCTGAATATATATTATATTTTATTTTTTCTTTTACATAAAAATTATCGTATGCATAGTAAGTATTATGTGGATAAGATTTATAATTCAAAGTTGTTACCAATCTAGTCGTAGAAAATGTAAAAACTTTTGAACTTACCACCTGCCTTAATTGATGCTTAGATGATTTTTGATACGTTACATAAAATTTCATTTTTCTATTATTAGAAAAAACATCTTCAATTAAATTACCAGTTGGATCATCAAGCCACACCTGCACATTGCTTCTACCGCCTGGAATCAAATAGTCTGGCATATTTGTATAAACAGATCCTCGATTTGCTAAACCTCTTATGGCAGTATCCGCACCTATATCTACCTGTCTCGTATAAGTGCGTGTAATTTTTTTATCTTTTATTATTGCAAACCTAAGAGGATGAGTCGTAGGAGGATTAAAATATTCATCTTGACTTATTGGAGAAGTTCCTGGAGGAGCACTTTCTAACAAAAGTCCTTTTCCTATATTTCTCTTTTGCGTCTCTGAATAAGGAAAAGGGACTACATTAGATATATAAAATAAACTATTTATTACTTCTTCATCAGAGCCTAATTTCAGATTTAATAAATATGCGACTGATCCACCAAGATTGTTGCCCTTTAAGGCATTGTTTACAAAATAAGCTCTATCTATTTCTAGTTCTTCGTTTATGTAAGTAAAAGATTCTCCAGCAACTGAATAAGCCATTTTTATATAGAAAGGATCATAAAAAACGGGGGAAAATAATCTAGCAAAAACTCCAAAAGCCAAACCGAAAGTAAGCGCAGCGCCAGCTCCAAGAGTTCCAGATGCAAGACCAATAGCATCAAAAACCGCACCTGGATCACTAGCAGTGAATAGAGGAACTCCACCCTGATACCAGTGAGCAAATCTAGCAGCAATAGAAGGCAGTAATTTTATTACAGATGCAGAAAATCTAGGCTCTTCTGGAAATACATTAATAATTGAATTTAAAATATCTTCTCTTACAATTCCAGTATAGTATGGATTAAATTCAAATATAGCATCTTGACCAGCTACAACATATATGTCGAATTCAGTGTTAGTTGTCGGTATAAACCTTTCTTCGTTATATATATGTATTTTAAATGTAGCTATATTATAAGTATCTGGAATTTCAAAAACACCCTCTTGATTACCTATAACTCCATCTTCTATCCTATATCTACCATAATAAGAATAATCAATATATACATAATATATTTTTTCTCTTTTACCAGTTGTCAAATCTTCTACCGCAGTATTTAAATCTTCTATAGCCGTAGAAACTTTAAACTGATATCTATTAGTAGAATAATTAATCCCATTTACACTTGCATAATTAAAAAGACCTGAAATAGTCCATGAATATTCATTGATTGGTATATTATTTCCAGTAGGATCTGATATGGAATCATATTGATTTATATACCCCTTAGGTATTAAATCTTTCCAATCAAAAGCTGGTACGCCAACAATTTTAGACCTAATCGAATCAGGTATATCGCTATATTCTTCAGACATATGTCACATTGTGTTATTTGCCAATTCCTGCATAGCCGCAGTGACTCCCTGCTTAACTGCGCTAACCATACCAGATTTTATCTCTCCAGCTATTTTTACAACCATGTCATCGACATTTATTCTTACATTAGAAGAGGATGCAGAAGCATTTTGACTCAACATGTTTTGCTGAGCAGACATGTTTGAGGCTGCATTAATATTAGACATATTCCTTATATTCTCAAAAGACTTAGCAAACTCTTTAATTGTCTCTTGAGGCATATTAACCTGTTGCTTCACGACGCCTGCTGATTCAGGAGAAATAGGCATATTCCCGCTAACATTAACTCCACCTACCTTTTGCGTAGAAACTTTCATTACTCTTTCTATATTACTTTGAGTAACATTTGAATCAATTACAGGATTTAATACTAATGATATATCTTTAGTAAAGGACATTTGAGGCACTGCTGCCGTCATAGCTTGATCTATAGCAGATTGAATAGCGTTTGGCTTAACATAACCTGCTGGAGTTATCCCGAAATTACCGTCCGCTATTTCTCCTGCTGAAACACTTACTCTCTCTATGGAATCTAACGTTTTAATTATAGCATTTTCTATATCAACAGTATTAACTATAGCAGAAAATTCAACCCCAATATCTGCATTAGCCATTTTTCCCATTTCAAAAGGGGCCACAGATGCTTGCTCAGCGCTATTAAAAATAGATTTTTTAAACATATCTTTATCTAATGACGCTTTAGGAATAACTTCAATAATAGCACTCGCCAATTTTCCAACATTAACTTCTGTACCTGAAAATTCTTCTAATTTATTTTTTATGGATTTCTCCAGGATCACAGGATCAACTAAAGATAATGGGTTTACGGATAAATACGCGTCAACTATCTTACCTGTAGGCACAGCAGATACATCTATTCCTTGCATGCTTTCATTAATTGACTTCCTTAAATCGTCAATATCTACTTGAGGCATACCTTGCACATGAACTATAGCTTCTAACATAGCTGCAGAATCAATCTCAGGTATTTTAATGTCACCAAAGAATCTTATAACCTCATTCTTTATAGCTTGATCAGAAACTTTAGCCTTAGGATTAATGTCGAGTAGAGCATTTACGGAAGAAGATGCCACTGTTTCTAACAAAGAAAATTCTTTTAATTTTTCTTTGATATCAATAATAATTTTATCTTTTTCTAAAATTGGAACTCCATTAATTTTCATTATAGAATCAACCGTGTTTTTCGCATCTATTGTTTCAAATATTTGCTTTTTCATATAATCTGTTAATTTAATCTTCATCTCATCTGTATCTATACTAAAAGATGGATCAATAAGCACCAGAGCTTTTGCTAATTTTCCAACACTTATCACTTCTAATGCAGAATCCAGAATAGCATTCTTAACTGCTGAATCAATTGCACCTCTATCAGCTCTTGCCTCTGGAGCAACATCAAATAATGCATTAGAAATCCTACCAACATTTACTTCAAAATTCTTGAAGGGATTTATCGCTGAAATTATGACGGACCTTATAGTGTCCTCATTAATGCTGGCTTTAGCCGAAAACTCGAATAAAGCAGTAGCTATGTTGCCAACTTTTATCTCTTCCATCCTAGTGCTGCTCATAGCCTCATATATAGCGTTCTCTATCTTAGACTGACTAACTTGAGCATATGGATTAATCCCCATAACAGCAGAGGCTATATCTCCAACGTTAACCACTCCTGACACAGAAGATTTCATGACTTCTTCTATAGTAGATTTTACCAGATTTTCATCTATTTTTGTTGTGACTGCAGAGTTAAATATAGATCTTATCAATGTACTTGTTTTTATATTTTCTCTACCATTAAATTGAGCAAAAGCGTCATCTACTGCTTCCTGTATAGCACTTTCTTTAACTATTCCTTCTGGAACAATTTTAATTAAAGCTGAGGCTGTATTTTTAGATTCAAGTAAAGGAATAGCAAAAGAATTGACTATACTCTCTAAATTTTTTGTAAAAGAACTTTCATCAATAAATCCATTTGATTCTATTTTAAATACTGAAGAAACAACTTTTTCCGAGATGATCTCTGGCATATTTGCTTCTCTTGAAACCTCTAGTACTCTTTCTTTTACTTTGCTTACATCTATTGTAGCATGTGGATCTATAGTAAATATAGAACTAACTGCTAAATCAGACATCTCTAATGGACTACCTAATGTGTTTTTAAATGATTCTTTTATTGCGTTTTTAACTTTTTCGTAAGGATCTTTTGCAATATGTTTTGCGTCAAATACAACTTTAGCTATTTCTCCAGCATCAATTTCTTTTTGTGCAACTAAGAACAATGCGTCTTTTACGTCAGCTTCAAATACTGCACGATCCACATGACCTTTGGGAGATATTTTAAATATAGAAGATGCTATTTCTCCAGCATCTATATCTACTAATCTTATATTTTTCATAGCATTTATAGTTTCATTTTTAATCTTTAATTCTTCCACATATCCTGTAGGAATTATACCAAAAATAGAACTAGCTATATCTCCAGCTTCCACAACAGACGGATTAATAGAATTCATAGCTTCTCTTATTGCAACATCAATGACACCTTCTCTTACTTTACCCTTAGGAGTTATTTCAAATATAGCACGGGCCGCACTTTCAGAATCTATAGATACACCTGAGGTTTGCTTTAAGATTTCATTTTTAATAGCTGACTTAACTTCTTCGCTGTTAGCGTGTGCTATTGATTTAAAATTAAAGGAAGCATTTAAAATAGATTCTGTACTAAAAGGCACTGAATAAAATTTAGCAATTTCTTTATTAATAGCTGATAATAAGTCATTTTTTTCAATATAAGCTGATGGAGTAATGCTTAAAACTGCTTCTAATATAGCTTTGGCGTCAATTTTTCCAAAATCAGTTGTTTCTATTATTCTTTTTACTTCTTCAGATATATCTTTATTAATATGAATTTTTGGACTAACTCCAACTATTGCGCTAGCAATATCTCCAACAAGAACTTCATTAATTTTTATTGCATCAAAAGCGCCCTTAATAGCTGGCTCTATTTTTGCTACTTTTATATCCGCCTCGGGATCTACTCCAAAAATAGCCCTTGCAACATTGCCAACCGACACACTTGCCTGTGCGGCAATTACAGCTGAATCAGTAATCGCCTGCCTTAAAGCATCCATGCTTAAGGTCGCTTCTGGGACAACGCCAACTATAGCTCTCGCTATGTCTCCAGACTCTATGGTAACTCTAGCGGATCTATTTGCCTCTTGTTCAATGATAGCTTTAACGTCCTCTTGAGGCATTAATGCTTCAGGCACAACAGTTACAATTGCACGCGCAATATTTCCTAAATCTAAAGTTTCTTTAGAATTTTCTTGCAAAGCTTTGTAAACCGAATCTTTAATGCCTGATAGCTTAGATACTGCTTCTGGTATAACTTCTAATAAACTTTTTACTAATATTTCAGAGTCAAATTCATTCCCACTAAACGGCTTAAACACTTCTTTTACAGCGTCTTTAACCTTTTCTATATCAACAACCCCGCTAGGCTCTGCATCAAATATAACCTTACCTATTTTCCCTGCATTTATAACTAAATCAGATTTCTCTTGCATCTTACCATATATAGAATCTTCTATCTTTTTTGTAGATATAAAAGCTTCTGGATTTACTTCAAATATAGACTGTGCTAAACTGCTAACATCAAATGTGCTACTAAGTTTTTTATTGAACTCTTCCTGAATAACTGCATTTAATTCTATCGGATCAATACTCGCCTCTGGCAGAACGCCTAAAACAGCGCTAGCTATACCGTCTATATTAATAGTTGTTTTTTTGGAAAAAGAAGACTTAATCGCATTTTTTATATCACTATCAGAAACTTCTGCTTCAGGATAAACTGATATAATTGCTTTTGCGATACTATCTATATTAATAGAATTTATTACATATTTATCTATCTCCTGATTAATAGACTTATACATCTTTGCTTCATCGACTACAAAACCAGGCTCAGTTTTTATAATTGCGTTTATTATCTTTGGCACACTTATGCTATTAACAGGATAATTTAACATAGCATCAGATATGGCGTTCTTTATTTGAGCATCATCAACTTGACCTATGCCCTGTATATTAAATATAGCAGATAATAAGTTATTTGCTTTAAATATACTACCAGTATATTCATTAAATGCTCTATCTATTTCTGGACTAAGACTGTCATTATCAACAACAGCCTTAGGATCTATTGATACAATCGCAGATAAAAAAGATTTCGTAAATATGGATTTTGCAGATTTTTTTATCACCTCTGCTTCTACAGCCATTTTTATGTCTTCATCTTTTAAATTTAATATAGGAGCTATAGAAGATATAGTATTAAATTTAATAGGCACTTCATATGTAATGTTTGAATAGTTTTTAAGTTCTTCTGATATTTTAGGTATAATAATGCTTTCGTCAATTTCAAAATCAGGAACAAGCTCAACTATGGCACTAGCTATTTGTGGGACATTAACTGCACCAATCATGACCCTACTCATCTCTTGCTTTATAACTGTCTCTACAAGATCTCTTTCGATATTAGACTTTGGATCAATGTCAAATATTGCATTTACCATCTGATTGACACGAACTGGTTCTAGTTTTACATTATTTATGGCTTCAATAATTTTAGAATTGATTACGTCACTACTTACTTGAGTTGAAGCATCAATTGAGAATAAAACTTTTGCTATTTTACCAACATCTATTTGCTGGGCAGCTCTTGCCCTCATTTCGTCTGCAATTGCACTCTTTAGATCTTCTAAATTAATATTACTTGCCTTTGGCACTATGTCAAAAATAGCTTCTGCAATATTGCCAGCACCAACAGTAATAACTTCAGAAGTTGATAATTGACTTATAAGCTCATTTTCTATTTGTGAAATATTATAATTGATTTTTGGAGATATTCCAACGATTGCATTTGCTATAAAAGAAGACTTTACTTCTATTGAAGATAAAGATTCCATCGCTTTTATAACTGCTTCATTAATTAAAGCCTCATCAATTTTTGCAAAAGGCTGCACTTTAACCAGTATAGACGCCAGTTCACCCACATCTATATCTTTCATGTATATTTGAGAAGTAGATCTATATACAGCATTTTGCAATTCATCTTCACTAATTTGCGCTTTAGGATCTACTAGAAATATAGCACTTGCTAATGTTTTTGCATCAAATGTCTTAGATTTAATCTTTGAAACTTCTTCATTAATAGCTATTTCTAATTTAGATTGATCCATTTTAGCTGTTGGATGTATCTCTACAAAAGACCTAACTATAGCTTCTGAATTAATCGGTGCAGCAGCAAATTTTAACATCTCTTCTCTCACCACTTTAGTTATATCATCTATGTCAACCTGTGCCTCTGGGCTTATATTCAAAATAGCACTTACAACATCATTTAAAGCAACATTAAAGCCTGAATATTTTTCAAATGCTTTTTTAACATCTATTTCTATATTACTGAAATTAGGAATTATCGAAGGAGAGACCTCTGCTATAGCTCTTACTATACTGCCTACATTAATATCTGAAAAATTAGAAGAATATATAGCTTTTTTAACATCTTCAGATATCTGAAATGTGTCTATTAATGGAAGAGCATTTACATTAATTGAAGCATTGACTATTGCGTCTGTGTCTATATTGTCAATTATTATTTTATTGAGTTCAACTTCTATGGCAGATTTTATAAAATCTAAATCTACCTTAAAATTAGGATCAATTCTTGTTAAGACATTTATTAGATTTTTACTTTCAAAAACTTGACCTGCAATATCAGAAAAAGCAACCTGTACAGCATTATCTATTTTTGATGCCTCAATATAAGCTTTTGGCTGTACTGGCACAATAGTATTTATTAAATTATTGCCTGTCAAAAATATATCAGGCTTACTCTCCATCTCTAAACCAATAGCTTCTTTTATCTTTTCTATATCTAATTTAGCCGTAGGGTCTATTGTAAATAATACTTCAGCCATTTTTTCGGAACTTAAGGGTTCTATATTAATATAATTAGATGCACGAAGAATAGCATCTTTAACGACATTTTCATCAACTCTCGCTTCGGGTGCTATCTCGACTATAGATTGAGCAATTTTAGATGCATAGAACTTGCCGCTAAGTTTTTCATTTAAACTATCATTAATTACCTCTTCTAATTTATTTATATCTATCTTAGCGTCTGGATTAATATTAAAAACAGCAGCTGCCAAATTGCCTACATCAACTGAAATTATTCCAGTTTTGCTTACTTCTTCTAATACCTTATCTTTAACTGCAGTTAAAGATAAAGATGCAACGGGAACGACTTTAAATATAGCTTCTGCTAAAGATTCAGTAACTACAGAAATAGAAGAATATTTATTCATTTCTGCTGATATAGATTTTTTCATGAAGTCTACATCAACAATACCTGATGGCTTAATTGAAAATATAGCAGATACTAATTTGTCTACATTTATGTCCCCAATAGACAATCCGCTTGTTTCTGCCTTAACAACTTCAACAATTTTTTCTTTCTCTATGCTTGCCTTGGGCATTATATTAAATAATGCATTAGCTAAAGCATTAGACTGAATTTCAATTTGAGAAACCTTCTCCGTTTCCTTTTGAACCGATTGTTTCAAGTCTTCTAAATTCAACACAGATGTTGGCATCACCTGAGAAATTACTTTTACAATACTGTCTGTGTCTATTGGTTTGGCGGTAGACGCTAAAGTTATTGAGGCAACCTCTTTTTCTATATCTTTTCTGTCTATTTTAGCTTGTGGAGCAATATCATATATTGCCTTAATTATTTTATTTGTTTTTACTTCTACTCCGTCTTCTGAATTAAGAGCTAATAAAGCCTTTTGCTTCAAAACATCTTGATCAATCTCTATATCTGGATTAATCTTAACTGCAGCCTTTACAAGATTCTGTACCTCAATTGTTGGTGCATCAACAGCGGCCAAGGCCACTTTAACTTGATTCTTTATTTTATCTATATCATACTCTATTTTACCATCTATATTAAAAGCAGCTTTAATAATTGCATCTGTATCAATATCCTCGATCACTAATTCATTTAGCTTAGTTTGTATTGCATTTTTTATTAGTGCTTGATCTATGGAAGCTTCTGGAATAACCTTCAATATAGCGTTAACAATTCCATTAACCGTATAACTATTAGAAGATATCTTACCAAGCTCTTCCTCTACTGCAGACTTTAATTCATCCTTATTGAATGAAGGCCTCACAGACATATTGGCGATAGCTTTTATTTTGGAATCCACCACAATCGCATCAGCTGTAGCACTTGCCAGCTCATCTCTTACAGAAGCAGATACGGAAGCTTTGTCTACAGAGACTTTAGGGCTAATCTGAACATCAGCCTGCACTTCATCTGAAACCTTAACGTCGGGCTCTCCAGTAGCCTCGCTAGGCCCAGCCTTAGCTGCTCTTGCAGCTTTAGCTACTTGAGCTGCAGCAAATTCTGAAGCTCTTTGCTGAACTACTACTTTTTCAGTTACCTTTTCCTGTCTAGTGCCCAAATGTTTTTCTAAAGTACTATTAAGCTCGTTGATTTTTCCCAATAACTGATTACTAGTCATCTCGCCAGTCTCGACCGCGCCGACACCAGCCTTAAACTCTTGACGAGCCATATATACCGTATTGGCCATTTCTCTTAATTGATTGTCTTTTATACCGCCAAGATTATCTTTTTCAGCTGTTTTAAGTTTTTCTCTTAATGTTGATTCTATATCATTGAACTTTTGCACGCTTGCTTCTATATGACCACTTAAGATCTTATAGTTTTCCATATTAGCATTATACCATGCATCACTATTTTCTACCGCTCCATATATTTTAGCTAAATCTTCTTTAGCAGAAGCTTGAGTTTTCTCTGTAGTATTAGCTTTATTCGCAACTTCTTTAGTATATAATAAAATCTCTTTCTCAACATCTATCCATTCTTTATCAGATTCAGGATTAAGTTGATTAGCCATTTCATTTATAGCTCTTACTGTATTCAATTGAGCTGCTTCAGAAGCCTTATACAAATCATTATTTCCTGATTTACCAGCAGCCAATTTTGCATCGCCATGCTTCTTATATTCTTCCAATAATTGATTTAACTTATCAGATATGATAGCTTTATTTTCTTGATCAGCAACTTTATTCAGACTAGTATTTATAGAAGAAACCGCTGATTTAAACGTAGAGCTCATTGCTTTGAGTTCTTCTGCATTTGCATTAACTGCCTTAGTGGGAGAAGCCGACTCTACTGAAGCTGCAGCTCTTTTTACCGAAGCTGATTCATTAGCTGCTTTAGTTTCTTTAGTTTTCTCTTCTGCCTTTCTAGCGTCTGCTTCTGCCTTTTTTGCCCCAGCAGACAATACTCCAGCGCTACCTGGATTAGCAGCCCCCATTATTTGACCTTCAAATTCTGACCTGCCCTTAGCGCCTATCATCAAATTATCTGCGACCTTGCCGCCTACGCTTTCTCCTATTTGTCTTGGCAGATCTGCTACTAATGAATTAATTTGATCAAAATTAGACAATACATGCTTACTGTACTCATCACTTTTTGGGGCCATACCTCCAGTGATTCCGCCTGGACCAAATTGCGTAGAAGAAGTCAAGCCGCCAGAACCAGCGCCTGTTCCTAAAACTCTTGGAACATCCTCTGTTGTCTGTATCAGAGTTCCTAAATTTCTATTTTGATCTACTACTATTTCTGTAAACATACCAGCGCCACTTTGCATGGCGTCTATAGCCTCAAGGTAGCCTTCGCGCATCCTCTGCATCATATCAAGAGCTTGTTTTTGCAAAGAAACTTCACGAGCTCTAGCGTCTTGCTGCTTAGCAATCAATTCGTTTATAACGCTTTGCTCTGCATTCTGAGCCTTAGCTTGCCTGATCTCAACCTCCAAAGACTGAACTGCGTCTCTTTGAGCCTGGGCCTGCTTTAAAGCCGTCTGTGCAGCCTTTTCTCTAGCCGCTGCACTTGCACCTATTCCGACAGCGAGACTATCTTGCAGGTTAATCAGCTCTTGCTGTAGATTTAATTCTGACTGTAATAAAGACACTTTTTTCTCTGCATACTTACTTACTGCATCAGCTCTGTTTAATGCAGTATTTTGTATATCAACCAATTTAGATTCAGCTTCTTTGAAAGCCGCAAGAGCCAAATTATAACCTTTTTGCTCTGCTACGCCTTCTGGCCTTTCTTGCAATCTCGCTTGAGCTTTCATTAAATCTTCATATAAAGATTCAGCTTCCTGCTTTGCTCGATCAACTTGAGAGCTAATTGATGCATAAAATGTATTTGATTCTTGAGCTAAATCTTTGAAATTTAAAGATTTTCCAGAAGCAGCTAATCCAGCGTATACCTTACTGAGTGCTTGATTTTGCCTATCTAATAAATTATTAATATAATCATAGTCTTGTCTTATTGACTTTATTCTATTCGCTTCTATAGTTTTTTGCTCATTAATCTTTGCATTTTCTATTACTTGCTTCTCTTGAATAGTTAATGTGCCTGCTGCCGCCCTCCTTGACAAATCAGCAGCAGAGGCTGCTTCAGCATCTGCTCTAGTAAGCTTAATTTTTATACTATCTAATTTTTCATATTCAGCTATGGTTTTTTCAACCAAACTTGAATCCATCCCCATGGACTCAAGCATACCTTTCATCTGTTGTTTGATTTTTTCCGCTCCAGCGCCTGGCCCAGCTTTTTCTTTTGCTTCTTCATAAAATTTATTAAGTGCAGCTTTTCCTTCCTCATCGTCAAAAAGCTTCATCAATGGTTCTTTAGAGCTAGCATTGTTAGCAGAAAATGCCTGAATCATTGATGATATGTACTTAAATCCTTCAGCTACAGCCTGACTTCCTCCAGTAACAACCAAACCCAATCCTGCTCCTATAGCCTCTGCATTAATTTGAATAGTTCTAAATTGCAATTCTGTTTGAGCAATAGCAGCAGCCTGACCCTTGTTGACCTGTTCTTGTAAAACAAGAAGATTTTCCTGATTCTTAGACTCTACTTCACCTTGTCTTTCTTTAGCAGTTATCAAAGCCATGGTGGAATTATAGGTTCTGACATCTATTTCACCAAGCTTTAGCTTTAACTGTAATTGCTCCTGATTTATTTCATACAAATATTCAGCATTAGCTATCTCTTGAGCAGAAGCTGCGCCTTTTGCGATTTTTCCTTGTATTTCAAGCAATGGCAATAAAGTGTCACGAAGACTGTCTGCTCTATTTTCCATTTCTGCAAGCTTAGAGGCCATCCCAATAGCTGCTTGTTCATTTGCGCCAAATACCTGCCTTAACCTGGTTAACACATTAGACATCTGCTCAATGTCTGTAATAGGTTTTCTGAATCCAGTTCCCATTATTTCAGAAAACTGAACCATCGACTGCTGAGAATAGCCAAATGCTCTAGATAGAGAGAATACCTTTTCTTGCAGATCCTTAGAACTACCTCCAAGATCTCCCATTCTTTGCTTAAGCTGTAAGAACTGAATACTTAGAGCATTTGTACTGTTCAATATAGCAGAAAAACTAACATTCATCCCAGATATAGACTGGGTTAATGTTAGTAATTCTTTTATCTTATCGGATACGTTAGCCACTTATTTAAGTAAGTCTCCTATCAAATAGTTCTAATAAAAATGATGCTACACCTTCAGAAAGATTATCTATTGTTTGATTATTTACTGGGACAGCGTTGCCAGCACTATCTTTAAAAGTCCATTTCTTAACAGAAGAAGAAAATCTCTCTGATCTAAACTTAATCGGATTGAATACAAATCTTCCATCGCTTTCAGTCATAGCTGCCATCTGAATCTTCTTCTGGACGCCATAACTTATTTTCTTAAAAGAAATAACATGCTTCTCATATTCTTTAGCCTTAATTTTAGCTTCATCTTCTGTCTCAAAACATGAAGTATAACCATCAACATCTCCTACATAAAAACTCAAATCAAACATATCGCTATCTGCTATAAATATACCCATTATTTCTCCTTTGATATTAGAGGCTTACCTGTTGTCGTCAAAGACATCATGTTAATGATATCGAAATTTTTAAGGTTTAATCCAACTATTGCCAACATAAACATGGCCTCTTTATCTTGTTCGGACATTTGTCTTATGTATTCTAATGACCAACCAAATTCTTTTGCTAATAAAAATTCTTTTAGTAAATTGGGCGCTTCTTCGTACTCTTGTTTTGTGTATAATTCCTGAAGCGCCCTTACACTTTTCCCAGTTCTTCCTCGGCTTTACTAATTACTGAATTTATTCCATCATACATTATATCCACTATTATGCATGGCAAATCGTCTATTTTTGCCTTGTCACTAGATATATCTACATCAGGACCCCTTATACTCCATGAATATAAAAAATTATCTATATAGTGATTCTTGTAATCAATCGCACTTGCAGATATTTCTATCTTTATGGGATCAAATATCTCCACTTCTTTCAATAATTTCTTTCTCTTTTCTAAAGTAGGAAAATCCCATTCAGAATCTACTAATAGTATAATTACATTATTAGGCATATCCGCTTCCTTACATTCATCACATAAGGAAGCGGATATTAGACTGCCGTTGTAAATTGAAGCTTTTAACTTCTGAGAAACTTTTATCTTACTTAGCATACACCTAAAGGTGTATCGTCATTTAGACGAATGGATATGGGTGCTGAATTCCGTTTGCGTTTACATTTGGAGTTTCCAGCTGGGAAATTGCTTCGTACTGGAAGTTCTGATCACCGAATGCCATGAAATCCATCGTAGATTCAAGAGTTTCGTTTCTCAAGTCCATCTGCTCAAGCTTGAACACGACACCGCGAAGCTTGAATAGTGTCTTAGTAACGTTACCGAATCTTACGTTAAATGACAAATTGCACCTTGAAGTCTGACCAATTTCATTGAAAAGAGCATAGTCTGCAATGTCTCTATTTCTACCATAGAAGTTAATATTTCCAGTTATAATTCTCTTAGAAGCCACGAGGTCATATGCAGCAAGAGTACCACTAAGAGTGTGCACTGCCTGCAACTGATTATCTAAAGTAACCTGGAAAGACTTCACAAGAGGCAATCGTGTAATAGTTGGAGGAGTATTAACCACGATACCACTGCCAGTCAAAGGAGAAGACTCAACGTCTATAGAAACGTCATTATAGGTAACTACTCTTACAGGAGCAGTATTAGCTGCACCACTAGCAGGAGCGGTTTCTTCCAAACCACTACCAACCTGAGCAGTCGTACCAGTAAATGGACCTTCACGACCACGAGCCATAAACGAAGTAGTAACCTTTAGAGGATTTTCTGCAGAGCAGTCTATGGTCATTTTTTGAACTGCAAGATCCAAGAAGCGATATGATAGCTCAGAATTGTATCTGATAAGCATATTTCTAGAACCAGGAACCTCTCTAGTCTTTAAACGACCGTCTACTGATCTTTCAACAGTGTCCTTATAGAGTCTAGAGAAGCATTCATAACCCATACTTTCAGGAGCAGCATCGAGAGAAAAGACTACGTCTCCCTGTGCAATGAATGGCTTAAGAGCAAAACGAGAGTTATCAATAGAACCGTCTATATCCTTAATTGTCTCTATGTCCTGAGTGCCCTTAAGAGTGCAGCTTTCTGCACGAAGTGTATATTTACTAATACCACCCTGTATGTTAGCTTCATAAATAATAAAGCCTGAATAGCCAGAGTATACTGGCTGCGCTGTAGGGTCAGCCAAACCTAATGGGGGAGGAACGCTAAATGATGGTTGTCCTTCTACTGCCATATTATCTCACTTTCATAAAAAGTTTTTAAATTCTAAATTTAAATAATTACACTATTAAATTTTATGGAGCATCACTATAAACTTCGTCTATGTCATATCCGAGAGTGTTACTCATACTAACAAATTCTGAATCTACTGAGTTTGTAGCGCCTATTGCATATAGGTAATCATTAAGTGTTGTATAATTTCCTCTACGAACTACATGGTTATTCAGAGCAGTAACTGCAGAAGTAAAGTTATTAATACTTCTTAAGTTATTGTCAGCCAACTGATACGCAGCATACATGGGCTGAAGAAGATCCAATGTAGATTGAATATCATCAAGGATAGCCACGTCATATACTGCATTGAACATATTTGTTATTGCACTTAACATGGAAGTTCTTGCTGTACCCAATTCTGTCGCTATATCAAGATATTTTTGTGAGCTAATTACCGCCATTATTCTATCCCTCCAAATTAGGTTATTGATTCAAAGTCTGAAAAAATTCTTTCCTTTATTCCTTGCATAATTTTACGATGTAAATTATGAAAATCCTTCTTAATAATTACATCTTTATTATTATGCAATTGAATGTTTCTAGACGACTTACAAAATACCTCCAATTTTTTAGATAATTTAATATAAAAATCTAAATGATCTGGGATATACATCCTATAGCCAGCAGATGAAAAAAAAGTATTTGACCTAACCAAAATGTATTTATCAGACATTGGAGCAAATTCTCTGTGTCTAGGAGTATCTATGACAATACATGTTGCACCAGCATTATATGCGCGACTTAAAGACCTACAAGACCCTTGCTGCATACTCATATCTACAAAATAATCCATACTCTCTATATAATAGTCCCATTTACTATGTTCTGGTTTTATGAAAACATTAGAAAAATCGTCGCAAAATAAATCCTTTTTATTATAATTTGGCAAATGCTGATTCGCTAAAGAATCTAAGTCAAAATCACCTAGTTCAAAATAATTACTTAAACATTTTTTAGGAATATCAAAGTCTTCTATAACTTGAAAAATAGTTTTTAGATTACTAATCTCACTGTTCCAGCCTCCGAAAACAATTCCTTCTTTTTTATATTTATCAACCTTACTATAAGTAAATGACCTATCTAAAATCCCCATCTTACCTAGCGAAACTCCTGCAACTTTGTTGATTGTATCAATTTGGTATTGAGAATAACTGAATATAAAATCTGGACCATTCATTGAATCAATCATTTTTAAATCATGTATACCATTAGATACTGTTAATACATGGATCCAAGGGCATATCGAAGAACTGGTTCCTATAGAAGCCCTTATGAAATCCATCTCACTAAAAGAACCAAAACTCAGTATTAAATCATATTGATTAGCCAACAATAGTTCATATAAAAGAATAACAGCTCCATCTTTTTCCAATGGATTAACCCAATTGGCTCTTATAGACTTACTAGATGTAATTGAGAAGTCTTCATCATATTTAATAGGTATTTTATCAAAATCGTGATGATAAAAACAACCAGACATATCGTATTGATCATGATAATTTTCAATGAATTCTTTTACAGTTAAACCTGGGTCGTGCTGCATATAAGGAGATGGACCGATAATTAGTATTTTCATAATTAATTTCTCGGCGTATCCCACCATCCAATTGGGCCATGCATTTGTATTTCTTCTCCAGTCCAACTTATTTTACTTGCTTTAAGAAGAGTATCTTTATGAACAAAACCATAACTTATACTTTTAGGCCAACATTTATATAAGTATCTAGAAACAACTATAGCTCTAGGATCATTTGCTAAAGCGTAATTATAATATGCAGCTTGACGTAACTCTAACGTAGTCTCATCTAGTATACTTTTTACCACAACATTTTCAGCTGAAAACTGATCCTCAAGAACAAGCATTTGACCTGCTTTTATCTTTTCGGTGCTGTTAACTTTTAAAAATATATCTCCACTAGAAATAGGCTGGATCAAATCTGCGTGAGACTTTTCTCCTACTAAAGGAAACATGTTTCTTTTTAAACCTATCTCTATTATATTAGTCAATTTCATCAAAGCGCGATATCCATCTTCTAAAGTACTATCTTCTACATAACAAGATATACTAACTTCATATGTCTCATTTGTGCTTTCCAAGGTGTTCCATTGAGAATTTTTAGAATCTCCTACCACAGTTACCGCTGGAAATCTAGGTATAGTGTTCGGATCTCCTAAATAGACTCCTTGAACCAATTTGCCAGCAATAGACTTCTTTAACTTGCCACCGCCATGTACGCTCCATGCATACTGAGCTGGAGAAACCAGTTCAATAGTTGTTTCATCTGTAACATGATTAACATATAAAGGATGCTCATACTGACTTCCATTAGTTAACATGACTTCATCGCCCTCTCTAAACCTAAGAGCGTTCTTCACTTTTATAATAGAATCACCTATCTCTACATCTTCCGTTAATAAAGCTTCGGTGTTAACCCATCTATTAATTATTTTTCTTAAACTGTCTAGTACTTCTTCCATTATAAATTCTCTATAATTTTATTGATTTTTCTATCAATATTACTTACTATTAAATCTTCTAAATTTCTAAGTGCGTCTGGATGATCTAAAAGAATTTTTTCTTTAGTTGACTCTAAGACTCCCTCTCCTGCCACGTATTCTTTAGAAAAAGGAGACATTTTGACAGCATCTTCTCTAGATGAGAATAAATTAGAAGACATACTCATCATACTCTTATTGCCAGTTGATTCACTTACGTTTTTAAACATAGCTCTTATAGCTTCATTTAACTTATCATCATCCATATTATAAATCACCTATATCTCTCGAAGAATCTCCTTCAACATTACGCAATCCATATCTGTCTTTCAAATTAGAATTAACAAAGCGATCACCTATTCTATGCTGCCCATGAAGAACCGTTCTTCCATTAAGTATATTGTTAATATCTATTTTTGCCTGATTTCTAAGAGTTTTTGCAAATTCAGAAGTTTGAACTGAACTTTGTGATGCAAAATATCTTTCGTATATACTAGCAGCAGCAAGTCTAGCACTAGTATTAGGAATAGGGTCTGGAAATCTCACTCTTAATATTCTGGAAGTCTGGGCACTATAATATCCACTTAAATTTTCTTCAAGCATAAGCATATTGTCGTTTGCAACAGATTCAACTACATGCTTTTCTTCAAATACTCCATCAATAATTACGACCACATCGCCTGCAACAAAAACATTTGCTTGAGGAGATACCAGATAAAGCTCTCCATTATAAGCATCTACATCTACAGTCATTTTACATTCAAGGTCTGCAACCTCTTTTAAAGGCGTTTTATAAAGAACACTCAAAGTACTATTTATAAATGTGTCAGCCATATTTATATGCTGATTCATTATTTCATCTGTTATCAAATTTTTATCTAATGTGTTTCCGAAATTTATTAAATTACCTTTTCCAGAAAGACTAGGCTGAGTGGCAGAGGTTAGCGACTGAGTGAACACTCTCTCTACTAGTGACGGAGATGCATAACCCATTAAATACTCTCCTTAGTAATTTGACCTTTATCTAGCTTTCTTTTTACTATTTCTGCTTGAGTTAATAACCCTTTTACAACTGCGTGCCTTGGATCTTTACTTTTAATAACTTTATTAATTTTGAATGGCAATTCTAATTCACTCACTATTTTTTCAACTTTCTTTTCAAAACCTAAAGGCATGCTAGTCCCACCAGCTAAAACTATATCAAGAGGCTTATTAAACTCACTTTTTACTTCTTTAAATTTTTTACCAAATAAAGTAAAAACATATTTTAACATAGCATCATAATAAGCATCTAAGGCAAATATTATATCATTATCAACATCAACCTTATTGAAGTCTAGTTTTTTCTCTTTTACATCTACGATTTGAGCCAATGGGGCACCAGTCTGCTCACTGACCATTTTGTCAATCCAATCTCCAGACCTGCTCACGCTCATTCCCAAAATGGGCATGCCCTTAAATGCTAGCATGCAATTTGCTCTACCAGCACCAAAACTAATACCTATTCCAGAATAAGGCACTTCAGATCCATCATCGTCGGTCACACAAGGACGCTCACTTAAGACAACAGCCAATGCCTCTTCTATGACCTTAACATTCCATCCTAGCCTAATAAACATGCCTTTAAGCCTCGCCGCATGAAATGTACTATCAGAACTTCCATCTACACATGGCGATGATATACATATAGAAACAACAGAATTATCTGAGGGAGCTTTTCCAAGTTGACTTTCTATTATACTTGCCAAAACTACATTCTTTTTTTCCTCATTTTTATTTAGAACACCATCTTGAAGAGGTCTTCTTATTTCAACTTTTCCTGGAAATAATTTTGCAACCTGCATGCTGTCTTCACCAACTACAAATACACTTTTGCCATCACGAACCCACTGCCAGCCATTTCTGGAAAGAATTTCCTCAACATCTTCTGATTCTGGAACCTCTACAAAAGCATTTCTAACATTAGACATAGCAGTAGTGCCGTCTTCATTTTGTTTGGCCATTTGACAAAACATAGTTCCAACATCGTATCCTGCTGCTATACCCATATTTTCTCCTTTATAAAAGACCTTCTAATTCATCAACCTTCTTAGACAAATCCATCTTAACATTTTTTTGATCATCATGCTTAACTTTACCTTCAGCTGTTTCCATCATTCTATTAACGGCTTTTTTATGTATTTCGCTTAGAACTTGATCTGATAGCAAGTCCTCAAAATCAAAAGCTTGCTTTTCTGAATCATTTGACCTTGATAAATTAGAATTATTTATTACTTCTCTTATTACCTCTACTATCTCTGTTTTAATGTCAGTTAAATCTACTTTAACGTTTTCAGAATTGCTTTTTTTAACATCTTTAAGAGAAGATTTTATAACTTCAGCTAGATCTAATTTTATTTTTTCCAAATCATCTTTAGTAACTGTATCTATCATGCCAGAATTTGTATATGAAAAAGCATTATTATCTTTGACTACAACTTTTATATAACCCTTCTTAAGGGCTTCTTTTAGATATACGCTACTTTCTATATCTCTTCTTTCGCATACCGAGTCTAAATCTAATCTTTCTCTTGGCGAAAGCATTATCCTTAAGTCTTTTAAACTTAAATGTCTTCCTGAAGTATTAACTATAGTATACATTACATCAATCTCATTTTAGGTAGTGGTGGTGTATTTTTATTATTATCCATTATTAATTTATTCATCTTTTTACACTCTTTGCAATACCAATAAATACTCTTTTCTAAGAAATTTATTTCTATTCTAGAATCATCAGATGAAGATTTTCCACAATTCTCACAAACACATAGAATATTTCTACTATTACTTTCCAATGTATGCCCTTCTTGCAACAAACTTGATCCAATCGTTTATTGAATAATTCATAGATTGCTCTTGTGAAAAATCACTTAAATTATATGAGTATTTATTTATACCTTGTGCAGAATTTATATAAGATGTTTTGCTCATGCCAGATGCAATCATATATGAATCTCCATCAGAACCTGCTTTAAACGAGGGAAAAATATTCCTTATATTTTCCGCATCTTCATCTGACAAAACTCCTAGTGTTTTAGCATTTTTGACCGCATCTCCTATCATCTTTCCTGCTTCATTTAATTGCACCTTGCCTTTCTGGAGAGAAGCAAGATTAATAATTTTTAGAAGTGCTCCTAAATCAAAAATTTCATTATTGTTTAAATTTCTTAAGTGACCTTCTATGATATTTTCTATTTCTGCAGGATCAACAAAAACTTTGGAGGCTTTATCTTTTTGAATGGCTAAAATAAGCCAAGTAGGATCAACATAAATATCATCTGGAGAAGACATTCCAGCAGACATCCAACCAGTCTTTTGATAATTAGAGAATATGGAATCCATAAATTTTTTAAGCTCTACAAATTTTTCTTTCATCTTTTTAACTTCAGATATCTTATCATTATTAGGATCGGATTTATTCAAATAATTTATAGACTTATCTAGCTCAGATATTTTAGAGCTTATAGCAATAGAGCCTATTGTGTCGTAGCACTCAAAAGCTTCCTCAGTTAAACCTATATCTTTACTAATATGCCTAACTGCATATTTATATCTAATCTCAATATCATGAAGTATTGACCTAACTATAGCCAACTCCCTAAATGCTCCCTCTGCTTCCTGGCCAGACCAAGATCTATCTTCAAAAGAATAAGATGAAGGGATTTGAGGCATCTTAACCTTTTGCTCTTTAAAAGATTTAATTATATCAAAAATATAATCAGGATTTTTACTAAATAATTCTATTACTTGATCTTTTAGATTTGCGGCTTCTTCATCAGATAAAGATGGAATAGATTTCAATCCAAAATACGGTATTTTACCTGCTTTCAAAATTTGACCCAAGTCTCTCAATTTAGAATATTTATCAGTAGATTCAATTTGACTTAGTACAGAGTCAGCTTGACTAACCATTAGACTTTCTTTTCTTGTTTCTGGATTAAAAGATGGGTCACATTCTATGCATGTAATAGACAATGATTGAGGAACTTTTGCTTTGATCGAAACAGGATATATTTCAACTTTACCTTCTAACTTATAATTTATAGGCTTATTGTAATCATCATCTGACATATATTCGTAATATTTATCATTTACAATTTGTCCTGTAGCTTGAAAGTAAACCCTTACCTCTATACTGTCTTTGCTAAATTTAATTGGCGACCAAGTGCCTTTTTGGACAGAACCGTCAACTCCTCCTTGACCATGAACGCCAGTAGAAGTAGCCCTATGATTAAGTGCTATTTCTAAAAAATTGATAGAGTTATTTGATTCGATATAGGAGCTACTTTGAAGCTCATGCCATTTCCGTATATTCTGAAACCAATGACGCGCTTCCATTATACATTCACTTAACTCAGTTTTAATTTTTTCAATGTATTTTTTAGCTGGAGAATCTCCGTCTGGTAATTTAGAATTAAGTTTATCTATGCTCTTGTATTCTTCTGCCTCTAACCTATCGAGCTCCGCCATAGCTATTCCAATAGAATTAGGAGCTAATACATATCTGAATGAATTGCTTTTTAAATAGTTTAAATTAGCTTTTGTAGCGCCAAATCCAGTATCACTTTCTGAATTTTGAAAATGTTTTTGCTGATATTCAAGAACCTTAATATCATAATTAATGTTATAAGCAAACTTATCTAAAGCAAAACAAACAGCCTCTTGCCTTTCTGCTTTTAAGCTTTCTAAAAAATGTTTCATTACCTTTATTATAAGAAATTCACCATCAATTTCGTGAGCATGCAAAGGCATATGCCTGTATTGCAAAGCAGAATGTTCGTATTTGCGTGCATTTATACGATTTCTAAAAAGTTGAGGATCAGAATTATCAGGGTCTAGACCAGAAATATGTGGCAAATAATATTCTGAAAAAACTTTTGACACATCTTCTCCAAGATTACCTTTTAAATATTCACCTTTACTGTAAAAATCTAATTCAGCATAATATCTAAGAATTTGTGAACTAGGACTAATAAAATCATATTTGTTAAATAAATTTTCCCTTAAATGGGTATCCGCTAGTCTGTCAGAAAACCATTGACCATAAGTCTTCTTGCCACCAGGAGTATTTTGGTCAAAATTATATTTTTTTGTAAAACTGCTTATAAATCTAGAGCGGCACGCCCTAATCTGTGGTGGAAGAGTCTGAAATTCGCCAACTACTTTATTTAATAAATTATACGAAACTAAATTTATTTCATTCATTAATTGCATAATCTGATTGCGCGCACCAGATGCATCAGAAGACATTCTATCTCGATACTCTTGCTCTTCAGCTTCAGTTGCAGAAGCAGCAAGTCTATCAGCTAATGTGTTAAATAAAAAATTAGACAATTTTTTATCTTTAGAAGATCTTAACGATATTTCATCAATGAGCGCCTTACCCTCTGGGGTATTAAAATCTTTTATAGCATTTGCCCTTGCCATAAGCTGCTCAGGTGTCATATCCTTCAATGATTGCGCCAATTTAGTCAAATTAAACATTTTAACCTCAAATTTAAGATATGTTTATTTCATATTTTCTGATTTAAGACCTGCTAAGATTTCTTAGAGCTAGCCTTATATTTAGCATCTATAATAGAAACAAGAGGATGTCTCTGACAGCTCTCAGGAGGAAATTCGAACATGCCTATGCCCTCTATCCCCTTTAACTTATTAACAGCGTCAGTTAAGCCACTTTTTTGGCCCCTGTCCAAGTCTGTCTGAAATTCATCTCCTGCAATACATATCTTGCTATCTTTTCCTATTCTTGTTAAGATAAGATGCATTTGCTCTGTGCTGCTATTTTGAGCCTCGTCCATAATGACAAAAGACTTTTCAAAAGTCATTCCTCTCATATACGCAAGAGGCAATATCATAATAGCGTTACTTGCAAAATACCTTCCAGCAGTAGATTTGCCTACCAGTTTCTCTAGTATCATTTTTACTGGCATAACAAAAGGATCAAATTTCTCCTCTATATTGCCAGGCAAATATCCAAGCTTTTCTCCAGCAGTCACATAGGGTCTGGTAATAACTATTTTTTCTATCTCTCCAGCCATTAACATCCTAAGACCAACTCCTACTGCGACTGTTGTCTTTCCAGTTCCTGCGACTCCATATATAAAAGATATAGGATTATTCAATATTATATCAACTGATTTTTTTTGAAATTCATCCCTAGGCTTAAAAGCACTATACGTATATTGACCAGTCTTAAATTCCTGCACTGCTACTTTTTTTGATCTGGCTTTTTTACTCATTATGACTCCTTTTTTTCGAGAATGATCCATTTTGAATCAAATGGATCAACCTTATGAGATACACCACCGATTAAATAGCTTTTACGAGACTGAGATATTGAAGACAATTCCTGTTCAACAAAAGTCCAGAAAACCTTTTTAACCCTGACCTTTTCGCCTGAATTTATTTTTATTCTTATATCAATAATGTCTTTATTAAAATGCTTTTTTATGAAGTCTATTTTTTGATCTAAATTATTTGCATCAATGAGATCTCTCCAGTTATCTTTTTCATAACTATACATCAATTCTTTCTTTATGTTTACTGGAAGACTATCAAATAGTTTAGTTTTTTGATATGCACTTAAAGGACGAGTAAGATGAAGATATTCTCCATAATTATTAAACAGTAAAATATTATTACTATTTTCACTCACCATATTAATTACTAATTTATCTTTATGGTATCCTGCATAACCCTAATATCGCACATTGATAATAGATGAAAATTATTATCATCTAAAGAACCATCTATATACTTTGCTATCATTTCGTTTTCTACATAAAAACCCTTATCTTCTAGAAAGAAAGCCTTTAGTTCTGAAGATAAAGAATTTATTTTTTCATCTGATAAATTTATTATTCTATCTTTAAGCTCTTTAGTCGGCAATACAAAAAACACACACCGATTATCTAATACTGCATTTCTTAATTGATTTTTATTTAACATTTTAAATATTTGATCCACTAAATAAATATCTAAACCACCTACTCCTGCCGCCAGGCAAAGTATATTCAGGAACTACTATCATTTTCGTCAAACCAGTATATGGACCATTCTTTTTTGCATCCAACATATTTTTTAAGCTTTCTTCGTAATTCTTTTTCAAAGTATCGAAATTAGAAAAAACATTTTGTGATTTTTCGGAACCTCCGAACACTATTTGAGGCTCTTGAAACTGCAAAGACATCATCAATTCTCTTAAAGCATCCACAGTAGCTCCATATAGAACTGGAGTTATTGCTCTATCTGGCAACTGAGACAAAGAGTAATAACTAACGGGTGGATAATAATTAAATCTGTCTAATCCATTTTGCAGAAATCTATATAGAGCAGGATCATCAAACCATCTGAAATTATAATCACAGTTAATTATATCATAAGTTGACTGAGGCTCATCAAATTCTATCTCTCCCTTGAAATAATTAACAGATATCCCTCCATCAACTATTTCCTGGTTACGGTATACTTTTATTCCAGCAGTTTGATTCCATCTTGGAAAACTAAATCTATACTTCATCTTATCACGACTAGGCTTAGATTGCTCAAAATAAACTGGAATATTCATAGCTGGCCTAATATGAAATTCAAGAGATATTCTTAAATCATTTAAAAATCCCCAATATGCATTTTCAGATTCTGGCCTGTCATTTACAATCAAATATTGAACAACAGAATTTTCAACGTCATCTAATAAGTAAGTCCATGTAACCATATAAGAACCTAATTGTGCATCAGCTGAAATTTCCCATTCATAGAAATAATACCCAGCCTGCACGGTAGAAGCTACTTGATTATACACAGCATCTTCACCGTAAGGCTCGGTACTGTTAATAGTTATGCGAACATTTTCTGCAGACTTAGCTGAACCGTCAATGTCAGTTATTTTTAAAAATAAGTTATTAACTGTTCCTCTGCTGAAGTTTCCGATATTTTCTGCTATTTGATTATAGTCACTCATGTTAATATGTTATCTTGTTCTAAAAGAAACTCCTGTAGATGCTGGAGAAGTTCCTATTCTTAAAGATACTGATCCTCCTGTTCCGCTAAGAGAACTTGGAGTATATATGGGATAGCCTCCAATTCTGCCTTGAGTCTGAGAAGACGTATCTAAAGTAACATAAAAATTTTTAGATTTTATAATATTAGATATAGTGTCTCCAATATTGCCTACATATATAAAATTGTTCTGAGTACTCACAGGAACCGAAAAAGCTATATCAGTTTTTTGGCCCAAAGCAGCTGGCCCCCTTATCGCAATTCTATTTATAGTAATTCCCTGATTTACTCTCCAATTAACCTTAATTTTTAACCCCTTAGTATTTTCGTCGTAGTCAAGCCTTGCAAAGCCTGATTCATTATTAGACAAACCTAACTGAATAGAATCAAGATACATATCTATTCTATGTATAGATTCATATCTTTTATCATAAGACTCTAATGCTCCTATAATATCCGAAGGATTTGTTTGAGTCTGAGTAAATGAATTCCAACCAGCTTGACCTATTGATATTAAATCGTCTTTTTCTATATTTACTAATTGACCGTTTCTTCTATATACTCTGAAAGTATACACTCCAGATGGCAAACTATCAGCGGGATATTCAGCTATATAAGTATTTAATTCTTTTTTTACAAGATTTTTAACAAATACATCAATTGAACCCAATGGTATTTCCAAATTTCCACTTGATACGTTAATAAATTTATTAACCTGATCATGAACAAGAGCATAATAAGTAGCTGGGTATTGTGAAGTAAAATCTATTTTTAAATTTGCCATATTATTGATTTCTTATTTTTTCAGAAAACAACTTCATAAAATCTGAAGCTGTTTCCCAATTGTGATCTTTACTTTTCAAATAATGCAAAAAATTAGCTGCAGCACCGCAAACTATTGCGGCAGCAACGCTACTACCCCCAGATTTTATATATGTATCATCAATAAATGTTGACCATATACTATTGAATGATAAATCTATTTCCATTCTTTTATTTTGAGGTAAATATTTAGCAGAGTTTTTTCTAGCAGAACTACAACTTATTACTCCATCATATCCTGCAGGAAAAAGACTCTTAGAATTTTTAGTTATCTCTTTTCCGCTGGCTACTATAATTATTTTGTTCATTGCATAACATTTGTCAATTACTTTTTTCATATATCTATCATCAATCGGAGAACCACTTGATAGCAATAATATATCAAACTTTTGACACATAGCCCATAAAAGACCAGCAGTTATATTGCTAGTATCACCAAGACCATCATCGTTCATTATCTTGCAAAACATATATTTTGCAGACGGACACATGCCCATGACACCACTAGGATTAGATCCGCATAATATTCCTGATATTATAGTTGCGTGTCCATTTATGTCCTTAATTTCACATTTATTTAATAACAAATCAATGCAAGAATTTTTATTGTCTTCTTCTTTATAATTAATATCAAAATGAGAAGGAATACCAGTGTCTAGAATAGCTATGGTAATATCAGATGGGTTATAGTTTGGAATATCAAATCCAAACATATCGGGAATATATCTAACAGGTTCTTTTAAATTTTTAACCGATTTAGATTTATTTAACTTTCTATGCAACTTTGCTTCCATTTAAAATAATCCCCTACGCCCTGTATGTATAGATTTTCTCCACAACTTATATTATAATACTCTTCATATAAATTTAAAAACACTACTTTTTTATTTTGAGCATACCCAGATAATGCACAAAATATATCATCTGTTACCAGGTTAGAAACTGTATTACATTCGTCAAATCTTTTGTATAAATTTTTTCTCACTGGAACATGCCACAATCTAGAATTATCTACAAAAAATGATTTTTTAACATAAGACCTTAAATGATTGTTTTTAATCGCTACTCCAGATTCTGCTTTGTTTAATCTTGTCCTATTAACAATATTAAATTTAAACTTTGGCTCATCAATATTTACAGAAAAGAAATTAGATATATTGTTCCATATATTTTCATCTCCGTATATGCAATTTTGTAAATTAATGACTTTTCCATATTTCTTAGAAAGAATTTTATCTATCAAAATATCTGAATCAAAATTATATACATAATCATAAGCATCTTTTAAGTCTAACATGCCTATTATACAACTTTCATTTATTACATGAGGAAACATATCCTCATCCATAATATTTTTTGAAATAACATCTATCTTATTTATGTTACTATATTTTTTTAGAATACATTGCTTTATATGAGATAATAAAAAACAAGACCATTCTAATTGAGGTAATGAAATTAATATGTTTATCATAAGTCAATCTTTACCGCGTTCCGCATCAATCTATCTTCAGAATCAACATCGCCATCGTCATCGTTGCTACTATAAGATTCAGACATTCTTTCTTCCATGTTGCTAGACTGTTTCACCCTAGACCCTTTTATGACTTTTTTATTCTTAACAACATCTAGTCTTTGAGACTTTTCTTCTTCATTTAACAAAACTAAAACATTTGATTTTATCAATTTGTCTACCTGTTCTGGAATTGACTTATATATAGATATAATTTCGTTTATGTTTTTAATATCATCAACACCCATAAATTGCAACTTTGGCTCTAATCCATTTACTATAACAGATTTACCCTTACTAGATGCTATGTATTTTTTACTACTATCTGTATGCTTTTTATAATTTTTCTTTTCACTAGTATCTAAACGTATCTTTTCTTCATTCATTACTAGCAGGCCCCTTACCTCTAACTTAACTCTTATTTCATTGAATTCTTTCCTTGATATTCTATATATTTTTTCACCTATTAATACAACCTTGTCTTCTGAAGTATCAATTATTGCTATCATACATAACACCTGAGCCTTTCTACAACAGACTTAGCGCAATTTAAATAGTTTGCTTTCGCCAAAGTCTCTTGTTGAAGTAATTTATTTTTTTCTAAATATTTATTATAATTTTTATACATATCAATCATGCCTTCAGCTAATCTATCTATGAAAGATTCTTCTTTAAGATCTGCCATAATATGCTCATCCCAAAAATAACATCCAGTACTACCTTTGGGGACGGGAGATAATTTATCTATATCTATTAAGCAACTATTATTGTAGTTTAATATATCTTTTATAGAGGATACATTTGTCCCTAATACTGGGATTCCACAGAGACTTGCCTCTAGATACGGCAACCCATAACCTTCTCCCCTTGAAGGTAAAACAAAAGCGTTGCAAGATCTATATAAAGATGCTATTCCCGATTCGTCTAACTCCCTTGTAACCCTAACTATATGAGGCAAATCTTTTTTATTTATTAACTTAAGTTCATTTTCCACTTCATTTTTTACATCTTTTGCTGGTCCAGATATTCTTTTATGTCTACATAACAATATCAAACTTACATCATCATTACTACTAAATGCCTTACAATATGCCTTAATCAGTGCATCAGGACCTTTTCTGTAGTTCCAATTAAATACACTTACAAATCTAAAACTTTTAGCTTTATTATCAATACTCAGCTTATTTCCTACGTCAGTATACATCCTACTGTCTACTACTCCTGGCATAACATATACTTTTTTACTTGTCCTATTTTCTATGACGGATTTGCAGAAATTTGACGTAACCCATATCTCATCATAAGATGAGAATATATTTAAAAACGAATCTGGTATGGTATAAGCTTCAACCGTAGTATATAAAACTGTAGCTTTTTTACCTTTAGGTATGTCAGAGTTAGGAACTACGCTGTCTATAACCATATCACCATATGATGAATTAACATATTTATAAATAGAAGATTTTTCTAAATCTTTACCTATTAATCTAGGTTTTTGAGAGTCTAAAGCGTTTATCATAACGCCAATTCTATTTGTCAATAAAGATTCTGCCAGATTTCTATTAACTTTAGCATATCCACTATAATCTAAAAATTGGCCTCTTATTATAATTCCTTTTTTGAAATCTGGAGCATCAGGAGCTTTATTTTTAATAGCTAAATGAAATTTTTCATATAAATCTTTTTCTAACTTATCCTCAGAATCATAAGACATTGGTTCAAAAACTCCTGATCTAATTAAATTTCTTAAAGAAATACTTTTAAGCAAATCTTGCTTAGTAACACTATGCTGCACATTTTCATTAGATGGAGAAAAGCTTTTGTCCAAATCAGATACATAGACAGACGATCCCAATCTGTTGCAAATTATCATATATTTTTTTATATCGTCAACAAACTACTTTTATTATCTGTAAGGAATTTTTGCGCTGAATTTTTATCTATGACTTTTCCTTCATCTTGTGCTTGTAATAAAGCTTCTTGCATTTTGCTTATAAAACCCGTTTTAGGATTTATATCTGGAAATAACGACATTATCTCTCTACCATCCAATAATGGCTTTTTACCAGTAGCAGCTTGCTGAGAGATAAAATCCTCTATTGTCTTAATTGATTCTTCCTTATGTTTAACGTCATCATGATAATCGACTGCTCCCTTGCTCATAGAATCAGCTATCGCATGCATATATGTGAGCTTCCATAATCGTTCTTTCAAATCATCAGATATCTTCATGGATTCAAATTCTCTTAAAAACTTACCTATACTTTTTGGTGTTTGCATTTCTCCATGAGGACGCATGTGCTCTTTAACTATTTTTTGCACCAAAAATCTTTCGTTTCCGAATCCGATTCTCTTTAAAGCGTCTTCTACTATATCTGCAGAAACATCTTCGTGTCCTGGGTACGACAAGGCTCCTGGATTAGTCTTACTAGGTCTAACTATAGATGGGTCCATCTTGCCAAAATCGTGAAAGATAGCAGCAAGAACAGCAATCATTCTCTCTCTATCAGAAGCATTCGATGTAATAAGCATGTCGTTTAGGTTTTTAACAACATTAACAGTATGCTCTAAAAGGTTGTATGCATGATGCGGATTTCCTTGATCCATTGATATGTGGTTAAAACCACTCATCCTTTGAGAATTAAAAACTGGTAGATAAAGACCTGAAGCGAATAGTATTCTAACTGCATCTGCTGGATTTGTACCTAATACAAGCTTTTCTAGTTCTTTTCTCACCCTCTCTGGAGCAACCTTTGCCCTATATGCATCATGAACTTCATTTGATCCCATTGCCTCCATGAGACTAGGATCCATCCTAAATCCTTTCATTTGAGAAAGGAATCTAAGAGCTCTCATTGCTCTTAACGGATCTTCGGTTAAAGTAACAATAGGATTATTAGGAGTTTTAATAACACCATTATTAAGATCGCTGATCCCCCCAACATAATCTTCAATTTCATTTGTGTCTACATTGTAGTATATGGCATTAATCGTCAAATCTCTACGCAAAACATCATCTTTAGGATCATCTGTTGCAACTATAGACGGTACTCGGCTATCTCTTGTATAACTTTCTTTTCTCATAGGCACAAATTCTACTTTTATACCATCAATAGAAACAGCACCTACCTTTAGCCCCTCACTCTTACCACCTTGACCTTCAATTCCTTTTTCTAAACTAACAGAATAAGGATCCTCAGTCCTAGATCCTTTATTTTTTTTAAGATCATATTGTCTTACAGCATTTGCGATAGCTGTACCATCTCCACCAGTGACTGCAATATCTATGTCATCAGATATCTTGTTAAGCAATCTATCTCTAACCCATCCCCCTGCTATTCTTAATTGCACGCCTGGAGCAAGTTCGTTCCTTGCTTCTTTAATTAAATTAAAGATAGAAGTCTCGTTTGGAGTTAATTTTATTTGAATGTTTTCGTTTTTAGCTATCTTGTACCAATTCATGCTATTGCTCTTTTTTGTATGTTTCGAAATAAAGGATATAAAAACCTTATTTTAAATATATTATATATGCCATATACATACGACAACTCCTTATTTACAAAAGGACACATGATGCTAGGTTCTTCTAAAATAAGAACACTTGACAGTATCAGTGATAATTTCAAAAAACTTACGTGCAGCGTAACTTCAGACAATCCTTATTCAACTGGTAGATACTATATTGGCGGAATACCAATGTATGTTGATAAAATGAACAATGGAAGATCTGCTCTCAGAATAATAGATATTAATGCAATTTCTGGACTTAATGGGACATTTGAAAATATTGTGTCAACTACTTGCCTTAATGGGTGCTCAATACAAGTAGTAACTAATGGCGAAAATGATTACATAATGCACATACAAAGATTAACTGACATTTCATCTACTCCAGTAAATAATTTTACAGATTATTCTGGCATGCAATGGATACTTGACGAAGACGACTCCTTGGCAATTACAATAACCACACAACAGCCAAAAGCTTTTAAGAAGTTTATGTTTGGAAATAAAATGCTTTTGTGCGGAGAATATGATGACGGATTTTCTCCAATAGCACTTATAGACAAAGAATATAACATAGTCACGTCTGGGCTTGTAGTAAACCTAGATCCTGGTGACACTGCTTCATATCCAGGAAGTGGAAATAAATTATATGATTTAAGTGGCAATAATAGAACTGTAACTTTATATAATTCTCCTTCATTTAGTTCAACCAATGGAGGTATTTTGAACTTTACAAAATCGAATCTACAGTATGGATTGAGCGACTCCAATCTTCCAGACTTAAATAGATGGACTGCAGAAGTATGGGTTAAATTTAAAACAATACCAAATGCTAGCAATGTAACAAGTGTTATTACAGGAGAATATGACGGATTAAGCAAATTAAACTTTTCTTTAGGAACAAACCTACAGCCAACAAATGCTAACATATATGCTGGTTTTTTTAATGGAGCATGGAGAAACACATCGTCTGGATACACTCCAAACACTACAAGCTGGATACATCTTGTTGGAACATATAATGGATCTACAATAACTCTTTATGTAAATACATCATCGTTTGCAACTGGAAGTATAACTGCAAGTCCTCAATCTGGAGGCAAATTAAGAATTTGCAGACGATGGGATGATGTGGCAACAAATTCAAACTATTTTCTTGATGCCTATATAGGTTCTATAAAAATTTATGATAGGGCATTGACTTCTGCAGAAATTTTACAAAATTATAATGCATACTCATCAAATTATATTTAATTTATATTTTATTGTATGATATAATCAAATTTCGTAGTATATAATATATATGAATAAATCGCGTTTTGCTATCTTATTGGCAATCGTAAACTTATTAGCATATAAATCATTAGCAAATACGTTTGAAACTAAGCAGGATATAAAAACAGATTCTCCGTTACTTTGGATGAAAAAATCCAAAGAAATGCTTGACAAATGGTCTGAAAATAACACGATTTATTTTGCACTTAATATACATTTATCATGCGTTCAAAGAAAAAACCCTGAAGGAAAATACGAACGGTTTTTCTCTAGAACAATAGAAAATATAGAAAATGATCTGATTGTTTTAAATAAAGACTTCAAACCTGCACATATTCAATTTTATATAAAATATGTAACAATTTCACTAAATGAAATACCTTACGAAAAAAATAATACGATTGCACATGAAGCTTTAAATATTGCAACGAGAGATGGAATAATAACTCAGATAATAGGTCATCCTCAAAAAGAAAACTCTAAAAAAGATTCAATTGAAATCTATTATAGATTTAATATAGGATTAGGCATAGATGGTCTTGCAGAAATTCACCAATCTACAGATGGATGCATATGGATACATGGACCAACTAATGCAAAACAAGTTTTATCCCATGAAATGGGACATCACTTCGGACTACTACATACGTTTAATGAAAAAGATGACTATGTAGAAGATACTCCATCTGATGCAATTTCTCCAATTGAGTATGGTACTGAAAAAGATAAAAATAGATTTAACATAATGTCGTATTCAACCTTGGGAAATAAGACTTTCACCATTGGTCAGATAGAACGAATGCAAAGGTATGCCTCGGCTTGGCTTAGTGAAGAATCTACAACTTCTGTCACAAATGCTATTGATATGAAAAAGCATTTTATTGAGATTGTTAACATACTAGACAAATAAAAGAACCCGCTCCCATTTCTAGGAGCGGGTCCGCTATGGAAATCTACCCTCTAATTAACAATTAGGATGCGCGGTAAACTTCAATCTTAGAGATAGCATAGTCGTTCATAACAACAATACCTACCTCTTCATAAATTACCCAACCGAGACGAAGCTTCTTTGGATCGTCAGCGGGAAGAACTGTGATGTCCTGACGGATTGGGAACGCACCGACAGTGTCGGGAGAAGAGCATACCAATACAGTCTGAGCATCGAGCTGAGAGCTGACATGGATGTCTGCAGTCCACAAGTGACCGTAAAGACCAGTTGTGAGGATCTCACGAGTAGTAGCCTCATCATAGAAAGTCTTACCGAAAACGCGGAAACGAGCATACTGGAGTGGGTGAGCAACAACCTTGCTTGCGACAAGATCGTGAGTCTCAATCAAACGATATGCTACGTTAAGAGAATCAGTGGTGAGATCGCCAGTGTTACCAACAACCTGGTCTGCACGGTTATCTGCAGCTGCAATAAGAGCTGAGAATATGTTGCGATCCTCTTCCTTCTGAATGGCCTCTTTTGCCTTGATCTGAGCACGGTCTACAATGTAGAAGCGACGAGCCTTGATCTCAGACAAACGAATTGTTGGGTGAGCAGCAATTTCAAATGTTGGAACAAGGACTTCTTCGCCTTCCTGAATCTGATCAGGAACAGCACCCTGACGAGCTATTACGGTTGCTGTAGAAGCAACGTCGCGCTCATAGCGAGGAAGAGCACCCTGAGGAAGCTCATCGACCATGAGAAGCTTGCGGCCTACAGCCTGATACTCTAAAGAACGGCGAATGGGCTCAACCATTGCCTGAGCGAGGGCTGTACGTCCCTCCTCTGTTGCGAGAGCCTGGGCAATAACTGCCTCTTTCTCGTCATAAGTCAAACCATCTTTATTTATAGACATATTTGAATTTCCTTTCAATTAATTTTTATATTGATCTCAACAAGAATACCAATACTAACTATCAAGCTTGTGGCTGAATGTTCATGTAGAAGCGTAAGAATGTACCAAGAGATAAGCTACCATTAACAGCTGCAGTAACTCCAGTAACTCCACCGTCGTCAACACCAGGAACACCGCTTGGATAAGCACGTGGACCGTCAATGACCATACCTACGCAGTTTCCGCTACCATCTGTATTAGTAAGCTTACCGTTGGCGCTTACGAATAAAGCTGTTCCGACTGTATAAGATCCAGCTGATTCATACTGATCAGTGAAGAATTCTCCTATACCAGTATAAACAGTCATTTTACCAGAACCTGTTGTCTCGTTAAAGAAATCAGTTACACGGTTCTGAGTTGCACGAGTTGTGCCGAGACCATTGACAACCAAAGAAGCTCCGTAGGGCTTATTTGGACCAGTTGTCTTTGCACTATCTGCGGCGATACCAAATACGACATTGGAAGCTCCGTTTACTCTTGCAACAGTTGCTTCTGATGTTCCGCCACCAGAAAGCTTAACACCCATACCCTCAACTATGTCAGTTGCACTTGTGGGGAGCTGGGTTGCTATTGTATGAAATACTTCAATTAAAGCCATTTTATTCTCCTTATTTTTATTTTATGCAGATCACTTAAAAGCTCTTAACTTAGTAGCCTCGCTCTCCTGCGCCAACTCGACCTGCTGTTGAAGTCGGAACAGAGATGCTATTTTACTTTTCAGATCAGTAGAAGCATTTTTCTGACTACTTACTTCACTGATTACGAGTGGCTGCTCAACTCCACTCGACGCAACCTTAAGACCTTTGTTGAAATTGGACTTTGTGAACATTGCTTTCTCTAAATCACGGAGCTGAGATACTTCATATCTCTTTAACTCTGCTAACTTGGCGGACAGCTGCTCAGACTTAATTAAACCAGCCTCAAGCATTCTGCCAGCTAACTTTATAGCAACTTCATTACCATTTTCACTGGCCTTCTTACCTTTATATTTTCCTACAGACTCTACAGAACCTGCACCAGCGTTTCCACCAGTCATTTCTGTTTGTTTTTCTGCAGTATAACCTAATTCTTTTTCTTGCCCCATCTCAGCACTTCCAGTAGGAACATCAGGACCATCTACGTCAAATCCTTCATTAGTCTCTGAAGAAAGAGGCTTACCTCCATTTGTTGGAACCTCAAAAGCGTCACCTGGATCTTCCTTACCTATAGGACCTATGTCTTTGTCATCTTGAACATTAACCCTATTTAATTTTGTCGCAAGCTTTGAAAGCGCTTTTTCAAAAGCACTCTTACGATACTTTCCTGTGTGCTCAGCCCCCTGACCGCTCTGTCCTCCTGTTATATTTTCCTGCATTTCTGCGTCATAATTCTCCTCGCCCTTAAATTTTCCTCCGCCTGCTGGGATGGAGGGAAGATCTAAGTCCTTCATTCCCTCTCCAGATGTAGGAACTTCTGGGGTTTCTGCATCAAAACCTTCTTGAGTACTATCCGCATGAGGTTTGCCATTAGCAACTCCCTTAACTGTATCCTGAGCACTTATTGGGCTTAACTTTTTATCGCTAGCTTCTTTATGCAAAGCGCGCTTTATTGAATTGATATCAATATTAAGTTTATTGACGCCAACTATTCTACCTCTCTTTAGAGACTCTGCTTCAGAATATATTTGAGCGAGCTTAGACTCTGGAGATTGCTTTACCATTTCGTTCTCTTTCTCCATCGTGACTTCCTCCTTGTTTAAATTACCCATGTCGTCACCCATGTCGTCACCCATGTCGTCACCCATGTCGTCACCCATGTCGTCACCCATGTCGTCGCCGCCCATGTCGTCGCCGCCCATGTCGTCGCCGCCCATGTCGTCGTCACCCATGTCGTCGTCACCCATGTCGTCGTCACCCATGTCGTCGTCGCTTATGTCGTCGTCGCTTATTTCTAAATCAAAACCTTCATCATCAGAATCTTCTTCTGCGCCATCAAACATTGATTCATCATCAGCGTCTGTTAAATCATTTTCATCAAAATTAAATGTAAGGTCCACTTCTTCTCCTCCATCTGAGTCTTCACTATCCTCAGAATCAAATGGATTTTCTTCGCCTTCAAAAACCTCTTCTTCTTGTGCAGACTTTACGTAAGATTCTGTTATTTCATCTGCGAAAACTTCTTCGGAAGTGATGTATTTAGACTTCAAATCCTCACATGCCTGAGCTGATTTACTTAAACTCAGTCCTTCACGTATGTAGTCTTCTACACACTCCATCATAGGATCTCTAGACGCCCATGCAGAAGCAACTTTAGTTGCAAGATTCGTAGTATAGACACCCTCTTCGGCCAAAGAGCCACACACGCAGTTTGCAAGATTTTGACCCTCACATGGACCGCTTAAAGCCAAAGCGTTTTCCCCGTAACGGCGTGCAAGTTTTTCTAAGCATGTATTCATTGGGAACTCGCCTCTTACAGAGAAGGCTTGCTTAATTGAATCTCTTACCGAAACATTCTGAGATGATGCTTCTTTTATATTTCTTAATAATCCAGATGCATTTATTTTACTAAGAGCTGCCGCCTTATCAAGCATACTCATGCCGTCAAACTGGTCTTCACTTACTCCTATACTGCTTAGCGCACGAATTATAGCATTCTTACGCCTTCTACATGGAGAACAATTAGCAGACTTCATCACTGGTTCCCACTCCCACTGAGCCCAAACCTCTTTTGGGTTCTTAGTCGAAGCCGCTAATCTTACTTTATAAACCTGACCACTATCAAGACATTGCCAATTTTCATTATCTATCTGAATTGTATTCCTTGTTCCTGTTATTGGACTAATACTTCCCAAACTTCCATTAGATGCGAACTTTCTCATAATATCTGGAGTTATACGAGTAGAAGCTGCTACAGCCATACCGCCAGGCATTGCTCCTGGCACAGCTCCTTCAGCAGGAGCAGATGACATTCCACCTAAGCCTTTTTCTGGAGATTCAGCACCAGGCTCTTCAGTGGCATCTTCTTGATCTATATCTCCGTCACTAATTTTATCCAATAAAGTTGCATCAGGCACTATCTTAATAGTGTAACCTAGACCACAGCCTGGACCATTGCACTTACTCTTTCCACCCTGAACGTCAACGTCATTATTGCCACACACAACACATACTGCAGCTGGTGGCTTGGCTTTAGTTTCTTCTTCCATACCTACATCTCCACCAGCAAGAGGATCGGCACCAGCGGCAGCTGGGTCCATTCCAGCCATTGCAGGATCAGCTGCTCCACCTGTTGTTAAAGCTTCAACTCCAGGAGCTCCAGCTGGAGGTGCACCACCTGGAAGCTGAGCGCCCATACCCATGCCAGCTGGATTAAGACCAGCTGGCATCTGTCCGCCAGCAAGTTGAGCCTTCTTTTCTAAAGAATCTAACTCACGTAAAAGAGATGCCCTCTTTTCTGAAGCATTATTTTCAGCACCATTATAGTCAGCAATTTCATAAGAGTCTTCTTCTATATTTAATTCTTCTGATGAAGCCCATTTTTCAAAAGCGCTTTTTTCTTCTTTTGTTAAATGTGAAGCTAATTTGCAAGTTGCTTCTACAAGACCATTTTCTTCATCAACATCAACAGCCACTGGAACTATATCTACTTCTTTGCCAAAATTATCGTTTACAACAGATTGAGCATATTTATGAACTGCATCAACAAATGACTTATCAGAAGACACTTCCATCCCTAAATCGTCTTCAGCAGACATACAAACCTTAATCATGCCATCTTCTGGCAAAGACATCTCGCTGAATGCTTTACGGAAAATTTCTTCATTAGAAGAATCTTCAAAAGAGGCGTTTTCTACTTTTTCTACAGCTATTTCCTCTACTTGCTGCATAGCTACTTTATTATTAGCCACAAAAGATACTGCATCAATTAAATCTCCAGCAGAAGACTTACCCATATTATCACCAATTGCTGCCAAAAGTGCATCTATTGGCTCAATGCCATATACTTCAGATGCAACTTTAGAAAAAGAAGCAAGTCTATTATTATTTACTTGTCTAGCAGAAACAGCCCAAGGAGCTGCATTTATAGCTGCCAAGCATTTTGCCTTATTCTGACGTGAAAAATCAGAATTTATAAATTTGATAGAGTTTTTTATGTCGTCTACGCCTATTCCGTAAAAAGCCATTGCATCAGCAAGAGCTGACTGCGCCTGCTTAATAAGTTCCTGTGCAGATGCGGTCTTACTCTTTACTCCACCAAGCTGAGCTTCTGTAGTAACATTAGGTTCATTCCAGCTAAATGTTTTTCTTAACATATCTAATTGAGCTCCCTGAGAGACAGATGTCCAGTCTCCTGGGATATTGGCAAATACTTCTCTAGAAGCATCAGTCCATTGAGCTTCAGTTACAACTTCAGGAAAAGATCCCCAACGGGCCATATATCCGCCCTTTTTAGAATTAAGAGTTTCTTCTATTATAGTTTCATATGGAGAATCTTGACGAGGAGTTGCAGAGGTGCCACCCACGTCGCTGTAAGACTTTTTAGCACCAAGCTGCTCAGAGCTTTCCGTTGTAGCAGAATAAGAATCACCCTTGCGAGAATGTATGCCTTTTACGGAATTAAGCTGAGCCTCGGTCACAACATCTGTCTCAGCATTTGCACGAGCCTGCGCAACTTTATTAATTTTATTATTTTCCATAGCTAATTTTGACTCCTCTATATTTATGTGATCAGAATTGTTTACGTTTTTAAAAGAAGACAGAATCATACTGGCTGCTGATTCTGGATCGTTATGAATTAATGTGTTTATTTCTTCACTAAATGTGTCTGCGCTAGCCCATTTTAGAAGCCTGTCTCCAACCAAATAGGCAACATGAATTTCACCATCACTATCAGACTGTATAACGATAGAATCATCGCCTTCTGAGTATTTATATGCTGATTTTTCTTTCATTGATTCTCCATTAAGATACATAGCACTCATAAGGGATGAGAGCCTATTTTGTATACTATTAGATATTTTAACAAAATCCTTTATAGAATTTGCAGATACTGGCACAAAACTAGGTTTTGTTACTCTGCCAATATCATCTCCTAAATCCGATATGACTGGATTAATATTTCCTGATGGGATATTTTTTAACATGGGAGACACGTTTCTAGAAAAACTAGGCTGAGTGCTAGCCTGTGGGGCGTAAGAAGGCTGAGGCATAGCAGTCACAGGAACCTGAGTGGCTGGAGTCGCAGGAGAAGTTGGACTGGCTGCAACATTAGTGCCAAATGCTATTTGACTCTCAGTTGGACTAGGAAGCCCAGCATATCCCATTTCCACTAATTCATCTGATATTTTTTGAATATCTGCAGTAACTTTTATTATATCAGAAACATACTCTAAGCTTACTTTATTTTTTTGCGCCATCATAGAACGAGCAACTCTTTCTAACTGATTCATGGCGTAATTTAACTCGCCTATTTCCTGTTTTCCTGCTGCCTTATGAAGACTGCAAGATCCAGTAGAACATTCAAAACCAAAAGCTTGCTCATTTTCTACATTTGCGCTTATCTTATTTATTGTTTCACGCAAATTAGCAACTTTCTTCAGCAAACCACTTGGATTAATAACATCGCTTACCAAACAATCGTGACATGCTGGATTTACTACAAATGAATCCTCTATAAATTTAACTCCAAAGTTATGTTCAAATACCATAGTACCAGCATGCTTGTGCATTTTCTTATCACCTTTTTCACATCCGCACACAGGACATGGCTCTTTTCCTGATCCTGAACTTTTATGGTACTGACATTCTTGCTCCCCATTATAATTTTTCTTTTTTCTTTCTTTAATATGTGAACAGTATTCCTTGGCATTAGCCGCTCTATTGTGACAAATACTGCAACAGCTAAATTTAACACTACACCCCATACTACTACCAGTAACATAACCAGCTTCTATGCCTCTAGCCAATCTTGGATAAGCAACTTTATCAACCATGTTTATAGTATATATGCCACCACGATCACTATCCCACCAAGCATGGACTACTTTCCCCCTAGCTTTTTCTATATCATCATTTTGATGATTGACAAATACAGGTACACCTATAAATGTCTTTGCTGCCTTTTTAAGTTCATCTTCTGAAAAATAGTCACCATTATCATTAACTTCATCCTTTTTTATAGCAAAAACTTTCACAAATAAATGATCTGGATTATCCTTAACAGCTTGTAAGATATCGAATCCGCCAAGATCCATCCCAGAAACTCTTTCCTCAAAAGATTTACCTGTTGATGCAAATTTAGAAATAGACTTAATGTTAATTTCATCCCAGTTAGAAGGGATATTTAATGGCTCTACTGATCTTTGATTTGTTATTGTTACTTTATTCATATTAGGCCTTTACGAATCTTGGGATATTTATTTTTTGCAATTCAATTAAGCCATAGTTTTTTTGATTTTTAGGAAAAGGTATTCCATATTTAGTCTTCAAAAAAGTTAAAGCAGAAACTATGTTATTGAAATATTTACCATACGGGCTATATGTTTTAGCAGTATCTCTTTTTTCAATCGGTGGCATCTTTTTTATGCCAGCAAAAAAAGTTTTATCTCCATACTTAGTTTGAGCAGGAGAGCATACAATATAATAATCTGAATTGGTAGTATAGTCGTGTCCTTCCCACCTATAGTAGGATCCTGGACCCAATTGAGACAAATACCTTTTATGAAGAGGAGCAGTACGCTCTGTGTATTTTTCTCTCCATAGTATATTTCTATCTTTTATTCTTTTAGCGGCTAATTTAATCATATGTGTTTAATTATTTAAATTAAACATTATTGTACTAAATCCTCTTTATATTAATATATTATTAAATATTAGAAGGTTTTATTATTATAGAGTAATCGTCTTCAATTTCTTCTATCTCGTAAGTGTCTTCTTGACTATTTGCCTTTTTAGTCATCATGGCCTTTCTTCTAGCAATAGCTTCTCTAATGCTGTTCTTTATTATTTCAGTTACGGAATCAGCCTGACTATTTAAAGCACTCTCTCTTAACCTTACTATTGTCCAACCCAGAGAAGCCAACTTCATATCCCTCTCTTTATCTCTCTGAACAGACTCTGCGTCAGAATGCCAAAAATCTCCATCAGCTTCTAAATCTAATAAAATTTCTGGTAAAGCAAAATCTAGCAAATATGCATTTTGCACACCTGGAACTTTTTGCTCATACTGAGCAAAGAGCCTTAATGGTAAATTAAGATTTTGTATAATCTTGTATAATTTTTGCTCAGGTTTTGTTAAAAAAATTTGCTTAGTCTGTACATCTCCTGTGTCATCTTTCTTCTTTGGCTCCTTGCCTTTTTTATATACTTTATCTGGCGCTTGCTGAATTTGACCACCATATCCAAATTGCGCTGTTTTAACAAAATCATTCGAAGATGCGACTGGGCCTGCTGGCGCTGGAGGCACTGACGGAGGCGCAACACCAGCGCTAGCCTCTGGAGTTGCAGGCATAGCTGCAGCTCCCATGCCAGCGTCCATCGGAGGTCCAGAAAGTCCTGGAGGCATACCGCCGCCTCCCATTCCCAAATCCATACCTCCGCCCATTCCTTCACCCATTGATGCAGGACCTGACACTTGGCCACCCTTGCCTGCAGTAATCTGCTCTTCTCTTAGTCTGTTTATTTCCTGATCATAATCTATGTTAAATTCTGATAATAATTTTTGAGTTGATATCAAACCTTTATCATGAAGCTGAATTAGCATATTTAAATTCTGACTGTTATCTCTAAGTCTTAAATCATTCCATTTTATTTTAGGATATAAATAAATAGTTTCGTTTATCAACTTGCTTTTAGCGATATCTACAAAACCTTGCATTTGAGCTACTGGTAAAAAAACATTCTTTTCTACCCAGTCAGCAAGTTCTAACCTCCACGTCTCAAGTCTTCTTATCAAAGTTTCTACACCAACAGCAGCTCCACTATATCCTTGCATTTCGCCGTTTAGTAAAGTTTGATTAAGCATCATTCCATCTAACATCTCTTTTCCAATCATCTCCATTTGATTAGATATGTCATGTATCTTTCCTGTAGCTCCTACAAAGTCCATTTCAAAAGCATGGTGTGTGACTATAGTTAAATTAGGATCGTTAGCAACCGCAGCTAATTGCCCCTGAACATCTGCTATGTCAAATTCAGAGGCAGGACGTTCAGCACTTCCAACTTTTGCTATTCTTACTGGCAATATGTGCCTTTCAGCCATTATCCAGTTTGCCGTCATGAGTTTTGTTTTATATGATATAATCGTAAACAACCTACGCAATAAGCTTTCTCCATAAGTGCCATACGGAGAGCCTTTGTGTCTTAAATGACTTACGCATCTTGGGCTAAGAGGAATTGGCCTACCAGAAGATACCAATTCCTTAATACTATTTGGTATTCTTTCATAAACATTTAGTGGCTTCTTTTGAGATATTATTCTTTTTAAATCGTCATCAGGTATTAAGGCAACAGTAGGTTCATCTGCAAGCTGAGTGCTTTGAACTTCTATAAAGTCTGGATTTAATACGAGTAATCTTTTTATTGTTCCGTCTGGATGGTTGCATATGTCACCATTTGGCAAATTGCCAATACCGTTGCACACAGGACATGATATTTCTGAAAATACAAAAACATCTCCTAGAAGAAAATATTCATGACTTATTTTTCTTAACCAATAATCAAGATTCAGCTTTTCTACTAGATGTTCATAAAATGTCAATATCTTTCTATCTTTGCATTCTAATGAAAATCCATTCATTGGAAAGCCAGCATAAAAATCTATACCAGCTGCCGCCTTGGGCTCGTTTTCATAATAAAACCTAGCCCATTGATAAACTTCTTTTCTTTTACTAGCGATCTGCCAGTTTTGCGGCGTATGCAAAGGAGAGAAAAACATTGGCTGAGTGAATATTGTAGAAGCACTACCACCTACGTACTGAGCTGCTTTTGTCAAGGGCAAATTAACCGCTGACGAAGAAGCGTATTTCTTGTCATATACACTAGAGTCAGACACAACTTGCTTTTCTACGCCCGCTGATGACGATTCACTTTTTTTTGCCATTTATTACACCCTCGTCGATTTAACTTTGTATAAATTTCCATTACATGCCACACATTTATTCCTGTTCTTGGAAGGATCAGCAGAGTTAGTGGCACCACACACTGGACATATCCTAATTTGATGAGAATATGTATCTTCTTTATCGGGCTGTAAAGAAGATAAAGCCTTATTTAAAGACTTATCGTAAGCAGACTGCGCTTGCTTGTTAATTATTTGTTCTTTTTTTTTAAGTTAAAAGGACCTATAGAAATCTTTGAAAAAGAAGCTGGGTCACTTAACTTGTCCTTATTGCCCCTGGATACTTCCATTCTAGATTCTATCGTACTATACTCTGGCATCCAAGGCCTTCTCCTTGTATTTGGCAGCAATTGTAAATTGTTGCCTACAGGAATATTTTGATTAACCTCAAATCGTCTATTAATATAGCCACCTACATAATTGCCTGCATCGTCTCTGTATGGACTATTATACTTATCCATTACATTACCTCTCCAGATGGCTTCAAAATCAATATCAAGAATATCATCTATCTTCAAGCCAAAACCCTTATTTTGCTCAACTAAATGCATTCCACTTTGTACATCTCTAGTAAATGGACTTAAAGATACTTGATTAGAATTATTCATAATAACAGAGTCTGTCAAGGTCTTATGTTGAGCTACTTTTTGTAAATTAAAGATTTGATTTTTATTTTTAAATGCAATTTCTTTTGCTATTTTTATAATATCTAGGGTGCTAGCTTTTGCTACATCCAGCCCCTCTTCGTCTAAGTCATCTTGCGGCTCTTCTGGAGGACTAACCTTGCTGTAGTCATCAAATAATTTGTCTGCCATATCTACTGGACCATCACCCTCTGGACTTTCTGCATACATTCTATAAAATTCGATAAGGTTTTTTTTGAAATTATCAGATATATCTGAGTCTTTTACAGAAGGAGCAAAATATTCCCATGCTGATTTAAATGAACTATTTGGATCATTTTCAGAAAAAAAATCTTTCAATTTCCTATACATCTGATCGTGGTTGTTAAATACATATATAGACCTTGTTTCTATTTCAGAATCAACATCACTACCTGCACTAGAAGGCTGCATTAAAAGCTCGGGCTCTTCACTAGTGTTTAACATTTGATTATCTGCATAATCAGACGCTGGAACCATGTCTGCTGGAGCATTATAATTTTGAGAATATTTTTTAATATTAAACGCTGCCATTTTTGTCTCCGAATAATTTATCTATTGCCGATTCTCTAGAAGTTACTTTATGAACAACTTCAGGCTTATTCAATTTATCAAACAAAGAACTAGTTAAATCTTTAGAAGATAAAAATTTAGAAACCCCTTCTATTACTTCTGGTTCTATTTTTTTTGCCTTATGAACTTTAGGCTCATCTATTCTACTAAATTCTACCTCATCAAAAATACTAATTCTATCATTTCTGACAGTTCCATGAGATCCAACTTTAGTTGAAGCATTATTAAAATTTCCTTTAAATCTACCTAAATCTTCTGCTATCTCTGAACTCACTTCTTTCTTTTCGTTAGGTAAAAAACCTCTACTCTTAATAGACCTAGATTCTGGAAGAGCCTCTGCAGAAATACTATCTGGATTAAATATAGATCTAGAAGAATTTTTACCTAAAAAAATCTCTCCAGAATTACTATCATTATCAAATAAAGTAGAACTTCTTATTACTTTGTTATTTATTATATTTGACTTTTTATTAACATCTTCTCTTATTGACTGCTTACGAGCAAAGCCTTCTAAAAAAGATTCCTCTATAGGCTTACGCTCATTGGCTTCTAATTTATCTCCAAATATATTAGATTTATCAGAGTTTTTATTTTTATACATTATTAACTGTAACCTATTCTTCTTAATGTTTCGTACAATACATTTTTTCTTTCTTCTAATTGCTCAGCAAAATAAGAACTAGCTATTTTTTTATGATTGTTTTTTTCATCTGGAACAAACTTTAAGCTACCTTCTTCGTCATCTGAAGATTCTGGTTCTGACTTAACTACACTTTTAAATTTTATTTTAAAATTCTTTCCATGCTCTATATCACATTCACAATTAAATTTTTTCTCGAATTTTGAAACTATATTTCTAGTGTCTTCTAATGATATCTTTTTTTCAACAGTATGAGATGGTAAAATAAAGAATCCGCTCATTTCCCCTCCAGAATTTATTGAATAACTAACTAAATTATCTAGTTTTTTATCCACTATTCTCTGAGGAACTCCAACGTCATTGACCAATGTATGTACAACAAAGTCCCTAACGTCTTGAATAGAATCACATATTTCATCTACTTGTTGCTTATTTTGCACAGGAGCAGATGATCCATTTTGCATGTAAAAAGAAGACTGTTCAGGGGGTGCTAATTGCGCCTCCCTGAACATCTGTGTCTTCATTTCTTTTCTTATACCTACAGGCTGTATAGCCATTTATCCTCAATTCTCAGTTGAAAGAACTGCATCAATAAACTCTTTTGGCCAAACACCTTCCCAGTACTTGCGGAAGTTAGACTTTTGCTTATCAGTCAAATTAGCTATCTTTACAAATTTCTTATCAGAAGACGCAAGCTTAGAATCATCAGAAGATGCCATAGGCATTTTGCCGCATCCTTCTGATTTCATACTTCCGCAATCAGCTGATTCAACTTTGTCCTCATCGGAATCGTCAATAACAACTTCCTCTTCATCTTCATCAGAAGCAGACTCGCTCCAGCCAGATTCAGACATCATAGCTTCATCATGTATTGCAGATTCATCATGCATCTCGGCCTCATCATGCATTGCAGCTTCATCATGCATTGCAGCTTCATCATGCATCTGTGCTAAAGTGAGAATAACTTCGTCATCACTTACTTTATCAATAGAAGCTATCTTCATATAAGAACTTGAATCATTTGCCTTCTTCTTACTCTTCTTGCCCTTCTTCTTGGCTATTGCTGCGCGCAATGCTGGAGGTAGCTTTTTCTGAGCTGGAGTTAAGCCAGAAGAGTTATCTCCTGAAGCGCCTGACTTACCATCGTCGCCCTTACTCTTACTCTTGCCCTTGTTCTTGAAGTTTTCTAAAACTTCCTTAGGCATCTTACCGCCCTTAGTGGTTTTCTGCATAGTAGCAGACTTTTCTTCCTCTTTTTTAACATCATCTTTCTTGGCAGCTGTTTTTGTCATACCGCCCTTTACATCATTAATGATATCTTGAAAAGATTTCTGACCACCATTTACATAAATTTTATTAGAAAAGAATTGCATTTTTATCTATCCTCCAATGTGATTGTTTTAATTCACTAATTTATAATAAAATCCTTTATTAAATCAAACAGTCCTTATAATTATCTAAGCTTTCTTGTCTTATATTCTCAGCAAGTTCATATAGTCTTTCAGATATAGCTGGATCTTTTTCACTTAAATCTATTGAAATGTCTGAAATCTGATTACTTATCTGAGCCAACTTCCAAGGAAGACTAAAAATTCTTTCAGCTATGGTCATAGGGACTGCGTCAGCAACACTCATGCCAGACTCTATCTTAGAAGATATTTCATCGTTCATCACATAATCAGAATTTTTAACACTCTCAGTAGAGGCAATCTTTAACATATTTTCACTAGCATCAGCATATTTGTCCCATTCTGATGACTTATTCATTATAGAATCTTGCCATTCAGAATGACATTCAGACCATATCTCTTGAGCGCTTTTCTTAGGACTACTAGACCTTTTTTGCCTATAGCAATTATCAAAGCATCTTCCGTTTCTTATCCAATATCCTTGAACGCCATCATATTGCGCCTGTTTGATTAAGATGAAACTTTCAGCTATTGAGTCTAACTGAGAAGCATACTTATTAAGGCCCTTTACCTCTAAACTCTGTGCTGTAAAAAGAATATTTTTTATCAATTCCGTCATCATTTATCTCCGTTTATTAAATATTGATTTTGGAGTAAACTTCCTTCCAGGGAATCCAAAAGATACAATATTCCTTACTATATACTGACTAGGATGTGCCGAAGTTTCATCAAAAGCCTTTAGCACCTGACCTTTACTTTTTCTAGAAAAATAAACTCTATGAGGTTCTACATCTCTTGTGACAGTATGCCCATGCTCTGTCTTATAGGTTATTCTCATAACCTGATTATTACTAAAAGCCCAAGGGATTGCCTGATATACATTACTAAATTTTGGTATAGATATCTCTTTTTGAATAGGCGGCAAAAGAATAGGACTAGATACTACAGGCACCTTTTTAAGGTCTTCGGGTTTTTTAACTTCTTCTTTAGGTACAACTTCTTTAGGTTCTTTATCTTTTTCTTTTAAAGATGCTTTTTCATCTTCATCTATATTATTCTCACTGAATAATGAGCCTTCTTCCTTTTGTGCTAACTTTACGTTTTTTAATATAGCTATATAACTTGAGTTGTCCATAAATGAGAAATCGACATAGTCACCTTCATTAAATCCATTTTTAGAAAACCATCCGTCATCTATCTCTAACGCATATTTGCATGGACATGAAGATTTAACTGAATTTAAATCATGTTTTTTGATTCTTTTGATATCTTTTATAATACCTGAATCATCTATAAACGCTATATCCAAAGGAATAAAAGTATTCATTCCCCAAAAACTAAGAATTTTAGGTTTATCAAAAACAAACATCATTCCTGAATCATCTTCCAGTTTATCTCTAAACATTAAACCCTTATTAAGCTGACTGGGAGTCTTGGCTATTTCTACAAAAACTTTTTTTACTTTTTTATGATTCATAGAATTTGAAGCCCTTATATTTACTGTATGATATAAAAGAATCAGATATATCTGGATCTATCTCTAGCAATATTCTATTTGTTACACTTCTATCACTCACAATATCAATATCATAATTATAGCTTTCTTTTTTTATAAAACTTATTTTCTTTATCCTATCTTGTTCGTCTTTATATTTTATAAAAATTTCTATCATAATCTGAATATACCAGGACTTTTGGGCAACAATCCATCAATATTGTTTTCTTGACTCTTCTTACTTAAAAGACCCCTATCTACATTTGTTTTTAAAGCAAATGTGCAATCGTCATCTGCTAATATCATCTTTTCAAGCATCCTTTGACCCTGCTTAGTAAAGAACACTTCTTCATTAGATCCAGATATTAAACCAGACATCCTAAGCTCAACGAAGTCAGCCATGGACATCTCTAATGGCTTGCCCATCTTTATAACGTTATCCGATTGCGTGGCATTTATAAAAATAGAGTATAAATTCTTTGCCTGCTTAGAGTTTGTGCTTAAAGGAATAAGCATTTTTTGACCAAACTGCATATTGTTCATCAATAGGTCAACAAGAGAAGATTGATTTTCTTTTTTCATGGATTACCCCATAATACTTTTCTGTATGGATAGTTTGCCTCATCTTCTCCATAAGGAAAAGCATAAGGTTCATTTCTAAGTTCTCTTAAATAGTATCCAACCTTAGATTCTGACGGGCTATTCCCCTCTAGTCCAGCAGTGTATCTACTTTGTTTTTGCTTCATATCTTGCCTAGCATAGGTCTCTTCGTCTATATCGCTCCAGCTAAATACTCTTTCTTGCATAGGCAAATCTAAATTAGAATACGGTCCTTGTATAGAAGAATTCATATCTATGCCTGTAAAAGCTACCTTAGATAAAACTTTTTGACTATTTAAAGTATTTACTAAATATTTTATATAACCCAATCTTTTTATATTATGTTCATATATTTCTATTTTAGATAGTACAACTACAGCTTGCTCTGCTGTAGAAGCGCTCATTCTATCAGCACATAATTGAGACACAGAATCCATATGAGCATCTATGTGTTTTGTCTGAAGAACACTATGCTTACTTTTTTTGTATAACCTGTTTATGCTTTTTTGCAAAACTCTCAAATAGCCTATATTAACCCCTCCAGCTATGGGTTTTATATTAGACTTAACTTTTTCCCACTCTTTTTTAAGAAGATTGATTTGATCTTTTTTCAAATCATCTAATCTTTTAATAAATAATTCTGATGGTTCGCCAAAATTATCATGGATGTTGATTATAAAACCATTTTCATTTTTAAATCCATAATACAAAAGCTCTTTTGCTATTAAAAATAGTTTAGCTTCATTTATCATGACATGGCTTCCCCACTAAAGACGAAGCGTAATCTTGGGGATAAATTAACGTAAAATATCTACAAAGCTTATTCTTATTCTGTCTTTTTAGCTTTTTGTATTTTTTATTAGCATTTTCAGAACTTATTTTAGTCAAGATCTAGTTCCCCGTTATTTTCGCCAACAAATATAGTTCCTTTATCTGGATTAGAAACAATTACGTTATTGTCTGAATTTAATTTGACTACTTTTGTTTTATTATCCTTTTTTTCAGAATCTTTGTCTTTAGCGTTGCTAGGCTTTTTAGAACTAGATGATTTCTTAAAACTTTTCCTTACAGGAATATCTTTTTGAACTTCTGACTTAATTTCTACCTTAACATCCTGAACTATATCATTTTTAACATCTTGCGCTATTTCATCCATCTTATTTATTATACCAATAGAAACTAACTTATCCAATTCTCTACAAACTGGATCATCTGACAAGAGTATCGCCTTTTCTCCTGGACCTAATGGACTTCTTAAATGAGAACACACTATAGTTTTCTTTGACTGATTAACATATATATTTTTTTTAGCTATAGAAGCATCTTGAGCTTCTTCATCCACTGGAGACACATAGCCAGAATGAATAGACCAAACAAGCTCATGATGACCTATCTTGTCTCTTGAGACATCAAAAAACATATCTTTCTTGAGTATTAAATTTAATCCACTTAACACTATCTCATTTGTAACTTTACCTGTTGTTTTAAATCTCATAAAGACTCCTTTTTTGGGAAATATTCCCACCTATTTGATTAGGTTTTCTATCTCTGTTTTCGGATATGAGATTAAAAATTCTCCTATTAATACTTATAGGCATATCTGATGAATCAGATTTCGAAGAATTTACTTCATCAGATTTACCTTTTCTTTCTCCAGTAAATTCTGGATCAGAATCAAAAGGGCTATCTGGATCAAAATCAGTCCATGGATGATGATCTGGAGCAGCAATATCTCGATTACTACTACCGCCTATAGACCCTGAAAGATCTGGAGGTTCACCTGGCAAGCCTTGATTTCCTAATAATGTTAGCTTCGGAGACTCTCCACTATTAGGAGCAAAATATCTTTTATATGGATTTTTCTTATCTAACGGATGCTCAAAAGCGGCAGGCCAACCTGTTCCTCTACGAGCTTGCTTTTTCATAATGAATTCAACAACTCTCTTTTCTTGTCAATTATTTTTTCAATAATTGAACTTTCTTCTTTGCTAAACTCTCTTTGCTCAGATGCAACCTTGTACGCCAAGTAAAAAGCTGCTGCATCTAACTTCTTTATAGAATCAAGGCTACCTATTGTGTGCATAGAAGAAACATCAGAATGAGAACCTATATTTTTGATGTTTTCCTTAACATCTATACCTGGAACGCCATCAAAATTCTTAAATCTTTCTGGCCTATTGGGTAAGCCAGAAGCTGATTCTGGGACATTGTTAGGGACTTTCTTTACTCCCTTTTTACCCATATATTTTTCAAATATGTCTTCTTGTTTATCTAGAGATTTTTGTGCCTTAGCGAAAGCTTCTCTATACTCATTGTCCCATTTTTCTGAAGCCACATTTACCCTTGGAACCTCATCTCTTACATCATCATTTACTCTTTTAGAATAAGTAAGTTCTTTATCCATTCTAGCTTCAGATATAGAAGCCACTTCATCATCTCTTTTTCCTAACTTGCCTTCTACAGTAGGCTCGTATTCATCTTTAGACTTAGAGTTTACTACTGCCTCAAATACTTCTGGAGTTTCAGATGCGGATAAACCTTGAGACTTTCTTTCTTCTTCCAGAAGCTGCTCTCTTGAAGCCACTTTCTTACCATCACCATTAAACCAAGATTTAATTATTTTATTTAGATTAAACATTTTAGAACCTCTTTGTCCATTTTGATCTATCCATAAAATCATTTAAAGGCTGTCCCTGCATGCCTCTAAAAACAACTCCATCTCCAAATGGAGTTACCGACATTCTAGCTAATCTTCCTTGTGGAAGCCTAGTACTACCTTCATTTAAACACGCATAGGATGCTCCAGCAAGAGCATCTACAACGTCATCAGTTTTAACTAATCCGTCTTTTTTAGCAAAAACCTTATATCCTGTTGCTGTATATCTTCTTTGTAGATACAACATTTCATCATGCAATAAAGCGTGAGCTGGAATTTGCATTCTATTGGCCGATACTAAATCGTAAAGATTATCATATATAATTATTTTGTATCTTTTTGTAAATCTAGTCATTTTTGCAGGTATACTATGCTTTTGCAAATGATCTATACTATGTTGAGAATTCCATTGATCAAATGTAACTAGCTCAAAGTTAAATCTTCTGCTTAACATGATTATATAATTGTCAACTTCTTCGTTTAGTATAGGCCTACCTTCTAGTGGTTGCCAATACTTCACATGATCTACTATAATTTTAAAATCCATTTTGTTAGTATCTTTATTAAGATATGATTCTTTATGAAGAACACATAAAGCGTAATTGTGCGAAGAAGTTGCTGGATCCAAATGACAAAAATAGCTAAATCCTGGCTCACCATGCTCCTTGAATCTGCAATTATTAACAAATGACTTTTCTACCATGTCTCTAGTAAAGAAAGTTTGACCAGCAGTTCCACTAAATTCTGCACCAAACTCCATCATAAATTCTTCTTCAGTCATGTTACTGAACTTTTGACGCAACAATTCCTGTGTCTGATTAGGGTTAACGACCCATGTTGGCAACTTACACATAACCCTATGAGAAACAGAAGATGCCTTTCTATACAATTCATAAAACACACCTTCTTTGCCACGAGGAGAACTAATGCAGATTATCTTACCATCATATACATCTTTATTTTTTTCTTCTCCATAAGGATCTATGTATTTTTCTTTTCTTACATAAGTGGAAGTCGCTGGAGCAAGAGTTCTGTATATACTTTCTCCTCCACTGCTGCCAGCAGTTTGTTTGTACAATCCAATTTCGTCTAATAAAAGGCAATAACAAGATATACCTGCAAGAGAGTCTGAGTTACTGTGTCCACATCTTATTATAACAGAACCAGGACTGGTAGGAAGACCCCTAGAGGCTAATTCTGCATTCTTTATTTTATCAGCAGGAGTTAAAAGATGTATTTGATCTGCAAGTATGCCATCTGCGACTATCTTGTCAGCAAAATATGTACTTTTTATTATTTTATCTTTTATTTCATTAAATAAAACTTGAGCCTGAGCAGAGCTATTCGCCACTGTCAATATAGTAAATGGGGCTCCAGATCCTAAGTTGTATAACTTGTAGGGATCTCCATTTGGAGATTCAAGAAGCTTCGCAGCTTCGTAGCATGCTAATATTGAAACAATAAAATCTTTGCCGCTATTGTGACATATGAATCCCTGACTTACAAAATTTTGCAAATGCTTTTGATCACTCACTTGCAAATCAAATGTTCTTTTTTTACCAATATGCTCTATAGATTTTATATTAAAACATGAGTACGGTAATGAGCTATCATGGTTTGAATCTTTATCAATTATCTTACTTAACGTAGACTCACATAATTTAACTATTTTATCTTTACCAATAAACCCTATTTCTTGTAAAAATATACTTATATACTTCTTACGAACAAAAGACACAACATAAGAATTTGAGCGATAAGTTCTTTTATTATGCTTTTCATCCACTATGGAAGTTTTTCCAGATTTTGACCTTAGGTTTGATAATATCCCAAATTTACTTAGTAAATACTGAACATCATAAGCCTGTTGTTTATTTACGGTGCAAAATTCTATTTGACAATGATTGACATATTTTTTTCTCTTTTTAATATAAATAGACCCATCACAGCTAAATAAAGCCTTCAAATAATTAGAGACGACATTTTTAGGTGCTTCGAGTATTTCTTTTGGAGTTCTTTTATGATGACATGTTTTACCGCTTATACCATACTGCACCAAAAGCTGCATGAGTAAATTCTTTTTTCTACGAGTTAAAGTTCTGTTTCTATAATCTTTTACTCCTAAAGACTCGTTTTCATAATACTTAGAAGTTATTTTATATTGATATTTTTTGCTTTTTGCTCCAGTCCATGGATCTTTGAAAATTTTTATGTTATCGCCCAGTGAGCTCAAACATACTTTGAAATCCTTCAATACGGAATTATTTGAACAAGTCAAAAATGTTGCAGCTTTTGAACAGTTTCCATCACCTATCATATATCCTATAAGTCTTGCTTGTTCTTCCGTCATTTCGGTTTTTACTTCTAAACCAAATGGAAAAGACTCGCTAATTGATATCATATCATTATCAGTGTCCAGATCTTTAATCTGCTTCCACCCATTTGATGTCAGTACAGGATGATTTGATGTAGCCTCTATAAAATGACCACTATAAGTTTGCACTTTATATACATCTCTTATTCCCTGATATACAATATCGCAATTAGACACACATTCCATTCTCTTACTTTTTTCATTATAAGTCCATGAGTCTATTGTTCTCTTTCCAGAATCCCACATTGAACCAAATGTATAAATTCTATTTGTATTAATGTCTACTATATTATTATCTTCTGACAAGCAACGACGACCCCATACAAGAACCATCTCACTTTTTATAACTCCATTATCTATTTTAGAAAATATATCGCTAATGTCTTCATCTAAAAGGTTGTATTTTTTGCACAGTTGCCTTTCTTCATCTGTTAGTGTCATATGTTCATTTCCCACACTTCCAGAGTAAAAGCATTTCAACATAATACGCTGAAATGGATAAAGATCTATAGAAGTGGGCTTTTGATGAGGAAGACCCAAATATTTTTCTGATTCAACAAATTCAATTATACTTGGAACATGACCAGCGTCACTAGCGGTAAGCGTGACATTTTTAACAGCTTGTTTTAAATTTTCTAAATCAAAATGTAAATCATTCGGTTTTTTTGGACGACCAGCTTTCGCCATCATTTTCTCCGATTAAATAGAAACCAGACCTTCTTAATAAAAACTTCATAGAATACTTGTCACCTACATAGCATAAACAGTCAGCGTCATTACACTCATCTAATATGCCAGTATTTTTATCTACTTTCCACCAATAAATCCCATCTTCATTAAGCTCAAACATAACTCTAAATATTTTTATGTCATCCTCAGAAAGACCATACGCACCAGTATAACTGTGATCTCCATTTATTCTAGTTGATATTTTATACTTAAATGGAGAATCTATACAATTGCTAATGTTTTTAAAGCAATCATTTACTTTGTCTGCAAAATTTTTAGGTATTAAAATATGATATAAATATTCCACATATTTTATTTATATAACTATTGTATTTTTCCCTAAATTTATAAATCTATACTAAAATTATTTTTCATAAAATTAACTATGTTACCACTGTATACATTTGGCCCTATGTGACTTAATTTAATATATGGGTCTAAATAGACCTTATATCCCCATTCTCTCCATTTTAAACAGAATATTATGTCTTCGCTAATAAATCTGCCACCAACGATTCCAGGCTCAAAAACCATTTTATATTCTTCGTTTTCTTTGTTCACCGTATAACTAGAAGATTTTTCCCAAAATATTTTTATAGCTTGTTTGGATATCCTTAAAAAACCAGTTGGCAAACTAGCTACCTCTAACAAACCATCTTGAAGCTTTATTTTGTCAGAAATAAAATTTACAGGGTAATCCTCTTGTGGAGTTTTTTTAGGGTATATGCCTCCAACAACATCAACAGGATGACTTAATAGTTTAAGCAACTGATCAGGACCCCAAGCAATGTCTGCATCTACATAAACTAATTCGTCAAAGTCATGCCTAAAAGCATAGGCAAACAAGTCATTCCTAGCTTTTGAAACTATTGCATCATAACATACATATATGGGGTCTAATTCTATCCCTAGGTCCCTACAAGCTCTATCAGCCATCAACACACTATTTGAATACCAAGCATCAACCTTTCCGTCATATGACGGAGTGGCTATCATTACTCTTTTTTTTGCCTTTTGAAGACCTTGGTTTACTATCTGTTTTTTTTGTTTTTTTGACATTTTTTTCCTTATTTATTGTACATGTGATAATATATTCAGTTGGTTCGGAGTCTAAATCTATTTCAGTTATTTCTAGTCCAGCTTTTGTAGCAACACTCTTAGCTTCATCTAGACTATATTTAACCAGCTTATTAACGATATTGTCTTTTCTCATTAGGCTGTATATCACATACTTTTTAGATTTTTTAACTGCATTAGTAAGCAAATTTAAAAACTCTTCCTTTTTTTCATCTTCATTAGTTTTAAAATAATCAGAAACACCGAACAAACATACTAAATCGTATTTTTTAGTCATATCAATGTTATTATGTGTTTGGCAATCACATTCAGATAAAGCATCTTCTCTAATATCCATAGCTTCATATGAGGCTTTTATTTGATTATTCTTTAACCATCTTAAAAGCATGCACGGACCAGACCCAATATCAAGCACTGACTTATATTTAATTGATTTTAGTGATTCAAATCTTCTATAATCATCAAAGTTGTATCCTGAATCAAAACTTGACTTATAATTTGAAGAGCTCTTATTTAAACTTATTATACTATCTAACTCTTTTAAAGATATAGCCTTATCGTCAACAAAATAATCATAATCCATTTTACCCATAATTAATTCATGATATTTTACACCGTATTTTTCCATCTGCATCCTGGTAAGGTCTTCGTAGTTTACTCCACTTCTTGTACCTCTTCCAGTGTATAAAACTATATAGTTATCCTCATTATATAACTTATTGACGTAGTTTATTCTGTGCTGTATTGGAACACTATTTTGATAGTCGTTTCCTTTTGTAGATAATATTGTATTATCTATATCGAAAATATATTTCATAATTGACTGTCTCCCTTGAATACCCTGTAACTATCATTATCGTAATGAGTAGTAGAAATTTCAAAAATTTCAGAGTCAACACAGGCCATTAGCTGATGAGGTAATCCTGGCATTATTCTTATGATATCACCTTTTTTTATTTTTTTCTCGTTTTGAATTGCACTGCTAGTATCTATCCATTTTAAAATTAGTTCACCAGAACTTACATACCAAGTTTCATCTTTTATCATATGATAATGCATACTAAACTTTTTGTCTTTTTTAAGACATAATATTTTACCACAATATTTATCATTGTTTACTATTATTATCTCCTTGCCCCATTTCTTTTCTACCTCTTCGCTTTGCAAATTATCAATATTCATCAAATTACCTGCTCATTGTTTATTAAATATTTTAGATACAAATCAATCCCATTTTCAATACTTATTGAATTGCTTATCCATCCGTTTTTAGTTACCCCACTTATATCAGACTTTGTGTATGGTTGATATTGTTTTGATAAGTCATTGGACATTTTTATCATTTCTTTTTTTGATGATATTTTATTTAAAAAACAATCTGCTAAATAATCAAAACTTACAGAATACCCAGAACCTAAATCAAAAACTCCAGTTTTATAATTTTTAAAACAATTATACATTGTATCACAAATATCTTGCACATAAATAAAATCTCTAACATAGAGATCAGATCTTTCAAAAAGCTTTATTGAACCCTCTTTAAGATTTTGCCTAAACCACTTTAGTATAACAGAAGACATTTCTTCCTTATGATATTCGTTTGGACCATAAGCATTAAATATCCTAAAACAACACGCCAAGCCTTCCAGCGACCTTTCGCACTCTAACTTGGATCTTGCATAGTCGTTTAATGGGCCGTCTCCATTACCATATACTGAAGCAGAAGAAGCAAAAATAACTGGAACATTATTCTCCCTAGCGTATCTTGCAACCAATTCTGTATAAAATGTGTTATATTTATAAATTCTATCTGAACATTTTTCTAAAGTATTAGAAATAGCTCCCAAATGAAATATAAAATCAATTTTATTATTTTCAAATAAGATTGAATAATCAAAATTAATCGGTATTATTTCTTTGAATTTTTTGTTCTGTAAATAAGCATAGTTTGCTCTTGAAGCATAACCAAGTTTTTTGTTTATTTCAAAATCATCTACTAAAGCGATATCTTCTATCCCTTTTTCATTTAGGGTTTTTAATAATACACTTCCAATAAAGCCACTTGCTCCAGTTACTGCTATCATTTTATTTTTTTTATTATATTTGTTGTTGAGTAATTACCCAATCTATTAAATATTACTATTTTTGTTTTAGGTAAAACTCCATCACTTATTCTTATCTGTTTTTCGTCCCAATCTGAACCCTTAACCAAAATATCTGGAGATATTTTAGCGTGTAATTCAGCAAGCTCATCTAGATTATTGAATATATACACACCATCAACATACTTAATAGAAGATATTATTTCAACTCTATCTTCCTGATTAATGATAGGCCTAGATTCTCCCTTATTAGATTTTACTCTTTTATCAGAATCAATCCCAACATAAAGATAATCGCCTAGTGATTTTGCATATTTTAATAACTCTATATGACCTCTATGAATGATATCAAAAACACCGTTAGTAAAAACTACCTTAGTCATAGTTCTTTTATTGTCGTCACTCCCCTAAACTTAACAACCTCGGAAGCACACTGATTGGCAAATTTTATAGAATCAATTATGTCTTCTGTTTTTAAAAATTTAAAGCATAGTCCAGCCATAAATGAATCACCTGCTCCAGAAACATCTCTTACCTCAGACTTTGTAACTGGATAAATTGTACTTTTATACTCTGCACCTAATGAACCCATAGTTCTAACAACTTTATCACGTAATTTTTTATCAATATAATTTTTAGATGCATTGTATTCTTTGTTGTTTATCTTTATAATTTTTGCACCGTCTATCCAACTACCTATGACTTTTTTAGTGTCTATGAAAACACAACTATGACTTAGGCATATATTCTCAATGTCTTCCTCAGAAAGGAAACCCTTATTGTAATCAGATATAACTATCATCTTATAATCTAAGTTAATATTGTTAATATGAATTTTTTCTATCGAAGGCTCAGAATCCAGTCTAAAAAAATAATGATTACTGTCCTTATGGACATATCTTACCTTCTTCATTTCATGCCAATTTGAATTAGTAACTATATCACACGATATACCTAAAGATTCAATGTTTCTTTGAACATTTTTTGCCATGCCTGGGTTTTCAGTCTGATAACAATAATTCAAAACAGGCACTGGAACATCAGGGCAAAGCCTGTTTGCGTCGCAATAAACAAATATATCGAGACAAGAATCTCCAATTACGAGTATATCTTTCATATCTTTGATAGTGCTAAATTGGATTCGTCTGTTGTCTTTTTTGCATTTATCAAATATCCAAAAGACATCAGCCAATCTATTGTTTTCTGTAGTTTTTCGCCTTGCTTAAATGAACCATCCGAATGAACTGTTTCAAAAAAAACATTTTTAATATTAAACTTACTAAAGTCTGTTGACAAAATTATATCGCAATCATGACCTTCTGCATCTATAAACAACCATTCTATTTCGTCATTAGTCCAACCATGCTTTTGTATAAGGCTTTCTAATTTCATACATGGAACATTACTCTTTATTATATTTTCTTTTTTATTATTATGATCTAACACATGACTTAAAGAAAGAGAACTATGAGAAGAATCTCCATCCTCCATATCATTAAAATACATATCAATATTTCCATCAAATGTAGATATTGCACAATTTTCTATAGTAATATGATCGCAGTTTTTATAGCAATCTTTTAAATTGTCAATTAAGTATTTATTTGGTTCAACTAATATGCATTCATGTTTATTATGTTTTGTTATTTCAAATACATGGTCGTAGCCACGATTTGCGCCAATCTGAATCAACTTCTTCTTTCCATTAGTCTCAACATATATTATTGAACTATTTGAATTTCCCCAAGGACCAGTTATCAAATTGGATATATGCATTGGAAAAAATCTCTTATCAAGTGAATTAATAAGCTTCCATCTTTCATATATTTGATCATGTCCACCATACCACTTGTCCTTAAACATTACATCTTTGTCAAAATAATAGTTATAATGTTTAAACACGGGAGAAAGCATCACTGGATCTTTTCCTAACTCTCCCTCCAGAACTGGAGGTTCATGGCATAGAAAATACTCGCCCTCCCAATTCCAAAGCCTAGTATAACCACTAGTGAATGCTTCACCCCAGTCACCAATTGCCCTGAGATTCTTTCCAATAAAGCATTCAGCCCTGAAGCATGCAGACTTGGCTTTAGAAGCAACTAATTCTTCTTCAGCCTTGTCCATCTGGTCAGAAGTCCACTGCTCATCTATATCTATTTCCCAAAGAAAGCATTTGTTAGTTATTTTTTTTACTTCTTCTATAGCTCTATTGACTTGGTGATCTTTTGAATGCCAAAAACCATTAGATGGTATATAGATAATCTTATTACTACTTAAGCATAAATTTTCAAAAAAGCAGGTAGTCCCATCTATGCTTTTTCCGTTACTATGAAATTCTAAAGGAAATTCTTTACACCATTTTGTGCTATTATTTGAAAGAGAAGCTCCTTCAACCACTATCCAAAAATCACAGTTAGAAATGATTGCTGCATATTGATTATTATGTAATAAATGGTGCAAGCCATTATGTATAATTGAAAATACTATTCTCATATTAAACGTTTTCTGACATAAATACATCTATTTCTTCATGTGTAGTTAGTGAATTTATTTCTATACGTTTTTCCCTATACGTCTGTATTGATGATTGAACAAGTAAAAAATTAGAATCTTGACCACTAAATTCTTTTAATAATTCTTCGCTAACAATTTTATAAAACTTTTGATTTAACTGTTGAAGAATATATTCTTTTCTATCTTCTATTGTTAGATCAATGGCAGTCCAGACTATCTCAACTGGACTTTTATTAATATCAAAGTAGTGTCCACTTCTAATTTGTCTATTTTGAATTATTTCTGCATCTATCTCTATAGCAATTCTCCAATCACCAACTGCATTTTCTGGAAGACTATCTACACATTCTTTTACCTCATTATTTTCTATTCTAACATATTTTTGCATAGCTTATTCCCTTTATTTTTAATACCAAATTTTGTTTCTAATGACTTTTTTAATTCCATGATCGGATTGTCCCAACATCCAAAAGTTTTTTGCCTAAATAATCTTACGGAATCGTAATATGGACTTTTATCTCCTGGAAAAGACCATATATAGTAATTTAATACTGGGACTATTATCCACGTTTCTACCCCCATTGCCCCAGAAAGATGCGCAACACTTGTACATGAAGAAATAACGAGATCACAACTAGACATAACATCTCTAGTTTGTCCCCATGTATTTAATGGTACCTTTTTAATAAATTCTGGACAGTGCTCCTCGCCTTCATCTCTTTGAAGACATACAAAATTTGCTTCTACGTTTTTAAGAGAATCAAAAAAAGGATCTAATGGAAACTTTCTATTTTGTTCATGCTCAAATTTAGGATTACCCTGCCAACGCACCCCAATAACTGGAATTTTATTTTTTGGACTATTTGTTTTTGAAATATACGGAGTTCCATCTATGTCTTTATACTCATATCCAAGAGGTATTAATACTGACATTGCTGGACACCAAAAGTCATGATACACACCACCTGCGGCTGCGTGTTCAATAATCATTTTTACTCCTACACAACACCTTACTATGGGAAATAATTCTGCTGAACACGCCACTATTACATCACATCCTCTTTTATTAATATCTTTAATATATTTTAAGGCATGTATTTGATCACCAAGACCTCCCTCAAGATAATATAACACTGTGCCTATTTTTTTACCATCCCATATGGGAGTAGGCACATTTGGTTTTTTATTTCCAAAACAATTCTCAAATCTACCCTTTGCAAGATTTTCCATTCCTTCTTGCAAATTATTATGTCTTAATGCATACCAACCCATATTAAATGCTATTTTATTACATAGTGGATTTTCATTTTGAGCTTCACATAAAACCTTGTAAGATTCTTCAAAATTGCCCCTCATAGAAAGTTCAACTGATATATCAATTTTTTTCTTCTTATCTACTCTTTCTTCTCCTTTCCAAAATTTTGGCTGATCATAGCTATCAAAATGCTGCGCAAGTATATCTTTTGAATTTTCATTATGCTGTTTTTTTAATTGAGGTGAAATTTTGTGAAGACCAGAAACCCCCCAAGCTAATTCATCTTGTTCTGAAACAATCTCAGTGTCTATATTATTAAAGTCATAAATAAATGGCTCTATGCCCAGAAAATTATGAATTTTATCTAGTTGTTCTTGCGGATTTTTAAGTAAATCGTCATAATCTATAAATAGTATATTTTCTGGACACGAATGATAGCCTTGTTTTAATTCAGCATATGAAGATTTAAGGTGTTGAATTAAAGATGAATTTCTAAGAAAATCTGAAACATTTTCTGGCTTAGCGACTCGAATAAAAGAAGCTGCGCAGTCAGATGTTGATCTTACAGTGGCTATAATTTTTGGACTAAATCCAAGAACATTCGTCATAGTTTCTATAATTTGAGGATTAACCCAACCTCTATTTTTATCTATTATAATTGGTTTTTTTATATTTTCATATTTACTTGCTATCACAGATTTAAGCATTCGATATGCTTCTGCTTCATCTTCGCCGCTAGCCTTTGTTGTTGGAGAATTTTCCCACGTCAAACATACGGCTCCTAATAACTCGATTAAACCACTAGTTGCTGTTGAATATATTTTTGGATTTTGATTAAGTATTGCTGATAAAACAGTAGAGCCACTACGCGGTAATCCACTTAAAAAGTATATCATAGATTTACTCCCTTGATATAGGCTAAGAAAATTTGCCTATGATATGTTTTCGGTTATTCCAAGAGTAAAGCTAGATATACCTTGAGTAGCAATTGAACTCCAATTAGTATCAGATCCTATCTGTACTGGTGAAGACAAATTGTTACTTAAAAAACCTAATGCAACTCCATATGAATTAGACCCACATCCCCACATAGATCCAGAAGTTTTTAAAGCAATTTGATTATTAGTGCCAGCAAATGCATAATTCCAATTAGTGTCAGCGCCTACTTGTACAGGAGAAGATCTGCTTGTAGCATTGCCTAAACCTAACTGTCCACTAGCATTTACTCCCCAAGAAAATAAAGATCCTGTTGTTTTGATTGCAAGTGACATATTAGCATTGTAACTAGCATCTATTTTTGACCAGTCAGTGTCAGTACCTACTTGTACTGGAGAAGATCTATATATAGTATTACCTGAACCTAACTGACCACTATTATTTCTACCCCAAGCCCAAAGAGTTCCTGTTGTCTTGATTGCTAATGAATGATTTAATCCCGCAGCAACTTTTGACCAGTCTGTATCAGAGCCTATCTGAACAGGCGAAATTGCATTATTTTTACTAACCCCTAACTGACCATTAGAATTACTTCCTGTAGAAAATAGATTACCACTTGTATCTAAAAATAAACTATGACATCCAGCTGCGACATCGCTCCAGTTTGTACTAGTACCTACTTGTACAGGAGAAGATCTATATGTAGTATTTCCTAAACCTAATTGACCATAACTGCCTCTACCCCAAGCCCAAAGAGTTCCATTAGTTTTTAAAGCAACGGTATGATATCCAGCCGTTATCGAGTTTCTTCCGCCCATAGCAACTTTTGACCAGTTAGTGTCAGTGCCTACTTGTACAGGCGAAGATCTATTTACAGTATTACCTAAGCCTAACTGTCCTCTACTATTTTGCCCCCAAGACCACAATGTGCCATTAGTTTTTATTGCCATAGAACTAAAGCCTACACGTGGACAAAAAACATTTGACCAGTTAGTGTCAGTACCTACTTGTACAGGCGAAGATCTATTTGTAGTATTACCTAAACCTAATTGACCATAACTGTTTCTACCCCAAGCCCAAAGAGTACCATCAGTTTTAACTGCCAAACAATGCTGCCATCCACAAGCTACTTTTGACCAATCATTTAGCGCACCTATCTGGACAGGACTATTCCTTTGACCTGTGCCAAAACCGTTGCCTAAAGCTCCATCATATGCACCACCCCAAGTCCAAAGAGTACCTGTTGTTTTTATAGCGGCTGAATGTAACCTACCTCCAACAACCATAGCCCAATCTGTTAATGCCCCTATTTGCACTGGAGAAGATCTATATGTAGTGTCTCCAACTCCTAAAGCTCCAAAGCTGTTACTTCCCCAAGCCCATATGGAACCTCCAGTCTTCCTCGCCATTGTTGAATAACCAGCACTTATATCAGCCCAATCGGAACTAGAACCAATTTGGACAGGACTTTCTCTATCTAAAGTGTCTCCAAGACCAAGCTTTCCATTTGATCCAGAACCCCATGCCCATAATGTACCTGTAGTCTTGATTCCAAAACTAGTCCCCGTTACACCTCCTGCAAACACTTTACTCCAATCCGTACTGGATCCGACTTGAATAGGAGATGAAACTAAAACAAGTTCACTAGATCCTATACCCAATTTTCCGTAAGTATTTCTACCCCAAGCCCAAAGAGTTCCATTAGTTTTAACTGCTAATGAATGTCTATATCCTGAAGATACAACAGACCAGTTAGTGTCAGTGCCTACTTGTACAGGCGAAGATCTACGTGCAATGTCATTAACACCAAGATAGCCATTATCATTAAAGCCCCATGCCCACAAAGATCCTGTAGTTTTTATTGCTAAAGAAAAACGCCTACCAGCAGATACATTTGACCAGTTAGTGTCAGTACCTACTTGTACAGGCGAAGATCTATTTGTAGTATTACCTAAACCTAACTGACCATATGTATTTTGCCCCCAAGACCATAATGTGCCATTAGTTTTTATGGAAAGAGTATGATATCTACTTATAGCAACTTTTGACCAGTTAGTGTCAGTACCTACCTGTACAGGTGAAGAACTATTTGCAGCATTGCCTAAACCTAACTGTCCACTAGTATTTTGCCCCCAAGACCAAAGAGTACCTGTGTTTTTTATTGCTAAAACACTAGAACTAACATCAGCAAAAGACCAATTAGTATCAGACCCTATCTGAACTGGAGAGCTGACTGCAGTAACAATACTAAAACCGTTTCCAATTTGACCATAATTATTTCTCCCCCAAGCCCAAAGACTACCTGTTGTTTTAATGACAAAAGAAGTATCTTGTAATCCGAAAATTTTTGACCAGTTAGTGTCAGTGCCTACTTGTACAGGCGAAGATCTATTTGTAGTATTACCTAAACCTAATTGACCATAACTGTTTCTACCCCAAGCCCAAAGAGTACCATCAGTTTTAACTGCAAGAGCATGACGAGTCGCAGAAGAAATTTTTGACCAGTTAGTGCCAGCGCCTACTTGTACAGGAGAAGACCTATTTGTATTATTACCTAAACCTAAATGACCATAACTGTTTCTACCCCAAGCCCAAAGAGTACCATCAGTTTTAACTGCAAATGAAGCATGCTGGCCACAAGAAACTAAACTCCAATTTGTGTCAGTACCTACCTGTACAGGTGAAGATCTATCTGTAGTATTTCCTGAACCTAATTGACCATAATGATTTCTACCCCAAGACCAAAGAGTGCCTGTTGACTTGATTGCCAAAGTGTGAGAATAATCAGCAGAGAAATTTGACCAGTTAGTGTCAGTACCTACTTGTACAGGCGAAGATCTACTTGTAGTATTGCCTAAACCTAACTGTCCACTACCATTTGCCCCCCAAGCCCAAAGAGTCCCTGTTGTCTTGATTGCTAGCGAATGATTATAAAAAGTAGATACATTTGACCAGTCAGTGCCAGCGCCTACTTGTACAGGAGAAGATCTATATGTAGTATTTCCTGAACCTAATTGACCATAATTATTTCTACCCCAAGACCAAAGAGTGCCTGTTGTTTTAATGGCTAAACTAAAACGATTGCCAGAAGCTAATACTGACCAGTCAGTGTTAGCTCCAACTTGAACTGGAGATGATCTATTAATTGTATCACCAAGACCTAAAGCTCCACCAAGATTGTTTCCCCAAGCAAATAGTTTTCTTACTATTACAATAGGTGGAGCTTTAGATGCAAGTGCAGCTATTTTAGCTGTTAATCCGCCAAACATTAGTAGAAATTCAAACCTCCGACCATGCCGTACCATGTGGTGCCAGCATCATATGTTACATAAGAAACAATGTCTGTCCTTCCCAAGGTATTAGAGGCTGTCGGAGGCGTTCCACCTGCCCACACTGGTCCACCAGAAGTAAAGGAATCGAATGTAACACCATATAAAGCATTTCCACATGTAAGTACAACGGTGAAGCCTACTGCAGTATTCGCCTTTGACGGAATATTAGTTACTGTAAAAGTAGATATTGATCCAGTTGTCGTGTAAACAAATACGTTACCTGTACTTAAGTCAAAAGAAAGATCCTGAGTCATTCCTCCTGTGTAGGTGACTGTACCCTCTGTTTCGAAATAACTCCTCATTTCTACTTCGCGTAGTACACATGAGTTCATATCTACTACAGTTGTTCCGTCTGTCTTGCCTAGGTTGATTGTTGCAGATGAGGCTCCACCTATGTTGAATGTCGTGGCCGCGCCGCCAATGCTCAGGGTGGTTGCGGTCGAGTTGAACAGCGTGGCCGAGCCCGAGCTTGTAGTGATATCCCCACCGTTCACTGCCAGATCGCCAGTGACGACCGTGTTGGCATTGTTGATCGTCGCTGTGCCTGTTGCAGCTCCGATGGATAGCGTGGTTGCAGCACCACCGAGATTCACGGTGGTTGCGGTGGTGTTGAAGAGGTTCTGAGTCGTGACATTCCCAACGAGAGTTCCGCCGCGAACTGTCGTCGTGGCGGTTGTTGCATCACCAATCGTGATGGCAGTGGCTGCGCCACCGAGGTTTAGGGTGAGGGCGTTGGTATTAAACAACGTTGCAGTGCCTGTTCCTGTGGTCGTGATGTCAGACCCATTGACTGCAAGGTCGCCCGTGATCGTAAGGCTGTCCGTCGTCTTGTTGTAGGTGAGGCCTGCATCGCCACCGAAAGTACTTCCATCGTTGAACTGCACATAGGTGTCTGAACCACCAGGACTAGCACTGCTTGCTATTAAATTGGTACTAACCCCTGCGCCTGCAGCACTAATGTCGATATATGCGCCTCTGGCTGTCCCACCTTGCTCAAAAAACCTTAGTTTATCTCTGTAAACATCAATGGTAACGCCAGTTCCAGTTAGAGTAGTATTTGTTACAGCCTTTCCTAGTAATATTTCTCCGCCTTCGTCACCGCCAACGGTTTTTGCTTCAAATCCTGTTGTTTCTACCCTGCCTGCAACCAAGGTGTCGGTAGTCTTGTTATAGGTAAGTCCTGAATCCCCGCCAAGATTTCCACCATCGTTAAATTGAACCTGAGTGTCAGATCCACCAGGAGCAGAGCCTATTAGCGTTCCAGAGCCATCTGCTGCACCAATATATATCCTCTTATTAGTTGTATCTACAGCTAATTCATTTTGACTTATAGAACCAGTTCCAGGAGCAGCAGTACCTCTCCTTGGTTTTATTGTTGGATTAGTCGCCATTCAATTATATCACACTTTTTTTGATCTTTTTTTAGATGAGGTATTTATATCTTCAATTATTATCTCATTAACCTTTTCTGATTTTATAGATGATTCATAAAAATTGTTTTTTGTTTCTAATTGTTTTACTCTTTTTTCCAGTTCTTGAATTTTATTATTTTTAAGTAATATATGAGATTCAAGCTCACTAATCGCTATAGACATCTCTGCATTTTTAGATTTTAATAGCGGGATAAGAGCTCTTTCATAAAATCTAATCGACTCTGAAGAATTGTCATTATTCATAAGAATCTCCAGGTGAATTTATTTTAGATTTTATACTTTCATTTTCAGACTGCAAAGCAGAAACCTTATCTTTTAAAAAAAGAACATGAGCTTCTAAATCAGACAGTATAGACTGAACGTCATATATTTTTTTCTTTAAAACTGGTACGAGAAATTTTTCATAAAATTCTAGTTTTTCTTCCATTTTACCTCCATACTTATATCGACTCAAAAAATAAAATAGAAATTTTTGAGATTTCTATTTTATTTTTAATTGTATTTAATTGTTTTATTATGCGTAAGTGCCGCCGTCTATTGTGCCTAAAGTTATTAGTCCAGATGAATCATCAAATTGCGTTGAGTTAAATGTAGCTATACCTTTTGTGCTACTATCTGCCGCTGCATTCTGTACCGCTAAAGTTAAAGTTCCTGATCCAGAAGTTACAGATCCATTTGTAAATGATATCGTCTTATACTCTGGAGCTGAAGCAGATCCAGTACTTGCCAAAACTGCTCCTGCAGTAGACGAAGCAGAAAGCTTACTGATTGCAGTTGATCCAGAAGCATAAACAAGATCGCCTACAGTATAAGAAGTTTGACCAGTTCCTCCGTATGCAGCTCCTATTGCTGTGCCATTCCACGTGCCAGCAGTCACTGTCGCAAGTGAAGTGTTTCCATCTACTTGAAGAATACCTCTTACGCGGATAGTAGCACCCGTTGTACTATTACCCAAGTTTATAGTACCAGCCGCACTACCGATTGTGATAGTAGTAGCAGTAGTATTAAATAAAGTCGCTGTTCCTGTAGTCGTTGTAGTTATATCTCCGCCATTTACTGCAAGATCGCCTGAAACAACTGTATTTGCGCTATTGATTGTTGTCGTGCCACCATTTGCAGAACCTATATTTATAGTGGTAGTAGAACCTGATGCAGCACCTGTTCCTAAATTAAGAGTTTTAGTGTTTCCAGAAGCTGTTGCAGCAGTTGCTATATTTAAAGTGTTACTAACTGTTGCGGAATCCTGAATAGTAAAAGTAGTTGGCAACTCTATTGAAGATGCAATACCTCCCATTGTTACATTACCTTGAATAGACACAGAACCTGCACCTAAAGTAATGCTTTCTGCACCAGGAGCTGCAGAGCCAGTTAAGGTCAACACAGCACCAGTATCGCTACCCTGAGATGTAATAACAACATTTCCGTCTAATCCGAATGAATTTATGATATTTGTAGAAACAACACCTGTTGTGGCGCTACAAGCTAAATTAGTTGAAGTAAGAGTTCCAACACTAGGATTATAGCTCAATACCCCTGTAGTGTCATCCACATATAATGTTTTTGCTGCTCCAGCTGAAGTTGAAAATACCAAATACCTAACTGCATTTGTATTATCACTAGTAGTTGTTATTGTTCCTGCTGTCAAAGAAGACTGAGTAGTCCAAGTTGGAGCACCAGCGCCACCAGAAGTAAGTACCTGACCTGAAGTTCCAGCACCTAATATTTCAAAACTATCTGCATCTGAATAGACTATTCCACCATTAGCGGCAGTTAAAGCCTTTCCTGTTCCTCCATATGAAAGACCTATTACAGTTCCATTCCAAGTACCAGAAGCTATAGTTCCGACTGTTGTTAGAGAAGATGAAGTTATAGTAGAACCTAAAGTTGTTGAATTTAAAACAGAAGTTCCATTTATGTAATAAGCTTTTCCTGTTAATAAATTCATGTGCTCAGAAGAGGTCCAAGCGTCAGTAGCATCAACCCAATTAAATGTCTTGTCGGATGAACCCTTAAGAGTTATGCCACCTCCATCAGCAGCAGTATCTAAAGTGTTATCTGCACCTAATACGATATTTTTATCATCTACGGATAGCGTAGTTGAATTTATTGTTGTAGTTACTCCATCTACCTGAAGGTTGCCTTTTATCACAACGGTAGCGCCAGTTGTGCCGCCACCAAGGTTAATAGTGGCAGTTGAAGCTCCTATGGTCATATTTGTGGCAGCTCCGCCTATATTAACCGTTGTTGCATTGGTATTAAAAAGTGTTGCAGTACCTGTAGCTGTAGTAGTAATATCAGCACCATTGACCGCAAGGTCTCCTGTAACAACAGTGTTTGCATTGTTTATTGTTGTGGTACCCGTAGCTGCACCAATAGAAACAGTAGTGCCAGCTCCACCTATATTAACTGTTGTAGCATTAGTATTAAAAAGTGTTGCCGTACCTGTGGCTGTAGTAGTTATGTCACCTCCATTGACCGCTAAATCTCCAGTTACTACACCTGCTCCAGTAATAGTGACTGTAGTGGCTGCAATATTTGCAGTAGATGCAGCAGTGGCAGCTCCAGTCAATGTAATAGTTGCATCAGTATCAGAACCTGGAGACTGAAGAACTACTGCAGTGTCATCTAATGATGCTATAAAATTATTAGCATTAACTTCTCCATTAGAAGTTCCTTTAATATTTACATTGCCAATAGCCATTGTATTAAGACTGGGATTATAACTCAAAGTAGAGGTAGTGTCATCTACGTAAAGAGTAGCTGTACCACTAGCTGTTGTAGAAAATACCAAATACCTAGCCGTATTACTATTGTCACTAGTAGTACTAACATTGGTAGCAGCACCAGCACTTATCCAGCTTAAAGTTCCTGTAGTAGTAGAAGAAAGAACGTAACCGTCTGATGCTGCATAAGAACCAGGAAGAGTTAAAGTTACATTTCCAGTGGCTACTCCAGATGGAGCCTGAATCGCAATATAATCAGTTCCACCACCTGTTTCTCTGAATCTTATATCAGATCCACCTGAAAGAGTAATGTCTCCAGTAAAAATTGCCCCTGAAAGTGGAGCAAAATAATCTCCAATGGCTTTCTTAGTGGCCAACTTTAAATCACTACTCCAAGTGGTACCGTTCGTTGAGCTATTCTCTATTTCAGCGCCAACCCATTTTATTCCAGAAGAATTTACGCCTATAAAAAGCTGATTATCAGCAGTGTTTACAGCTGGTTCACCTATAGACAAAGAAGAAGGTGTACCGCTTGTTGTTTTTCTTTTTAATTGAATTGTTGGGTTTGTTGCCATGTTTTCTCCTATTTACCTTATCTTTCTACCTGAATTAAGCGTAAGTTCCTCCGTCTATATCTTCTAGATTAGTGTCTATCGTATCACCCTCTATAGTAGTGCCTGGAGTTGTCGCAGTAATATTTCCTGTTACAATTAAATCTCCAATGATAGTTAAAACACTTGAAGAACCATTATTACCTTGAATTATATTTAAATTTGATATTGTACCTAAGTTAGCATCAAAATTTACACCTGAGATGACTGTAGGCATATCTGAAAGAGCTACTACATCACCATTTATTCCGTTTACTGTGTTAACAACATATTCGTTTTCCCAGTATGCTCCGTTATACACCAAAGCCTGTCCGACATACGGGTCTAGCAATTCTACGTCATTTAAATCGGAAAGATAATCCGCGCCGCCACCGCCACCTCCACCAGAAATTGCAACACCAACATCCCATGCGTACCCATTCCATTCCCATGTTCTACCATTGAAAGTGTATGTTTGACCTGTGTAAGGAGATGATGGAAAATTAATTAATGGCATAATATATTATATTTATATATTTATACATTTCCTATTTTATATTATTTCAAACCAAGATAAATCACAAAATACTTGTGCTCCTGCATTCACTGGGGTAAAAGTAAGAGTAAAAACATCACTTACACCAGCCTGTGTTCTACCAATCTGGAAGTTAAAGTCATTTATATTAGAAACTGAAAGACTTCCGCTACTGCTTATATATCCACCTATTATGTCAGTACCACCAGAAACAGCTGTTGCACTTATGTCATAGTCAACGTTTCCATTATAATGATTTGACCAGCTGGCATCAGTTAATGTGGGATTAAGTAATATTCTATATAAAACAGTATCAGGTTTATTACTGGTGGTTTCTTCAAGAACGCAACTTATATTAGATGGTATTATTATCGAATCAAGCCGACTAGAATTAAGTCTAATAGAAACCATTGGATACTGAGTCCCAGCTGTTGTTAAAGTAGTTGCAGTTGATCCATTTTTTGTGACATTAAATCTTCTACTAAACCCTTCGTAGCCAGCTTCTGACATTACACTACTACATATATGCTTTGCAGATGAACTAGAATCAGTTACGCCTGTATTCTCTATCTCAAATCTTAGTGGTAAAGATGCAGTAGTCATATATGTGGTAGTTCTTAGATTTGCATTATAAAACGTATGTGCAACCACAGGTCTTCCATTAACGGCAAAGCCAACCCTTACATCACCAACACCAAGCCATTCAATGTCTATCCAAAAAATATTTGCTTTCGTAAAATCTAATGTGACTCCACTATAGCCAGTACCATCAAACTTATCTCCATTCCAAGAAGACTGGGCAACTCTATACGTAGTGTCATCAACAGATCCACCTGTATATGTTCGTAAAACAAGGTATACCGTATTATCATTTTGCTCTAAATATATTCCATTTTGAGTGCCAAAATATCCAATACGTTGTCTTAAATTTGTCTTCTTAGGAGCAAATACAAAAGTATTAAAAATTAATAATGATTTTCCTGGCTGATATGGAAATACCCTTTTTGTTTCTCTAGTTACCTTAGATCCAGAAGCTGTAGTAACAGATACGTTTATGCAACTTTCATTTGTTGCGTATGAAGTTGAACCCCCTGAGGATGTTGAAGTATCCCATTTGTCATTTTCTTGATACCTGTGTTGAGAATCAAAAAGAGTAAATGGCTGACTTACTTTAAGCCTACCGAATGCATCTATGGCATCACCTCTAAAAGCGACTTGATCATTAAACAAATAACTCATACTATTCTCCAACCATTTCTGTATATGAACTGAATACCGCCATTATTGATATTTATTATTGCTGATGAATCGTTGTCAATAGTATCTAAAACATCATAAGGTTGTATTGTAATCATTCTACTTGAAAAACCTGCTTCACCACTTTCGTCTTTTACTATTATTATTCTTCCATTAGATGGATTTTGAGGAAGAATAATTGTAACAAGTCCAGAATAATTAACTCCAATGTAATAATCAGTACTAGTAGAATAATAAGAAGATGAATTTACAATTGTTGTGTTAAAAGTTATTGCACCATAAAAAGTACTTGAAGATGGCTGAATCCAATGATACGATATTCCATCATAAACATATACATATTCTTCTCCAGTATCTGAGTCTATCCATCTGTCACCTAAATTTGGAGAAACAGGAGAATATGGGTCATAAGAAAACTCTATTTTAGAATCCAATTCGCCCTGTAAACCTGTTATCTCAGAAATAGGGTGTATGTGAGATATAAAATTAGTATTTAGATTAACCCATTGAGTACCAGAACCATCATCAATAAGAGTAAATTCTGTTCCTGTAGAAGTATTAAGCCATTTGTCACCAGTTTTATATAGACTAACGCTTGGAGCTGTAGGCGAACTGACGTATTTCATAAAAGTCGTCAATTCACTCATTATATAATCTTCATTTGGACTTATGTATATATTTACCCAATATAGATCATCTCCATCATTTATAAGCGTATATTCTATGCCTGTTGATGTATTGTACCATCTGTCACCAGCATTATACAAAGCAACATTAGGAGCCGAAGGTGATGATACGTAGGATATCTTTCCTGTAAGTGTTTGATTTGTCCAGTTTGAACCGTCCCAAACTAAAAGTTGACCAACTGATGGCGACGAAGTTTCCACATCCGACAATTCAGATATAAACGATATTGAGCTACCGCCTGAACCGACTCCAGAAACTACTTCTCTAAATATACTTGCTTGTATTATTTTTGCATCAGAAGAATTGTTTAATTGAGTTGCAGAACCTTTTACTATTATCCATCCACAAAATATCGCATTTGATTTTGTATTTGTGGATTCATTAAAGTTTTCTTCTACCAGTGAAGAAATGGCATCTGACAATGAAGCATATACTGAATTACCGTAATATATTATCAATATTCCAGTTTGACCTGGATAATAAAACATTCTTTGTATTGACCATTCATAAGAAGATACATTTTGCAAAGTACCTGATCCATTGTCATATTTAGAACCATCAACTGATGAAGATATATTTATATTGAATCCAGAAGAACCATCAGAATAATATCTATGTATAGATGGATCTGAATAGCCAGAATCAAATTTTATATTTGGATGACCAGAATCTGAAACATAATTAGATCCTATTAAATACGAATAACCTGAGCTGCGATTCAACTTCATATTTGAGCCATTAGCAGAAATTCTATGTCCAGATATTTTAGCAGGACCTAAGCTTCTTATAAATTCATCATACTGATGTAATGACCCAAAAACAACATTTGATAAATTAGAAGTAAAAGATATTGTAGACCTATTAGGATGAACAACAGCGCCTATAACAATATATTCTTTATAGTTTTCTGAGCTAAAAACTCCAGTCTGCTGACTTATTACTCCATTTGAATTAACATAAATCCATGTTGTATCTGCAGAAGATATATTAGATAAACTTATTGATGATTGAGACGACCAAGAAACAACCAAAGACCCAGTAACAGGATCTGATATACCAGAAGCTCCACCACCAGTCTGACTGATTATTACACCAGAACCTGCACTAATGTTAAATTTAGAAGGATCTGAAATATTAATAGATAATACTCCGCCATACAAAACACCTGATCTCAGATTATTATTTAAATAAGATCCATTTATCCCTTGAACTAAATCAGCGTCTAATCCACTGCTAATTCCATCAACTACAGATATGGTCTTAGTTATTGCATTAAGCTCTATGTTGTCACCAATAGTGAAAGAAGTACTGCCTAATGAGTTTTCATTTCCAAATAAAACTTGGTTATTAGTTGTGTCTTTTTTTATAGACTTTACATCTGTTATTTGAAGGGCTTCCCAGCCTGGAATATTTACATTGTATCTCCATTTTTTGCCATTAACGCTGTACTCATCCCCATTGGAAGGACTGCGCGGAAAACCTGTAGATTTTAATGCGGTTGCCATTTATCCTCCTAAAAAAGCCTCTCCTGGATAATCGCCAGTTAAATCCATCCATCCAAACTCATCAGGATCTGACTGAAGTTGGACATATACATATTCTGTAAGATTTTGAGTATTAAGCCATCTATCTCCCAAGTTCACTCCAGAAGGAGCATCGTCTTGTTGATAATATTTTATACCATCGCTAACAACGATTTGTTTTACGATCTCCCAATATGAACCATTCCATTTCCATGTTTTTTCACCTAATGAAAAAGTATTTTGAGAATTTGGATCTGGAAAATTAAACATTTTTATCCCGTTTTAACTGAAGATCCAGTTTCAATCCAGTAGCCATTACCATTATCATCTCTTATAAACACTAATAAGACACCATTTAATGTATTAAACCAATTATCTCCAGAAACAGCGTAAGAAGGCGCTGTGTCTGAAACAAATATATTTTTATTAATCACATTAGGATATAAAGATAAACTCATAACATTTTTATTACCATCTTATGCAAAATTTTACTTCTTTTTTTGCCGAGAAACGTTAATCTCGAGTTTGCAGTTTGAGATAACATATTTGAATTACATTGTGGCACAGGATAAAATCGGCCAGAGGATAACGTCCCAACTATCCTGGTAGCGTGTCTCCAGACGCGGCGGAAGAATCGTCAGGCTAAAACCCAAATAGGTTCGACTACTGGACAGAAACCAAGGAATCTGCATAATTCCTCTGATACAGACGTTTGTATAATTGGTCTTTTATATAATTTTAATTTATTAACAGAAACGGCTTTCTAAGAAAGATGGGAGTGTGTCCTCTATATGAAAAATTCTTAGAATGTATTATAGAGTGGCGATTGACTGGGGACAATAGTATCACTTACAAGTGATACTAAACAGAAACGGATTTTGTAGAGCCTCGATCTCATGACGCAGGAATGAGATCGACTCATGGAGTCATCGAAGATGACGACATTCTCTTTAATTATCCCTCGACGCTTCGCGTCTCGGCACAGAACCCTTCGGGTTCAGTGGTTATTCATACCTTACTATATCAAACCCATGAAACTTCTCTAAGTCAAACAAAGAATTGTCTCCTGAGCTTTCTTTGACCGCTTGAATAAAATTATAGCTATGTGAAGTCGTAATAAATTGTGTGTCAGGAAAATTATTAATAAGTCTTTTAACAAGCCCTGGATGTCTCTTGAAATATATATGCATTTCAGCATTATCTATAAGACATATTTTACTTGGGTTCATAACAGATTCATTACAAATTGTTCTTAGCAATGTTGCTATTTTCTTTTCTCCATCACTCATTCTTTTGAAATGTACTTTTACTTCTTTTTTATGTATAATTAGATCTTGATAAAATTTAGCGGTATCATTAAGATCATGTGTCTCTACAGTTTTTCCTAACTCTATAGGCAGTCCATATACATACGAAGCAATTTCTAGGAATTTATCAGCTGCTTCCCATTTAAGTTGAAACTTATTTAAATTAATTGGATGATCTGCATCGGTAAAAATAGACCAACCTTCTTGATCTGAGTTGTATCTAGGAAGTGTTGTTTCAACAATACCATTTTGATCAATATGAGAAAAATACTCTTTCCCTGTGTTGTCAAAAAAGACACCTTTTAAACTTAATTTTCTACTACTAGCAATAAAACCAGAATAAGTTGGATCATAATCTTCATGAAATATCATTTTTCTAAAATATAAATCATTTTCTCTTCCGTAAAATTGATATGGATTAGATATTATTCTTATTCCACTTAGTATAGTACTTTTACCAGTGCCGTTTGGACCGAAAAAGACAGACAAGGGAATAAAATTTCTTTCGTTCATAAACGATAAATTTATTTCCTTATAGCCACAGAAGTTTTCGAAATTAATCTCTTTGAGGTATAACATGTCTGTATTAAATAATAATGTTCAAACTTTTTTGTCGGAAGATTTAACTAAATTAGTTGCTAATGAAATATACATCACTATGTCAGATACTAAATTCCCTAGGAATCAAGTAAATGTTGATTTTCATTTAAAAGAAGGCAAAATGGTGTGCTCAAAGCCATGGAATACTCAATTTTGCTTTGACGCAGACGGATTAAATCATTGTAAATCTATAATAGATTATTTAGGTAATACCAATGATCCAACTCATGAAGAAGTAATAGCTTTTGAAAGTTGGAGGCAAAACTTAAGTAAATCTATAGAATCATTAATAAATGATAAATTTAGAAAAGCGTGTCTTAAAGTAGTGTTTGATATTGAAGATATTGAAGCATTTCCGCTACAAACTATAAGAATAGTTGATGTTGATATAACACAAAGGCCTGAAAATGACAAAGTTCTTGTTGTACGAAAGGATACTCCAAAAGGAATTAATGCTCCACCAGTAACTTCTGAAATCATGAAAGCATACGAAGAAGGTTTAGATGTCAATGATTTTATACATAAAATGAAAGAAAATGGAAATTTAAAATATAAATATGTTACTTCTGCAGAGTGGAGAAAGCATTTTTACGATATAACAGTAAGCATAATGGCAGATTACACACCCCGCAAGTCCCCATAATTCATAAAATAATAAATACTATATAATACAATAAAGGGGATATAGACAGTACGGCGTAAAAAACCGTACTGTTCTTTTTAAGGAGATATTTATGCTTGAATTCAATTCAGAAAATTATGAAATGAAAAAAGAAGCTGCAAAGCATAAGGGTAAAGATGTTCAGCTTGGCAAAATAATGAAGGGTGATGTTAAGAAATTTAAGGTATACGTAAAAGATCCTAAAAGTGGAAATGTTAAAAAAGTTAATTTCGGACACGGCGGATCAAGCGCCAAAGCTAAAGGAGAAAAGACTTTAAGCATAAAAAGAAACAAGCCATCAAGGCAGAAGAGTTTTTTAGCTAGGCATAAATGCGATACAGCAAAAGATAGGACTTCTGCAAGATATTGGAGCTGCAAGGCTTGGCGCAGGGGAACCAATTTACCTTGATTAAAATATCTAAAAAACAATGGATAGAAACAGGCATAAGTAATGGTTGGATTCCCATCCACAAATATGCTCAGGTTGATTTTGACATACCAGTTCCTACCACAGGAGGAGCTGGTTCTTTTTTGTCTTTTGATAATAAAGATAAAAACAAAAACACTAAACCAAATGAAAAAGAAGAAGATAAGTCAGGTCAATATGTAGAATCAGCTATAGGTGCTGCAACATTAATGACTGCATTAAAAGCATTAAGTCCTAATGAACAAAATAAAGTTCTATCCACAATTTTGTATAAAGGTTCTCCAATAACATTAGATACAATAGCTAAAATGCCTGAAAATAAAAGAAATGTAGTATTAGAACAGATTCTAAGAAAAAATCCAAATCTTCTTTCAGACGAACTAGGTCTATATTCAGATTCTGAATTAAGAAAATTATTAAAAAATCAAAGAAGTTCTAAAATAAAAGACTTTATTAATCAAAAAGGTGCCCCAATACTTGGAAGAGTTGGGGCTGGTTTAGCAGGTGGAGCAACTGGGTGGCTTGCCAGTAGCTATTTAATAAATAAGGCTAAAGAAAGTATGCAAGCAGACAGGACCGTTAGGAAAAACGCATTAGATAATTATTCTCATGGTAAATCGGGATTTAACGCTGGGTCTGCAGCTATGATATCTAATATAAAAAGAATATCTGGAATAAGTTCTGTTCTTGACTATATGGGAAAAGAAATAGCTAAAGAGCTTGATTACATAAGTAAGAATTTATAAAAATTAAAGGATTATATCAAATTTATTTTTAAAAAATGGTTTATAAAAGAGGGCAAAAATGGCACGTTTAATAAAACTGGCAAATCAAAATAAAACTATGGTAAAGTTAAGCTCCCAAGAGTGGCTTAATTCAGGAATTAAAAACAATCTTTTTTATAAAGAAAATGGGATAATCAAAACAGCATTAGGTGCTGGTTCTGGTGCTGGTGCAACTACTGTTGGGGCAAGATTGTTGTTTGATGAGAATCAAGGCAAACTTAAAGATCCATCATATGTAGCTGCATTGCTTGCCTATAGGAGTAGGGCTGTCCCTCAAGGATATGAAGTCTTGGAGATCGCTGTTGGCAAAGATCCAACAACTGGTAAAAAAACAGTTACTCCATCTCCAGGGAGCGGTTTATTCGCAATAAAGAATGTTAAAACTGGAAAAATAGCTGATCCTACGAATAATCTAAGTATTCAAAATTATGCTGCAATTTTAAATAAATTAGGAACTGGACCTTCCCCTACACCTTCCCCTACACCTTCCCCTACACCTTCCCCTACACCTTCCCCTACACCACCAAAGCCACGAAGACCAAGAAAGCCAAAAATAAATTGGCTAGGAGTTGCAGGTGCAGGTCTGGCAGGAGGACTTACTGGATACGTAGCTGGTGAAGGTATAGCAAAATTAACAGAAAAAGATAACACCATACAGCACTGGAATCCAAATGAATTCTATAAAGGTCTTGCATTATTGCAAGAAGCAGTAGCTCCTATATCTGGAATAAATAGCACTTTAGATGCTTATATGAAAGATGCAATGAAAGCAGTTGGAGACATCGCTGCTCAAGCTCAAAAAATGCCTAGTGGTATGTCTGGCTTTAATCAAGGAATGAAACAACCTCAAGCTCCAGCTCAAGGAGCAAATCAAGGTTTTCCAGGTTACATAAAAGATTAAGAGGAAATATGACAAACAAAATTAAAATTTCTAAAACACAATGGCTTGCTTCAGGAATAAAAAGCGGTTATCTTAACCCTCAAGACGATGGAACTTTTATACTAAATAAAAAAGCAATAAATTTAGCACAAGGATGGAAGTCTGTAAAATCATTTGCAAGAATGAGACCATATTTAAGTAGCTTTATAGGCGGAGCTGCAGTAGGAGGTATAACTAGTCTTTTGCAAAATACTACTATAATTAATAGAGCAAAAGACTGGTGGAAGGGTGGCAAGGAAACTCCAGAGATGCTTAAATCTTTAACAAACGCAAGAGATGCCTACGATAGGCAAATAAAGCAATTGATAAATAAAGATAACAGTCCAGTTAGTCTAAGATTACAGCAAGCATTAAATTCTTGGCGAAGCAGATTGGACGAAACAATACAGACAGTAACTCAGAGTTTGACTGAAAGAGGAATGGGTCCAGCTCAAGAGGCTGGACAAAGATTATTGCAAAATGAAAGAGATATGGAAGATATGAGAAGAGCAGCACAGATGCCTCCTCACAACCAGTCTGATATCAGTCATCTAATGCAAGGAGCTGCTAGTACGCCTTCAGTTCAGCAGCAGCAGCAGCAGCAGCAGCAGCAGCAGCAGCAGCAGCAGCAGTCTGGAGCTAGCGCAGGAGCTTCTTCGGCTGCTTCGGCTAGCTCAGGAGGTGCTGCTACCAAACCAGATCCGTCTAAGCCTGGAATAAATCCAGCAGTAAAAAGAGTTTTAGATACAGCTCCACAAAATTAATAGAGGGTAAAATGAATACTAACGAAATTAAGAATACATACAATTTACTTTCAAAAGTTCAAAATAAGAAGCTTAAATTTGCTCAAGTACAAACCCCTTCTGGTAGAGAAAGCGGTATCGGACCAGGGCGAACTCTTATGCAGCCAGAACAAACATGGGACGAAGTGGCCATGGCTGATAGCGGACTGAGATCATGGGCTAAAAGAAAAGGTATTGACTTAAACGATATTTCTCTAGAAAGAAAAAATAAAAAGATTTACGCCAATGGTGTTGAAATGACTAGTGCTTCTATAAAGACAGACCACTATGCAGATAATGCACCAACAAGAGCACAAATAGAAGCACAAAAAGAAAAAGCAGCACCAACACCAGCAATAAAAGAGCAACCTTCTACAGGAGCAGGAGCAGGAGCAGGAGCAGGAGCAGGAGCAGGAGCAGGAGCAGGTCCTGCACCTTCTAGCCCTAAGCCATCCTCTGATGCAGGCAGCTCTAGGCCTTCAAGTTCAGGCAGGCCATTAATAGATCTTTCTGGAATGTCTTTGCTTTCAGGAAATAAATTAAATGCAAACTTATCAGGTGGAAACGCAAACGCAACAGCAAATGCAACAGCAAATGCAGCTGCAGTTGGTGCTGCAGGTGGCGCTCCCTCTGGAACATCTCACATTGATACTGTATCAAATGCTCAAAAATACCACTTCCCAACAGGTCAGCCTGAAATGGCTGGACATTATGGACCATTTATGGTAGATGGTAAAAAGAGATATTTTGCGATAGAATATGACCCATCAGCTAAAAAGTATAGATATACAGGTCAGCATGTAGAAAAATAATAAGGTAATAAAAATCAAATAAAAAAGGCAAGATATAATCTTGCCTTTTTTATTTAATTAACTAAGTATTATTGATCAAAACGAGTTACCCTAATAGGTGTTCTACGTTGTAAACTTCTAGAATCTTGTATAACTTGTTCATCTTTCGCTTTATTAGAAAAAGCTCTACTTTGTGAAGCAACTCTTCTTTTAGCGTCAAGCAATTTTATCTTAACAAAATATTCCTTAACTTCTGAATGTGTAAAGTCGTAAGGAGCTAATGCTAGTCTTACTCTATGCTCATAGCTAGCTAAGTCTTCTCCTTTTTGAATTGATGGCAATCTTTTTACAAATTCGTTCATAACTCTAGTTACTTCATGAGAAGATGTATTGTTTAATACTGAATCATCATTTGTAATAATTGCATTAAGAATTGCTTCATCTCCAAAACTTCTTTCTAATATATTATGAGATCCTCTTTTTTGGTCAGCTTCAAAGTCATATACAGTAGGGTAGGTTTGCTTAAATTGTGCTTCAGTCATCATATTTTTACTTGCATAGTACCTCATGGCAGCTTCATATTCTGACTTTAATCTACTTCTTGCCTCTAACATCTCTCTTACCGATTTAAATGGGGGAAGACCAAGAGATGTTCTCATGGCATTATCAGATTTTAAAAGATTTTCATGATAAAAATCTACCTGTCCCTTATTAGAAGATTGAGCTTGATTAGATTGAGCATTTCCTGATCCAGAAGACGCGCTAGGTGTATTTGTAGGCGCAGTATTTGTTCTTGGAGTTTGTGGATTTGTTTGAGTATTATTTTTAGACTGAGTATTTCCACTGTTGTAAGACTGAGCATTTGCTGAGGCACCAGCTGATGCATTGCTTTGAGCCAATTTTATAAGTTGACTATTTCTCTTAAAAGTTATACTATTAGAATTAAAAAGATTCATATAAGGATATACCTCGATAAATACATAATATATTTTATATACAAATAATAAATGAAAAACCTTTTAAGATCTACTTTTTCTTTTTTTGATCATTCACTAGAAGATTCTTTAAGTGAAGATGAATTTAATTCAATGAATATGATGCATATATTCATGGACCAAGTTATAAGAGATATTGATTCACAAATAGATATAGAAACACAAATGCAATTAGAAGCAGTCAAGGCTGCAAAGAAAGCAGCAGAAGAGGGGAATATCTATTTTACCCCTAGAGTCGCTTATAGCATAAGTGGCATGAAAGAAATAAAAGAAGTGTGTGAAAGTATATACAGAATGTCTTTGCATTATATAACTCACACTCAGAATATGATTGAACGCAGAGGTAAGAGTTTTATGGGAAAGCAGCTTTTGAAGTCTAAAAGCAATGATGCTATAAGAAAAAAATTCGAACTACAGATTATCCATCCTCACGAGTATGCAGGTGTATTGTCAAACAAATATCCACCAGATTTTATATTAATATTAAATCATATAAAACATATGTTTGATAGTGAAAAATTGTTCTCCAAGCTTGCACCAGTAGATCCAGGTTTTGCTAGAAAAATGCAAATGCTATATGTAATTTGTTCAAAAATAAGGTAATTTAAAATGATTAAAATATATTCCAACTCAACTTTATACTTAAGTAAAAAGGCTATCGGAAGTTTAGCCAGACCAATCTGGAGAGCAATAGATTCAATCTATAGCAATCCAGTTTCTCAACACTTGATGGAAGGATCAAGTACTGGAAAAATTATAGACACAGGACTTAATTTATTTGATAAAACTCAAGATGAAGTAAATATTGACAGATTGACTGAGGGGTATTCTTTCTTTTCTCCAAAAGGATCTGCTTTTGCAAAAGACTTAGGTCAAGAAATTATGAATGCAAACAACCCTGGAGAATTGTCAAAAATAGCAAAAAGCTTATATTGTCAATGGAAGAAAAGTCCGCCATCAAATTATTACGACAAAAATTTTGAAAGCATGATTGAAATTTTAATGAATCACTATATATTTTCTAACGAAATAAGAGATATAATCGTAAGAGGCAAGGGAACGGCCACTGGAGGCGCTTCTAAGGAAGGCAAGAGACTGATGGATAGAATGAAGTCAAACATGTATCCATGGCTTACAGGGGCAATGAATAGGATAGAAAGCAAAAGTTTTTCACACATGATTACATGCTCATGAATGATTTAGAAAAGCAACTTTTTACAAAAAGCATAGAAAGCACTAATAATGCTATTAATATGATGTCTAATCTGATATCAAAAAATGAAAATCTTCAGTATGAAATGCTTAAAGATAAAATAATATTAGAATCAATTAAGAAAAATATGGAAGAAATTTCAAGAGATATAAAAAAGAATTATCCAGAAGACAAAGCAATAATACTTAAGCTCAACAAATTTTTAGATGATAAAGAAATCAAAAAAGCTTCAGATACTCTAAGAGACATAAGATTAGCCATGTCACTTATGAAAATAATAGCAGCAAATGTTTCCTCATTTGAAGGCGATCCATCTTTGTGGTATAGATATACAGATACTATAAAAAAGATAGAAAATAATATAGACTATTTGACTTAATTAAATGTCAGTATTCGTAGCGCCTATAAAAGACCAGGTCATTCTCGTATTAGAATGCATGGACAGATTTATAGAATCAATATTAGAATCTATATCAGACCACCTTGCATATTTATCTCCAAATCTTTCTGTTGGATTATTAATTGCAAAGATAGACATCTTCTCATAAAGTACTTGATTTATTTCTAAATATTGCTCTTCTAAAAATTGATCGAATGATATTCCATACTGTATTTTAATTTTTTCCGCCATGTTAGCAACTAAATTAATAAGATAGTTGTCACTAAAATTTACAGAATTATATAAAGTGTTTCCTGTTAATCTAAGTCCTCCTATAAGCTCTTCCATCCTGTAATCAGCAAGATTTACGTCAGTTTGATTCTTACATATATTTAAGGCCTCTTGTATTAAGATAACAACTTTATCTGTAACTCCTATAATGTCTGCAGCGTATTCAGAAGTTAATTTAAATTCTCCAGGTAATATCATGATATTATCAAAGCCTCTATAAAATCTGTTGTGTAAGATCTAGTGTAATCTAAAGTAAATGTTAGCTTTACCCAAACATTATCTCCGATGTTTTTATCTTGTATTTCCTTTCTATTGTAAAACTTTATTTTTCTTGAAGTTAAAGAACTAAATAAGCCTTCGTTTGGGAAATTCTTAAATGTTTTATCAAAGTCTTCCACAAGCCATGAAGTTTTTTCTGCAAAAGATGTTGACGAGATAAACGGACTTGAATCTAATTGGTCTAAGTAAATATCTGCTTTTATTTGATAAAAACCAGTTCCTAAATTTATTTCAGGTAAATATGTCTCTATGATAAAAGATCCTTTTACTTCTTTATTTACAGTATCAATTTTCTCATTAAGTTGAGAAGAATTTATATTAAGTCTTATAAAAGCATTAGTTAATTTAAAGTCTAAATTATTTATTATGTCTATAAAAGAAGGCTTTAAGCCATCAAACTGATCGAAATATGCTATTTCAGCAAATTTTTTCCATGCAGAAAAAGCGGGGTTCACTTGAGAAGAAATTTGTATCAATGTATTGTTGGTGCTTATTCCCCTATATCTGTCTAAAGCCCAAATTTTATCGTTAACATCTCTATATGTACCCGCTCTTCCTGTTAAAGCTGTAGCTGAATTTATTCTTCTTAATAATAGAGCGGAACATTGACTTAGTATCTCATGTATTCTAGACCAAGACTCTTTTGGAGAAAACTTACTAGGAATTGATAAATCATTATTAAAAATAACCTTACATAAAGGGTCGCAAAAGTAAGTCATAGGAGAACATAGTAATGGTGAAGCAAAATACATTGATTCCAGTAAAGTATAGTCTTTGCTAGCACTATAGAAAAAAGGCTCAGGTCTAAGCCAGCAAGAAACTGTTGATGCAGTTTTAATATCATAAGGATCTATTTGATCGAGAATCAATTCTGTCTCGGGTAAGTCGCTCATCATCCCAGCTGCAGATATATATCCTGAGTCTAAAGCAGCGATAGCTGGTCCAAAGACATTGTCAGATCTAAAACTTTTAAATGAATCAGTATCTGCATTAAAGAAAAAAATTCGATTCAATCTATTTTGAGTCAAAAAAAAGCTAGTAGTTAAGTTCTGTAAACCAGCAGACCAGAAAAAAGAATCAGAAGAAGCGAATCCGAAGTCGCTTCTTAGATTGTCTATAGGTTCTGAAGTCAATAAATAAGATTTGAAATAATTCTTAATAAAATTTTGCTCAAAAGAGCTTAATTCTTCAGCATAATAATCGTATCCATATTCTTCTTTTAAGCTCCATCTATCAAAATATAAATACCCATTCGAGAGTATGCCATTTCTATATCCTGAAAATTCTGCTATTTTTTTCTTCATCAAACCATATGCTGGTAGGTCATGTTGGCAGCATGGCATTACGTTGAAATCATATAGTTCTGCAGATATTTCAGATTTTCTATATGCAGGGTTTAAACATACAGAGTCTTTTCCCGTAAATGCTGCAGCAACAGCTGAGCAGCAAGATATAACATAATTTCCTTCAACATATCCAGCTGGAACTCTGTATCCCAATATACAAGCATGTATAGTGTTAGGAAAAGATCCTAATGAATCTATTTTTGCTAATATTTGATCAAGTAAAGATTGTTCAAAATCTAATCTAGATTGATATACCGAAGAGGTAATAGAATTGATCCCAAGCAAATTAATGCTTGGGATCTGTCGAACTAAGCTGTATTCTAATGCTAAGGATTCACTGTATTCGTCATTAGCATTATATACATAAAGTACTTTATTTGGGTCTATTGTCATCAAGCACCAGAAGATCCAAATCCACCTGTTGATCTAGCAGTGTCTGTACTTACAGTGCCTTCAACAAGATTGAAATTTTCTCTTCTAGTAATTACGAGCTGAGCTATCCTATCCCCTTTTTGATATATTTTATAATCAATTTCTAGTCCATATTTTGGAAGTGGTACAATAGGTCTAAATGCAACTTTGACACTACCCCTGTATCCTTCGTCTATAACTCCAACTGAGTTTGATAATATTAAGTCATATTTCTTGATACTAGATCTTGGATAGACAAATCCGCATATATTTTCTGGAAAAGCAACCCTTACGCCAGTGTCGTAAATAAAGTTAACTATATATTCAACATTATTTATTATTCTAGTTTCTATTTCTGCATCATTGCATGCAAACAGGTCCCATCCTGAATCATTACTGTTAGCCTTAACAGGTGTTATTGAGTTTTCATGTAATTTTTCAAAAACAATATTCATAAATTCTCCTTATCCACACTTGCTCCATCCACAAGATTTGCATATAACACATCCTTCTTGTCTTATAAGAGCGCACTTGTCTTGAGTATTGCAATTAGAACATGTCTCTCCAGTTACCTCTGTACCATTAGGTATGTATTTCTTAAGAGATCTTGCAACGCTTTTTGAAAATCCGAACATGCTTCCTTCTACTTTTTCCAACTGATGCACTACAAACTGAACATCGGCCCCGTGTCTCAAAGCAGTAGATATCATACGAGTCAATGCTCCTTCATCTTCTGATAGTTTGTCTCCTATTTTCTTTATGACCATTTTATTGTCATTTTTATCAAATAGATCTGCTCTATAATGACCGCGAGCCTCTTTTGTCAAGGTACCTTTACAAAAAGATTTAGGTATTAACATCTCATTATCATCAATAGTGTTTTCGCTAGCAAATACTTCATACGGTTTACCTCCCAGCATTCCTATAATTACGAAATAAGGCTTGTTTTTTACAACAGCATGATGTATGTCGCAATCAAGTATTTGCGGCCTTTTCGGAGCTTTTGTGTTTACTATTTCATTATCATTCTTTTTACTTGATGTTTCTGAAACCAAAACGCCAGTTCTGCATCCATCTCTGTAAATAGTTACGCCCTTGCATCCACTCTTCCATGCAGTTCTATAAATTTCGTCTACAGAATCGACCGACACATCGTTTGGTAAATTAAGAGTGCTAGAGATGGCGTGATCAAGATGCTTTTGTGCAACTGATTGTAAATGAACTCTTTTTCTCCAATCTAATTCTGGAGCAGTAGATCCTCTCCATGGGCTTTTGTTTATATCACTCTCACCACTAACCTCTATCCACATGTTAACTTTTGGAGGATATATCTTAAACTCCATCCAATGATCTCCATTTTGATCCACAAAATCCGACCTGAAACCAACATCTCCAGGATTTCCTTTTTTACGCCTGATATATGGATCTATCATGAATTGAGGCTCTATACCACTCGAGGTCTGAGTGAGAATAGATACAGATCCAGCAGGAGCAGTAGTAAGCAAAGCTATATTTCTTCTACCGTATATCTGCATGTCATGGTAAAGATTAGGGTCTTCGTCTTTTATGCGATTCAAAAAAGGATTGTCTTTCTCTTTTTCAGCATTCCAAACAGGAAATGGTCCAAGCTCTTTTGCCATAGCAACACTACTTCGATACGCTGAAAGCTTAAGATTTTTATATATTTTTTCAGCCATAGCGATACCTTCATCACTAGTATATGACAGATTAAGCGCAGCTAATGTATCTCCAATAGCAGTAGCTCCAGTGCCTGTTCTTCTTCCATTAAGTGCAGCGTCTTTTATCTTGTTCCAAAGAGATCTCTCTCTTGCCTTGACTTCTACAGGTTCAGGATCGCTTTCAATCTTATGGATTATTTTATCAATGCATTCTATTTCTAAATCAACAAGATCATCCATTAATCTTTGACACAGCTCGGCGTCTTTGTTAAATTTATCAAAGTTAAATGTAGCATCATTGGTAAATGGATTTTCAACATATCCAAAAGCGTTAAGAAGCATTAGTCTGCAACTATCGAATGCAGACAATGGTATTTCTGAGCAAGGATTAGTGCTAATAGTCTTAAAGCCTCTGTCTGCATAGCAGTCTGCAGGTGATTCTTTGATTATATTATCCCAGAATAAAAGCCCAGGCTCCGCCATGTGATGAGCGTTTTCAACAATTACATTCCATACTTCTTTTGCGCTAACCTTTCTTGATATGGAAGGCGACTTTGAATCAATAGGCCATCTCTGCTCGTATTCCTCATTTGCATCAACAGCCTTCAAAAATTCATCAGTTAAACTAATGGAGATGTTTGCGCCTGTTACTTTAGTTAAATTTCTCTTAACGCGTGCAAATTCTAAAATATCTGGATGATGCACGTTCAATGTAATCATCAATGCGCCTCTTCTTCCAGCCTGGCCTACTTCTCTTATTGAATTGGAGTATCTTTCTGCAAAAGATACAACACCAGTGCTAGTTCTAGCAGCGTTTTTTGTTGGAGCGCCAGCTGGTCTTAAATGAGAGATATCTATACCTACTCCACCTCGCCTCTTGCTTATTTGGACAAGATTTTCGTCTGCCTCCATTATAGATCCATATGCATCCTGAGGAGATTCAACTACATAACAATTGCTAAGAGAAATAAATTGATATTTATTTCCTATTCCATACATTGGAGACCCCTGAGCAACTATACGCCTAAAATAATATAGCGCATTATAGATATCTTCTTCTGAAATTGGATTTTTGAATTTCTTCTTCTCTATTCTTGCAAACTCTTTGGCTATTCGCCTGTGCATTTCATCTGGAGTAGGTTCCAGTAGTGATAAGTTTGAATTTCTTAAAGCATACTTATCTACAAATACTTTTGCAGCTAATTCATCACCGTTAAAATACTCTATGCTAGATTGCAGTGCCTCTTCATATGTATATGTCTTAATTTCATTATGTGAAAAAGTAGCATTTGGCTTAATTGCCGAAACTGATGCGTTCATTTTGTCTCCTTTAATATTTTTACTGCTCTTACTTGAATCAGACACTTAATCCTTTTTCAAGGGATTCGACCCAAGAAGTAGATTTTTATAAAATTCTTTTCCCCTGCTATGTATTTTAAATTTTTCGACAATTGTATCCAGCATTTTTGGATTATTGCTGATGTTTATGAATTCCCCATTTTTGTACTCCTTGTCAATCCACTGCAGCCCTCTACTACATAAATTAACAGTATGATCTTTCCATGTCTTATTTATTCCGTAAAAATCAGTTTGACCATTAATTACAGAACAATCCATACCTATGCCGTAAATAGGGTTGCATCCTAATGCTTTTGCAAATTGAACAGCCAAAGGCCCAGTGCTCCCTCTTCCATGCAAAACGGATGGATCTTCAGATCTCATAAAATGAGACCCATTAATTTCAAAGTGTAAAAATTTCCTATAAGGATCTCCCCTGTAATGACATACTCTGAAACTAGTAGACTTAAGTAATTTATTTTTTTCAGTAATCCATAATTCTTTGTCTTGCCAAAATATTACAGATGGATCTATTTTAAAAAAAGCACGATTGATTCCAATTGTGAAATATTTTGATATAACATCTAGATTGAAGTTGTTTAAAGTAGGACTGTTTCCTATAATAAAACATGGAATATTATTCAATCTATTTTTCCAAAGTTTAACAAGAGTATTATTAATGTCTTTTTTCATTTAAAAAAGCTTTCCATGAATCGGGCATGTTGAAGTTTTCAGGAAGAAAATCAACCAGGCCCCACGATGGCTTTGATGGCTTATTTTTTAAAATATAGTTGACTTCTTCAGGAGTATGATGACCTTTTTTATTATTCACAGAAAAACTAGAAACTACACAATTTTCCCATGAAGTCTTTCCCCCTCTACATCTAGGTAAGATATGATCTATAGTAGCCTCATTTTTAGGTATTGATTTTCCTGTATATTGACATATTAATCCATCTCTCTTAATTATATTTTTACGATTACACACAGGATGTCTCAAATCAGTTCTTTCATAATATCTAGCCATGATAACTTCAGGAACTGGCAAGTATCCCTTAGTAGTCAAAATTGAATTAGAAGATTCATCAGACTGCATAGCCATCCATTCTTCAGCATTTACAGTCATAAAGTCTGGATGAGTAATCATCAAAGCTCTTTCATTGAACATTTTAGAAATAGCTGTGTATATAGAACAATAACTTATAGGCTTCCAGTACTTATTTAAAACTAAACAAATATGATTATCCATAAATTACCTCATGAGGATATTTTTGTCTTCCTTAAATATTGGCTCAAGCTTCTTAAGAACAGAGTCATGCATAGAAGAACTTCTACTTTCTTTGATTCCAAGGATTTTAGCAGCTTCCTTTAGCGATCTTCCCTCGTAGTAAACCAGATAAATAAACTTAGACTCTACATCTTCCAAATTAGAAACTATATAGTTTTTAAACAGATCTATTCTATCTAGTTCTTCAAAAAAATTATTCTTTTTATCACAATGTATTGATGAAAAATCTTCTTCATCATCAGAGTTACTAGACTTGTTTATAGAATAAGAAAATTTAACTACACTATCATCAACTATCTTTTCTTTTTCTAATTCAGAATCTCCAGGAGCCATTTGTATTAATTCTTCACGAGTAGGACTTCTACCATTAATAATGGTAAATTTTTCTCTTATTTTTTCCATCTTAGAATACCGTTGTCTTGTCAATCTTGGGACCCAGTCTAATTTTCTCATTTCATCATACATTGATCCAAAGATCCGATACGTAGCGAAAGTCTCAAATTGAATATTTTTATAAGGATCAAATTTATCAATTGCATCAAGAAGGCCTAGAGCTCCGAATCCCTGAAGATCGTCTTTGTCTGTTTCTGGATACTTATGATGCATAAGATCTGCAAGCTTTAAAACTATAGGGTAATTGAGCTCTGCTAGCTTAGCCCTTACTGTTTTGTAATTATCATTATTTTTAAAATCATTAGTGCTATTCCTAATAGCATCTAAGTCTTGCCACAATTTTATATCCTGTTTTATTTTGTGTTTCTTAGTTTTTTTCATCTTAGTCCTTCCTTCTGTCGATAGTGTTCAAAAAATCTATAACATAAAAAGAAAAGCCTGATGAAATCAATCCAGTTATAGGCCAAGTAAATAAATTAGTCACAAATAGATAAAGATATAATTCACATAAGAGTGTTGTCCAAAAAGAAAGACATACAGTACACTCCATTACAAATGCGAATTTTTCTCCAAAAATATAATTTATTGTTGCCTTTATAGGCCTTGCTATGTAGTAAACTGGATAGTCGTCAGATTTTTCTACAAGTATAGTGGCAAGAGATATGCCACCTAGTATTGAAAGCAATGCGTGTTCTATCATGCTTAATATATATCCAGAACATAGGCAAAAGTGTCCAAATATTCTGATATGTTTTCATGTCCGATTATAGTCTTGACTTCAAGTATGTCCAATATAGGTTCATATTCATAAAAAACAAAGCTGTGTAATATTTTACAATTATACAGCTTATAGCTTATTTTAAAGCAAGAATCATCCAAAGATCCAAAAAAAATTACTTCTTTTCTTTGGAAAGGGCTTTTGCCTCTAAAAACTTGAAAGCTATTGTCTCCCATTTATCATTTCGTTTTGATGAATTTGACATGGTGTTAATGCACATTTTAATTGCTTCTTTTTCAGAATCTAATATCATGCCTATTATGGTGGTAAAATAGCCTTTATTTTCTGGTTTTAAAAGCTTAGAATCTTGATCAAGGCCCCATTTCTCAATAATTCCCCACATTCTAGCAGATTCTCCAGTTATAGACTGAGTTGGATTTAATCTTGCACTGTGTATCTCATTAACGTATTTTTCAGCTTCTTGTAATATTTCAAATTTATGATCAAATTCTAAGTTAGGCATTTTGATTCCTCCAAAACATATTACTTTAAATGGGTTTTTATATCCTACCATTAAATAGCTTTCTTATTTTTTCCATTAAAGATTCTTTTCTTCTTTTACTCCAACCTTCTTTGGTAATTTCAGAATTTGAATTAAATTCCATAAAAGGAGATATTGCCTCAATCTCTTCTTGTGTAAACTTAATAGCTTCGAAAGAACTTGATTTCCATACTGACATTATGTTAGGAGCTACATCTGTTAAGATTTCAAATATAGCATTAGCAAAAACCTGTATCTCGTATTGAGCATGGTGATCCATTCTAAGTCTTAAAAATTTCAATAAATTATGCAAATTCATTACCCAATACATTTCCGTATAAACATTAACAGGAAGCACCATTCTAGACTGCTCTCTGGATAAGCCTTTCTCTAACAGATTCTTGTAAAGAGCATAGGAATTGTTTGAATGCTCAATTATTAGACTTTGAGCATTCAAGGCATCTTTAATTACTGATTCAGAAGAGCTTTGCTTGTTTGTAGAACTTTGCTCATTTAATCTATTTATTTCTGGAATGTAGAATGTGTCTTCTATAACTGAATATCTTGCTGAATATTCATTAATACTTGCAGTTCTATGTCTAACCCACTGTCTTGCCACAAATATAGGCATTTTTAAGTGAAATTTTAGAACAACACCCTCAAATGGGCTAGTGTGGTCATTTTCTAAAAGATATTTTACTAGCCCCATATCTTCTCTAAAAGACTTGGTTCCAGACCCATAGCTAACTCTAGCCATTTGCACTATAGCCTCTTCAAATGAAGTTTTTGAGCTATTCGATAAAGGCATAGTATCTATTAGCCTAACTAATCCGTAGTCTAATACTTTTCTTTCAAGTTTTTGATTGTTGCAATCCATGTTTTTGCTCCAAAGGTTATAGTAAAACGCAATAGTATATATCCATATGGAATCGAAAAAAGATATAAAAAATGAAAAAAAAATAAAAGATGCGCTAGGAAGACCTCTAGAGGTTGATCATGACAGCATATATTATATAAGTATTATTGGGCATATAAATAATGTAAGCGATTTTTATAAAAGTGTAGAAAAAGTATTAAAGAATACAGGAACAATATTATGCCACAAAAAATCTAATAAAAATTACAATCATACTTTGGTGAAAGTCTCATTTAAAGACTATGCAAAATTTTTAAACCCATCTAATCCGAAGCATTATGCTATTATTAATAGGATATTAAGGGACATAGACCATAACTCTTTAAATTCAAATGAATGGGTTAATGTAAAATATGCTGGATACGCAGGAATAATTAATCAAAAAGATTCATCTATTAAATTATGCGATGTACATGCTATAGAGTATAATGGCTTAGAATATAATATATGAGTAGTTTAAAAGACAAAACTCCATCTGAAAGTTATAAAGACATTCTAAATATAGGCTCTGAATATCAGGGCCTTACAAATTATATACAATACTTTAATGACGGATCTGGCAATCAATTACCGATAGGTGCCAGTAGTTCTTCAATAGATATAAACTTTAATGGTGGAGCAATAACTAACCATAGCATTAGAGGATCGGTGTGCAAAAACTACAGTCTCGTAAGAGCGGCACACTCAGATGTTCTAAACTTAGTAGTAGGACAACCTTCTATTTATATATTAATGAGTTATTTTACGCCAGAAATTGTAGATTCATCTATTCCAGGTAGGCAAAGAACTTTGATTAACATCAAAAAGCCTTTGATAGGATCTGAATATGTAAGCATTCCTTATTATTCATACTCTGACCTATATTTATTTCAATCTGAAAACCCCTCCCCAGCTATTAGATATCAATTTCAACCAGAAGCTGGGTTAATACAGCTCGCAGGAGGGAATTTAAATACGACATACGACATTAGTGCAATAAATCAGTATGATTTACTAAGAATAGAAATTTGGTTTGTGCCAGATGTGGGGCAATACTTTTATAGAGTTAATTTAATAAAGCAAAATATATTTGGATTTTAAAAATGGCTAAATTTAAAAGTGAATGCTCAAGTTCATGGTCAGTCTATTCAAATAAGATTACAAAAGGTAAAATACTCCCTACAGCATATCCATTAAGATTGGCTACTATTGCTGGCTCATACAAAGATTTATTATATTTAGATAACAACAATTTAGGCATAACATCTTCATTTAAGAACATATATGACGGAGACGGTAAAGCTTTAAAAATAAAAACATCTAACAGTAAATTTGAAATAAACACAGACGGTGGTTATATTTCTGATCCTATAATAGGATCTTCCCTTTCCTATTTGTATAAAGTAGAATTGTCAGAAACAGCAATAGTTTATGAAGTAAATTCGACAGCGTCATGCAATATTATGTTTTACTATTTTGCAATAGGATCTACAGTTGAAAAGACATATAATGTTAATATTAGTGTTGATGATCTTTTTTTAAATAGTGAATTTTCAAATGATGAGTTTATTTCATCTGAATTTAAATTTAATATTTTTAACTACTCTAATGCCATAGTTACAGTAAACATAAGCTTTACATATCAAAGTATAAATACCGAAGTACCTATTATTATATCATCAAGCGGAAATAATTCAGTTAATATTTTTAGCACATCTGCTTTTGTTTGTTTGTATAAATTTCCTACATTAAAAATAGAAAGCGTAGAAATTCCAAATGCCTAATCTTAATGGGAAAAAAATTAACGAGATACATCAAAGTATTATTAATTTGGGAGGCGTAAACGAAGGGGTTACGGAAGCATTGCTCCCAATTTGTGACGGAAATGGGTTAAATACAGGGGTGTACACATCTAACTCAAAATCTTCCATAGAAGCTAGAAGGGGCGTATTGAGAGGATTCATTCAAAAAGGCGGCGTTTGCTTTAAAGGAAAAGTTGATAATTCCTTTCCAAATGCTTCTTCAAATATTTCCGTATCTTCGGAGCAATCTAAAATAATACTAGATCTTGATAAATATTCTCATTTCAGAATAAACTTTAATAGAGACGATTTTGTTCCAAAATTTTACATTAAAAGTTTTTATTTTGATCAATCTTTTGATGGCGAAGATGAAATAGTAGGATATTGGCAAAGGACAGCAGCAGGAATAGAGAAATACTTCGTAGATGAAGAAGATTACGTTGATCCAATATTAGAAATAGATGAATCAATTTATTTTTTAGATCCAAGTCCCTCTACAATAGAACCAGGAACAGATATATTTTACAATTTTGGATTTATCAAGAAAAGATTTATATCATACAATGGAATACGGCATAATCCAGGCATTCTAGAGTTCTATATGATACTATCTTCTGACGAAGGCGTATCTCTCAATGTTCCAGTAAAAAGCTCAACATATCCAGATGTTTACACAAACGAGTCTTGGCTGCAATATAGGCCTACAGATGGTACAAATAATCCATACACAAACATAAGTGTATCTTTAGAGTATGTCCCAAACGGATTATATGTAAAGACAATAAATTTCGATCAAATGCTTATAGAAAACAGATTAAGTGTTTTTAAGGTAATAATTCCTAATCCAAGCCTATATAGACTTAAGAACTACCTAGACTTTAAAGAAACTACTCCATGTGGCTATTTTGGAGAAGAGGTTCTACCAAATGTAGATATAAGATTTTACGAAACGTTTCAGTCAGGAATATCAGGCAGCTCTGACCCTATTAATGTTCTAATTTATAAAATGTCTTAATTTGTATAATTATACAAATAATTAGATATCTTTTTAATAGTAAAGTTATCAACATTTTCTAATATAGAAGATAATTCATCTTCCAAATAAGAAATCTTTTCATCTTCTTCCAATGTTTTATCAAGCATAGATATTATTTTTTTACTTTGGTCAGAACTGATTTTTATATCAAAAGACTCATTCATTATTTTCTTTATAGAATCTGATCTTTTTAGTTTAATGTTTCCTACGCTATCAGCTATATTTTGCAGTGAGCGCAAGTACCAATTTTCATCTTTATTATCCATTTTCTGCCTCTAAGATATAGTTTTCAACTTGCTTCCAATTTATATGATCGAATATTCCTTCTATGTATTCTTTTTTTCTATTTTGATGATCTAAGTAGTATGCATGCTCCCATAAATCTATTCCTAAAATGGGTTTACATTTTTCATAATTTACAGGATTATCTTGATTTTTTGTTGTTTTAATTTCCAAGCCAGACTTTCCTATGATAGCCCAGCACCATCCAGATCCAAAATGAGAATTAGCTTTTTCTTTAAATTCGTTAATAAAATCATCATAGTTGCTAAAATTGCTTTTAACTAAATTTTCTAGCATTTTTCCTGGAGAATTTTTTTTACTACTTAGTACGCTAAAGAAAATCATATGATTAAAATGTCCACCGCCAAAATTTCTTATTTTTTCAGCAACATCTTCGCTAACCTTGTCTAAATTTTCTTTTGATATTAAAGCATCTATTGGAAGTTCTGACAAAAATTCGTCTTTTGATACTAACTCATTAAGATTATCTATATATAATTTATGATGTTTTTGATGATGTATTTTCATTGCCTCTTTTGATATCAATGGAGAACATACATCATACGGAAGCTGAAATTCGGATAATTTGAATGGATAAGTTTTCATTTTTACATCATCGGAGGCGGCGGAGTAGATCCTCCCGCTGGACTTGCTGAAGCAGAGCTTTCTGGGCAAAGTATTCCTCTAACAAAAGGAGGTTTTTTATCTGGATATTTTTCGTCGATGCTCATAGCAATAGACAGACACTCTGGGCCACCTACGTCTAAGCCAAGCCCTTCTGGAGGAGCAGCTTTTGCTAGCTGCACAGTTCTAGTCCTTGCTATTCTCATTCTAGGACTTTCTCCAAGGTCTTTGTCATCAATAGTTTCGTTGTCTTCTCCGTATTCTTCATAAAAATCTTTAAAATGTTTATCTAGCCAGTTTATTACATCCTTATCAAACTTGTGGCCACCCTTAATCCTTCCCTTATGCACTCCGCTTATTGTTCCAACTCTCGACTCTGAAGGCAAAGGAGCTCCTGGACCAGCTCCTGGGACGCCAGGGGGAGGAGGAAGTGGTGGAAGTCCAGGAGGTGGCGAAGCTGGAGGTGGGCCTCCTCCGCCAGCGGCTTGTGCTTGTTTGTACCAGTTTATAATCATGAATAACTCTTGCTAAATACCATAATAATATATTTAATAACTATAGCAATATACCTTGATAAAAATAAATCAAATACAGCATCTTCAAAAACTGATCCTATTTTTCTCTTATCTATTGTCCCATCTTTTTTAACAACACTAGTCTCATATGAAGAGATCAAAGCAAGTGAAGCGTCTTTCGCTTTTGATAAATTATCTATATCAGTTTTATTAAAGTTTTTAACGCTTAATTTTCCATATTTTTGTTGCCTCATAAATTCATTATGTATCATACTTATGCCTTCTCTCATAGTTTTTAATGCCTGTAACTTAGTATGATATATAGTGAGCGATTTTGCTACAAAGCTGGCATGGTAAGATTCTTGAGATTGATGGCCTGCTATATTTCCAGGTACTTCTTCGGTAAAATCTTCCATGGTTAATGGGGGCAATGCTTGAAATATGGGGTCAGAATCATCTATTATGAGTGGTTCTTTAGATTTATTTTTTCTTTCCTCTTGTTTTTTTAGTTTGTCTTGTCTTTTTTGAATGTCCCATTCTTTGAATACATTTAATATTTTTTTTGCTACAGTTATGACATCTAATATCTTATTATCATCACTTATTTTATTAAATGATAGTATATTTTTTAATTTTCCAGATTTAAAGTCAATTTCTAATTGATCTGGAGAACCTCTGTATCTAGTTACTAAAGCTTTTACTGCATCTGATTCTGATTTTATGAATTTTTTAGATAGACTAGAAATTTCTTTATCTAACTTATCATATATTTCATAAAAAGCCCTATTGGGCTTCATAGAGCCATCTTCGTTTATTCGCTTTTTTGCCTCTTCCTCGAAAAAATTAACCATGCCTTCAAATTTTTTAATCCTATCATCAATAAGTTTTATTGATTTTTCTAACATAGGTAAAGCAGATATAAGATTGGTTACATCTCCACGTTCTATACCTATCAGTTGCTTGTTTCTCATAACATCTGCCGCTCTGGCAAGTTTATTTCCCTTGTCTGCTATTTCAAATAAGTCTGCTGCTTTTTTTCTTTTTAGTATATTTAATCCATCTTTTACTCTTTGGGCGAGTTCTCCGCGTGCGAATACAACCTGACCGTTAGTAAGATCAATATAATTGTATGATATCTCGCTTCCTTCTTCAAATCTTTTTAATAACAATATAGGTATGTCTTTTTTAGACCTGCCAGATTCACTTATTATAGAGATATAAAAAGCATATTTTTTAGCTTTTGAATGAGTTAGTAAGTATATTAAAGGGATATTTTCGAAATCAAAAGGAAATTTTAATTTAGCATCTGCTATTATTGGCGATAGCTTGTCTAATAAAAATTTATAATTTTGTAATTCTATTATATTTTTATGTAATATAAAAGATGCTTCTGAAGACAAAGACGACTCAGAAGCTGGAGTGAGTAATATTTTGGCCTGATTTTTTTCGTGCTCTCTGGTGAAAGCTTCAGATATTGAGATCTTTTTCATTCATGCTCCGTACCCAGAAAAATCAAAATTACCACTTTGAAGATATTCAATTTCTTTAGACAAAGTAGCATTAAGTTGAATAACGCCTTGGGCGCACACGTTTAAATCGTGAGCTTCTTTTAATATAGCACAAACATCTCCGTTTTTTGTTTTAGATAAAGTGTTGTATTTTTGCTCTATTGAAGATATTTTGTTTTTTAGCATATTAATATCGTTTACAGCTTTTCCAGAGCATTTTTCTGGAGGAGTCATCTTAGCGCATGGTAGCATTATCTTTTCAGCATAGATCTGTAAGTTATTTATTAATCCTTGAATCCTTTGCTGTATCGCACTTGCTTCCTGATTTTGTTGTTGTATCATTTGAGGATTTTTCAAAGCTTCTTGTACGTGAGCTTCGGCCTCTTCTTTATTTCCACTAAACATTTCTATTATTTGAGGAGCTGCAGATAATATCGCAGGTACGGCTATCATAAGTAGTGGAGCTACTGGAATAGCTTGTTTGTAATTTTCTTGCGAAAGTAATTTATTTTTTGCTATATCTGAATCTTTTATCCATCCAGATTTAATCCCAATATTGATCCAATCTGCTTTTTTCATCATTATTTTTTTATTTTCAGCAAAAGCAGACATGTCCCATTCAGGATTTGACAACCTATCTACATGTGTATGTGATCTTTCTCTTAATATTTTACTGGGAAACATCTCCATTCCGCTGTGTTCTTCATCGTGTTCAACAATATGGATTGGTTCTGGAATTTTTTCTCCAGATCCCCCTAATGCAGGCGTGTATCCTCTAATTAATGTTTTTTTATTGTCAGTATTCTTATATTTCATTGGTATAATTATAAAGCCCATAAATCCATTACTCATTCTGTCCGCTTCCCATATTCCCACATGTTCGTTTTTACTATTTGCAATACTTTGAGCTTTTTGCAAAACTTCCATAGGAAAAGTTATTCCATTTATTTCAACATGGCCATGTGAGTATCTTATTTTTCCGCTCATATAATTACCTTGAATATTTCATATTTTTCATTAGAGTCTTTAGCGTAATATAAATTATCATTTACTTTTTGTATGCTGTGTGAATTGGAAAGTTTTCCTAAAATATTTCTTATTTCTTCTTCTATATTATTTGATTCTAAGAAATACTCATCAACATATTCCCAATTACTTTTATCTAAAGGATTTTGCGTTGTTTCATAATGAACAATAGCGGGATGTTTTTTTGTGTCATCAAATGAAGATGTCTTTATTATAATCATATTTCTTGCCCATTCCATATCAAATTGAAATCACTATTATGTAAATTCATTTTTATAATAAAATCACCTTTAGAGCCTAGAGGCTTTATTTCTGCCATCCTTTTTTTTGTTGCTCTATCTAATACTAACATTTCTCCGTTATTAGACAAATTCCACATCAAATTAACATTTCCACTTATTTCAGCGTTTCCATCATTGTGCAACTCTATTATGTGATGTTCTCTTGGTCTAATTTTACTATAAGCTCTGATTGATATTTTTTTCTTTTTAAAAGTTTGCCTATTAATTAATTTGGGTATTTCATCTATCCTCTGGTTATCGTTTTTTACTTTTGGCTTTTTATTATTGATAAGTGAAGTGAATTTTCCCCATTCAGGGATAAGTCTATGCACATAATGTATTTGCGCATAATGACCATTTTTATTTATACCAGTAAATTCATTCATGTTAAAAAAAGAATGTATAAATTTGGCCTCACAACATGGTGTTTTTAAAGCAAGAGCGAGCATTGAAGACAAATGGTCTCCAAATGATGGCCCCAAACGATAAATGCTATTGCACCATTCGTGAAATCTGTTCCATTCTTTCATTTTCCTGAGCATTCCATAGCTGAATACATGAGATCCCCAGCTGTGATGATGTATCATGTTTGAGCTTTGCCAATCATTAGATGAATAATGAATAGTTTTATGCATAAAATTTTTGACTAATGAATAATATTGATTAGAAAAGTCGTAATTCTGATTTGCTTCTAAACACACAGGATCATTATAATCATAATAACTATTTAATAACTCATAAAGTTTTCCAACATCCGTTGCACAATCATCATCGCATTGAATTAGCCATTTAGGTAAATTTTCAATATTTAAAGAATCAAGATAACACCAGAATTTTTGATAGACTTTGTCATATTTTGGTTTAAACCAATAGTAACTGTCAGGTACAACTTTTGGTTTATCACAATTGTCTCCAATTAAATCTATTTTGGCATTTTTGAAGCTATTTACTATCAGATATGGCTCTAAGTCACTTATTCTATCAACATATTTTTGCTTACTGCTTGTAGCCAACATTGATATAATTATATCATGCTTCATTTAAACATTCCAGAATTTCTTAATTGTATAAGTATTGTTTTGATTTTTTCGACCCTACCCAATCCACCCTTGCCCTTATTCCCAGCCTTTTTGTCATAGTTTCCAACGCCAGAAGTATTTGGTAAAGATGCAAATTCAGCAGCTAATCCATTTACAGCATCTTCTATACTATTCGAAGTTCCGTTTAAGTAATTAATAACAGCAGGTTGCTTGTATAGTAAATATGGGAAAAGCTTTTCTTGCGTTTCTGGAGAAAATAAGTCAGTTTTGCTTACTCCAGATCGCTTAAATCTTACGGCAGCTGCTAGGGTTTGTGGCACAAACTGGTATTTACCGACAGCAAAAAAGTCTCTTGGTCTTCCTGGACTTCCCTTTTGTCTTTGCATTACTTCTCCAACAGTTAATTTTGTGATATCAATCGCTGGATTTGGAGTATCTCCAGCTTTTCCCCTATTATATGAATTATATCCACCCTCTCCTTTTGCTATTTCATTTTTCAAAGCATCAAGAGGACTTGAAATTGCCGTAGTAGTCTCATTCGTAGTTTCTTCTTTTTTAGATATATCAGGTATTATAACTTCAGTTCCTATTTTTAAATTTTTGGGATCTAACCCAGGATTTAGTGCTGCTATCTCCCTCCATCTTGCTGCACTTCCTAATGTTTTTTCAGCTATTCCAGAAAGAGTGTCGTTTTGTTGTATTATGTAACTTTTAACATTATTACTAGGATTAGTCTGAGATCTAACTGGTGCCCCTTGACTAGTACTCGCTGGTACAGATGCAGACAAGGAATCGTTCTGAGATGGCATGTTTAAAACCATTCCTGCCTTAATTTGATTTGGATTAATATTAGGATTTAGTTTAGCGATTTCAACCCATCTAGAAGAACTGCCCAATACATTTTGTGCAATAGAAGAAAGGGTGTCCTTATCTTTTACAGTGTATTGAGATGAAGATTGAGATAATTTGTACCAGTTTTTGTGCATATTGTTTATACTTAAAGTAAAACTTTATTACCTCTATTTAGTCTCTTTGTCAGCAGCAGATAAGGCAGATCCTATTACTTGGTGCATATCGTAGTACTTATAGTTAGCAAGCCTGCCACCAAAGATAAACTTATCGTGGTCTATTAATGAATGATATTTTTTAAATAGTACATTATTTTTTTCATCATTAATCGGATAAAACTTTTCTTTACTTTTATCCCATTTTTGAGGATATTCCATAGTTATTATAGTGGAATTATTTTTTAGAAAATTAAAATGCTTATGCTCTACTATCCTAGTATAAGGACAATTTTCTTCTGTATAGTTTGTTATGGCAGATCCTTGAAAATATTGCAGAGCTAATTTTTTAGTTTCAAACTTTAAACTTCTCCATTCCAATTCTCCATACTCATACTCAAAAAACTCATCTATAGGTCCAGTGTACACAACTTTTTTTGCCATCTTGTTGAATCTGTCTCTGTTTGAAAAATAATCAACTCCCAATTCATGCTCAATGTCTGCAAGAAGATTTGTAAACAAATCGGTATATCCAAGCTTCGGTATTCCCTGATATTCATCTTCAAAATAATTGTCATCCATTGTCAATCTTATGGGTAGTCTTTTTATAATAGATGACGGTAAATCTCTGGGCTCTTTTCCCCACTGCTTTTTTGTATATCCATATATAAACTTTTCATATATTTCTTGTCCAACTTGCGCCAAAATCCAGTCTTCTAGATTTTCACAGGTTTCTTTTCTGACTTTTACTTCTTCTAATTTGCATTTAGCTTCTTCTGGAGACTTGACTCCCCATAGCTGGTATAATGTAAATAGATTTATAGGAAAAGAATATAAATTATTTTTGTATGATACTTTTGGTCTGTTTATGTAATTATTAAATTCTGTATATTTATTAACATATTCCCAAATTCTTTTACTGCTAGTATGAAAAATATGAGGACCATATGCGTGTACATGTATGCTATCTTCAGTATAAGTATAACAATTGCCGCCTATGTGCGATCTTTTATCTATAATAAGACATTTTTTGCCAAAATTTGTTAACTCTCTAGCAAAAACAGATCCAAAAAGACCAGATCCTACAATTACATAATCATACATAATATAATTTATTTATTTTCACTGCCTTGATTTGATTCGCTTTGTTGGTTATTTTTATCTGCCTGCTGATTGGCCTGAGGCTGAGGCTGAGACTGATTCTGAGCCTGCTGATTTTGCTTGTCAATCATTTGCTGACCATAGGCTTGAGCATTTCCTTGACCGTGCTGTACGTTTTCGGCTTCTGCTCTTTGTATTGCTTGAGTTGTATTATTTTTAAACTCTTCTATTGTTCTATCAAGCTCTGGAGATATCCCTCTCATGTTTGCGAAAACAGCTTCAGCTTGCTGAAGTTGCTGCTTCATTTGATTTAGCTTTTCTTGTGGTACAGCGTATCCTCTGAATCCAAATCCACCCTTAAGTCTTTGCCACCAGTCTCCTTGTCTTGCTTTGTCGTAAGCCCAGTTTCCAGCCATCCCTAAAGCTCCTCCAATAACTCCAGTTACTAAAGGGGCAAGCGCTTCTTTTTTTATATCATATCCATCCTTGCCGTTTCTGACAAGATAGCCTTTTTTGAGTCCAGCTTCTACCCACGCTTTTTTTGTGTATTTAATTTTTTTATTATTCATTTTTTACCCTTATCTTGCTGGTTGATTTTGCTGAGCTTGATATCTAGCCATTATGCCCTGTCCAGCCTGTCCTTGTTGTATTTTTGAAACAGCACCCACAAGCATGGCGTTTAATTTATCTAAAGAAGAATCTATAGAGGACGACACTCCTCTTAATGAATTTAAATTTTTTATTTGAGCTGATGCCATAAACGCTTTTTGTGCAGCATTTGGATCTACCATAAATTTTGGGTTTATCTGCTGATTATTAACTTCTCTACTCTTTAGCCACTGGTAGGCCCCTACCCCAAGGGCAGCGCCGCCAAGTCCTGCAACCATTCCTCCAACGCCCAAAGATGGCTTAAGCCCTCCAGCAACGCTTTTTACGTTTTGCATCCCTTGTGGAAATTTTTTACCCAATGCACCTACCGCCTGTCCTGGCATTCCTTTTATTTTTTGGCCTAAAGCGCCTATCTGAGATATTGGTTTTCCAGTTGCTGGATCTATACGTTGAACAAATCCACCCTTTGGCGCTTTTATTCCTTTTGCTTTAAATTGCTCCATGCTTTTAAGAGCTTCCTGTCCTTTTGGAGTCTTGGATAATTCGTCGTAGAAAGCCTGTCTTTGATCGGGAGGCAAGCTTTCTAATCTTTGAAAATTAACTCTGGCTGCATCTCCAAATCTGTTTTGTTCCAAACTCTTCACTAAGTTGCCAGGAGACCATTGTTTTGGCGCACCAGTTCTAGGATCAGTTACAAGATATTTTTTGTCCATACCAATTGCTCTAGGAGCAGACGCTCTTGCTGACTGCGCTGCAGATGTAGATTGAGGACTATCTGACGCTATCTCATATGGAGTTATGTTTCCGCTTCTTGGAATAACATTAGGCATTGCTGCTGCTGGCACTGCTGCTGGTACTGCTGTTGGTACTGCTGTTGGTACTGCTGTTGGTACTGCTGCTGCTCCCCTTCTTCGACTGACTCCAATTGGCCCAGACGGATTGACTGCAGCTGGTAATGTTCCAAATTGATTTAGTAAAGACTTAGGTGTTAATCTAACAGTAGAAGTGTCTGCAAGCGGAACTGAAGAAGCTTGACCTGAGACAGCTATTTGCTTTGCAGCATTTCGTGCACGATTTGCTGCTTGCATTCTTTCAGTCGCAGCTATTTGCGCTGGAGTTCTTGACCCCCTTGTTGCTGGTGCTGGTGATCTTTGAGAAAATTTGGCTAGTAAGTTTTCTTCATATGCAGATTCGGCAATTTTTATTTGACTGTCAATATTATCAATAGTATTTATAAATTCTTGATTGTCACTTATTTCTTCTTGAGCAAATTTGGACATTGCTTTCATATGACTGTCACCAATCCAACCATTAGCAAGACCTTGAATTGCCCATTCTTCTGACGTTAGTTTAAGCTTATTTTCACCGCTTGCTTTTTTTATTATTCTTGCCATAGCCTCTCCGTTGTCAAAAGGATTTAAATTAAAAATAGATAAAATATAATACGTCAAAGCACAGGAGAAACCTTTCGAATGATTAATTTATTTAAACTAGCAGATCTAAATATACAAGAAGACAAAAATATAATATTTTTCTTAAAAAGGATGTTGACGTTAAACAATGATCCAAAAGGCATTTTTGGACCAACTCCAAATCAAAGAAGTAGAATAGTTTCCATAATTGGCAAAACCATGAGGAATATGACTTTAGAAGATTTTAAATGGTTGCAGTCAAGTCTTTCAGATGATATTAAAAACAAAACTGCTAATTTTCAAAAACTGATAGACGAAGGGATTAATTTTATATCTAAAGGTAGTCAGTCTGTCTTAGAAAAAGGTACAGATGCTATTGGCGTAAAAGAAAAAATGACAATAGACGTTCCCGCGCCTGAAAAGACACCTACATCTCAGCCAGTCACAGAAGAGTCAAAGCCTACCATAGTTGACACAAAACCAAGCACTTCTGTTAGCACTCCCGTATCAACTGCAGACAAAAAATTCCTAATGTTTAAGGTAGAAAAAGGAGAGCTGACAATTCAGCCTTCCTTGAGTAAAAATGTTTCTGATAAAGTAAAAGAAATAATAAAGAAACATTCAAAAAATATAACATTTGCTATAGGCAATATATTTACAGTATCTAAATTAAATCAAGATTCATATAATGCTTTAATTGAAGATCTTAAGAGCGCTGGCTGGGATACGGAAGGTCTTAAAGAACTAGGAGACCAGCTTCCTTCCAAAGAATCACTTTCTAATAAGAAGAATTATGCGGAAACAAGACTAGAGTTCAAGATAGCTTTAGATGAAACAAACAATTCTTTTGATTTTCTAATAAAAGCTCCAGATATTGATACATTAGATATTGATAAAATGAAACACGTAAATGAGATTGTGTCCGTATGTTTTGTTGGAGAGACTACTAACAAAAATCTTGGTAGAGGAGAACATGTTAATCCAGAAAACAATGAATTAACGAGAGGATACCAATATAGAAGATGTCCTGTTGCCGTTGTTGCAGATGCAGTAGTGTTAAAAAGCGGCATATATGTAAGAGGAACCCCTTCTGATTTTGCCAGATTTATTAATTTATCAAAAACCAGAAAAGCTTTCGAACCAAAATCTCTAGAAAAATTCAATAGAGCAATTCACGAATACGGACTGGCTGGTAAGTTTTTTGATGGTCGTAAAAACTCTTATATAAGTCCAGATGAATTGCGATTTGAGGGAGATCTGGATGGCTATAATAATGAAGATGACTTTATAGATGCTGCTCAGAAAATAGCTAAAGTACAGCTACAAGGAGCATTGCGTAGAAAAGGCAAAACAGCAGAAAGTCATCCAGACGAGTTTTCCAAGCTTGGTCTATATGATGCTCAAATAGATGGTATAAAATTTTTATACTCAAAGACGAACGCTATCTTAGGTGACGAAACAGGATACGGAAAAACAGTCCAATTACTAACTGCAGCTCAGCTGAGAATTCTAAGAGAACAGGCAAAAGACAAGACAGGCGTAGGTAAGGGAGGTCTGATTCTAACCAAAAATGCTGTTGTACAAGAGATGATAAATGGACTTGCTGACATAGGCTCTGTGGTTGGCTTTAATGCAAACCAAGTGTGGGATGGAGACATGCTATTTGATTATATAAAAAGGAATCGTTTAGATGAAAAAGAAAGAGCAGCTAGCGCTCCCGTTCCTCCTCCATGGAGGTGGTGTGTAATAAACTATGAGAAATTCTCTATCCCACCCGCAGATCCAGAGCGTAAAAAAGCTAATTTAGAAGCAAAAAGAAATGCATTTAAGTCCAATCATTTAAACGCTCGCAATTTACTTTCAGATTTCATGCAAAAGATTTATGGTTCAGGAGAAGACAAGCCTGCATCATTACTGATAGAAGGGATTAAGAATACTCCAGGCATTCACCCAGATATAAAATCAGTAGCACTAAGCCTTGTAGACGTGTTTTTTAAAGTAAATTTTGAAGACATTAAGTCTAGAATTATGTATGATTTGATGTTTGACAAAAGTCGCACTAGTGTGCAAAAAATGCCCAGATCTCAGGCTGAATCTATAGCTGCAGAAAAAATGAAATCAATAAAAGAAAAAGACGGAGATTATATCAAGGTAAATGCAAGTAAGTTTTTAAGAATCCTAAAAGAACTAGAAGTTTATCAAAACACCTTATTCGCAAACGAAGACAAAAAGACTAATAATGCAATTGCAAGAATAGTTTCACGTCAAGAAGTTCCAGTGAAACAAGCGGAAAAAATGCAAATAATAAATAATCCCAACTCTTCAACAGAAGAGATAGAAGCAGCAAGAGAAGAATGGGACGTACTTGAAGAAATGAGATATAGATATTTAGATGGAGGCAAAAGAGCTATACTTACAAAATATCTTGAACATATGGCGAAAAGCGGATATCTTACATTAACCGCCCTGGATGAAATTCATACTGTAAAAAATGGCGATCCCGACAAACAAGACATCTCTGGAGATCTTGAGCACGAAGAAAATTACACTACTTTCAATATACAAGAAGTGACCAATAATGTTTCAAATGTATGGGGAGCTTCTGCAACAGTAGTGGCTAATAAACCTATAGACTTATTTAATCAGCTGCAAGCAGTCAACAATCCACTTGGCGATTTAGGATATGATAGCTTTATAGGCAGTGTTTCTTCTGGCATACCAGGTATGAGTGGAGCTGCAGGCACAGGAAGAGCGATCAGAGATGCCTTAGTCCAGCAAGGCGTTTATCTACAGCGAACCAAAAATCAGATATGGGATAAGAAAAAATCAGATGAAATTAAACTAATAGTAAAGAATACTTCAGGAGTAAGTATAAAAGACTCTCAAGCAAAGAGCATACTTGATCTTTTAAGACAAATGAAATCAACCAATAAATTAGATGCTTCTCTTTTAAAAGAAAACATTAAGAGTTTGTTAGGTAAAAATATTAACGATAGTGTTATTAAAAGTTTAATAAGCCTCAATCCTGATAATGTAGAACAAAAAGTAAGCGTAGTAGATGCCAAAGATGAAGTCGCTATTGAAAGCTCTGTTAAAGAAGACTTTGACAAGAGGTTTAGAGAAAGAATGGAAATTACAATGAGTAAAGGAGTGATTGGTCCAAACCTAAGATTAGCTGCTTTTACTCACTATAGATTTGCTGCAGCAGAAGTAAAGGTTCCTAACACTCTTGCTCTAATAAAGCCATACATAGATAGGGGAGAAAGAGTTGGAGTATTTACGGCGTCCTCAGAGGCCGTAGAGATGCTTGTCAAAGGCATACAGGAAATGCTAGACAGCTCTCCGCTTTCTGGTAAATCAGTTTTAAAAATAGTTGGAGGTCAAAATTTAGAGGACAGATTTGCAGATGTTAATGAGTTTAAAAAATCAATTAAGGATAGTAGTTTTGGAGCAGCCGTAATTAACATAAAAGCTGGAGGAACAGGAATAAGCCTAGAGAACACGGCTAATTTCTCTGTATTCAATGATTTGCCAATTTCAGTTTCAGAAGACGATCAGGCACTCGGTCGTTTCTTCAGAATTAACACAGAAAGCGATGTTCAAGCCGTATATGTGGTAGCTCCACAAATAAGTTCTGATGAAAAGTTTTATGATAATTTACAGGCGAAAAAGCAAATAGCGAGAGAGATTGCAAATCTTGAAGAGCAAGACAGGGAATATATTGCTATGGGGCTATATGCAAACTCTGATGAAAGAAGAAAGTTGTTACAAAAAATCGCAGAAGAACATAAGAAGATGAAAGAAAAAGAAGCAGAGTTTGAAAGAATCAAAATGGAAGTTGTTAATAACGCAGTTCCTGAAAATACTCCTTCTGGGAAAAAACCAAGCAAAAGTAGAAGAAAAAAGGCCAATTCAGATATAGGCTGGTACAAGCTAGCCCAATCATTATTCCTATATAATTTAGGGAGATCAAGTTGAATTGGACTGAATCCTTCAAAGCATACTGCTTAAATACAAAAATGAACACTCTTCCTAGTAATGCAAATTGCTGGGAAGATTTCAATAATGCCAGAAAAGGATATAATTCAATAAAAATGTTAAGACAATTTAGAGCAGCAAATGGTCTTTTAAATTACGGATCAATAGGCAATCCTCCAGATCCTGATAATTACACCAATACTTGCTCTAATCAAGATTAGATGGCTTAATTTCACATATCTTTTCTTTTACTATATCATTAATCACTTGAAAGGCAATAACGTCCCCAAATGTGTCTTCTGGGTTATTCTTTGCTCTTTTCTTAGCTGAATCAAATTCTCTCTCTGTTAACAACAATTTATTAACAATACCATTTTCGTCTAAAGCTGCTATATAGATATATTTTTCAGCCTGCCTTCCACGTCTATTTTTATTACTCTTGCCTTTCATCTATGTTTTTTCCTTTGACTGTTAATTTAATTAATTTTTTAAAATCTGCGGCATCTTTTTTGTAGCCCTGTAGGTCTTCGTCTTCAGAATTTTTTGTCCATTGCCAATTCCAAAATAAACTCTCAGGTGTATTGAATCCAAAATATGATAAAACCTCTTTCTGTATCTTTACAACATCAGAGCCTCTCCAGTTGTGTCCAGTGCATATAAATCCAGCATCTATGCCTTTTACTATATTTTTCTCTTTTAATGTTACATTTATATTTTCTATCCAGCTGAGTCTTTCAATAATTTTTTGATACAAACCATTTGCCTGACCCCATCTGATAGAGCCAAAAAACAATATACAATCACTATCAAAGAGTGGTTTTGTTATCTTCCATAGCTCATCATCCTTTACGTTTATAGATGCCCAACATCTATGATTGCCGCTTGGATTCTTTTCTTTATCTTTTAATAAACTATCTTTTACTCCACAGCTATTTCCATCCATTCGAGATATATTTCCTTCACACATGGCAATGTTTAGAGAGTCTGCATGTATAATAACTGGCTCTGCTTTCATTCTTTTAGAAAGAGCGTGAGCTATTTGAGTAGACTTTGGAATATCTTCTTGCTTGCCTTTTATTTGAAACCGATTAGAGGTGGTCACAAATACTGCTCTATTTTTAGCATTGAGATAATCTAGTGTGTTATTAAAATTGCTAACAAAATCACTTGATTGTGCATATTTTAATATGTCTTCAATGCAGAAAATATTATTCATAGTATTTTATTTACTAGATTTTCTCCAGCCGCCCCCATGTTGCTTATACCATTTGCTAGCCCACAAATTTGCGTATGCTGATGGATACACGTCAAACTTTTTCTTGGCCATTGATTTTGCCCTAGACCAAAGACTTGGCTTAGTCGGTTTTCTTCCAGAGCTTGATTTTTTACTTTTCTTCTTTGCTTCTTTTGTTATATCATCTGATTGTGCTTTTTTTGGATTATCTATCAATTTAGACTTATCAAAGTTTAAATAAGCCTCTTCTGGCCCAGAACCTAAAGAACCTATTTCAACTTCAGCTCCTCTGTTTTTAGCTGCATTGTTCAGCGCCTCTATTACCTCTTCTTCATCCAGGGGCTCTCCAACCACCTTAGACATGGTGTCTACTAAAATATTCAATTGAGATATTAACTGAGAAATCTTATTAGATTCATCAACTGGCATCGTTTCCATTTTTCCAGTCATAGTTGCCTCTATCAATCTGTCAGCTACATCCTGTAAGCTCATCTTTGGCATATCTGCCCTGTATGCTGTCTTTAAAACTTCTAAAATATTCAATTTAAAAGGTTTGACATCATACTCCATCGCACTATAGTCTATTCCAGCATTTTTAATCATTTTGGAAAATTCTGATATAGCTTGTTTGGCTGTTTTTTCTAGAATTATTCCATCAAAAGAGTGGCCATTTATTTTACAAGCAAATTTAAATGCGTTAAGATCTTTTACACTAGCAGTTTTTTCTCTTTCAGGAGGCGCATCTAGATGCATGTCCATATAGGGGCAATAATACTTGCCTTCTTTGTTGTCATAATAATAAGCTTTCCTGTCTTTATTTAGGTATGGACCTTCTAGGCCTTTTCTTGGATTAAACTCTTTGCCCTCACGGTCTGTAACTTGCTTCATATTACCAGATTCATCCATTCCTAAATCTTCTTTGGCGGCTACTTTTATCAAACCATTTCGGTTAACTATATTCTTAAGATTTGACCAATTAATTAAAGAGGGTATATTTTTTGACATAAGTTATCTCCTATTTTATTTAATTACTAAATTTAAATTATAAAGCCTTTGACGTAGGTAAAAATAAAAAATAGTAGTATCTATATATAGCAAATGAAATACTTGCGCGCTCCCAATAGGTTGAGCGCAAGTTGCCAGAGCGCCCGCCTCTTCCCCTGGAGTGCGGGTTTTTTATTTAGAAGTTTGTTGACCGATATAGCTCGCGACTTCATGAAGATCGTCATGAGCTGTTGTTATATGTTCAAACATCCATGCCTCAACTTCAACTGAATCTAAATGCTTATTTAAGATATGTGCCATAAGCAATATCTGTCTGATCTTTTCCTTCGCCATTCCATTAGCGTTTTCAGAAGAAAGTTTGAATATATTTTTTTGTGTCATTTTTTACCACCTTGCTTTTTCTTAACTTTCATAACGCATCTTTCGTATTTTTTCTTATCTTCTCTACCTACAGATTCTGTGCACACAGCCCAAGGATTAGGGTCCCATTCTTTTTCCTTTTTAGCACTTTTATACCAGTTCATGTTAACATTGCTTTCTTTCTTTTCTTCGCTTTTAGGCAATGGACTCAAAGGTTTTCTTTCTTCAAATTTTCTAGAAGGGTCGAACGGCTCAAATCTGCTTTTCATTCTACCCAAGGCTTCATCAGGAACTCTATGTATATTCTTTGTCATCTCTCCAGATGGTCCAATGGTGCCCTCTACATGCACAAATGTCACATAATATCCATGTTCTTGAGCTGCTTTTACATAAGGAGACATCTCCCAGTGCTGAGTATTGGTATTTGCTAATGCAATTTTGCTTTCTCCCCGCTTCATTGCCTCTATAATTTTGTTTTTGGTTGATTCATGAGCTTTACCAAGAAGAGATGGGTTGAAGCTCATGTCTTCTCCATACAAGCCAGGGTAATCGTCTGCAGCGTAAACATTTCCATCAGCTAATTGTTCTGCTACAGCGCTTTTTCCGCTACCAGGCAGTCCTCTCATCACATAAAGTGTTTTCGAGCTATTCACATTTCCTCCAGTTTAATAATAAATACTTTAATATACAAATACACACCTTTATAGTCTTTAAAAATTGATAACATAAAGCTTCCCTATCAGTCTCATACGTGGATATAGATTGCTTCAACAGAAGGATTTTGAGTCCGTTTTGACGAAAAGAAAGCTTCAACCCCTTAACAAGGAGATTTTATGATGAATAGTGATCGTATGTTTATTTGTGGATGTTTGGCTGCTTCAGTAGTGTCGTTTGCTGCATATGCAGATGATGCCCCTGCTCCAGCCAACAATGATTGCGGCAATTCTTGCCTTTTTAAGTTGGAGAATTTTGGGTTTTCAGAGACAATAAAGGCATACAATTTTGATGGAGATAACTCTATTACAGAGTTTAATTCCACCTTGACATTCACGCCTTCAAAAGAGTGGAACGCCCATGTTTCTCTTCCAGTTATAAATCAGGATAGCGTTAGCACAGGCATGCTTGAGGTTGGCGCAGACTTTTTGGTTGCCAGCAATCTATGCAAGTTTGTTGACTCTTTCTCAATCGGCTTAGATCTTGAGCTTCCAACTGCTAATGCAGATTTTGGAGGAAATAGCGTTAACACGATTGTTAGTGCAGATTTAGACGGCAAGGTTGGAATTGCAGATCTAAAGTGGGGCGCTGGAGTTAGCAATCAGTGGACCACTGATGCTACTTACGCTCCATTATTTGGTGGATTAGTGGAAGGAGACATCTTCAATGCCAATGCAATGCTCGGGCATTCTTTTGCAGACGGCAAGTTCTGCGTTGGAGCTAACTACAACTATTGGAATCTTGATGGAACTGGTGAAATTCATACGATTGGTCCATCTTTCGTAGTTCATTTTAGCTCTAATTTTGATATGGAGTTTGGCTGGGATATCCCGTTCTCTGAGTTCGAAGGATCTCAAGTGGATGATGTCTTCACTGTAGGCGCTTCCCTGAAGTTCTAATATAGTGCAAAATAAAAATAATAAAGACAGGCAATTTGCCTGTCTTTATTATTTTGTCTACACATATTAGTCGGTCACTACTGCCTTTTATTCGCACTTATTCTTATTGGCATTACGCGCAATGTCTTCTTTTCTGTGAGCAGTCTTTATCATAATAGCATGCTTTTTATGTCTCATACTAGGTCTTCCAAGCCCTCCACGTCCCTTGCCACTTCCGTTATTTTTAGCCATATGTCCTCCTTATGGATTATATATGGTTATCGTAAAAACTTATATTTCATTTTATGGATTAATTATTTCAGTACTTCCTCTACCATCTGTGACTATCATAGAGTAAACATGATATTTAGAATTAATATTTTCTATACTTCTTACAATATTTTGTAATTGATTTTGATTAGATTCGACCAAATGTAAGTCAACATATTTTCTAAGAAATGTCTCTATATTTTTTATTTTTATTTGCTCTATATATTGAGGAGCTTTGGGGTCAATAGACAACCATTCATCATCTCCAGTGTCAGTACTTTCTTCGCCAAAAAGATCATTTGTAATCTCGCGTCTTGGCTTAAAGTCTTTTTTATGAAATTTAGACAAATACGCTGGAGGATGATCCTTATCCATATGCGATTTATCAACATATAGAGTCGGCTTATTTGTGCTCAAGTTTAATGGGTTCTCTTTTGTGTGATCAAAATAAACAAGCACCCAAGGTATTCCTTTAGGCAAAGCATATGCAGCAATTAAACCTAGATTATCTCCAGCATATAAGCCTTCAAAAAACTTTTGACTCTTAGGAAGGGACGTGCCTCTATCGTGCTCTGAGGCAATCTGAGAGCTTCCTTCAGGGGTCATAATGTATGGATTACGTGTAAAATTTGAAATTTTTTCCCTATCTATCCTATAACAGAAACCGTCTTGACAAACGGTTTCTAAAGGGATATCTGAATCTTTATTTTGTGCTTTTTTATACCAAGTCATATCGCAAAATGTTCACCAATGATCTTTTTGGAAATTTCTTCTTCTTTCATCTCTATCATCAAAAAACGCATCATCTGAATCTTCATCATCTTCTTCAGTTTCTTCTTCATTATCATAATCTTCATCAGCTTCTTCATTATCATCTTCTTCTTTAGGTTGAGCCAATTTTATCCACCCCATGGATAGGCCAATTGTTTCCCAGTCAGATTTTGACATTTTAAACACTGTATTTTCAGAAGCACTTTTGTCTTCATCTTTTTTATCTTTAACTTGCTTAATAAGCTCCTCAAGTGGGTCAACAGGTGGTTGAAACAAAAACTTTTCTCCAGAATCGGGTCCTTTTTTAAGTGCAGAAAAAGATCCGACAGCTTTAATTAATTCAGGGTCGAAAGTTATGTTTTTGCTTTGCTGTGAGCTGCCAAAATCCATGTCAGATTTGCCAAAATTTGGACCTTTTGTTATGAGCATGGCAAATTGATCGCCATTTTTATATATGACGCTATCTTGATTGTATTCTCTACCAAGATTCAATAAATCATCCCTACTTATATTAGGAATAAAAAGACTATCTTCTAATACGTTTATTGTTTGTCCTTGCTGATTAGTCTCTTGAGTTCCACCTGCAAGTTCTACATACCCAAGACCCATGTCTCTAATTTTTTCTTTTAATTCTTTATGCTTTTTCTTGCTTGCTATAATGTTTTGTTTTTTATTACTTTTTACTTCATCTTCTGTTGGACTCTTGTTGTCTATCTTAATGTGATCGTTTCTAAAGGCACTTACTATTCCAAATGACCTGTTTTTATCCTCAATAAATTGCCACACTCTAGATAAAGATGATGCTAATTTTCTATTCATATAATTTCCTTATAAAGTATAAATATATATACATATTATGCTATAAACTCTCCTTTAGCTCATCTCCATAGAGTTCTGTTTTTAATGTTTCGCAAGCATTTTTGAAAGCTATTTCAGCCATTTTTGGGAATGGATACCCCTTAGGTCCAGCGAAAACAAATTCAACTACATCAAACTTATGTCTTTCAAATTCCTCCATCCATGCATCATAGTGTTCTATTAAGTCAATCGCGTGCTTCATCATAACATGATCTAATAGATAGCCTTTATTTAAAAGTATATCTCTAACAGCTAAATTTCCTTTGTATAATATTTCTGCTTCCAAAAATTCATTCTTATCTTTATATCTATTAAATGCTCTAGATGTTCTATGCAAGTGCATAACCACAGGTCCAAGTAGGTCAGATAGCATCTCTTCTTTCTTTTCTCTGGTTGATCTAAATTCTTCCATCTTTTTTTCATAAACTACTTTAATAGATTCTTCTATTAGCTTTGTTTTTCTTAAAGTCAATATGGAAACGGCAGTTGCGGCTATGCCGCTTGAAATAAACATGGTTATCGCTGTTGTTAGTATTTCTAAAAACATAAAATATAAGATCAGTCTTTCAACTGATCTTATATTACTAAGTAAATTGTATTTTACTTTTTCGGAGGACCACCTAGTGGATCAATCTCACTTACATAAGAAGGTGGAACAAGATACCACCCCTCAGGTAGAGCTACTTGATTGTCGCTCAGTATCCACTCCCCCTGTTGGAGTGTGTATACTCTCATCTTTGCCTGCGGCCCCAGTCGCATCGGACTGTCCTCTGGTATGAAGACGGTTCTGTTCCCGCAACCAGGCATCAATCCTAGAGCCAGCACGGCGCAAACGCTCAACATCCTTGTCTGCATCACGTGCAGTCTTAGACATTGCAATTCTTTTATCAAGCCAATTAACGAGAACAAGTGCGAATTGTGCAACAATTTTTTCAAGCATTATACCTCATTAAGCAGTTGGAGGAGTTGTTTTATTACTGGCATCCTTTGCCATTATAAGTCCAACGCCTGCGATTACAGCAGCAATCGTAGCAGCAAAGTCTACGGTTGTAGTTGGATCTCCATCAAACCAAGCCTTAAGACCAGCTCCAATTGCAATAAGTATAGCACCTATGCCTGCGATTGTCGTGTTTCTATTTTCCATCATAGTCAAATTCTCCTTTTTTATATAAGTTTTTGACAACTATCAAATAATAGTTACTTTTTAAATATCGGATTTCCTTCTATGCTTGTCTCTTATTTTTACCCTTGAGATGGAACATTTATTATTCCATTATTTTGACCTCTTGAAGCCATTTCTCTAGCCACTGATTTAACATATTCTTTTACTTTTGCTCCATGAGCTACTGCTTCTGCCTCAGAAAGACCAAAGGCTTCTATTGATTGAACATATGCATCATGGCTCTTACTTGGTGTGCCCTTTACACTTGCGCTATGTAATATAAAAGAAGCCTTGTCCCAATCAGAGTTAAATTGAATATCAAATAATGAGCCAGAGTACCCATATTTTGGCTTAGCCCCTCTCAGAAACATCGGTAATTTAAATTCTGCTGGGTTTTTCCCAGATAGGTCCTGAGCAATTTTTGACCACCCCATCCTCCTACCTATTTTTTTCCACTCATCGTGTAATATTTTTACTTTCATCATACTTTCTCCCTAATTTAGTAGTTACAATAAAAAGATGTAATGCCTTTATTGTAATTACTTTCTTAAGTCTATAACACCTATCCCCATATAAGATTTATCTTGAAAATATTGATCTGTAAATTCGTAATATTTACCTATATTTTTGTTTTTTAATTCTTTCCATATTTTAACTACACCAGGACATACGTCAGAAACTATGTCATGAAATACTAAAACATCAAAATTGTCTTTAACATTCAAGTAATCATTAAGAACATCTTCATACTTATGAGATCCATCTATTAAACATATGCTCCAGTGATTTTCTTTTATCTTTTTAATAAATATATCAGACATGCTAGATCCATGTAAATATTCGTAATTATTTATTTTTAAGTATAATTTAAGATCTATAGGTAATTCAATAACATCACAAGCTAATGCTTTTATTGACTTGTTTTTTGCCTTCAAAGCTTCACAAGTAAGCATAAATGTGCCGCCATATCTTGAACCTATTTCCACATATGACTCAAAAGGTCCGTTATCATTAAGCCACTTTAGATATGGTGCTGTCTGATTTGGCATAACCCATGCTCTAATTCCTCCCATATGTTGATGCAAATCAGTATGTATTTCATTTGGCTTTTCTCCATTAATGCCAGAAAATTTTATAAAATCTTCTATATCTTTAGAAGAATGCCATTTAGTAAAATTTTTAGAATGTATAATAAAAGAGTCTAAAATATCTATAGATTTTTGTATCATCTTCATGTATCGAAAATTTATTAGTTTATATTAAATAATCTTCTTAATTAGTGTTCAATTAATCCTATTCCCATAATTTTTATTGGTTTTTTTGGACAATCAAATAAGACTGATTTGTATGATTTTCTTATTTCGCTCCAAAATCTTGGCACTCCACCATTATTTGGAGGAAATTCTGACACTAAAACATCTACTACATCATGAAAACCGCAAATTCTTGCTAATTTTCCTGAATTTTCATAATCTTTTTTTACCCAATTATATGAATGATCGCCATCAATAAAGACAAAATCATAATCTTTACCAGCCCAATTGTCGCTGGTTGCAATTTCATATCTATAATTTTTATTTTTTACTGGATTGTGGTCAAATGCATCGAGTGTTACGCATTTAGTTTTTCTTAATTGATTAAGACAGTCTGAGACAAAGTTAAAAGTAATACCATTAAAAGTTCCTATGTTCAAAAATGATTGAATATTTTTATTTTGTAAAAATATAATCATGTCAGCAAGTTCATCTGGAGATTGCCACATTCCAACAGGTTTTTGACGATTTAAATAATTATGATGATATAGATTCCTTTCATCATGCTGTAGCCCTATATCTAAAATTTTTTCAATTAATTCGGGTTTAGTAAACAAAAACTATCCTAATTGGTTATACGTTTTTTCAAATTCTTCTTTTGCTATTCGGTAGTACCCGTTGCCTTCTTTGACCAAATAATCTCCAGGCATAAGCTTAGTTGGACTTCCGTAAGAAGCCATGAATTCTAGGTTTTTGTTGCCGTCATATCTTGCAACTAATCTCTCTGACTGCTCTGGAGCCACAGTAGAACCTATGTCTCCAGTATAGTTTTTCTTAAACTTTTCTGGAGTCATGAAGTATTTTTCCTTGTTTACTCCGCTTATAATAATCATTCCATCTGAAATATTTCTAGAAGTTTCTTCTCCACTAGATACAATTGTAGTTATAGTAGTACTGGGACCACTATATTGTCCATAGGAATATTCAGGCATTGCATCTATGTCTTCTTTTGAATTAACTTTTATAAAAATATATTGCGATGCTTTCTTTTTTACAGGCCTGAACTGTAATTTAGAAAATATTTCCTCTACACTATCGTTTTGAGCTATTTTATACCAATTCATATATTTATAATAGGTTAATATTTCAATATATCCTTTTTAGTAATAAATTTGACATTATTGCTATTTCTTTTTGGTTAAAACCATATTAAAATAAGATATAAAATATTCGATATACATAATCATGTATAATTCCACAAAAGATATAAAAAAATGGGAAGAATGCTTTGAAAAGATAAGAAAATTATATGAATCTATTACTAATACAAAAGGGTGTCTAGATTGGATAAGCAAATCAGAAGGGGGATGTGGAGCATGGTGTTGCTCTCAACAACACCCGCATCTTCTTTATTCTGAATTTAAATACTTATGGGAAAACGCAGTAAAAAAAATTAATAAAGATCAGTTTATAGATTTAATAAGAAAAAGTCTATATGCATATTTGTTTGAAGAACACAGAAAATCGTGCGTTATTTTAAACACACAAAATAATAAATGCTCATTTCATGAAAATAGGCCATATAATTGTAGAGTTTATGGCATAATACCAGAAGAAGAATTTAAGCCAAGATATGAAAAATTAAAAGTATTATACCCAGACACAAGACAACAATGCAACCTTATATCTACAATTGATGGTAAAAATATAACCAAAGAACAAACTAATTTTTGGTGGTCAGAAATTCTTAAGACAGAAGAAGCATCAGGAATAAATAAAAAAATTATAAATGATGAATTTGGAGGCTCTTATAGGACTCATTATGAACACATATTGCTAGAAATAGTAGGAGAAGAGGGAATGTACTCTTTAAGTAAAGTCAGAGAGCTATCTTCAAAAGAAGAAAAAGAAGAAACAATTAGCATGTGCATAGAATCACTATCATCTATGATTAAGTAAATCTGGCTTAATCATAGATAACAGTGGATTAAATACATTTTTGAATCTAAATTAATCTATTATTATATATAGATTATGTCTTCAACTGTTTTACGCTTATCTATTACTTTATCTAAATAATTTATAAAATCTTCGCTTGTCTTATACAAATTACCGAATTGCAATTTCCAATTTGGATCTTCATTATAAGAAGATGGCAATACTTGCAAAAGTGTATTTGGCACTAAAATAGTGCTACTAGTTATATTTTTTCTTTCATTGATTTCATTTCTGGTGTTTTGTTTTTCAATCATATGATATGCAATGATTTTATCATATAATGTTGCCCAATAATAGTTATGTCCTTTTTCGCAGCAATCCGCAGGAGAAAGACGAACTTCTTTTGTAGTTTCATTTTTTAATGCGTAATGAGAATTGTGCAGAAACCAATATCTTTCTTTTATTAGTTGATTGTTTTTTTCTGAGCTTATAAGAGGAGTCGTAATGTCTGTATTCTGCCAAATAGCTCTTAAAAACTCTACATCTCCCATCTCACTTGTCATGTGCATGCCACTAGGAACAACTGGAGTATACGACCAATCGTCATCTGCAATTACATTATATCCCAGATAAGAATTAGCTTTATTGTTTATATAAAATGGATGAGATTCAACATATACTCTATCTTTACCTATAGTTGTAGTTACCCATTTGAAAAATGTCCACCATCCTTTTTGCAATCTTTCGTTTTGAACAGTTAGTGGCACATGATCTCCAGGAACTGCTCCAGGGCTAGCTACCGCTGCATCAAAACCTATCCTGCATTTAGCCTCTATCAAAGGAGCAACAGCATCTTTTAATCTTCTTGCTGCAATTGTTGGCGTTACTGTGAATAGATAGTTCCATTTATCAACGTATATCTTATAAGCACTGTCGCTTCCAGGATTTGCCATTCCACCTATATACACAATTAAATCTATAGGCTGAGAAGGATTGAACCAGGCATTAGGTCCAGATGTCCAGTCTAACCAAGTCTGGCTGTCTAGAGTTCCCTGCTGCCCAGTTGTCAATGCCTTGATAACACTGACAAAGTCATTTACTAACCATGGCATGGGTGTGTTTTGAACGACACCATTAATTGTTAATCCATTTTTTGCATTCAAAAACTGATCTACTTCATATACAAGTTCTTGAGAGTTTCCAGCAGCTACTTTTCCAAATGGATTATGAAAGTGAAATCTCCTACAGCCCCATTGATACCATTTTTTAAGACTCCAAGGGTTTAATTCTCCAGGATAGGGATTGTAGCTGTCCTCTAGTGTTATGAATCTCTTCCATGTAAAAGTGCTTTTGTCACCATCAAATCCAACAGCTCTTCTTTTTTCTTGAGCATTTGAATTTTGATTTGTTGAAACGCTTCCATCAAAGTTAAATCTAACAATAAATTTTTTATCAAATAGTTCTTTTCCAGTTAACATTTTAATTTTGACCTAAAATTGTTGCGTTTGTCTTTTGTCCCGTCACGAATGCTCCAGGCACGCTGCTTCCAAGAATACCACACTCATCAATCACAAAAAGACCAGCCAAGGATGGATCATTTTGTTCCAACATAGACACAGTTGTGAAATCAAAATCAGAAACTACTTTGAAGTTCAGAGTGACTATGAGATTTTCTTTGTCAATAAAAGTCTGATCACCCAATAGCGAAAGCCAATTGTGTGCTGCGTTTCCGTCTTTTGGTACGGATGATTCGTTTATGCTGCCTGCGCCAGCCATATACATGGAACTTGACTGTGATGCTCTTGCTCCTGTCTTATTCAATCCCATGAATTCCAACTTAGTTGTATCCCAAGAGAAAATAGTACATACACTAGAGATCCTTTGAGGAAGAGTTTCGTTCTTTACAAGAATCTTTACTGGAACAATGTCGCCAACCTTGAATTTAGTCGTAGGAGCAGAAAGAGTATGAGATACTTTGTATTCTGCACCAACACCAAACTTAATCGCGTTTACGCCGTTTCTTGTTTCACTCAGAACATTTGTTCCGATTGTTGGACTACCATCAATCTTTGTTTTTGTTTCAATCCCATTTACAGTTACGCTTGGGAGAATCTTGATGTCGGTCAATTGACTAGTAGGATAGTAGAAATCACCCTTTACCTTGAAACGAAGTGTACCCATCAACCTAAATGCGTTTGCCCACATGTATCCATCAAAATTCCACTGATAGTACATTGGTTTTAGTGCTGGAATTCTTTTTTCTGGCACAGGTAGTGCTTCAGCATGGAACAACAAAGTTCCGTCTTGTGGCAATCCTGATTCATTTACTCCACCAGATAGTTCAGGTGCAACTAGTCCGCTTTTTGCTGCATTCATAACAGTAGTGTCGTATCCAAATCCACCGACTGCTGGAGGAAGCAGTTCAAAAATATTACTATCCCAAGACACAATGAAGTCTCCACCACGGAATATGCTCCACATGCTGACGGTCTTGCCGTTTACGACTTTGGTTTTTGAAATTGGTTGAGCAAGAATGCGCACTTCTACAGTATCGCCTTTCTTGGCAACTTTTCCATTCTTGTTCTTTCCGTCCCAATCTTTGTTGGACCACTGTGATTCTAGCAGTATTCGATAAGTCATTGAAGGATCAATGAAATATGGAGTAAGAACTGTTGCTGGCGGAACAGGAACCAGTTGAATTGTTCCATCTGGCTGTGAAACCTTTGCTGGTTCAGTCTGTGCAAAAGACACAGTTGCAAAAAACAAGCTCAATATCAAAGACATGGCATTTTTCATAAAATCCTCCATATTTAAGTTAATATAAATATAATCTATCTTTTAGCTTTTACGTATTTCTTCAGCAGCTTCCTTTGCATGGTTCATGAGCCAGTCAGAAACTGCCTTAATACTTATTTGACCATTGACTATCAAACCTTGCCATTTGGGATTTTGTGGATCTTTAGATATGATTGACATAAGTTGCGCTAAGGATTGACCGTAGCTTCCTCCGTTGTCTTTTCCAAGAGACGTGTCTGGTTTTAGCCAATTTAATCTTTCTTTGGTTTTATCATGATTTATCAATACTTTTTCGTTTTTTGACCTGTCAGTTGCTTCAGTGTTTTCAAACCAATCAAATCCTTCATGATATGACCTTTTCCCTTCCTGTAGTCCATGATGTCCGATCCACGCCCTAATTAAATTAGATATATATGATGTCCATGGACTTTGAGGTTCGAAGGGATGATAAATTACGATAGTGTCATTTTCATTTAAAAATTTGCTCCATTGATTGGGTATTTTATATAATAAAGAGAAATTGTATTTATCAAAATTTGCCGCCATAGTTTGAGGCAAGCTCTTGAATGCTTCAAGTATTTTATTCATGCTTTCTTCACTGCCATCTTTTGCGTCAATTGTAAAGTACATTTTCCAATCTATGCCTTTTAGATATAAATTGCTTTTTTTACTAGAGTCTTTTCTAAGTGCAGGATTTGGATCAAAATAAGCCCAACTACTAGAAGATTTTCTTGAATCATATCCAGGGATTGACCTTATAGTCTCAGTCCATTTTTTGTCTAAATTTGGATCTTCAGGTTTTAAGCTATTCTTTTTTTCTCTTATAGCGATGTAATTAAGCCATGAGCTGCTGCGACTTGACAAATCGCTACCTATAAGAGAATTTTGTGCACATTTATACCAGTTCATTTAGCCAACTTTTATTCGTTTTTCATATGCCATTCAATTTAGAAAATTCATTTTTCTCTATTTATTGCTTCTATCCACTCCTTGGGAGCTTGTCCTGAGTTCAATATTTTACGAGCCCAAGTAAAGGCAAAGTCGGGCACATCGCCTGTTTTTGCAATACTTCTATTTATTGTTTCTATCCACTCCTTAGGAGCCTGTCCTGAATTCAATATTTTACTAGCCCAATTATGAGCAAATTGTGGAGGCTTCCCATAAGTTTTAATATATTCATTTATTTTAATCATCCATTCTTCAGGAAAATCCCCTGAATCTAATTTCATATCTATCCATCTTGCGGCAAATGGTGGAACCACTCCTGCTGGTGATGTGATAAATGAATTTATAAGGTCTACAATTATTTTAGGAGGATTTTCCGACTCCAAGGAATCTGCTATCCATTTTGCAGCGAATTTAGGAGGGGCATTATTTTCTTTAGTATATGTGATGATTTTGTCCTCCCATTCTTTTGGAATATTACCTGTTGCAAGCTTTACTCTTACCCATTCTTGGGCAAACATGGGAACAATGCCGTCTCTTTTTATAAAATTATTTATTATATTAATCCATCCTTTTGGTGGATTTGGTGAATTAAGCTTTGATATTGCCCAGTAATAGGCATAATCAGGGGGTGTCCCGTTTTTGGCAACGGATTCAATCACTGCTTCTTCAAAATCCTTTGGAGGCCCTTCTGGTCGACTAAATAGCCTGCCAGTCCATGAGTTAGTCCAAGATGGAATACTATTAGGAAGTTTTTTCATAAAATAAGATATCTTATTAATCCATTCTTGTGGAGGATTTGGTCCATTCAAAATTTTGATCGCCCAAGACTCTGCCCATGTTGGCGCGATACCAGTTTCCGATATTTGCTTATGGGCGAGTTCAAAAAATTCTTCTGGGACATCGCCATCTAACATCATTCGTTCAATTTTATCTAATATCCAGCGATCACTATATGACCATGGGCTAGCACTTTTTATACGTTCAGATGCTTCTTCTATTATTAAGTCAGCTATTTTTTGTACAACACTTATTGGAGACGACTTACCTGCCAAGACATAATCAACCCATATCCTTAATTCCTTATTTTTAACATTATTTTCAATATCACTTTTAAAAGATGATGCTAAATTTGTGAACCATTCTTTAGGAGCATTTCCCGCAAACAATATCTCTTCAGCCCACGGCAAAGCCCATTTTGGCGGGAAGCCATTAGCAATAATTTTTCTGTGTGCAATATCAATAAATCTTTTATTTTTTGGTAGCGAAAAGTCAATTGGATCTGAAATATTATGTAGTCCCAACTTCTCCATATTGTCGCCGTGAAGATATTCTTCACCGTCGTTCATAAATACATTATTGATATCTATAATGTCTTTAATATATGATAGATATTTATCAGTAACATTTGTGTCATTATACCCCTTCATTTGCTGGACAGAGCCATCTTTAACATTCATTCCTGCGGTTATTAAAGGCCTATTTTTTTCATCTCTTAAAGAAAATACGTCTATCTTTTCATCCTCTACATCATCGCAATAGTTTCCTACGCAATGATTCATCTTATTACCCTCTATTCTGGCATCGACACCTCTAGATATTCTCTGCCATGTCCATCCGTTTGAATACGTTTTAACAATGTCTTCTGGTTTGGTAGGCGCGTACTCCCCTGCTCCCAATGCAGCTTGCTCTCTATGCCATTCTTCAGATTGATTTATGGCTTCACTGAGGGTCATCCCTTGTATTATTTTTCTTGCTTCTTCTTGAGGTTCAGTATTTGGCTTCTTTCCAGTTCTTCTTTCAATAGCCTCGATTCTTTCTAAGCTTGTTCTGTCAAGCCAGTCGCGAATTCTTGCAGCTTTATCTTTTATTGTATTAAAAACTTCTGCATTATTCTTTTCGCTAGTTCTTAGCAGAATGTTTTTCAACCAATCTTGTATGAGTGGAAAGTTTGCTATGTATGATTTTTGCTGAGGCGTCAGCTGCCTGTCTTTTGGCAATGCTCTCTCTAATTCTTCTTGTGTTGCTGATGGATTTTTCATCAACATGTTTGCAGCTGGACCCATCTTATCCCTTGGCAGAGATTTTATCCAAGCAACAAGATCTCTGCTTACACGTGGATCAGACTCCAATCTAGCAATAAGTTCATCAAAAGTCTTTTTTTGTGCCCACTTATACCAGTTCATTTAATATCCTGTATTATATTGTTCATCCATTCCTTTTTGAGCTCTTCCCTCGACTCGTCGGAGTCCCATGCGTTAGGTGGACACACATGCACGTTTGGCAAAGAGTCAATCTTGTCCTTCTTGTCGGACCCATATTCCTTCTGGTATGAATATGCGGATATTGCACCTGACTTGATTGCGCGATAAAGACCGTCCTTGCTTACCAAACTAGGATTGGCCAAGTTTATGAGTATAGCGCCATTCGATCTCTTCATTAGCTCATAATCTACCAGATCAACATTTGAATCTTTGCCCTCCAGTATTGTCTTTGCAAGAACGCATATGACATCGGCCTTGTCAAATATCTTCTTCATTGAATGAACCTCTAATCCAGCTTTAGGAAAAGGGTCCCAAGCCATTACGTTCATTCCTATTCCTTTTAGCAGGTCTCCAACCCTGCTTCCTATGTTTCCATATCCTATTATGCCAGCCGTTTTATTAAGAAGATTTATTCCCTTACGGGCCTCTTGCTTCTTCCCCTTTACAAGATCAATATATGCCATGTGGCGTTGACGAGAGTGCAGCAATACTTCTGCAAGCACCGATTCAGCGACACTTTCCGTGGAATAATCACTTATGCCCTTAAGTTTAACTTCGTTTTTTTCTGCAGCATCTGGACTGAAATAGTCCATTCCAGTCATGTCTACTGAAATCATCTTCAAATTCTTAACCGAATCTTTTGAATAGAAGCTGTCTGAAAGCTTAACTTTTCCTTGCAGAGGCAGCGCATCCATGTTTATCATCAAATAATCATATCCCTCGCATTTCTTCGCAAGAGCATCTTCAGATATGCTTTTAACCTCATGATATTTAACATCGGAGACAGCCTTTAATGGACCTAAGTCCTTCTGCTCGATCATCCCAGCAATAGTGACAATAATAGTTTTTGGTTTTCCTTCGGCGCTCTTTATGAGTGAGTTTTGGTATATATTAAAGATGTTTTTCATTTTATATTCCTTTTACAGCCAAAGGATCAATCCATCCGCCAGGTGGCACAACATTTGTATTGTCAGCATCTGGCCCCCATGTCTTTGGTTTATATTTTAAACATGGAACTTTATTGCCAAGAATTCCATCAAAAACCCTCCACTGCTCGTTGACCTCATCCTGTCTCGAGAAAAAAGTAGGACTACCCTTCATTGCATAGCCGAACAATCTCTCGTATGTAAGCATGTTGTCCACCTCTCCTTCCATCTGAAGTCTGAGTATATTTCCTTCCATCTTGCCATTTTCTGGAATTGGAATTTTAACGGCTTTCTTAAACTTTACCAATATTTCAGTGCTCGTCATGGGCATCATCTTTCCAGATCTGACAAACCATGGAACTCCCTTCCATCTCTTGTTATTTATAGAAAGTTTTATGGCGGCATAGGTCTCGACCTGTGAACCTTTCTTCACTCCATCTTCCTTGTCGTATCCCTCGAACTGACCTCTTACGACATCTTGAGGTCTAAGCGCTTGAGTACTTGAGAAGAGTCTTGCTTTTTCTGCACGGAAAGTCTCTGGATTGTCTTTGTTGAATGGTTCCATTCCAATTATTCCAACAAGCTGCATCAGGTGGTTCTGAAACACATCTCTTATGCATCCATTCTGGTCATAGAATTCCCCTCTTCCTTTTATGCCAAAATCTTCTATCATGCCAATCTGGATGTGCTCAATGTATTTATTGCTCCATTTTTCATTGTCCATGCCCATGCTAAATCTGAATGGGATAAGCTCCTGCACCCTCTTCTTGCCAAGAAAATGATCTATTCTGAATATAGACTCTTCTGGGAAGACTGCATGCAATATTTTATTGAGTTTCAACGCGCTCTCCGCGTCCTCGCCAAATGGCTTCTCTACGGCAACTCTGCCGTCTTTAGCGCATCCTGAAGTCTTCAGATGCATTACTGCGGTATCAAAAAGGGATGGAGGTATCGCAAGGTAGTAGAATGGAGATTTTGACTGGGATATCTCCTTGCGTATATTCTTATATAGCTCCTCTCCCTCTATGTCGCCACTTATATATTTCATGTTTTTCTTCAGTACATCAAAGCCTTTAGAATCCATCTTTCCATTTTCCTTGATGCTTTTCTCAGCTCTATCAAGTAGTTTTTCTGTTGTCCATTCGTCTTTGGCAACGCCTATGATTGGCATATTCAACTTGCCCCTGCGCGCTAATGCCTGCAGTGCTGGGAATATCTGCTTGTAAGCAAGGTCTCCAGAAGCTCCAAAGAAAACAAAAGCGTCAGAATTATTTTTTTGAGGTTGCGCCCATTTATACCAGTTCATGTTAACCTAATTCTCTTATAAATTTCTCTTTTTGATCTACAGGAACTGCTACAGGTACATAAGTATACCCTAGTTCTATCGCAGCCGCTATCCTGTGTCTGCCATCAATAAACATAAGCTTGCCATCATCGTTGAATACAGCCTTACTCGGCTCCCACTTTGGGTGTTGTGGATTATTTATATTCCTCTGGATAAATCTTTTTGCGTCTCCAACCCTGTCGTCAATTCTGTTCTCCATAAGAGATATGTCTTGCCATGGTTGGTCTTCCGCAAGTCTTTTAATAAGCTTTTTTGCATCAAGAGACACCACTGTTTTTTCAGACGTTTTAGAAAGCGGGAGATGACGGTCAAAGTTCATCTTTATCTTGGTAAGAGCCATCGGATCCTCTGGCTTATCATCCTGCTGTGACTGTGCCCATTTATACCAGCTCATGTCTTTCTTACCATCCTTATTCCTATTCTTTTTCCTACCCAACCATATATCTTGCTTCTTCTTTCCGTCGCGGCATAATAATAGTATCCAGAAACTCCGTATGCTTCGATATGCCTCTTCACTACATCTGAGATCTTTGACATGAGAGCGACTCCCCCTTGCGCATCAGTCCCGTCTTTTGCCCCAAAGTCTCCTTCATACACAAAGCTTATCTCCCACCATCCGTCTCCTTTTGGCTTGAAATACACCTCAACTATGTCTTCCTTGAATGGAAACGCTTCAAACACGGTTCCGTCTTCGTCAACTTCATCGAATCCACCCTTGCCATCGGAAGAATTTGCGGACTTCATCCACTCCATTGACCTTCCTATGGACTTCCATTCATCTCTTGAGATTATGTATTTCAATCCATCGCTCATTTGCTATAGATAATATTTATTAATAAAATTCGCCATCCCCTTCCCAACCCCCTTCTATCAGCAATAAAAAGATCGCCACGCGCCAAAATTTTTTTTGACACCTCCGACAGAATGAATTATATAATAAAAAAATCCCCCATATAAATTTTCGGGGGATAAAACAGACATGATGTCGCTGGCGTCGCGCGTCTACCAGTACGAGATCCTGCCTCTCCTCGCGTACTTGTCTGCAGTCTCGACATCGTGAATGATGATGTTGTCAACTCCGCCCAGTTTTATGTTGTACTCCACATTCGGCTTCATCTGCATCGTCATGTCGCCAACCGCCTTGCGCAAAGTGTCTCTGTTCTTGCCCCATAGGTATGTCGCGCCTTCGGCGCTCTCCTTCGATGTCTTTATCCACCCCAAATTATAAAGTTCTTCCAGTACCGAGTGGCTGTAGTCAAGCTCGCCGCTGTGCAGCTTGTTGTACACTTCTTTCAGCTTGTAGCTGTCCTTGTCGTATCCGAACTCCTGCGATATGAGGTCCACAAGCTTTTCATCAGTCAGCCCGAAGCGCTCTGGATCCCTGAAGACATCCGTTATGTGGAAATACCCCATCCCGTTGTCAAGCTTGTCGTATCCGCGTGCCGAAAACGTCTTGGGCTGCATGGTGTGGTGCCAGAAGCCGTGATGCACGATGAACCACGGATATCTGGCTTGAGCCGCCTTGTACCAGTTCACTTCAATGACCTTTTTATCTCGATAATCTTTCCTGCGGCTATTCCGCAGGCGAAGCTCAGGACAAGCGAAGCTAGTGTCAGTATCATCTCCATGGCATTCCTCTTGCAGGCTTAGTTTCTATTCAGAGAGGATGTCCAGGATGGTTGGTTCCTACTGTTGTCCAGTTTTTACCCCATGGCTTGCTGTCCGCTTTTATGGGCTCGTTTGTCTCGATGCTGTCTCCTCTTCCCAGCCAGTCGGAGACGACCTGCGTCTTCACAATCATGCCGTCCGAGTTCACCGCCAACCCTTCGTGCCCATGCGCTTTAGCCTCCGATATGATCTTATGGGCTGCATAGCGGTCGTTCTCGTCTGGCTTGCCGCCACCGCCAAGCCTCGCCCTAACCCTGGCGTTGTGGTCCACTATCTCGCCCATTATCTCCTGATCCTTCTCCGATACAGTAGAGCCAGAACTGCCTGAGTCTTCGCCCTTCTTGGGTGCTCCGTCCCTTTCAGCCCAATAACTATCGCCGTAAGTGTTCTGAGCAGTCTTTATCCAGCCCATCTGCGCCCCTATACTTTGCCATTCCGACTTTGATATCTTTATGTTCATGCTATTTCCCTTTTATATGAATTATCTCGCATGCAAAGCATGCTTCATTATGTAGTTTTTTATTCTTATCCTAAGGTCAGAGTGGCTTATTTTATCCATAGCGACTTCTCCTGACTTAAACACATACATTTGAAGTGCATCGTTCAACTTGTCTATCCTGAAACGACCTCCGACTCCGTCTTTGTATTGAGCTTCAAAATCCGTAAGAACAGGACCTTGGTTGTCATACGAACTCCACCCCCCAGCTATCCTTATCATGTATTCATCAGGACTCACGCCTGCAATTTCATCATCAATAAAAACAGAAGCAGGCACTACCTCGTCAAGAACCCTCATAAACTCGCCTTCATAAGCCGCCTTCAGCCAGCCAGACTTGCTGCCTATCCTCTGCCAATCCGACTTTGATATCTTATATTCCATGAATTTTTCTCCTCATGCTATCCCTTATACTCATGATCCACATTAATTATTCTTCAACATCATATATCATCCTCTTTATTCATGCAATACTGCAGAATCTCCTTATTTAGGCACGCAATTAGGAACGCGCCTCTTCCCTTTCCTCTTCATCCCAACCATCTTGTAACCGCTCCAGCACTGGCCAGCCTTCGACTCCTTCAGCCAGCCAGCCTTCATCCCAACCCTCTCCCACTCCGCCCTCGACATCTTGTACTGCATAGACAGTCCTCCATCTAAGATACCTTCTTAATCCGCTTTTTTTTCACAACTACCTTCTTTGACTTCAGCGGCTTCACAAACTTCATGTAGTGAAAGTAAGCAGACCACGCGAAAAGCATGGCAATTCCCACATTCAACACCAGCTCGGACAAAGGAGGATCACTCAGCGTCAGCACATTGTACAAGGCACCAGAGGCACACATGCTCAGCGCAATCTTCACAAATATCGTGTTGCATGCCTTCATCTTGTGTATCAACGAGTTCTCCCTGCCGAACAGGAATATCAGGAACGCACCGAATGCAACCGTAAGCACGCAGTTCGCCAGCAGATTCACCAACATCACAAAGCTCATTTCTCCCTCCTTCTTGCAGCCCTCTTTTTACTAGTCAACTTGCGACCAGGAACCCTCTTCGTCCTGGAGATCGTATTTTCCCCATTTTCTTCCTTCTTCACCTTCATGAACTTGTCTATGACTATCTCCAGGCCCTTCAGTCCCATAAAACCCATCATGAAAGCAACAGCATACTTGCCCTGGCCCCTTATGCTCTCAGGCATCACGTTCATTATCACTGGAGTAAGATAATTGGCGCACGCAGTGCCCGCAAGCAGCGACGCAATCGTAGGCCCTATCCTCTGGGAAGCAGTCTTCGACACCATCAGAAGCGCACCGAAGAAGCCAGATATCAGGAATCCTATCTCTATACCGTACTGAATAAGCTGACCTTCAACAGAATCGGAGTTCTTATCCACCATTTTCTTATGTACCCCCCCATTTTTATACATTTATATAATAATCAATAAGGTATTCCCCTTCCCCCCATTTTGCATTTTTATAATATTATAATATTATAATATTATACCACCATAAGGTATCCCCCCCATACCCAAAGACTACAAAAACTCTACTCACCAATTGTTGAGGAGCTTTTTTGATAGCATCATTTTACTTGATACAACATTCACCATGAACTGGAGAGGATCGCTTTAATTCATCTCTTTGCCCACTCGTACGCAAATTGATTTAATATTTTATCAATCGCTTTCTTTTATCAATTCAATAAAGTAATTCTTTGTTTCTCTCATTAATGTGGTGTGATGTTTCGTGTGCTTCATTTTTTCAAACTGAGGATTATCTTCAAGCATTCCTTTGCAATAGTAGGAACCGCTTGTCAAGGATGACGGCGTCGATCCATCTGCCTTTTCCTCTTCACATAACTCCTCTGCAGCAAGATATATTCCAGAGTTTATTTCATCAATGATTCTATAGGGAGGCATGTCGGAAAAATTCTTATCGAAACCCTTAATACCCATAGAGCTTAAGTCATGCTTGAGACTTTTATTTTTTGCTATGCTTCTTTCATAGCGCATCATTTTCTTCATTACATCATCTTTAACGTATGGCTTGAGCCATTCGATTGTGTATTCAATATTCTCTGCGCTTGATGGGGAAAACTCAGCGATGTTTCCGCTGCTGTCAAGCTCTGTGTCCGCATCTCCAAAAACATCCCCCATGTCTTTGCCGCCTTCTTCAAGCTTTGCTCCTTCCTTTAGCCATCCAGAATTGAAACCAATATTTAGCCAGTCTTTTTTACTCATCTTTATAAAAATATCTTTATTACTAGCAGTAGAGTCAGAAAGACCTTCTTCATAATGCCTCATGGCATTTGCCCTGTAACTCCCCCAGTCTGTGTCAACAAGATTTCTAAAATTAAAGCTATCTTTACTTTTCGTGTTCGTATGATTCTCATTTCTTCCTCTCCTAGGTTTATAAACAAAAGGAGTGGATTTCCATCCCATGGCCTTGTCAAGATATTCGGGATCTGTCTCTCCACCATTGAAAAAAAGTCTTTTTATAGAAGACTCCTCTATCCCAGAACTTCTAAGAACATCAAGAAATATATTGCAATAACGCTTTACTGTGTCAATGTCCTTGGCTGTTTCACCAAGTATGCTAATACTAGGAATTTTTTTAACCCTAGACATGGCATACTCGTTGCCTTCTGCTGCCTGTACTGCCCTATTCTTGCACATTTCACAAACATTGTTTAATAAAGATTTGCTTATTTGACCCTGCATGAGCTCATTACTCCTTGTTATTTACATATCATTGCATTACCTGCTAAACGCCTTCTATCAATTCATAATGTCATTAATACCCCTATTAACCAAGGTATCCCTTTTCTTCATAATTAAAAATTTCAATTTTCACACCCCCCCTTTTTTTTATCCATCATAAATTACAACAAACGCAGAAGCCCGTAAGGTATCCCCCAGCAGCCAGTTTTTACCTATAAAAAGACCCCCAGGTGGGGGGTATGCGTTTAAGCGTTTCTCTCGCTTGGGTCAAGTTGACGCTGCTGGTTTGGACGCATCCAAACAAACGCAGAATAGGGGCGCGCCCCCTGTGGAGCGCGCCCCTATTATCACACCGACGCAGGAGCCATGTCCTGCGCCAGTCGACCTAGCGAACCCTGCAGGCCAGCCTCATTGCTGTCGTCCAGCAGCCACTGCTGCTGGACCTCTGTCCTGACCACGAACCACTCAAGGTTCGTGGCATACTGCCGCACTTCGGCGGCAGTCAACTCCTTTCCCCGCAAATCTGCGGGGAGGTCGAGGACGAGCGTCCCGACCTTGGCTGCCTTCGCAGCCAAGTGCATCGGCAGCACGCCGATGACGATGTTTCCGATCACGTCGGTCGGGAGCGCGTGCTCCACGACGCGACCCGTGATTCCATGGTCCTCTGCGAGGACCTGCACCAGCGCCGCGTGGCGCGTGACAATCACAACTTCCATCGAACCACCTTTCTAGCGGCTGTGCCGCTTGTGCTCTAACCGCGCTCCAGTTTTCTGGATTCGGGAGCGGGAGTTGAAACGCAGCAAAGGGACGCACCCTTGTGGGATGCGTCCCTTTGCTGCTAGCAGTTTGCGTACCGCGCTCGCCTTGCGGCGCGTGCGACCTGCGCGCGCGCGAGGCGCGCGTTGAGGCCGTCGAGGTCGGCCTCGTCGTGGGCGGCTGCCCACAGCAGGCCGCCCACATAGGCGGCCTGACAGTCGAGATCGGTGTACCCCATCTTCTCCGCGAGGTCGGGGTGGTCGCTCTCGACCATCGAGAGCAGTACGAGAGCGCGCGTGCGCGTCCACGATGCGTCAGCCATGTTCTGTCCTTTCTAGCGACTGTGCCGCTTACGCTCTAACCGCGCTCCAGTTTTCAGGTTTCGGGAGCGGGAAGAGAAACGCAGAATAGGGGCGCGCCCTTGTGGAGCGCGCCCCCTGCGATTTACTTGCCGAAGATCGTTGGCACGGAGAGCCGTGTGCCGTCACCCCGCTCGGCGCGGATGCGCCAAGCGGAGGCTACTGCCTCTCCCTCGCTCGCGGCGAGGGAGTCGAGCCTCGTCCACGACACGAAATCGTGGATCGGCGTCCCCTCCCCGTCATCGAACGGGGAGAGGCGGATCGCGCGGACGCCCGCGCGATAGGCGACCTCTCGGTGGTCGCCGTTGCAGCCGAATCCCATTCGGCTGGTCAGTTCGTGTGCGCTCTTCATGGGCGCACCAACCTTTCTGCGGGATTGTCCCGCTACTGCTCTAACCCCGCTACCGTTTTCGGGATTCGGGAGCGGGGAGAGAAACGCAGATAGGGGCGCGCCCTTGTGGAGCGCGCCCCCCTGCGGTTAGCGATGGGCGTTCGAGGACGCCCCCTGCACCCCTGCGAGGTGCATGAGGAACCCCAGCGAGTCGCCCGACCCACCCTGATAGGTGTGGGCGGCGACCGACGCAGCGACCTCGCGCTGCTGTGCGATGCGCGCTGCGCGCGCCTCCGCCTCGGCGCGAGCGTTCGCCTCGCGCGCCTTGAGAGCCTTCGCCCATTCGATCCGCTGGGCGAGCGTCATGTTCTGTCCCTTCATGTTCGCAACCTTTCTGCGGCTGTGCCGCTTACGCTCTAACCGCGTCCCCGTTTTCGGGATTCGGGAGCGGGGATTGAAACGCAGATAGGGGCGCGCCCTTGTGGAGCGCGCCCCCTGCGATTTACTTGCCCTTCGGCTGCGGGTTCTCCGCAACCGATGCGATCCACGCCGCGACTGCGGGAGTGAGATCCCGCCCCGACTTGAAACTCCCGTCCGCGAGGATGCGCCCCGCGAACTTGTTGTCGGGAGAGCCGTACTTACCCGATGCGACATTGCAAGTGTCGCAATTCTCGGGCTTCGCCTTCGCGCTGTCGCGGGGCGTGTACGATATCGTCCACTCGATCCCTTCCACCGTTCCCCGAATCTTGGGGAAGCGATCCTTCGAGGCGCGGAACGCCTCGATGAGAGCGGCGAGATCACCAACCACGGGCGCAGGGTTCTGCGCCTCGTCAATGAGCCTGTCGATCCACTCGACCTGCTTCTCCGACGCGCTGCCCTTGACGAGCGCGGCGAGCAGCGACGACGCGAACTCCGCGCGAGCGGGGTTCGTTGCGATGACGGATGCGAGTCCCTGAATCTGCTTGTTCTTGTCCATGTTGATCTGCCTTTCTGCGGGATTGTCCCGCTTGTGCTCTAACCCCGTTCCAGTTTTCTGGATTCGGGGGTTGGAGTGTTTCGTGCAATGCACGGCGCGACCGATGCAAGTCGAGTCGCAAAGTTTTCGGGATTCGGGAGCGTGTCGTGCTATGCGCGCGTACTACGCGCCTTTCACGATCCGCATGAGTAGGTCGCGCTCAATACGCGCCTTCTCAAGTTGTCTCTTGAGATCCTTGTTCTCATCAACAAGGTCACAGACTCTCTCATCGACTCCCCCTCGGAGATCTTCATTCTCCTTCAGGAGTTTTTGCACTTGATCCGTCAGTTCACGAATCTTCTCATTCATGTTCGTCAACCTTTCTAGCGGCTGTGCCGCCGCCACCCTTGAACGATGTAGTCGAGACAAACTAGGGCGAACCCTGGCCAAATCATGGCAACGCCCGTGAGGACGATCCACGAACAGACTTGGAGCACAGTTTCCATGTTCGTCAACCTTTCTAGCGGCTGTGCCACTTACGCTCTAGCCCCGCTCCAGTTTTCGGGTTTCGGGAGCGGGAAGAGCAACGAAACAAAGAGGGCGCACCCCTTGCGGAGCGCGCCCTCTTCGGAAAGGTTATCGCTTGATCTCTTGAATCCCCTTCAAGAGATGCGCCTTGTAGGACGCATCGTAGTCCTCGATGTCCTTGATCCACTCCGCAGGCTCGAGCGAGCCAACGGGGAACTCCCTCCACGCATGGTTGTTGCTCATGCGCGAGGCGACGAGACTCATAGCCTCGATGTGTGTGCGGCAACCGCGAACGATATACTCGTTGCCGCCCTTCGCCTTCCAATACTGCGGACACTCACCCTTGCCATCCCAAGCATGGGCGCCGTAGTTCTCCATCACTTGGGTCAGGACGATCCAAGCGGACGAATCCGCGAGGATATTCGCCGTTGCAGCGGCGATTTCCGCTGCGACCTCATTCTCATCGCGGCTGATGTGACATACGCTGATGCTCATGTTCGCAACCTTTCTGCGGCTGTGCCGCTGATGCCCTAACCCCGTTCCAGTTTTCTGGATTCGGGGGCTGGAGTGCTTCAATGCTCTCCGCGCTGATTCCATGCGCGGCGAGACTCTTTGGCGGTTGGCTTGCCGCCCCAAGTAGCGGGTCGCGCAATGCGTCCCGCAGCGCGTTGGTCGCGCGCACGCTGCCAAGCCAGCGTTTTGGCTCGACGCGCTTGGTCTTGGATTCCTTTGTTCATCGAACCACCTTTCTGCGGCTGTGCCGCTTACGCTCTAACCGCGTCCCAGTTTTCGGGTTTCGGGGGCGGTGTGCGGTGTGCGGTGCTACTTTGGTTTCTTCACAAGAGCATTCGCAGCATGACCCATTCCCACCACGCCAGCGATGATCGCGGGATTCCATCCGAACAGTTCAACGCAGCACCACATGATGCCAGCGTTGAATGCGAATGCGGCGAGCAGGGTGATCGTAAGCAAGAAGATTGTTTTCATGGTTTTTCCTTTTCTTTCCCCGTTTTCGGGTTTCGGAAGAGAGGGGGGAAAGGGAGAGGCTTCGCCTCTCCCTTCCCCCCTATTGCTGTTCACCGACTTGCGCGTTCCCATCGGAGCGCATCTGCGTTCCGCAGAGCGCGGGTGCGCGTCCATCCACTTCCGTCCTCGCCACGCATGGTGGCATCGGAGGTGGAAAGGTAGTGGCGCGATCCGCTCCGCATTTCGCGCGAACGCCAGAAGGCGATTCCCTCTTCCTCCGCTGCGCGGTCGATGCGCGTCCACGACACAAACTCCTTCGTGTCGCGGTTGAACGGCGACCACCTGATCGGACGATACCCTGCACGGAACAGGATTTCTTCACGATCACCACCACATCCGAATCCGATCTTCGCGATGAGTTCTGCTTGAGTCATCGCACCAACCTTTCTGCGGGATTGTCCCGCTTACACCCTAACCCCGCTCCCGTTTTCTGGATTCGGGGGCGGGGATTGTGGGTTTGGCGCGTCATGGTCGCCATCATGGTCGCCATCATGGTCGTCGTCGTCGTCGTCGTCGTCGCAACAATCGACGCACCAATCAATCTCACAAGCGTCCTCGTCCATGATGCTGTAGCCAACATAGATGGACAACTCTTCGCATTGAGGTCCGATGATGAAGTCATCGTATTCGTCCATTACTCTCCACCTTTCCAGCAACTATGTTGCTAAAGAGTATGCCCCTCGCTCCCGTTTTCTGGTTTCGGGAGCGAGGGGCGTTTCATTTGCGCGGCACGGTGCGGTGCGCTTCAGTAGCGCGGTGCGGCACGGTGCGGTGCGCTTCAGTCTCGTGCGGGGAGAGGTAGTACTCCCTCCCCCCGCACATTGCTCGTTTAGATGAGTCCCAGGATGAACAACCATGAACGGGGATGGTCAGGCTCGACCATCTCACCCGTTGGAGTCTCACACACGCAATCCGACTGCCATTCCTCAAGCAAGTCGATGCTGGGAGTCTCTACCCATTCGTATCCATCCTCACACCTGTAGTAGATGTGACTCATCCATCCCTCTGGGCGACGATGGTAGCCCTCGGGAGTCTTGACCCACCGCTTCGTGGACTTGAGTTGGACATGGGTTGGCGCACCCTTGCCGTTGTCCGCGCTGTAATCAGCGGGACGCTCTGAAAGACTGACTTCCTTCATGCGTCTGTCCTTTCTGCGGGATTGTCCCGCTTACACCCTAACCCCGCTCCCGTTTTCGGGATTCGGGGGCTGGCGTCGAAACAAAGAGGGCGCACCCCCTGTGGAGCGCGCCCTCTTCGGAAAGGTTACTTGTCTCGCTTCCCCGCTTCAAGGATGGGAAGCCCCGCTTCTGTAGGAACATAGATCACGCTATTAGAACCGCTTTCGAGGTTCTTGATCCACTGCCAGCGCAGGTACGCTTCGTTGTCCTTGAGGCTCTGTCCAATGATGGCGTTGGCTTCAGCAACACCCTTCGCTCGCTCGACTTCCGCAGCGGCAAGTGCCTTTGCCGACTGTAGTTCCGCTTCGGCTTCAAGAACCGCGATTCTGCGGTTCTGCTCGGCTTGGGCGTACTCTGCCTCTCCGCCCATCTTGGCACTCCACACCTTGTAGTAAGGATAGCCAATAGAGCATCCGCCAATGCTCGAAATGATGATGGATGCTGCGATCACAATGCCCTTGATGCCGACAAGAGGACGATCTTCTCCGTAACTCATGTTCAGTCTGCCTTTCTGCGGGATTGCCCCGCTTACACCCTAACCCCGCTCCAGTTTTCTGGATTCGGGGGCGGTGCTCTATTGATTCCCGCGTTTTTTATGCGCGATGGAAGATTGAGGTCATCGGGAACGCGCTCACAATCGTGATCTTCCCGTATGCAACGATTGCGTCCTTCGCCTTCTTTCGAGCATCGTGATCGCTATTCGCGTCCACAACAATGCTCTCGATATACGGGACATCATCGCCCCATTCAGTAGCGGCATCGCTCTCGTAGCAATGCTCCTGATGAAAGGTCACTACCCACAGTCCGTTCTTTGGATTACGCATGGTTGCCTCCTGTGACCTAACTTCGTTCCAGTTTTCGGGATTCGGGAGGCAGACAACGGGGGCTTACGCCCCCATATCTGCCTCTTCCTTGTCTCCAAAGATTGCATCCCAACCTTCGGGAGAGATTCCGCTGATGAGAAACTCCCTATCGGCGGGGGTCATGTTCGGGAACGCTCGCTGCGCGAGTTCCCCGTTGACCCACTTGAAGTACCCCTCCGAGTCAACGGTGACGCTGTAGTTCTTCCCCGTCTGAACGCACCGCTTCGTGATCGTCATGGTTTCGCTCATGTGTTGCTGCCCTTCTGCGGCTGTGCCGCTGATGACCTAACCCCGCTCCCGTTTTCGGGATTCGGGGGCGAGAGTTCGATCAAAGTCTCAAGGATCTCTTCCCAAGAGATCGTCGGATCGCTTGTCTTGACGCCATCGGGCGTCATGTGACCAAGAGCAAACTGCACGATGTGTCGCGCGTCACCCTTGCTCAACGGCTGCTCGAAAGCACCGATGCGAGCGCGAGCGGCGTTGTACGCGCGCTCGTCGTTGGTCAGCCACAGAACGATATTCCATGTGGCGCGGTTGCTCCATCCGTTGTATTCGCTCATTTGCCCTCCCAGTAGGCTGAAACAATCTCAATCGTACCCTTCGCGATTGCCTCGTCAATCTGCTCATCCGTGTAAGCAGACTGATCGTAGATGCAGTCGCAGTCAAGAACCTCACCGTGCGGTTCCTGAACTTCGCCCTTGCCCTTGCACAACTTGCAGTCCTTCTTGGCAAACAACTGAATGTGCATCTGCGCCAACCTTTCTGCGGGATTGCCCCGCTTACACCCTAACCCCGCTCCAGTTTTC
>JACCDW010644552.1_pt1 | contig 202890 bp, 143 predicted proteins | sample 7449781 | NCBI WGS metagenome assembly JACCDW01 (sample SAMN15323449, study PRJNA562643) | freshwater metagenome | isolation source: river surface water | place: USA:Blue River Watershed | collected 2017-08-18 | reverse complement strand
GTTATTGGACGTAATTTTGTAGGTATAAATTTTTAACATGAAAAAAACAATATTAATCTTAATGTGCACATGCATTGCGCAATTCGCACAATCTCAAATTCCATCTTATGTTCCCAAAGATTCTTTGGTAGGTTGGTGGCCATTTAATGGCAATGCCAACGATGAAAGCGGTAATAAAAATAATGGCATAGTATATGGCGCTACATTGTCTCCAGATAGATTTGGAGATTCTAATCGCGCTTATTTTTTTAACGGTACAAGTGATTACATTAAAACATCGGTAAGTAAAATTCCGACGAAAAATCATTCAAGAACTTTCTCTGCTTGGATAAAATATCAACCAACATTGAATTATTCAAATTGGTCTACTATTTTATCTTATGGAAATGGAAACGGCGTTTCAGATGCAGGTAAGTTGAATGATATTTTTATTGGGACATCAAATCACGACCAAATTTATTACAACAATAATGAATTTTACAATATTGCTACTTACAAAACTAAACTCAATGAGAAATGGGCTCATATTTGTATTACATATGATAGCACTAATTTAAATAATATTTCAATTTACATTAATGGAGCTAAAACATCAGCCAAAGCTACAAATAATTATGGAATAACAAAATTATTAACTACGTTTTCTGATATGTATTTTGGCAGAACAAGTATGTCTTATTCTGGTCAGTATTTTTACTTTAAGGGCTTAATAGATGATATTGGATTATGGAACAGAGCACTTGATTCAACAGAAGTTTTTGATATATATAACAGTAAACCTAAAGCTTTTAAATGCAATTTTATTCAAAAGGATAGCTTTACAATGAATTTTAACAGTAAATTTAATCATACCTCAATAGCAACAGTTATTGGAAAAGAATACAAAATTGTGGTAAATGGTAAATGGGGAATTGCTAATAGTACTATACATAGAGATGCAGCATATAATTTGACTCAAGGGGGCAGTACAGTGCATCCAACAAGTCCCATTGCATACAATTGTGATGCCTGCTGGAAATTAAATGATACTTTTGGATTGAGACCATCGCCAGATACTTTTTCATCAAATAATTTTTATTCATATATCATCAAAGGAACTGGTAATCTTTTGAAATTCACATTTGAAGACAATTTATATAGTGACAACGTTGGTTCGTTAACGTTCAAAGTATACGAAAAATCATGTTGTTCTATAAATGATTTGGATAAATTAGTTGATATCAGTACGTTTAAAAATAAGGATATTGAATTTAAGAGTACAAAATATTCAGATGTTCAATACACTTGGGAAACAAAGGTTGCAGGGTTAGATTTTATTAGGATTAAAGATAATTCAAAATATTCTGGTCAATCGACTGAAAAAATGAAAATAAACAATGTGAATTTTCAAAATCACGAGCAAGTAGTCAAATTGAAAATGAGTAATAATGAATGTACCGATTCAACAATTGCAAAAATCAATATTTTGGATAGTTGTTTGTTTATTCATCACGATACAATGTTTGTTCAAGTTTATGACACTATCTCCGTTCAAGACACCTTAATTATCAATGCTAAACTTACTGGAACAAGTCCTCTCCAAACTAACATAATTAAAGTATATCCTAACCCTGCAAAAGATTACCTAGTTATCAATTTTGGAAACTATTCTAGTATGGCTGGATATGAAATCAATATTTTTGATATCTCGGGTAAATCAGTTTATAGTTCAACAATAAATAAAGCAAATGAAACAATTGATTTAAATACTTGGACAGGTAAAGGTGTTTACTTCATTAAAATAATTGATAAATCAAATAATCAAATTGAAAATCGCAAAATTGTAATTCAATAAAAGTTCTTTAAAAACGAGTATATTTTTCAAAGCCTCCAATTAATTGGGGGCTTTTTAATTTTCATTTTTTGCTGATTTCACCCAATTATAAAGTTCACTGTAATTTTTGCTAAAACATAGCAGTAAACAGTTTGATTAAGTAGAATTAGATAATTTAAATTTCCATTGATTTAATTTGATAAATACTTTCTATCCCCCTTAATATCATTAAATCTTTATACATCCAAAAGAATGAAGTAATTTCGAAGCCACTTGGAATTAACAATGGACAGGAAGGAATATATTGAGCGCTGGAATGATTTCAAAATAGAATATAGAAACCTGATCATGGGTCTAGTACTAAAAAGTACCCTGTTGCTCGATAGTTTGCCATTTGGGAAAACGGAAAATAATAAGTACGATTTAAGGGGAATTAACCTAAAAGAGATTGATGATTTTATTGAAAATCAGAAACCAAATTTGACAGAAATTGTATTTCAAAATTGTGATTTTTCATATTCCAATTTCGACAATCTGAAAATTGAGAAATGCCAGTTTATCAATTGCACGTTCGTGTCTGTTTATTGCCGTGATTTAATGGAAATTGACAATCTTTTTAAACAGTGCTACTTTCAAAAAGTGGATTTTAGAAGAGCTGAGATTGGTATTCAAAACTCGAAATTCGATGAATGCATTTTTGAAAAATGTAATTTTATAGGCTGTTTCTTCTCTTCACCTCAGTTTACCAATATTTCCTTTGTTAACAACAATTTTAGAGAAATAGATTTCGCTGGATCTTCATTTGAAAATTGTTTATTTGAAGGCACCATGAGCCATATTGCGTTCAGAGGAGATGTCCCCAAATATAGAAATGATAATCCAGGATATAAAGTCAATCAAATGAATCAAGTGTCATTTGAAAAATTAGATTTTAATGTATTGGTTTTTTCAGAAGATTGTAAATTGGATCAAGTAAAAATAAATTCAAACCCTAAATATTTGATGGTTCATGATTTTAAATCCAAAACAAAGGAATTGTATCACGTTAGAAATCAATATACTGAGGATACCATAGATTTTATTGAGAATTTATATTTTGTTGCCAAGGATAGAAATCAAAATGCTTATTTGTTCAATACCGAAGATTGGTTTGATGAAGATTCTAATGTTGAAGAAATAAATGCAATTTTCGATTTTTTTAGAAAGTAGATTATTATCCCTCGAAAATTTTTATCGCATTTTTACTCACTTTCTGTTTCAGCAGGTTTGCAAGGGTCTTTGTAAGGAATTTTTTTGAATTTTGTAGGATTCCGATTCCATTTGGTATACTTCATTTCGCTGGAGGTTTTGGTCTCAGGATAGTCGTTAACATCTTGGGATAGGTAATCTTCGCTTTCTAAAGTTTGATTAATTTGAATCAGGTAATTTGGTTCGCCGTGAATTTTAGTAAATTCAGTTGAAATTCCATTTATTAATTCAATTGTGTCGATTGGGAAAACCAAAACTTCAAAATAAGCGTAGTTACCTGCATCGGAAACACTGTGAAAATCCCCCAATTTAACCAATCCATTCAATGGTTCACTTTGTTCCATAAACGTAAAATATGTACTCCCGCCTTCTTCGCCACAAGCATCCGCCCAGTGCTGAATATCAACAATGTTTCGAACACCCATGAGTCCTTGTGACCCATATATCCAAGGGAAAATAGATGATCCCAAATGTGCACTTGAATTTTGTGCGTCTGTGATGAAATTATAACTTGAATTCACCAATCCAGTTTCAACATTTATTTGAAGTTGACTCGAATCTGGATGTTTTTGAACATACACTTGAAATACCCTGTCGTTGATATGTATCCAATTAGAGATAAATTGATTGATATTGATAATGGGGTCACCAAAGTTGCCCAGTTCATATTTTTGAGGGACATTGTTGTATCGGGAATGGTATTGTTGGAAGTTGCCAACCAATTGAGGTTTCAGGGTATCGAGATTCGAATATCCTCGTGTGGAAATACAAAAATTGGGTAAATATTTGGCATTGATAAATGCTATTTTTTTGAGGGATGGTACATACACTTTGTAGTTGATGAAATACAGAAATTGCACGCTGTCTAACTTTGTGGAATCATACTCCCTTTCGTAACTGAGAATCCAAACCATGCTTCCTTTGGGCAATACAGTGTTGCTCGGTTTAGATTTTGTAAAACTTGAACCAAATTTTACTGCGCAAGATTCAATGGTAAAACACACCTTGCCAACTTCAATCGGATTATTTGTGCCCAATTGATAGGAGGAAATGCTTTGCCACGATTCATTGATGATTTTACCTTGTTCTTTTTTGAAGGTTGTATCGAAATACACTTTTGTTAATTCTTTTACCAAAATTGGATGTTCTTTGATATTGATCTGCGAAAATCCCTGATGGAAAATCAACAATAAAAAGGCGTTTAAAATGAATAATCGACGAAACATGATATTCGAAGATACACTTATTTGGTTTGAATTGATTCGATTAAACAAATCAATTCTAAAGGTGACAATATTGCCAAAGTGCTGTTTTTGAATCCTTTGGGATCTCTGGTTATGATGCAATCTATTTCGTTGACTTCCTTTGCGCAATGATATTGAATGGAATCTTCAAAATCGTTGAAGTTGCTGTTTAATGCGTTTTCAATGATTATTTCGTTGACTTCAATGATTGACACCATTTTCTTTAAACCCAAGAGGATATCTATGGTAGGTTTATGGGAATGAAATTTCCTTAATATAAAATAGATGTTGTTGAAAGATATGGCTGAAATATATATTTTAATCTTGTTTTTGATGCCAAAATCAAAAATTTGCGCTGCCAATTCTGCGTGTGGTTTTCTGTCGGCCAATAAATCAATCAATATATTGGTGTCTAAAAAAACCGCTTTCATCTTAGATATTTTTCTGATAATTCATCCGACAGTGAAGTTTTGTAGTTAAAATCTTCGGGGATTTCAATTGAGCCTTTCAACTTTAAAACATCTGGGGAAATTTCATCGTTTTTAAATTCGGAAGAAGTAAGCGACATTAAATAATTTTCTACTATATGGGAAAGGCTTTTTCCGTTTTGATGTGCATACTTTTTGGCTACAACAATAACAGATTCATCAATTGTGAGGGTTAATTTGGTTGCCATTGCACGTGTTTTTTAAAAATCAAATATACGTGCAATGTATCATTAAATCAAGTTTTTATTCATTAAGAAGGTGGCAACAAATTTTCTAATTGTAATTTGTATGCAATGATAAATTCTGCCCATGCAGATATGTTGTTGTATTGAATTTTTTAAATTATTGATTTACAAACGAAAAATTATTAATTTCCATTTAAATCAATAAATTTGAAAATTCCTTGTCACCCATTTGTCTTTTTGTAAACAGTTGATCAGGGATTCGAATTTTCGCATTTAATTTGTATTAAATATTTTAAAATGAAAAAAATCTTATTTGTAGTGGCGTTCTTGTTTGCAATGACCACAAATTTGGTTGCTCAGATTAGAACAACCCACCGCATTGAAATACCCATGAAAGATGGTTTTACAGGTGAAAGAACCTTTTACTTCGGCAAAACGGGTATTGTACAATCTTCTAGATCAGAGAAAGCAAACAATGGAGAGAGAACCTTCCGCTTTACTTTCTATGATGAGTCCCTCAAAGAAAAATCAACCCAAGAAGTCAATTACCCAAAAAAAATGGATGTGTATGAGGTTGTTCAAAATCAAAATAAAATACATGTTCTTTTGATTGATGGACCAACTAAACCCAATTTCATGTTGTTGACATACGACATCACCACACAAAAAATCAATGATGTAACAGGTGTTTTCCCTGAGAAATTTAGATTGGGTTACTCGAATTACAGCTACAATCAATCGATTTTCCAACACAACGTGCTTGCTAGTGGCGAGAATGTTTATGTAACTGGTGCCATTAAAAAAGTGCCTACAGTGAGCATTATTGACGGTAAAACAGGTGATGTTGATGAGTTCGACATGGTAATTGACGGTGTAAAACCTAAAAAAATTAAAATCATGGCGGGTGAAGTTTTACCTGAATCTGGTGAAATTATTTATTATATCAACCATGAATATCACACCAATGAAAGAGAAATTACTGCAAAAATATTTTCATTGGAAGGCAAGTTAAAGAGCAGTATTTTGATCAACGAAAACGGAGATCGTAGAATTTCAATGATTCGTGGAACAAACCTTGGTGAAAATCAATATGCTTTTGCAGGTGCTTATGGTATTAACTATTTCAACACAAGTACAGTTGGACTTTGCTATTTCCGTGCGGAAAACGAAAAGATCAAAGTTTCTAAATATTACAACTATTTAGACTTTCAGAATTATTTGAAGTATTTACCGGAAAAAGTACAAGAGCGTATCAACAAAAAGAAAGAACGCAAAGAATCTCGTGGTAAAGAGTTGGAATTTACAACTGGAACCATCATTCATCCATTGAAAGTTACAGAAGATGGCATTGTCATGCTTACAGAGTGCTATTTTGCTACTTACAGAACAGTAACAACTTATTCAAATGGTAAAATGTCGACCACTCAAGTGTTTGACGGTTATCAATATACACATGGTATGGTAGTGAAAATTACAGATGACGGAAATGTAGGTTGGGACAATATTTTCGCGCTTTCTCCTCAAACTAAACCATATACTCCAAGAACCTTTATTTCTACCAATGCTGATATTTCAAAGGAAATCAACATGGTTTACAGTACAGGTTTGAATATTTATCGTAAAACGCTCAGTTTAAATGGAACTGTTAAATCTACTGACGAAAAGAAAATTGATGTTACAGACAAAGATGGTGACAAACTAAAATATAGTTTTTCTGACGTTGAGTACTGGTACGACAATTATTTCTTGATGTCTGGTTATCAAAAAATTAAAAATGCTGAAAAAGATGAAAATGGTAAAAAGGTGAGAGAGGTTTTGTTTATGAACAAAATCGAATTCTAAAACCAAATACCCAATTAACAAAAAAGCCTCCGAAATTTTCGGAGGCTTTTTTTATTGAACTTTGTAAAAATCATACAGTTCAAAAGAATCAATTTTGGGATATTTTAAGTCCATGTTTTTACCAAAAACGTCTTTGGTAATCACGATGTATTTCAATCCAAGTTTCTTCAATGAATCAACGTAATGATCTCTTTCGATGTTGTAATTATATTCTGCCCAGCCTTTTCTATGCGCAAAGTAAAGTGGGGTAGGAACTTCTCCTGAATTCACCAAAATAAGGTCTGTACGTTTTGAATGTTTGTCTAAATCTCTTTCGAGGGATTCAAACTTCGCAAATTGCGGTTTTATTCTAAAATCGTGTTGCCAGTTTACAATGTTTTCCAACATCACAATGGCCAAAATCCAATAAAAATACTTGGCGTTGATATGTGTTAGGGCATATCCCGCCACAAAGGACATTAACGGCGCGAATGGCACAATGTAATAACTGTGAATGGCAAACGTTTTTCCTGATTTGAGCATCAATATGATGAAAACGAAGCTGCAAACCGCCAAGGTGACGAGTACAATCGGAGCGGTTTTTCGGTGTTTGTATGCGATAAAACATCCCCCCAAAAAGAGAAGAAATCCGGTTAAATGCATCGAATCTAAACAGTATTTCTCCAAAACGGGTTGCCAATTCTGTAAAATTTCAATGGCGCCAATTTTCATGGATTTGCCCATAAAAAAATGTTTAAGTCCGTAAAATTCTGTGAGAAAAGGAACCCATTTGAAGTAAAACCAACCCACAATACTAAGTACAACCGCATTTGCCAAAACAAAGTTGATTTTAATTTTGAGGGACACTTCCTTGGAAAAAAATGGGGCGGCGAAAACCATCAACAAGTAACCCATAGGAAGTTTCGAGAGTATACCTAATGTTGTAAAGACACCGTAATATATCAAATGGATGAACCGATGTTCCTTGAGAATATAATTTAATCCGTGATAAATTCCAATAATAACCAACGAAACTGCAAAAGTATCTGGCATTATTTTTCTTGAATATGCGAACCAAACAGAACCCAATAACAACATGGCGCTACCAAATGCATGTTTTTCAGTAAAATATTGATGAATCAGTTTAAAGAAATACCAAATGCCAATGCTTGAAACGAAGAGATTGATCAGTCGGCCATACCAATGTTGATAGCCAAAAATTTGCGAAACCAAATAAATCAAATAGTTGAGTAGGGGAAATTCCATTCCTGTGATACCGGTTTTTTCTCCCCCAATATCAATTCTTGGGTATAGAATACGGGCATCAACTTCATGATAATTTCGGGCAACCATTGTAACTGTGGTTTGACGCCAATTATGGGCCGCATCGAGTGGCGGATTGGTGATTCCGTATAGTCTAATGAGGAAGAACAAAATCAACCAGAATCGAATGTCGGACAGGTATTTGAACATTGATTTCATTTGGGGAGCAAGTTACATATAAAAAAGCCCCGTTAAACGGGGCTTTTGAAATTTCATTATAAGTTTACAACACCGCCAGCTTTGATGTTGACTTTTTGCTGTTTGAAATGGACGTCGATTTCCTTTTCTCCATGATTTTGGACGCTAGTTCCAGAATGTCCCACTGAAATGGTAACCGGACTATTTTTAAACAAGATGCGGAATTTATAACCATGCCATTGCTCTGGACAATGTGGATCTAGGTGTAGCGATTGATTTTTAATTCTCAATCCCCCAAAACCTTGAACGATACTCAAATAGCTTCCTGCCATACTGGTGATATGTAGGCCGTCTTCAGTGTCGTTGTTGTAGTTGTCAAGGTCCAAACGAGCGGTTCTTAGGTACATTTCATAGGCTTTTTCAGTGGCGCCAATTTTGGCAGCGAGGATGCTATGCACGCAAGGACTCAAAGAACTTTCATGAACGGTGAAAGGTTCATAGAAATTGAAATTTCGAACGTGAGTATCCATGTCGAAATGGTCTTCAAAGAAGTACAAACCTTGCAAAACATCGGCTTGTTTGATGTAAACACTTCTGAGAATTCTGTCCCAACTCCATTTTTGGTTGATGGGTCTTTCTGAAGGAGGTAATTCGCTGCAAGGTATCAATTCTTTTTGCATGAAGCCATCGTGTTGCACGAATACTTTTTCGGTTTCATCGTAAGGCAGATAAAGGTTTTCGTTGATATGGGCCCATTTTTCGGTCTCTAATTCCACCTTGAAAGAAGTTTTATTTGCAATTTCTGCAAATTCTTTCGGAAAATTGTTTTGCAAAAATGCGGCACATTCAGCGGTATAGTTCATGCACCACGAAGCAATGTAACTGGTGTACCAGTTGTTGTTAACATTGTTTTCGTATTCGTTAGGGCCAGTAACCCCGTGCATTTCATATCGGCTTTGGCGGTTATTCCAGTGCACACGTTGCGCCCAGAATCTTGAAATTCCTAAAAGGACTTCAAATCCACCTTCCGATAAATAAGATCTGTCGCCGGTGTGTTCAATGTAATTGTAAATGGCATAAGCAATGGCGCCATTTCGGTGAATTTCTTCAAAGGTGATTTCCCATTCGTTGTGGCATTCTTCACCGTTCATGGTTACCATTGGATACAAGGCAGCACCATCTTTGAACCCTAGTTTTTGGGCATTTTCAATGGCTTTGTCAAGCTGTTTGTATCTGTAAACCAACAATTGCTTGGAAATTGCTGGATCAGAAGTGGCCAAATAAAATGGCAAACAATAAGCTTCAGTGTCCCAATATGTGCTTCCACCGTATTTTTCTCCGGTGTAACCTTTTGGACCGATATTCAAACGTGGATCATCGCCGCAATAGGTTTGATTTAATTGATAAATGTTGAATCTAACTGCTTGTTGTGCTTCAACATCGCCTTCAATTTCAACATCAGACGATTTCCATTTTTCTTGCCAAGCTTTGGCATTCATTTCTAAATGGCTATCAAATGAAGATGAAGCCATTTTTTCCAAGGCTTTTTTGGTATGCAGTTCAAGACTATCTTTCGGATGGTGAAAGCTTGAAGCAGAAATGGCGTGTTTTACAGCTGTAACAGATTGGTTTTCTTGTGCTTGAATCGTGTATTTGCTGCTCGCATATTTTTCTTTGGTAAAATGTTCTGGTGAAGCAGAAGCTTCAACGTCCCCCAAGAATAATGAAAACTTGACACCGGTACAAAGGTGCCAACCCAATTTGTTGGTTTTTACCGTTACAAAGAGTTTATTTTCAATACTTTCTTGACGGATTTCCGACCAAAATTTTTCGTCGTAATTGCTGTCTTTGTTCACCACATCGGCGTCAACATAATTTTCAATCACAATTTCACAAGGGGCGGAAGGGGTTAAGATATATTTTAACGCACTAAATTCTTTGTTGATGAGGCTATAAAAACGGGTAGATTCAATGTTTAAACCAATTCCATTTTTGAGGGATATTTGGCATTTACGGTACAACAATCCGTTGTACATATCGAGTTCTCTGTGAAATTGGTTCACAGTGGCCGTATGCAGGTCCACCAATTCTCCATTCACCCAAATTCTAAGTCCGCTCCAGTAAGTACTATTAATTACTTTGGCGAAATATTCAGGATAGCCATTTTTCCACCAACCCACGCGGGTTTTATCGGGGTAGTACACACCTCCAACGTAAGTTCCTTGGAGTGAATGTCCAGAAAAAGTTTCTTCCAAATTGGCACGTTGACCCATCATGCCATTTCCAATGCTAAAAACACTTTCAGCGATTTCGTTCATGGCAGGATTAAATCCTTCTTCAATGACTTTCCAAGGGTCGGCTTTGAAATATTTTATCATAAATTGAGGGTTGAGAAATCGAATTTTCCGAGATTGGGTATACAATAATTGGCTTGAGGCAAATCAGAGGGGTTGCCAATTCCCACTGCGAACATTTGTCCGTCAATAGCCGCTTTCACGCCAGAGGCACTGTCTTCGAAAACGGTGCATTCTTGTGGCGATAATTGCAACAATTCCGCAGCTTTTAAGAAAGTTTCAGGGTGTGGTTTCCCGTTTTTCACTAAGTTGGCGTCAACAATGGCGTCAAATTGATTGAGCAAACCTACTTTTTGGAGCACCAATTCAGCATTTTTTGAGGCAGAACCTAAAGCCAAAGGAATTTTGAGGGATTTGGCTTTTGTAAAAAATTCGGCAACGCCCGGTAATAAGAAGGATTCATCCATTGTTTCCACCAAATCTAGGTACCACTGATTCTTGCGAACGAGGTCTAATTCGAATTGTTCGGTACTTAAAGAATGATTGGCTTTTTGAAGGATGAATTTTAGGGAATCAGTGCGCGATACCCCTTTCAGCGCTTCATTATCGGCTTCAGTTAAATGGTAATTGTAATCTGCTGCCAGTTGTTTCCAGGCCTCGAAATGAAATTTTGCAGTATCGCAGATAACACCGTCGAGGTCTAAAATAAACCCTATTTTCATGCAGAAATCTGTACTTTTTTCAAGTGATATTCAACAAGGTTGATCACTGGCTCGCGGGTAATTACTCCAACATTGAGTCTATGAATTTTGCAGGCTTCTTTCAACAGGTCGCTGAAATGGAAGGCTACAGAACCCACAAAATGTACAGGAACATCTTTGTGGTTTGGATATTTCCAGATATGAATGTTGATGAATTTGCTAAATCCATTGTAGATAAAGTCACGCACCCATTTATCGTCGCGGTTGTCGCTTAAGAAGCGCATGAAAGAGGCGAGGTAAACGTTTGGATTTGGTTTGTTATAAACTGCTTCAAAGATTCCTTCTTTTGTAAGATTGAATCGTTCAACAAGTCCTTGGTGAATTTTTTCAGGAAGTTCATGGTAAAGGAACATACGGAGAAGTTCTTTGCCATAGAAAGTTCCACCGGCTTCATCGCCTAAAACATAGCCAAGTGCAGGTACTTCTTCGTGAATTTCGGCACCGTCGAAGTAACAACTGTTAGAACCAGTTCCTAATATGCATGCAATTCCAGCATCGTCGCCGCAAGTTGCGCGCACTGCTCCAAGTAGGTCATGATCTACCATTACAGAGGCCTTTGTGAAAACCTTTCTCAAGGCAATAGCCACAATTTCATTTCTTGAGGCATGACTTGCGCCAGCGCCATAAAAGAATACATGTTCTACCAAAGGGGCCACAGCTGTAAGCTCCGTATTTTTACGAATTTCAGATTCTATTAGGTCTGAAGGGTGAAAAAATGGGTTGAAACCCATGGTATGAAAGGTGAGCGTGGTTTGTTCGCCATCTGTGAAAATCCAATCGCACTTGGTGCTACCGCTATCAGCTACGAGTATCATAAATTTAATAATTGGGTTGCAAGATAATAAAAAAATAGAAAGTGTCAAACATACACTTAATAAAGTTATGATAAACATTGTAGGTGATTTTCCAAAATTAAATTTGGTTTCGTATTTTTGCATGAATTTATGTCAATTACCCCATCATTAAATCCACACGTATCGACCGACTGTGTAATCTTCGGATTTAGCCAGGAGACTTTGCGGTTGTTGTTGATTCGCAGGAATATTCCCAACCGTTTGACGGAGGTGAATGACGTACATTACGCATTGCCGGGAGATTTGGTGAAAGACGACGAGAATTTGGATACTGCGGCAAATCGTGTATTGGCAGAACTCACAGGGTTGAAAGGAATATATCTCAATCAATTTCAAACGTTTGGAGATCCATTGCGTATTGCAAAAACGAAAGACCGTGCTTGGTTGGAGAGCGTGCGGCAAGATCCTGATGCCAGGGTAATTACCGTGGCGTATATGTCGTTAATCGACAGTCAAAAAGTGGTTTTACAGCCTGGATCATTCTCGCAGGAGGCAGTTTGGGTGCCCATTCATGAGGTGCCGGAGTTGGCTTTTGACCACAACGAAATTTTCGAGCAGGCATTGGCGGCATTGAAAGAGCGAATACAGTTAAAACCAATAGGTTTTGAGCTTTTGCCAGAGAAATTCACCATGGGTGAGTTGCAATCTTTGTACGAAACCATTCTGGAAAGGGATTTAGATAAGCGCAATTTCCGCAGAAAAATGCTCAACAGCGGCATCATTGTGCCTTTGCAAGAAAAACAAGTTGGGGTGAGCAACAAACCGGCGCGTTTTTATATCTTCAACCGAGAATTTGCGCAAGCCAATCCTTCTGCCATTTTCAATTTGAGAATGGATGGCAGTTTTACACTCTTTAACTAATTGTAAATCATATTTTTTATTCTTTTTTTGAGGGACATTGACCTCGGAAATAGATTTTTGTAGGAATCGTTCTGATTCGCACAATTTTCACTAAATTTGCACCTCATTTTTTGATTGAATGTTAACAGTTTCTAATGTTTCCTTGCGTTTCGGCAAGAGAGTCTTATTTGACGAGGTAAATTTGAAATTTACCCGTGGCAATTGCTATGGTATTATTGGTGCTAATGGTGCTGGTAAATCTACTTTTTTGAAAATTTTATCAGGTGAGATTGAACCAAACACAGGTTCAGTGGATATGGAACCTGGAAAACGAATGACCGTTTTAAAGCAAAATCACTTTGAATTTGATGAGTTCCCTGTTTTGCAAACTGTAATCAGAGGTCATCAAAAGCTTTGGGACATCATGGCGGAGAAGGATGCGTTGTATTCAAAAGAGGATTTTACCGAAGAAGATGGAATGCGCGCTTCTGAATTGGAAGCCGATTTTGCTGAAATGGATGGTTGGAACGCAGAAAGTGACGCCGCTACTTTGTTGAGTAGCTTAGGAATTCAAGAAGAGTTTCACGATCGTTTGTTGAAAGAATTGAGTGGTAACCAAAAGGTGAGGGTGTTGATTGCACAAGCATTGTTTGGTAATCCTGATGTGTTGTTGATGGATGAGCCTACCAATGATTTGGACGTTGATACCATTCGTTGGCTGGAAGACTTTTTGGCGGGATTTGAAAACACCGTATTGGTGGTATCGCATGACCGTCACTTTTTGGACAATGTTTGTACGCATGTTTGCGACATTGATTACAGCAGAATCAAAATTTTCTCTGGAAACTATACATTTTGGTATCAAAGTTCACAATTGGCTTTGCGTCAGAGATCTGATCAAAACAAAAAGGCTGAAGAGAAGAAAAAGGAACTTCAAGATTTCATTGCGCGTTTTAGTGCGAACGTTGCGAAAAGCCGTCAAGCTACTGCAAGAAAGAAAATGTTGGAGCGTTTGGATATTGAAGAAATTCAGCCTAGTACAAGAAAGTATCCTGGTATTTTCTTCAAGCAATCTAGAGAAGTGGGTGATCAAATTTTAACCGTTGAGAATTTGTCTTTCAAGGCAGAATCAGGGGCTTATTTGTTTAAAGATCTTAACTTTACTGTGAACAAAGGCGATAAAATTGCCTTCATTTCACGAAATACATTGGCATTGAATACTTTTTTCAAAATGTTATGGGGAGATGTTCAACCTACAACTGGTGAATTCAGTTGGGGTGTTACTGTAACTATGGGCTACTTGCCGAATGAAAATGAAAAATTCTTTACCGAGAAAATCAATTTGGTAGATTGGTTGCGTCAGTATTCTACGGAAAAAGACGAAACGTTTATTCGTGGATTTTTGGGAAGGATGTTATTTAGTGGAGAAGAAACTCAAAAACTTTGTACGGTATTGAGTGGGGGAGAGAAGGTGCGTTGTATGCTCAGTAAAATGATGATGGAGAATCCTAACGTTGGATTGTTTGATGAGCCTACAAACCATTTGGATTTGGAAAGTATTCAGGCATTGAATAACGGTATGATGGAATATCAGGGCGTTGTATTGTTCCACTCTCATGACCAAGAGGTGATGAACTCAATTGCCAATAGAATCATTGAAATTACGCCAAACGGTATGATTGATAAATACATGAAGTATGAAGAATATGCCGAAGATGCACAAATAAAAGAAAGAAAGAAAGAGTTGTATAACTCTTAAATATAAGCAATTTTTGTTAAAATTCAAAATGAAAAATATCACTATAGGATTGTCAGGGCTATTGGTAATGGCATTGGCTAGTTGCGGTGAGTCGTTCGATACGAAGGCGGCTCCAAAAACTTCGGAAGATTCTTTCAGTTATGCTGTAGGATTGAGCGTAGGTAAATCTTTGAAAAAAGAAGGATTAGATGGTCTTGCTTACGGTGCTTTTGTACGTGGTGTAAGAGATGCAATGTCGAAAGACAGCGGATATGCAATTTCAGAAATGCAATTGGATCAGGTTCAACGCAATTATGTTACAGGCGTACAAGCAAAGAAGATGAAAGCGGTTCAAGAAGAAACCAAAAAGTTCATGGCTGAAAAAGCAAAAGAATCTGGTGTGGTAATGTTGCCAAGTAAGGCTTATTACAAAGCGAAGAAAGTGGGAACTGGAGCCGCGCCACAAGCATTTGATACGGTTGAGTTCAAGTGGGTATTTAAAACACACAAGGGCAAAGTATTGGAAGACAATTCTAAGAGTCCTAAGCCTATTCGCGGTACTGTGGCCATGATGGGATTAGCCCCTTTGGAAGAAGCTTTCCAAAAAACACAAGAGGGTGGTAGTTTTGAGTTGACCATTTCGAATGAATTGCACCCTGCTTTGGCGAAGAGTGCGGGAACTTTCGAAGGAATGTATGGTGCTTCTATCTTTGAAGTTGAGATCATCAAAGTAACTCCAGGATTGCCTCCAAAAACCGAAAAGAAATAAAATAATTAATATTTTTTACCCGAAATATTTGGGTTGAAATAAATAAAAAAAAGCGAGGGTAAATTCTCGCTTTTTTTATTTATTAATTAATTGGATTTTTGCTGAGGGAGTTTTATTTGTTTTAACAATTAAGAAAATGATGATTGTTGCTAGAATTCTGAATAAACTGTGGATATCTACCATGTCTTTGGTATTTTTATAAATGTGTAGATTTATTTAGCGGGTAAATGCGTTGCGTGATAGAATTTTTTAGCACAGTATTTTTGATTTTAAAGTATTGATATATATTTACTTATGAATATTGCTGGTGTGTTTTTTTGTGCGTTATCCATCAATATTACAAGACTTTGAACAGGTTAAAGGGTTGTTTAATAACTTGTGCAAATGCATTTTTTATTGTAATATTGTTTTGGCGAAATATGCAATTTTTAAATTTAGTTCCCTCGAATATTTGCAACATTAAATGTTTTAAGTTTAAACGTTTAATGAATAGCGCAGAAAATGCGTACAAAAATATCTCAATATTTTCTTTATTTTTCTTTTTGTTTTTAAAGCTAGATGCTCAACATGTTTCTGGTTTCATTGAGAATAAGGGTCAGTTCTATGACCAGATGGGTAAAGATGTTTCCACGGTGAAGTATCTCCACAGAGGAAAAACTGGATTGTCAACACAGTTTCAATCGGATGGATTTAGCTATGAATTGCAATCTCGAAAAAATGAATCCAAGAAAAATCCTCTCGCCAAGGATTTGTTGTTGGTTCATAGGGTAGATATCAAGTTCAAAAATCAATCGCCAAATTGTGAGATTCAAAAGATTGGGGAAACAGAAAGTCAGCTAAACTATTATTTGCGCGGTAAACACATAGAGGGCGTTTCTGCCTACAGCCAGTTGTTATACAAAAATGTTTGGAACAACATTGATTTGATTTTCAAGGAAAGCAGGGGTCAAATCAAGTATGAATTTGTGTTGCGTCCTGGCGCAAAAGTGAGTGATATTCAGTTCGAAATTTTGGGCTCAAATGGAATTGAATTTTCTAAAAAACAGAAAGATCAATTCACCATCAAAACGTCGTTGGGAAAAATCACAGATAAAATTCCATTTACATTTGAAACCACCGAAAAAGAAAATATACGAAGAAAAGCTCAATGGTTAAAGTTAGGAGAAAATCTCATTGGTGTTTCAATTGATCAATGGAATGAAAAGAATCTATTAACCATTGATCCAGTTCCTATATTGATTTGGGGAACTTATTACGGAGGAGCCAATAAAGATGAAGGAAAGTCGACCGATGTTGATTCAAATGGAAATCCAATTTTTCTTGGTGTCACAAGTTCAACGGGTTTAACCACAACGGGTGCACATCAAACAGTTCTGAGAGCCAATGATGATATTTACCTGTTGAAGAAAAACAAAGCGGGAGGAACGGGGAGTAAAATTTGGTGTACGTATTTCGGTAGCGACTCGGTTGAGATAGCCGGATCTGTGTCTATTGATAAACAGCAAAATATTTATATCTGTGGAACTACTAGAGGTGATACTTTTATCGCTTTCAAATCAAAGAACCAACAAAATAGAGCGGGATCTGAGGATGCATTTATTTCGAAATTCCGACCAAATGGAAAGTTAATTTGGTCAACATATTTGGGAGACATTGATCATGAAGAAGGAACAAGTATAAAAGCTCATGATACTTTTGTTTACGTTGTTGGACTAAGCCAAAAACCAGGATCAAATTCAAATTCGAAACCATATAATATTGCAACTACTAATGCAAAAAGCAAAGGAGCTTATGAATCTCAAGCAAACAAATCGGATGCATTTTATGTTAGATTAGATTCAGCGGGAAGACGCAAATTTGGGATGTTTTTGGGTGGCAAGGAAGATGATTATTACAGCAGTGTTTATGTGAGCAAAAAAGGTGATGTCTTTTTATATGGATCTACTGCCTCAGATAGTGGAATAAGTAAAATTTTATCATCAACCAAATCAAGCAATAATGATGTTTTCATAACTCGGGTTTCATCAAATGATAAAATTATTTGGAGTAAATATTTGGGTGGAAATAGTGATGATTTTAGTTCTGAAATAGTAGTAGATAAGGATACCAATATTTATATCTCAGGAACTACTAAATCAAACAATATTGCTACTACAGGATCTCATCAAACTGTTTTTAACTTAAACTCAACAAATACTACATTTGATGCATTTTTATCGAAATTAAAAAACAATGGATCAACTAGTTGGACAACTTATTATGGAGGGACTGTAAATGAGCGGGGTACTGGTTTGGCAATTGATGATTTCGATTATATTTATCTGGTTGGAACTACAAATTCTGAGAATTTATACAAAGCTTCTAAATCTTCACCGACTATTTACAATATAATCTCTACTGATTCAGCCTTTCAGAGAGATTATGTTGGTGGGGATGATGGTTATTTGGTAAAATTCGATACTTCAGGCCGTAGGGTATGGGGTACTTATTTGGGTGGTAAAAATAATGAAGATTTAAACGATGTTGTAAATGGCAAAGATGGAGATGTATTTGTAGTTGGAACAACAGCTACCGATAACGGATTAATTTCATTTTCTAATCAATGGCTTCCTTTACGAAATGCTTTACAAGATACATTTGGTGGAAGTTTAGATGCCTATTTGGCGCGTTTAAATTACTGTAAACGTTTTTTGGCCATTAAGATGGATACGGTTTGCGTATTTGATTCACTGCAATTGCGGTTAACCAATGACTCCAATAAAATTACTGGAAGATCCACTTATTCGCTCAAGTGGAATTTGGTTTTTCCTAAATCTTACAGCGTAAGTTGGACAGGTCCAAACAGTTTTACTTCAACATTACAGAATCCAAAACGCAAAATGACATTTGCTGATACTGGATTGTATACGGCCTATGTTACAAATGAATTTGGGTGTCGCGATACTGCTCGAGTTCGTGTGAAAAAACTGAATAGTTTGCCCACGGTTGCCATTACATCTACCAATAAATACTGTAGGTGGGATGTGATTAATTTAGCGGCAACGGCCACAAAAGGGAAAACCTACACATGGACAGGCCCCGGGTCATATTCAGCAAATGGGAAGAATGTACAACGCAAATTTGCGTTTGCGGGTACAACAGACGGTAAATACAAAGTGAGTGTGGTTGACTCCAATGGATGTAAGGGAAGTGATTCTTTTACCATCACAGTTGGGCCGGAAGGTAAAATTTCTTCCAATAGTCCGGTTTGTCCTAACGATACAATTCGATTGTACAACGGGGTTAAAAATACTGTCAAAATTTATTGGTATAAACCAGGAGCAACGGTTCCTTTTGACAGTACCAACAACCCTAAAATACCATTAGCAACTGCTGCCAAAACGGGCGATTATAAAGCCATTATCAAAGATGCAAGTGGATGTAGAGATACCCAAATTATCAATGTAACGCTTCAAACTTGGTCGAACTTAACGTTACAGTACGACACATCAGTTTGTGCTGGAGGCACTTGGAAAGTGAATGTCACAATTGCCGGTGGTGTTTCGGGGTATTCGTTTTATTGGACAGGTCCAAACTCATTTATCAATGGAAATGACTCAATCACAATTAACAACGTACAAAGTGTCAATCAAGGGAAATACAAATTAAAGATCATCGATAAAAATGGTTGTACTCGCTATGATTCAATTAAATTGTATGTCCGCACAAATCCTATTGCGGCCTTTACTGTAAATCAATACCAGTGTTTTAAGAACAACAATTTTGTTTTCACAAACAATAGTTCAGGTGCATCGGGTTACAGATGGACGTTGGGAGATGGATCAGCGGCACAAACCACCACTATCCCCACAAATAAATCTTATGCGGCTCCAGGTGCATACACGGTTAAGTTGGTTGCCAACAACAGTTATGGTTGTAAGGATAGCGTATCTAAGGTAATGTCAGTTTATGCCATGCCGGTGGCTAATTTCACGGTTAACAAAGATTCATTGTGTGTGAATTCGACCACTGCATTTGCGTTTACCAGTACCAGTTCAATTGCAACTGGTGGTGGTACATTAGAGTATAATTGGGATTTTGGTGATAATACGGTGAGTACATTGCAAAATCCGACGAAAAAATTCACGAAAGATACCATTCGATATGTTCGTTTGGTGGTAAAGACTTCACCGTATGGTTGTTATGACACCATTACAAAGAAAATTGTGATCAAGCCAAAGCCCAAGGCGTCTATAAATTTGGTGACATCTACTCCTTGTTTAACTGGTAATTCATTTAGTTTAGGTTCAAGTAATAGCACTCCAGCCTACAGTGGTTCTACCTTGTTGGGTTACAAGTGGAATTTCATTACCACAGGGGCATCCGCAACTTCCACAACCACTTCTTCAACTACAGTAAGTTATAACAGTATAGGTTCAAAATCGGTTCAATTGGTTGTAACAGATGCAAATGGGTGTACCGATACTACAAATTACACCTTGGTGGTTCATCCACAGGCAGTTCCTTCATTTTCTGTAAATACGAGAAAACAATGTTTAAAAGGCAATAGTTTTAGCTTTACGAATGGATCATCAATTAGCAGTGGTTCATTGACTTATGGGTGGGATTTTGGCGATGGAACTACTTCAGCATCTACTAATCCGACTAAAACATATTCTACAGCTGGAGTTTATCAAGTAAAATTGAAAACCACATCTAACTACAATTGCGTTGATACCATTAGTATGTGGGTGGTAGTGTATCCTCAAACTTCACCGAGTTTCACTATCAATTCAAATACAACCCAATGTCAAACTGGCAATGCATTCTCATTTACCAGTACAAGTACGTTGACAAATCCCTCAACATTGCCGGGTGGAACATTCACCAATACTTGGGATTTTGGAAATTCAACATCGTCTACGGGCACTACTGTTTCGAGGTCTTATACAACCTCAGGATCGTTTAAGGTGGTATTAACCACCACCACCAATAATGGATGTGTAGACACAGTGAGCAAGTATGTAAAAGTATTGCCTCAAGCAAACATTGGATTTACGATCAATAATTCAAAGCAATGTTTAAACAATTTGGGCGTTGCCGATACTTTTAAATTTGCGAGCACAACCACGGGTGGTTTTGGAACTTTGTCGTATGCTTGGGATTTCGGGGATGGAACATACATTGCCTCATCAACCTCTGGCACTTCGGCAACTAAAACCTACGCGGCAGCCGGAGTTTATAAAGTGGTGTTAACCGTTTCTGGTTCAACGTGTACTGATACATTGAGCAAATGGGTTGTGGTTTACCCAAAACCTACAATTTCTTTTAGTGTAAATAGTTTGGTGCAATGCTTGAGCACACACAACTTTATATTCACCAACAACAGTTCAATTTCTTCAGGTTCATTGTCGTATTCTTGGAATTTTGGTGATGGATCTTCTCCGGTTTCTACGGCAAGTCCAACAAAAACATATAGTGCCGCAGGTACTTATCTGGTGAAATTAACATCTACAACGAATCAAGGTTGTACCGATACATTTAGTAAATACGTGAAACTTTATCCCAAGGCTTCTCCTTTATTTTCTGTGAATAACCTCAAACAATGTATCAAATCTGGGAACACAACAAACTCCTTTACATTTACAAATTCAAGTACATTTTCTGGAGGGACATTGAGTTATTTATGGAATTTTGGTGATGGACTAGGAAATACCTCTTCGGCAGCAAATCCTACTTATGTGTACAGCACAGCTGGAACATATAAAGTGGTATTGAAAACTACCACCCCTAATGGTTGTGAGGATACGGTGAGTAAATGGGTTGTGGTATATCCAAAACCAACGCCCAACTTCACAGTAAATACTGCGAAACAATGTTTAACCAACAATGCTTTTGTATTTACCAATACATCTACTGTAAGCAGTGGCTCTTATTCAAGTTCATGGGATTTGGGGGATTTAAGTACCGCACAAACTACAGCAAATGCCAGCAGAACCTATTCGGCCGCTGGAACATACAAAGTAGTTTTAACCATTACCACCAATAACAACTGCGTTGATACGGTGAGTTCTAATGTAGTGGTACATCCTAAATCTTCACCTGGTTTTAACGTGAACAATTTGAAACAATGTTTGAAATCAAATGGTGTTTCCAATTCTTTTGTGTTTACCAACACATCTACCATTAGTTCGGGTACAATTTCCTACTCATGGAATTTTGGCGATGGAACATCGGCGGTTACAACTACCAATCCAACAAAGGTGTATGCATCCGCAGGAATTTATCAGGTGGTGTTAACGGTTACCACCAACAACAATTGTATTGACACAGTGAGCAAATGGATGGTGGTTTACCCTCAAGCGAATATCAATTTCTCATTGAATACCCGAAATCAATGTTTGAATGGTAATTCTTACACCTTTACCAATGGAAGTTCCATCAATTCAGGATCGCTTTCATATTTATGGGATTATGGAGATGGTTCAACCACCACTACATTGGCAAATGGATCAAGGGTTTATGCATCTTCTGGAACCTATCAAGTAAAATTAAAAACTACCAGTTCAAATGGTTGTATCGATACATTGAGTACTTGGGTGAAAGTTTACCCAAAACCAAGTCCAGCATTTACGGTAACTGCAACCAATGCTTGTTTTAGGAACAACAGTTTTACCTTTAACAATGGTTCAACGGTTTCGAGTGGAACTATTTCATACAGTTGGGATTTTGGAGATGGAACTACTAGCACAAACGCCAGTCCCTCAAAAACCTACACGTCTGTAAACACATACAAAGTAGTGCTTACAGTAACCACCAATAATGGATGTGTGGACACGGTTTCGAAATATGTGAAAGTTTTTCCGCAGGCCACACCGGGAATTTCGCTTGCATCGCGCAAACAATGTTTGAAAAATAATTCATTTACATTTAGTAACACGAGCACCATTAGTGCCGGTACACTTACGTATGTTTGGGATTACGGCGATGGTTCTGCAACTACTTCAGGGGTTAATGGATCCAGAATTTATACTGCAGCGGGTGTGTATAAAGTGGTATTAAAAACCACAAGTTCAAATGGATGTATAGACACTGTAAGTACTTATGTTACTGTTTATCCCCAGGGAACTCCTGCATTTTCTGTAAATTCATTGTCGCAGTGTTTGCAAAGCAACAATTTTGCGTTCACCAATGCTTCCAATATTGCTTCTGGAACTATAAGTTCATCATGGGATTTTGGAGATGGTACGAGTGCAACAACCACAAATGCAACCAAAACTTACGCTTCTGTGAATACTTACAAGGTGGTATTGACCATTACTTCTAATAATAATTGTGTTGATACTACAAGCCGTTGGGTGAAAATTTTACCTAAGACAACCGTTTCATATTCTGTAAATAATTTAAAGCAATGTTTAAAGTCAAATGGTGTAAACAATAGTTTCGTATTTACCAATGCAAGTTCGGTTTCTGGTGGAACATTGACATATTCTTGGAACTTCGGTGATGGAACAAGTGCAGTATCAACTGCGAGTCCAACGTATACTTATTCAGCTGCTGGCACATACAAGGTGGTATTAACCACAACATCAAGTTATGGTTGCATAGATACATTGAGTATGTGGGTGGTGGTTCATCCTAAGGCTAGTTTGAATTATTCAATCAACAATCGATTACAGTGTTTTCAAAATAACAGTTTTACTTTCACCAATAGTTCTAGTATTTCTTCCGGAACTCTTGCTTATTCTTGGTCATTTGGTGATGGAAATATTTCATCAGCAACAAGTCCAACGAAGTCTTATTCCGCCTCAAATAAGTATTTGGTCATGCTCACTAGCACAAGCAATCAATCTTGTGTGGATACGTTAAGTAAGTGGGTGGTGGTGTATCCTCGGGCAACGGTTTCGTTTGCAATTAATACCAGCAAACAATGTTTAAAAAATAATTCTTTTACCTTTACAAATTCAAGCACCATTGCTTCTGGTCAAACTATTACTGGCTACAATTGGGCATTTGGCGATGGCACAACCAACACCTCAACGAGTCCAACTTATACTTATACCACTGCCGGTATTTATAAGGTTGTTTTAACTGTTAATAATTCAAATGGATGTTCAGATACTTTGAGTAAGTATGTAACGGTTTATCCTCAATCTACGCCTTCAATTTCCGTAAACAACAGAAACCAATGTTTAAAATCGAATGCATTCAATTTTTCAAGTTCAGTTTCTATAACATCTGGCTCAATCACTGGATATTCATGGAATTTCGGGGATGCAACAACGGCAACTACTGCTAATGCGAATAAATCCTATAGTGCAGCTGGAGTGTATAAAGTTATTTTAAGTTGTACCACTAATAATGGTTGCGTTGACACAGTAAGTACATTTGTTACCATTTATCCTCAATCATCTGCAAGCTTTAGCATTAATACATCTAAGCAATGTTTGAAAGGAAATAGTTTTTCATTCACCAATAGCAGTTCAATAGCCTCTGGTTCTTTAACCTATAATTGGAATTTTGGCAATGGCACAGGTACTTCCACCGCAACAAGTCCGAGTTACAATTACAGTGCTGCAGGGATATACAAAGTATTGCTTACAATAACTTCAAACAATGGTTGTGTTGATACGGTAAGTAAGTATGTTCAAGTTTACAATCAGGCTTCGTTGAGTTTCAATGTTTCACCTATGAAACAATGTTTAAAAGGCAATTCATTTACCTTTAATAACAATTCGAATATTTTAAATGGTTCATTAACGTATAGTTGGAATTTTGGCGATGGATCTTCCGCATCAACACAAAATAGTCCTTCAAAAACATACAGCAACAACGGCGTATATAAGGTTACTTTGACGTCTACATCAGATAATAGTTGTGTTGATACTTTGAGCAAATGGGTAACGGTTTATGCGCATCCAAAATCAAATCCATACTTCACTTATACAAAACTATGTGAAAACGACAATCAATTGTCGTTTACAGCCAATACCACTTGGATTGGGGGTGCAGCAAGTTCATATTTATGGATGTTTGGGTCTAATGCCAATGTAACTTCAAGTACTAGTCAGAATCCAACACCTATCAAGTTTAAAAGTACGAGTACGGTTAAATTGATCGTGACCGATGCCAATAATTGTAAGGATACGGCAACCTTGCAAGTGAATATCAACCCTAAGCCAAAAGCGAAGTTTTCAATTGATAGTGCTTACCAATGTATCAATTATAATGCAATTAAATTTACATCTAACGATAGTGCAACAGCTGGGACATTAAAATCTACAGGTTATAAATGGTATTTCGGAGTTGGAGCAAGTATAGATTCTTCGGCAAATAGTGGAGCATCTCCCAATGCTATTCTTATTAAATATTCAAGTGTGGGGATTAAAACAATCAAACACATGATTGAAGACAATAATGGGTGTAGAGATACTCTCACTAAAAACGTTACAATTAAGTCCAAGCCAACGGTTTCTGTCAATACTTTACCCAATGCAAATCAATGTTTGACGGGGAACAAATTTAGTTTCGTGCCGAGTATTACATGGGCAAAATCTTCTGCAACATCAGGAGCATTTGCTTGGATATTTGACTATGGAGCTGCTTCCAATTCGGCGAACCCAGCCACCAGCGACTCATTCACCAAATTCGCAGTTTCATACAACACTTCTGGAAGCAAACAAGTTCGTTTTATTGCTAAAGATTTAAATGGATGTTACGATACAATATTTAAAAACCTCACCATTTACAAACATCCTGAAATAAAATGGACGGCAAATAATTACAACCAATGTTTACAAGGCAACTCATTCAATTTTGGCAATGCTGTTGTCAATTACGGAACATCGAATACCATTTCTAAATACAGTTGGCAATTTGATATTGCTGGATCTTCTGCAACCCCATCCACGAGCAGTACCAGTTCTCCATCAGGCGTGGTTTATTCCTCTCCGGGAACTAAAACCGTGGTGCTCACTGTTGAAGACGGCAATGGATGTGCTGATACATTCAAATCTACTGTTAAGTTGAGTCCTAAGCCAACAGCCGTTTGGACAGTCAACACAGCGAAGCAATGTTTGAAAGGAAATTCCTTTAACTTTGGTACTACGGGGACGGCACCGGTTTCAGGATCTACTTTGGTGAATTATGAATGGGACTTTGGGTCAAATGCAACTCCGTCAACAAAGAGTGGTTCAGGATTTACTGCTGTTTCTGGAGTAAGCTATTCAGACACGGGTCTTAAAACGGTTACCCTTACCGTTACCGATGCCAATGGGTGTATTGACACATTTACAAGTAAAATAAGGGTGATGGCGCATCCAAAAGCCGTGATTTCTGCAAATACAAATACTCAATGTTATCAACAAAATAGCTTCAATTTTGGGGGTTCTGGGTCGCAAGCCGTAAATGGTGGTTCGATTTCAGGATATTATTGGTACTTCGACACATTTGCCAATATTACATCTTCATCGAATGTTACCGCTTCTGGTGTGAAGTTCAAATACATAGGAAATAAATTGGTTACATTGACGGTGACTGACGCCAATACTTGTAAGGACACTGCAACTACTTCCATCACCATCAACGATAATCCAATGGCCAAATGGTCTGTGAATACATCCATTCAATGTTTGCAAAACAATAGTTTTGACTTTAATTCTTCTGCAAGCACAAATGTTGGTGGTAGTTTAAGTTATAATTGGAGTTTTGGCTCTGATGCAACCCCTACAAGTTCCACAAATAACAATCCTACGGGCATTCAATATTCAAACTTTGGTTTGAAAACGGTCGTTTTAACAGTAACCGACGCTTCTAACAATTGTTCTGATACGTTTAAGTCAACCTTAAATGTAAGACAAAGTCCTACCGCGAAATGGACTGTAAATACGCCAATTCAATGTTTACCGAATAACAGCTTTACGTTTTATTCTTCGGCTTCAACAGTGGCTGCTGGTACCATCATTAAGTCTGTTGCTTGGACATTGGATGCAACAGCCTCTGTAACAAGTTCATCAAGCGCTACTTTAAGCAATGTCAATTATTCAAATACTGGCTTAAAATCGATCACGTTAACGGTTACCGATACTTTCAATTGTACCGATACGTTTACCAGTAAAATTAGGGTGAAAGAAAATCCTACTGCTTTATGGGTGGTTTCTCCTTCATATGTTCAGTGTTTACAGGGGAATAGCTTTACCTTTAGCGGTTCAAATTCCTTCTCATCAACGGGATCGGGAATTGCTTCGTTCTCTTGGAGCTTTGGAACCAATGCGTCTCCGGCCTCATCAACTGCCAAAAATCCAGCCGCTGTTACTTATTCAAGTGACGGATATAAAACCATTACGCTCACAGTTGTAGATAGTAATGGTTGTCAGGATACTTTTACTTCTCAAGTTTACATTACCCCTAAACCAACTGCAAAATGGATGGCCAATACATACAATCAGTGCTTTACTGGTCATTCATTTAACTTTACTTCTAGAGGTTCTACAGGGGTTTCTAGTTCTTCAATTGCTAATTTTGAATGGGCATTTGGTGCCGGCGCTAATCCGCAATCTTCTACCTTAGATTCTGTAGGCAATGTGGTGTTTGATACGATCGGACTCAAGACAGTGGTGCTCACAGTTAAAGACAACAACGGTTGTATCGATACCTTCAAAGCTACAGTTAGGGTACTTCCACATCCTATTGCGAAATTTACAGTTGGTTCGCCAATACAATGTTTGCAAGGCAACTCTTATACATTCAATTCTGGAAGTACAGCTGCTGTTTCTGGTTCTAGTATTGCTTCATATAGTTGGAATTTCGGAAATGCAGCGTCGCCGGGAACTTCTTCAACCATCAATCCTTCAGGCATTGTTTATGGAACCTACGGCATGAAAGATGTGGTACTTACAGTTACCGACGCGAACTCTTGTCAAGATACCTTTAAAACCACCATTACAGTTAAGCCTAAGCCAAGTGCAATTTGGACAAACAGTAAATTATACAACCAGTGTTTGGTTGGTAATAGTTTTGTATTCAGTTCAATTTCATCGGCCCCTGTGGGTGGATCTAGTTTGAGTAGTGTTTCTTGGGATTTTGGAACCTCCTATGGGGCCAGTAAGTCAACGTCCTCCAAAAATATAGATACAATTACGTATTCAACTGCTGGAATTAAAATGATTAATTTGACGGTTACTGATGCAAATGGGTGTATTGATACATTTAAATCTACAGTAAACGTTTATAGTCAACCGACAGCCAAATGGGCTGTTAACACTGCCACGCAATGTAACAAAGGACAAACGTTTAATTTCAATTCAACGGCTTCAACAGGTACTTCGTTGGCTTACCTATGGACGTTCGATGCCACTTCAAATACTTCAAGTTCAACAACTTCAAGTGTGAGTGGTGTTAAATATTCGACGGTGGGACAAAAATCGGTTGAATTAAAAGTAACCGATGCAAATGGTTGTTTCGATACGTTTAAGTCTACCGTTACCATCAAAGAAAATCCAGATGCACAGTTTACTGTAAATAATGGAAAGCAATGTTTCCAAACGCAAAGCTTTAATTTTAGTTCAAGCAGTTCATCTGCGGTTTCTCCGGCTTCAATTAGTAGCTATTCTTGGAATTTCGGATCAAACGCAAGTCCCTCAATATCAACACAATCAACACCAATTGGCGTAACATATTCAGATACTGGTTTCAAAACCATTTCCCTTATTATTTCCGATAATTTTGGATGTCCGGATACCCTCATTTCTAAAATTCGAGTGCTTGGAAATCCTAAAGCAAATTGGGTCACTACGAATTATAATGCTTGTTTCAGGGGCAATTCATTTACATTCAATAAAAACGCATCTTCTGGGGTGGGTGGAAATACCATTATAGGGTACAGCTGGGATTTTGGTACAGGAGCAACACCTTCAACCTCTACAAGTACAGCACCTTCGGTGGTTTATACCTCAACTGGTTCAAAAATTGTTGTGCTTACCATCACCGATGACAATGGTTGTACAGATACCTTTAAATCTACTGTGAATGTAAAAGCACATCCGGTAATTTCAAAATCGGTGAATTTGGCTTCGGCTTGTTTGATTAACAACAGTTTTGTTTTCTCGAGTAATGGCAGTACCGCCGCAACAGGAACATCTTCTATAAGCGGGTATAGTTGGGATTTTGATGTAAACAATAGCCCTAAAACAGCTAGTCCATCATCACATTCTGCATCGAGTAATGCCACCGTTTCCTATAGTACGGTTGGGCAAAAAGCCATCCGTTTCATCCTTTCGGATGCAAATGGTTGTAACGATACGGCCAATATGAATGTAACGGTATTGGCACATCCAAATGCAAAATGGGTAGCAAATACTGCAATTCAATGTTTGGTTGGAAATACGTTTAATTTTAATGCTGCAACTTCTACTTCTGTGGCTTCGTCCAGCATTGCCAAGTACAATTGGTCGTTTGGTTCTGGTGCAACTCCTTCAAGTTCTTTGAACAATACAACGTCAACAATTAATGGTGTGGTTTACAGCAGTTTTGGGTCTAAAACAGTGAATCTAACGGTAGTTGATGCCAATGGTTGTGATGATACGTTCCAAAGCACAGTGACTGTAAATGACAATCCAACCGCGGCCATTGCTTTAATCACTGGAACAAATGCCACTCAGTGTTTTCAAGGAAATCTTTTTGGATTTGGAGGGACAGGGTCTGCGGCCGGAAATGGTGCTTCAATCACAGGTTATAACTGGGTGCTTGATGCCAACTCTTGGAAAAATCATGCGAAACCAAATGCAACTGCAACCGGAACATCCGTTACCAACGTGTCTTATGATTCGGCAAGTGCATACAAAGTGCGTTTGACAGTTTCAAATACGTTTGGTTGTAACGATACCGCGCTGTTTACCGTTAAGGTAAAAGAAAATCCTACAGCAAAATGGACAGTAAATGCTTATTCACAATGTAGGGTAGGTAATAGCTTTAACTTCTTGTCGAACAATTCTACTTCGGCAGTTGGTTCTAGTTTGTCAACCTACAATTGGTCGTTTGCCGGTGGAACACCTTCAAGTTCTTCTAGCAATGCGCCAACAGGAATTTCCTATTCTACAGCTGGTACAAAATATATCACCTTAACTGTTACCGATGGAAATTCTTGCACCGACACATTTACTGCATCTGTTGAAGTGAGAGAAAATCCAGTGGCAAAAATAGTTTCATCAACTGTGTCAACTCAATGTTTGAGAGGGAATGATTTTGCGTTCAGCTCAACTGGTACAGCCGGTGCGAGCGGATCAAGTATTGCTTCTTATAGTTGGAATTTTGGCACTGGTGCTTCGCCAGCCAATTCTACGTCATCTAGTGTAAGTAGCGTGAAGTATGCAACTCCTGGTGTGAAAAAAGTTACATTGAAAGTGGTAGATGTGAATGGCTGCGAAGATACTGCCGAATTTACCATCAATGTAAAAGCACATCCGCAGGCGGTAATTGCCAATTCATCACCATCGCAATGTAAGATAGGCAACTCATTTACTTATAGCACTTCGGGAACGAACGCAGTGAGTGGATCAAGCATTAGCAGTTACAGTTGGAATTTTGGTTCAACGGCCACTCCGGCAACTGGAACAACGAGTACTTCAACCACAACATACAATGTGAGCTATTCAGATACCGGTAAAAAATACATTCAATTGATCATTGTGGATGCGAACGGATGTAGGGATACGGCTGATTCAGTATCGATGGTAAAACCACATCCTGTAGCAAAATGGACGGTGAACAATGCAGATCAGTGTTTGAAAGGCTTCAACGGAAATTTGAGCAATAGCTTCAATTTTGCGAGCAGTTCATCGGTTGCTACACCAAATTCAAGCTTCACGAAGTTTGATTGGACGTTCGGCACAGGGGCAACGCCAACATCTGCTAACAATTCATCGGGGGTAACAGGAGTCAACTATAGTAGCTTCGGAGTTAAGACAGTAACCTTAACGGCCACCGATAAAAACGGATGTACGGACACCTTTACATCTACTGTTACATTGAGAGACAACCCAGTTGCATCGATTGCAATGTCGGGAACCAACGCAACTCAATGTTACCAAGACAACAAGTTTGACTTTGTTTCAAGTGCATCAACTGCAGGAAGTGGAGCGAGCTTTAATAAGTATTTATGGAAATTTGATTTGCAATCATGGAAGAATCATGCAAATCCAGATTCGGCTACAACATCAAGTAAAACAGGGGTTGTATACGATACAATAGGAAACTTCAAAGTAAGATTAACAATCACAAACAACTATGGATGTTTGGATACTGCCATGTTTACTTTGAAGGTAAAAGAGAATCCAAAGGCGAAATGGAACGTGAATAATTACGTTCAATGTTACCAAGGTAACTCATTTAACTTCGGTACAACATTGACAAGTGCATCAGTTGGATCATCGATCACGAACTACAGTTGGAACTTCGGAACGAATGCAACTCCAAGTGGCACAGTGGGTTCAACTACAATGTCGAACTACAGCGGGGTTACTTACAGTGCACCAGGAACAAAGAATGTATTGTTAACGGTAACGGATGCAAACGGGTGTACGGACACATTTGGAGCAACAGTGTTGGTGAAAGAAAATCCAACGGCGAAGATTGTGAATTCAAGCACCATTTCTCAATGTTTGAGAGGCAATAGTTACACTTTTGCGTCAACAGGAAGTGCGGCAGCAGCCACATCTAATATTGTGAGCTACAGTTGGAACTACGGATCGGGAGCAAGTCCTGCTACAGCAACTGGCGCCAATCCTAGTACGGCAGTAACGTATGCCACAATTGGCACGAAGAAAGTTACATTAACCATTACAGACGCGAATGGTTGTACAGATACGGCTGAATATACGTTGTTGATAAAGGCACATCCTACGGCTACTTTGAGTTTGGCTAATGGAAGTCAGTGTTTGATTGGCAATTCATTTAGTGTAGGAGCCACCGGTTCATCAGCGGTTACGGGATCATCAATAAGCACTTATTATTGGACTTACGGGGTGAATGCTAGCATAGCAAATTACGGTCCTACATCATCATCTGCGGCGAATACCATTTCTTATTCTGATACTGGGTTCAAGAAGTTAAGGTTGATTGTAACCGATGCCAACGGATGTAAAGATACTGCCGATTCAATAGCCATAGTGAAACAACATCCAATAGCAAAATGGACGGTAAATTCGTCTTTCCAATGTAAAGTTGGTCAGTCATTTAATTTCGCAGCTAGGCAAACAAAAGCAGCCAAGGGTAGCACTATTTCTTCACATTCATGGAGCTTTGGAAGCAACGGTGTTCCTTCTACAGCGAGTAATATTGACAGTGTGGGTGCAGTTAAGTTCAATACGTTGGGTTCACAAACGGTGATTTTAACATCTACAGATGCAAACGGATGTTCGGACACATTCATGGGTATTGTTGTAGTAAGGGACGTTCCAGTAGCTGCCATTGCGGTTAGTCCAGCATCAATTCAATGTTTGCAAACCAATCAATTCACATTTGGCGCTTCGGCTTCATCTGGTGGAACTGGTGGAACCATCAATTCATATTCGTGGGATTTTGACGTGAGCTCATCATCTAGCAAGGCCAGTCCTACAACAGCAACCGGCTCAAGTCCCTCATCAGTAAAATACTCCGATTATGGCACATACAAGGTTAAATTAACGGTAACCAATAATTTAGGCTGTAACGATACGGCGTTATTCACGGTATTGGTGAAGGAAAATCCGAAAGCTGACTGGACAACACCTGCGGTGGCACAGTGTTTACAGACGAATTCATACAATTTCTCGTCAACAAATTCTAAATCGGCAACTTCTTCATCTATACAAAGTTATGGATGGACATTTGGTTCAGGATCAAATCCATCTACTTCATCAAATTCAACACCAACGGGTGTTCAATATGCAAGCAGTGGTCAAAAATTTGTAACATTAACGGTAACAGATTTGAATGGTTGTACGGATACATTCACTTCAACATTGAATGTAAAGGAGAATCCGAAAGCACAAATTGCATACATGGGAGCATCATCTGCGGTGTGTTTTAGGGGGAATTCTTTCAATTTCAGTTCTACTGGATCTTCATCTGTTTCGGGATCATCCATTTCTAGTCAAAGTTGGAATTTTGGTTCAGGCGCCAATCCGGCATCATCAGGGTCAACCTCGGTAACAGGAGTAAAATATTCAACTATTGGAGTGAAATCTGTAATTTATACAGTAAATGATGCAAATGGCTGTTCAGATACGTTTAATTTAACGGTGACAGTGAAAGATCATCCTGTGGCTAAATTCTCGATCAATGATAGCAGTCAATGTTTGCGTGGTAATGGATTTGTTTATAATCCAACGTCAACGTTGGCTGTTTCGAGTATCTCGAGTGTTGTATGGACAAACTTTGGAAGTGCGAGTAGCTTGACTGTCCCTCGAACAAGTACAGGATCAACTTCACAAACAGTAAATTATGGCACAATTGGTAATAAATCGATTCAACTCATTGTGAAGGATGCGAATGGTTGTAACGATACATTGAATAAAGTGGTGGTTGTAAAACCACATCCAACAGCTGCTTGGACGGTGAATACCGCTTCACAATGTTTGGTAGGAAACATTTACAATTTTTCGGGATCTACATCGAGTTCGGTTGCTAGCAGTTCATTAACGGGTTATGCTTGGAATTATGGTTCTGGTACAAGTCCATCAAACGGAACTGGTGTTTCTCCGAATCCGGTAACATACACAACACCAGGAACCAAAGCGATAACATTGATTGTTACGGACAACAACAAGTGTACGGATACTTCAATTGGCAGCATTACGGTAAAGGACAATCCAGTTGCCAAAATCACGGTAAACAGTGCGGTTCAGTGTTATTTATCACAATCGTTTAATTTCTCATCTGCGGCATCAACAGCGGGAAGTGGATCAACAATATTGACATATAACTGGATGTTTGATACTTCTTATACAGCGTCGTCTACTAGTACAGCTTCTGTGAATGGGGTGAAGTGGAACACTCCGGGTGTTAAGAAGGTGAGACTAACAATTACGGATGTAAATGGATGTCAGGATACTTTCCAAATGACGGTATTTGTGAAGCCAAATCCAGTAGCGAAGTGGACAGCAAATAGTTATATTCAGTGTTTAGATATAAACAAATACAGTTTTTCTTCTGCGGGAAGTCAGGCAGTAACTGGCTCAACAATCAGTGCATTTGATTGGAATTTTGCTGCAAATGCGAGTCCGGCAACATCAACATTGGCTTCACCTACGAACATTAAATATTCTTCGGGTGGATTGAAAACGATATTGTTAACTGTTACAGATGCGAATGGCTGTAAGGATACATTTTCGGGAACAATTTTGGTGAAAGACAACCCGGTTGCTGATTTTATGATTAGCAATGCTTCTCAATGTTTTAGAGGCAATACATTCAATTATAGTTCCACAAGCACAAGTGTTGGTGGTTCGAATATCAGCAGTTACAGTTGGAAATTTGGCGCCAACGCGAGTGTAGCAACAGCGTCAACTGCGAGTCAATCGAATGTTAAATATGGGGTAATTGGTACCAAGTCCATTAGTTTGGTGGTCATAGACGCGAATGGTTGTCCTGATACAATAGAAAAACCAATTGTTGTAAAGGATCATCCAGTAGCTGTAACAACAGTAAATTCTGGGAACCAATGTTTCCGTGCAAATTCATTTAATTTTGGATCTGCAGGAACGGCAGCGGTAAGTGGTTCTTCAATTTCGAGTTATGCATGGACATTTGGCACAGCCTCGGTACCATCAACATCTACGAGTGCGTCGGCTTCTAATGTGAATTATACCAGCATTGGAACTAAAAATATTCAGTTGGTGGTATATGATGCAAACGGTTGTAACGACACGGTGAAATTCCCGGTAGTGGTGAAAGACCATCCGGATGCAAAATGGACATTGGCATCTACTTTATCATCGCAATGTTTGGTGGGTAATGCATTTAATTTTGCTTCGAGCAGTTCATCACCTGTAACTTCTTCAAAAATTGGAGGTTACAGTTGGAATTTCGGATCTGGATCGGTTCCAAGTTCAGCCATTACATCGAGTGTGAGCAATGTTGTTTATACCACTTATGGGGTTAAAACCGTAACATTAATTGTGAATGATACCAATGGTTGTAACGATACATTTGTTTCGAATGTAACGGTGAAAGACAATCCAACTGCTAAAATTGCGGTGAATAACGCGGTTCAATGTTTCCAAAACAATAGTTTTGACTTCAATGCAAGTGGTTCGAGTACAGGTTTTGGATCTACTTTAAGTACGTATAATTGGGTGTTTGATGCTAACTCTTGGAAGAATCATGCTTCACCATCAACCAGCAGCAACAACAATGTTGTAGGGGTGAATTATGATACTTTGGGTGGATTTAAAATCAAATTAACGGTTACCAATTCTGGTGGTTGCACAGATACTGCAATGTTCAGTATTCGGGTGAAAGAGAATCCATTGGCAAAATGGTCGGTGGGTAATTTTGTACAATGCCAACAAACCAATTCTTATAACTTTACTTCTTCAGGGTCAGCGGCTTCAAATAGTTCAACAATAACAGCGTATTCTTGGACGTTTGGAAGTGGCGCAAATCCTGTGAGTTCAACTTCGGCAATACCTGCATTTGTTTCGTATACTTCATCAGGTACAAAAAATGTTACGTTAACAGTAACAGACTTTAACGGATGTACGGATACGTTTACGGCGAGTATTAGGGTGAAGGATAATCCAAGTGCAAAAGTGGCAATTGCTGCTGCAAATCAGTGTTTTAGAGGGAATAGTTTCAACATTTCTGCGTCGGGAACTGCCCCAGTTGGAAGTTCCTCAATCACCAATTACGATTGGAATTTTGGAACTGGAGCGGTACCTGCAACTGCAACGGTGGCAAGTCCTTCTACAATAAAATATACCAACATTGGGGTTAAAACAGTGTTGTTAACGGTTACTGATGCCAATGGCTGTAAGGATACATTCCAAACCACAGTAACGGTGAAAGATCATCCGGATGCACAATGGGTAGTGGCGGGAGCTCAAAATGCACAGTGTTTCAGAGGAAATAATTTTGTAATTTCATCAACGGGAACAACACCAGTTTCTCCGTCTACTACAATTGCTTCATATGAATGGAATTTTGGTGCAAATGCAAGTCCTGCAAATTCATTCGCCATTACACCGGGAAGTGTGAAATTTGGAACAGTAGGAACAAAGGTGGTGAAGTTGATTGTAACGGATTTCAACGGTTGTAAGGATACCAACATTGGTAATTTGGTAGTGAAAGATCATCCAAATGCGGATTTTACTTTTACTAAAAATTATTCGCAGTGTTTGATAGGTAATTCATTTGATTTCAGTTCGGCTACTTCAACACCTGTAACTGGATCTGCCTTAGGAACGTATCAATGGAATTTTGGAGCCAATGCAACTCCTGCAACGGCTACCAATAGTACACCTACTAATGTGGTTTATTCGTCTTATGGTACCAAAATGGTTACTTTCATTGTAAAGGATACCAATAGTTGTGCCGATACAATTACAAAAAATGCTGTTGTGAAACAACATCCTATAGCAAAATGGAATGTAAGTAATGATACACAATGTTTGCGTGGTAATCAATTTAATTTCAGTGGGTTGGTTTCAACATCTGCATTAAGTTCTACCATCAGTAATTTTGAATGGAACTTTGGTTCTGGGGCTTCCCCGGCAAACTCAACTGCTTCAACAGAATCTGTTTATTATGCTACTATTGGGGTGAAATCAATTCACCTTTTGGTTACAGATGCAAATGGTTGTAAGGATTCATTTAGAAGTTTCGTGAGGGTGATGGATCATCCTACGGCTAAATGGACAACTAATCCATATTCTCAATGTTTGCAGGGCAATAGTTTTGACTTCTTGGCATCTAGTTCGTTGTCGGTTACTGGATCTACATTGATTGGTTATGATTGGACGTTTGGTTCCGCTGCTACGCCAGCCACTTCCATCACGGCAACAACCAATGATGTTTCGTATGCAACCATCGGTAGTAAAACGGTGATACTCAAAGTAACGGATTTGAATGGATGTAACGATACTTTTATGTCTACGGTAGAAGTAAAGGCGCATCCAATTGCAAAATGGACGGTAAATAATGCAATTCAATGTTTCCAAGAAAATAGTTTTGCATTTAGTCCGGCTTCAACATCAGCGGTTGTAGGATCTTACATTGCCTCTTATTCTTGGACATTTGGAAGTACCGCAAATCCAACAGCAAATAGCTCTTCATCGCCTCCAGATGTAGTATATAGCAGCACCGGACAAAAAACCGTCATTTTAAGTGTGGTTGATGCCAATGGCTGTGAGGATACTTTTACCTCAACGGTCAAAGTCCTTCAAAATCCAAAAGCAGAGTGGACTGCCAACAACTATATTTTATGTCCTGACGACAATAGTTTCGATTTCTATTCAACCAACAGCACACCTGCGGCAAGTTCATATTTGGCCAATTTCTATTGGACATTGGGAAGTACAGCTACACCAGATACATCCACCAAAATCAATGTGAAAAATGTGAGTTTCTCTTCGTTTGGATTGAAAACCATTGTTTTGAAAGTGACAGATGCAAATGGCTGTAGCGATACGTTCAAAGCTTCAGTTAGTGTGCGTGAAAAACCTAAGGCTATTTGGACAGTGAACAAAGTTGGACAATGTTTAAACAATCATTCATTTTCCTTCACTTCGAATGGCTCAACTCCAATTGCTGGATCAACAATTGTTGGTTATAAATGGAATTTTGGCTTGAATGCAAGTCCTGATACCTCGTCGTTGGCAATGCCACCAACTGTTAAATATTCAACTTTTGGTAAGAAAACGATTAAACTGACGGTTACAGATTTAAATGGATGTACAGATACTTTTGAATCATCCATTATTGTGTATCCTGCGCCAAATATGGCTTATACGATTGCCAATGACAGTCAATGTTTGGGCAATAACTTATTCAAGTTTACCAATGGTTCTACATTGGCGTTGGGCTCAATGAATTATAAATGGCATTTTGGGGATACTACTCCTGATGTTGTGGCGTTAGATACAACACATAAATATGCGAAAGAAGGAACTTATTATGTGAAATTGTACGGGTATACCGACAAAGGATGCTCAGACAGTATTCAAAAGTTTGTGGTGGTGCACCCAATGCCGAAAGTAGATTTCTTCTTATTCAGTAGTTGTGCGCCAGGAAACACCATTGCATTTACAAACAACACCAAAATTACTTCCGGAACAATGAGTTATGTGTGGACGTTTGGAAATGGAAATACCAGCACTCAAACAAATCCTTACTATACGTATGGTTCATCAGGTACTTATAAAGTGAAATTGATGAGTACTAGCAACTACGGTTGTATTGATTCCATTGAGAAGAAAATCAATGTTTACGGAGCTATGACAGCGGCATTCAAAGTGAATTCTCAGCAATGTGATGTTTCTGTGCCGTTTAAGTTTAACAATACTTCGCAATTAACTGCAGGTAGCACTGTTACATTCAAGTGGGACTTTGGAAATGGAAAAATGTCGTCTGATACCAGTCCATTGCATCAATATACCACCGCCGGTGTTTATAAAGTAAAATTGGTGTTAACAGGAAATGGAGGTTGTAAAGATTCTACAACTGAAACGATTACCATTTTTGAGAAGCCAAAAGCTGGGTTCTCTGTGAACAATACTTGTACTTGGAATGGGGCGGTTTCATTCAAAAATACCACCAAGATTTCTACGGACTCATTGTATTATAAGTGGGATTTTGGTGATGGGCAAAATAGTACCGATACGAATCCAACCCACAAATATGCATACTTTAGTAATTATAAAGTATTGTTAACTGCCACATCTAAATTTGGCTGTGTAGACACCATTTCACAAATTGTTAAAATATTTGCTAAGCCAGAGGCCAAATTTGAAAACAACGGTCAAATTCAGTGTGGAACAGTTAATTTTTATAAATTTACGAACAAATCTACAATAGGCAGCGGCAACGCTATTTATTATTGGGATTTTGGAGATGGAACTACTTCCATTGATTCAAATGCAACCCATTCTTATAGCAGTTATGGAACTTTCAAGGTACAATTAATTGCCAAAACCAAGTTTGGTTGCGCGGATACAATATCTACAACAGTGACTGTTGTAAGCAAACCTACTGCAGGATTTACTTTCACAAATGAATGTTATGGTGTTGCAAATCAGTTTACTAACAATTCAAAAGATGTAAATTCTACAACTACTTATAAATGGATTTTTGAGCCAAATGTTTCAAGCACGGTTACTAATCCAACTCATACCTATCCTAATGATGGCAAATACAATGTATGTCTTATTGCCGACAACGGATTAAATTCATGTAGGGATACTATTTGTCAGGATGTGTATGTTCATCCAAAACCAAAACCTGATTTTGGAGTTTCTAAATACACCAATTGTGGCAGCGATACCTTTACATTCTTCAATAAAACAACCATCAAATCTGGAACATATTCATTGAGATGGGATTTCGGTGATAATTCAGGATCAACGTCGTTGAAGCCTATCCACAAGTTCGATAATCCGGGTGTTTACCAAGTGAAATTGTATGCGGAAAGCAATTATGGATGTAAAGATTCCTTAAGTTCTGTTGCTACCCGTATTAAAATAAAAATTAAGCCTCAAGTAAGTTTTGTGAAATATGATTCATGTTGGGGTGGTACTGTTGAGTTGAAAAATGCTACAAATAATCCTTTGGATTCAATATTGATTTCTAAATGGTATTTGGGGGATAATTCTTTGAGTTATGCTCAAACGAAGTTTAGACATTCATATTCCGCTCCTGGTACATATAAAATCAATTTAGTGGTAACCTTGAAGAACAATTGTGTCGATAGTTTCAGTAATAACATCGTGATTTACCCTCTTCCAACTGTTAAGTTGAAGCAAAACAATCAAAATGTTTCAATTTGTAACAATACCAATGCGTTTACCTTCTATGATTCTTCAATCATTGCTGGTGGCGGATTATTGTCGTCTCGTTGGTATGTGAGCGATGGAAGTTATTATACCAGTAATCCGTTGGTGAAATCATTTACTTCTCCAGGTAAATTCTGGGTGAAATTGGTAAGTAGAAATACGAATACAGGTTGCGAGGCTGCTGATTCAACTCAAATTGAAATCTACCCAGAGCCGTCAGCACAATTTACGTTGAACGACAGCGATCAATGTTTAGTTGGGAATAGTTTTGAGTTCTTCAACAACACAACCATCAACACCAATGGTGGTACATTAACGTATTTGTGGGATTTTGGAGATGGTACAACTTCAACCTTGGATAATCCTTTGAAAACGTATAAAGCTCCTGGTTTCTATACCGCTTCATTGAGGGTTACAAGTAGTTACGGATGTTCAGATACCCAGGTTTCATTTGTAAGGGTTTATGACATGCCGAAAGCCAATTATTCAGTAAATAACTGGAATCAATGTTTGACTGCGAATAAGTTTGATTTTGTAAATTTGAGTACAATATCAACAGGCAACGGTTCACTCACCTATGATTGGGATTTCGGAATTCCTGGTACATCCACTCAAATGAGTCCAAGTGTTAAATTTACAGGTGTAGGACTTCAACCTGTTGCATTGAGAGCAACAAGTACTTATGGATGTTACGACGATACCCTGAATTACGTTTATGTCCTTCAAAATCCAGATACGGCAATCATTACCATGCTTGATGCAATTCCATGTCATGGTATGTCGGGTAAATTGTCGATCACCGGAACTGGCGGTGCATCTCCTTATCAGTATTCTTGGAATGGAAACAGTTTCTCAACGAGAAATACATTCGACACAGCTGTTGCGGGTTATTATAAAGTAGTGGTGAAAGACAAAAATGGTTGTACCAGCTATGGCGAATTCAACTTCACTGAGCCAGATCCATTGTGGGATACAATTGTGAAAGGGGCAGACGCTCGTTGTTATCGTTCCTCTGATGGTGCTGCCGACGTTTATCAAACTTCAGGTGGAACTTCTCCATACTTCTACCGCTGGTACAAAGGTCCGAAAACCTATTTTGGTAAATCGTTGACCAATGTTCAAGCAGGTAAATATTATTTGGTTCTTACCGATAATAATGGTTGTTTGAAAAACGACTCTGTAACCATTTTTGAACCAGCCAAACTTGTTCCATCGGTGTTTGTTACCCAATCTATTAAATGTTTCGATTCTATGGCCACGGTGGTTGCAACTGCCAAAGGCGGTTCGCCAACATTGAGCAAAGTAGACAAATATGATTTCTATTGGGATTATAAAACAGTTGCGGCCTCATCTATAAAATCTGATCTTAGAGCGGGTAGTCACAATGTAATGGTGATGGATTCTAATGGTTGTAAAGAATATGCCTTCTTTAACTTAAGTGAGCCAACCAAAATGTTGATTACCATTGACTCTACAAAGGATGTGCGTTGTTATGGCAATTCAAATGGCCAAATATTCCCAACTGTTACTGGTGGTACCCCTGGTTATAAATACAATTGGATGGATTCAACTGGTAAGACAGTTTCAGATAGCCGTATCTTGATGGGTATGTCTCGCGGTAAATACAAATTGGCCATCAAGGACAGCAAAGGTTGTCCTGATACCCTTGCTGAAGATGCTGAAATTTTCACTCCAATGCCATTGAATATTTTGACAATCGACAATAAGTTGATCGATTGTAACGGTTCAAGCACGGGCAAAATTGCGGTTTCTGCAAAAGGTGGAAATGGTGAATATCAATATTTATGGTTCATGAAGCCAACCAATGTGCTCGACAGCGTGATTTACGATGTTAAGGCGGGTGGTTATTATGTTCGCGTTACGGATAAATTGGGTTGTACCAAAGATTCGTTGCTCTATGCACTCGAACGTCCGAAAAATAATATTACGTTAATTTCTGATTCTATCAGCATTTGCGAATTTGATTCCTTGAAATTGAATGCTGGATTGCAAGATAGCATTGCATTCCAATGGAAATATAAAAATTTCGCAGGGACATGGGATTCTTTTGGATGGAAGGACAATGGATTCCATGCCATCGATTCGTTAAGCAGAACCCAAGGGGGGTATTATCAGGTGAATGCCGTAGACAGATATGGATGTGAAGATTCAGCTAAGGTTTTTGTGAGGGTGAATATCAATCCAATTGTGACCATTACTTCTGATCCTAAGATAGGATGTATTGGAGGTACTGCGGTATTAACAGGTTTTGGAGCCGATACCTACAAATGGTACAAACCTAGATTGGTTCCAACTTTCGGATACGACGTACTTGGATATAACTATATTTTGCAACTTAACAACATTCAAAAGAAAGATACCGGCACATATTACGTACTTGGAACAACTGCTGAGGGATGTTCTGGCGTAGGTAGTTATGTATTGAATGTGGGATTAGATAGTATTTCTGTAATGCCTGATACTTCAGTTTGTGAGGGTGGGGTATTGGTGTTGAGAGCGAAAGGCGGAGTAGATTATACTTGGACTGGCCCTAATGGAAATATTGTGAATTCACCAAGCTATATCATTAGTCCTGCCGACCTTTCCGACAATGGTATCTATACTGTTCGGATTTCTGATAAATGGAATTGTGCCGGAAATTTACAAACTTTTGTGAAAATTCAACCGAAGCCAAATGTAACTTTAACTGATTTAAAGTCTGGCAGTTATTGTGAAGGAGAAAGTTTGCAGTTGATTGCAAATACCGATGCTAACTTGGTTGATTGGACAGGTCCTAACGGTTTGAATATTCCTAAGACTACTCAAATAGTTGTAAATGTAGGTCAGTTGGATAGGGTGAAACAAGGCTATTATAAAGTAGTTGGAACTTCAACTTTTGGTTGTATGGACTCAAGTAGTTTGCTCGTTAATGTGCATTCTAAACCTACCGCTGCCTTTGATTTCCAAAAACGATGCCTATTCTTGATCCAAAATGAAGCGTTTGATATCTTCTCGAATTCTTCTGGGGCTACTCAATATCAATATTACTTCGACAATGCTCCAATTTCAAATCTTGCGCGTCATCGTTACTCAGTTGCCGATACCGGAATGCATTCAATTCGATTGGTTGTGACAAACGATTTCGGTTGTAAAGATGAAATTGAAAAAATGGTGGAAGTGAAACAACCAGATTATATAGAACTTCCTAATGCCTTTACACCTAACAACGATATGATCAACAACTTCTATTATCCTGTTTGTACAGATGCCATTACGCATTACAAAATGCGCATTTACAACAGATGGGGTGAAAAAGTATTTGAAGGCAAAGACCAACCTTGGAATGGTAAAGATCCATATGGCAACTATTACAACCAAGGCGTTTATGTGGTAATCTTGGAATACGCATCCTTCTGTAGTGAAAATCCAGAAGAACTAACAAGTCCTATGAGATTTGATGGAAAACAAGGCGCCATCATGAAAGATGTAACCTTGCTCAGATAAAATTAGGGTGTTAGCATTATAGACCTTCAGTTAATCTGATTGAATCAATAAAAAAGCGGTCGCTACATTGTAGCGACCGCTTTTTTATGTCTTAGTTTTTGGGCCAATGAAGTTACTAATTCGCCTTCAATTCACCAATTGGAAGTGGGATACTTGGTTTAGATTTTTCAATTTCCCAGTCGTTGGGGTTCATGAATTTTTTAAGTGCACTTCCTCCAAAATTGAAGTATAAATGGGGTTAGTAATTTTTTATGTCCTAACTGTATTTGTAATCAGATTCAATGATTTTACCTCCATGAACTGCTGTTTATTAGGTTATTTATTTCAGTTTATAGAGTTGCTTACGGATCGAAAAAAATTGAATCAGCCACAATAAGAGTACCAACACGAGTCCCCCAAAAATCACAAACTCATTCAATGATTTTGGTGCCTCAAATCCAAATTTCAGGATGAATTCATTGGCAGTTGATTTTGCCACAAACACCAATCCCAATGAAAGTATAAAAATTCCCCCCATAATTACGGCCAATTGTTTGCCATACCAAGAAATGATTTTTGCATGCGGATAGCCTTGATGCAACAGTGTTTCGGTTTCGTATTTTGAACGTGTGATGGCCAGTTGAACATACAATAAAAATGCACTAACCGACACAAACATTACAAAGATTCCCAAAACAGCAACGATGCTGAGAATGGCTTGAAGCAGACTTCCGAATTTGCCATTTTTCAACAATTCCTCATTGGTTTCATATCCCTCAGAATCTAAATGCTTTTGGATGGCCGGGAGTTCATTTTGTTTGGCTTCAACAATAATTCGATAGGATTCCGCAGAATTCGGAATATTTCCGTAAGTTTTATTTGCAAAATTCATAAAACTTTGGGGCACCAGAACCGAGGTAATGCGGTTACTAAAGCCAGCAATTCTCCCTTTAAAATGAGCACCGCCTTTGGCTCCTCGGATGTCGATATCAAAAACCGCCAGCTGAATGGTACCTTTCGACAATTGAGGAAGTCCTCTTCCGGGCGCAAAATTGAAATTGTACAGGTTGATAAAATCGGTGGGTAAAATCATGGGAATCATTTCATTACCTGCTTCCCAGTTCCAGTCTTCTGGTTTCACATCCAGAAAATCGTTGGGCACACTTTCTAGAAAAAGTTCGGTTCTCATGGCTTGGCTTGCATCGCCATTGGGTAAACTCATTGAGGCAACAGCTTGAAACTGATTGGCTGTAAATTCACCAACTTTTTTGATGCTTTTGAGGGACTTTAACTCTTGCACTTCTATGGGTGAGAACGTGGTTTTTCCCAGTTTAAATGAATTTAACATGGAAACTTGTTTGTTGATCACCAAAAATTGACTTCCAATGGCTTGTTCAGAGCTCGAAACCATGGTTTTAAAGTCTGCAAACAATTGTGCAGCCGTGATAACCAGGAAAAAACCCAGTAGACTTCCACAGATAGCGCCCAACAATTGACTTGGTTTTTGGGTTTTAATGAGGATGGTTGACAGCAAAGATTTTTTCATGGGTTATATGGTTACGGGTGAAAATCCTGTTACCGAGTACCTTTCATCAAGGGAGGTAATTATAACACCCGCTTTTTGAGCATTGGCAACTTCTTGAATAAGTTCCATGGCATTGTTTGAATTGGTTTGATCTAAATGGCTAAAAGGTTCATCCAACACGAGCCAATTAAAAGGTCTGTTCAAGGCACGAAGTATTGCAACTCTTTGCATTTGTCCGAACGACAATTTTGCAACGGGGTGGTTTAATTTTTCTTGAATTCCGAGGGACATTGCCCACTTTTGTATGGTTTCTTCGGTTTGTACCCAGGTGGCAACTTGTCCATTATTTGCATGAATTTGATTGATTTCTCGGGTCAATAGAATGTTTTCTAAAGCTGTTAACGCAGGAAACAATTGTAGATCTTGAAATAAGACGCTGCATTGGAGTGCCCGCCATTGGCTCCATTGACTGGGGGAGAACCCTATGGAATTTTGTCCCTCAAAAAGAACTTTACCCAAAAAATCGCCCCGAGTTCCAGCGAGCAAGCCAACCAAAGTTGACTTGCCTTTGCCGGATGGGGCGATAATTTGATACATTTGGCCCGAATTAAATGTAAACGGCTGATTCCAAATGCTTTGGGGTTGTATAAATTCTTTTAATGGGTTAGGAATAACATGATCAAATTCAATGTTCATTCTTAATCAATAGTGGCAGGTTCAACATTGTCGGGCATTGTTGCATCAGACATGGTAGAATCAATGGCTTCCTGGTTTAATTGAGATTCCAATTCTCTCATTCTTGCTTCGCGTTCTGCACGTTTTTTTCTTTCTGCGGTTGAAATTTTATCGGCAATTTTAAACAAACTCATGATGGTGTTGTCATTACTTTCTGTGAATTGAATGACAGCTGTTGAATTTTTCATGTTGCCAGTAACAGCAATATGGCTAAAATTGCTCATGACATCTTTAATTTGGGTGAAATTTTCGTTTTCATCAGAGATGCCCATCCATTTTTTCAAGGTTCCTTCACCGTAGCTCGACATTTTTAAATCTAAGAAGGCAGAACTTGGATTGGTAGTGAACATTTTGGCCACAGTTTTATCAATTTGATTGTTCCAAGTTTTGTTTTTTGCCAAAATCTTAGCACTTTCTTCATCATTGGTGAACACAATTTTATTTTTAGCCATTGTCATTGAAACGTTGCCAAACAGGGTTCCAGTTGGAATTGTAATTATGCCATTATTTTCTTTGATCATGCCATTGGTCATTTTTTCCAATTGAGCAATGAGTTTTTTGTATAATTTCTCATCTTTGATACCGATTTGAGCGGTCATTACAGGTACAATCTTGGTTACAGTTTGCATTGAAGATTCAAATTCACCAGTTTCCATATCAAATTTATCATAGTTGTAAACCATTTCTTCAACTTGTTTGGTGTTCAATTTTGTAAGGGCAAAAGCGATACTTCCGTCTAAGAAGGTTTCCAATTCAGATTCGGTTAAGCCAGAAGTTTGAGCAATTTCTTTGATGGCCGTTTTGTATTTGGGTAATGACTTTAACATTTTGAAAAAGGTTTCCATGTTGAGCATACCACCAAATCCTATTAACAATTTTCCATCAGGAGACAGCATTTCCATATTCTCTTCTGAAAGGCCTGTATTTTGAAGGAATGCATATTCCTTAGCCATTTTTTCATCTTTATTATACATAAAGGTTTCAGTTGTGATGTCGTTATCGTTGAAGTTGATCACAAAAGCAGAACCTGAAATATTGTCGAAGAATTTTTTTAGAGCCTCAGGATACAAGGTTTGCATACCAGCGCTTTTATTGATTAGATCAACATATTTATGGTAATTAACAAACACACTAGCGTCGCCGCCTTCGCTTTCCGCATTATTGAAAGATTCCATAGACAACATAGATTGTTCTTTGGTTTGCTTCATGATTTTCTTGGCGGTTTTTTTGCTATTGTTTCTGGTGGTATAAACCAAGCAAACTTCGTCGTTCCAAACTAAAGTGGTAACTTGAGGTTTGTAACGGTAGCTATATTCCGACATTTCGTCATTTTCGGGTTGAGCTTCTTCTTTTTGAGACATGATATGAAGGTCACCGTCTTTTTCATATTCCATATTTGCATTTTTTGCAACTTTTTCTATGAATTTTTTTAAGTTTTCTGCGTTTGAAACTGGGATAACGGCACCAACTGTGAAATCAGATTTTTCGCCATCATTTTCTGTGAAAATGTAAATATTGTCGGTTAGGGAAAGTCCTGATTCTTTTGGTTTTTCGATGGCATCCATGAATTTTACATCATTTTTCACCATTTCTTTTTTCCAAGATTCGAAAGATTTTAATTTTTTGATTTCATCGAAGTCAATTTTTCGTCCAATAGAAAGAGGGTTAATTTTAAAAACAGCGAGTGCTGAATTCGGGATGTACTTGGGTAAATTAGAGTTGCGTGTAAGGAAAAACCAAACGCTAGCACCAACAACCACTGCCGCGGCCGTTATGATTAGGGTGATTTTTTTAGATTTCATTTGATACAAATATGCATGAAAAACGGAATGATTGAAAATATATTTGGCAGAGTAATGTAAAAATAATGGACTGATGAGCAAATATGTTCCATTAGTTTAATTTTTAGCACCTCTTCTTGTGTTAATTCTGTAACATTTTTATTTGCAATTGATTACTATATAATGTATTGCGTGTTTTTGAACTTATCGGCACATCGAAGCCCTATCGGGTGTAATTACCTTTGTGATACAATTAAAATTACAAATCAGTTAAATGAAAAAAAATCTCATCGTTTTATTGCTTACCATTTTCTCAATTGGTAAAGCAATTTCGCAAACCCCAAACTTGGTAGTTGATGCGGGTAGTATGTTTCCTTCAAGTTATTCTGGAATTTATGTTCACAAAGGTTCTTACAACAATCATCCGTATTGGGTAGGGCCAAAATCTACCGACATCATGGCTATTTTCTGGAATTCAATGTACAACCGTTATATTTATTCGAATTCCTCAAGCGATACTAACAATTACCGTTGGGCGAATGCTTATGATAATTGCAGTAGTGCGAATTTGATTCCCAACGCTGGATGGGGACAAATTAAAGTGAATATTTATGGACCATCTATTAAATATAGTAGCGTTGTTTTCAAAGAAACAAGTGGCAATGACGGTGCTTTTGATCAACAAATTACGGTTTCTCACAACAAACTAAAAGGGTATTATTTTGCTGGTAATGTTGGCGATGATTTCGTTTCGGGAAGTAAAGTTACCATTTCAAACCTTGCTGCGGGTTTAACCGCGAAAATGGTGAAAATGGATGATTCTACATTGGTTTTGTCTCTTACAGGCAAAGCAACTAGCCATGATGTTGATACTAACTTTACCGTGGATTTCCTAAATGCGGCACTTGCTGGTGGTGGAACAATTGATAGTACTTTTGGTGTTAATACTAAAATCAAATTGAATTTCATCAATGTTTATACCGTTGGTGCATCTGGTGCTGACTTTACAACCATTAAAGAAGGTTTGAAAGCATTGAATTCAGATGACATATTAAAGATTTTTGAAGGTGTTTACACAGAAGATTCTCTCATGAATGCTTCAAATGCTCAAAACGTTACCATCATGGGTGCTGGTCCGGCAAAAACCATCATTCAAGGTGCTTCTCAGCCTTTTACCAATAACAATGGTGTGTTTAGATTTACATGTTCTGAGGCGAACATTCACAATTTAACCATTCAAAATGGTCACAGAATGAATACCAATGGTATCAATGGTGGTGCTATTTCTTCTTATGGAAAAATTCGTTTGTACAATTGCAGAATCATCAACAACAAAACCACTGGTAAAGCAACTAATGGAGTTTATGGTGGCGCCGTAGCTTGTGTAGACTTAGAAGCATTCAACTGTGAGTTTTCTGGGAATATTGCCGATAACGAACAAAAATCTGGTCAAATTGGCGGTGGTGCTGGTTATATAAACAACAGCATTCTATTAGAAAATTGTACCGTTTCTGGTAACTATTCAAGAACTGATGCAGGTGGATTTATTGCAGGTAACAGTTGGTCTAAATTTATCAATTGCACAATCACAAATAACAAAGCAGAAACTGGTAAAGGTGGTGGAATTAGCACGTATGGTAAAAATATCTATGTAAACTCTATTGTATACGGAAATACTGCTGCTAATGGTAATGATGTTTATGAAGTAAACGGTCACGTTTACGCAATTTATATGACAAAATGTGTTTTGGGAGATGTTACAACAATGACAGGTTACACTCCGAAAATTGAAGGTACTTACAGCAAAGTGGATCCAAAATTGGATACATTAAAATTCAATTGTGCTGACACCAGAACTCACGCTTTGTTGGATGGTTCAGTAGCTCTTGATAGTGGTGTATACGCTGATACAATTCCTGCTTTAGACCAACGTGGTTTCCCAATTTTGGGTTCAAAAGATATTGGAGCTCAAGAATCAATCAACCGTTTGATTTTTAATATGTCGCAAGATACCATTTGCGCTGAATCCAAAGATATCATCACTTTAAGCGGTAGCCCTGCAAATGGTGTATTCCAAGGTGAAGGTGTTTCTGGAAATACTTTCGACGTTTCTAAAGTTAAATCTACTGGCTTTGTGAAAATTACTTACAGTTACAACGCAACTGGTTGTGTTGATCTAGCTACAGTTGATAGCATTTTTGTGAAGGTTTGTTCTCCAAGTTCAGTGAACGAATTGGCACTTCCTGTAAGTGTTTATCCAAACCCTGTTAAGAATCAATTGGTTGTAAAAACGTTGAATAACCAACCAATGACAATTGTTGTAACTTCAGTGTCTGGTTCAGTTATGACAACTCAAATTTCTTCAACTTCATTAACCAATATCGATATGGAGAAATTCCCTGCAGGAATTTATTTCTTGACGATCACTTCTGGCGGTAAAGTAGCCAACCAAAAAATAATCAAACAGTAATTTTTTGATAGTTTAGTTTCTTAGTGTATAGCCCGGACTTGTCCGGGCTATTTTTTTGTTGTAAAATAAAAATGATTTTATGCAAAAAAAATAACATACGTTTAATGTAAATACGCAAAATAATCCTTGTAAGTTATTGATAAATAAAATAAATTGCGAAACTGCAAAACAATGCGAATAAATAAGTTAACTTTTCATCTGTGTATTTTTCTTTGTTTTAATGTTCCAGGAATTAGTTTTGGAGATAATGGAAAAGTTAATATAGATTCGAATTCTTTCGCTTATAAATTAAAACCTAAAATTACAGGTACAATTAATTTTGGGATTTGGTACAATCAAAAAGGTGGAACAGCACCCAATGCAACTGCAATTCAAAAATTAGATTGGTTTATTCAAGGACAACCAACCATTACAATTGTGAATATGAGTTTTCCATTTTCTGGAATCTATTCGAACAATGATTTCAATTATTCCCAACCATTTAATCAATATGGATTGTCGCCAAGCTATAAATGGGTAACGGCACATGTGGGATATAGAAATTTAGCATTTGGAAGCTATACTCTTTCAGGGGCTACTTTTTTGGGTGGCGGGGTAGAGTTAAATCCGGGGAAATTCAGATTTGCCGCATTTTACGGTCGTTTCAATCGTGCAATTGAAGAAGATACAAATCTGATAAAGAATATGGGTGTTACAATTATTCCGGCATACAAGCGTGTGGGTTATGGTGTTAAAATTGGGGTTGGAACAGATGTTAATTTCTTTGATATTACTGTAATTAAAATTCAAGACGATACTGCCTCGATTAAACGTCCAACCATTAATTTGATATCCCCATCAGATAATTTATTGATTGGAGCGATTAATAAGTTTAAAATTGGCAAATATTTTAAATGGGAATCAGAAGCGGCCTTATCGGTTTACACGGAAGACCAGCAAGTAAAAGGAAATGAATTGCAAAATATTGTTCCTCAGTTTGCAAAGCCTTTGATTGCTTTAAATTTGAGTACAACTATAAATCCTGCATACAAATTTCAGTTTGGATTTGGTTCAAAGTACATAGATTTGTCGGCGCAATACGAGTTTATTGGTCCTAATTATCGCTCTTTAGGAATGTATTATATTCAAAATGACATTCAACGATATACATTGAATCCGGCAATCAGGCTATGGGGTGGCCGTATCAATTTGAATGGTTCATATGGAGTGCAACAAGACAATTTAAGTAAACAAAAGTTGGCCACAACCTATAGGCAGGTACAATCATTAAATTTGTCGTTTTCACCAATCAGTCGTCTAAATTTACAGGCTAATTATTCTAATTTTGGGACTACGCAAAATTCGGGTAAAATTCAATTAAACGACAGTATCAGAATTAGTCAAATTAATTCCTCTTACGGTACAACAGTTTCTTTTTTAATTCCTGGTAAACGAATTTCCTCAAATTTCACAATAAACTTATCGAAACAAGGAGTGAATGATTTGAATGTGTTGACACAAAAGTTCAGTGAATCAGATGTATTGTTAACAACCGTTAATTATGGCATGAATATTACAAAATTAAAATTGAATATGAATACCGGATTTGTGCGTGCCGCAATTATAACATACGCAGGCGAAGTAGTGAATATGGGTCCTTCTATTTCCGTATCAACATCCCTCAAAAACAATAAAGTCAGGATAAATTTAGGTTCAACTTATCAATCTCGAAGTATTAACGGAATTTCTGATGGCAGTATTTTAACCATCAGTTCGGGTATGAACGTAACATTATATAAAAAACAACAATTTGGAATAAGATACCAATACACCTTGAATACAACCAACACAACTTCAATATACTATCTAACTCAAAATAGATTGGGAATTACTTATGGCTATTCGTTTTAAACAATTTTTGTTCTTTTTATTATTGGGGATTTCGGGCTCTTTAAAATCTCAAGATGTAAGCATCACCATTACCCCGATTCCGCCATTTAGTCCAATGTTGAAATTTTACACTGAACTAACACCCAATCGACTTCAAATTACAATTCGAAACAACACGAATCAACTCCTAGATTTGAAGTTTTCGGCTCGTATAACATCAAACAATGGTATTGATATATACTCTAATCCCAATTATGTGCCTCCTATACCTTTTACATTAAATCCGTTGGAGACACATTTAATGACGGAAGATGAAATGTCAAAAATTTTGGATAAATCATCTGTACAAGTTTCTGGGTTTGATATTTTACAAATCATCAATTCAGGAGGTTTGCCTGAGGGAACTTACCGGATTTGCATGACTGCTTATGATTACAACTCTTCTGGACAAACGTCTCCTAAAAGTGATCCGGCTGGGTCCTGCAGTTCTCCGGTCGTAATTCAGTATATAGATCCACCGATGATTTCATCCATAAATGGTTACGGGGGATGTGGTAACCAAATTCCAAATGCATTTTTAACCAATACACTCACAATTAATTGGCTGCCTCCAGGGATGCTGATGCAACAAGGATTAATGGTTGCTCCTAAATATAAATTGTTTATTCATGAAGTTGCAACAAATAGAAGAGCCGATGATCAAATTTTTAGTGATCCCAATCCATTTTTGGAAAAAGAAATAACGCCCAATTTTGCTACATCAACCGTATTGAATGTTGCTTCTGAAGGATTTCGTCCGGGAGTTCAATATATCTTTAGGCTTCAAATTACGGATGAGAATGAAAATGTTATTTTCAGAAATAATGGGTATAGTGCTTCCTGTACATTTATTCTTTTAGATAATCAGCATAACGCTGGCGGTAATTCCGGGAATCCTGAAAACACCAGTTTTTCTTCTCGGATTTTGTATCCTGTTGCTGAAGATACAATTCCTTTTCAAAATTACCCAATCATGGCCTCTATAGGTTCTGCAAATTCAAATGTTGAAAGAATCAAAGTATTGGGCACATGTAATGAGCCAAATGTAAATTGGCAATATATTTCAGATACGGTTTTTTATCAATCTCCGAGACCATTTTTGGCAACAAATGAGTATCGGGTGATGTTCAAAACATTCAATCGTTGGGCATGGTATCGCGGTGAGCAATTCGAATCAAAAGCAACAAGTTTTGTGAGGTTAAGATCTCAAGCAAGCGAACAAGTTGTTGTTGCTTCTTCAAATATGGTATTTGGGATGGGTAGGCCAGGACTAATTAAAAAAACTCAATTAGATAGTACCCAGAAGAAATTTAGGATTGATTATATCCCGATGCGTCGGCCTTCAAAAATTTTACCAGATTCAATGGCTGCAATTTCGCGTATTTCTGGATTTGATGAATCTGATAAATTAATGATTCGTGAAAAGCTGTTTATTGAAATAGATAAAGACAATCAGTTTTTACAGCCAAAAAGGGTTGCATGGGTGGACATGAATTTCGATTATTTCATTCAAAATCCTAACATGAATCAAATAATTGAAGACCTTTTTACTGCTAAATCCATCGATATCAATATTCCCAATAATGAACATTATTTTGCTAGAATTGGGTATTTGTCTGATCCAACTGACACAAATTCAGCTCCATACATTTATAGTCCTGAATTTCATTTGAATGAACCTGCTGACGGTTGTTTGTTTACCCACTACGATGGCATGAGAGTGGGCGCAAGGGTTTGCATTGGTCTTTTCACGATGAAAATCAAGCAATTAAGCACAAATACAGAACCCTACAATGGGGTAGGAGCGATAAAAGTCCCGTTTCTTGATCATTCAATTTTGGTAGACTTCAAGGACTTAGTGGTTTCATCAAGTGGGTATGTATTGTTCGGAACAGCTCAAGCGAGGCAGGGCGATCATACCAGAAGTTTAGTTCCTCAAAATTTGACTGCCGCTGCTGCCAGAACAATGCTACAAAATGATTCTAATCGTGATAAAATTTTCCGAAGTTCCCGTCAAAATACAGACGATACAGCCGGTTCTACATTGCCTTATTTGGTAACATCCTGGCAGCATTTGTCCTCCTTTTATATTTGGAAGTTGGTTTTTCATACCAATCGTGTAGAAATGTTTGCTGGTATTAGTTTACAGCTAACCGGCACACAAAGTGGTGCTTTGGATTTTGTTTCATTTGATAATGCATTGATGCCAAGCTGTTCCAATATGGGATTAATGAGGTTTGAATTGGTTTCGCAAAATAAACTAGTGTTGCCTGGTTTGGGACATATTCAAGTGAAGCGGGACTTGAATAATAGGAATCCATATATTCGATTTGATTGTAATTCAGGAATTAGTGACGGAATGATTTATGCGGATTTGGTTCCTGATCCAAGAATGATGAAATTGGCAACCCCTGGTCCCAATGGAGATACCATTATTACTCCTATAGAATTTGCTGTTGATCGAAATAGAAACATGGTTTTTGAGGCAAGTTTACCAAATTTTATTGTGGCTGATTTGGATGATTTTGTGTTCCAAAGTTGTAGTTTGGTTGTTGATCAATCCACTACAATCAATCTTTCGAGAATGACAAACGGTCCAAATGCTAGACCGGTAACTTGGACAGGCAGACAGGCAAATGATTTGCGGGTTGCTTTACCTATTTGGTTCGGTGGTGGGGGCACAAGGCGGGTTGGTTTTTCACCACCAGACGATAACCGTATAATTGTGAATATCTCAACCTTAGACTTAGATGGTGATGCGCCAAGTTTTGAAATATTAAAAACAAATTTAAAATCAATAAGTGATGGCAGAAAGTGGGGTACTTTTGATTTTGCAATAGACACATTTAAACTATCCATGAATCGCGGTGTTTTGTCGGGTAGTTATTTATCTGGACGATTAAAAACGCCAATTAGTAATGATACGCTAAAAACTAAATACAAGTTATCAATATCTCAGAGTGGAAACCAAACTCGGATTGCAGGAAGTGTGAATTTGGGAAATGGTTTAAAATTTGACCCTCTTTATGGTGCATCAATGAGTATTTCCCCTACAAGTTCCATGAGGCTGGAGTTGGTAAACGGGAATATAGATGTATCCTTGAATTTGAATGGATCAATGTCGATTGAAGCTGGAAAAACAGCGAATAATCCACCTAAAATTGCGCTAGGAATTAATTTCCAAGATATGAGTATTAAGAACTCCACGAACAACGCATTTGCTATTGGAACCATTCAATTTTCACAAGCCTCTGCATTTGGATATGGATTTAATCAAATGAGCGACAGAGATGGCAGTGGATTTGAATTAGTAACCAGGAATATCCCAAGTGGGAGTGGTGGGAATTCTGAAACGGAATATTTACTCAAAATGACCGGATCATTGGGTTTTCCGGGCTTCGATTTTGGTAAAGTGGGTGGCACAGCCTTGGTTGGATTTAAACAAACAACTACGGGAGATTTTACTTCAATTCCACCAGAATTGTCAGGATTTAATGTTGATGCAAATATTGGTCCTGTAAAATTAAGTGGATCAATTATTTCATATGAAAATGATTCAAATTGGGGTACTGGATTTAATGGTCAAGTAGATTGTCAATTTGCATTATGCTCTGGAAAAATTGGAATCAAAACAAACCTCCGTTTGGGTAACATTCCGTTGGGCGCGAATAAAAGAAATTATTGGTATGCATCCGGTGAACTTACTTTACCAGTGCCGATTCAAATTGTGCCTAGTATTGCTCAAGTCAATGGTTTAATGATAGGATTGGGTAGCAATATTTTATTTGAAAATCAACAATATAAAGTTAATAAATCGCGTGAAGAAAATAGGTTATTTAGAGGAGGGTTAGAACTAACCTCAGTAACACCTGGTCAATTTAAAGCGAAAGGTATACTTTCTGCTAATATGAGTGCTGGTTGGGGCATCAATTCATTAGGATTTGATGCGGATTTGGCATTATTGGGTTCAGGATATCATGGTTCAGCAAGCAGTGATTATGAATTCAGTGCAAGAGGTAATTTTACGATTGATATTACAAATTCAAGGATTCATGCACGTGCAACAGCATATATTAATGCTTACGGATTAATTGTGGGTGCTGCTAAGAAAAACAGCAATGAAATTGGTGAATTGGATCTACTTTTTGCTTCAAATGATTGGCATATTCACATAGGAAAACCATCTCAGCCGTTATCTGTAAAAGTTTTAGGCGTGAATTTTGCGTCTTATTTTATGTTGGGAAATGGAATGGAACCTCCAGTATATTCAAACAAATTACTTCAAGCTTTAAACGGACAATTGCCCATGCAGCCGGTGAATGTTGGAAGTATGGGAATGGGCATTGCTCACGGAGCAAATTTTGATGTGAGTACCGGAGATAAAAAATTTCTTATGTTTTATGGTTCTTTTGCCATGGGTGCTGGCTACAATATAGCGTTGATTCATTATGACAGAGGTTGCAACAATTCCAATAACATTGGATTGAATGGCTGGTATGCAACCGGAGATGTTTATGCCTATTTAGATGGTAAAATTGGAATGTATGTTGATGTTTTCTGTTATGAAGGAAATTTAACATTGGCTGAGTTAAGATGCGGAGCAATTTTAATGGCAGGTACACCAAATCCAACTTGGATTTCAGGGAAGGTTGCAGGAAAGTATAGTGTTTTAGGTGGCTTGGTTAAAGGTAAATTTAATTTCGAATTTACAGTTGGTGATGTTTGTACACCACCTCCTCCAATTATGGAAACACCGATTGCCAATGTTCAACTTATAGAAGATATTGGTCCCGCTCACAACTCAATCAATATGTCTCTCTCCACAAAACCTTATTGGGCGCATAGATTTAAAAATAATTATGTGATGACAGTAGAAGTTCCCGAGCCAGGTAAATCAACCACCAAAATCAGAACCTTTAGGGTTAAACGATCCATTTCTTTTGGGAAGTTGAATTCAAATAATGTGTTGGTTCCTACACAGTATTCTATCAATGAAAATTCGGATGATGATTTTACTCAAGGTTCAATATCATTGAATCAAGGATATCTTGATGCAAATACCAAATATAGATTGAAAGTAACGGCATGGTTTGAAGAAAAAATCAACAATTTATGGGTGAATGCAGTTAAAACAAATGGTAATAGAGTTATAGAAGAAAAAACCATAGAATTTACAACTGTTAAAATTGCGGTTGTTGAACCTTATATGTTGAGAAATCAATTTCCCCAGAATAATAGAATGTTTGTTTATGGCACAGATATTTCAGCAGGATTTTGGTTTCAGAATAGAATTGGAGGATTGTTTAGCCCTAGAGCTAAAGCCATGAAAAATTCAGTGTATAATGCAGTATTGGAGTTCCCTCAAGATATGAATGTAAAGTATCTCATGAAGTTTACAGACTTAAATTCTGGTGAAGTAGCCTACACTCCTTTGAATACGCCAGCGGGCACTGATAATGTTACATTCAATACCAGGAGACTTAGCACCGGGAAATTATTTAAAGTAAATATATTAAGGGTATTACAAAACAATGATTTTTATTCAGCTTTTTCAACCCCTAATGGGTCTTTGAGATTTTTTTCAAGTAATACGGTCAATACACAATTGCAAAACTCACTTACTATCCCTCAAAATATTGCCGGAAATTCTTACAATGAAAGTATACTTTCAATGAATGGTGATAGTAATTCTATTGAGATATCACGTTATAGAAAGAGTAACCAAAGTCAACAAAACAACGGAAATGGAATTGAACAATTGATTCAAGGATTAACAAATTCATTTGAAGATGAAATGTATACTACTTATTTTGGTACAAGTAAATTTACAAGTTTCGAAGATAAGTGTAGGGCTGCTTTTGTAAATAATCAATCGCATTTTAATTTGGTTACTTCTGCAGGCTTTTTCACAGCTGGATTAACAACTGAACCATTTGATATGTACGATGTTGGATTGGATCAGAGTAATGTTCCCCAAAATTTCAGGGCTTTTAAAATTATTCCAACATCACAGAATCAGTTTTTCATGCAAACAAGAGATTTTTACTTGAAAGTGAATGAATTGATTAAATTAAATAAAATACCTTATGCAGAAATTTCAAATTTAGATTTTTACAATGAAAACACTCAATTGTTTGATACGTTGAAATCTTCCATGTTTATTGAAGAAATTGTGCCATTTAACGATTACTCCATAGCAAATGGAACAGGTGATAATGTGCCGAGTTGGTTACAAGAGCAATCAAAAAACTCATTTGCGTTTATTATTAATCCAAATAAGAAAAAATTTGTTTCGATCATTGAACAAGTGAATAAGATTAAAAATGTAGTTACCCGAGTGTTGGCCAACGAATATTCAAGTGAAGGTCCAAGTAGTTTGATGGGAATTGAAAGATTGAACACAACAAATACCGGTCAAGTATACAGAAATGGTAACATTTCTAATATCAAATATCCATATTGGCCCGAAAATCTGGATAGATATCGGACACAACTATCCAATATTTCTTTAATTTCACCAACTACTCAATTTCAAGCAGGAGGAGAAAATTGGATGCTTTGGATTCATCGTTCTGAAAAGATTCAAAATCAAATATTCCCAACTTTGAATATCCGTCCGAATATACATCCCCCCAATATCCAAAATGAACCTTTTTACATATACGAGGCCTTTACACTTCCAATTCGCTAAATCATGAAAAGTTTGAAGTTTTTATTTTTTGGTATTTTAGTTACATTTTGCTTAAAATCCAAAGCGCAGGAGATTGACAGTTTTTCGCCAGTTGTTAGATTTAAGTATTCGGGTGAAAATAAAGTAAAAATGAGATTGGTGTCAAAGAACTTTTTTGAAATGAGGGCCTTGGCTACTTCTGGGCTAAGGATTACTTACTCTCAGATTTTAACAAAGGATGGGAATTCCATTAAAAATGAAAAAGAAATCATCATTGATACTCCCCAGAGAAAACAATGGGAAATTGCAAAAAATGACAAACAAGTGGCAGCTATGGCTGCTGCATTGTTTTCAAAATTTAAGGGTGAGCAAACGGATGAATTTTTATCTTTAAGAGAAAGGGTTAATTTTCAAAATAACTTACATTTATTTGGTACAACCGCATCATCTTTTTCTTGGAATGCGGCAAAATTATCTAATCACGGCGTTGAATTAGAAATGGAAGAAGGTTCTGTATATAGAATTTCTATTCGATTGTTACGTGACAATAAGTTTTGTCCTAATAATACGCTCACAATTTATTATACGGTTAGAGCAGATACAATTGAAAAACTTCCATTAGATTTTACTCCTGGTGATTTGGTTGTGTATTTAAAGTGGCCCAAAATTGATGATTTGTTTGCGTTTGATATAGAAAGGAAAAACAATTTGAATAGTTGGATGAAGATCAATGATAATCCAATTTTACCATCAGGATTAAACGATTCATTACCCTCATTTTTTCATATTGCACCTGATTCAACTAAAGTGAATTATTCCAAATTTTCTTATCGTGTATGGGGCTATGATGTTTTTGGAAACAAGCAAATGGTAACCAATGAATTGACTGGAGTATTTAGCAAAGATTTAACTCCGCCACCTGCTGTTTCAGGTTTGAATTTTAAAAGTAATTCTCAACATCAAATTTTATTAAATTGGAATATCAAAGTAGTTCCAGATTTGAAAAAAATGAAAATTTATTATGGGAATTCCAATAGGGGTCCGTTTCGATTAATCAAAGAATTATCTCAAAATGCAACACAATTTCAGCACGATTCTGCAAGTAATTATTTAGAAAACTATTACGTAGTTTCAACGGTAGACACAGCCAATAATGAAGCAGCCGCATTACCATTTAATGCTATTACATATGATACCATAGCGCCTCCACCTCAGGCAATTTTAGAAGGGAAAATTACCCCCAATGGTACGGTATATGTATCTTGGTTGAAATCCCAAGAACAAGATGTAGTGGGCTACAGATTATTTAGGTCATTTGGGAAAGAGAATAAATTTACCCCAATATTGGGCTATAACATTAAAGATACTTTCTGCATAGATACAGTACCCATAAAAAATATTTTAGGGAACGCCTTTTATGCTGTAAAACCAATTGATAGCCGTGGGAATTTGGCGCAAAAAATAATTCCTTTTAAAATCATCGTTCCTGATGTAATTCCTCCAATGTCACCAATGATTTCAGATATAGTGCCATTGACTTCCGGTGGGGTAAAACTGTTTGTGAAATTTCAAATAGAAGATACAAAGTTGCTTGCTTATAGAAAAAGGGAAATCGTCAATAGAGAGACAAAAGAATGGGGTTCTTGGATCCAAATTAAAAGTTCTTCGGAATTTATGGATACAACTGCTGATTTTGATCGAATTTATGAATATCAATTAAAAGCAATTGATTCATCAGGAAACGCTTCTAATGAATCCAATATTTTGGGCCAAAAAACGTACAAGAAGAAAATTGAAATTGAAAAAATTCAATTTACAGCCACAGAATTTGGGCGCAACAGTGTGAAAATATCATGGACCGCTCCCAAAGATAATAGAATTGCTAAAATTGAAATCTATCGTGCAGTAAAAGGACAATCTGAGCTTTTTATTCAATCTATTGATGTCAATGATTTGGTATTTATAGATGTTAATGCACCCCACTACCAAACTTCAATATATACATTTAAATTTATCTCAAATGATGGAATGTACATCACTCATCCAATTAAAATGGAAGTAACTTTGAAGAATTAAATTTTTACGGTTATTCAATAAACTTTCTTTGCTAATTATTAAAATACCCAAAATTTGGTAGCGTTTGTTTTGGGGGTATCTCTAAATTTACCCTTGAAATGAGGCGACAAATTAACGTTTTTAATGCAAATAAATGGTTGAAAACCATGTTTGGTGTTCTCTGTATTTGCTTGCTTAATACCCAATGCGTTGTTGGTAAATACGATAGGGAAGTTTCCTCGCCCAATGTTGAAATTCAAGATGTCGCTGTAAATACCAAAAATCGATTTGTTGATCTGGTAATCAAAGAACAGAAAGTCACCGGATATTCTTCCGGAAGTTCTGGCGCATTCAATTTTTCACTCGACAAATTAAAAAGAGATGCCATTTCCGATGCCATTATTAAATCTGAAGCCGATGTGATTGTGGCTCCTTTCTATGTGGTAAAAACTGAAAACAACATGGTTTATGTAGAAGTTCGAGGATTTCCCGCAAACTATAAAAAATTAAATCAATAACATTATGAAACATACACTTAAAATTGTCATGGGTGCTTTGGTGATCTTATCAACCAGCTGCGCTGCCCCTGTGAAAAAATTCAGTTCTAGTCCTTATGTCGACATCCAAGAACCCAATATTCGTGTAACGCCAATGATTGCCGATATGGAAGTTTCTGAGAAAAAGATTTCGGGTTCGGCCATCATGGGGTTCAAAGAAGGTACTGTGCCTCCATTGGAAAATTGCAAATTATCGGCCATTGGGAATGCCTTAATTGAAAATAAAGCAGATGTTCTAGTTGAGCCATTTTACGTGGTTGAGCAAACTTCAACTTCTATTTCTGTGAAAGTTACTGGTTACCCAGCTGTTTACAAAAGTTTTAATCCTAAAAAATAACCCATCATGAAATTTAAATCTCTAATTTATATCGCCAGCTTGTCGGTTATATTGTTTAGCTGCGCTCCTAAAATGAATAAATTTACTTCGAGTCCTTATATTGATATTGAAGAACCTGAAATTCAAGGTTATCCTTTGATGGCAGATTTGAGTATTTCTAAGGAAAAAGTAAAGGGATCAGCTACGATGGGTTTCTCAAGTGGCATTGGTGCTCCAATTGAAGAATGTAAAAAAAGTGCCATTGGAAATGCACTTATTGCCAGTGAGGCTGATGTTCTTATTGAACCATTTTATATCATTGAAACCACAGAATCTTCCGTAACAGTTCAAGTTACCGGTTTCCCAGCAAAGTACAAAAATTTTAGAAAAGACACTGAAAGAATGGCCGAAATCAATGCGGTTTCAGTGAATCAAACCTCAGTTTTTGGACCTGTTGTGGGGCCTAATCAACCTGTAAAACAAGCACCTGTGAAAAGAAATGACCCTGTTGCTCCAGCTCAAGGCAATTCTGGCTCAAGCGCAGTTTTGGGGGTATTAGGTGTAGTAGTAGGGGTGCCTCTACTCATACTTTCTTTAGTTGGTCTTTTGAGCGAATAATTCACTCAATCTTTAAATCGCGTAAATTCCAATAAAGTGTAAAATAATTTTGTTTTACCTTTGATGTATGATGACGCGAGATGTAGAAACCTATTTTCTTGAGGGATGTGGACGTTGCAAACTTGGGGGCACCCCTGAATGCAAAGTCCATACCTGGGAAGAACCACTTAAAATCTTCAGGCAAATCGTTCTAGATTGTGGATTGACGGAGGAATGTAAATGGGGGATGCCATGTTACACCGTAAATGGCAAAAATGTGTTGCTGATTTCCGCGTTTAAAGAATATTGCAGTTTGAACTTTTTTAAAGGTTCTTTGCTTTCTGATGAGTTGGGATTGCTATCTAAGGCCGGTGAAAATAGTGAGGCTTCTCGGATGTTAAAAACTACTACAGCTGAGCATTTATTCATGCATGTAGATGCCATAAAATCCATCATTTTTGAGGCTGTGGAAGTTGAAAAAGCGGGATTGAAAACAATTGCAAAACCCGTTGAACAATATCCAATGCCTGAAGAATTTGAAGCTTTTTTAAATCAAGACCAAAAACTAAAATCAGCCTATCAGAATTTAACCCCGGGCCGACAAAAATCATATTTGATGCATTTTAACAGTGCAAAGCAATCACAAACCCGTATTTCCAGAATTGAGAAATGCATCCCTGGAATTTTGGCGGGTAAGGGTTGGAATGAACGTTAAATCAATGCATCGGTCTCTTTTTGATCATGCCACCTTTGGTATCTTTGATTGAATTTTGAACCACAAATGCATTGGGATCAATTTTGTCGATTTCCAACATGAGTTTTGTGGTTTCTAATCGTGTGACTACACAAAACAATACATTCCTAGATTCATTATAGGCCCCGCGGTTTCCGTATCCATGATCGGAATTCAACACGGTTACTCCACGCCCAAGTGTTTGAGTAATTTGATGTTTGATGGTTTCTGATTCTTCCGATACAATAAATACACCAATGTACTCCTCAATTCCATTTACAATAAAATCTACAGTTTTTGAAGCAGAAATGTAGGTAAGCATTGAATACATGGCTGTTTCTATGTTTGTTACGAATATGGCGAAGCCAAAAATTCCAATATTAAGGATAGTGATAAAGTCGCCAACGGTTAATGTGCTTTTTCTGCTCACAGTGATGGCTAAAACTTCTGTTCCATCGATAACGGCGCCCCCACGAATGGTGAGACCAATTCCTGCACCAAGAAAAAATCCCCCGAAAATAGAAATTAATAGCTTATCGTTGGTAACGCATCTCATTTCAATAAAATGAACGGCAATGGCGAGTGCAACGATGGCAAGGGTGCTTTTTACTGCAAACTCTTTTGAAATTTGCTTGGCGCCAATTAAAATAAAGGGTAGGTTAATTAGAACGATAAAAGAAGATAGGTCTAAGTTGGTTAAAATGTGCAACAATAGCGAGATTCCCATGGCGCCGCCATCCAGGAAATCATTGGGAAAAAGAAAACTCTTCAATCCAATTGTTGCAGAGGCAATGCCTGCAAATATGAAAAATATGTCTTTCGCGTTCCTCGATTTTTTTAATCTTGATATGTAAGCTAAATCCATCATGATTGTTTAGAATTTCTTTATTTTAAGCATAATATACGCAAAAATTGTCAATTTATCAAATAAATTAGGCACTTTCGATAAGAAATACTTCCTTTGTGTGATCAGCCAATACGAATATTTTCAGGGTAAATGACACAGAGAGAGAGAATTGCAAAAATGTTGTATACAACCGTTTATCCGTTGTATGTTGCAAAGGTTTTAAAGAAAAACCGCACAGAGACTGAATTGATAGAGGTGATTCAATGGTTGACTGGATATTCGGAAAGTGAACTTTTTGAGTTCTCACAAACTTCCATCACGTTTGAAGCTTTTTTTGAAAAAGCTAAATTGAACGATAATGCTCATTTAATAACCGGTACAATTTGTGGATACAAGGTTCAAGAAATTGAAGATCCTTTGATTCAAAAGGTGAGGATGTTAGACAAGCTTGTAGATGAATTGGCAAAGGGAAAAGCAGTAGAAAAAATTAAAAGAAGTTGAATTATTTCATTCTTTCAATTTCGAAGAAATTGTTGGAATAACCATTGCCTATTATGCACAAAATGCGGTAGCTACGGTTATTGGTTTCGTCAACCAAATAAATTTCTTGGGAACTTCCATGAAATGGAAAATCTGCACCAGATTGCCAGTACGAAAATGTAGTATTTAACGTGTTGCTTTGACGTAAATATGCGGATATATAAGCAGATGAACCGCTTGTTCCTGAGGTTGTGGTGATGTAAAGATTTCTCGAAGTACCCGAATAGGTGATACTTCCAGATGCTGTTTTTAAAACCAAAGATCGATTGCCAGAGGTTGTCATTTGTACAATGATATTGTCGAGTTGAACATTAACACCAGCATTTGCATACGTTTTAATGGAATTAAGAGCACTCAACCATTGACTTCCGTTGTATACATACATACTATTTGCAGTTGTATTGAACACTTGCAAACCTGCTGCGGGAGCAGAAATGGCCAACATTTGTGTATTGGTCATTCTTGGAAATAAAACACCTTTGGTGGTAGAATTGACTTCCAACTGGGCTGAACTAGCAGGGGCGCTTGTTCCCAAGCCAATTTGCGCGTTCAAGGCAACAGTCAACATCCCCCAAAATAAAAAAAACAATTTTATCATAGCAGCTGTTCGATTTCTAGGTAATTGTTAACAAAACTATTGCCAATATTACAGGTGAGTTTATAAGCTTTTCCATTGGTTTCATCCATGATGTAGATGATTTGTTGGCAGCCGTGATAGGTAAAGTCTAGACCTGGAGCCCAATAAGCGTAGGTTGTAGAAAACGTTTCGGATTGACGTATACGTCCGCTGTTTGTAATTGAAGATACACCACTAGAGCCAGCAGTTCCCAGATAATAATTGTTGATTGAACTTCCAGACAGAGCAATGCTTCCACTCACTGTGGCAATTTGCAACGATACGTTTCCAGTGCTCGGAATGCGAATTCGGATATTGTTGAGTTCCACAACATCGCCTTTATTGACAAACTGTCCTATATAAAGTTTTTCCGACATCCAAGCGGTTCCACTATATGTGTATAAACAGTTTTTAGTGGTGTTAAATACTTGTAAACCGGCAGTTGGTGAAGAAATAGCCAGCATTTGGGTGTTTGTCATTCTTGGAACTAGAACGCCTTTTGAGGTTGAAACAACATCTAATTTGGCGCTGCTATTTGGTGTATTTGTTCCAATTCCAACTTGAGCGAAAAGGCCATTTACAAAGATCAAAAGACAAATTAATAATGCGTTTTTCATCCTATTTTACTTGATTCTTTTGATGGATATAAAATTGCCTTTGAAACTATTGCCCAATATAAAAACAATGCTGTAAGCTCTTGAATTGGTTTCATCCATAAATTGGATGAGTTGACATGATCCATGCTGCCCAAAATTCAAACCCGGTTCAAACGTGGTGAAAGTAGTGGAAAAGGTATTCGATTGTCTCACCCACGAGGTGAAATTTGCAACTGCACCCCCGGCCGAAATTGGACTTGCAGTGAAAATATTGGTACTACTTCCCGAAAGTGCGATACTTCCAGAAGTGGTGGCAATTTGCAACGATCGTTCCGATGTATTGGTAGATAGTTGTACTTTGATATTGTCGAGTTGCACCGCAACTCCATCATCCACAATGGCCGAGATTTTGTCTTCCAACATGTTCCATGAAGCACCATTGTAAATAAAGAGTGCCGTTGCATCGGTGTTGTAAACAATCAATCCCGTTGCTGGAGACGCAATGGCATTCATTTGTGAATTGGTTAATTTAGGATATAGAAAGCCTTTGGAGGTAGAAGCAACGTCAAGCAAACTGGAGGCGTTTGGGGAAGAAGTGTTTATACCAACTTGTGCTTGAACATTCAACGCAAAGTATGAAAGAAAAAAAAGTAAAAAAGTTCGCATTAACAGAAATTCAGAAATGCAAAATTAATGTATCTTAATGAATTCACCAAAGCGTGAAATGTCTGATAGTAGAGGTGTGTATTATCGAATCAAGCAAATAATTACCCATTTTTCTGGTATACCCTCAAAATAGTAAATTTTGTCACCGTATTTATCTTTTGTTCGAATGGTTTGCCCATCGATATAGTACAGTTTGTCGCCGTATTTATCTTTGGTGCGAATAGTTTGTCCATCAAAAAAGTAAAGCTTTTCGCCGTATTTGTCTTTTGATCTAACCGTTTGACCGTCGATATAATAAATTTTGTCACCGTATTTGTCCTTAACCCTCACCGTTTGACCATCAAAATAATAGAGTTTTTCTCCATATTTGTCTTTTGTTCTCAATGTTTCTCCATCGATATAAACAATTTTATCTCCGTATTTGTCTTTTGAACGGACAGATTGAGCGTAAGTATTTAAACAAAAAAATAAGCTGGCGAGCACAATAATCGAATTCTTCATGGGTTCTATAGTTTTTATGCAATATAACCCAGAATTCTATAAATTGAATATTGAATATTGGTGAGTGAAAATATATCTTTGGGAATTGATGTGTTTTTGAGAATAATTTAAAAATGAATCAATTGATTAACTTAAAATAAAAGATGAAATCTCACGAAATTCAAATTTTGGAAACTGTTTTAGTGATAATAGGTTATGCAGTAGTGCATTACATCACCAAGATATTTGTAAACAACACGCTCAAACAAACACACTTGCAACGAGGTCGTAGGAAAATGATCATCAAAGCTGTTCACTTATTGTCGTTTATAACGGCAATTGTTTTGTTTGCGGCAATATGGGGACTCAAGCAGAATGAAATTGCAGTTTTTGTAGGAACAATTTTAACGGCATTGGGTATTGCATTTTTTGCACAATGGTCGTTGCTTTCGAATGTGACATCTAGCTTGTTGCTATTCTTTAATCATCCGGTGAAAATTGGAGATACCATAAAAGTGCTCGACAAAGATTACGTAGCAGAAGGGGAAGTTTTAGACTTGACATATTTTTATGTTTTATTAAGAACGGAGGATGGGAAAATCATTACAATTCCGAATTCTCATTTGTTCCAAAAATCGGTGTCAGTACAGAGTAAAAAGGAGGGAACAGAGAAATAAATGATAAATGTTTGTAGAGATAATTCATCAAATTATTTCTTTTCAATTAACTGTTGAAAAGTACCATTCTTTGTTTCAATCTTTAACACATAAATGCCTGAAATGTAATTAGATAAATTCAAATTGTATTTATTGGTATTTAATTCAAATTTAGAAATAAGATGTCCTGAAATATCATAGATTAAAATATTTGAAATTATATCTATTTCAGACAAGATATTCAAATTAGAATTAGTAGGATTAGGATATAAATTTATTGAATTGTTGTTTGTTTTTTTGATGCTATTTGTTTGTGTAGATTTATCATGCAAACAAATTCCAAATGTGCCATCATTTTGAGAGCTTCTAGATATTCTGGCATAGTACAATGTATTTGGTGTTGCATTTTCTAAGAATCCATCGGGCATTTTGGAATTAACAACATCATCAATACAACCAATTTCTACTAGATTACTGCAAGTTCCGGAGTAAATACTGATAACGGCATCTGACATAAATCCACTAAATGTTTGAAAAGTAACATTCCCACTTGCTGGAGTTGTAAATTTGAACCAAACATCATTGGTGGCATTGGTTTCACAAGATGGGGGAGCAACAGAAGCAGTTTGGGATGCCCCTGAGTTAGTGAATATATCAATTTTACAGGTAGAATTTACATTAAGGGTTATTGCTTCACAGGGTTCGTTATTGTTAGTTTGAATTTTAATTCTTTCTGTATTCGATGTATCCGATTTTTTAGACAAGCAAGTTAAGTTTGAACTTATTATGCAAAAGATTGAATCATGGTCTTTGAATGAATTATTTGAATATGAATTTGTATTGGTACCAACTTTAATGCCATTGATATACCATTGATAAGTTGGAGCATTTCCCAAATTTGTGCCAGAAGCTATAAAGCTAGCATTGCTAGATTCCAAGAAGTAATTATTAGGATAAGAGCCTGTAATTGACGCTTTGGGTGTCAATTTGGGTTCCACCGATAATTGAAGCTCAACGATAGAATCACAATCATTTTGTCTTGATATTGTATCAAAATAACTCCCAGAAAGTCCTATCGATTTTCCACTGAATTGAACAGAACTTCCTTCACAAATAGTCATTGAAATCTTGTTTTTTGCAGGAGTACAATAATTTGATTCTGTAGATCCAATATCTCGAACGCCAAAAATAGGGCCATTTTGTGCGGAATCTAAATCTAGTTTTTGACCCGTATTTATTGCAATACTTCCTGAATCAGGAAATATTGAATAGGTATTTCTGCTGTTTAATTTTAAGCTTCCCAATTTAAGTTCAGAATTTCCTTTTTGAAATAAATCAGTATTTGAACCAAAGTTGCCAAATGAAACGAAATGCGTTTTTAATACATCAAAAATATTGTATCCATAACAATCAAATTGACGGGAAAATCCACCTGTCATAAATTGTGTATTGTTGTAATTGCTGTTGCCATAATTTCCAAGATAAATACTTGAATAAGAATAATGACGCACAACAGAGGTGGAAACATTATTTGAAGCAGTAGACTTTAAATAAGCAGCACTTCCGTCTTGCAAGCAATAATTTTTATAAATAGTTGATTTTCTTGTGTAAAGTCTACATTCAGAGGTTGAAAATAAATAGAAACACCCACCATTTCCCACAGATTTATTGTTGTAAAAAGTTGACGTAGTACAATCGATTTTTGATTTTGCAGCATAAGTTGAAAGAACGGAAAACGATGAAGAATAACAATATATAGCCCCTCCATCTACTTTGGATTCATTGTTGGCAAAGCTGCATGAATTGAATAATAATTCGCATTTCCCAACATGATTGGAAACACTTGAAGCATATGCGTATGTGGATATTGCGCCTCCACTATTTCCGGATTTATTGCCAATAAAGTTAACATTGTTGGCTTTAATAATAATTTGAGTTTGTCTGGATGTTCCCGTACCAGTTGCGTTGGTTTTAAATCCAATGGCTCCTCCTTTTCCGCTGCTTCCATTATTGATGAAGTCTGTATTATAAAGATCTAGATAGATACTGAAATCTTCTGATGAATAACTATTCTCCCGATTACCCCCAATTGCGCCCCCTTCAGTCGCATAATTATCTCGAAAAACGCAGTTACGAATGAATACATATCCGTTGGAGACTAAATACTTATTGTTAATAAAAATCGCTCCTCCTGATGTACCCTTTCCGTGAATTAAAACCAATGAATCCAAATGGACGTTAATATATGCGGCTCCATAGCTCATGGAAATTGTAAAAATTGAGTTAGAATCTTTGCCCGATAAATACAAGGTATCCTTTTTATTGTATAATCCATGTATAAATATGCCTTTTGAAATTGTAATTGGAGAATTGAAATTAATTGTATCAGATCCATTTGCAATCAAATTTTTGTCAAAACGAATCTCATCTCCTGAACTAGCGCTTGAAATGGCTGCTCGTAAAGAACCTGTTCCATTGTCGTTTGTATTCGTTACATAAATCGTGGCAGATTGAAGATGGTTTGCAATTAGAATGAAAAGTGAAAAAACAATATGTTTCATATTTTGGACAAAAATAAAATAAATGAGTTGAAATTTATTGAATAAAAGCAATGGAAAGGTGAATATGAAACTAATTAGACTTATTTAGACCTAAAAGTTGAAATCTCTGTTTTGATTACTTGTTAGAGTCATGGTGCTTACAGTTCCTAGATTTTGTAATTGTCGTAAAAAGAATTCCAATTTGAAAGACAGGAAACTAGTTCTAATTGCAGGTTTTTTGATATTTTTACAACAAAAAATAAACTCATTTGTATATTTTCTATGGATTATAAAAAGTATGTAGATTTATCTGTTGATTATAGAACGTACCAAGAACAATTTGTCATCAAAAGTAACAACCCATCATCATATACTTACGGTGAGTACATTCAAATGAATGAACACAGAAGTAGCAGATTGGATAGAACGTTTAATCTTTCGGAAGAACACAAAGCAATCGCATCAAATTGTGAACCCAGAACTTGGCTTGTAATTACTGAGCATTGGTGTGGAGATGCTTCACAAACTGTCCCAGTGATGGCAAAAATTGCAGAAGCCAGCAATGGCAAAATCAATTTTAGGTTGGTATTTCGTGATGAGGTTCCTGAACTCATGAATGCACACCTAACAAACGGGGGAATGGCTGTTCCAAAGATCATTCAATTAAACAGCAATTTTGAATTGATAAATGATTGGGGACCACGTCCTACTGAAGCTCAGAATTTTGTGATGCAAATTAAATCCAACCCTGAAACTGCGGCTAACTACATTGAAGAATTGCAAAAATGGTATGCCAAAGACAAACAGCAAAGTACGGTAGCGGAGTTGCTGGCGTTGTTGTCATGAATAGTTTGATTCATGTGCGTATGTGTTAACAAAGCTTACATTTAGTTATTAATTGATTAACTTTGACTTAATATTTTTGGGATAATCATGAGGAAAATAATATTCACCATTACTTTATTAACTATTTTACACGGATGTTTAAATGAAAATGAACCAAAATCTTATTTCCAACTCCCTCATTATTCCATCTTGTCTAATGTGAGAATTTGGACTGGACAGGGTAAATGTGGTGATATATTGATTCCATCGGTTTCTCGGGAACACAAAAGTGGAGATCGTGAAAAATTATTGCGTGAGATTATGAAGAAAGAAGGTTGGGTCATCATTTCTGCATTTTCAACTCCAAGGGCCTACAAAGAACGCAGTTGTGATTCTTTCCCAGACAGAGCACCAGCCTTCAAAACTGGATATTTAGGGAAGATTGATTTGGATGGGAAGTTTTACGAATAAATAAAATTTCAATTTCGCTACTGTTTATGTTTGCACGTGCGGGATTTCCTCGCTTCGCTCGGATTTCCCTACTGTTTAGTCCTGCAAAAGCAAAGTCCAGAACTTTGAAATAGGGTTGGAGCTTTTTTTTAGGTTTGCACGTGCGGGATTTCCTCGCTTCGCTCGGATTTCCCTACTGTTTAGTTCTGCAAAAGCAAAGTCCAACGCTTCGCGTTGGCTTTTTTTATGATTTTCACTCCCTTGCGTTTTTCAAACGCAGACTCGTTCAAATCATAAAAAAAGTCCTCAACTTTCGTTGAGGACTTTGCTTTTGATCGTGCACTCGTAGGGATTCGAACCCCAAACCTTCTGATCCGTAGTCAGATGCTCTATCCAATTGAGCTACGCATGCGTTTCCTTCAGGGCTGCAAGGGTTGGGAACAACCCCGAAAGGGCTGCAAAGGTACGAAAAAAATATCCTTATGCAAAAAAATGTCAAAAAATATTGTTACCTGCTGCTGAGCTCGTCAAAAATAACCCTAAGGTTCTCAATGTCAATATCTGCCAAATTTACTGTCTGCACCATGCCGTCAACTTTCAAATCTTCCAAGTAGCCAGACTCGTAAAATCCCAATACCTTACGCTGTTCGTCGCTCAGTGTCACTAATTCTTTCATGTTATAGCCGCCACCCGAGCAAATCATCAAAGCCAAAAATTGAATTTGACTTGTGGAGTATTTCGATAATTGTTCACGGGTCAATTGCATGCCCCTGATATTTTTAAAGGCCGTCTGAAGTTCAGTTTCTTTGATTTTGGCATTGTTGAATTCATGAACCATCCATTTTGCTTCAACGCTTTTGTTGTCGCCAAATTTCAAACCGGTCATAAAGTTGTTAGTTTTCGGTGTAGTAACAACTGAGCTAGGGTTTTCTTGAACCGCTATGTTGTTTTCGGATTCCTTTGTGGATGTATTTGAATTGTCTGAAATTTCGGTATTTTTAGTTTTCGGTGTTTCTGTCTCAGTTTTTTGAATTTTATAAAAATCAGGATTGCCAAATTTGGGGTTGTTAAATTCTGCTTCTTTAAATACTTCATTGTATATAGCCGAGCTGCCTTCAATTTCATAATTTAATTTATAATATTCTTTGTAAACAGCATATGGCAAAGCGTAAAATACTTGGCCATAAGTGGCAGTAACGCCATATCCCAAAATCGCTCCAACGGGAAATAATATAACGCTGTAATCAGAAATTATCAGTCCACCTATAAACCCACCTGCAATAGATATTCCGTTGACAAAAAAACCATAAGATCTTCCAAGTTTGATTTTTTCAATGTTGTTGTAACGGATGTAATGTACTTTATGATATTTCACATCGCTGATAAACACACCCTCTGAACACATAGCCACCAACTTACCTCGAATCATTTTACCATTTGTATGTAAAATCCTTGTGTGTCGGTTATGTTTGATATCACTTTTTTGTAAAGTTCCATTTATGGTATTACTTTTAAGTGGATTGTACGCCTCTTTAAGGAGCTGAAGAAAGTTATCTTCTGAGGCTTGTGATTTCACGGAAGCAATCATTGTAAACATGATCAAAATCACAGAAATACGCGGTTTGAGAAAAGAGGTTAACAGTGTATTCATATTCAAAATTGTTATTTACAAATGTAGGTTTCTCCTTACAATTGCAAGCTCATTGTTTCCCTTGTTATTAGATTAGTTTTAAGGGGAATCCGTAATCATTTTTAACGCATTTGCGATAATCCGTAAAATTAATTTGGTAAAAATCCCGGGAAACTCTCAAAATCTACAGCATTGCTATATTGAGGGAAATTGCTTTTTACCATTTCGTAATATTTTTCTCCATTCTTGCGGTTGAAGTCTATTTTAAACTTAATTTCTGGGTATCTCAAACGCGCACTGTATATAGGAGCAGCAAGCAACTGCCCAATTGTAACAGCCGTTGTCCCTCCCGAAAAAATAGCCTGTGTAGTTGCTGCAAAACTCTGTTCACCAAATACATAGGCCCATAAAATACTGTATCCAATGCCTGATTTCCAAAGCCAATTGCCGTAAGATTTTCCTCTTCTAATCCATTCTACGGATTCATAAGGACAATATACAATGCCATTTTCTTCATTCGAGTATACATAGATACCAAACTTTGAGGCACACACCAATTTTCCCCTGAAAATATCTTTGTTCATCACCTTTACTGCAATATGCGATTTGTCTTTAATGTACAGATTATCAATTTCTCCAGGTACAATGTAATAGGAAATTTCACCCGTTTTGGCAGATTGGTCAGCGGCTGCCATCTGTAAATCATGTAAAAATGGTTTATCGATTCTTAGAGGGATAAATTTAGGGGGTTCTGCGCTTTCTGTTTTCAATGAATCTGTTGAAATTGTGGTAGCCTGAACCGTAACAGACAATAATACAATGATGTATGAAATTGCCGTTGGCAAGGTTAGGCGAATATTTTTCATCCTAGTTAACATATTTTGAGTCATTCTCTATTGCAATGTTAGTTTAATTTTTTGTAAATTTCATGTCCCTCAAAATCTAAGAAAACATAGAAATGTATTACCTTGCATTTTTTTATGAAACAACGATTATACTTAATGTCTGCCATGATGATTTTTGGTCATGCATCGCAAGCACAATGGTTTAAAAAATCAAAGCCAGCTCCTCCAGTACCTCAATTAGAGCAATCTGATAAAAAAGGTAAGAGTGAAACAATTGAATCTAAAACGAAAAATTGCACAAAATTAACAGGCCTTTTTACGTTGTATCGCGATACCAACACCGGCCAACTGTTTATGGCAATAAACAAATCTCAAATCAATCAAGAATTTATCCATTTTACCTACACCGAAAATGGGGTGATTGAAGCTGGACACAATAGAGGTTCATACAGAGGTAGTAGGATTTTTAAGGTTAAAAAATCGTTTAACAACATTGAATTTGAACAACAAAATACCAGTTTCTATTTTGATCCGAAAAACCCAATATCAAAAAGTGCTAATGCAAACATTTCAAATGCTCCTTTGGCTTTTGAAAAGATCATTGCTGAAGATAAAAAAACAGGCGATTACCTGATCGATGCTGATGAATTGTTTTTAACGGAGAAATTGCATCAAGTAAAAGCAGGTGGAAGACCGGGTGCTGAAGGTTTCAAATTGGGAAGTTTAACCAAAGGAAAAACGCAGTACATTTCGGTGAAAAATTATCCTGAAAATGCAGATTTTGTGGTTCGATATGTTTACGATAATCCAGCGCCAACAGCCGGTGGATCTGAAGAAGTTACCGATGCACGCTCCGTTGTTATTGAATTGCAGCACAGTTTAATTGCTGTGCCAAAAAACAACTTCAAACCACGCAGAGACGATTTTAGGGTTGGATATTTTTCAGAACAAGTGAACGATATGACAACAGCCAACGTAACGAACTACAAAGACCTCATTCACCGTTGGAATTTGGAGAAAAAAGATCCAATGGCGGCAAAGTCTGAACCTGTAAAACCAATTACTTGGTGGATTGAAAATACCACACCTAAATCTATTCGCTCAATTATCAAACACGCTGCATTACAATGGAATAAAGCTTTCGAACCACTCGGTTTCATCAATGCCGTTCAGGTATTTGAACAACCTGATACCGCAACCTGGGATGCTGGCGATATTCGTTATAATGTATTAAGATGGACATCTAGTCCGCAGCCTCCTTTTGGGGGATATGGTCCGAGCTTTGTAAACCCCAGAACGGGTGAAATTTTAGGTGCCGATATCATGCTTGAGTATGTATTTTTAACCAATCGTGTGAAATTAGAAAATGTATTCAATGTAACAGGTGCCGCTGATTTAGATGAACATTCTTCTCATGAGGGATGTGATGCCGGTTTGTACCTTCACCATCAGCAAATGCTGGCAAAAAGCTTGTTGGAGATTTCTAACGATAATGAAAATGAAATATCCCGCTTGGTTCAGGAATCTATCCATTACTTGATTTTACATGAAATGGGACACACTATGGGACTGATGCACAACATGAAAGCTTCAAATTTGCACACCCCAGAAGAGTTACTTGATAGAGAACTTACCATGAAAACTGGATTAATTGGGTCTGTAATGGATTATCCAGCAGTGAATCTTCCGCCGGCAAATAAAAGCACCGTTTCAGTGCAATATTGCCAAACCGAACCAGGGCCATACGATTATTGGGCCATTGAATATGGTTATAGTATTGGGAAAGATGATGCAACAGAAGAAGAAAAACGCCTAACCACAATTGCTGAAAGAAGCATTGAAAAGCAATTGGCGTTTGGAAACGACGCCGATGATATGCGATCACCAGGAAAAGCCATCGACCCAAGAGTGATGATCAATGATTTGAGCAGTGATGCCATTACTTTAAGTGCAAATCGTATTGAATTGGCATTGTCGCTCATGCCAAATTTGGTGAAAAAATATGGCAATAACCAAGAGAGTTATCAGTCTTTGGTGAGTGCATTTAATATGTTGAGCGGTACATATGCGTCAAACATAGAAATCGTTTCGAGGTATGTTGGTGGCGTTTATGTTCAAAGAAGTGCGGCAGGACAAGCAAATGCACCAGTTCCAATGCAAGCGGTGCCATACAAAGAGCAAAAAAGAGCGATGGAAGTTTTGGCAAAATATGCATTTGCACCCAATGCAATGGAATTCCCTGAAGAAATTGCAAACAAATTGCAACAACAACGTCGTGGATTTGGTTTTTTCAGCGCTGGTGAAGATCCTAAATTACACTCACGTGTTTTGAGAATGCAGGGAACTGTTTTGTCACACTTGTTGAGTTCATCTGTATTGTTGCGTTTGTCAGATTCCAAATATTTGGGAAATACATATTCAGCCAATGAGATGTTAACAGATTTAACAAAATCAATTTTTGCTGAAGATTTAACAAAAGCAGTGAATACACATAGAAGAATGTTGCAAATTCTCTACACAGAAAGGTTGATCATGATGTTGGATGGGTTAAGGGCTCCAATGTTTGATCCTATTTCAAAATCAGCCATTTACAATCAAATTATCAGCATTCAAAAAATGCTCAAAACCAATCCTGGTACAGACGGTGAAACAATGGCACACCGCAATTATATCAATCGTTTGATTGAACAATCTTTAAAGAATTAATCGGTTTTTATGTAATTCATAAAATTAAGGTACACTCAAGTAATTTGGGTGTACCTTTGCATTTATGAAGTTTTTGAGAGTGTTATTATTGTTTTCTTTAGTTGTAAGTTCGTCTGTACATGCACAAAAATCTGTAGATTCTACTTTGTGGAAATTTCCAGATGTAAATGTAAATGTTGGTTCTTTGGGTAACCATATTCCTTTAGACTTAGTAGGCAGTAATTACAGAATCCTTACATCATCAGACATTGAAAAATTGCCTGTTCAAAATTCTCAAGACGTATTAAAATATGTTGTAGGCTTAGATTCTCGACAAAGAGGATTCGGAGGTGTGCAAACGGATATTGGTATCCAAGGTAGCGGTTTTGATCAAGTTTTAGTCTTAATCAATGGTGTAAGAATGTCCGATGCACAAACAGGACACCACATGATGAATTTACCAATTCCGTTGGAGGCAATAGACAGGATTGAAATCTCTAAAGGGGCGAATGCCCGTCGTTATGGTTTAAATGCCATGGCTGGAGTTGTTAATTTTATTACCAAGAAGTCTTTCAAAAATGGGTTGCAATTGAACAGTTTTGGGGGTAGCAGCTTTGAGAAAAATAGAACTGGGGAAACATATTATAATCAAGGTATTCGGGTGTTTGCAACCTTCAATAACAAAAATGTAAATGGTTGGTTTTCATCATCCCTCGACAATGGAAACGGCTACCGAAACAATTCGGCATTTCAAACCTATAGAAATATGGCTGAAGTCAATGTCCCTCTGAAAAAAACTGAAATAAATGCGCTACTTGGAGGGAATAACAATGATTTTGGGGCCAATGGATTTTATGCGGCGCCAGGAGATTCGGCATCCCACGAAACTGTGAATACTGTTTTTGGAAATTTGAGGGCAATACACCAATTAGGAGGCGGTCATGTGTTGCGCGCCAACGTTGGATTAAGGAACAATTTTGACCATTATGTTTATCGGAATTTTAATCCCTCATTTTCTCAAAATAAACATACTTCAGATGTTTTTATGGCTGATATTCAATGGTTTAAGACAATTGACTATTTCAATATTTCTGCGGGTACTGAATACCGGGAGGAAAAAATAGCAAGTTCAAATTTAGGCCGTAGAAATAGAAGTTTTTTAGGGAATTACATCGATGTGAATCGCCAAATTGGTGCCTTTTTTATTTCTGGGGGACTTTATGCTCTGAATCAATCTGAGTTAGGTTTTAAACTTTATCCAGGGCTCGAATTATCATATAAATTGAATCATATCTACACTGTTTATGGAAATTACGGAACCGCGCAAAGACTACCAACATTCACAGATTTGTATTACAAAGGACCAACAAACCGAAGCAATCCTTATTTGAAGCCTGAAAGTGCTGAAAGTTTTGAAATGGGAATTCGTTTTGCCAAATCCAAATTACAGGGATCTTTAAATGTGTTTCAAAGAAATACTTCTCAGTTAATTGATTGGACACGTGTAAGTTTAGATAGCGCATGGTCTCCTGTGAATTACAATCAAAATATAGCCAAAGGTCTAGAATTTCAGTTTGATTTTTTTATCAATAGATTCAAATTTCAATTGGGTTACTGTGGATTGAACCTAAACAATACAAAAGAAGAAAAGATCATTTCTAAAAACGCACTGAATTATCTTTCACATCAAGCAATTGTGAGCATTTCGGTACCAGTGGTAGCTGGTTTAAATGTTCATGCTCAAGCTAGATATCAAGAAAGAAATGTTGTGAATGAGGGAATTTGGTTGTACAGTGCAAATGTGAATTATTCAATTGCCAATCGAATTTCTTTATATTTGAATTTTCAAAATATAAGCAATCAAAAATATTCTGAAATTTCCATTTTGCCTTTACCGCCGAGGTGGACAACTTTTGGAATCATTATAAAATTACAAAACAAACATGGTAAGAAACAGGCATAATTATTTTGCTCTTGGTGCTTTTATGGTCGCTTTGGCCATCATTCTCGGTGCTTTTGGTGCACATGGATTGGAGAAAAAAGTATCCATCAAATATCTTGGGACATGGAAGACGGCCACAGAATATTTAATGTGCAATGCACTCGCTTTAATGGCCTTTGCAGCGTATAAATCGGGTTACAAATTTCATACGGTAGAAGAACAAAGGAAAGAGCAGCCATCTTCTATGTTGAGGTTTTCAATTTATTCGGTTCTTTTGGGGGTATTCATATTTTCCTTAAGTTTATACATCGTTGCATTGAACGAAATTTATGGTGCCGAACTGCGTGCTTTTGGCAAATATGCGCCAATAGGAGGAAGTTTAATGACATTAGGTTGGATAGGGGTTGGCGTGCATTTTCTAACCCATAAACATCCCAAATAATTTCAAATACAAGTACTTACATTCTTAGTTGATCTTAAAAATGACACAAAAAATAATATTCATGCGTCATGCAGAATACTTTAGAGACTTTAGCTCTAATTCAGGAAAATTAACCCCTAGGGGAATAAAAATGGCCCAATATATGGCCAAAGACATGGTGGCAAAAGGATTGAATCCTGATGTTTGTGTGTTTAGCGACGCTATTCGTGCCATTCAAACCAAAGATGTAATACTTCAAACAGCCAATTTTAAAACAATTACCGAATTTGAAGAAAAAAACATCTATGAATGTTGGGATTTTGAGCCTATGGTGGATGTGATTAATTTATTTCCCGAAGCTCAATGTATTCTGATAGTTGGACACAACCCAATCATGGGTGCAATTGCCTCATTGTTACTTCAAACTCACGGTATTTTTCAACCAGGTAGCTATTTGGTAGTTGAATATTCTGCAAAAATTAATACACGTAATATTTGCAATTCTGCGGATGCCAAAGTTCTCTTTAGTGAGATGGCCGTTTATCATTAGAAGCCAATAACCAATCCAACTTTGATGGCCAAATTTCTCCATGGTTGGTTATATTGATGGGTAGCTCTCCAAATGGCGTCAACTCTCAGTACTTTAAAGATATTTTCAACTCCAAATCCATATTCTACATAAGGTTTATCATCGAACCCATGTATTGGGTTGATTTTCCCTTTGTTGGGAATTTCAGATGGAATCAATTCTCGATTCGCTTTGCTTAAAGTGCCATGAACTGCTTTTACTGTAAAAATTTCACGTAATTTCAGGTTGCGTATTCCTGGAATTCTATTGAAAATAAATCCATTGAAATGATGTTCTAGTGCAACTTGTACGTTTTGATCCGATACAAATTCAAACAATCTCATTTGATTAAATGCACGGAAATTATAGATAAAGGCTTGGTTACCCAATGGAATATTCAATAGCGGGAAAGGAATATTCCCAAAAACCTTGGCTGCATTAATTGAAAACAAAGTTCTTCCAATGTTTGGCCATATTTTCCTGGTAGACAATCCAACGCCCAATCTTTGATATTCAAATTCGCTGCCAAAAATGCCTTTAACACCGCGTTGATAAGAAATTGAATAAACCGGACCTGGTTCGTGAATTGCCCTTCTTTTGTTGTTTCGAATCAAATGGAATACTTTTGGTTCATATTCTAATTTGATGGTGGCAGTTGCATTCACCATTTGATTTTCAATGTGTAGCGCTGGCAATGAATCATACCAACCCAACGAAAATCTATCATTGCTTGGGTACAAATAACTTCTATGACTCAAAGACAATTTGGCGCGCAAACCTTTAACAATATCTGAGGCAAAATCAATTTTACTGGTTTTGCAATAGGTCACATTGCGTGTTCCTATCATGTTTAATGCCGTTATCAAGTAATTGTCGGTAGCAACTGCATCATTATCGCTAAAACCAATTAATTCAACATCATTTGTGTGTTGCAAGGATAATGTTATTCCCTTCTTTCGTTGAAGGTACCAGTCAAATGTCCCTCCATATTTGAATTTTTTATCGCCGTAACCGTATGCAAGAAATCCTTCAAATTGAAAGTTTTTGGAAACATTTGCAGAGGTTCTAAATCCAATTCGGTTGCGGAATCCCTCAACAAAATTGATCCCTGCAAAATAGTAATAAGGACCTATTTCAATGTATTTGGTTTTTACATAACCATCTAGAATAAAGGTTACCAAATCTACCCATTTAGAGATGCTTGGAAGCTTTTTAACAGAGTCAATTCTCGCATAAATACGCTTTTCATTAGCGCTTAACTGAAGATGACTTTTTGCTTCCCAAAAACTATCTGGTTTATTCAGGTTCTCTTCCGTTGAAATCCTGTTGTCGAAAAAACCAGATTCGAAGGTGGATTTTGATACAATGTTCTTACAGCTAATGATACTTGTAGCCATTAATCCACTGGCATTTTCATTGACTTCTGCTATATCTAAAAAACTTCTTGAATTGTTACAAATGTAACCAATGCCGTTGGGTGCTGGTAAATATTCCTGGGAAACCCTAAGTTTGTCGATATAATTTAAGTTTGCGTTGCCATCCAATTCCATGCTTAATCGCACAATTGCTCCCGTGGTGTCTTCAATCCATATCATTCCCTTAAAAACCAAATCTTTTGGGTTTTTAGGAGTAACATTCACCATGAATAAACGTCTGGGACCCATTTTATCAACGCCCACAAGTTTGTAGTTGTATTGTAATTTGGCCGTTGGAGCAATGGGTGAGGGAATACCTTTGGCCAAAACAACCAATGTTGGGTTGTAAACGTTATATTTGGTTAACGCAGACCCCATAAGCTGTGAAATAAAGCTTCCATCGGCCACGCCAACGCCTTTAATCCGAGAAGCAAGAATGTTTTCTTTGTTTTGAGACGGTTCTTTCTGATGATAATAGTTGCTCAGAACTTCACTGAAAAATATCGGCAAAATGGCTTTTGAAGAATCACCAGTAACAAATGTCATTGTGTCAAATAAAGGTCCGATTTCTTTGCCTAATTTGCTGTTTTTCATCCCTTTGCCTATGTTGTTTAGCGATAAAATGGTTTTGCTAAATACCTCACATTCGTAATTGCTGGCGTTATTGGGGTTGTTCTTTTCAGCGTTTTTTTGAGCCAATTCTACCCATTTCATGGCGGGGTTAATGCCCAATTTAATTTCAATGTCTGCCGATTTTACAATTTCACGTTCTAAGAAAATTTGAATGTCTTTTCTGTCTTTAAAACTTGAAACCAACACTGTTTTAGTTTTGAAAACACTGTAAACTACTCTCAATGTATCATTTGGTAGTTCATCTAAATTAACGTTGAACTTACCTTCGAAATTGGTGTAAAAACCTTTGTTGCTGCTGCCCCAAAAAATAGATGCAAATGCCACAGGTTCATTGGTTTCATTTTCAAATACACTGCCAGATATGCGTCCAACCTGTGCATTTAAAAGAATGGTGTTGAAAATTATGAAAGTGCTGAAAATGATTCGCTTGAGCTGCATATCCGAACTTCAAAAATAACAGATTATTTGTTTTTGCAAGATTAATTTTAATCTATTTTCAATTTTTGTTGGTTTTTATAGACATTTCCGAAAATTCGAAATTTGATTTTGCACTTTCTGCACCAAATTTTAACCCATTTTGTGGATTTATCGAACAATATTCTCCATTTTTACAAAATGAATTTGAAACATCCGTTTTTATTGTCTTTAAGCATGTTTGTTTTTGGGGGACTTTGGGCGCAAGCACAAGAACATGGTGCAAATGCAAGAATGAACTACGAAAATAGAAGGCTGTCTGATCCCTCAACAGGTAAAATTCCTTTGGATATGAGATTGAAGGAATTGGCGTTTGCTCAAACTTTACCACAAGCTCAAAAATCATCAGAATTGGCCTTGGTTGGTACGCCTTGGATGCATAGAGGCCCCTATAACATTGGCGGAAGAACAAGAGCCTTGGGTATTGATGTTGCCAATGAAAATAGAATAATTGCAGGTTCTGTTTCCGGTGGTATGTGGCTAAGTGAAGATGGCGGTAATACTTGGAAATCAACTCAAAAATCAAATGAATTAAAAAGTGCCACTTGTTTGGCTCAGGATATTCGAAAAAATCATCAAAATGTTTGGATCATGGGATCTGGTGAGGCTTATGGTCAAAGTGCAGGTTCCCCTGGGGCTTACTATTTGGGTGATGGACTTTTTATTTCTACCGACAGTGGTCAATCATGGCAACAAATTCAATCAACGGCAGGTGGTGTGCCTACAACATTTTCAACATCATGGCAGTTGGTTTGGAACGTGGCTATTGATCCTTCCGCCCCAGATTCAACTACCGTAATTTATGCCGCCACCTATAACAATTTGATGAAATCCACAGACAATGGAAAAACATGGAAAAGCATGAAAGTTGGTGCTTCCTATTTTACAGATGTGGCAGTTACTTCAACTGGAGTGGTCTATTTCACCATGAGCTCAGATGGAGTTCAAAAAGGAATTTGGCGTTCGGTAAATGGAACCGACTTTGTGAATATTACGCCTTCAAATTGGGGGGCCAAATACAATCGTATTGTAATTGGAATAGATCCTCAAAACGAAAATAAAGTGTATTTTTTGGCCAATACGAATGGATGGGGAATGTCCACTCAAAATTACAAAGGAGATACAGAATACAATGCCTTATTTCAGTATCAAAACCTAAAATCGGTAGATGGCAAAGATTCAATGGTTTGGGACGATTTGTCTCAGAATTTGCCAAATAATGGTGGCCCTTTTGAAAAATGGAATGTACAAGGTTCTTACGATATGTTTGTGAAAGTTCATCCAGCAGATTCAAATGTTGTATTTATTGGAGGGACAAATATTTACCGTTCTACTACAGCATTTAAAAGCAATACCAGCACAACCATGATTGGTGGCTATAAAAAAGGAGCAAAATTCCCTGATGTGGGAGTTTGGCCGAACAATCATCCCGATCAACATCAATTGGTTTTTTATGCTTCAAATCCAGATAAAATGCTAAATTCCAATGACGGTGGTGTTTTTTTATCCAACAACGCTAGAAAAGATTCAATTGAATGGATTTCTCTGAATCATGGATATTTAACCACTCAATTTTACACAGTATCTCTTGATCATGGAACGGATATGAGTCCAATTTTAGTAGGCGGTGCGCAAGACAATAATCAAGTAATGGTGAATTCATTTGATGGTAATGCAAATTGGGAAACGGTGTATTTCGGAGATGGTTCATATTCTGCCATAGAAGATGGCGCAAAAACATTTTATTTTTCTAAACAACAAGGTAAGATGATTAAGGCTACAGTGAACAGCGCACTACAAAGAACATCGTATAGAAGAATTGATCCAGTTGGCGGGAAAAATTATGACTTTATCAATCCTTTCGTACTTGATCCAAACAATCAAAATATCATGTATTTGGCCGGAGGGAAGTATTTGTGGAGGAATGATAAACTAAATGAAATCGTACTAGACAATAAAAATGATTCAATTTCATTGGGTTGGACGAGGGGTTCTGATTCCGTTCCAATTCCCAATATGAATGTTACAGCTATACATGCTTGCAAAAATCCTCCAAATAGAGTATATTATGGTACCGCGCAAAAAAGGGTTTACAGAGTAGATAGTGCTCACCTTGGAAATATGAAACCGGTAGATATTACTGTGAATAGTGTTTTGCCTTCCGGAAATGTGAGTTGTATGAACACCAATCCATTAAATGGAGATCAAGTGATTCTCACATACTCTAATTATGGAATTTACAGTATTTTTTATTCTGATAATGCTGGTAAAACTTGGCAAAAAGTGGCGGGTAATTTGGAGCAAAATACGAATGGTAGTGGTAATGGTCCTTCGGTGCGTTGGGCTTCAATTGTCCCTGTTCAAAATGGCATGATTTATTTGGTAGCCACAAGTATTGGATTTTTTGCAACAGACACATTGAAAGGATTGAATACGGTATGGGTGCAGCAAGCACCTGAGACAATAGGCAATATGGTTTGTGAAATGTTTGATGTGAGACATAAAGACGGCACGGTGGCCTTGGCTACGCATGGTAATGGAATTTATAGCGCTCGATTGTTTAACAAAGAAGATATTTTGAGTCAAAAGAGAATTAACACTGTAGATTTTGCAATTTACCCCAATCCGGCCAGAAATTGGGTGAATGTTGAATCAAAAGGGAATTTTAAAATAAGCAAAGTTGAGCTTTACGATGAACTCGGTAGAATTGTTCTAAGCCAACAGGTGCAGGGTATGTCCGCTCAAATTCATTTAAGGGAATTTAAAAAGGGCATTTATTATGTGAAATGCTGGACATCTAAAAATGAATTTCAAGTGAAGCAAATGATTTTAGAATGATGATAGGTTTACGTTAAATTCATAATTATTCTTCATTATTGCATGAAATTTTTTAGAATTATTTCGAACAGTTTTATTCAAAATGTCTGAAAATGTTAAAAGTATCATTATTGGCATAAATATTGCTGTCTTCAAACTACAAAAAAAAGAAGTATCTTTGTATAATCAATCAACAAAAAAACTATGAAATTTTTTACAATTGCTTTAATGCTAATCACTCCATTCTTTGCATATGGACAAGGGGAAAAGGATTATGATTTAGATAAGAAAATAAAGACATTGGAGGTGCGTAATCAAAAGCTTTCAAGCGAGTTGAATGCTGTAAAGCAAAGCAACCAAAAACTTGAAGCCACTGTGGCTGGAATGACAGACAAATTGCAGGCTGAGATTACAAAATCACAAGAATTACAAGCTCAAAATGAAAGAGCCATGAACTTGGCTTTGGATGAGTTTTCAAAAAAGTTTGAAAAACAAAATGAAACAGTTAAAGGCGTTCAAGAAACATTGGATCAAAAATTCAATAATCAATTGATATACTTTTTCTTAGGTCTTTTGGCTGTTGTAATCATAGCAATCGTAGCTACAAAAAATGCAACCAAAAAGGCATTGAACCAAAACGTAGCGAATTGGAACAATTTTCAGGAACATTTACTAAAAAAATAACACCATTCACAAAAAAATCAATATTATGAGCAATAAACCGAAAGGAAAATTAGATGCTATCACCTTTATCTACGGATTTGGTGCTGCGGTGGTACTTGTTGGTGCCATGTTTAAATTCTTAGGATGGCAATTCGCCAATGAATTATTTATCCTAGGTTTGAGTATCGAGGCAATCGTATTCTTAATTTCTGCCTTTGAAAGACAAACCGACGATAAAGAATATCACTGGGAAAATGTATTCCCTCAATTGCAACAAGAAGGAACCAATGCCCAAGGCACAAACTCTTACGCAGATGCAATGGCTCAATTCAGCGCAACTTTAGTTGAATTAAATACCCAAATGAAATCTATGTCGAATAGCGTTGCTCAAATTAAATCAGAGCTTGAAGCCAATGCTAAAAATTCAGCTGAAATGCAATCTAGAATGGCAGAATTTAACGACCTTATGCAAACATACAATGGAAATTTGCGCAAGGTTAACGACAAATACAACAATATTTTAGGCGGAAAATAACAACATTAGATGGGATCTACCATACAAATAACGCATTCTAAAAACCTTTCGTTCAAGAAGCTTTCCTTCTTGTACTTGGTTTTTATTTTGTTTTTATTTTTTTCGAGCCCAGGTCAATACGTTGTTCATTATACCCACTTATCGGAAACTCAGTCAGAACTGAACTCACGTCTTCTTACCAAACTAAAATCATTTAACTCACAAATCCCTCAAGAAATGGATTTGAAAAACACCACTTTGGAGTGTTTGAATGGTTTGTCGGCACTAGAATTGGAATACTCCAATTATGCTGAAAAGAATTTGGTTACTGGAGATAAACTCAGAGAAAATAATTTCTCAGAGAAAATTGTGAGAAAAGGTGATTTAGCTGCCAAATTAGAAGGTATTTTGAATCAATATTTGACCTCTTTTTCAAAAGTATCTAAACGAGATTTATCTTCTGATTTGGTGAACTTGAGAGATTTTACGTCAAACAATATCAAAACCATTGATTTCTTTTTTAAAGAAACTCCAAATGGTGTGGTAAATTCAATGTTTGAGCATTTTAAAACTGTTTTTCTTTACAATTCTTTGATTGATTTAACCCATCAAAATATCGATTTGCCAAAATTTGAATTGATATCCCTCAATGATGCAAAGTTTATTGAGAAATTCAGAAGAGCTTTGGTTTTGGGCGAATCGCTTGAACTGGCTGTGAAGCCAGAGAAAGCAGGACTCATTCCTACTGTAAAAATTAATGGTTCTTTGGTTGATATCAAGCCTGCTGGGAATGGTGTTTTTACGGTAAGTTACAGACCTGCTAAACCAGGTAGTTACGCATTGGAAGTTTTGGTAGGCGATAAACGTTTATTAAGTGGATTTAACGTTTTAAAACCTGAATTCCGATACGTGATGGATCGTTCGAATTTGAATGCAAAAGTGGGTTCTACCTGCGAATTGAGTTTAGATTCGCAATTTCTGCCAAAATCTGGTGTGAGTTTTTATTCCCCTAAAGCTTCTGTTAAACGCGTTAAAAATGCTTTGAAGATTGTTCCTAGTGAAGAAGGTGTGTTTGAAATTTTCATGAAAGTGAATGATAATGTGGTTGACAAGGTTACATTGTTTGCTCATGCTCCTGGTGCTTTATCGGTGGGCTTGATGGACATTGGAGGTAATCTTTCTAGTTTAGATAAAGCAAATCGTTTAGAATCTACCAATACATTTTGGCAAGTGGTGAACTTCCAAATGACTGTTGTTGATCCTTCTGGCAATAAAAAATCTTTGAAGAGTGCTACCCGATATCTCAGAAATGAATTGAGAGACCTTGAAGCAAAAGCTCCTGCTGGAAGTACAATCATTTTTGATAATATTAAATTAGTAGGACAAACTAGCGGATCAACACAGGTTGGTCAGCCTTTAATCATGGTGAAATAATTATGGCAAAGTATGTAAGAATTAAAAAGGCAAAGAATTTACGATTCCGATTAATCAGCGTATTGTATCTTCTATTCATTGCTTTGTCGATTATTCAAATTCCTATTGAATGGTTTAGAATCAATCCTACAATGACGGCTTATTTAAAATCAACCACTTCAAGAGAAGTTGTTATACTTGAAATTAAGTCCGCCATGGATGCAGTGGATCAAATTGATGCTGATTTTACCGAAGCTTTGGGATATGATGAAAAAAACAAAATCTATCGCGAGCCAAATGGTTATTCCATCACTGATAACTTTTTTATCATCAAAAAGAAAAGCAATGTGATTTTTGAAAAACTCGTTGGATTAAAAAATTATACTGAAAAGCTTTCTGCGGAAAACCCAAAGAGAAAAGAATTCGAAAGATTGTTTGCGGGTGATTTACAGAATGGACTTAAAAATAATAATCCTATTCTTTGGTCGGAATGGAAATTCAAACACGTTCCAGCTACAGTAGTAAAAACTCTTTTGGCTGAACTTCGATTGAGATTAATCTTGTTGAATGGAGCCGTTGAATTGGATATCAAAGGAGATAAAAAAGATAAAGTTGTACTTTTAGCCTACAATTTAGATGTTTTAAAACCCGGCGATACTGCCACTTTTATCATTTCGAATAAAAAAGAAACCACCTTGCAAATTTCAAAAATGGGATCAGAAGTGAATGAATATAAATGGAAGGGTGATACCCTCTATTTTATCCCTAAAACAACTGGTCAATACGAAGTGAAATTTGATTCCAAAGGAATTGTAGACAAATTGAACATCACGGTGATTCCTGCCGAATTTGAAGACGATAAAAAAGAAACATTGCAAACTTTCTTCATAGGCAGAAAAGCTACATTGAGATTTAAAAACATCTTAAAAGCAGATAAAGTTTTATGTTCTTGTGCGGAATCAAATTCAATTTCTCAAACTGCAGGAAAAATAGAATTTACACCAAACGTTTCTGGATGGTGTGCGTTTCAAATTAATGGAGCCAGCGGAGAGCCTTTGTTGTTTGATTCAATTTATGTTCAAGATTTACCTACACCTCAAATTGTTGTAAGTGGTGCTTCAGGAAATAAATTGTCAGAAAATCGTTTGATTCAAAGCAAATCAATCAGTATTTCAGCAATTCATCCTGATATGACAAACTTCAACTATGATGTGGCCAGCGTGAATTATACATTGATTGGCGCTAACAGAGAAACAAAATCTGTGCAAGGTGCAAAAATCGATTTAAATGGCATTGATATTGCCAAACTAAAATATCTGTTGATTAATGAAGTTGACATTAAAACAACAGTGAAAAAAATCAACTTAAAAGAACCAGTATTAATTGAAATTATCAAATCATGAAGACCATTCGTCTAAATAGTATTTTATTTATATTTTTCGCAATTGCGAATTCTGTATTCGGTCAGTCTACAATGAAGATTGCCGATGTGAAAATTGTAGCAGTTGGCGAAACGTTAACCGTTCCTGCAGGAACAACAATTGAATTGGGTTCTGGTGCTGTATTGCAAGTAGAAGGTACTTTGATAATGAATGGTACCAAAGAGAATCCCATTACGATTGTGAATGCTGACCCCAATGCCCCAGGATTGGGCATCGTGATCACTGGTTCTGATGGAAATGGTAAAGTAGAATTGTCAAATGTACATTTCAAAGCACAAATTCAACCAATTCGTTTTGATCCATTTTGGCACAGAAAAAGTGTTGAATTAAATGGAATTAACATGGTGAATTGTGTGTCAGGAGAACCTTTGATTTATATGGCAATGCCATTGACAGACCTTAGAGAAGGTCGTCAAATCAAAGCTACTTTGAAAGATTTCAATTTGGTAAACAATGCTTCAGGTATTTTGCTTGAAAATGTTGGTTCTGATGGAATTGATTATACAATCAATAACATGGTTTTTCAAGACAATGTGTTCAACGGTTCGGATAATTCAATGGGCTTGATTCATTTTGATTTTGCGAAAAATGCAAAACCTAGCAATATTAAAGTTGGAACATTGTCATTTGTGAGAAACTACGCCGGCAGCAACGCCATTGGAATCTCAGTTTCTGGTACTGGTAACCAATCTTTGAATGTTGAAACCATTTATCAATCTAACATGTCTGAAGACATTATCTTTGATAAACACATTGATGTGCGTATTCCTTCAGTAATCGTTTCAAAAAAAGAAGCAATTCAAAATGCAGGTTTATCTGATTTAATTACTGGTATCAATCATGAATTCGGACAAGTTAGAATCAATGTTATTGGAAATCCGAATATTGCTAAATTTGTAGATTCAAATGGCAATAAAGTAGATTATACATTCTCAAAAAAAGGTGATACCATGGTGTTTGACTACATTCAAGGTAACCCAGCCAAGGCTATTTTAGCTTCAGGTACAAGTGTCAATATCCCTAAATTTAAACTTACCCCTTCACAAGCTCTTGAATTGAGTAAAGTAGATACTGCAGAATATAACAGATATTTGCGTCAAAAGAGTATCGGTGGTGGTCAAGAGCAATCAGATGTTTTGGGTATTGGTGTTAACTTGCCTATGTTCAAATCTAAAGGTGAAGTGATCAAAAAAATTAGAGTGTGGGAAATTGGAATGTGGGGCGGTGGCGCCATCTATGGAGGTGGTGATATTAAACATAAATTTGCACCTTTGCCTTCAACCATTGAATATAGTTTTGGTGGCTATGGTCAATTCAATTTTAACAGCCGTTTCTCACTAAAAGGTACACTTTATTATTCTGAAATTTCTATTCATAATATTTGGGCAACTGGTTTGTTTTCTGGAACATCTCCTTTAATGTCATACGATCAAAATTACAACGAATTCACTGCCGCAGGTAATAGCTACCCAGTTCATTTTTGGACAAAAATGGGAATAGCAGAAGTTGAAGGTTTGTGGCATCTAAGACCTTATCAATTATCTACAGGTAAAACTTCTCGAATTATTCCAACCTTAGGATTGAGCCTTGGCATGATTTACTTCAATACGTATCGTTATGCCTATACAAATCAAGGTAGTAAAGAAGCATATTCAGATTATGTGGCTCGTATGAAAAACGAACATCTTTATAATTTGCGTGATTTAGGTTCTGAGGGTCAAAATTACTTACCTGGTGCAAAACCATATAGCCCAATTGCATTCAATGTTGGAACATCATTTAGCCTTACCTATTTGAGAAAACGTTGGGCGTTTAAAGGTGAAATGAAAGCCGTTTATACTTCTACTGATTACTTAGATGATTACGGACCTGGTGTTTGGTTTGGTGGTGACTACGACGCGATGCGTGCGGCTGCTTATGACAAACTACCTGGCATCACCGAGTCTGACATGAATAAAATCTCAAATTATTCATTAAAAGACAAAATTGCTCCAAATGCTCCACGTTCAACAAATGGTTTGAACGATTGGTATTTCCAATTGCATTTGGGTGCAAGTTATATCTTGTTTAAATAATAATATCTCAATATTTGAATATAAAAGGCTGTGTTTACACAGCCTTTTTTGCTTTTTTTATATTTATTTCATCTTTAACCTTTGTTTTCATCAGATATTTAAGCAATCAACACTTAAAAATACTAACTTTGTAAATATTTTTTGCCTCAAACTATGGCCATTGAAATTATCGTGCCCGCTCCGGGCGAATCTGTAAGCGAAGTAACCATTGCAAATTGGTTAGTGAAAGAAGGTGATTGGGTTGAAATGGATGCCCCTATCGCTGAATTTGAAAGTGACAAAGCTACTTTTGAAGTTAATGCCGAAAAAGCTGGTGTGGTTGAAAAACTCATTGGCAATATCGGTGATACCATTGCAATCAATACTATAATTGCAGTAATCAATACTGAAGCCGCTAGGCCAGCAGCAGCTGCCGTTCCTCCTTCTACTCAAAAAACTGAAGCTCCTGCTGAAGTGAAGGCAGAGAAAACCGCTGCTCCTGTTGCGGAGAAAACACCAACTGTAGCTTCTGATGTATTGGCTTCTCCAATGGCTATTCAATTGTTAAATGAATATGGTATTGATCCTTCTCAAGTGAAAGGTTCTGGCTCAAATGGTAAAATAACGAAAGTTGATGCCCTTGAAGCTATTGTGAAACTTGGTGGAGTAAAACAAGGTAATTTCAAATCTACTGGCAGAAACGATCGCAGAGAGAAAATGTCGAATTTGCGTAAAACTGTTTCTAAACGTTTAGTTGCTGCTAAAAATGAAACCGCCATGTTAACCACATTTAATGAGGTGAACATGAAGCCAGTGATGGACCTTCGTGCGAAATACAAAAAACGTTTCGAAGAACAATTTGGCGTTGGTTTAGGCTTTATGAGTTTCTTCACACGCGCAGTGTGTATTGCTCTTCAAGATTGGCCTGCAGTGAATGCATCAATTGAAGGGGAAGAAATTGTTTACCACGATTATTGCGATATCTCAATTGCCGTGAGCGCACCTAAAGGTTTAGTTGTGCCTGTTATTCGTTCTGCCGAAAATATGTCCCTCGATCAAATTGAAAAAGAAGTTAAACGTTTAGCCACTAAAGCACGTGATAACAAATTGACAATCGACGAGATGACAGGTGGTACATTCACCATCACCAATGGTGGTGTTTTTGGCTCTATGATGAGTACTCCTATTATCAACCAACCTCAAAGTGGTATCCTTGGTATGCACAATATCATTGAACGCCCAATTGCTGAAAATGGTCAAGTTGTAATTCGACCAATGATGTACATTGCCTTAAGCTACGACCACAGAATTATCGATGGCCGTGAAAGCGTAAGCTTCTTGGTGAGAGTGAAAAATTTACTCGAAAACCCTGAAATGATGCTTGACGGTAAAAATCCTCAAGAAAAAGTACTCGGACTTTAATGCACAACCACGACCACCACGATCACCACTTAGAAATGGGTCGGAAATTCCTACTTGGAATTATTCTGAACTTTACCTTTGTGCTGATCGAACTTGGTTATGGATATCAAATAAATTCACTTTCATTACTCGCCGATGCTTGGCATAATTTGGGTGATGTGGCTGGCTTACTTATCAGTTGGTTTGCCTTTAAAATGGCAACCAAAAGTCCTACTTCTTCCTATACCTACGGATTTAGCAAAGGAACGATACTCGCTTCTTTAGCTAACTGTGTTTTGCTATTTATTGCCGTGGGGTCTATGGGTATAGATGCCTACCATCGATTGAATAATGTTGAACATCCCAATGGGTTAACCGTGAGTGTTGTTGCTGGTATTGGTGTGGTAATCAATACATTAACTGCATTGATTTTCATGCGAAGCAATGAGCTTAACAACCGCGCGGCCTTTTTACACATGGCCGCAGATGCCTTAGTCAGCGTGGCTGTAGTTGCTGGTGGCTTTGCAATGACAAAATGGGGATGGCAGTGGATTGATCCAGTTTTAGGACTTGGAATTTGTGTGGTGATTCTTTGGGGAACATTGTCTTTATTTACTTCTAGTTTGAAACTGAGTTTAGATGGAGTGCCAGAAGGCATTGATTCTATGCAAATTCAAAATATGGTTGAAGAAATTGATGGAGTAGACAAAGTGAGGGACATGCATTTGTGGGCAATTAGTACCACTCGAAATGCCTTTACCGCTACCATTCTGCTCAAAGAACAAGTGAAAGTGGAGCATCAAGAAACTGTCAAAAATGAAATTCGTGATTTGCTCAAAAAACACCGAATTCAGCATACTACATTAGAAACTACCTACTCATTGAACGATTAGTCCTCCCTTTCAAATCTCAATTCTCTGTTGTATCTTTAAGGTAATATAGGAGAGATTGTAGTGAAAGAGGAAATTTTACAGCATTTTTGGAATGCAAAGTTGGCTGTTGTTAAGCCCTTAAAAACTGAAAATAACTTACCGCTCATTATTCGAAATTTCGGTGTTCTGAATGAAGGCCAAGGTCCTGATTTTACAGGTGCGGAAATAGAAATTAACGGCGTTGTATTGCACGGTGCAATTGAAATACATGTAGATTCTAAAAATTGGTTTGAACATCAACACCACCTCGATGAAAAATATACCCAAGTTGTGTTACATGTGGTGTGGGACTTTAAGCAAGATGTACATGATTTACACAACAGAATCATCCCTTCATTGTCCTTGAAAAACTTTTTTAGCCTAAAAGATTTGCAAAAATCGCAAAATCATTTTCAACAAAATGGCGAGTTTCCATGCCACAACTTTCATGAAAAAGTATTGGTGTCAGAAAAATATCAGCAACTGGTATTTGCTCAATCCAAACGTTGGCAAAGAAAAGTAGATGAAGTGCTTCTCAAACATTTTGAATACAAGGGCAATTGGCAGCAAGTTGTTTTGTTCCAATTTGCCAAATATTGGATGGATAGTCAAAACCGACAATCTATGTTACAGTTGGTTTCTCAAGTAGATATTTTTAGAATTCAGAAAATGACAGAACCTGAGCTTTGTGCATTTTGGATTGGGCAAAGTGGACTTCCTTTAGATCATTTATTTGAAAAAGATTTTTCACATAAACTGTGGACGAACTTTCTATTTCTCAAACATAAATTTCAGTTAAAAGAGCATCAATTACGCTGGTATTTTGGAAAAGTACGCCCAAATGCTTTTCCTGATTTAAGAATATTACAATGGTCAAATTGGCTCAATAAACAACAAAGTAATTTAACTCATTGGCTTAAACCATTGGAATATAATGAATTGATAGACAAGTTAACCGTTGCATTGACCGTTCCCAACGCCAATGCCAACACTCATGAAAATACTTCGAACGGCATACAACACGTGAATCAATTGATTATTAATGTTGTTGTACCTATTTGGATGGCCTATGGAACCTATCACGGAAACCAGTCGCTGATTGAACATGCCATGTATATTTTGGAACAAGTTCCTCCAGAAAATAATAAAATCGTAAAAAAAATGAATTGGCTGAATATTTTTAATCGTTCTGCGAAGCATAGCCAACAATTGATTGCGCAAAATGAAATTTTTTGCAAACAGAAAAAATGTATGGAATGTTTGATAGGGCAATCCTATCTGAGCATTGGGAAAATCAGTTAATATATTTTTCGGATTTCAGATTACTTTTGCGTTATGGAACATCACGATGTTGTAATAGTGGGTGCGGGAATCGTTGGATTGGCAACGGCCTATCAATTGTTGGAAAAGAAACCAGAGTTGAAAATTGCAATTGTTGAAAAAGAGTACGATGTAGCCAAGCATCAAACTGGAAATAACAGCGGTGTGATTCATTCCGGAATTTATTACAAACCTGGAAGCTTAAAAGCAAAGAATTGTATTGAGGGATATGATGCATTGATTCAATTTTGTAAAGCTGAAAACATTAAATTTGATCTTTGTGGTAAAATTATAGTTGCCACAACAGAGGCTGAAATCCCTGCACTTGAAACATTATACCAACGAGGATTAGAAAATGGACTAGATGGTATCAAATACATCAGTCAATCCGAAATTAAAGATTATGAGCCTCATTGTATTGGCGTTAAGGGAATATTTGTGCCGCAAACGGGTATTGTAAATTACAAAGAAATTTGTATTCGTTTATCAGAGAAACTAAAAAAGCAAAATGTTAAAATTTACTTTGGATTTGGGGTTTCTAAAATCATGCAAAACGACAATTCTGTTCAACTTTTTACTCAGCAAGGTGAAGGTATTTCCGGTAGCATGATGGTGAACTGTGCGGGGTTGTACTGCGATAAAATTGCCGCGCTTTCAGGGGAGAAATTGGATGTGAAAATCATTCCATTCCGCGGTGAATACTATAGCTTAAAGCCCGAGAAAGCTCATTTGGTGAAAAATCTTATTTACCCAGTTCCAGATGCCAATTTCCCGTTTTTGGGGGTGCATTTTACGCGTAGAATTTCAGGCGAAATTGAAGCAGGCCCCAATGCTGTATTCGCTTTTAGACGTGAAGGATATAAAAAATCTGATTTCCATTTTATAGAATTTTTTGAAAGCATTTTGTGGAAAGGATTTAGAAAAGTAGCGTTTAAATATTGGAAAACAGGACTTGGGGAATATTACCGATCTTTCTCTAAAGCTGCATTTACAAAAGCTTTACAAGGATTGGTTCCTGAGGTGCAAATGGAAGATTTAGAGCCAGCCGGAGCAGGTGTTAGAGCTCAAGCTTGCGATAAAAATGGTGGCTTGATTGATGATTTTTACATCCAGGAAAGCCGTTTATGTGTGCACGTTTTGAACGCCCCTAGTCCGGCCGCAACAAGTTCATTTTCAATTGGGAATCATATCTCATCCCTCATTATTGATAAACTTTAAAAAGATTCTGAGGGATGTCGGAGTTGTTGCTAATTTTAAAAAAGTACCTACCTGAAGGCAGTGCTGATTATGCACACGATCTTTTATGGAAATATGGTATACAGCTGCGAATTAAAAAACCCAGAACCACCAAACTTGGAGATTATAGACCGCCAAAACCAGGTGAGGCCCATAGGATTTCTATCAATAAAGATTTAAATCAATATGCTTTTTTGGTTACTTTCTTACATGAAACAGCTCATCTTATAAATTTTGAAAAACGCGGTTTTAAGGTTATGCCACATGGCTTAGAGTGGAAGCAGGAATTTCAAATTGTGACCAAACCAATGCTTTCAGAAACTATTTTACCAAAAGATGTTCAACATGCCCTAGATCGGTATTTGAAAAATCCTAAAGCAAGCAGCTGTACCGACCCTTATTTATTTAAAACCCTTAGAGGGTATGATCAAAAACCAGATCATTTGGTGTTGGTTGAATCAATTCCTTTTCAAACGTTGTTTAAAACCAAAGACGGGCGCGTTTTTCGCAAAATAGATAAATTGAGAAGCCGATTTAGATGCGTAGAAGAAAAAACCGGCAAAATATATTTGGTACCTGGGTTAATGGAAGTTGAATTGGTTATTTAGTCCCCAATTTTATTTGCATATTATGCAAATAACTAATTTGTAGGTTCCTTACTAATTAACTATTTTTGTGTTTTCATGAAAACTCTTTCTATCGTTATCCCTGCTTACAATGAAGGACCTACCATTCACCATATTTTGAACAAAATTCAAACAGTTCAGCTATTGGGTGGAATGGAAAAAGAAATCATCGTTGTAAACGATTGTTCAAAAGACAATACTTGGGAGATTCTTCAAGCTTACAAAAATGAACACCCTTCAATGAATTTACAGCTATATTCTCATGAGGTAAATCAGGGAAAGGGTGCTGCTCTCCATACAGGAATTAAAAAGGCTACAGGTGATGTAGTTGTAATTCAAGATGCCGATCTTGAATATGATCCAAATGAATTTAATATTCTTTTAAAGCCAATCTATGAAGATGTAGCCGATGTGGTTTTTGGTAGCCGATTTATGGGAGGGAAGCCACACAGGATTCTTTTCTTTTGGCATAGCATTGGAAATAAATTCCTAACTTTTTTGAGCAACATGTTTACCAATTTAAACCTCACAGATATGGAAACATGTTACAAAATGTTTAAAACCAACATTGTTCAGGGTTTGGATCTTAGAGAAAAGCGTTTTGGCTTTGAACCTGAGGTAACAGCTAAAGTTGCCCGTATTCCTAAAGTTAGAATTTATGAAGTGGGTATCAGTTACTACGGACGAACTTTTGAAGAAGGTAAGAAAATTGGTTGGAAAGATGGATTTCGTGCAATTTATTGTATCCTGAAATACAACCTCTTTTCTAAATAAATGGGCTCCGTTATCCTGCAATATTGCTTGAAAAGAAAGTGGATTTTACTCTTACTTACTTTTGCTTTTATTGGGGGAGTCCTCGTGATGACCAAAGGTCATGAATGGGGAGACGATTTTGCACTTTATTTGTCTCAAGCATTTGCATTAATCAAAGGAAATACCCAAGAATTGGCCCAGTATAACACTTGGTCAATGCAACATTCCGATGGTACCCTGGGCCCGTATTTATATCCACCCGGATATCCATTGTTTCTTTCGATATATTTAAAGTTCTTACCCTTTAATTGGTTAGGAATCAAGATTTTTCAATGGTTATTTTATATTCTGGGAATTGTAGCTTTTTATAAATTACTACAAAATTGTCAATATAAATTACCCCCAATTGCCATTCTGTTTTTGGTTATGCTGGCAATTATGCATCCGAAGTATATTCAGTTTGCAGACCGTTTAATGAGTGATTTGTGGTTTATTGTAACCGTTTTTTTATTCTTCTATTTCCTGTATTCCAAAGAATATTCCAACGTTAAAAGAATTTTATTTGTGGGTATTGCCCTCATTTTGGCATCCTTGACAAGGGTTAATGGATTTCTTTTATTGGGATCTTGGTTGATCAAAATTGTTTTAGATCAGAATGATAAAAAACTGAAATTTCAAGAATTTTTGGCATTCATTCCTTTTACACTGCTCGTTTTTTACATCAAAAATGTTGACAGTAAGTACGAAGCGAATCACCTCGATATTTTATCGTCAATTTCAGTGGAATCCTGTATTGAAAATTTGCGAGGCTACCTTATTGAACTGCTAAATTTCCCTCATTCAAGTTTCACCAAGATTTTGCCTGCTTTTGCATTTAATTTTGTCACCATCCTTTTAGGAATTGGTGTCATTCTTTGCTTTATTTATGCCATAAAATCCAAGGAACCTTTATTCTATTTTGCCCCAGTAGTTTTTTGGATTGTTGTCAATTTTGCAATTGTAGTTATTTGGCCAATCATGCAGGGAACTCGTTATTTATTGCCAATTGTTCCATTTTTCTTTTGGATTGTTTTGGTTGGATTTCAAAACTATTTACAACAATCTCGTTTTCAATTCTTTGTAAATAAAATTTACTTTTTATTGATAGCACTTATTTTTCTACAATTTGCGGCAACAGTTGTGATGTTTGGTTTTATTGAGTCTAGGAATGATGTAATTGGCCAAACCCAGAATGATATCTATCTAAAAATAAGGGAAACTGTAAACGATGATGATGTAATTGCCTTCGACAAACCCCGTTGGCTACACTTAGTAACCAATAAACGGGTAATTCGTAAATCAGTAGATTCAACATTTTTTAACTCACAAGCGAAGTACCTGTTGCACAAAAAGAACAGTATTTATGGAGGTAGACCCAAATATATTAACGATCAGCGATTGGATTCAGTTTATTCGAATCGTGATTTTATTTTATATAAGCGGAATGATTTAAAATCCAAATAATTCCAATTTGGATTTTTTCGCAACCAATCCTTTATTACCTGCAATCCAGAAATATTCGCCATCAAATAAGCAAACATTGGAGCCTTTTAATTGGCCAGCAAAATTCTGTTTTTTGGAAATACTTGATTTTGAAATTCCCTGTTTTCCTGGAATTAAATAAGTGTCTATTCCATTACTTCCTACTGAAATTCCTGAGTATTTTTTATTTTGGGGATTGTAAAAAAAGCAACCTCCACTTCGGTAACCATTTTGCGATATAGGTGTGCTCAGGGTGGCAATTTGAGACTTTATTTTATTTTTTCCAATGGTGTAAGTAACATTCGACAGTTGAATCATATAGCTGAAAGAATCTTTTGCATTGGGATACTTCCAATGTCCCCCAAAACAAAACAAACGATCATTGATTTTCTGCATGCCATAAATTCCCCAACCGTCGCCGGGCGGAAATTTTAACTGATAGTCAAACTTTAAATATTCAAATGTTTGTTTAGGTTCTTGCACCTGAAACGAAAGTATCACTTGGCGAATTTCGGCCGCTGTATTTCCCCCGCCAGAAAAATAGAAATCCATTAAAATTTTCCATTTTGAAGTTGTTTTATCGATTTCTAATTTGTTGAATACAAGTGATGTGCCACTTGCTGCATACATGGATGAAAGATTGTTTGTGGCAACATTCCAGGTTCCATTGGGTATTGGATACCAATGATTCCCATAGTCGGGTGTGTATAAGGCAACAAAATGTTTGTTGGTAGAATGGTTGTCGTTTTTGTTAAACAAAGAATCAGGAAGAGGGTCACCAAGTGCTATTCCAACACCGGTTTGATTGTTGATTTCAATAACATCAAAAAATATTCCGGGCCGATTGTCTTCATAAACCACATTCCAAGATTGTCCGTGGTTATAGGTTTTCAGGATCACCGCCGAATCACCAGCACTCATGATAACGGCAGAATTTCGATCTATCGCATGAATGTCACGAAAATCTTTATTTTGAAATTTTTTGGGGGATAGGGTGTCGTAAGTTGTACCATTATTGGAGGTGTAAATGACTGTTCCTTTGGAGCCAGAAATCCAAATTTCTTTTTTCGGAGTGATGGACATTCCTCTAAACGATTGAGCAAGTGTATGTTTGACACTAAAAGACAAAATAATGGTCAAAATAATTTTGAAATAATTGAAAGACAATGGTTTTTTCATAAAATATTCACTTGTTAAAACAAAAGAAAGTTCTTTAATTTGTTACAAATTAAATCGCCTATGGATAAAACTACTACAAAAATTTTATTTTCGATCGACAAATTCGTGAATGCTGAAGAAGTTTTACAGGCGGCAGTAGCCGTTGCAAAGCGGAGTATGGTAGCATTAGAGTATGTTCAAACTGATGATTCTATTTCATTAGGGAGTGGTCATCAGGATGAAGTAAAGCGTGAATTTAAGTCAAAACATGGAGTGGAGCTTGGAATCACCATTGAACCAGGAGGATTTTGGAAATCCCTCACCAAAGCTGCAGAAAAGCTTGGTGCAACTTTGGTTGTAATTGGAGCTCAAGCAGTGAAAAGTGGATTACTGGGCGGTGGAATGACCTCTAAAGTATCTAATTTTGCTTGTCCTGTTTTGTATTTAAACTCAAATTCTACGTGGCAAACACCAAATGACATTATCATGCCGGTAGATTGGAATTCGGAAACCCGTCAAAAGTTCTCTCCTGTAGCACATTGGGCAAAAGTATTTTACTCAAATGTTCATGTAATAGGGGTGAAGCGCACTGAAGGTGGAGAGGAAGCCAAAATGTCGCACATTTATGCCATACAAGGGCATAATCACATGGTAGAGAAAGGTTTAAGGCCCAAAATTGAGGAATTAGAAGCCAATTCCGACATTGTAGCAACGTGCATGAATTACACCAATACATGCCGAAGCAAATGGTTGTCTGTTCTAAATACTTCTGAAGGTATTTTAAGAGTCAGTGCTTTCCAAAAGGTGTGTGAAGAGGCTACATTCCCGCTGTTAATTGTTCCATACCGTGAGCCAGTTGGCTTGGGTGGATCAGGCTATTAATCATTGAATTTGTCGACACATGAAAAGACGCCAAAAGCGTCTTTTTTTATGTATTCACATTTATTGTGAAATTTCATTATGAGAGATGAAGCAAATTAACGAAATTGCGACAATTATGGGCAACATCAGAACATTACAATCGTTTATAGAAAGTGGTACTACACCGGAAATATTATTTTGGGTAGGTTGTGCCGGAAGTTATGATGAAAGAGCACAAAGGGTGAGTAAGGCATTCGCCGATATTCTCAACAAAGCCAATGTTTCTTTTGCAATCCTAGGAGCGGAAGAAGGTTGTACCGGTGATCCAGCAAAAAGAGCTGGTAATGAATTCCTTTTTCAAATGCAAGCCATGCAAAATATTGAAGTTTTAAATGGTTACGGCGTTGAGAAAATAGTAACTGCTTGTCCTCACTGCTACAATACGCTGAAAAATGAATATCCCAACTTGGGAGGAAATTACGAAGTAATACATCATACCCAATTTATCAATGAATTGTTGAATCAAGGTCGTTTGGCTATTGAGGGAGGTGCTTTTGCAGGAAAGAAAATCACCTACCATGATAGTTGTTATTTGGGGCGAGCAAATGGGGTTTATGAAGCTCCAAGAATGGTGATGGAGAGATTGGATGCTGATTTGGTTGAAATGAAAAGATGCAAAACCAATGGTTTTTGCTGTGGTGCTGGCGGCGCTCAAATGTTTAAAGAAGCTGAAAATGGAAGTAAAGAAGTTAACGTTGAAAGGGTTGAGGAAGCCCTACAAACAGGCGCTGATATCATTGCTGTAAATTGTCCATTTTGTATGACCATGATGCGCGATGGTACCAAACATTTTGAAAAAGAAAATGAAGTTCAAGTTCTTGATATTGCTGAATTAATCAAAGACCACATTTAATATGCTGATACAAAATTTACCCGATCATTCCCGAGTTTGGGTTTTTGCGGCAAATAAAATTTTAGATGAATCTGAATTGAACGACGTGTCGTTGCTCATGAATTCCTTCGTGGCCCAATGGCAATCTCATGGTTCCGATTTGTTGGCTGGATTTCAATTGGTACACGATTGTATTCTCATTGTTGCAGTGGATCAATCTGTTGAAGCGCCTTCTGGATGCAGTATCGATAAAGTATTCAGGTTGTTAAATCAAACGAACATAGATTTTTTTCAAAGAACCTTGCTCTGGATTCCTTTTTGTAATACCGCAAAAATCATTACCCAAGAACAAGCTATTTTGAATTATAAAAATGGTGAATTAAATGATGAAAGTTTGGTTGTAAATACATTGGTGGAAACTCTTGCTCAAGCTAGAAATCAATTCTATATCCCTTTGAAAGACAGTTGGATATCTCCCAAAATAAAAAGATACAATCAATATGAAGGATAAACGCATTGCCATACTATTTCTTACAATTTTTATTGACTTACTTGGTTTTGGAATCGTGATACCAATTTTGCCGAATTTGGCGAAATCTATGGCCATCACGAGCCAAATGAACTTTAATCCAGATTATGCAGTAGGTTTAACGGCAACCGCCTTTTCTATCATACAATTTCTTTTTGCACCAATGTTTGGTTCGCTTTCAGATAGAATTGGAAGAAGACCCATTATTTTGGGAAGTATTTTGGTGAACGCGCTTGGATACCTGATTTTTGGAATGGCAGCCAATTTTGTGATTTTAATTGTTGCCAGAATCATTTCAGGTTTTGGTAGTGCCAATATTTCTGCTGCTCAAGCCTATATTGCCGACATCACTACACCAGCCGACAGAGCCCAAAAAATGGGTATTATTGGAGCTGCATTTGGACTAGGATTTGTTTTTGGTCCACCAATAGGTGGTTATCTTTATCACCATGGTGGAATTTTTAATGTTGGATTATTTACCGCTATTTTATGTGTCGTGAATTTTGTATTGGCCTTTTTCTTCTTACCAGAAAGTAATACGGAAAAGTCGGGACATAAAAGAAAGGCTTCTGATTCATTCAAAGGCATGTTTACTGTTTGGTCTATTGAAGTGTTGGGTGAATTGTTCTTAATCAACTTCATCTACATCATGGCGTTCAGCATGATGCAAATCAACGGTAGTGTTTTATGGAAAGAAAAATACGGCTTGAATGAACTTCAAGTGGGCAATATTTTCGGCATGATCGGTGTTGCAGGTGCCATTGTTCAAGGATTTCTCATTGGTGTATTTTCAAAGAAACTAGGTCTCAAGAAAATGTTACTTTGGGGATGTCCTATTGTAGGCGTTGGATTGGCCATTATACCGGTTCCTCCAACCATCGAATGGTTTTACGTGAATCAAACCATCGCTATCGTTTTATTGTCAATTGGAAATGGGTTGTTAATGACATCCATTAATTCTTTGGTGTCAATAAATTCGCCTGCTCATGCACAAGGTTCAATGTTGGGTACATTGCAAAGTTTATCTTCATTGTCGAGAGCAATTGGACCATTAATCGCGTCTTACTTGTATGCTCAGTCGAGAGAACTTCCCTTTTATATTGCGGGTCTGTTGATGTTTGGTATTTTCTTTTTGGCAATAAAATTGTCTAGAAAACTCAAAGCGGAAAATATTTCTCGCGCATAACTCATGAAACAGGCATTCAAAATTGTACATTTAAATGCCTCATCTTCAGGTGGTGCTTATGTTGCTGCTCAAAGAATTTCGGATGCATTGAATCAAGTTGACGGAGTTGAGTCTGTCCATCTTGTTTTTGAAGGACAGCCGGGTCCGCACATACTTTGGGCCAACAACTGGATTAAAAAGAAGTTGGCATTTTTGTTGCACGCTCTGGAAAAATTGGATTTCTTGAGACATGAAAAGGGAAAATCTATCCGTTTTGCTTTTAGTCATGCGTTAACAGGAATTAATATTACCCAATTACATCAAATTCAACAGGCCGATGTGATTCATTTGCACTGGGTGAATAAAGGATTTCTGTCATTAAGAGGTATTGAGGCACTAATTCGAACTGGTAAACGAATAGTTTGGACATGTCATGATGTATGGCCATTTACAGGTGGTTGTTATCATCCCAGAGGATGTGATCATTTTGTGCAGGGATGTGGCAATTGTCAATATTTGAAGTCCCCATCGGAGCAAGATTTATCGGCGAGATTGTTTAAGCGAAAACAGAACATTTGGGGACAGAAAGGCATTGATTTTGTGACACCATCGGACTGGTTAAAGCAAACTGCCATTCGTAGTTCAATGCTCCAATGTCCCTCAGAAAAAATAACCACCATACCCAACGGTATCAATGTGTCGTTTTTTGCTGTGCCAACATTGGAGGAGAAAATGCGATCGCGCAAATTTTTTGAATTGCAGGAAGGCAAAATCACCATTTTGTTTTCAGCGGCAAACCTCACGAATCGGGCAAAAGGATTTGTTGAATTTTTAGAAGTTTGTTCAAATATACAGGCATTGGGTATTGACATTCAGGCGTTGGTTGTTGGAGATAAAAGGGGGGCAGAATTTGCGAGCACAGTTGCGTTGCAATACGCAGGTTTCATTTCTGATCCAGTGCTAATTAGAAATGCGTATTGGGCAAGTGATTTTTATATAACCACTTCACATGAAGAGAATTTACCTACAACAATCATGGAGAGTTTAAGTTGTGGCGTACCTGTTGGTGCATTTGCAGTAGGAGGTATCCCCGAAATGATTGTGGATGGTCAAACGGGTGTTCTTGCTGAAAAATTAAATGTTGGAGAGATGACACAGAAAGTTGCTAATTTTCTGGTTTCTGCAAATAATATTGGTGAAACTATTTGTGAAAACTGCAAAAACTTTGCACAAAATCATTACTCTGACGCGGTAATCGCCAAGGAATATTTGAAAATTTACCGTAAATGAAAAAGTCACCCGAAGGTGACTATTTCTAACACAAACACTATGAATATTTTTATTAATCTACATTGTCGTGTAGATGACGATTTGGTCTGATAGAGAAATCTCTTTCGCCGTTTGTTTCTGGAGCAAGAGAGTATTTAGCAACATTAGAATCTGTGCTTTGAGGACCTTGGAAAAGGTTCACGTTTTTGCGCAAATAAGCAGGTACATTCATGTCGCTATCGAGAATATTTTCACGTTCCATTCTGCTATGCTCATAGCGTGGTTGTGCAGGCTGATGAGGTGCAGCAGGACGATAGTTTAAATCCATTTGATTTTGAGAAACAGCAGCGGCCTGGGGCTGAAATTGTGTAGCTGGAATTTCATCATTTCTAAACAAATCGGCAGTGGTTGGCGGCTGCAACTGGTTGTTCATTGTGCTCATCAATTGCTGAATTTCAGCATTGTGATTCACTTCTTCAATTTGAATGGCAACTGGTGCAGTTTCGTTTTGAACATGGGCAACAGGAGCTACTTGTTCAATTTCATTCTGTAAGGTATGAACAGTTTTAACAGATTTAGAATTAAAGCCGGTAGCAATTACGGTAACCGATAAATTTTCACCAAGGGTATCATCATGGGTTACGCCCATTTTAAGGTGGGCTTCGTTACCTGCTTGTTCTTGCAAGAAAGAAGTAATGATTCTTGTTTCTTTCATTGTGGGCTGTTTTAAACCATATGAAACGTTAATGAGTAAATGGCTTGCACCAAGAATTTTGGTATTGTCTAACAATGGGCTATTTAAGGCAATTCCAACGGCATTTTCAGCTCTGTTTTCGCCATGTGCAATTCCTGTTCCCATTAATGCTTGTCCGCTGTTCTCCATGGCAGTTTTCACATCCATAAAATCAACGTTTATCAAACCTGGTTTGAAGATAATTTCTGCAATACCTTTTGCGGCAGTGCAAAGAATCTCATCGGCTTCTGAAAAAGCTTCCGAAATGGTTAGATCTTCATACATATCTACAATTCTGTCGTTACAGATTGTTAATAAGGCATCAACATTGGGTCTCAATTTTTCAAGTCCTTCTTGTGCCTGTTTATTTCTTTTTGGTCCCTCATCTACAAAAGGTAGCGTAACAATTCCTACGGTGAGGATGCCTCTATCTTTAGCAATTTTGGCGATAACTGGTGCAGCACCAGTACCGGTACCACCACCCATACCGGCGGTAATAAAAACCATGAGGGTTTCATTGTCTAAAATTTCCTCAATTGTTTTCGTGCTATCAATGGCGGCCTTTTCACCAATTTCTGGCAAAGAACCTGCACCTAAACCGGTGCCCCCCAATTGATATCTATTGGGAACATTGCTATGGCGCAATGCTTGTATATCTGTATTGCAAATGTAGAAATCAACACCTTCAATACCATGTTTGAACATGTGATTAACGGCATTGCTACCACCTCCACCAACACCAATTACCTTGATGTTGTTGCGTTGTGGTTGGTTAAAATCTGGTTGAAAATTCATGTGTGTATTCATGTTTGTGTTTGGTTGTATTCAATTTAATTGCCTTGGAAATCGTTTTCTTCTTCAGAAAGCCATTTTTTTACACCGTTAAACAATCCTGTATAATTGCCCCAAGGGCCTTTGCTTTTTTCAGGAGATTTAGGTTCTTCTACCACCATTTCAGGTGTTTCATCAACAACTTTTTTGTTCAAAGGATTGGCATCAATTTTAACATTTGGTTCAAATTCAGAACCTATTTTTTGTGCAGAATCAAAACCCATCATCACCAAACCAATAGCAGTTGAATACATTGGGTTTCTTACTTCATCGATCATTCCTTTGCCGAGATGTTGTCCTGGAGAGCCCAAATGAACTTCCATACCCATGTTGTAGCTAAACAATTGGCAAACATCTTTCATAGAAGATCCACCACCCGTTAAAACAATACCACCAGATAATTTGTGGGCAATGCCTGATAGTTGAATTTCAAAATCTACTTTTTGAATGATGTCTTCCATTCTTGCTCTAATAACCTGCGAAATGGCAAAAACAGAAATTTCTTTTGGTTGACGACCTGGTAATCCTGGAATAACCACTACTTCATTTTTCATGGCTTCAGTAGGATAGCAGCTTCCGTATTTTACTTTTACATCTTCAGCTTGTTCTTTTAAAATGCCCCAAGCTTCTTGTAAGTCTCTCGTGATACGGTCACCTCCAATTGGAATGATGGCTGTATGGCTGATATATCCGTTTTCAAAAATACAGATATCGGTTGTTCCACCGCCAATGTCTACCAAAGCAACTCCAGCTTCTAATTCAGGAGTAGATAAAACCGCTCTAGCAGAAGCAACAGGTTCTACCATCAAATCGGCTACTTGTAAGCCCGCTTTATTTACTGCTTTAAAGATGGTTTTTGCTGCAGCTGTTTCACCAGTGATGATGTGGTAGTTGCACTCAACCCTAACGCCAATTCTTCCAACAGGGTCGCGAATTCCATCTTCCCCGTCAATTTTATAGTCTTGTGGCAATACATGCAAAATTTCAAGCCCTGGAGTTAGTGCCAAATTTTGCATTTCATTTTCCAATTTGTCCAACTCAGATTGTTCAATCTCTTCATCTCCATGTCTGCGTGATAATGTACCTCTGTGTTGCAAGCTCTTAATGTGATGACCGGCAATTCCAACATACACCGTTTTGATCTTCACTTGACTTTGGCGTTCTGCCTCTTGAACAGCCTCTTCTATAGCCGTTACTGCTTTGCTAACATTGGCAACCATCCCACGAGAAACGCCTCCTTGGCTGGATGATTTTCCCATGCCCAATATATTAATTTTGCCGTTTTCAGCCAATTGACCTACGATAGCGCAAATTTTGGTTGTTCCGATGTCTAACCCTACGATAAATTTGTTGTTTAATGACATAATGTTGATGAATTATTCTAGTGTGTTGGTTTTTGGACAGTTTTGGTTTTTTTGTGTTCAGTTTCGACTGCACTGCGCCTTCCGATCACCTGGTTGGGTATTGAAAGGTCTATTTGTACGTACTTGTTCCAACCTACAGTTTGTAGGCCTTTCTTGTAGAAAAGACTGAGGTTTTCGAACTTTTGCGACATGTTTTGCGTGTTGTCTATAACAATGCTATGATTTCCTACGCGAGGAATCAATAAAAGTTGATTATAGTTATCTACATAACATTGTTCAAATTGTGTATCCCAATAAGGATTGTAATATAAAAATTTACCCAAATTCAATAATTCTTGAGCAATTGGAAGCACAGATATCTTGCCTGGATTGAATTTAATGTTGATGTTTCCATTGGCAATCAATAAATTGGGTTGTGTATTTTCTTTTTTTGGGATTTGAGATCCAAAACTGTCTAAATAAAAAGATTGACCTACATTATTCACAATTTGAATGATGGGTCTTCTCTCTTTCAGTTTGATTTTCAAAACTCCATCGAACCCAATATAGGCGGTTGATTTCTCAACATAGGGTACGGCATTGATCAATTGTTCTATTTTGGTGAGTGATATTTCCGAAGCTGGTTTGCCAATAGGATTCCCAATTTTTGTTTCAATAATATCAATTACTTCCTTTTCATTCAAGAATTTGCATGAAGTATCGGCTTCAATTTGAACATTGATTTCGGCAATCATTCGGTTTTTACCTGTAAAGTTCAATTTGCTCCAGGCAAAAATTAAAATCACGAAAAGTATCAAGAGCATGGAAACGATCCACTGCCTTTTATTGAGCGCCATTTTAATTTTTTTCATACAAATTTCTTATGGGTTCTACAATTCTATCAATGTCACCAGCCCCTAAAATGAGCAGAACTTCTGGTTTGTCGGAATTTAATTTCTCTATTATTTGATCTGGAGAGAGCAATGATTTCTCAGATAATTTCACTTTCTCTAGGAGCCAATTTCCTGTGATTCCTTCAATCGGCTCTTCACGGGCTGGATAAATTTCCATCAACATCAATGCATCTAGTGCACTCAAACTTTGTGCAAATCCATCAGCAAAATCTCTGGTTCTAGAAAAAAGATGGGGTTGGAAAATTCCCGTAATTTTTTTCGAAGGATATAACGACCTCACAGATCCAATGATGGCATTTAATTCCTCTGGGTGATGGGCGTAATCATCAATAACAACATGTTTGCTATTGTCTACAATGTATTCAAATCTTCTTTTTGCGCCTTTGTATGAGGAAATTCCCTTTTTTAATAACTCAATGTCAATTCCCAACATACCATAACACACAGCTAATGCTGCGGTTGCGTTTGAAACGTTGTGAAATCCCGGTAACCCGCATTGAAAATTGGCCACCAACTTTTGTCCCTCATAAAAATCAAAGTGAAATTTGCCATTTTCAATGGTTACATTTTGATATGAAAACGCTGAATCTGGGTTTTCACCATAGGCATTGACATGGATTTTATGCGTCAATTCTAAGGTAAGTTTTTCTTGGATAATGAGTTGTCCGGATTTAGGATGAATTTGCTGACCTTGACGAATCAAAGAGGCAAAATGGTTGAAAGCATCCTCAAACGCCCGGTGATTGTCGTAAATATCCAAATGATCAGCATCAATGGCGGTAATGATGGCAATATCGGGTCTAAGTTGATGGAAGCTACGGTCAAATTCGTCGGCTTCTAACACCACAATGGGTTTTTCTGTGATGGAAATTCCATCGGTTTTTCTGAGGTAATTGGTATTGTAATTGGCCGAAATACCTCCTAGGAACGCGGTATAATTGACGTTCGCAGTTTCCAATAAATGTGCTATGAGTGTTGAAGTTGTTGTTTTTCCATGGGTTCCAGCCACCGAAATATTGAACATCGGATTGGAAATAAGTCCCAACACTTCAGAACGTTTCAGAATTTCTATTCCGCGATTTTTGAGAAAAATCAAATGAGAATGTTTTGCAGGAATCGCGGGAGTGAGCACAAATAAAGTATTATTGATGTTATTTTCAATAATTTCTGGGAAAGAACTAAAATCATCGATATAGTGGATCGTTGCACCTTCTTTTGTCAAAGATTGGGTAAGCGGAGTTTCGGTTTTGTCATAGCCATAAACTTTGATACCAATTGACATTAAGTAACGGCAAATGGCACTCATTCCGATTCCGCCAATACCTAAGAAATAGGCGTATTGATATGATGTAATTTCTTTTCTCATAGGTATTTTTCAATTTCTTGAACAATGGTGCTGGTGGCATCAGGTTTTGCGGTTTTAGCTAGTGCCACCTTCATGGTTTCTTGTTGTGTTTTATTTTGTAAAAGGGCAATTGCAGCATCAATCAATGTACTTTTTGCAAGCCTATCTGCAATTACAATTGCGCCTCCATTTCTTGCTACATGGTTTGCATTTTTGGTTTGATGATCGTCGGTTACATTGGCCGATGGAACCAAAATTGCGGGAACGCCTACAATTGAAATTTCGGAACAACTTAAGGCCCCAGATCTTGCAATTACAACGTTTGCACAAGAGTACGCGAGGTTCATTTCTCTTAAAAACGGTTTTGCCCAAATTCCACTAGGCAAAGATTCTGGAATTTTGTAAAAATTACCAGTTTGCCAAATCACCTGTATGTTATTTTGTGCGAGTACGTTTAATCCCGCCTCAATGGTTTCATTCAAAGTTCTGGCGCCCAAACTTCCCCCGGTAACAAAAAGAATAGGTTTTTCAGGATCTAAATTGAAAAATTTACAGGCTTGAGTCCTATCAGATTTGATGGATATTTCCTTGCGAATTGGATTCCCTGAATGTATCCAATTTCCATGTCTGAAATATTCATCCATTTCGCCAAAACCGCAAAAGATTTTTTTCGCAGTTTTGCTCATGATTTTATTGGTTAATCCAGCATAGCCGTTCCCTTCCCACACAAATACTGGAATATTCATTTTTCCTGCGGCAAAACAAATCGGTAAACTGGCAAATCCACCGGTTCCAATCACGGCGTTTGGTTTGAAATCTTTGATGATTTTTCGCGAAATGAAATAACTTTTAATAGACTTGTAGAGCACCACGAAATTTTGAAGTGAAAAGCTTCTTATCAATCCTGCAATGGGAAGACCAATAATTTTATAGCCTTCTTGTGGTACTTTTTCCATTTCCATTTTTCCCAAAGCCCCAACAAATAAAAATTCTGCATCAGGATGCCTTTCTTTCAGTGCATTTGCAATTGCAACGGCCGGGAAAATATGCCCTCCGGTACCACCACCTGAAAAAATAAATTTCAATTTCGACATATTTGTTTTATGAATTTTGAGGGACAGCGGAGGCTGTTGCGTCTTTAATTTTTTCTTCTTCAATATGGCGGCTAATGCCTAAAATAAATCCAAAGGCAACACTGTTCAATATCAAACTTGTTCCCCCCATACTCACCAATGGCAATGTTAATCCTGTTACCGGAAGTTTTCCAACGGAAACACCCATGTGAACAAAAGCCTGAAAGGATGTACTAAATGCAATTCCCAATACGGCCAATGCGGCAAATGATCGTTGACTTTCAATAACTATTTTTAGACATCGAACAATGAGCACGATAAAACATCCAATTACAATGATGCCACCGGCAATTCCATATTCTTCAACGATAATGGCGAAAATGAAATCGGAATAGGGGTGAGGTAGGAAATTTCTTTGGGTTGAGTGACCTGGTCCTTTCCCTAAAAGTCCACCAGTTGCAATGGCAATTTTTGATTGCATCTGCTGATATCCGCTATTGCCATCTTCATCATTTCCCATGTAAGTTTCAATTCTTTTTTTCCAAGTGGGAAGTCGTGAATCTTCAAATTTGCTGATATCAATGGTGAAAATAAAGGCCAAGAACAATCCAAAAGCCAGAAGAGCACCACCTACAAGCATAAAAATATATTTATATCGAATACGACCAATATAGAGTAGCAACGTGCTGGTTGTCATTACCACGAGAGCGGTACTCAAGTTTTCAGGGATGATGGGAATAATCACGGCAATTATTGTTAGAATAATTTTGCCAAACACACCTAAAGTTTCCACTTCATCCTGTTTTTTACTTAAGAACCTCGCGATATACATAACCAAAAAGAGTTTCGCCATGTCGGAAGGCTGGAATGTAATTCCACCTAATGAGATAACCCTTGTTGCATTGTTTATTTGTGATCCAATAATGAGTGTTAAATACAACAATCCGAGTGACAGCCAGAAACCAATTTGGACAATCCTAGAGTAGTATTTAAACGGTATTTTATGGATAAAAAACAACAGAAACCAACCAATACTCAAGTAAAATATATGGCGCAGGAAATAAAATTCAGTATTCCCTTTTTGTTTGGCAAACGCGAGTGTCCCGGTTGCGCTATATACGGCGAGTATTCCAATAAACGATAGAATGACCACAATGATCCAAATGGTTCTATCGCCTTGAAAAGTTTGGTTGAGTTTGCTCATGTTGTAAATTAGAGATTTCTAACGGCTGCTTTGAATTGACGTCCACGGTCTTCGTAGTTTTCGAACAAATCGAAACTTGCACAAGCTGGCGACAAAAGAACAACATCTCCATTTGCAGCCATTCTTGAAGCAACATGTACCGCTTCTTTTGCACTCAAAGTATTGATTACCATATCTACATCGCTTTGAAAAGCTTGGTGAATTTTAAGATTGTCTATACCCATACAGATAATCATTTTCACTTTTTCTTTAACCAAAGGTTTAAGATCAGCATAATCATTTCCTTTATCAACACCACCTGCAATCCAAATAACAGGTCTGTCCATACTTTCAAGTGCATACCAAGTAGAGTTTACATTGGTTGCTTTACTGTCGTTGATGTATTCAACCCCATTGGTTTTTGCAACCGATTCAAGTCTATGTTCTACATTTTGGAAATTGGTTAAGCTCTCACGGATGTTTTCTTTGCGAACGTCCAAAAGGCTTGAAATAACGGCAGCAGCCATGGTGTTGTAGGTGTTGTGACGACCTCTTAAGTTAAATTCTTGCATATTAAGTGTGTGTTTTTTTTCTAAATTGATGTGTAGGATATTTTTTTCTGCGAATGCACCGAATTCAGTGTTTTGATTAAATCCAAATGGTATCATTCTTGATGAAATTGTTGTGTTTTTCAAACCTTGTAAGGTTAATTCATCATCTGCGCAGTAAATGAAATAGTCAGCATCAGTTTGATTGATGGTCAATCGCATTTTGCTGTTGATATAGTTTTCTATTTTATAATCGTAGCGATCTAAATGATCAGGAGTGATGTTGGTTAAGCAAGCGATGTGCAATTTGAATTTTTCATTGCCATCGAGTTGGAAGCTGCTCAATTCAAGTACGTATATATCAAATTGATTTTGGGCTACTTGTCGTGCTAAAGATTGTCCTATGTTGCCAGCTAACCCAACATTTAGTCCAGCATCTTTCAGAATGTGGTAGGTAAGTAAAGTAGTGGTTGTTTTTCCATTGGTTCCAGAAATTCCAATCATGGTAGCATTGGTGTACCAACCTGCAAATTCTATTTCTGAAATAACGGGGATATTTTTAGCTCTAAGTGATTGAATTAATTGAACCTTATCTGGAATACCTGGGCTTTTAATCACAATATCGGCTTGTAAAATTCGCGCTTCAGTGTGTTGATTTTCTTCCCATTCAACCTGGAATTGGTTTAATTCTTCTTTGTATTTCTCAGCAATTGAACCTTTGTCGGATACAAATACATTCCAACCTTGAGTTACCCCAAGAATGGCTGCACCTGTTCCGCTTTCCCCAGCGCCCAATATGATGAGATTCTTTTTCAACGTAATTTGATTAATGCGAATGTTGCGAGCACCAAAATGACTGTGATCAACCAAAATCTTAAAGTGATTTTGCTTTCAGGAATTTGTTTCTTTTGGAAATGATGGTGTAATGGAGACATCAAGAAAATGCGTTTTCCTTCTCCAAATTTTTTCTTTGTATACTTGAAATAGCTTACTTGTAAGATTACAGAAAAGCTTTCTGCGAAGAAAATTCCACACAAAACGGGAAGTAACAATTCCATTTTAATGATAATGGCCACGGCTGCAATTGCGCCCCCTAGAGCCATGCTACCAGTGTCACCCATAAATACTTGTGCTGGGTATCCATTATACCATAAGAATCCTAGGCATGCACCAATAACTGCGGCTAAGAAAATTACTACCTCACCACTTTGTGGTACATATATGATATTTAAATATTGAGCAAACTTGATATTACCAGTGGCGTATGCCAAAATGCCTAAACCTGTCCCTACAATTGCTGTGGTGCCAGCAGCCAATCCATCAATACCGTCTGTTAAATTCACGGCATTTGTAACAGCCATGCAAATGAAGATGATGAACGGAATATAAATCAACCAAGCATTTCCTTCTCCAGGTAAAATATCGGTGTAGCTAAGTTTGATTTTAGAAATGGGAAGATTCGTCTCTAAAGGAATATGATTGAGCTTATGTGTATAGTCAATTGTAATGGCAATAATGACACCCAACATCAATTGACCTATCAATTTAGTGGTGGCCTTCATGCCTTCTTTGTCTTTTTTGAATACCTTTATGTAATCATCAATACCGCCAATTACGCCCATCCAAATGGTGCTGATTAACATGATAATTACATATACATTGTCTAAGCGAGCCAATAGTATGGTTGGAACTAGAATGGCCAAAATGATGATAATTCCCCCCATGGTAGGAGTTCCTTTTTTCTGCATTTGTCCCTCAAGCCCTAACTCACGAATGGTTTCGCCAATTTGCTTTTTTTGGAGCCATCCTATGATGCTTTTACCAGCCCATAATGCGATCAAAAGACTAAGTATGCCAGCAATTGCAGCTCTAAAGGAGATGTAGTTAAAAACACCTGCTCCAGCGAATCCTGATTGATCGAGATATTTGAAAAAATAGTACAACATTATTTTAGTTGATTGAATAATTCCGACATGATTTTTTTATCATCAAAGGGGTGTTTTACACCTTTAATTTCTTGATAGGTTTCGTGCCCTTTACCGGCAACAAGAATTACATCTCCGGGCTCGGCCAAGAGAATTGCTGTCTTAAGAGCGTCTTTTCTATCTGTAATTTTTATGGTTTTCTTCAATAAGTGCATTTCAACACCAGCCTCCATTTGTTGAATGATTTCGTTCGGGTCTTCATTTCTTGGATTGTCGCTAGTAAAAATGACCTTATCGCTCAATTGTGTAGCAATTCGCGCCATTTCTGGTCGTTTTTCTGCATCTCTATTGCCACCACATCCTACAACGGTGATGAGTTTTACCCCATTTTGACGGATGTTGTTTATGGTTTTGATTACATTGTCTAAAGCGTCAGGAGTGTGGGCATAGTCGATGATAGCCGTTTTATTGTCTGAACCAGCAATGGCCTCAAATCTTCCATTTACTCTTCCCAAGCCACTTAGTTCTATTTCTAGTTCATCTTCTGTGCCTTCAGTGATTAAAAATGCTGCTGCATATACGGCCAAGAAATTGTAAGCATTAAAATCTCCAACCAAGCTTGTCCAAATGTCTTTACCATTAATTTGAAGCAACATGCCATTGAAGTCACTTTCAAGTACTTTCACTTTAAAATCAGCAGAACCTCTTAAACCGTAGGTATATTTTGTGGCTCTGCAATTTTGCAACATCACCAATCCATTTTTATCATCCTTATTGGTTAATGCGAAGGCTTCAGGACGTAAATTGTCGAAAAGCAATTTTTTTGCACGGATGTAATTGTCAAAAGTTTTATGATAATCTAAATGATCGTGAGATAAATTGGTGAAAATAGCACCGGCAAATGTTACGCCTGCAACTCTATTTTGATCCAAGGCATGAGAACTAACCTCCATGAAGCAATGGGTACAACCTTCTTCATACATTTGATGGAAGAGGGCATGTAACTCAATTACATTGGGAGTAGTGTGTGTAGAAGGAACAACTTTATCTCCAATTCTATTTTCAACGGTAGATACCAATCCACATGGAAAACCAATACGGGTGAATAAATCGAAAAGGAGTGTAGAAATGGTGGTTTTGCCGTTAGTACCGGTTGTTCCAACTATTACCAAATGATTGGCAGCCTCATCATAAAATTGCAGAGAAATTTCACCTAAGGCTTCTTGAACATTTGAAACCTTAATATACGAAATTCCAGGCACAAAAGCAACTTCTGTTTCGTGAAGGATAGTTGTTGCTCCCAATTCGATAGCTTTTTCAATAAAGATATGGCCATCTACTTGTGTTCCTTTTACCGCTGCGTATAAACATCCCGAAGTGCACATTCTGCTGTCGATAGTTAAAGCATTCACAACTGATGAAGCATCACCTACTAACTGCACATTTTTGATGTTTTGTATCAATGAACCAATATTTTTCATTTTACAGGAGTTAATTTTAGGTGAATGTTAGCATTGGGATTAACTGTAGTTCCAGCGTTAACGCTTTGAGCTGAAACCTTTCCGTATCCCTCAAAAGTGATTTTAACAGGAATTTGTTTCGCCAATTGTAGCGCGTCGCGCAACCCCATTCCTTTGAAATTTGGAACTTTATTGGATTCAATTTGCAATGGCTTTAAGTTTACCGCATAGCCTTTAGATTCTGCTTCAACATATTGCGCATTCGGTTGAGTGGATTGAGAACTGATGTTCAAATCGTTTAAAATTGATTTTAACGCTTGTTGGTTGCCATTTAAAACATAAGGCGCCTCTGTGATGCGAGATGTAACCAATGTAGGTTGAATTTGAATGTGTGAACTATAGATTTTATTGGCAATTTCAATAAACACAGGTACTGCAATTTTTGCGGCGTAGTACTCTTTTTTATTTGGTCTATTGATTACAACAATGATGCTGTATTGAGGATTTTCCGCCGGGAAATACCCCACAAATGAAGCATTGTATTTTTCTATGTATTTGCCGTTTTCGTTAATTTTGGCAGTTCCAGTTTTTCCAGCTGCGGTGAATTTGCATTGTTTTGTAATTTCATCGGCTGTACCGCGACTTACTACGCCGGCAAGCATTGCTTGCAACGATTTTACTGTTTTTTCACTGCAAATTTTATCATTGATGATTTTCGGCTCAATTTTATTAATCGATTTGCCATCCTGCAGAATTTCCTTCACCAAGAAAGGATTCATTAATTTTCCGTTGTTGGCAATTGCATTGTAAATCATCAAAGTTTGCAAAGGGGAAATCTGACTGGTGTAACCAATGCTCATTGAAGGCAAAGCCACGCCGCTCCATCCTGTGCTTTTTGGCGTTGTAATAACTGGGTAGTTGGAAGTAGGAATGTCGAAATTGGGTTTTTTATTCAATCCCAAATCCAAAATATGGTCAATGAATTTATTGGGTTTCTTTTGATAATGTTTCCATACAAATTGACTTATCCCTACGTTGCTTGAAACCTCAATTGAGCGTTGCAATGTGTACGTTTTATTTTTAGGATCAAAATGATCACCATCGGTAAATTCTACATCTTTTGAGTAACGAACACGTCCGTTTTTTGTTCCTATGCTGTCGGATGGTTCTGCAAATTCATCCTCAAGTAAGGCCAATGCAGAAATGATTTTGAAAGTTGACCCCGGTTCAGAAAATTCGCTAACAGCATAATTTTGTGATTCGTAATAAACGCCATCTTTTCCGCGCTTTAAGTTTGCAATGGCTTTAATGGCTCCAGTTTTCACCTCCATCACCATGGCACATCCATGATCTGCTTCATTTTCTACCAATGCTTTATTCAAAGCATATTGGGTAATGTCTTGAAAGCCAACATCCAATGTGGTGACAATGTCGTATCCATTTTCTGCAACAGAATTGTTGCCAACTTGCATAGGACGCCAAATTCTGCCTGGCATTCTTTGTTCCATTATTTGGCCACTTTTCCCTCTCAACAAGCTATCAAATGCTCCCTCTAAACCAACGCTTACTCCATTTTTAGTGTATCCAATGGCGCGTTTTGCTAAATCACCCATGAAATACATCCGTTTTCCTTTTTCTTCAAACCAAAAGCCACTTTTAAATTTGCCCAACCAAAACAAAGGATAGGTCTTAAGTCGTTTTACAACGTCGAAAGAAAGCTCTTTTTGAAGGGCTACATAGCGTATTTTTTTCTTTCTGAGGGACGTTAGTTTGTATTTCCATTCACCGGCGTTGCCTCCAAATTTGATATTTCCATTGAGATTTACTTTGGTTGGGAACTCACGCGACAACATCAACGACAAACTGTCGATTTTAGATTGGAAAGTTTTACTGGTTAAACCGTCTGCATTAGCATCCCAAATCAAATCATAGGTTGGGATAGAGGTTGCGAGTAGACTTCCGTCATCTGCATAGATATTACCACGAATACCTTCTACGGGTCTAACTCGAGTATTCTTTTTCTGTTGTTCAATACTAAATTCTTTGTCAAACCCATTTTGTAGTTTGAACATAGAATAAACAATAAACACACTGAAGCTACCAACCAATGCAAAAACCACATAGGCACGTAGCAAAATTGCTTTACGGGTATTGATTTTATTTTTTTGCGTCACGGGTAATTTTAATTGGTGGGGTAGTAATTTCTTTTAACCCATTTTCTTTCAGTTTTTCTGCTATTTGGGTTTGTTTGCTTGCGTTGGTGATTTCACTTTCTAAGCTGATTCTTTCACTGTGAAATTCTTTTAGGGTTGTTTTTAATTCTTCTCTATGTTTGATTGCTTTGGCAACGTGTAATGAGTTATAGATGTAAAACACCATTGATAAGAATAAAATGGTAATGACAATCACGGTGGTTTTGGTGGTCCACACGAATGAAGTTTCATTAGAAGTTGCAGGGGCCTCTTCTTGCACTGGAACTTCTTTCTCAATGTCGTTTTGGTCGATATTTTGATTGTTTATTTCCATTGATTTCTGATTCCAATTCTCATTTTTGCGCTTCTAGCACGTTTGTTTCTTTCAATTTCATCTGAAGTCGGCACAATTGCCTTATTTGGTTTACATACAAATGGTTGCGAACTCCATCCATACATGTCGGTATGTTTATTTCCATCAAAATTTCCACTATTTAGGTAGTTTTTCACGAGCCTATCTTCTAGGGAATGATAGCTAATGATCACCAACTTTCCACCTTCTTTAATGAGTCCTTCAGAATCTAATAAAAGTTGTTCCAAAGCTTTTAATTCACCATTGACTTCAATTCTGATTGCTTGAAAAACTTGCGATAAATATTTTGCTGGAGTATCTTTTGGCGTACAATCTTGAATGCTGGTTTTGAAATCTTCGATGGTTTGAATTCTATGTCCTTTTCTGTTGGCTAAAATGGTTTTTGTCAGTTTATAAGCATTTTTTATTTCGCCATAATGATTGAAGATGTCGAGCAATTGCGCTTCAGTGTAATCATTTACCACTTTTTCTGCGCTTAATTGAGCTTGTGCATCCATTCTCATATCGAGCGGACCATCGAATCTGTGGGCGAAGCCACGGCTATCAACATCAATTTGGTGTGATGAAATTCCCAAATCACCCAAAATGCCATCCACGGGAACAAATCCCCCGAAATGAAGAAACTGTTTGGCAAATTGGAAGTTATGTTGAACAAATGTAAGACGTTCATCTTGAGGGATTCTCGATTGAACATCTTGGTCTCTATCGAAAGAGATCAATCTTCCTTTGTTGCTTAATTTAGAGAGAATATAAGAGGAGTGACCGCCACCACCAAAGGTAACATCCACATAAGTGCCATCGGGGTTGGTAACCAAGGCATCTACGCTTTCTTTCAGCAGGACAGGATCGTGATATTCGTAGTTCATCTAGCAAACAGGTTTGCCAGCTTTACAGGGTTTTATTCAGTAGCAGAAGATCTTTGCTTGTGGAAGTGTTGTGCCAATGAGCTCAATTCGTCTGAATCTACCATCAACTCAGTGTCGTAATGGTGTTGACTCCAGATTTCAACCTTGTTTCCGTTTGCGCTAAGCACAACATCATCGGTAAGTTCAGCGTATTCCAATAATTTTTTTGGAATCAAAATACGCATGGCATTATCGATTTGAATCAAGTTTGCACCGTTGGTGAAGATACGTTTGAATCGACGAATTTCGGGACTCATAAAGTCATCAACGGCGTTGAGCTTGGCGGTTTCTTTCAGCCAATCTTCTTTTGTGTATAAAACCAAGCATTTTTCAAAACCTCGGTTGATAACCAAAGAATTCTCTGCAGACTCAGAAAATTGAGCCCGTAACTTAGACGGAAGGGATAGTCTTCCCTTGCCATCAAGTTTGCAATTATATTCTCCAATTAGTCCCGACATTTTGTGCTGGATTTCTGTCTGCTAAATAAAAAAAGAATTTCCCACAATTTCCCACATTTTCCCAAAATTAGCCACTTCTTATCCACATTTCCCCACAGATTGGGCGTTTTTGATGATTTTGGTGGGTCTTCTTTTCATTTTAGACAATACAAAAATAGTGAAAACTATTGAAAATACAAGGGTTTTTGTATCTGTGGGACAAAGTGGAGGAAATTTTACCTTTTTGGGCCTTTTTTTTATAAAAGTGGAATACTTAACTTTGATTCGTTCTAAAAATGAGAAAATTCACTGCTTTGTTTATAACCTTATCCACATTTTTGGGTCATTTGGAGGCTCAAAAAAGCGTGATTTGGGGCATTGATGCTCAAATTCGAAATTTTGGATTTGACTTTGGCGTGTCTAAAACAAACCTTTTGAAGGGTCGTGATTGGAGTGAAACTTACGGCTTAAAAATTGGCAATTTGGTGGATCCAAAAGAGGTTGAAATAATCAGTCAATTTTTGCCAGGTGCTCAACCGTTTAAATTGAATAAAGTAAATTATGCTTGGGCAATAAAGCCATTTTTTAGTAAAAGTTTTCACCTAGCGCAAAGACGTAGTAGACTGGATATAGGCTGTAAGTTAACGGGTGCTGTAAGTTTACCGGTTGTTTATTCTTGGCCTATTTACATTTGGTATTATAATGGTACTCCACCGTTTGATGGTTATCAGGACATGCGGTATGATCCGAAGGTGCATAATCCAGCCTTGATTGGTGGTACAACTGCATTTACAAAGGGAATGAAGCAAGGGCAATTTATACCTGGTTTAGGATTATCTGGGGCAATCCAATTTGATTGGGGTAGTTATAAATCTATCAGCAATTCTGTGAGTTTGGGTGTTTCATTGGATGGTTTTGTTCAAAAAATACCATTATTATATACACAAGAAACAAACAGGAATATCTTCCCGGCACTATTTATTAACTTTGCATTTGGATTTGGAGATATCCAATAACATTAAATTTTAACACTGTGATAGAATTACCAATCGTTTCAAAAGAGAAAAAAGGCCCTTCAAAACCCAATTGGTTGAAAATAGAAATTCCCATTGGAGAGAATTATACCAACGTAAAGCGTATTGTGAAGGAGCATAAACTTCACACAATATGTGAGGATGGACGTTGTCCGAACATGGGTGAATGTTGGGGAGCAGGAACTGCAACCTTCATGATTTTGGGTAATGTTTGTACCAGAAGTTGTTCGTTTTGTGCTGTTGCAACAGGCAGACCAGGGAGTTATGATTTGGATGAGCCAACACGAGTTGCTGAAGCAGTGAAATTAATGGGTGTTAAACATTGTGTTATTACCTCAGTAAATCGCGATGAATTGAAGGATAAAGGTGCTACAGTTTGGGCAAATACAATCACTGAAGTCAAAAAATTGAGTCCACAAACAACCATAGAAACTTTGATACCTGATTTTAAAGCTCAGTGGGATTTGCTTTACATGGTTTTAGATTCAAAACCAGAAGTGGTAAGTCACAATATGGAGACTGTGCGGGAATTATACAGATTGGTGCGCCCACAGGCGAAGTATGAAAGAAGTTTGGAACAAATAAAACGGACCAAAGAATATGGTGCGAGAACCAAAAGTGGTGCCATGTTGGGTTGTGGAGAAACAGATGATCAGGTGAAAACATTGATCAACGATTTGCGAGAAAATGGTTGTGATGTATTAACGTTAGGACAATATTTGCAACCAACTAAATTGCATTTGCCGGTTGCCGAATATGTACATCCAGATAAATTCAAATATTGGGAAGAATATGGACTTCAATTGGGATTCAGATTTGTTGAAAGTGGCCCATTGGTGAGAAGTTCTTACCATGCAGAAAAGCATGTACTCTAATTTTTTGATTAAAAAATTGATTTTATGAAGAAAAAATTACATAATATATGTGCATTAACTTCTTCGGGAATTGGAAAAACCCCCATTTTTATATTAATTTGCGAACATACAAACATAAATTAACTTACAAATAAACTATTTATGAAAATAAAATTATACTTACCTATCGCTCTTTCAGCTGGAATCTGCTTGGGTATTTCCATTTTAGGAAATACTGATCGCTTTTCGATTCCCAAAGGTTTGAATTTCTTTGAACAAGAAATTGCCGGAGAATCTGAGGAAATTGAAGGTGCCATTCGATCTATTTACAGCATGAGATTGAATGAAAAAACTGGAACCCTAGAACCAGAATGGATCCAAAATGCAATTAGCCAAGCTGATGCATTAAAGGTGAAAAACCGTTTGAACAAATCAATCATTTGGGAAAATATGGGTCCAGACAATGTTGGTGGTAGAACACGTGGCATGGTGATTCATAAAGATTCTGCAAATATTTGGTTTGTTGGTTCTGTTAGTGGTGGATTATTTAGAAGTACTACCTATGGTAAAAGTTGGACACCAGTAAACGATCAACAAGAAAACTTAAACGTAACTTGTGTTGCTCAAACCACAGATGGTACAATTTATTATGGTACTGGTGAGGGTGGATTCACCAATCTGAGTGGTACACGTAACGGTTCACCAGCATTTATTGGTGGTGGTGTTTTCAAAGCTAAAAACGCAGGAGGTTCTTCTTTTGGAATATTGCCAATTGCCAGTGATTTTAACTTCGATCAGTGTAATTCAATGGTGGCTCATCCAACCAAAAATATTCTTTATATTGGTACAGAAACAGGATTGTTTTCTATAACAGATGGAACAACCTTGAAAAAAATGAGCAGTGGTAGTACAAAAGAAGTAAAAATAGACGTAAATGGTGTATTATGGGCTTCAAACGGAAGTGGTTCTGTATATAAACAAGACGCTGCTGGTGCAATGAAATTGGTGAATTCAAAAATCAATACCGGAGGTAGAACGGCTATCGGAATTTCAGATCAAGATCCAAATTACGTTTATCTATTGTCAGCTGCTAGCAATGGAACAATGGGTGGTGTTTTCAGAACTACTGATGGTGGTTTAAATTGGGAACAATTGGTATATGGTAATAGTGTTACTGATATTTTTGGCCCGAACAGACAAGGTTGGTACGATAACGTAATTAGCGTATTCCCTAACGATAAAACAAAGGTTATTATGGGTGGCGTTGATTTGGCTACTTGGGATGAAAAAAATGGCTACGTTCAAATCGGAAGTACATTTGGTGCTCCTTGGAACACTCAATATGTGCACGCTGATAAACACATGGTTTATTGGAATAAAAATACTTCTCCTGCAACTTGTATCATTGGTTGTGATGGCGGTATTTTCTCTTCTCAAGATTTGAAGGTTTGGACTTCTATTAACAGAGGGTATACCTCATTGCAATTGTACAACGTAGCAGCGAACTCTTTGGGTCACGTTGTTGGAGGTGCTCAAGACAATGGAACTTATTTGATTAATTTCAAAGGAAATACAATTAACAATCAGCCATCTAAAATGGGTGTAAGCATCTATGGTGGTGACGGATTTGATGTTGAGTTTTCTAAATACAATCCTTCAACTGTATTCATGTGTACCTACTATGGTAACGTAGCTAGATCAGGTAACGGAGGACAATCATCTTCTACTTTCTTTGATAAACGTCAAGAAGGTACCATTCAAACAGATTTTAACACTACATTTAGCTTGTTTGAAGAAAGTGCTACTGAATCAAAATTGTATCTTGCAAAAGATGCTGAAGTTTGGGCGGCAATTAACCCAACAGATTTCGCGAATGACGTACATTGGATTCGTGTAGCCTCTGGTTTGGGAAATAGCAGAATCATTGAAATGGATTACACTCCAGACGGTAACCACCTGTTTATCGCTAAACCAGGTGCTTTGTACCGCGTTTCAGGACTTAAAGATGCAGATTTTTCATTGACTGCAAATCCTGGGGTTTATGATATCCCTGATGGTGTTACTCAAAAATTAATTACTATTCCAGGTGCTTCTGGTAGAACTGTTACTTCTGTAAATGTGAACCAAACAGATTCTAACCATGTTGTTGTTACTTTGGGTGGATATGGTAACTCTTCTTATGTGTTTGAATCTAAGAATGCTTGTGATGTTACACCTACTTGGACAAACATCACTGGTAACTTGCCTTCAATGCCAGTTTATGATGCTGTAATTGACGTAGATGATGCTTCAAGAATCATTTTAGGTACAGACTTAGGTGTTTGGGTAACTGAAAATGGTGGAACCAAATGGGAAGAAGCAAACAACGGTATGGCACGTGTTGCAGTATTCGAAATTCGTGGATATGAGTGGAAACCATGGGAAGGTATGACCATGTACATCGGTACTCACGGTCGTGGTTACTTCAAATCATCTACTTTGTTAACCAGTTCAAAAAATGTAAATTCAAACAAGGTAAATCTTTCAGTTTATCCGAATCCGGCATCTGAATCAACCAAACTTAGCTTCAATGCTACAAAAAATGGCTCTGCTTCAGTAAACGTTTACGATTTATCTGGCAAACTGGTTTATACCCAGAAAATTCAACTTGTTGTAGGTGCAAATTCTGCATCAATCAACTTGAATAATATGAAACAAGGTTACTATTTTGCTTCTGTTTCTGGCGATATTCAAACTAAAGCGGTAAAGATTTTGGTGAAATAATCTCACCTCTCAATATGAAAAAGGCTACCCATGCGGTAGCCTTTTTTTTTGCTTAAATTTTCGAAAAATGCATATCAATATTGTTGAAAGATTGAATAGATATTGCCTGTATTAGGAACAAAATCTAACAAGTGGCAATTAGCCTTATAAGATTTATAGGTATAAAATTGGCCAGTGGATGCCAGTCACAATGTCCAATTTGCAAGCAATTAATAATTTAGTTCAATTGCCAATTGCCATTGAATACGTATTCAGCGGGACCAATTAACCAAATATTGTGAAATTTATTGTCTGCGGTTTCAAAAGAAACCGACAAATTGCCTCCTCTGGTTTGCATGGAAGCATTAAAATCTTTCTTGCCTTGATAATATTCTCCAAGGCCTAATTTGTCCCTCAAAATATATGAGGCTAAAACTGCTGCTGTTACGCCAGTTCCACAGCTTAAAGTTTCATTTTCAACACCGCGCTCATAAGTTCTCATTCCCAATGTTGTGTGAACGCCAAGCTCCACAGTATTCACATTAATGCCCAAATTTGTGTAAGGCTCATTGTATCTTACTGATTTGGCCCATGTAATTAAATCCAATTCTTGTATATTCGGATGTCCAAAATGAACATAATGTGGCGAACCAGTATTTATTTCAACAGTTTCATTGTCAATTAATTGCCAATTGTTTACGTCTGTCATTTTGAGGGATATTTGGCGCTGGTTAACAATAGCTTCATGCTGTCCATCAGGTGCCCAAAAGGTAAATTTCCCATGGTTTCCAAGTCCCAATTGATGTGCCCATTGAACTATGCAACGTCCACCATTGCCACACATACTACTTAAATTCCCGTCAGAATTGTAATAGACCATTTCAAAGTCGTAACCTTCTTTTTCTTGTAAAATCATCAAACCATCTGCCCCAATTCCAAAGTTTCTGTCGCACATAAGTTTGACTGGTAGTGATTTATAGGACTGTTTGCGACCATCAACCAAGATGAAGTCATTTCCCGTTCCTTGGAATTTTACAAAAGGAATATTCATTAATTTTGAATCGCTTTGATGATAGATTTATCAGTAATCGGCTTTGGATTGTTTAGAATGGTAGTTGAATTAGGGATGAAATAGATGCTTTTTGGTCCTAATTCAAGGTAAAATTTCTCATTTATTGAGTACACTAACGGGTTGTCATTGTCGAGATTGGTGATTTTCAAATAAATTTGGTCATTGATATGTCGAATTTCAATTGAAGGTTGACTATTTGCATGTTGAACAAATACCAATGAGATTTTTTCAATCGCTTTTTTTACTTTTGATCGGGATTTTGTGTTTTCAAAATCATCCTCTGATTCCCTTACTGTATCTGCGGCAATTCTGGTATTAGAGACTGGCGCTTTCAGTTTGGCAGTTTCTTTTTTCTTTGATAAGGCCACTCGGTTTCCAGAAACAGTAGATTCTACATCTGCATTTGTGGCTCTATCTACTCGCATCATTTTAGAATCATCGTTCATTGCAATTGCAATTGGAATCAACGTAGTTTGATGAATAAAAAGATCTTCTTTATCTAATGCAATTTCCTCTTGTTTCTTAAAATTTTTAGACTCTTGAATTTCTGGGGCCGAGGACATTTCCATGGCAGTATTTTCAGGGTCTATTGACTCATCAGGGTTGTCGTTCAATGCCAAAAATGAGTCAATGCTGTATAACGTAGAATCAAAGATTTGTGAATTTGGCTCGTTGTATTTAAAGGGTGTTTTTTGTTCTGTTTTGTTATTAGTTGGCTCGTTTAGTACCAATACTTTTGAGGCTTCTTTTAAACTACCTGTTTTGAAATATTGAACGATAAAGAAGTAAGAAACAAGAACCAATGTTACTGAGGCAACGGCATAAAGCCATAAATTGGTTTGATTTTCAGTGCTTTCATCTTGAACCCTAGAGCGTATGTATTCTTTTAATTCTTCGTCACCTTCGGAACGAATTCCCTCAATAATGAATTTTTTAAACGCGATATATTCTTGAATTTCAGGATTAGATTCCAATTCTTTTTCAAATGACAATTTCTCAGAATCATTCAATTCATTGTCGATATATTGCTGTATGCGAGGATCTTCAATGTTCATCATCATCTGAAAAAATCGGTTGATTGGAATTTTAATTTAACTTGTTTTTCAAGCTCTTTCAAGCACTGATGTTTTTTTGCTTTTGCAACATCGGAATTGGCAAAATTGTTCGCTTTTGCAATTGTTTGCATGTCTAATCCATCGTAATAAAACATCAATAGAACTTGTCTGCATGTTTCTCCCATTTGATTGAGCATTTTGCGAACAATTGAATGATCCATTGTTTTGTCTGTTTCTTGTTGGACAGAATGGACGTTAAGAGGTATTTGATCTTCGCTCGTAAGGCGTTTGTTTTTTTCTACAGATTTCAACCAAAGATTTTTAACAATAGCATAAAGATAGGTTGAAGGCTTAGCGGTTAACTCAAAGTTGGGATTTTTAGCATTGTTCCAAAGTACCACCAATGCTTCTTGAAGCAAATCTTCCGCATCTTCATTTCGGCCATTCTGATCTTTTATGTATTTGAATATCATAGTTTCATTTGCTTTATACAATTCAACCAAGACATCTCTGTCGCCTTGACGTAATCGAATCAAGATTTCTTCTGATGAGTATTGATTTACTTGCATTTCACGGACTATGAATACCCTTTTATCGAAAAAGGTAAATGAATTATCATGCAAATTAAAGCACAATCACGATTTTTGCGTTGATATTGCAAACAAATTTTTAAAAAATGTAAAAAGTATGAAACAGTATTTTCAAAAACACAAATTATTCACATTCTTTTTGGCAGGCTTACTTGGTGGAGCCGTGAGCTTATTTGGTTTTTTTGCAGTGGCGAAAACCTTTTCGGGGGGATACGATATTGATCAAAAGCAAGGTACTTCTGCTCAATTAGCCCGCTATGCAAGTTTGAATACAATTCCTGCTTTCGATTTTACAGGAGTTTCTGAAATTGCCAATCCTGCAGTTGTGCACATTAAAACTACGATTTCAGCTTCTACGGAAGGTGATGGAGGTCAACGCCAAATGCCCATGGACCCATTTGAATTTTTCCAGGGACCTAATTTTAGGTTTGATAATCCGGGTCCTAAGCAAGCCAGTGGTTCAGGTGTGATCATTTCAGATGATGGATATATTGTAACCAACAACCACGTAGTTGATGGTGCTACCAAAATTGAAGTTGTAATGAACGACAAACGCACATATTTGGCTGAATTGGTAGGAACAGATAAAAATACAGATTTAGCATTGTTAAGAATTGGTGAAGGAAATTTACCATTCTTGAAATTAGGCAATAGTGACGATGTAAAAGTAGGACAATGGGTAGTGGCAGTTGGAAATCCATTTAATTTAACCTCTACTGTTACATTGGGAATTGTGAGTGCGGTTGGCAGAAATATAGATTTGTTGCGTTCGAAAGGGAATAAATACGCCATCGAGAATTTCATTCAAACTGATGCGGCAATCAATCCTGGAAACTCTGGTGGTGCGCTTGTGAATGTAGCCGGAGAATTGGTTGGTATAAATACTGCAATTGCCTCTGAAACAGGTTCTTATACCGGATATGGCTTTGCAATTCCGGTGAACTTGATGAAGAAAGTGGTGAACGATTTAATGAAATACGGTAAAGTTCAAAGGGCGTTATTGGGAGTTTCAATTCAAGAAATTAATCAAAATTTATTGGAGGAAAAAAATCTAAAGGATTTAAAAGGAGTGTATGTTGCCGAAGTAGTAGAGAAAGGCGCTGCTCAAAAAGCGGGTATAGAAAAAGGTGATGTTATCCTAAAAATTGATGGAGAAGAAGTAAATAGCTCTAGTCGTTTACAAGAAAAAGTTGGGAAATATAAACCAGGAGATGTTATCAAAATTACCATTAGAAGAGGTGGTTCTGAAAAAGAAATGCAAGCTACATTGCTTGGTGAAAATGGAACTGCAAAATTGGAAACAGCTTCAAAATCAAATGTTTCAGAATTTTTAGGGATGAAACTTGATAATACAACCAGAGAAGAGCGTGCAAAATTAGATGTTAAAACTGGCGTAAAGGTGTCTTCTATTGCTTCTGGCGTATTCAAAAATGCAGGAATACCTGAAGGTTTTGTGATTACCATGATTAACAATGAACCCGTTTATTCGGCACAAGGCGCTGTGTCTGTTCTGAAATCATTGAAAGGTAGCATTGTTGTTGAAGGAAAAACAACCAATGGTCAAGAAAAAATATTTGCCGTAAAACTTCCAAAAGAAAAAGAATAAATCTTTTGCAAAAATCGCGGAAACAAAAAAGGGAAGCCATGGCTTCCCTTTTTTGTTAATCTTCCTGTATGTTCGGATTAAATCCTCCTCCCCAATTGGGTTCTGGTTTGTCAAATGGCGAAATCGGATTGTCGTTGTAAAATGAATCGTCGTTATTCAATTTAGATTGAACAGTGGCAGTGTAAATAGAAGGTGCTGATGAAGAACTTCCAAATTCTTGCTTATTGCTCATTGCCGATCTTTCGTATGGCGATAAATCAATGAACTTAGAATATTCACCCACGAATTTTGCAAATGCTGATCCTACTGAACCATGACGGTTTTTGGCAATAATAACCTCGGTTAGACCTTTGATTCCATGATCTACCATTGGATTGTCGCCACCGCCTTTTTGGCCGCCTTCCTGCGTGTCCATTCCCATGTTTTGATAATATTCATCACGGTATAAAAACATTACCATATCGGCATCCTGCTCAATAGATCCAGATTCACGCAAATCTGAAAGTTGAGGACGTTTGTTTGCTCTTTTTTCTACTTCACGACTTAACTGTGCCAACGCAATTACCGGCACACTCAATTCTTTCGCCAAACCCTTCAATGAACGTGAAATGAAGGCAATTTCTTGTTCACGATTTCCGCCTCCGCCTTTTACTTCATGCCTTAATAACTGCAAATAATCCACCACTACAAGATCAAGTCCTTGCTGTGAATGAACCCTTCTACATTTCGCATTAAGGTCGAAAATGCTCAACTGCGGGGTGTCGTCAATGAAGATTTTTGCAGATCCTAGTGCTACGGTTTTTTGATGCAATCTTTCCCATTCTTCAGGCGATAGGTCACTTTTTTTGATTTTATCACCGGGAACTTCAGATTCTCCACTGATCAAACGATTCACCAACTGAATATCGGCCATCTCGAGTGAGAAAATCATCACACTTTTTTTGTGGTCTACGGCCGCATTTCTCACCAAACTCAGTGCAAAAGCCGTTTTACCCATCGCAGGACGAGCTGCCAAAATTACCAAGTCAGATGGTTGCCAACCACCGTTGATCCTGTCAATATCCGAAAATCCAGAAGCAACACCGGTAATGCCATCATTTTCCGACGACATTCGGTCTTCTATTTCTTTTAATGAATTGTTGATCAAAACGCTGATTTCTTGGAAATTCCTTTTCAATCCAGCATTTTTTATTTCGTATAATTTAGATTCCGACTTATCTAACAGTTCAAACGCGTCTTGTGATTCATCGTATGCATCGTAGGCTACTTCACCAGCAACAGAAATCAATTCACGTTGAATGAATTTTTGTGTAAGGATTCTCGCATGGAATTCAATATTGGCGGCACTAGAAATTTTATTTGTTAAACTAGCCAAATAATAACGGCCACCCACAAATTCCAATTTGCCCAAATTGTGTAATGCGTTTGAAACAGTGAGCAAATCAATGGCTGTATCTGCCGACTGGTACATGTCGCGAATTACTTTAAAAATTTCAGCATTTTGAGGTTGGTAAAAGTGCTTGTCGGATAATATATCAATTACTTGATGCACTTTTTCTCTTTCCAACATCATTGCTCCTAGAACAGCTTCTTCAAGTTCTTTAGAGTTTGGTGGTACACGTCCCAAAATATCTCCAAAAAGTTCTTTATTAACTTTTGGTTTGCGTGTTCTCTCTTGGCTGAATTTTTCCATGGACTTTCAAAGTTAGAACATTTCGATAGAAAATGAACCTCACGTCTAAGAAAATAATTGTACACATGCCGAAGTGAAAAAAAGGTGAATAACTGACAAAAATGCTTTGTTCTGGTCACAATGTCATATAGTTATGGCATATTTTCATTTTGGTATAGATTGTGTTTATTCCAACAAAACATACACTCTGTTCAATTGTTTGTTTCATTCAATCTTGTAGCGTGTATTTCAGTTTATATTTGAGAATCTTTTTATGGAAGCAAAATTTTCACCAAGAGTTAAAGAAGTGATTCAATTCAGTAGGGAAGAGGCCATTCGCCTAGGACATGATTATATTGGATGCGAACACTTGCTTTTAGGCATTATTAGAGAAGGCGAAGGAAAAGCCATTCAAACAATTAAAATGCTCGACATTGACTCGTTGCGTTTGAAAAAAAGTATTGAGGATGCAATCAAAGGCACTGCCTCTAAAACCACCAATTTGGGGAATATCCCACTTACGAAACAAGCAGAAAAGGCGTTGAAAATCACCTATTTAGAGGCGAAAATATTCAAAACAGACCTTATTGGAACAGAACATTTGTTGTTGTCTATTTTGAGGGATGAAGACAATGTGGCCTCCAAAGTGTTAAATCAATATGGAGTTACTTACGATGTGTTTAAAGCAGCTCTTGAAGAAGGTATAGATCAATTTAAAAGCGAAATGCCAAACGAAGAAGGTGAAACACCTGAAGAATATTACAGAGAAGAGCAAAAAGCTCAACAATCTGCCAAATCTAAAGTAAAATCTAAAACCCCCGTTTTAGATAATTTTGGTCGAGATTTAACCAAAGCCGCTGAAGATGGTAAACTAGATCCAATTGTAGGTCGTGAAAAAGAAATTGAAAGGGTTAGTCAAATCCTTTCAAGAAGAAAAAAGAACAATCCAGTGTTAATTGGAGAGCCAGGTGTGGGTAAAACTGCTATCGCTGAAGGATTAGCTTTGCGCATTGTTCAAAGAAAAGTGAGCCGTGTGCTATTCAATAAAAGGGTAGTAAGTCTTGATTTGGCGAGCATGGTTGCGGGAACTAAATACCGTGGTCAGTTTGAAGAGCGTATGAAAGCCTTAATGATGGAATTGGAAAAAGCCGAAGATGTGATTTTATTTATCGACGAAATTCATACCATTGTTGGTGCCGGCGGCGCTTCTGGTTCGCTAGATGCTTCGAATATGTTCAAACCAGCATTGGCTAGAGGTGAAATTCAATGCATAGGTGCAACTACTCTAGACGAATACCGTCAGTATATTGAAAAAGATGGTGCATTAGAAAGAAGATTCCAAATGGTGGTGATTGAACCTGCCTCTCCTGCAGAAACAGTCGAAATCCTTCATAATATCAAAGATAAATATGAAGAACACCACGGTGTAATTTATTCTTCTGAGGCCATCAAAGCATGCGTAGATTTGAGCGTTCGCTACATGAGCGACAGACATTTGCCAGATAAAGCCATCGACATTCTTGATGAGGCTGGTGCGCGTGTGCATATTTCTAATATTCATGTTCCTCTTGAAATTCTTGATCTTGAAAGCAAAATAGAAGAGATTAAAATCGAGAAAAATAGAGTTGTCAAAAGCCAAAATTTTGAAGAAGCGGCTAGACTTAGAGATACAGAAAAGAAATTACTCGAAGATTTAGAAATTGCCAAAGCTCAATGGGAAAATCAAAGCCGTGAGAATAAATATGCGGTTACAGAAGATGATATTGCGGCAGTGATAAGCATGATCACTGGCATTCCTGTAAAAAGGATGGCAGAAGATGAAAGTAAACGTTTGCTTAAAATGGCCGAAACCCTTCAAAATAGGGTAATTGGACAAGAAAAAGCCGTGGCAAAACTCGCTAAAACCATTCAAAGAACCAGAGCCGGTTTCAAAGAACCTAACAGACCTATTGGATCGTTTATTTTCTTGGGTCCAACCGGTGTTGGTAAAACGGAATTGGCAAAAGCACTCTCTGAATTCTTGTTTGATTCAGATGATGCTATGATTCGTATTGATATGAGTGAATTCATGGAGAAGTTTGCCGTAAGTAGATTGGTTGGAGCCCCTCCAGGTTATGTTGGATATGAAGAAGGTGGTATGCTTACCGAAAAAGTGCGCAGAAAACCTTACAGCGTTATCTTGTTTGATGAAGTTGAAAAAGCCCATCCGGATGTGTTCAATTTATTGCTACAAGCGCTTGATGAGGGACAAATGACCGATTCATCAGGAAGAAAGATTGATTTTAGAAATACCGTAATTATCATGACTTCAAACATTGGTTCTCGACAATTAAAAGAGTTTGGAACTGGTGTTGGATTTGGAACAAATAACAAAGAAATTAGTCGTGAAAAAGATTCTAAACAAGTAATTGAATCTCAGTTGCGTAAGTTTTTCTCGCCTGAATTCTTGAACCGAATTGACGATGTGATTGTTTTCAACTCACTTGACAAAGAGAATATCATCAAAATTTTGGATGTTCGTATGTCTAAAATGCTCAAGAGAATTGAGGATATTGGATATCAAATTACCCTCACTGATGCAGCAAAAGAATTTTTAGCGGAAAAAGGATTTGATCCTGATTTTGGTGCAAGACCTTTGCAGCGTGCTTTACAAAAGTATCTTGAAGAGCCATTAGCTGAAAAAGTTTTGCAGGGAGAACTTAAAGAAGGTGAGGAACTAAAGGTTGATTATACTTCTGGAAATGATGAATTAACAATTGGTACGGCGAAAGCAATTAAAGCACCGAAAACGAAAAAAGAAATTAAGGAATAATTCTTCGTATTCCTGAAAAACGAGATTTATAATAGGGGGCATTTAGTTGGTCATAACGAATGCCTCCTCTATTTGCGGAGTGTATGAAAAAAACGTTTCCATTGTTTACCTCTGTCACAATTCCCACATGACCAATTCTTTTATTTCGTCTGGAGCCTTTGAAACAAATAACATCTCCAGGTCGGCAATCATCAACTGATACAGCCATTCCATATTTGTTGAATTCGGATGAACTTGCTGGTGTTTTAATGCCCAATGTATTCCAAAAACAGTGTCCTACAAATCCACTGCAATCAAAGCCGCGGGGGTCTTTTCCTCCCGCTCTATAGGGTGTACTTAAATGTTTGCGCGCTTCATTTAACAATTGGTTGATTTCAGCAACATTTTCCATGCTTGGACCAACGCTTGGTTCATTCATCAACTCCTCATATTCTTTTTCAAATACTGAGTCAATTTCTTGCGCTTGAATTGGATTTGCAAACCAAAAAAGAATGTAAAGAACGAGGGTTACTTTTAATTTACCCATTTCTTGAATTCTTTATATCGTTCGGTATAAGTATTTCCTGGTTTGCCACCTAAATCTTGCCATTTCTTTTTCATGTTGGCAATTCGGTTATCAGGATTTGGATGGGTGCTTAAAAATTCTGGAATTCCAGATTTTTGTCCCTCCTTTTCAATTTTCTCAAAGAAACCAGCTGCGCCAATTGGATTATAAGATGTTTTATAAAGCCATTCAACACTGCAATTGTCAGCCTCTGTTTCGGCGTCACGACCATAATTAAGTTCAACCACACCTGAAGCAATTCTGGCCAATTGACCTTTGCCTTGTCCAAATACCAAATTCAAAAGTATTTCTGCTCCCAAACTCCGTGTTAAAGCATCTGTACTATGACGTTTTTCAGCATGAGCCATTTCATGTCCCATAACGCCTGCCAGTTGATCCTCGCTTTCAAGGTATTTGATAAGTCCAGTGTATACATAAATATAACCACCAGGCGTGCAAAAGGCATTCTGAGTGGTATCGTCTTTGATAATTCGAATTCTCCAAGTGAAATCTTTTGCATGTGCAAGATTGTTGTTCAACAAAATGCTGTCGCGGATGCCATTTAAATAAGCATACGCTTTTTCATATTTGGAAGGGTCCAAAATGATTCTTTCGTTAGTGGAATCTATGTTTTGAGCAACCTGTAAGCCAAGTTCAGCATCCTTAGAAACAGGGAAAATATTCAAGTCTTTAGACCAGTTTCCGCAGCCAATTAGGGTAAAAAGTAGAGCCAATGCAACAAAAAAACGCGATTTCATTGCTCTTTTCCAAGCAAAAACTATGCCGAAAATTGAATTAAAATGGGTAACCTATGCCAATTGCAATTGCAGTTTCATCCAGTAAAAATCTGCCCAATGTGCCATTTCCCAAGTTTTCTGATAAAACCCATCTGTTGTTTAAATTTTTACTGGGGTCTCTTAGAGGAATTCCCCAATCAATCCGGAATAAAAAGATATTCAAATCAAATCGAAGCCCTATTCCGGTATTTAAAGCAATTTCGCTCATAAACGTTTCCTTGTTCAATACTCCAAAATCTGGATTTGCCACAGATAATTTGTTTAAATTCCAAATATTTCCAGCATCGAAAAAGAGTGCGCTTTCTATGAACTTTTTAATGATTGTAAATCTGTATTCCAAATTGGCTTCAAGTAAGAATTCTCCCGATTTGTCGAGCAATGATTGGCTGCTTTCTGGTGTGTTGCCAGGACCCAGTCTACGCGGTTGCCAGGCTCTTAAGCTATTGCTTCCCCCAATGAAATATCGCTTGTCATAGGGTACGATGCTACTATTTCCAAACGGGATAGCCAAACCGGTATTGATTCTAAAAGCTACACTGTTCAAAACATCAATGTTTTGTTTGAACCTGAATTCGGCCTCCATTTTTGCATATTGAAAATAATTCACCCCGAACAACTTGTAACTACTGTCAGCTCTGAAATTACTCTCAGTTAACTGTCGGTACCAACGATGAGCATTTCCACTGGTTTCAAATCCCATTCTTGTAAAAACCGAAGATTGACCAGGTTTATTTCGGTTGTTAGCGAACACAAAACCAAATTTTGCGGCTGTAATGATTTGATCAGTGAAAACCCGCCTTACAAAATCTTGATCTAAAAGCGGTAGCTGAGGTAGAAATCCAGGGTTGATGACATTTCGATTGAAACTTATTTCAACTGGTGTGTAATACCAACTAAAATTTGGTTTGATAAATTGAAGAGATACAGATGCCGGGAGAGAACTACGGGTGAAATTTGGGTTGCTTTCGTATTGATAACTCAATGAAAAAACCGTGTTCTTTTTCTCATATTTCCTCTCTGCGTCTATTTTATCGAAAAACTTGAAGTTTGGTACCGTTAAAGTAGCAACCAACCCTTGCTGCAAACCCGTAAAGAAATCTCCAAAATTACCCTTCTTGTAAATCGCTTCAAATGAAGTAATACTGCTCAATTTGAACATTTCGCCATTTCCATTCGTGTTTTTATTGAAAAATGACAATATGCCAGCCAATCCAAAACTTCTTTGACTACTGGTTTGAAGATTTAATCCTGAACTACCTTGAGGCGAATACAACAATTGAGGTTCTATGGTGTATCCCATTCTAGGACTTGTTTTTAAGTTAATGGTGAGGAGAACTTTTGAGTTTTTTACGTCAATGTCTTGCTTGAAATCAACAAACACAAATAGCCCCAAATCAATAAGGGCCCTGTATGTTTTGGTGAGTTGGGTTTGGTTGAAAATCATCCCTGAATCTACCAACACCAATTTGTTTAAAATATCTGGGTCTAAAGGGTAATGATTCATATTCATACGAATACCCTTCTGAAAAACCACACTTGGATAATTGTTGCTCAAATATTCATCACTTGTAGTAATATTGATTTTTATCCCTCCAAAATGAAATTTTTTATGTTTTTCCTTGGAAGGTAAATTGTCTAACATTACAAATACGGCAGCCTCTTTTTTGTCATTCAACGTGTCGATTTCGTACCGTATGAAATCCTTAGAAATGGTGTAATATCCTATATCTCTGAACCTGTTTGAAATTTGATCTTTTGCATCGTTTAGATTGTTCAAATTACATGGCCACCACAACCTGAATTTATCTGATGACGCAACAAATGAGTCCAAATAACGCCTTAAAAACGTATCTGTTGGTTGCTTGTAAAGCGAATTTATACGATAGGGTATTCCCGGCTTTGCAATGTATGTAACCTTGGCTTTTCTGTTGGAAAGTTTCACAACATAATCAACTTGAGCATCAAAATAACCATTGTTAAAGAGGAAGTTTTTTATGTTTTCTGCTGAAATTTTTGCCAATTGATCGTCAAATATTACCGGTGGTTCTCCCATTTCGTTTCGGAGCTTCTTTCGCCAAGCAACAGAATCAGAACGCTCAGGATTTTTTTCATCTGTTCCTAAAGCATACAACCATAAGAAAATTGGTAGTTTGTTAAACAGCACACGTTTGTTGTTCCGATGCAAAATTTGCGCTTTTAAATCCCCTAAGTTTTTGGCATTCCCTTCAACAACAACCGAATTTTTCTTTAATAAATGTTTGTTTTGAGGAATGGTTTTTTTTACCCCACAGGCAAAAAAAACAATCGAAAGTGAAATGCAAAAAATAAGTTTGAACTTAAATGACCGATATTTGTGGGGATTATTATATGACATCTCAAGCCGAACTTAAACAATTTGCTTCTTTGCGCTTGCCAAAGTTTAGGCAAAAATATGGGCAATTCATGGTAGAAGGCCGCAAAGCAGTCCATGAAGTATTCCACAGTCCACTCAAGGTAGTCAAAATATTGGCCACAAAATGGTATTACGATAAAAATCAAATGGAGTTTGATTGCGATATCATTTCTGATCAAGATAACCTACGACTTTCACAATTTGATACTCCGCCAGGAATTTTAGCCATCGTTGAAATCCCTCAAAATCAACAATGGAATGAAAATCAATCATTAACATTGGCACTCGATGGCATTTCGGATCCTGGAAATATGGGCACTATTATTCGAATTGCAGATTGGTATGGCATTAAACAAATATTGCTTTCAAATGATTGCGTGGATGTTTACAACCACAAATGCATTGCCGCAACAATGGGTTCTTTTACGAGAATTGAATGTATCTATACCGATTTGACAGAAACACTTCAAAACAAAATCGTTTTGGGCGCCTTTTTAGATGGACAATCTCTATATCAAACCAAAATATCGGAACCAACCGTTTTGGTTATTGGTAGTGAATCTCATGGCATTAGACCGCAATTAGAATCATTAATTACAAAAAAAATAACCATCCCTAAAATTGGTTCTGCCGAATCTTTAAATGCAGGCGTGGCAACCGCGATTATGCTCGACAGACTTTGTGTGGGAAATGAATAACGAGGATTTTTCAATTTTCGTCGCAATTTTAACATATTCTCAACAAATTCAATATTTTTGTAGATAGCTCATTCTATGCCCAAAACCCAAAGTCATATCATGCAAAAACTTTCCGATTTTATTCGGAAATATTATTTGCAAAAATTTGTTTTTGGGTCCATCGTTACTGCAATTCAATTGATTGCGATTTTTATCGTTTTCAGTTACACCGAATATTATTTTTGGTTAGATAAAACCCCTCGAACATTTTTATTTATTGGTTGGTGGTGCGCTTTCAGCGGTTTGGTTTATGCCCAAACGGTTAAACCATTACTCAAATATTTAGGTTACGGCAAAAGGTTGACCTATGAAGATGCCGCTCTGATTATTGGAAATCATTTTTCAGAAATACAAGACAAATTGTTGAATTTGATTCAACTTGAACAAATGAACCTTGAGCAATCTAACGATTTGATTGTGAAAAGTATAGAACAAAAAACAGTCAATTTGTCTAGGTTTTCATTTGGAACGGCATTAAACTGGGATAGATTCAAAAAACAAACCCTTCGCTTTTCAATGCTGTTACTGATTTTGGTGGCTTGGGGAATTTATGAAGCCCCTAAAATGAAGGCGGCCTCACATCGTTGGTGGAATTTTTCAGAGAAATTTGTGCGTAAAGCGCCATTTAACTTTCACTTGATGAATGCTGATTTGAATTTTGTGGAAAATGAATCAGTGGAAATTAAACTGAAATTAACAGGTTCTCAATTGCCAACTTCGGTGTTTTTTCTTTTTGAGGGACAAAAACTTCAAATGAAAAATGAAGGGAATCAGGTGTTTTCATACCAAGTGAATCAAGTGAAAGCAACACAAAATTTTGCTTTTTGGTCTTCGGGATTTGAGAGTCAAGATTTCAAAATGGTGGTGAACAAATTACCCAAATGGAGGAATATTTCTTTAAACGTTCAATACCCTTCATATACACAACTGCCGTCAGAAACTTTAAGTCCCTACGATATTGTGAAAGTACCGGAAGGTTCAACATTAACTTGGAACATTGAAACCAATGATGCCACCGAATTGTACTTTTTGCAAAACAATTTTTGGAAAAGTTTTGCAATAAACGCGAAACAGATCAAACATACCACTACGGCAAACAAGTTTGAAAAGATTAAAGCCTTTCTAAAAGGGAAATCTATTACATTGAAAGATACATTTCAAACCACAATAGAGCCAATTTCAGATGCGTACCCTGATTTGAATATTGAGTCAATTCAAGACAGTAGCTATGAAAATTTGTGGTATTTTACTGGGTACGCAAATGATGATTACGGTGTTCAAAATGCTCAATTTGTTTACCGTATTTTAAACAATGAGCAAGACCAAAATTCAGGCTGGAAGTCAGTGTCCCTCAAAATAAGCCCTTCAAAAACAGTTGAAATTGTTCACATGTTGAATGTTGATTTGTTGGGAATGAAACCCCAAAATATCTTGGAATATTATTTTTCGGCCAGCGACAATGATGGAATCCATGGATCAAAACAGGGTAAAACTGCGGTTCAACGAATTTTGAAAAAATCAGTGGATGCTTACCGCGAAGAAACTCTGAAAAACAAACAAAACCTTCAAGACAAAATGATGCAAAGTCAAAAGTCGTCGAAAAAGATTTTGGAAGAGTCTAAGAAGTTGCAAGAAGAATTTTTAAAAGCATCGAAAATGAATTACGACAATCAGTCTAAGATTCAGAATTGGATTGAAAAGCAAGAGCAACAGATCAAAGAGATGAAGAAAATCTACGAGCAGCAAAAGAAAATTGATCGTGAGCAAAAAGAATTAAAATTGAATGATCCAGAGTTGGAACAACGTAGAGATAAAATTGAAAAAGAATTAAAGCAATTACAAAATCCTGAGTTGCAAAAATTACTGGAACAACTCAAAGAACTGCTAGATAAAAATGCGCCTAAAGAACAGTTAGAAAACAAAATGAAATCCATTGATAAGCTCCAAAAAGAAAATCAAAAGGAGATGGATAAGTTGATGGAGCAATTGAAGGAATTGCAACTTGAAGAAGCAGTGAAAGATAGGGCCAAGCAAATGGATGAATGGATTAAAAAAGAGGAGGAACTGGCCAATAAAACTGAAAATTCAACAGGCAAAGAAAAGGAAAGTCTAACCAAAGAATTGGAAGAGCAAAATCAGAAGATCAAAGAATTGGAGCAACAAGCGGAGCAAATTGAAAAACAAAACCAATCGCTTGAAAATCCAATGAAACTCGACTTAGGGCAAAAAGAACAAAAAGAAGCCCAACAAGAGTCTGAAAATGCAAAAAATGATCTCCAAAAAGGCAAGCAAAAAGATGCCGCAAAGAAAGAAAAATCTGCTGCCAAAAAGATGCAAGAAGCCAAAGAAAAAATGGAGAAAAGTTTGAAAGAGGAAGAGGAAAAGCGGCTTGCTGAGGACCATGATTTGTTGAGGGCATTGTTAGAAAATTTAATTGACATTTCGCACCGACAAGAGAAAGTTTTCACTGAATTGAAAACACTTAAAGAGGACAACCCCCGTTTGTTGACACTTAACAAAACGCAGATCTCGTTAAAAGAATTGTCTGCCAACATTGAAGATAGTTTGCGTGCTTTGGCAAAAAGACAACCAATGATCTCAAGTTTGGTTACCAAAGAAATGGGGCGGGTTAACGATAATTTACAAAGTGCATTGGACTATTTGAAAGTGAGGAACATCCAGAAATCGGCCATGCATGGGCAATATGTAATGACAGGTTACAACAATTTGGCGGTGATGCTTATGGAAAGTTTGAAGGACATGAATCAAAAGATGTCGTCTCAGAAAAATTCCAAATCTAAAAGCAATAAAAGTTGCAACAATCCGAATAACTCCGGACAATCAGGTAAAGGGAAACCTAAAAAAGGCGGGAAATTATCTGAAGCACAAAAGGAATTGGGGGAAATGTTGCAAAAAATGCAAGCTGAAGGAAAAGGGCAGGGCAAGGATAAAAAATCAGGTAAAGGAAAAGAGGGTCAAAATGGAGAGCCTCAAAACCAACCTGGAGGCAATAAAGAAGGTTCTGAAGGTCAACAAGGAAAAGAAGGGGAGGGAAGAGAATTAAGCAAAGAATTGGCACAAATGGCCTTGATGCAAGAAGCGCTTAGACGTCAAATTGCTGAGTTTAAAAAGAATGCCTTAAAAGAGGGGAATGTGGCGGATGCACAAAAATTGGGCGAAGCAGAAAAAATGATGGAACAACAGGAACGCGATTTGGTGAATGGTAAAATTGATCCCAAAATGGTGCAACGTCATAAAGAAATTTTAACCCGATTGCTGGAACATGAAAAAGCACAATTGAAACAAGGCGACGAAGAGCAAAGAAAATCAAATAAAGGTGAACAAACGCCTACGAGTATTCCATTGGAAATGATAGAGCGAAACAAGAAAAAGCTTCAAGAAAAAGAATTGCTCCGACGAACTCCACCTAACTTATCTCCCTATTACAAGGAAAAGGTGGATGAGTATTTAAGAGGCATTTAATTCTTTGAATTAAGAAACACCACTTCCACTGTTGATAGAGGCAGATGGTTGCATAAAATATAATTTCCCGTTAGAATCTTCAGCCATTAAAATCATGCCTTGACTTTCAATACCACGCATTTTTCTTGGGGCTAAATTGGAAAGATACAATACTTGTTTGCCAATGACTTCTTCTGGTGTGAAATGCAATGCGATTCCTGAAACAACCGTTTTTGTTTCTGTTCCCACTTCAAGCGTAAGTTTTAAAAGTTTGTCTGCTTTTTCAACTTTTTCACAGGTTAATACTGTGGCTACACGCAAATCTAATTTTGCAAAATCTTCGTATTGAATTTCAGGTTTCACCTCAACTTCAACAGCAGTTTCCTCTGTTGATGCAGCATTTTGAGTATTCTCTAATTGTGATGCTTTAAGTTTATTGATTTGTTGATCAATAATTTCATCTTCAATTTTCTGAAACAATAGAGATACTGCACCAATTGTATGATTTTCTGGAATGTTGAGCCATTTTTTACCTGACCAGAATTGAGATTTTTCTTCAACTGAAAGCTGTATGTTCAATTGCGACAATAAATTCTGAGAAGTATTTGGCAAGAAAACTTCAGACAATGCGGCAAGGTTTAATAATATTTCGCAAGCAAATTGTAGCACATCTGCTGCCTCTGCTTCATTGGTTTTGATCAATTTCCACGGCTCTTTATCTGCCAAAAATTTATTTCCATATCGTGCCAATTCCATTAATCCAAATTGAGCATCCCTGAATTTATATTCAGAAATCATTTTTGAAATTGGCGCAATGTATTGTTCACAAAGTAATTGTGTGTTATGATTGTGCGTTTTTGATGGAACTTGACCGTTGTAATATTTATTGATCAACACCAAAACCCTATTGGCGAAGTTTCCGTAGATACCAACCAATTCGCTGTTAACGCGGGTTTGATAGTCTTTCCAAGTAAACTCACTGTCTTTTGTTTCTGGGGCAATAGAGGTTAAAACATACCTAAGCTCATCTTGTTTATTGGGCAAGTCTACCAAATATTCATTTAACCAAACAGCCCAGTTGCGGGAAGTTGAAATTTTTTGTCCCTCCAAATTTAAAAACTCATTCGCAGGCACATCGGTCGGTACTATATAATTATCGCCTCTTAAATGCAACATGGCTGGGAAAATGATACAATGAAATACAATGTTGTCTTTTCCAATAAAATGAACCAATTTGGTATCGCCGGTCCACCAACTTTCCCAATCATTTGGGCGAAGTTCCTTTGTCGCAGAAATATAACCAATAGGTGCTTCAAACCAAACATATAACACTTTTCCATCGGCGCCTTCAACGGGTACAGGAATTCCCCAATCTAAATCACGCGTCATTGCACGTTCACGTAAGCCATCGTTTAACCAGCTTTTGCATTGTCCAGCAACGTTTGACTTCCAACTGTTTTTTGAATGAATAAAATCGTTCAAAAAGTTTTGTTGAATTTCATCTAAGGGCAAATACCAGTTTTTAGTCTCTCTCAAAACAGGAACCGATCCACTGAGGGCTGATTTTGGATGGATGAGCTCAGAAGGACTCAACGTAGTACCGCATTTTTCACATTGATCACCATAAGCACCTTCGTTGTGGCATTTAGGGCAAGTACCTGTGATGTAACGATCGGCTAAGAATTGCTGTGCTTGCTCATCATAATATTGTTCAGAAGAAATTTCTTTAAATGCCCCTTTATCGAGCAATTTTTTAAAGAAATCTTGCGACAATTCTCTGTGGGTTTTTGAACTTGTGCGGCTGTAAATGTCGAACGTAATTCCCAAATCTCTGAAAGAATCACCAATGATTTTATGGTATCTGTCTACCACATCTTGAGGCGTGATGCCTTCTTTTTTCGCCCTAAGGGTAATAGGAACACCATGTTCGTCGCTTCCACAAATAAACAAGCAATCTTCACCTGTTAATCGGGAAAATCGCGCATAAATATCAGCAGGAATGTAAACTCCAGCCAAATGTCCGATGTGGACAGGTCCATTTGCATAAGGAAGGGCAGCGGTGATGGTAATTTTCGACATTTACTGCAAAAATACAGAAAAACTTCGGCAATGAATGGGGGAAATATTTGCAAAAATCGCGTAAAACTAGCGGAGCAGCGTGAAACTGGTTCTACCATCGCGTTTTTGTTCAAACCTTTCGTATTTCAAACGGGCGGTGATGATATACACACCTTCAGGACAAGGTTTGCCCAAATAATTGCCATCCCAATGTTGAATTTCACGGGTAGATTGGAAAATTTTCTCACCCCAGCGTGTATAGATCTGAAAATCGGCCCAATCAAAATTTCCCACAGGTGCATAGCCGTCATTTAAGGCGTTTTCATCAGGAGAAAATGCGGTTGGAAACCAAAAATATAACGGAGGAATTACAACTGGAATTTCAAAACTCAGGCTCTTTTTGCAAAAGTTTTCATTGGTAACGGTGAGTTGAATGAAAGCCTTATCATACAACTTGATGATAGGTGTGGAGTCGTGAATTTGACTTCCAAAAATCTTTTCTGGGCTCCACAGATAACTATATTTTCCCGGGGGCGTAATGTTTACTTTGAGTTTTGTTTTCTCAGCCACATTGAATTTTATAGACGTATCGAAGCTGATGAAAATATTTTCTTTCGGTGAGATAAACTGCGATACCGTTTTTTTACAACCATTTGCATCGGTTAGCATAATGAGATACAATTTTGATGGAAGATTTAATAGTTCTATTTTTTCAGCGAATTTCCCATTCAACGTGGTGGCTGTTGTTGTAGTTGGTGCAGGATTCCAATTATAGGGTTTTGTGCCTCCTGTGGCTAAAACTTCTATTTTCCCTTTCGAATCTCCAAAGCAATCTCCTTGAAAACCATTGATTTGGAGTGATAATGAGTCAGGTTCAGAAATGCTGACTTGCAAACTGTCGGTGCAGTTCATGGAATCTTTCACCATTACCTGGTAATTTCCCCCATCAAGATTTTGAAAAAGTGTGGAAAGTTGACCCATCCCGGCGTTTAGAGAATATTGATATGGTGAAATTCCGAAGGTAGCGCTAACCTCTATTTCTCCATTTTTTGCACCAAAACACAAAATATCTCTTTTATTTTTGAGGGATAATTTGATGGATTTTGGATCTACAAGTGGAATTGCAATGCTGTCTGTACATCCTTTAAGATCTGAAACAATACATTTGTAAGTGCCGGATTTTAAGTTGCTTATTTTGCGGTTTTTGCTGCCATCTGTGGTCCAGTAATATTGGATAACAGCCGAAGTTGGACGGTTAACTTGAGTGATTTCAGCCATGCCGTCTTGTAAACCAAAACAACTTGGATTTTTATACGCCGAAGAAAGTATTTTCAAGGTATCGGGCCTTACAATGTAATCAAATGTATCTCGGGCCTTGCATTTCCATTTATCGGTTGCTTCCACCCAATATTTACCCGGTGAATTCAACGTTTTTGTAAAGTTGTTGCTGTTATCGTTCCAAATGACAGAACTCCAAATTCCTGGTACAGTGAACTTTTTATTTTGTGTGGTACATTCAAAGTTGAATTGACTGTCGATGTATAGTTTTGGATCAATGAAGGCAATTTTCACACTGTCTTTGCAGACTCCATATTTGTTGGTTAATTTAACCCAAAATGAATTGTTGGTTTGACTGATTTTTTGAACGATTTTACTTGTTGTATCTCCAGTGGACCACTCAATTTTTGAATATACATTTGGTATTTTTACAAATTTAAATTCCAATGTATCGGTTTTGGGGGTACATAAGTAGTAAGGTTTGATTTGATTTTTAAAGGCAATTTTGCAGCTATTTTCGTAGGTTACAAAAAAGGAATCAATGCAAACGTTGTGGTAATTTGTAGATCCTCCCGTGGCAGCAGTAAATCCCCAATAAACAAATTGTGAATCTTTAAAAATGTCTTTCTGAAGATCAATGGTGTGGTTTATTTTTTGCACGCCATTAAAGGTGCATGTTAGTTTTTTTGTGCTTGCCTTCCAAACAATTGAAACCAGATAATATTTACCATCTTTAACAGTTTCATTCACTGATTTCAGAGGGATATGTGGACCAACCAGCGTATTTGCAGGAGAGGCAATGTGTTTTGAATCGCCATTTTTTATGAGGGATATATGATCGTAATAGGGGTCATACGGGTTGGTGTAAGAGTCAAATTCAATGCCCAACGAAGGCGATATCCCCCCGAAACCAATTCCTTCACCGGCAGATCCTAAATTTGAGCCTAAATATTGAATCACCCAACCAATGCCATCGGCTCCAGAGCTTGTGTTGTTGCCGAAATAAAGTTTTGCATAAATGCGAAAATCTTGGTTCAAATCAATTCTGTTTTGAGACCATACGGCTCCGTTTTTGAAATTTCCGTTATCTGTAAGTTGGAAACAGCTGTCTCCAAGTCTTTTAGCGTTGTAGGTGAGCCGAAACCCTTTGTCTTGTGCCCAAGAAAAATTTGCAAAAAAAATCAAGCAAAACAAGAATATCCCTGTTTTATGGGAAGTTTTTGTGCCTTTTAATTTTTCTAAAGAGAACATTGAAAATGAATGACAACACTAAGACACTTTAAATCATAAAATAGTTTCCTGCAGGACTGAAAAGCCAAGTTTTTTTAGGGCAATTTCTGTTTCAAGTTGATTTTTTACGGTGAAATTTAATCTTTTTCCTGAATGCGTTTCAATGTGCAAAATGATTCTACCAGTGGTGGTAAAAGCTTGTCCGAGTCTACCAAAACGGAATCCCCATCCACCAAATTCCCTCAAGGGATTAATCTTCATGATGTTGGCTGTTTTGATGTCGGAAAATGGAATTGTTTTCCATTTGTTATAAATGGGTCTGTATTTATAAGAAAAGTTGGTTAAAGTGAATTCCCATTCTAATTTTAATAAAAATCCTACCAGAAAAAATACAGCAAAAAGAACAATGCTTGCTGTGATACTTTCTTTATTCAATTTATTGTTGAAATAGTCAACAACTACGGGGAGAAATGAAATTGGAAGAAGGTAAAAACTCACTTTCGATCCTGTGTTTTTTTCTCTGTATATGGAGTTGTTTTGGGTATCCATGACACAAATATCTGAACTTTATTTGAATAATCTTCCATACACTCTTGCATCTGAAAAATATATCTGTTATCTTTGCAGCCCTAAAAATTGAAATATCATGACTAAACGCACGTATCAACCATCAAATAGAAAACGTAAAAACAGACACGGTTTCCGTGAGCGTATGGCAACAGCTAATGGCCGCCGCGTGTTGGCTGCCCGCCGTAAGCGTGGACGTCATAGTTTAACTGTATCTGACGAGCGCGGCCGTAAAGGTTAATCGTTCGTGTATTTGAGGTAAGCCAACATGAGCAGTACTAATTCTGCCATCAAATTTACCTTGAATAAATCTGAGAGGTTATCTAGTAGAAAGATTATAGCCGGGCTCTATGAGTCCGGTTTTTTTGTTGCTAAATACCCCATCCGTATCAATTATCAGTTTACCGATTTGCCGGTGAAAGACATGCGATTACAAGCCATGTTTTCCGTTTCTAAAAGGAAATTTTCAAGGGCAGTAGACAGAAACCGAATCAAACGGTTGTTGCGCGAAATTTACCGTCACCAAAAACATCAGTTGTACACCAGATTAGAAGATAAGCAATTGAAATTGGCCATCGGTGTAATCTTTACTGGGAATCAGATTTTAGATTATTGGCAAATGGAAACTGCATTTCATAAAACCTATAAAAAACTGCTCCAGGCAGTTGATGATTATCAGCCTGAAAATGAACAGGCGCTTCAAACAGAAGAATAATTATAGTTATGGTCGACTTTTCTGATAGTCGATGCTTTTTAATTGATTATTTTCAAAAACAAAATAAACATGATGCTTTCCATCTGTGTCTGTAAGCTGGATACAAGGGATTTTTTTTACAGCTACCACGCCAAATACTTTGGTTAAAAAGTTGGCGTAAAATTCCGGTAATGATTGTCCTTTGTAAACAGCAGGATATGGATTTGCAGGCAACGAACTGCCTAGAAATGGATTAAAAATAAGTGCATATTGAGAGTCTGTGGGTTCAATATAAATGGTTTCACAACTTTGATGCACGTGTTTCATGGTTAGACTGTCGCACAGCACCAATTTTTTTCCTTGCATTTCCGGGTGGGTTCCTTCACAAGAAAATAAACCAACCAAACAAATCAATATAAAAATTCCGCAACGAAGCATGGTGCAAATGTACAAAAGTAATTGGTTTATGCTTCGCGGTTTAGCCTTCGGCGGTTTACGCTTTGCGGTTTAGCCTTCGGCGGTTTATGCTTCGCGGTTTAGCCTTCGGCGGTTTATTAAACATAAACATTCATAAACATTTATAAACCCCATAAACATTTATAAACTTTCTTACCTTTGTGCTATGGGCTGGGTATTTAGGAAGTTGTTCATTTTTTTGATTAAAATCTACCAGGGGGCATTATCGCCGTTGCTTCCCAACAGTTGTAGGTTTACCCCCACTTGTTCACAATATGGGGTAGAGGCCTTTCAAAAGCATGGTTTTTTTAAGGCTTTATATCTAACAATCAAGAGAATAGGCCGATGTAACCCTTGGGGTGGAAGCGGCTACGATCCAGTGCCGTAAAGTCCATGTTTTGGTTGAATTTTTAAAGATTATTAGGGTATGTCCTATAATTTGTTCAATCCATTTGGAATTGCCAAACTGTTTGATTATCTTTGCAACCCCAAAATTTAGACTACAATGAGTAAAAATCAGTATGAAACTGTAATCATTTTAACACCCGTGCTCTCTGAGCAACAGATGAAAGACGCTGTTGCGGGCTATAGAGGGTTGATTACAGACAATGGTGGCGAGATCGTCCATGAGGAAAACTGGGGTCTCACCAAACTAGCCTATCCGATCGACAAAAAAGGAACCGGATTTTATCATCTTTTTGAATTCAAGGCTGAGCCTGAGTTCATTAAATCATTCGAATTGGCATTCCGCCGTGACGAGAGAGTAATGCGTTATTTAACCGTATCTCTTGACAAATGGGGTGTTGAATTCAATCACAAAAAACGCAATGGTGAAATCAAATCTTCTACTTCTAAAGAGAAGAAAGCTGAAGCCAACCGTTTAGCATTATTAGACGAGGAGGACGATTTATAATGAGCAAAGATCCAAATTTCATCTTCAACCAAACACCTCAGGTGTTGCAAAAGAAGAAGTACTGCCGTTTCAAAAAGCACGGTATCAAGTACATTGATTACAAAGACAAAGATTTCTTATTGAAATTCGTGAACGAACAAGGTAAAATTTTACCTCGTCGTATCACTGGTACTTCACTTAAGTTTCAACGTAAAATTTCGGTAGCAATTAAAAGAGCACGTCATTTGGCGTTGTTGCCTTTCGTTGCTGACGGATTAAAATAAGACGGGAGGAAAAAAGTATGAAAATTATTTTAACTCAAGATGTAAAAAATCTAGGATACAAAGACGATATCGTTGAAGTAAAAGATGGTTTCGGAAGAAACTTTTTAGTGCCTACTGGTAAAGCTAAATTGGCTACCCCAGGTGCATTGAAAATGTTGGCTGAAGACCTTCGTCAACGTGAGTTTAAAATGGATAAGTTGCGCAAAGATGCTGAACAATTGTCTGAGAAATTGAACGGAACTACCATCACCATCTCTACAAAAGCTGGTAACACTGGTAAAATCTTCGGTTCAGTTACAACCCTACAAATTGCGAACGCTTTGAAAGATAAAGGTTATGAAGTTGATCGAAGAAGAATTGTTTCTGACGACATCAAATCTTTAGGCACTTATACTGCTAATTTGAACCTTTTCAAAGATATCAGCACAACCATCACTGTTGAGGTTGTTGCCGAATAAACTTGTTTGGTTATTGTTGTTGTTAGGCTGTTATTTTTATAACAGCCTTTTTTTTATCCTTTTTATACCATTTCCCTTCATTTTTTCCCTTCCTCCTGTAAATTCTTCAATCCTTGCTCCCCCTAAATCCGATTATCCAATAAAATCATTAAATTTGTACATCCAATTATGTGGAATAAAATTGCCACCTTTATACTGAAAAAACGCCTCTACTTCATTGTTGGAATCGTTCTTTTTACAGCCGCCATGGGCTATTTCGGCTCTAAAGTTCAGCTTGAATACAACATGCAGAAACTCGTCCCTAAAGACGACCCCGATTTTATTACCTACGAAAAATTTAAACAAACTTTCGGTGAAGATGGCAATCGCCTGGTGGCATCCTTCGAAACAAAAAAGCTCTTTCAATTAGATTTTTATAACGATTTCCAGGCCCTTTGCGATACCTTATCAGCACAAAAAGGGGTGAATTCGGTAATCTCTCCAGTTAAATTATACCGTTTTGAACTTGATACAACCGAGCTTCTGCAGCTTCGTAGATTTGCTCCTAATAGAATCCCCTCACAAATTGTTTTAGATTCTATTGCAAGGGAATTTGAACAAATGAAGTTTTTTGAGGGACTTTTATACAACCCACAAACAAAGGTTTCGTTGGTGCTGATTTCTCTCAATGATAGTATCTTGAATTCAAAAGACAGAACTCCGCTGATACATCACATTGAAGAATTACTGTTGCAATTTGGTGATAAACATAAAATTGAACCTCATTTGAGTGGACTTCCATTCGTTAGATATAAAAATGCAACCACCGTTCGCGATGAAATTGTGCTGTTTACATTGGTGGCTTTTGCCGTTACAGCTCTGTTGATTTTAATGTTGTTCAGGAGTTTGAGTACGCTCATTGTGTCATTGATATTTATTGCCATTGGGGTTATTACCATGATGGGGGTATCTGGAATTCTTGGATTTAAATTGAACCTATTAACCGGTACTTTACCGCCTTTGTTGGTTGTAGTGGGTGTCCAAAATACCATATATCTCATCAATCAGTATCACGATGAATATCGAAAACATAAGAAAAAAGCACAAGCCTTAACCCGAATTATCTCTAGAATTGGCGTTGCAACATTCTTGATTAATTTCACTACTGCGGTTGGTTTTGGTACTTTTTATTTTACCAAAACCCAAATTTTAGAACAATTTGGATTGGTTGCTTTTATCACCATTAACATCATTTTTGTGATTAGTATTGTGGGTATTCCTGTATTGTATTCATACCTGCCTACACCTACCGATAAACAAACAGCCCACTTAGAAAATAAAAATGTATTGAAGTTTTTGAAATGGGTGAAAAAAATCACATTCCAAAGGAAACGCAGAATTTATTTCTGGTTTATTTTGGTTAGTGCACTGAGTACCGTATTTATTTTTAGATTGAAGCCGTTGGCTTTTATGGTTGATGATATTCCTCACGATTCCAAAATATACAAAGACCTAGAATTTTTGCAAGATAATTTCAAAGGTGTAATGCCGTATGAAATTGTGATTACTACCTATGAAGAGGGTGGGGTAACATCCGCCGAAATGCTCAACAAGGGCAGAACATTGCAAAAAGCACTTAAGCAATTCCCGGAATTGTCAAAACCTATGTCGTTAGTTGAAGTGGTTTCCGCGGCTAATCAAGCGAATAACGGCAATGATCCAAGATTCTATAGAGTGCCTAAAGCCACAGATTTAGCTGAATTAGCCTCTAAATTGCCTGCTGCCGAGCCTGGAAAACCAAATTTATTGAAAGGCTTGGTAGATACCACTTACTCACAAATGCGAATCTCATATCAAATGAAAGATGTGGGTTCAATTCGTATGGATTCTATTAACCAACAAGTAAATAAAATAGTGGCCGATATATACCCCGGCGACCAATACAATGTAAAAATTACCGGAACAACGGCTATCTTTCTTAAGGGAAATTCCTATTTGTTCGATAGTTTAATGTCGGCAACTTTCTGGTCTTTGCTTCTAATTTCATTGACAATGGGATTCTTGTTTCCATCCATTAGAATGATCATTATTGCCATTATTCCTAACATTATACCACTTATGATTACCGCTGGCACCATGGGATATTTCAATATTCCTTTGAAACCTAGCACCATTTTGGTGTTTAGCATTGCCTTTGGAATTACGGTAGATGCAACCATCCATTTTGTATCAACTTTTAGAAGAGAGGTAATTAAACACAATAAAGCCATTCGTATTGCTTTGTCGGATACCATCGACGAGGTTGGTTTGAGCATGATTTATACCATGTTGGCCATTTGTTCTGGTTTCTTGATATTTACCTTCTCTGAATTTCAAGGTACTGCAGCCCTTGGTTGGTTAACAGGGTTAACCATCATTACAGGCATGGCCGCCAATTTGTTCTTGTTGCCCGCTTTGATTTTAACGTTTGAGAAATTTATCAATCCTAAAATTGAATTGAAGGAAGTGGTAATGGAGTTGCCCGACGAAGAAGAAGAAGATTAAATGGTCAATTGACTGCATCCCCTGATGTCTGAGAAATCCAGCCTCCCCATAATTTCAAAAGTGCCATCTTCGTGAACCTTGCCTAAGTCATCTGTGGCAATAAAACTACATCCATACAGATTGGCCAAATCAACAATGCAAACCCTGCCGGTTTTACCCGTAGGCATCCAATTGCCTGGGTCGCTGGCATCTTGGATGAGGATTTTCATCCACGGTGGACACTGAAATCGTCCGTTCCCAAGTGAATAGGCCTGGCTCAGAAGTTCTGTCATCCCATATTCGCTGTGGATGTTTTCAACGCCGAAGGCCTCTGTTAGGGTTTCATGAAGTTCATAACGTGTAGGTTCGGCACCACGGCCTTTCATCCCTCCAGTTTCCATGATAATGCAATTTTTAAATGAGTTATTTTTTGCAATTTCCGCAAAATCCAATAGGGCAAATGTGACACCAATTAACAGGACTTTTTCGTTTTTTTCGAGGGACAATTGCACGTCAGAAATTAATTTTTGGTGATCATACAAATAAAAGTTGCCGCCCAATTCACTGTTTTCAATGAAGTAATTTGCCATGTAAACTAGGCTGGAACCTGACCTTTCCAAATAGTTGGGCAACAATGCGAATATTTTGAATTCTTTAAACGATCCGTAGAAATGATTGAATCCCTCAATAAAAGATTTTTCATACAGAGATAATCGATGAACATGGTGGCTCGAAATGCCTTTTCCGGTGGTAGAACTCGACGTAAATACTTGTTCGGTAGCTAGTCCGCAGCTAACAATATGATTTTTATAGGTGGAAATGGGTAAAAACGGAAAATCAACGACATTATGAATGGGTTTGTCGAGCTTCCCAGTTAATTTGACCCATTTATGATATATTTGATTGTGTTTGCTTTGAAATAAATATATTTCTTTGCAGTAATTGAAAAAATCTAAGTCATTGGCAATTTTGAAAATACCCGCTTCTATTTCACTTATTTTGATTTCTTTCGTGGGATTCATGACTGCCTGTAATGATAGCAAAAATACAACTTCTATTGTTCCCGAAATAGCAATTAAAGGAGAATATTTGTTTAACAGTGGTTATGGTTACGATAGTTTTGTGTGGGTGGATTTAGAATTTAAGGATGGCGATGGTGATATTGGGTTAGACGATGCCGATACATTTGCGGATTTTGGATATGGGAAAGCCAATTTTTATAATTTGAAATGTTGGTATTATACCAAAAAGGCGGGTGTTTGGACAAAAGTTTTGAATCCATTAATACCTGGTGATACTTTGAATTTGCACGAAAGGGTACAAAATTTAACCCCCAAAGGCAACAACAAGGGCATTTCAGGAATGTTTAATTTTAAGATAGACGCACGTCCTTTTAGCTACCGAGGTGACACAGTGAAGTATCAATTTCAGTTGATTGATCGCGCTTTACATAAAAGTAATCTATTGGAAACAAAAATATTCGTGTTAAAACATCCCTAATAATGAATAATAATCGATAATTTCGCAACAATATTTTGTTTGGCATAACGTTTGTAAAAGCAATGATAAGAATGAAACAATATTTGGTGTGTTTGATGTGCATGATATCTCTGCCTCTGTTTTCACAGGGCCGGATGTCGTTTGCTTACATTGATTCAGATTATATTTTAGGCAGGATGCCTGAATACAAATCGGCACAAACGCAATTGGAAGATTTTGCCACGAAGTGGGAATCTGAAGCTCAGAAGATGCAGAATCAGCTTTCACAAATGGAAAAAGATTATCAGGCGGAAGAAATTTTGTTGACTTCTGACCAGAAAAAACAAAAGAAAGAAGCCATTGGATTGCAAGAAAATGAATTGGTGAAATACCGTGAAGACAAATTTGGAAGCAATGGGGCCTTGTTTAAGAAAAGAGAAGAATTAATCAAACCCATTCAAGACAAATTGTTCGAAGCTGTGCAAGCTGTTGCAAAAAAAGAAGCCTTAGATTTTATCTTCGATAAAGCCAGTGGAGTTCAGATGTTGTATGCCAATCCAAAATTCGACAAAACATTTGAAGTTATGGAGGAATTATCCATACCTTTGAACGAAATAGAAACAAATCCGAAAGGAAAAAATAACGAAAAAAAATAAACAATATATACAATGAAAAAAATTCTAGTTTTATCAACTTTCATGTTTTTCTTAGCTTGTGGCGCTTTTGCTCAAGTTCAAAAGATTGCTTTTGTAAACACTCAAATTATTATTGACACTTTGCCGGCTAAAGATAGTGCTGAAAAGAAATTGGCAGCTTTCGCAAAGCAATACGACGAGAGAATCAACGATTTAAAAGCTGAAATTCAATCAAAACAAAAAGAGTACGAAGTAAAAATCAAAGGTGGTGCTACACAAGCACAGTTGGAATTGATTCAAAAGAGCTACGATCGTTTGGTTCAAGAATATCAAGAAACTGAGCAAGCTGGAAACGCTGATATGCAGGCGCAAAGAGCTCAATTGTTGAAGCCAATTGTAGATGATATTAAAAAAGCGATTGCAGTTGTTGCTTCTGCTAAGGGCTATACCACTGTGATGGAAAATGCAGGTATCATTCTTTATTCTGCGAATTCTAACGACGATATCACCAACGCTGTTATCAAGCAAATGTTGGGTAAAAAATAAGATCACATTTTTCAAAATAAAAAAGCCACCCTCGGTGGCTTTTTTATTTTATATTCGTGGCAAATGGCAAAAATTGGGGTTTTCGATTCTGGCTATGGAGGTTTAACTATCCTCAAATCATTGGTCGATGCACTGCCCGATATGCACTTTGTGTATCTTGGCGACAATGCCCGAGCCCCCTATGGTGATCGTTCCTTTGAAACCGTTTACCATTATACCCGTGATTGCGTAAATTGGTTGTTTGATCAAGATTGCGATTTGGTAATTTTGGCTTGTAATACAGCTTCCGCAAAAGCACTGCGACAAATTCAACAAATTGATTTGCCAAAAAGAAACGACAATAAGCGTGTTCTTGGAGTCATTAGGCCTACCACTGAATCGGTTGGTGAATTTACCAACTCTAACCATATTGGCATTTTAGGTACACAAGGAACTGTTAAATCTGAATCCTATAAAATTGAAATTGCCAAGTTTTTCCCCCATATCATTGTGAATCAAGAAGCTTGCCCAATTTGGGTTCATTTGGTGGAAAACAATTTGGTTGGACTTCAAGGAACAGATTTTTTCGTTGAATACCATATCAATCGTTTGCTCCAATCCGACAATCAAATTGATGCTATTTTCTTGGCTTGCACCCATTATCCATTGTTGTTGAATTCAATTTCTAAAGTTGTACCGCCGCATATTCGCGTAATTTCTCAAGGAGATTTGGTTGCGGATAAATTGGTTGATTATTTGAAACGACATCCTGAATTTGCTCAGAAACTATTGAAAGATGGGCAACGTGAATATTTTACCACCGATCAGTTTAACGATTTTGATGCACAAGCTGGAAAATTCTATGGTGAAATAATTTCTGCAAAAAGGGTCGAAATCCCTCAAAAAATAGAACATTCCTAAATCTTTCGTCGTAATTTTGGGGCGTGACCGCTCCTACATCCCTCAAACCCATTATCAGTTCACTGCCGGAAAAACCGGGGGTGTACAAATATTTCGATAAGGAAGGGGTGATCATTTATGTAGGTAAAGCCAAGAGCCTAAAAAAGAGAGTTTCTAGTTACTTTACGAAGAATCACCATGAAAACTTCAAAACGGCTTTGTTGGTTTCTAAGATTGTTCACATTGAATATACGGTTGTAGACACCGAAATGGATGCGTTGTTGCTTGAAAATAGCTTAATTAAAGAATTTCAGCCTAAATACAACATCAATCTAAAAGACGATAAGAGTTATCCGTATATCAAAATTTCTAAAGACCGTTTTCCTAAGGTTTTTGCTATGTTCAATCCGGTTAAAGATGGATCAGAATATTTTGGACCTTATCCCAACAAGAAAATTATGTACACGGTACTCGAACTCATCAAGAAATTGTATCCAGTTCGCAGTTGCAATTTAAATTTAACCCCAGCAAATATTGCCGCTTTTAAATTTAAAATCTGTTTGGAATACCAAATTGGGAATTGTAAAGGTCCATGTGAAGCCTACCAAACCGAGGAAGAATACAACGAAGGCATCCGTCAAATTCGACATATCTTAAAGGGAAATCTTCAGGAAGTGAAAGAGCACCTCAAAATGCTCATGATGGAAGCTTCCCGAAAATTGGCGTTTGAAGAAGCTCAACAATATAAAGAAAAATTAGAATCGCTGGTGAATTACCAGCATAGAAGCACAGTTGTGAGTCCTGTTTTAGGCGATTTGGAAGTTTATAGCATTAGCAGTACCGACAAAATTAGTTTTGTAAATTTCCTTAGAGTAACCCAAGGCATGATTGTGATTTCGCGAAATGTTGAAATTCGCAAAAAAATGCAGGAAACGGATGAAGAAGTGCTTATTCATGTGATGGGTGAAATGCGAAATCATTATGGAGATGATGTGAAAGAGGTTGTACTTCCGTTTCAATTAGATTGGCCCGATAAACTGATAGAAATTACCATTCCCAAAGGTGGCGATAAGAAGAAACTGATAGATTTGAGTTTGAAAAATGCCATGCTGTACAAGCAAGAAAAATTGATGCAGTATGAAAAATTAAACCCTCAAGTTAGAATTGATCGTTTAATGGAACAGATGAAAACCGATCTTCGTTTATCGGAATTGCCCAAACATATTGAGTGTTTTGATAACAGTAACTTTCAAGGGGCTTTTCCCGTTAGTGCCTGCGTGGTTTTTAAAGAAGGGAAACCATCGAAATCTGATTATCGACATTTTAATGTTAAAACGGTGGAGGGACCGAACGATTTTGATACCATGAAAGAGGTCATTACCCGACGATATTCGCGATTGATGGATGAAAACCAACCTTTGCCACAATTGATTGTGGTAGATGGAGGTAAAGGTCAATTGAGTTCGGCTGTTGAAGCCCTTAAAGCCATTGGTGTTTATGGAAAATTGGCCATTGTTGGTATTGCTAAGAGGTTGGAGGAAATTTACTATCCTGAAGATCCATTACCATTGTATATCGATAAAAAATCGGAAACATTAAAAGTCATTCAACACATGCGTGATGAAGCCCATCGTTTTGGAATCACCCACCACAGAGCTCGACGCGATAAAGGCACTCTCAAAACAAGTTTAACAGATATTCCCGGAATTGGACCTGAAAAAGCGAGACAATTGCTGAAAGAGTTCAAAAGTATCACCCGAATCAAAGTAGCTTCCGTGGAAACCTTGTTGCCCGTTATTGGCAAAGCAAAAGCGGAAATTGTGTATCAATTTTACCATAAAGCAGATGAAAGTAACGAATCTTGAAATTTCAACATGGTTGTCTGAAGCAAGAATGCACAATTATGCGGCAATTTTGCTTTCTAATGATTACGCCGATCCTTATGGGGAATTTGAGGCAATTGCTGCCTTTGGTTCGAAACAGATTTTTACAAATCCAGAGCAATTAAACGGGTTTGATGGAATTGCGTTAGGGCATATTTCGTATCAATACAAGAATCACATTGAAAACGTGGTAAAATGTCCCTCAAAATCAACGACAGGAATACCAGATTTTCAATTCTTTGAGCCTCAAATGGGTTTTTTTATTGGGAGGGACGGCGACCGTGAAACATTTGGAAACTTGCCAACTTTTGATTTGCCTTTGGAATTAAATGGAAATTTTAAAATTGGTGATTGGAAAGAATCTACAACCAAGGAAAAGTATTTAAAGGCAGTTGAAAAAATTCGCGATGATATCCGCACCGGGGTATATTATGAATTGAATTATTGCATATCATTTTCGGCTTACGCTGAATTGGATCCTTATGTTTTGTTCTATTGTTTCAATGAATTTGCACCTAGTCCTTTTGCTGCATTTTATAAATTCGGGGATCATTATTTGTTGTGTGCTAGCCCGGAGCGATTTTTGAAAAAATCAGGTCAATTGTTAATCAGTCAACCCATCAAAGGAACGCGCAAGCGATTGATAGGGCAGGAGGAAGCTACGATTGATGAATTAAAACACCATCCGAAGGATTTGGCTGAAAACACCATGATTGTTGATTTGGTGCGCAATGATTTATCGAAAATTTGCAGACCATCTACGGTGAAAGTTCCGGAGTTGTGCGGCATTCATACGTTTTCACATGTTCATCAAATGATTTCAACGGTAACAGGAGAGATGGTTGAGGATACAAGTTTCAAAGACATTGTGCAAGCTTTGTTTCCAATGGGAAGTATGACAGGAGCCCCTAAAATTGAGGTGATGAAGCATATAGATGAAATGGAAGATTTCTCTCGAGAATTATACAGCGGATGTATTGGGTATATAAAAGAGGGCAACTTTGATTTCAACGTGGTGATTCGAAGCTTGATGTATCACCATAACGAGTTGATTTACAGTGTAGGTGGTGCTATCACCTACGATAGTTTTTCAGAGGAAGAATACGAAGAATGCCTAACAAAAGCGTCTGGCATCATGGGGTTATTGGCGAAAAATGCGAAAAATTTGGAGGGGTAGATTTGCAAATTTGCGGTTAAACTTCAAATTTATACCCTACGCCTTTTACAGTGTAGATAAATTTATCGTCTAATTTTTCACGTATTTTTCTTACGTGAACGTCAATGGTTCTGTCAACTACAAGAACTTCATTGCCCCAAACATTCTCTAGTATTTCGTCTCTTGAGAATACCCTTCCTGGTTTTGAAGCCAAAAACGACAATAGTTCAAATTCTTTTCTTGGGAATTGAAGTACATTGCCATTGTATTCAACCACAAAACGATCACGGTCGATGGCCAATTCGCCAAATTCAATTTTTACATTTTCTTCTAGTTTTGAACCTGAGTTTTGACGTCTGAGGATTGCTTTAATACGACTTAGAAGCACCCTACCTCTAATTGGTTTGGAAACATAATCATCTGCACCTGCTTCAAATCCTGCCAATTCAGCAAATTCTTCGCTTCTAGCAGTTAGGAAAATGATGGAGATATGATTTGTTGTTGGGTCTTCTTTAAGTTGTCGACAAGCTTCCATGCCATCCATTACGGGCATCATAACATCCATGAGTATTAAATCAGGAAGTATTTGTTTTGCTTTATCGATAGCTTGTTGACCATTCACAGCGATATGCACTTCAAAGCCTTCCTTGTTCAAGGTATGCCTTATAAGTTCAAGAATATCTTGTTCGTCGTCAACGACTAGGATTTTTGCCATTTTCTTAATCATCACGTTACAAATTAATAACCCGGATTTAAAAGCATTATTATTTCTAGGTTATTGAATTGTTACGTTTTATTTAGATTGCTATTTGCCTAATATTTCTTCAAGTTTTGCCTCAAGTTGTTCACCCCTTAAACCTTTTCCTAAAATCCTTCCGTTTTTGTCAATTAAAAATGTTTGAGGGATAGAATGAACCTGATACAAGGTAGCCGCAGAAGATTGCCAACCTCCAAGGTCGCTAACATGGTACCAACTTAAGCTATCAGCTGCAATTGCGCCTTTCCAACGATTTGCATCTTGGTCTAAAGAAACACCGTAAATTTCAAATCCTTTGTTTTTAAATCGGCTATATAATTTACGAACGTTTGGATTTTCGCGTCTGCAAGGGCCACACCAGCTAGCCCAAAAATCAATCAGCACAACTTTTCCGCGCAAACTGTAAAGGTCTTTTTCAACGCCGTCCGGTTGTTTTAACTTGATATTTGGAGCTTCACCGCCAATCATGAACCTACTTTCAATGGCGTATTTTTGTTCAATGGCTTGGGTATATTTTGAAGATTTGTCGGCTTTTTGAGCACAATCAACAGCGTGTGTATACAAATCAATGTCAGGATTTTGGAGTACTCCGTAAGAAACAATGAAATATGGGATGAATCCAGTTTTTTGAGTGAGAGAAAATTGTTTGATTTTTTGTTCTCTTTCTGCTATCAAGGAATAATATTGGTTTTGTAAATTCATTCCCATGGTATAGCCTTCCTGTGTATTGGGTAAAGTTTTTGCCTGGTTTTCAATTAGTTTAATTCGGTAAGCATAAGAAGTGTTTAATCCAATTAGTTCTTTTAGCAACTTGCTGTCATCAGTTTCATTGCCATCAACGGTATAGTTGATCCCATTTTCAGTGACATCTAGTTGGATTTGCAACTTACTGTTATTGTCTACAGCCATGTAAATGCCTGATTCGTTTTCTAATTGCAAGTGGCAAAAAATCAATTCTTTGGTATTCCCTTTCAATTTGAAATTTCCAGATTTGTCTGTACGGGCACTGTCGATAAACACCAATTGGTCTGCCATCATTTCCCAAAAGCGAATCAAATGGTTTGGTTTGTTTTTTAAATTTCCAGAAACTACAAATCCATTTTCAATTTTAACGAGTGTAGATTTATTGGGGGTTGTAATTTCTTTCACCCAATCACTGATGTTCGATTGAATGTCGCCCGCATTTAGTTTATTGCAGCTATATGTGCTTAAACAAAAAGTGGTTATCAAGAATAATCCAAAAAATTTCTTTTGCATATAAAATCAAAGTTAGCAAAAATACTGCCAATTTCCCAAGCAATCCGTTTATACGATAAAATTAATCGACGGTTGGAGGAATCACATTTTGCGGTTCAACTGCATTTTCTACTGAATAAGGGCCAATTTTGGTGCGTCTGAGGGCACTCAAATAGGCTCCAGAACCTAGGGCTTTGCCGAAATCAAATGCCAACGAACGGATATAAGTTCCTTTGCTGCAGCAAACCCTGAAATCAATTTCAGGCAATTCTACTCGGGTGATTTCAAATTCTCTAATGTGAATGATTCTGGATTTCAATTCATGATCACTGCCACTTCTAGCCAATGTATAGGCTCTTTTGCCGTCAACTTTGATGGCTGAAAACAAGGGTGGTATTTGGGTGATGTCGCCAATGAATTGGGGAATTGTATTCTGAATCAATTCTTGTGTGATGTGTTCAATAGGGAAAACTTGATTAGGCTCTGTTTCCATATCGTAACTTGGTGTAGTGGCACCTAGAGTAATTGTTCCCGTATATTCTTTTTCCTGTGCTTGAATGGACTCAATTTCTTTGGTCTTTTTTTCCGTACACAGAATAAGCAATCCAGTTGCAAGTGGGTCGAGAGTTCCAGCGTGGCCAACTTTTTTCGCTTTAAGCAACCATTTTACCTTTTTAACGGCTTGAAAAGATGTCCATCCTAATGGCTTATCTATTAATATAATTTCCCCTTTGGGTGCTTCTAATTGGCTCACAATATGATTATTTTTTTGGAGATAACAAGGTCTCCTCTTTCATTTAAAATTTTTACTTGATAGTTTCCAGGTGCCAAATTGTGGGTGTGAACCCTGTAAATATGGGTGCCTTCTTCTACTTGAAAGTTAATTTTGTAATGGTTTTGGCTGTTGGAAATAGATTGACCTGAGATGTTGTATATTTCTCCTCTGTACATTTCAGATTTTGAACATTGTAACTCCAAATTTAGGATTCCATTATCTGAAGGAATAGGGAAAATTCGAACAGATTCAACGGGTTGGTTCAATACATTATCCTTCAATTTGATTTTTGAAATGAAGGAATACATTGAAGTATTTTTTCCATATGATCCTACTGCATAAAACACGCCAGGTTCATTGTATTTGGCCTGAATACCTTCGTAATCTCCCCATCTTTGTTCATCTGGTTTGATTCCAAAGTAATTTATCAAAGAAGTTCCTTTTTTGATTTTTACATAGTTAGAATATTCCCCATATCTATTTCGGTAAACCATTCCCATGCCAGGATAATCATACAAACTACTGTAAACCGATGTGATAATTACACTTGGGTCGTTTTGTTGGTTGTTTGCAAATGCCATTGCTGGGTAGCCAAAGTCGAGTGTATCATGAGTATATAGTTCTGAAACCACTTTTGGTGTTGGTTCTTGAATGTTGTAAATGGTTGAATGCATGAGATGTGCTTGCAACGTTTTAAAATTCATGGAATTTTGCATATACTGAATTTGGTTGCCATTGCGAATTCCCGTTAATGCACGTGCATCGTTCGTTCTCAATTTGTAGCGAAGTCCAGTATCCGGTTGTAATGCACTTGAAGGAAATCCGTATGGAATATTTGCCTTAATTAATTTTAACTCAAAGTTCGCTTTGCCGCTCTTTTGGGTATTTGTAACACGATGCAAGAAAACAGAGTCGTTTGTGGCATCAATAGGACGAACGCTAACAAAATAATTATCAATTCCATCAGGCATTGGACCGTTTTGCATAGCACAAATACTTCTCACACTTTGTCCATTGAATTTGATACCGGTGTAACAATTTTTATGCAAAGAATCTCCGTTATAGCCATCTTCCTTTCTCAATTGCCAAATGACAGCCTCTCTAAATCCTTCTTCCCAACTTGTTCCATTTCCCAATATGTTTACAGTAAAGAATAAATCTTCTTTTGTTTGACTAACAATTGGGTAATCGCTCCATACAGTATCATTAATTGGATTGCCTGGAATTTTATAAACATTCCAAGGTTTAGTTGGATCACCCGCAGTGGAGAATCCCACAACAATAAAACTCGTTAAGTCAGTGGTTCCATGCATGAAGAACAAGATAAAACGATCTGTAAACGGATCATACAAAACCCTTGGGTCATAAGTTCTGTTAAGCACAGGAAATTGATCAACCTTGTTGTTCGGGTTGATTTTGGTATTTACAAAATTCTCCAAAGACCAACTTTTAATGGGTTTACCTGTGTCGTTATGAACCCTAATAATGGTGTTCATCACTGCAATGAATTTACCATCGTTTGCAACCGCAATATGATTGTCGTTCGGTGTTCCGCTACCTGTAATACCGTCGGTATTTTCAACGACAGACGGATTTATTTGAGAAATTGGGGTTTTTGGGCCATTAATAATTTTTCTATTGGTGATGTTTTTCTTGATTCGCAACATCCTCTCATTGTCAATCTTTTTTCTGAGTTTCTCATCAATACCCGAGGGGAGGGGCATTTCTTCAGCTGAAGATTCTAGTTTGCTCACCCAAATGTCGGGTAGTTGCGATGGATCAAATTGGTGCCACAGAGGGCTAATATGGTCTCTCGTGATTGTAACATCCACTTTGTTTTGCGACAAAGATTTGCCTACAATGAAAAGAGATAGTGCTACAAATAAAATGCGTTTCATAGAAGTTTGCAATTTACGAAAAAACTTGGCTCAATGCGCAGAAGAGATTTGCAACTTTGCAAATCTTTTTACCAAATATTCACTTCAATTTCGAGGGTAATTCGAAACAATTGCTTGATATTCAGTATGATTTCATTTGCCAAATTCTGAATTTCTTGTCCTGTTCCGTTGCCGTAATGCACCAATACCAAGGCTTGTTTTTCATGTACTCCTACGTTGCCTATACGTTTGCCTTTCAAACCAGCTTTTTCAATCAACCAGCCGGCTGGAACTTTTACTTGAGTTTCAGAAACTGGAAATGCTTTGATGTCAGGAAATTCCTGTTTAAGTTCGTTGAATAATTCCATTGGGATCACGGGGTTTTTAAAGAATGATCCGCAATTTCCCAATTTCTTAGGGTCAGGCAATTTCGATTGACGAATTTCTATGATAGCCTCACTTACATCTTTGATGGTTGGTGAATCAATATTTTTACCAGTTAGGATGGCTTGAATATCGCCGTATTGTACATTGATTCGCGGATTTTTTTGCAATTCAAAACACACTTCAGTGATGAAATAGGTATTTTTCCCTTCCCTTTTAAAATAGCTGTCCCTGTATCCAAATGCACAAGCTTTAGAATCAAAAATTTCCAGATTTCCAGTTTTAAGGTTGAAGGCTTTAAGCCATTTAAACGTGTCTTTAATTTCTGAACCATAGGCTCCAATATTTTGAATAGGAGAGGCGCCTACCGTTCCTGGAATTAAGCTTAGGTTTTCCAATCCGCCCCATCCTTGGTTCACACAATATAAAACGATTTCGTGCCATATTTCACCACCACCAAAAGAAACTTCTACTTTTTCATCCGTTTCACTTTGAATGTGTATTCCTTTGATTGTATTGCGCAGTAATTGTCCGTCAAAATCATTGGTAAATAAAATATTTGAACCTCCTCCCAAAACCCTGGAGTGATTGGAGATTTTGTTTTCTTTTTGGAGGGACACTAGTTCTTCAATAGATTGAATTTCAATCAATTCTTTGGCAGAAACATTGAATCCGAATGTGTTGAAATTTTGAATGGATGTTGAAGATTTGTCAGGCACAATGCAAATGTAAGTCTATTAAACGATTAATTAAAGGGATGCTTTTTGCATTTTTTGCGATTTTTTTTTAAAAATCTGCAGTTTTTCAAAACCAAAATCAAACATTGTTTGTTTAACTTATATGATCATTTACTTAACAAATGTTGGAGTTTTGCTTGGCTTTTTCATTCTTATGGAATGTGTTGCTTGGTTTACCCACAAATATATCATGCACGGTTTTATGTGGGTTTGGCATGAAAGCCACCACAGACCCAGAAAAGGCACATGGGAATTAAACGATTTGTTTGGTTTCATGTTTGCCATTCCTTCTGTATGGCTCATTGTAGTTGGTTCGGCGGAATTTGATTGGAGGTTTTATGCTGGTTTGGGAATTGCATTTTATGGATTGGCTTATTTTTTGGTGCACGATGTTTTTGTTCATCAGAGAGTTAAGTGGCTAAGGACCACAAAAATTCCGTATTTCTACGCCATGCGTCAAACCCATCATTTGCATCATGCTGTTCATACGAAAGAAGGCGCACAAGCCTTTGGTTTTTTATTCGTATTGCCAAAATTTATAAAAAAATTCAATGGAAAATAAATCTGTAATTATTGTAGGCGCTGGACTTGGAGGTTTGGCAACTGCATTAAGGTTGAGTTACCAAGGTTACAAAGTAACTGTAATAGAAAAACAACCCAAAGCGGGCGGTCGCCTGAATATTCTTGAGAAAGACGGATTTACGTTCGACGTTGGTCCCTCGTTCTTTTCAATGAGTTATGAATTTGTGGAACTTTTTGAAAGCATCAATGAGCCAATTCCTTTTGAATTGAATGAACTGAATCCATTGTATACTGTAAATATTGCCGGACATGACCGTGTTTTCCAAATTTATAAGGATTTAGATAAATTGGCATTGGAGTTTAAAGACATTGAAGCCGATTTTGAAACAAAAGCCAGAAAGTACTTGTTGGGTGCAAAAGAAATTTTCCACGACACTGAATACAAGGTTGTGAAACGAAATTTTGATAGCATTCTTCAATTTCTGATGAGCATGGCTACTGTTCCAATGAAGCATCTGCCAAAATTGTTTAGAACGTTTTGGGAAGAATTGGAGCGTCACTTTGATTCAGAGGAAGTGAAAATTATATTTTCATTGGTGGCCTTTTTCTTGGGAGCAACTCCATTCAATACACCTTCTGTGTACAACTTGTTGAATTATACAGAATTGCAGCATGATGGTTATTGGAATGTAAAAGGTGGAATGTATAAAATTGTTGAAGGAATTTTACCTCTTCTTGAAAAGAAAGGTGTTCAATTCATCTATAACACTGAAATAGTAAGGGTGACTGAAAGTAATCAGAATCTTTCTGGTGTGGTAGACCAACAAGGAATAGAACATAAGGCAGATATTTACGTGATCAATGCTGATGCCGCTTGGTTTAGAGGGAAGTTTTTAAACCGTCCGAAATTTACAGAAGAGAAATTGGATAAATTAGAGTGGACATTGGCGCCATTCACCATTTATTTGGGAGTGAAAGGACAAATACCTGGAATTCATCATCATAATTACTTTTTAGGCAATAATTTCAAAGACTATGCAGATACCATTTTTAGGAGTTCGGTTGTTCCAGAAAAGCCTTATTACTATGTGAATGTTGCTAGTAAGAGCAATCCAAATTGTGCACCCGAAGGATGTGAGAATTTGTTCATATTATGTCCTGTTCCAGATAGACGCATTAAACCGAATTGGGATGATGCCGATCAATTGGTTGATGAGATAATAGAAGACTTAGGAAATAGGGTTGGATTTGATATTAAAAACAATATCTTGTCTAAAACTGTTTATACTCCAGTAGAATGGGAACAAATGTTCAATTTGTATAAAGGAAGTGGTTTGGGATTGGCGCATGGATTGAATCAAATAGGAGCATTTAGACCCAAAAACAAAGACGAAAAGTTAAACAATTTATATTACGTTGGTGCGAGTACTGTTCCAGGTACAGGGTTGCCAATTGTGGTAATAGGTTCAAAATTAGTAACAGAAAGAATCAACAATGAGTATCCGATTATTTGATGAAACGTCGAAAGACATCAGCAAGAAAATTTCGTTGAATTATTCAACGAGTTTTTCGTTAGGTATCAAATTATTATCCAAAGAATACCGTTGGGCTGTTTTTGCCACTTATGGTTTTGTTCGATTGGCAGATGAAATTGTGGATACATTTCACGGCTATGACAAAGACCGTCTGTTGGCTGATTTTAAAAAACAAACTTACCAAGCCATTCAAGAAGGCATCAGTACAAATCCTGTTCTTCATGCATTTCAAATGGCGGCCAATCAATTTGGCATAGAAAATGATTTGATTGAGCCTTTTTTCAATAGCATGGAAGAAGATTTGGGAAAAACAGAACACGATGAAAATAGTTACAATCAATATATTTATGGCAGTGCCGAAGTAGTTGGTTTAATGTGTTTGAGAATTTTCTGCAACGGAAACAACCAACAGTACAATGAACTTTTACCATTTGCAAAATCATTGGGTGCTGCTTTTCAAAAAGTAAATTTTTTGAGGGACATCAAAAGCGATGTTGAGGAAAGAGGAAGGGTATATTTTCCGAACATCAATTTTAAGCAGTTTTCTGATATTGATAAAATGGAAATCATTAATGATGTTAAAAAAGATTTCGAACATGCATTTATTGGCATTAAAAAACTGCCAATTGGTTGTAGGTTAGGGGTTTATACTGCTTATATTTATTATCTGAAGTTGCTTGAGAAAATAGAGAGAACCACAGCAAATGAAATTATGCAAAGTAGAATTCGAATTCCAAATTCTCAGAAAGTAGTGTTACTTGCAAAATCATATGTTAGAGAACGCATGATGCCGGCTTAAATTAGCCAAATAGCCATGAAAAAACTTCATCCACACGCCCAAACGTGTGGATTTTTATTTTCCTGTCTATGTTTTCCGGAATTTTGTTGTATTTCGAAAGAACGATGTCTGTGAAGCCCAATTTTTCAGCTTCTGAAATTCTTTGTTCAATTCGTTGTACGGCCCGAACTTCACCAGAGAGCCCAACTTCCCCCGAAAAAACACAACGCTGAGGGAGTGGTTCTGCATGGTAACTGCTCATGATAGACGCCATTAATGCCAAATCTAAAGCTGGGTCTTCTAGACGTAATCCTCCGGCTAAATTGATAAAAACGTCAGATTGTCCCAACCTGAATCCACAGCGTTTTTCCAACACCGCCAACAACATATTGAGACGGCGCAAATCAAAACCTGTGGCCGATCTTTGTGGCATTCCGTAAACCGCTGAGCTCACAAGTGCTTGTACTTCAAGCAAGAGCGGTCTCATACCCTCCAAAACACCGGCAATGGCAATTCCACTGAGCGGTTCATCTCTTTGTGCAAGCCAAATTTCAGAAGGATTTTTCACCGGAATTAACCCAGTACCTTGCATTTCGTAAATGCCCAATTCCTGTGTGCTTCCAAATCTGTTTTTGAGTGTTCTTAATATCCTGTATGCATGGTGACGATCTCCTTCAAATTGAAGCACAGTATCTACCATGTGCTCCAATAATTTAGGTCCCGCAATGGCTCCATCTTTGGTAATATGCCCTACCAAAAATACCGGCACGTTGTTTTCTTTGGCATATTGTAACAGTTTCCCGGTACAATCTCTAATCTGAGAAACACTTCCCGGAGTGGCATCTAAGGCATCTGAATAAATGGTTTGAATAGAATCTATAATGAGAATATCTGGAGTAAATTCATCCACCAAGTTCAAAATATTCTCAAGGAGAGTTTCTGTAAGAATGGCACAATTTGAAGCAGATGCACCCAGTCTTTCTGCGCGCAATTTAATTTGCGACTCACTTTCTTCGCCGCTCACATACAAGATATTACCCGGAGTTCTTAGGGCTAATTGCAGTAGCAATGTGCTTTTTCCAATTCCAGGTTCTCCACCTAGCAATACAACGGCGCCTGAAACCAATCCACCGCCGAGTACCAAGTTCAATTCACTGTCGGGCAAAACAAACTTTTGTTGCTGTAAATCAGGTATTTCATTGATTTTTTTAGCTTCAACTATTTTGCGAGTGCTTTTTTTCCATGCGTGGTTCGAAACAGATGGTTTGATTTCCTCAGACAATGTATTCCAGTTGTTACATCCGGGACATTTCCCAATCCATTTTGGGCTTTCAAATCCGCAGGATCTGCAAAAAAAAGCTGATTTTGTTTTCGCCATTTTGCGAATTTCATATCTTTTTGGGGGATATCATTCAATTGTGGACAATTTCATTTAGAAACTTTCTAAATAAAATTATTAAATCATTGAAATCTGTTGTAGTTTTGTAATATCATGGAAAAGAACATTAACGATATCGTCACTGTTTACGCTGAAGCAACTCCAAATCCGGAGAGTATGAAATTTGTTGCCAATAGAATGTTATTGCCAAATGATAGTGCCGATTTTAGAAATTCAGATGCTGCAAAGAACAGTGCTTTGGCTACTGCATTGTTTGAAATGTCATTTGTTAAAGGGGTGTTCATCATGAATAATTTTGTGAGTATTACAAAAAATTCAGACTATGAATGGTTTGATTTAATTCCTGATTTGCGTAATTTTTTTACTGAGTGGATTGAAGATGGCAAGGAAATTATTTCTCCGAAGAAAGAATTAAGTGAAGAAGAGGAAACAGAAATTGAAAGAAAAATCAAACAATTGCTTGAAGACCATGTGCGCCCAGCCGTTGAAATGGATGGTGGTGCCATTGATTTCAAAAGTTTCAAAAATGGTGTTGTTACCGTTCAAATGAAAGGTAGCTGCAGTGGTTGTCCTTCCTCCACCATGACATTAAAGGCAGGTATTGAAAACTTGTTGAAGCGCATGGTTCCTGAGGTTGAATCGGTTGAAGCAGAAGCAGTTTAAGGAAAAACAATAATTTTTTTTCGTCAATTACGGAAATCCCGTTTTTGATTTTCAACTTTTATATCACATATTTGTTTTTTCGATAAACAAATATGATAGACACTACTTTAATTGATGCTCGATTTAAATCAGAGCCACAGTTTAAATCCTTGCATCATTTATTCTTGAATGCTGCACACAACATTCATCAGCCACAGAGACCCTATTTGTTTCAGAAAATCAAAGGCAATTGGGTTGAATTTACTTACGAATATTTACTCGAGCAAATAGATTACATTACCTCATTTTTGATTTCTGAGGGACTTCAAAAAGGAGACAGGGTTGCCATCATGCTAGAGAATTGCCCACAGTATTATATTTTGGATCAGTCTCTTCAGAAATTGGGATTGGTTAATGTTTCCATTTACCCAACGTTAACTCCAGAAGAAACTGCTTTTATTTTAAATGACAGTGGTTCAAAAATGTTGTTTGTTGGAAATACTTTCTTACTCAAAAAATACCTGAAAGTAGACGCACAATGTCCGAATATTGCAAAGGTAATTTTTGTTCCATCAGAAACTGAAGAAACAGGGAAAGTGGTAAATTTTACCTCGATTGTTGAGTCTGGTAAAAGTACATTTGCTTCAAACAAAGAAAAAATCCAAAGTCAATTTGAATCTGTAGGTAAAGAAGATTTATCTACGTTGATTTATACCAGTGGTACAACTGGAGTTCCTAAAGGTGCAATGTTGACCCATTACAACTTCATGAGCGATTGTTACGACGCACAAGAACTTTGTCCTGCAATTGAAAAAACCGACATGTATTTGTCGTATTTGCCTCTTAGTCATGTGTTTGAAAGGATGGCAACAATGTATTTGGGAATTTACATTGGGGCTCAAGTTGCTTTTGCGGAAAGTATTGAAAAAGTGGCTAGTAACATCAACGAAATAAAACCAACGTTAATGGCCACAGTTCCACGTTTGTTGGAAAGGGTACATGAAAAAGTTGTGAAAAATGCAACAGAACCGGGTGGAATCAAAGCAAAAATATTCTGGTGGGCATTAGGTGTTGGAGAAAAATACAGAAAACAAATTGATGCCGGTAAAACACCAGGTCTGTTCTTAGGGATGCAAAACTCATTGGCAGAAAAATTGGTCTTTTCAAAGATTAAAGCCAAAATGGGTGGACGATTAAAAATGTTTGTATCAGGTGGTGGAGCCTTGCCTCCGCACGTGGGTGAATTTTTTGCAAACTTAGGATTGAAAGTACAAGAAGGATACGGATTAACAGAAACCTCGCCGTTTGTAACAGTGAATGAATTCGAACGCCAAGTTTATGGTACAGTTGGAAGGGTTGCGCCACGTCAAATGGTGGCCATCCAAAACATTGAAACCAAAGAAATAATCACCATTCAATCTTACGATTCTTTCCATCCAGAATTTGGATGTGCCGAAGGTGAGATTTTGTGTAAAGGCCCCAATATCATGAAAGGCTATTGGCAGAATAAAGCTGAAACCGACAATGTTTTTGATGAAGATGGATGGTTCCACACAGGAGATATTGGTCGTTTCGATAGAGGATATTTGAAGATAACCGATCGTTTAAAGAATATGCTGAAAACATCCCTCGGAAAAAATATTTATCCTACTCAAATTGAAAATGTGTATCTTAAAAGTGCGAGAATTGATCAAATTTTCATCATTGGCGATAAACGAGAGTATTTAACTGCCATCATTGTTCCAAGTCAAGAATCTATAAGTGAACAAATTTCAGCAAAATTGCCATTGTTGAAAGGTTCTGATGATTTTATTCACGACAGTGAATTAATTGCTTGGTTGGCTGAAGACGCGAAGAAACTTTCCAATCATTTGGCGAAATTTGAGAGAATCAAGAATTTCTTGGTAAAGCGTGAGCCATTTAGCGTTGAAAACGGAGATATGACACCCACATTGAAAGTAAAGCGAAAAGTTGTAATGGACAGATATTCAGCTGAAATTGATGCAATGTACGCGAGTGTTGATTGCCCTTTGTAAAATTATAGAAACATAAAAGCATAAAAAACGCCGATTTTATCGGCGTTTTTTTTATGCAAAAAGTCTTACATAAATATGTAGTATGAGAAAAAATCCCATCTGTATAAATAGCAACGAGGCGGCCATTTTGTTTTTAATTGGTTTGCATGCGGCATTTAGCATTAGATGCATGATAAAGGCAACAATGAACCAAGCAATATAATTTTGTAATGGAATATGTTTGGTATTCCAATGCCAGAAATCATATTTCATGGCTACTGGCTCTAAAAAATAATCGTAAATGGTCATTAGGGCTGCAGCCACAAACGAAACCCCTAGATTGCTTTTTATGCGGCCAGCCAATAGGCTAGAGGTATAAAAAACAAGGGCTGCCCAGTTGAGTCCAATTAAAAACGGCACCCCTTGCCATTTTGAACCCAAGGTATTTCCATAGAAATAGCTTCCAAAAATGGCTTGCGTTTTGATACCGGCCATTTCTACAAAAAAACCCATGATGCCAATTACTGCAATCATGAGTAGGTGGTTAAATTCCCATTTTTTATGAAAAATCCATGCTACAACGAATGTTCCAACTATATTTACCGGTGTGAGCCAGATGAAAAGTGAATTTAAACTAGGAACCATAAATCCAATGATTCCAACTGCATAAATGATGGCAATAACTGCGATAAATCTATTTTCAACGGTTTGCATGTGGTACGATATCTGAAATTATTTTGGCGCTTAACATACATAGTGGAATTCCTCCACCAGGATGAACGCTGCCTCCACAAAAGTAAAGATTTTTAAATTCATTCGAGAAATTTGATTGTCTGAAAAAGGCCGACATTCTGTGGTTGCTACTAGAACCATATAAACTGCCCTTGTTGCTCCCTGTATTATTTTCTATTAGAACAGGGTCTAAATAGGTTTCCTCTTCAATCAATTCTTCAATATTGGTATGCAATGTTTTGTTTATTTTTTGAATGATATTGGCTCGGGCTTTTCTCCTAAACAATTCCCAATCTTGTCCATCATTATACGGTGCATTGATCATCACGAACCAATTTTCACAACCCGTTGGCGCATCTGAGTTAATTTTTTTTGAAGTAATATTGATATATACAGTAGGGTCATCTTGTACTGTTTTTGTATTGAAAATCGCATCGAATTCTGATTCGTAATTGTTGCTGAAAAGAATATTGTGCACGTCTAATTCAGGAAATTGCCTTTTTATCCCCCAATAAAAAATAAGCGCTGAACTGCTGTTTTCTGCTTTTTTTATTTTTTGAGGGACATTGACTTTGAGGAGTTTTGAATAGAATAATTTTGCATCAACGTTTGAAACAAAAATATCCGAATTGTATAATTGTCCATCAGTGCATACAATGTTATGTAATTGATTTTTAGATTTTTGAATATGTGAAATTTTCGTATTGAAATGAAAGCTTACACCATTCCTGACGGCTTGTTTGTGTAAAATATCGGCAATTTGTCTCATGCCTTTTTTGGGAAGGTATGCACCATAATGAAATTCTAAATGTGAAATGACATTTAAAGTTGCCGGTGCAATATAAGGATTGGAGCCATTGTAGGTGGCGTACCGATTAAACAACTGAATGAGGTTTTTATTGTTGAAATTACTTTCAATTGATTGGTTCATGCTTCTGAACATGTCGATCCGCCAAAGATTGAGAATTCCATACAATCCAGATTTGCAGATGTATGTATTGAGTTTGTGTAGGCTACTTTGTAAAAAAACAGGAGCGGTGATGTTGTATATTTTTTCGGCCTTATTTAAGAATTGGCGAATATTTTTTTCTGGCTCGTTGAATTGTATGGCGGCATCTGAAATAAATTGTTCTTTAGAGGCGTTTGCTTGGAAAGATTGCCCGTTGGAAAAAAAATAATGACAGATATGATGGAGTTGAATGATTTCGAATTCTTGCAATAAATCTTTGTCCAGTATTTCTGTGACAAAATTTGGCATTGTAAAGAGAGAGGGTCCGCCATCGAAGCGATAATTTCCTAGGTTAAATTCCGACATTTTTCCTCCATAAGTGTGGTTTTTTTCAAAAACATGCACTTCATAGCCTCTTTTTGCCAACTGAACTGCGGTTGCAAGTCCACCAATTCCACTTCCAATAATGGCTGCTTTCATTTTAAAGAAACAAATTTAACCCATTAATGTTGAGCGAAATACGAAAAAAAATGCGTCTGGAGAAGGCTAAAAATGTACGAGTTTGATAGTGAGTAGATTATCATTGTGATTTTTTTTTAATTTTTTTTTATTTTTTTTTTGTATATTCTAAACTTCGTTATATTTTTGCACCACACTTAAATAGGAAAAACAAATAAAATGAAAAAAATCACTTTCGCTTTAGCAGCTTGCGTAGTATTCGCTTTTGCTGCTTGTGGTGGTAACAACACCGAAGGAACTACAAACAACGATTCAGCTAAAGATTCAACTCCAACTGAAGCTGCTCCAGCTCCAGCTGATTCTACTGTAAAAGCTGACTCTACTGCAAATGCAGCTCCTGCTGCTGATGCTACTAAAGCTGAGAAGAAATAATTCAACTCATCTAAAAATTTTGAAAGGCACTTGTAAAAGTGCCTTTTTTTTTGCATCTTTGTATCAATGATTAGAAAACTACTTGTTTTAATTTTCTTATTATTCTCTCTCAGCCTTAACGCTGAAAGCCTTTCAACCCCTCCAACGGTTGATAATCCTGTGCTCGCTGGTGGGCCGGATTTTACTTTGAATCCAAATCCTGTTAACGGTTCTTACTTCTATGTAAACCTCAAATTCTCGGAAACTGAATTTCCAGATGCAGTAATTTTGGTGAATGATGTATTGGGGAAAGTTGTTTATTCATACGTGATTAAAAAGTCAGATTACGCAGAAGGTAAAGTGAGAATTGGTGTGATGGATGCATTGCTCGACAAAGGAGTTTACTTTATCCAATTGAAAAGTGGTGATTTCACCAAAACATTAAAATTAGCAATTCGCTAATATTCATGGAAATTCGTCAAGCCGAACTGGCCGATTTTGAATCAGTACATTCACTCATTCAAGAACTAGCACTCTACGAAAAAGCCCCCGAGGAAGTTATTACAACCCCCGAGATATTGGCCCAACATTGCCTTGCCAATAACCCATTTGTCTTTTGCTGGGTGCTTGAAGTTGATTACCAAATAGTGGCAACAGCAATTTGCTATATCCGTTATTCTACTTGGAAAGGTCCAGTGCTGTACCTCGAAGATATTGTGGTGAAGGATTCTCAAAGAAGAAAAGGCTACGGTACTCATTTGTTGTTGCATCTGATAGAATTTGCGAAAAAACGTAAATTTGAAAGAATTACATGGCAGGTTTTAGACTGGAACCAGTCCGCAATAGATTTTTATAAGAAATTTAATGTTACATTTGACTCAACCTGGGTGAATGTAACCTTGAAAATTTCTTGATATGCTGAAAAACGCTTCAAAGTCACTATTTTTCTTTGCTTTAGTTTGCCTTCTTTTGGTAGTAATATTCTATCGGCAAACTCCCGAAATTGAAAATAATTACGCTCTACATCCCAAACAATTTCACCTTTTTTATACAGCCTTTACAGCAGTTTGGTTACACGCTAATCTGGAACATCTGTTTGGTAACTTGATCTCGCTGATTTCTTTATCGGTGATTTTCTTGTTGCTTTTTCCGAACAAATGGTTTAGTTTTTTTCTCAAACAATATTTTGTATCTTCAGTGCTGTTCTTTTTTATTGCCAAAGAAAATACCCTTCATCTAGGTGCATCGGTATGGGTTTATGCTTTTGTTGCGTTTATTTTGACAATTTTACTCATTCAGCCCAATAAAAAATTATTGTCTATCTTTTTTCTGACCGTATTGTTTTTTGGGAGTGTTTGGTGGGGGTTGTTGCCAATCATGCCTCATGTTTCTTATGAGGGACATTTAAGCGGTGCAATTGCGGGAATTGTAGTGGCAATAGTCAATAGGAATGAATATCTCAAAATTTTGCCGCAAAATCGCTTACCTGATTGGTTTAAAAACGAAACAACGGAAGAAATTAATCCGTACGATAAAATTTAATGAGAAGTTTGATTGGAAACATTCTTATTTTCCTTAAACAAAAAGAAAAACAAAATGGTGACAATTGCTGCATATGCTGCAAAAACCAACCAAATAGACTTCCAATCTTTTACATTGTCATGGATAAAATAAAGTTCAATGATTTTACCGCTTGACAAACTGCCTAAAATGGCACCAATACCATTCACCATCATGGTAAACAACCCTTGAGCACTTGATCTGATTCCCGCATCTACAGATGTTTCTATAAAAAGTGAACCAGAAATATTGAAAAAGTCGAAGGCCATTCCATAAATGATACAAGATAAAATAATCATCCATAAGCCATCACCAGGATTTCCGTATGCAAACAGCGCAAATCTTAAAACCCAAGCCAACATGCTGAAAATCATCACCTGTTTGATGCCAAATCGTTTCATGAAGAAAGGTATTGTGAGGATAAACAACGTTTCACTGATTTGTGAAATACTCAATATAATTGCCGGATACTTCATTGCTAAGGTATTGGCATATTGGGATTGAGATTTGAAATCTTGTAAGAATGTATCGCCGTAAGCGTTGGTGAGTTGTAAAGCAGCACCTAATAACATAGAAAAGATAAAAAATACAGCAAATTGACGATTTTTTAGCATTTCAAACGCATTTAATCCCAAACTTTGGGTCCATGATTTAGATTCAGTATTTTTCCCCAAAGGTTTACATGCCGGCAGTGTGAAAGCGTAAATGGCCAATGCAAAAGAAACCGCAGATGCCAAATAAAATTGAAAGTTAGAAGTTTCATTGTGCGTAAGACTCACCGTCCAAACAGCCGCAATGAATCCTATTGTACCCCAAACGCGAATCGGGGGGAAATTCTTCACAACGTCTAATTTATTGCTTGAAAGAATATGGTAGGCCACTGTATTCGACAATGATATGGTTGGCATGTAAAACAACATGGTTACCAAGATTGTCCAAAACATTTGATTTGGGGTAGCAGCATCTGGAATAAAATAAAGGCTAATTCCACCCAATAGATGCAATATCCCGTATAATTTTTCAGCATTCATGAACCTATCGGCAAGTATACCAATGATTGGAGGCATGAAAAGGGCAGAAATTCCCATTGTAGAGAAAATAACCCCAAATTCTGAAGGACTCCAATTTTTGGTATTGAAGCAGTAACCACCAATGGTGATAAGCCAAGATCCCCAAATAAAAAACTGAAGAAAACTTAAAGCAATTAATCGAAATTTAATCATGAAATCATTGAATAATTATGCAATATGCATCAATTTTTCGATAGTGTCAATGATCGAATGGATGATTTTAATATGGATTTCTTGTGCCCTATCGGCAAATTCTGATTTAGGAGCACGTATTTCAATGTCGCACATTGGTCCAATTTTCCCACCATCCTTACCCGTTAACCCAATTACAAACATGCCTTTAGATTTGGCAACTTCAATAGCATTGATAATGTTCTGACTGTTGCCACTGGTTGAAATGCCCAAGAAAACGTCACCAGATTGCCCGAGGGCATCTAAGTATCGAGAAAAGACAAACTCGTATCCGTAGTCATTTCCAACGCATGAGATGTGGCTAGGGTCGCTAATTGCAATTGCAGGAAGGGCTTTGCGGTTGTTTTTATAACGCCCAGTGAGCTCCTCGGCAAAATGCATGGCATCGCAATGGCTTCCACCATTTCCTGCGCTGATTATTTTTCCACCGTTTTCAAAGCACCTTACAATTGCTGCACTAGCATTAAAAATATTTTGAAAATGAGTATCGTTTGAAAGGAAATCTGTCAAACAATTTTGTGCTTCAAGAAAATGCTGCTTTACTGAATTTGAATCTATCATTATTTGATTTTCTTAAAGTTTGTGATTCCATCTTCTAAAAATTTGATGAAAGGCTCACTTTTAAAATTGAAATATTCTGCAGTATAGGCTGGTTGCAATAAGTTTTCATCACCATCCATTAATACATACAAAGGTTGAACAGTTTTACCAAAATAACATTGTTCAATTTCAGCATTTTTATCGCCAAGCATGGTAATCATTTTTCCGGAGGCATTTCCCTTGAACCATTCGCTTTCTGGAAGTTTGATTTTTTTGTCGTCAACAAATAGTGAAACCACAATGTATTTATCCCTCAAAATTTTAAGAGCCGCTGGATCAGACCAAGCTTTTTCTTCCATCTTACGACAATTTACACATCCATGTCCTGTGAAATCAATGAATAACGGTTTTTTCTGTGCTTTAGCACACGCTAGGGCTTCGTCGTAATCAAAATAACCCTCCAAACCATGTGGGATATGCAATTTGTCATTTGAGTATTTCGGAGTACCGCAAAGAGTCGATGTCCCCCCATGAACACCATTCGAATTAGATTTGAAATCTTGTGAGGTCATCGGTGGTAAATAACCAGCCAATGCTTTTAACGGAGCACCCCACATACCAGGAATCATGTACATTACAAATGAAAATACGGCAATTACAAGACTAAGTCGGAAAATGCTCAATCTTGGAACATCGTCGTCATGGGCAAATTTTATTTTTCCAAGTAAATAAATACCTAGTAAAGTGAAAATGACAATCCAAATGGCCAAATATACCTCTCGGTCTAAGATACCCCAGTGGTAAGTTTGGTCTGGGATAGACAAGAATTTTAATGCAAATGCCAATTCTATGAATCCTAAAACCACTTTTACGCTGTTCAACCATCCACCTGATTTTGGCAAATTATTCATCCAAGAAGGGAAGAGAGACAACAATCCGAATGGCAATGCAAAGGCCAAAGAGAACCCGAACATACCAATGATAGGCCTCATCGCGCCACCTTGAACAGCTTCAACCATTACCGTTCCAACAATTGGGCCGGTACAAGAGAACGAAACCAAGGCAATGGTAATGGCCATGAAAATTGGGCCCATAAATCCACCTTTGTCTACTTGTTTGTCCATTTTATTGACAATTGAACTCGGAAGTACGATTTCAAAAGCACCAAAGAAGGAAGCTGCAAAAATGACAAATATAACAGTGAAGAAAATATTGGGAATCCAATGTGTGCTTACCCAGTTTGCTGCAGTGGCTCCAAAAGTGTAGGCCACCACAGTACCAATGATGGTATAAAAGGCAATAATAGAAAAAGCAAATAAGAAAGAGTCGCGAAGCGCAATTTTTCTATTCTTGTTGCGAATAAAGAATGAAACGGTCATTGGAATCATTGGAAACACACAAGGCGTTAACAACGCTGCAAAACCAGAAATTAAGGCCAAAATAAACAGGCTCATGTAATCTTCTGTTGCTTCAGCACTTTTAACTCCGTTGAATGATTTAGTTTGACAAATACCTTTGCCATTTTCGAATCGGTATTTTGCTGATCCACTATTGGTTACAGTTGATGCCGGAGTCGTGATGGTTGCAGTATCTTCTGAAGTTTCTTGTGGATTTGCTTCTGTAGGTTGTTCAACTGCTGGTGCATCAATTTTTCCTTCAACATTTAAAGTTGGCGTTTTTATAACTTGATCGCGGATATTGTCGCAACCACTTTCGTTGCAAATTTGTCCATTAAAAATCATTTCAATAGACGAAATCGTTTTAAGAACTTTAATTTTTTGGCGGAATTCACCTTTGTTCACAAATTCCCCAGAAGAACAATGCCAAACTTCATCTTCCTTAACCATGTGATCACCAACGCCATAGAATTTCCCTACAAGTTGATAACTTGGATTGGCTTTGAACTCGATGGTGGCGCGCATAGGGCCATCATACTCAGGACAGTCGCTTTTTTCACTGAAGACATGGAATCCTTTAGGGACATCAAATTTGATCACAATTTCGATGATATCGCCAGCATTGGCCTTTGTTTTATTGTAACTGGCAGTAAAAGTGGGCTTAGGGAAGCCTGCTGCCAAACTCGCACTGATTGAAAGTACGGTTAAAACAATAGAGAAAATGATTTTCTTGAACATAAGAATTACAAAAATAAGTGAATTGAATTTATTTTTATGTGAGATTCGACGGAAATACCCAACAGATGTGAAAAAGTAAATGTAGTTTTCAACGTTATACACATATAGGTTTGAAGTTAAATCAAAACTGAATGAACAAGGTACTCCGTTTTTTTACATTTTGTGGGACATTGACTTTTGGGTTAATTGGGACTGTAACTGCGCAGAAATCAATGAATACCAAAGAATATATTGATTCGTTTAAGCAAGCTGCAATGCAAGAAATGAGGGTGCATGGTGTTCCTGCGAGTATTACATTGGGACAAGGAATTTTAGAAAGTGCGAGTGGAAATAGCAAACTTTCGAAAGATTGCAACAACCATTTTGGTATAAAGTGTAGAAAAAATTGGAATGGTAAAACCTGTCTTGCTGATGACGATGCAAAAGATGAGTGTTTTAGAGGGTATGAAACAGCGATGGAAAGTTACAGGGACCATTCTTTGTTTTTAAAAGGAAGCTCTCGATATGCTGCTTTGTTTGAATTAAATCCAACTGATTACGAGGGATGGGCTAATGGTTTGAGGGAAGCTGGTTATGCCACAAATCCTGCTTATGGTACCATATTAACAAACATTATAAAAAAGTATCGTTTAACATTATATGACAGTATGGTTGTGTTGGGGGAAGAGTACTTTAAAGGATCAGTTGATCAACCAGACTTAATAAAAATCAATGGAGTTCCGGCAGTTGGAGCAAAAGAAGGTGAAAATCCATCGGAAGTTGCTAAAAAGCACAATTTGGGTACTTGGCAAATTTACCGTTATAACGATTTGAAAGAGGGTGAAATGATCAATCCTGGTGAAATTTTGTATTTGCGCCCTAAAAGAAGCAGCGGTTCTGAAGAAACCCATATTTTGAAAAAAGGAGAGACCATGAGGGATATTTCACAGCAATATGCCGTGAAAATGAAACAATTGTATCGCAAAAATAAAATGGAACCAGGGCAAGAACCTGCTGAAGGTGAGGTTATTTATTTGAAAGAAAAAAGACAAAACCCTCCAAAGTTGGCTGTACAAACACCTAAAACTTCGCAAATTGATGCTGTTACAATCATGAATCAAAGAAAAAAGATTATTTCGGAGAACATGCACGAAGTACAAAAAGGTGAAACTATAGAACAAATTGCTGAAAAATACCATACATCGGTGTTGAATCTTGTTAGATGGAATGATCTAGAAAAGGCTGAGGTTAAAGCAGGACAAATTTTGGTGTTAAGCCCAACAATGAAGCCGGTTCAGGTATCAGAAACCGTGGTGAATAACAAAGAAAATGTTGTTCCTAAAACACACACTGTGTTGAGGGGTGAAACGGTTTATTCTATTTCGAAGTTGTATGCAATAAAACCAGATTCAGTGATTACATGGAACCAATTGGAATCAAGATCATTGTCGGTTGATCAGGTGTTGTATTTATATCGTGCAAAAACAAATGGTGCCCCCAAAGCGGCTCCGGTAGCTAATATCCACTTTGTGAAACCAGGAGAAACGCTATACAGTATTGCTCAAAAATACCATTTGCCGGTTGACAGATTAAAGCAATTGAATAATTTACCGAATAATTCAATTAGCATCGGTCAGAAGCTAATTTTACAATAATTTAACACATCTCAATTTTGTCATGATTGTGTCAAAAAATCTCATTTTGTTGGGTTTTTAAAAAAATCGGAAAGATTTATTGGGGGTTTATGTAATTAGTTTTTTAGAATATCGAATGGAATTTGTACATTTCGGGCTGAAAAAACAATTACTTAAACTAAAATGAAAATTTCCTTTAAAAATCTCGGAAGTAAGATTTTTGCATTCACACTATTTGCGTTAGGGTTCTCAACGACGAACTTGAACGCTCAAATTTGTGGTGCCACGAATTCTTACGGGTGTTCGATTGACTGGTTTTCTGGAGTGGAAATCAAGAACAGTAAAGGTGATGTTGCAAGTTTTACTGGTTTAACCTGTTCTAATACGGGTGCTACCAACAAACTCATGACAACAACGCCTTGTATTGACATTACACCTGGTGAAACAATTGAAATGAAGATTACCAACGGCTGTACTTATTATGAGTGGGCTGGGGTATGGTTGGACTTAAACGGCGACAACAAGCTTGATGCGAGTGAATGTTTGTCTGGATCGTCTGGTCCAATTGGACAAGTTGCACCGAATGGTGGTTCAAACACTGGATCCATTAAAATTCCTTGTAACAGTACTTTCTCTGGAACTGCAATTTTGCGTGTTCGTTGCTTGTACATTTCTGTAAATGCTAATCAGGGATGTGGAACTGTAAGCGATTACGGTAACATCATGGATTTCCAAGTAAACATTAAAAAAGTAACGGCTCCTGTTGCAGATTTCACTATTCCTAAAGGAAACAAATACACCAAAGCACCGATTACTTTCGTTGCAAATGGTGGTGGAAGTTGGAATTACAAATGGACTTATTCTGGTGCTGGTAAAATTGGTAACAACAACACTTATAAAGGTGTGAAAAGTTGGGATTCTGCGGGTACATACAATGTTAGATTGGATGTTAACTATTGCGGAATTAAAGATTCTATCGATAAATCAGTTACCATTATCAAGCCAACTGCGAAACCAGTTGCTGACTTTATTTCTGATGTGAACGAAGTAGAACAAAGCTTTAGCTGTCAATTGTTCGATTTAAGTAACAATGGGGCATGGGATTATAAATGGTCTATTATTAGTCCTACCGGACAAGATGATCAAACCATCACGAGCAATGCAAATCCTGTTGTTTATCTAGGTGAGACTGGATGGTACACAGTTTGTCTTGAATCTTACAATGACATTGGATGGAGTGATTCAATGTGTAAGAAAAAATACATTGAATGTACTCCTGCTGCGGTTTACTACCACGGTCCTTCAAAAGAGGCTACCAACAAAAAAGGTATTTTGTACGATCATAACGGTCCTACCGGTGATTATGCAAACAACCGTAAAGCTTCTATCGATTACATTAAAATAATTCCTTGTGGTGCAAAAGAAATTCGTTTCAGTTTCTTGGATTTGAATTTGGCAGATGCTACAGACGTTATCAAGTTTTACAACGGAGATCAAGCTGATCCTTCGAAATTGGTTGCTGCGGTTAATTCTGCCAACCAAGCGTACTACGATACCACTGTAATCAAAATTTCTGCTGGTGTTGCATACATTACTTTTGAATCTGGTTCTTCTGGAACAGGTCGTGGTTATATTATTAACTGGGAAAGTGATTTGAATGCTCCAACATTGCCAAAACCATCTTGGACAACCGAGTTCAAGAAATATGGTGTTGGTGTGAGCATTGATTTCAAAAACACAACTTCTAACGTAAGTGGTTTACCTGATTATGTTTGGACAACTTCTGATGGTGGATATAGTACCAATGATAATTTCAATTATTCTTTCAGTACCGATGGTACATATAAAGTATGTTTGACTGCTCAAACTTGTACAGGTATCGACTCTTTCTGCTCAACAATTGATGTTGAAACTCCAACAACCGCTTGGATGGTAGACTACAAAGCGAGCAATTTGAGACCAAGCATTGGTGATTTGGTTACCTTATCTACCAAAACTGATTATGCAAATAATTTCGAGTGGAGCATTTTCCCTACTACTTTCACTTTTGAAAATGGTACAAACAAATTCTCTCAAAATCCTCAAGTTAAATTTACTGCAGGTGGTCCTTATACATTCACTTTGAGTGCTTGGAATGCCGCTGCAACTAAATCAGCTTCTGAAAAGAAAGTAATTAAAAACAAATATGTTGTTGTAATTGACTATTGTATTCCTTTGGTTGACATGGTGAGCACAGATATCGCAATCAATAATGTATTGGTAAAAGATAAAAACAACCGTGTGTTAATCAACAATGCTACTTCTGGAACTTCATCTTATACTGATTATGGTGATCCTAAATATCCAGCAGTCATGACATTTGGATCTAAATATGACCTCAGCGTTGAGAGAAAAACCAACTCTAACCAAGTGAATTACAAAGCTTGGATTGACTGGAACATTGACGGAGACTTCAATGATGCAGGTGAGGAAGTAATGAGCTCAGGAGCTATTTCTGGAAATTCAGCTTCAGCTACTTTCACAGTTCCTAAGTTGAAAAATAGCTTTGAAGGCAGAACTAAAATGCGTGTTGGTGCTTCATATGGTTCTTTTGCTAACTCTCCTTGTGGCGTAAACCAAGTGGGTGAGTTTGAAGATTACTTAATTGAATTGGCAAACGACAATACCAAACCTGTAATTACATTAGTAGGTTCTGATACTGTAAGGGTTGAGAAATCTTCAAGTGTAAGTTCTTGCTACTCTGAAATTGCGTCTAAAACTTATTCAGCTTCTGATGAAACTGAGGGTGATTTGACATCTGCTGTGATAATCAATTCTGATTTGGATTGCACAGTACCAGGTGTTTATTCTATCAATTTCACTTTAGAAGATGCTTCTGGAAACATGGCTGACCCTAAAACACGTTTCGTAATTGTTGTTTTGGATAGAACAGCTCCAACCTTAACATTGAATGGTTCTGCAACCATGCAAATTGATCAGTGCGCAAACTTTACTGATCCAGGTGCAGTGGCAACAGATAATATTGATGGTAACTTAACCAGCACAATTGAAACTGTAGGAACAGTAGATGCTAAAAAAGTAGGCGACTACAAAATTGTATACAAAGTAAAAGATGCACAAGGAAATACAGCATCATTAACCAGAACTGTTTTGGTTCGTGATACTACAAAACCTGGTATTTACCAAATTGGCAAACGTATTGTAAACAATTCTACAATCAATGTTCAAATTAAGAGCCCATTTGTAGATGATATCTATGCGTATGACGATTGCAACGGTAACTTGTTTATTAGCAAAAATCCTGGATTCAATGGTCCTGTGAACAATCAAGTGCGTGCTACATACCCAATTATGTACAATGCAGTTGACCCTTCAGGTAACAAAGCAAAAGAAGACGGTTATATCATCAACTACCAAGTAGATGATTACATCGCTCCAACTATTGAATTGAACACTGAAGATACTGTTTACCATGATGTTTTAACACCATATTCTTCAAGAAGCGTTTCGACTTCAGATAACTATTACTTGAATTCTCAAATTAGTGTTTCTAGAAAAGGTAATGTTGATCCATTTACATTGGGTGTTTACACTGAAGTGTTCACTGCAATTGATGGAAGTGGTAACTCTACTACAAAAACTAGATACGTGAAAGTTGTTGACCAAATTGCTCCTCAAATTGTTGCAAATCCTGTTAACGTTTGTGTGGGTGTTCCATTCTGGTCAATGAGTGGTTTGATATTGAAAGATAACTACTATGGAACTTCTGATTTGTTAGACAGAGTAAAAGTAACCAACAGCAATATCAATATTTGGGAAGCTGGTTCATATTTCATTGCTTATGAAGTTACAGATCCAAGTGGAAATACATCTACTACTGTAATCAGAGATGTGTATGTAAACTATCCTCCAAATTGTTCAAACACCTTCTCTGGTGTAACCAACTTCAATTTGAACGATGCAGTTTCAGTTTATCCGAATCCAACTTCAGGAAAAGTGAAAATTGGATATGCATTGAACAATAACAAATCAGTGAATATTGAAGTTACAAATGCTCTTGGTTCTGTAGTTGCAAGAATTAATAACGTTGCTCCAGGTTTTGGAACAACTGAAATTAACCTTGCTGATTTCGGTCGTGGAATCTACATGGTTCGCTTTACCAACGATGGGCAAAGCATCACCAAAAAAGTAATTGTTCAAGAATAATTTAAAGAATAAATAAACAAAAATAGGGCTGCCGAGGCAGCCCTATTTTTTTGCTCGAATTCTGCAAAAATTAAATTGATTTTAGGTTTTGCATTTTATGCAACAACAAAAAAGCCGAGTATATCTCGGCTTTTTTGTTGTTCAATGTTTTACTTTGTTGTGTTACCTTATTTTAAGGTTTTTATTACATAGTGTGCAGCATTACCCATGTTTTGCTGCATAATCACTTGGTTGCTGAAATTCATATTTTCAGAATCATTCACTGTAGGTTGGTAAATACTAAGCAACTCTAGATTTTCCACCACATTCACTTTTAAGCCCATGTTTGAAAGATTGTCTACCAATGGAACATGTTTGTTCTCTTTGTTGTCTACCACGCACCTAAAATGGATGGCTGAATTTTGCATGATGTGGGCACGCACCTTAAACTGACTTAGGGATTCGAAAATTTGTTTCAAATGCTCTTCTACGATGAAATTGAAATCCTTCGTGCTTATTTCTAACATCAATTGATTTGATTTGTGAATTTTACATGCCACAGATAAAGGCTTTGAATCGTCACTCACTTTTGTCCCAGCTTCCAATGGATTGATAAATGATTTAACAAACAACGGAATATTAGAAGCTTTCAAAGGTTGAATGGTTTTGGGATGTATTACGGAAGCCCCATAATAAGCCAACTCAATGGCATCATTGTAGGTTAATTCGGAAATGAGTACTGTATTTTCAAATTTCTTGGGATCGGCGTTCATAACACCTGCAACGTCTTTCCAAATGGTGACAGATGTTGCACCCAATAATTTTCCAAATATTGCGGCAGAATAGTCTGATCCTTCTCTTCCTAATGTGGTGGTTTCACCCGTTTCCCCTTTTCCAATGAAACCTTGTGTTATGATTAGATTTTTTTGAGAAAGTGGTTTCAATCGGTTGGTAACTACTTTTTCTGTTTCTTCCCATTGCACCTTTGCATCTCTGTATCGGCTATCGGTGATGATGAAGTTTCTGGCATCTAACCATTGATTTTGGATGTTTTGACTCAACAAATAAGCACTTACTATGCGGGTAGAAATCAATTCGCCATAGCTCACAATTTGATCATAAATGAAGTCATAATCTTCTTTTAGGTTTTCATTGTCTATCAAACATTCCAATTCTAAAAATAAATTTCGAACTTCATTGATCCAAATAAATGCATTTTCTGGAAACAATTCTGTCAAAATTTCATTATGTGATTTGATTATGTTTTGTAAAATTTCAGAAGCGTTTTTTTGATTTTTATACACTGCATCTACCAATGTTTCTAAGGCATTGGTGGTTTTACCCATGGCACTGATTACAACCAAAATATCGTTGTTTTTTTCTTGCGAAATGATTCCCGCTACGTTTCTAACACCTGCTGCATCTTTTACCGACGCTCCTCCGAATTTGTAAATCTTCATCTCTATTTTGTAAATGATAGGGTAAAATATATTATTTTGTTGTTGTTTTGCAAAATAAATACTAAAATCTCAGACTACCCCTATGCCACATTCAGGATTAATCACTTTAGAACAGTTTATTGTAGATCAGCAATCATTATACAAAGAATCAAGAGGTTCATTGAGCCGCATTTTTAGATCATTGGAGCTTGCTGCTAAAGTGGTAAATCGCGATGTGCGTAAAGCTGGGTTGGTTGATATTTTAGGCAACCATGGCGCAACAAACACCCACGGTGAAGAACAAAAAAAATTGGATGTAATTGCCAATGATGTTTTTATTGCCGCGTTAGCAAAAAGTGGGGAAGTAGCTGTGATTATTTCTGAAGAAAATGATGAACCTGTATTTATTGAGGGATGTGAAAACGAAAAATATATCATCGCCATAGATCCTTTAGATGGAAGTAGTAACATCGATGTAAATGCAAGCATTGGAACCATTTTTTCCATCTACAGAAGATCAAATGCAACCAATCCCCCAACAGCGGAAGATTGTATGCAAAAGGGAAAACATCAAGTGGCTGCAGGATATATAATATATGGTAGCAGTACCATGCTTGTATATACTACCGGATTGGGTGTGAACGGATTTACATTAGATGATTCAATTCAAGAATTCTGTCTTTCTCATCCAAACATACAAATCCCACAAAATGGTAAAGTATTCAGTGTAAATGAGGGCAATTACCATGATTTTCCAACAGGAATTAAGCGATACATTGATTATTGTAAGGAAAAAGATAAACCTACCAACAGACCCTATGGTGCTCGTTACATTGGTTCTCTGATTGCCGATTTTCATAGAAATTTATTAAAAGGGGGGATTTTCATGTATCCGGCTACTGAAAAAACTCCAAAAGGTAAATTGCGTCTGATGTACGAATGCAATCCCATGGCGTTTATCGTTGAGCAAGCCGGTGGGCAAGCTTCAACCGGTCAAGGACGAATTTTAGACCTTCTGCCAACAGATTTGCATCAAAGAGCCCCAATCTACATTGGTTCATCAAATATGGTCGAGCAATGCGTCCAAATGCTTGTAGAAGACCAAAACTTTGTCAATCAGCATTAATCATATCAAATATTTCCAACGACTTTATTCCTTTTTGTGGGAATAAATGGTGTTGTAAGTGCGCCACTAGCTTGTCTATCAGCATCCTACGCTCAGTTTTTGTTAATTGAGGGATATGGCCCTGGGCAATTACATGAAAAGCCCTATTCATCCAAGAATCAGTTCTGAAATAATTCGGTGTTGAGGCAGTGCTGCTTTGTCCTGTTGTTAAATCCAAACCGGTGTTTTCACCCAATTGCCAATTTATTTCATATCCCAAATGCATTCCCAAGCCAATTAAAAAGGCAATTGGCATATATGCCAAGTTGGGCTTGGGTGCAAGTTGTTGAAAATGATCGAAAATATAATCGAATAATTCGTGGTCTGAATGATGCCCTTCCTGCAAACAATTCCCAACAATTTCGAGGTAGAACCATTTCAATTGCTGTATGGCAAACTGGTCAAAAGCAGCGTGATTGCCAAGCGCTGAAACTTCCTTGATTCGGAGTAATCCTGGATTGGTTTTCGAATTGAAAACAATTTCAATGGTATTGCCGATTTGGTAATACGCATTTTTATTGTTTTTCTTGTGCAATCCTTGAACAAGAAAACGTTGCAAGCCAATTTCTCGGGTATAAATTGTTACCACCGAAGCGTGGTCGGTGTAGGGGATTTTTTTAATGACGATTGCAGGTGTTTTAATGAGCATTAGTCTACCCAATCAGCAATGAACAAATTCGTGTCGCGTGTGCCACCATTGTTTCTATTGCTGCTAAATACCAATTTCTTACCATCAGGAGAGAACATTGGAAACGCATTGAAAATGCTCGCATTTGTGATGCGTTCTAATTTGCCTGTTTCCGTATCAATCATGTACAATTGAAAATCGTATCCGCGGCTGCTATGGTGGTTACTTGAAAAAATGATTTTCTTTCCTGAAGGATGGAAAAAAGGAGCCCAGTTTGCTTTTCCTAGTTGGGTAATTTGTTTCAAATTGGTGCCATCCACATTTACCGTGTAAATTTCCATGTTTGTAGGGGCTACTAGGTTTTTTGACAATAAATCTTTATATTTAGCTATCTCCTCTGGTGTGTTAGGGCGTGAAGCTCTGAAAACCAATTGCTTGCTGTCTGGTGAAAAGAATGCTCCGCCGTCATATCCCAATCCATTGGTGATTTGACGAGGATTAGAACCATCAATATCCATGATCCAAAGTTCTAAATCACCACTTCTTGTACTGGTAAACACAATAGATTTTCCATCAGGTGAAACCGTTGCTTCAGCATCGTAACCTGGTTCATGGGTCAATTGCTTTTTAATCTTGCTATTCTCATCGGCTACAAAAATGTCAAAATCTGAATAAATTGGCCAAAGATATGCTCCTGAAGTTTCAGGCACTGGAGGGCAAGCATTGTTTCCCAAATGGGTACTTGCGTACAACATGTGCTTGTTGTCTGGCATGTAATAAGAACAAGTAGTTCTTCCCAAACCAGTACTCAACATTTTAGGTTTGTAACCAGATCCTTTAAAACTATCAATAGCACTGAAAAAAATTTGATCGCAGTTTACACCCCATTTGGCATTGTTGCTTTGAAAAACTAAAGATTTATTATCAAAACTGAAATAAGCTTCAGCGTTGTCGCCACCAAAAGTGAGTTGTTTTAGATTTTTCAAATGGGTTTCCTCAGCTACAACGATGTTGTTAGGCTCCGAATGTCCCCCGTGATTTTGCGCATTTAAAACGGTTGCAGACACAATGGTAAGTGCCGCGAAAAAATATTTTTTCATTGATACAAAAATAATTCAAATTAAAGCAATTGCCATGCCATTTTTGGATAACCTTTTCTGCCTTGATCATCATAGAAATCCACAAATTTCATTTTGAAATATTGATTGGTGGCAGTTTTTATCAAATAAAAACGATTTGGTAAAATGGTGTATTTCCCTGTTTGTTGGCTGTATTCTTTCCAATCGTATCCAATTACATCCGCATAATTGCTGTAGGTTTGTTTCAGTGCAAAATCTTTGTTGCAATCTGAATAGGATACAGTTTGATTAATTTCACAAACCTCAATGTTTTTATGATTGGTTAAGGCTCCTCGAATAATATACGGATACGGACTTCCGTGATCATCTTTGATGCTTTCTTTGTAAGTGGTGAAAACAATGTCCCACTTTGCACTTTCAACGGGTTCGTTTGAAACCGTGTCTTTTTTCTGGAAAGAATAATAAACGTAATTGTGTTCTGGCTTGGTTTCGATTTGAGTGAGATATGAAACAGTTGGTATGCTCAAAAATCCCCATTTAAACTGATAAGCACCACCGCTCACTCCCAAAAGTTGAATTTTGATATAACGTTTTGACTTTAAGCTGTCTTCACCGCGGTCTAATACGTAAATTGTATTTTTACCTTCATAACCGGTTGATGTTTTAGTAAAACAATTGCCAAATGCACTTGAGTCAATCAAACCATTCGGATGGTCGAATTTCCAAACAGCATTTTGCAAATGAAGTGGAGAAATTTCGCCAAATGAAACCCCGTTGATTTCACAAACTGAAAAATAAGAATTTTTACCGCCGCAAATAACAATATTGGGCTCACCCTGACAGGCAACACCAATGTCCCAACCTCCAAATTGATTGCTATAGGTTTGCTGTGTTTCGAAATCAAACCATAATTGATTTTCGTAATTTTCACCCATTGCAAAAGTTTTCGTTTGCAGTCCAACAGGTACATTGGGCCTTGGATATAAGGCTTCTTCCTTCTCACATGAGATGAGTCCGAATAAAATGAACAAAAACGATATTGTATGAAATGAAAATCGCACGACTACAAAGTTAATCTACATTGAATAAAAAAGTTCCTCCCTGCGGAAATATTCATATTTCCTGTTCCACCACCATGCACTGAACCCGAGCTGGCAGATGATTGAATTTGTTTGATATCAAATAGGTTTTTACAACCCAATTGGATGTCTAACTTATTCTTAAAAAATAATTTATTGGCACTAAAATCAGCCAAATAATATGAAGCAATCTCAAAAGCTTTTCCATTTTCATCAAATCCATAATTTTTACCGGTGTAACGGCTAAACAATTGCAAAGAGACTTGTGGTTTTTTAAGCTTGTAAGAAATGTTAAAACTGGTTTGAACTACAGTCCAATTTTTCCAGTATTCTTCATTGTTGTTTTTGCTTTGGTTGTTGATCCAAGAAGCACTCAATTTGAATTGAAAGTCATTTCGGAAATATTCAGATTGTGTGGTAATCCCCTGAGAATTCATTTTTCCGATATTGATATATTGATATAAATTAGACCTAATATCGATCAAAGCTAACTGAATTTGATTGGTGATGAAATTCCTAAAATAAGATACTTTAAAGGTAGCCGCCGCATTTTTACCAACAATGTGCCTGTAATCCATCGATCCTATAAAATTGTGCGCAGTTTCTGTGCCTAAATTTGGATTACCTTGCACATTGTGATTGATATCAACAAACAAAAAATAAAGTTCTTTTAAGGTAGGTGCTCTAAATCCTCTGGCGTATGAACCCCTGAAAATTAGGTATTTTGTTGCGTTGTATTTAATTTGGAGGGACGGGATAAGCGGTGCCAATTTGAACCCATTACCCAATATATTTGGCAGCGGATTTTGTCCAAACTGATTGTTATAAATCACCCTAATTGAAGGTTTTAACTGAAAATTGGCGCTTGGACTATAATCAACAGTTGTAAATAATGCAAAATCATAAATGCCATCTTTTTGCACTACTCGCAAAGTTTTAATAGACTCGTATTGGAATTCATACCCGGTTAGCCAATCAAATTTTTTATTAGCACTCAATTTACTCCATAATCCCCTCATGTTTATCTGTTGGTTGATGGTAGTATCTTGATCTGCAGGTCGGGTAATGGTTTCGAATCCCTCTACTAAATCTCTACGAATCATTAATTTTGTTCTTTTGAACAAGTTATAGCTATTTTGAAATTGAAGCTTGTGTCCTTTTCCTAACTGGAAATCCGACACGAGCAAAAAGTCGTTTCTTTGGGTATAGAAGTAATTATTATAACCCGTTACCGTGATTAAATTGTATTCGGCATCACTTCGGTCAGTGAGTTTTTCGTAGAAATAGGTTGATTTTAGGGAGTGGTTGGATTTTTTGAAATTGAAATTCATACCAAACGATCCAAAAACTTTTGTTTTGGGTTTCCAATCAAACGATCTGGTAGCAATATTGAAATCTGTTCCTTCATAGAACTGCCTTCCTATGTCACCGGTTAGTCCTATTTTGCTGTTTTTAAATAAATTACCAATTTGAAAATTTAGGTCATTGTTGAAATTTCCAATTCCATCAGCAAATTGGTTAATTTGAAGTTTATTGTTGTTTTTAATGGCTTTTTTGGTAATAATATTCACAACCCCTCCAATTGCATCAGAGCCGTATACTACGCTCATTGGCCCTTCAATGACTTCTATTCTTTCAACATTGTTTAATGGGATCTGTGAAATATCCAAATTGCCATTCAATCTTCCAATCATTGGAACTCCATTAATTAGAATTTTAACATTTTGACCACTCAAACCTTGTAATTGAATAGAATTGCCCAATATTGGATCTTGACTCAGTTGAATATTAGATTGATTTTGAAGAACATCATTGAGTGTTTGAGCACCCATAGATGCAATTGTTTTCTGAGTGATAACTTCTACTGAATATGGATTTTGTGTGGCTGCTTTTGGAGTTAGTGAACCTGTTATTGATACAGGATTAATTTTATTGATTTCTGTAGTAACTACAATTGTTTTTTCAGTTTCAGTTGATTCCCATTCAGGATTGAAGTTTGAAATTTCTCCAAATTCTTTACCTAGATCAATTCTGAGTTTATTGGGGATATTGAAAACTATTTGTCCGTTGTTATCTGTTGTTTTGTTAAAAACATTGGAAAAAGTTCCAGTTGAATCCATTAATGATACGTCGATTTTCAAACCAACCAAAGGAGCGTTTTGTTGGTCGATGACCAACAAAACCCTCTTTGGAACTTGCGAGTATGTGCCCGCAAGCAAACCAAACATAATAAAAATGAAAAAAAACTTTTTCAACGGTGTTAACCTAAATAGAAATTAATTCTTGCTAATAATCTGACTTTGAATACCGTTTGAAGTTTTTACCTCCACGATATATTGACCAGATGCCAAATCACCAATGTTTATTTGAGCAGTGTTCTCAATTTGAATGTTTGAAGCGTTTCTCACATTTCTGCCATCCATTGATTTAATTGCAATACTCTCAATTTTGGTGTTTTCAACAGGACGAACAAACAATTGATTATTTGCTGGAACTGGGAAAATGCTGACCTTATTTTTTTGCAAATTGGCGTTGTTTGATGTTGTTGTTGCGATCAATTGTGAAGAGTTCAAAATAATTCTACCCATTGAAGAACCTACAAAACCTGTAAAACGAAGACCATAAATGTTACTGTCACTTGACTCAATTAAAAAGTTTAAGTCTTGCACCATGTCATAGCTTGTGCCATTGAATACTTTCCATTTTGAACCAATACGTGTAAGATCTACTCTGTAACCTTCACCACCAGTAGTATCTAAAGCCTCGCTGTGATAAGTAAGTGGAGATTTGGTAAAATCATCCCATGTAACTACTTCAATTTTCGCAATTTTCAAACCTCTACGAGATTCAACACCTACAACCAAGTAAGGCACGTATTTGCTACCGTCAAAGGTTGGCTCAAGGTATCTAGTGAAGTTCAAATCCCATTTTCCATCAGTAGGTTCCAAAGTAACTTGTTTGTTCGTGAAATGAAAATATTTGTAAGTTCCATTTTTTGCAGCAGATTGCTTTAAAGTGTCGATAACAGCGAAATCCTTTGATCCACCTACAAAATCATAACGGAAAGAAAAATCCCCATTAGGATACTGAGCAATTGGCATAAATTTGATAAATGCCACGACTTTACCACCACTTGAAAGTGTGATTAGATAAAGAGAATCACCTTTTACTGTATGGCTACCTGCATCATACACACCCCAAGAGAAATCCCAAGGATTGTTTTTGTTCAATTGTTGATTGAATGCTCCAACCTCATGTTTGTGAATGTCATTCAAAAACATTGGCCAACTTTGCCATCCTGTGGTATCAAAACTTGAATAGGCTGTATTATCACCTTTCGGGTAAGCATAAACGTTTACACCTGCTGCATGATTTGCTCTAATACAGTTGTCGCGGGTATTGCTCGTGTGAGCAAGATGCCAGCTACCCATTGCATTGGCCGTTTTTTTGCCGTTTTGAATGTTGTAAAATACTTGGTTAGCATAACCAGCACCCATTATTACAGTGTCGGTAGTAACAGTTTGTGCATGTGCAAATCCTGAAACGAATAATGCAATCGCGGTTAAAATGGTTTTAGTTTTCATGATGTTGTCAAATTCGGATACAAAAATACCATTCATCCTCCCCAATCACCTTGCGAGAAATGTAAACTTAGTGTCATGAAATGTCAACATTGTGTCATTCAGGGGGAAATTGTTTTTTTGAATCATTCTAAATACAAACTAACTTTGCGTTCAATTGTAAGTATTACAATCAAACAGACAAATCATGGCTAAAATTAGTATCAACATTGCTTCTGGTTCCATAGAAAAGCGTAATGTGGTGGTGGGTATCGACTTGGGTACAACAAATTCTTTGGTTGCATATAACGAGAAAGATCCATCTCGCCCCGTGTTGGTAAAAGATAGCAACAATGAATGCATTGTGCCATCGGTTGTTTATTTTGATGAAAATAACCATCCCATCGTTGGAAGTCATGCAAAAGCCCAAATTGCTCTACATCCTGAAAGAACCATTTTCTCAGTGAAAAGATTGCTTGGTAAAAATTATGCAGACGTAGATGGTACAACAGATTTTTTAGGATACAAAGTCATCAATGATGATCAAGATAATCTGGTTAAAATCAATGTTGGCGGACATTATTACAATCCTATACAATTAAGCGCCATTATTTTAAAGGAACTCAAAGAAAAAGCTGAACAACACTTGAATGCAACCGTTGATAAAGCTGTGATTACCGTTCCTGCCTATTTTAACGATTCTCAACGTCAAGCAACAAAAGATGCAGGGAAATTAGCCGGTTTAGATGTTTTAAGAATCATTAATGAGCCAACCGCCGCGAGTTTGGCGTATGGAATCAATCACACGGATACGGAGAAAACCATTTTGGTGTATGATTTGGGTGGTGGAACATTTGATGTTTCTATTTTGAAATTAGAACACGGGGTGTTTGAAGTGATTGCCACCAACGGAAATACCTACTTGGGAGGTGATGACATTGATAAACTTATCTTGAATTATTGGTTGAAACAAAATGGTATTTCCCTCGATTTGCTCTCAAAAAATCAAATTCAAGAACTTCGTTTATTTGCGGAAAATGCAAAAATTAATTTATCAAATAACCCAAATATAGCCTTCCAAGAGTCTATTAAAATTGGAAATATCACTTTAAATGCATATATTACTTATGCCGATTTGGTTCTGCTAACATCAGAATTGCTCAACAATACCATTACATCAGTAAAGTTGGCTTTGAAGGATGCTAAACTAAAAGCTGCTGATATCCATGAAATTGTGTTGGTTGGAGGTAGTACCAGATTCCCGGAAATCACAAGATTGCTTTCTGAAACATTTCCAGAAGTACATATCAATGATCAAATCAATCCAGATGAAGTTGTTGCCTTGGGAGCCGCAGTGGAGGCAGATGTTTTGTCAGGCAACCGTAAGGATATTTTGTTGTTAGACGTAACCCCATTGTCCCTCGGAATTGAAACCGCTGGAGAATTGATGGACGTGTTAATTCCTCGTAATTCGAAAATTCCAACCCGCGTGGGTAGAGAATATACCACTTCAGTAGACGGACAAGTGAATATGAAAATTTCGGTCTATCAAGGTGAAAGGGAGTTGGTAACACAAAACCGAAAATTGGGTGAATTCATCCTTAAAAATATCCCTCCGATGCCTGCTGGATTTCCCAAAATTGAGATTCAATTTGCGTTGAATCAAGATGGTGTTTTGAAAGTGGCTGCAAAAGAATTAAGAAGTGGTATTTCCCAAGAGGTTGAAATTCAACCAACCTATGGATTGACAGATATTGAAGTTGAGAGGATGTTGGAAAGTGGATTATTAAATGCCCATGAAGATATTCAACTAAGGTTGGAGAAGGAGGCCGTTAATGAAGCCAAACAATTGATTTATACAGCAGAAAGATTCCTTGAAAAACATGGAACTTATTTGTCTGATGAAGAAATTAATGGAACCAAACAACGAATTCAACATTTGAATGGTCTATTGGATACAAACAATCGAAATGAAATATTGTCGGGTGTTGAAGCGTTAAATGATTATACAAGGCCATTTGCAGAACGCATTATGGATATCGCCGTTTCATCTGCCCTCAAAGGAAATAAAATTCAAGAGATATGAAATTCAATGCCTTAGTTGGTGCTTTTTTGTTCTTTTTGCCCTCTTTCGGACAAAACTCGGAGTCGGATTACGAAAAAAATACCAATTTTGGAATGAAGTTGGGTATTTCGGCATCTACCATGTTTGGCGGGGAATTGCAAAATCCATCACCGTTGTTAGGGTATGTGGCCGGGGTTTATTACCATACAAAATTAGATAAACGCAAACTTCATTATCAAACGGGTCTAGATTTAAGACTAAGAGGAAGCAATTTTAATAAAAACATCAGTGATGTTTCTAATAGAACGTATACACGAATTGGATTGGTGTCAATAGATGTGCCATTAAATGCGCTTATTTTATTGGGGAATTATTCTAAAGAAAAAGTCAGTCACTTGATGTTGGGAATTCAACCAAGTTATATCATTAGATCGGTTGTTTACTTGGGAACTGGTCAAATTCCAGCCCAAAGTCAGGTGTACATGAAAAAATGGCAAAATTTGCCGTTATACAATTTTGAGTTAAACGGAATAATTGGCTACCAGCATAAACAAGATGGATTTGGATATCAAGTAGCACTTAAAGTAGGGTTGCATACACTGAATAATCAATTTGAATTGTCTGTAACTGAAACAGATCCTGTTACACAATTACCTGTGACTTATCCCATTACCCCACAAACTGGGTTGGGGAAATACATTGGAACTGGTTCATTAGAATTTGCATTCATTTTTTAAAATACATCGTTTCGTTGTAACTTTGTAAAACTTTGCGTTCAACAGTATCACTATACACCCTTGGTTGTAAACTCAACTTCGCTGAAAGTAGCACCATTGCTCAACAGTTGGAGAAAAATGGCTTCGAGCGAAAGCAATTTCATGAAGGCGCTGATTTGTATGTGATCAATACTTGCAGTGTTACAGATCATGCCGATCGAAAATGTAAGAAGGTGGTTAGTGAAGCTTTGAGGCACAACCCCAATGCTTATATTGTAGTTGTTGGCTGTTATGCACAATTGAAACCGGAAGAAATTTCAAACATCCCCGGAGTAGATATGGTTTTGGGGGCGGCAGAGAAGTTTCAATTGATTGATCATCTACATTCCCTCAAAAAAGAAGAAAAAACGCGTCTTTACAACGCCCCAATTAAAGATGTGAATGAGTTTGTTCCCGGTTTTAGTGAAGGCGATCGTACCAGAATGTTTTTAAAAGTTCAAGATGGCTGCGATTATTTTTGTAGTTTTTGCACCATTCCTTTAGCCAGGGGTAAAAGTAGAAGCGCCAATATTGAAACTACCATTGAACAGGTTAAAAAAGTGGCCAAGGAAGGGGTGAAAGAAGTGGTTTTAACAGGTGTGAATCTGGGAGATTTTGGGGTGCAAACTGGTGAATCTTTCTATGAATTGATTCAGGAATTAGACAAAATTGAACAAATTCATCGTTATAGAATTTCAAGTATAGAACCCAATTTGCTCACCAATGAAATCATTGATTTTGTTGCCAAAAGCCAAAAGTTTGTACCACATTTTCATATCCCTTTGCAAAGTGGAAATGATGAAATTTTGCAACGGATGCGCCGACGATATTTGTCAGATGTTTACGCTTCTAGAGTTGCTTATATCAAAGAAAAAATGCCGCATTGCTGTATTGGGGTAGACGTAATAGTGGGTTTCCCGGGTGAGTCTGAAGAACATTTTTTAGATACTTATAATTTTATCAATCAATTGGATGTGAGTTATTTGCACGTTTTTCCATATAGTGAGAGAGCCAATACCACCGCCAAGAAGATGAAAGATGTTGTGCCTGTTAAAGTTAGGGGAGAAAGAACCACCATGCTCAGAAGCCTTAGCGAAAAGAAAAAACGTTTTTTCTATGAACAACAATTGAATTCTACCCGTGAAGTCTTGTTTGAAGCAGAAGAAAAAGGAGGCCAAATGAGCGGATTTACCGATAATTACGTGAAGGTTACCACCAACTACGACCCTTTATTGGTGAATACTTTGGTTCCTGTGACACTAAAATTAATCAATGAAGAATTTTTAGTGGAAGGAATATTTGATTACGCAGAAATTAGAGCGTAATTTGCATTGTGTTTCCTACATTATACCATTTCATAAAAGATATTTTTGGATTAGAATTGCGCTTCCTTGAAGTTGTCAATACTTTCGGCTTCTTTGTAGCTTTGTCTATTGCTGCGGCTTATTGGGCCATGCAAACAGAATTTCGAAGAAAAACAAACTTGGGTTTGTTCTCAACCAAAACAGAAATTATTGAAATCGGACATCCTTTCCCTTTGTCTGATTATATCATTGGTGCCATTATCTCCTTTATTTTTGGATACAAAATTTTGTATTTGATGGTGAATTCTGGCAATGGATTTGTCCCTCAAGAACATATTTTTACGTCTGAAGGAAGCCTATTATGGGGCATGATCGCTTCGATTTTCTCCGTTACCACCAAGTTATATGCCGACAAAAAGCAGCGTTTAGATGTAGTGAAAAAAGTTGAACAAAAAGTTTCAATTGCAGATGAAATGGGAAATATTACCACCGTTGCTTTGGTATCTGGTTTTTTTGGAGCAAAAGTATTTCACCTGCTAGAAACCCCTTCTCAAATACATTTAAGTACCTTCATTTCTGATTTGTTTACCACCGGAGGGTGGACATTTTATGGCGGACTCATTTGCGGTGCTGCAGGGGTTTTGATTTACACCGCTAAAAAAGGGTACAATTGGAGACACGTGATTGACGCAGGTGGTCCCGCAATGATGCTTTCCTACGGTATAGGTCGTTTTGGGTGCCATTTTTCCGGCGACGGCGATTGGGGTATTGCCAATACACGCCAATCTTCATTTTTGCCGAACTGGGCATGGGCCTACAAATATCCTCACAATGTTTTGGGTAAGGACTATCCGGGTATGGGCATGGAGCCAATTCCTGGGTGCACAGGCGATTATTGCTTTCAACTTTCAACTCCCGTTTATCCAACTCCGCTGTATGAAGCCATCATGGCTTTAGGATTGTTCGCTATTTTGTGGTTTTGGTTGCGCAATAAATCGTTTAATCCAGGTCAATTTTTTGGAATATACATGATATTTGCCGGCGTAGAAAGATTTCTCATTGAAACCATTCGTGAGCACGGAGATAGCCTTTATCGATTTTCTGGTATGGTTTTCTCACAAGCACAAATGATTTCATTGCTATTAATCGTTCTTGGAACATGCGGTTATTTCATTTTCAACAAAAAACAACATTCTTCACCCACAACTTGATGAAAAAAGCATTCGTTTTGGTATGTGTCTTTCTTATTTATGGGGGACTTTGGGCTCAAACTGAAGTTGTTCGTGATACTGTGAGAGATTTCGAGCGACTTGATCCTGTGATGGTTTCAAGTAGCATGGACGAAGCGAAAATAAAAGAGTACCAAACACTCAAACGAAGGGTGATTAAAACAATGCCATTTGCTAAAATGGCAGCCTATAAAATGAAAATGATGGAAGACCAATTGTCTACCATCACCAATAAGCGCGACAGAAAAAAGTACATTAAAAAATGTGAAAATAGCCTCAAAGTGATGTACACCGAACAATTAAAAAATTTGACAATTGGGGAGGGGCAAGTGCTCATGAAATTGTTGCACCGTGAAACCGGTAAAACCAGTTGGGAAATTTTAAAAAATTACAGAGGTACTGCAGAAGCTTTCTTTTGGCAGGCCTTTGGTTCTTTTTGGGGACATGATTTAAAAGTGGAATTTGATCCGGTTGTGGATTATCAAATTGAACACATCATCAAAATTGCAAATTTGGAATAATCCCTCAAATTCTTAATTTTCTGAAACTTAAGATTAAAATTGGTGCTCCAATGAGAGCGCTAATGGCATTTACTTGCAAAGTAATGCCATCAATTAATTGATGGGCAATCAAATCGGCCGAAATGCAAAGAAATATTCCCCAAAGGATTGTTGGAAATAGGATTTTCTGGTGTGATTCCGTTTTGCTGATTTGTTTGGCAACATGGGGGGCAATTAATCCAACAAAACTAATTGGTCCGCAAAAAGCTGTTATCCAACCAGAAAGTATGGCACCTACCCAAATCATTTTTCTGCGAAGTTTTTTTACGTTTGTTCCGGAAGAAACGGCATATAAATCGCCCAACAAATAAGCATCCATTCCAAATCGATTCAAAAAAACGAATCCCATGCCAATGAAAGCGGGAATCACAAGCCAAATGAGTTCGTTTCGCGTAATCCTTTCAAAACTTCCCATGCCCCAGAGACTGAACTGTTTGATTTGTTCAATATTGCCTAAATTTTGCAGAAGATCTACGCCAGCGGCAAAGAGAAAACTCAAAACCATGCCTGTTAGCAAGAGTCGAGTGGTGCTTTCGAACCCGCGGTTTAAAACCAATTGAATCATCAATGCCAACGCCGAACCCAAAATACTGGCCGTGAGAGTTCCTATAGATAAATAATTGCTTACAAATGGGATAAATGGTTGTGCGAACAATAAAACTGCGATGCCAAAGCTTGCGCCTGGGGTAATTCCAACCAAATAGGGACCGGCCAAAGGATTTCTGAACAAGGTTTGCATGATCAAGCCCGCAATAGAAAGTCCAGAGCCAGCTAAAATGGCGGATATGACCCTAGGTTGGCGAAAATTGCAAAAAATTTCATGACTTTCTGTGATGCAAAAAATGTCGGGAAATCCAATTTCGCCGTTAAATCCAACTGTGAAGTCCAAATAAATTAATCCCAACGTGAAGATTAACAGCAATATATTCAGGGTTTTTGACTTCATTTTAGTTGGCGGTAAAAGTAAAACGGATTATTTGAATTATTAGGGTATAATGGATGGAAAATTTTGACAAAATCACGCAACACAAATTCCGGATGTACAGCCCCTAAATCCCAATATTCATTGGCTCCATCACTTTCTATTTTTAAATCACATTGAAAAACTTGCTTGTTTTTTACCGGTTTACATTCTTTGATTCTTGGGTCTGTTTGTTGAATGCAACGTATTGATTCACACATTCCTGGGTTTATCCAGAAATCGGCATTTTTAAGCAAATTATAGCCCAATTCTAACCCAATTTGAGCACTTCCGGTGCCTATATATTGGTTGTTCGATAGCCAAATTGGATTGGCATTTGCGTCTTTTAAGAGGATAGACAAATAAGCATTTTGGCGCGGAACATCCCAAGTGCCCGAATACGGAATATTCACCATAACTGAGGGTGAAGTGAAACTAGAAATTGCTTTTTTTAACTTAAAGTATTGTTTTTCAATTAATTCAAACTGATTGGTGAGTTTTCCTTGTGTGAACATTGAAAAGAATTGAATCCATTCCGCTCTTCCTAATGGATGGGGTTCTAAGTGTGTTTGGCAAAACAAAACAGCGGTTTTGGGGGATTGCAAGCGATTTAAATTTGTTTTCTCTTGATTGCCAATAAAATAAGCGATTAGGATATCGGGGTTTAATTTCAAAGCAGCTTCAGGCATGATTTCACCAAAAGGCTGAACCGAAGGTATGTTGTTTTTTTGAGGGAAAGCGGAGCTTGGAAGGTATTTCGATTGGTCTACCCCAATGATTTTTTGGTGCTGCTTGAGCTCTACAAAAAATCGACTAAAAACAGTTGAAAGTAAAATGTAACGATTACGGTTGGTGATTTTTGCAAAATTTTGGATGGATTTTTTTTGCGTTTTCCCCCAAAAAAATTGTCCAACTACTTCTCTGTTATCGGATTGACTCTTGTTGTTTTGAAACGTATACAGTTTTATAAAGGTATCGGTTGGCGTGAAGCCAATTTCAAATAATTGAGCATACCGATTTTTTGTCCATTGAATTCCTTGAATACCAGATTCTGAGCGGCTTCCACATCCCTCAAAAAATAAAAAAAGGCAAAGAATTGGTGCTAAGAATTTCATATGATTTTCAAAAATAGATTAAAAAAGTTGACAGATAGAAAAACTGTGTTTATTGTTTCTAGAATTTCGTGCAAATTTGTGAATATGAATTTCCCATTGTTCAAATATCGCTATTGGATTTATTTCGGACTGTTCGCGGTGTGGATGACCTTTTTTGATAGCAATAATTTTATTTACAAGTTTAGGTTGAACGCTGAGATTTCAGATTTAGAGGAAAGCATTGAAATTCACAAAGCAAAAATTGAAGAACTCAGAAGGCAGAAAAAAGATCTTTTTGGGAACCAACGGAATTTGGAGAAATTTGCAAGAGAAAAGTATCTGATGAAAAAAGAAAATGAAGATATTTTTGTGATTACTGATGCCGACGAAGATAAAGAGGAGAACGAACCTTAAAATGTGGACATCAATTTGAAAGTGTTTATAAAATGTTTCAAGTTGTGAATTTTTATTGCCCCATCATGAATAGGTTTGCAGTATTCTTTTTTTAACGAAAGTATAAAATATAAAATTTATGAAGTTTATAGCTCCTTCAAGCGATTTGTTACAGCATTTGTTAACTGTTAACGGTGCCATTATGTCGAAACCAATTATTCCAATTTTGGAAAATTTCTTGTTCGATATCAGTAACAATGAACTTACCATTTACAGTACGGACTTGGAAACAAGCATGACCACCGTTGTGCCTGTAGAATCTAAAGACAATATGCGTGTTGCTGTTCCTAGCAAGATGGTTATTGATATTTTGCGTTCTTTGCCAGATCAGCCTGTTACTTTTAATATAGATAATGGCAACTTTGGTATTGAGGTTGTGAACAACAACGGCCGATACAAAATGGCGGGTCAAGATGGAATTGATTACCCTACATTGCCTGAGAAGAGTGGTGATGGTAGCTTCACAGTTCCGGCAAACTTGTTGTTAAGAGCTGTAAGCAAAACACTTTTTGCTGCTGGTTCTGATGAATTGCGCTTGAACTTAACAGGTTTGTTTGTTGAAATGAAAGGCAGCCATGTCAATTTTGTAGCAACCGATGCAAACAAATTGGTTCGTTATACCAGAAAAGATATCAGCACGGGTACTGAACATAGCTTTATCATCCCGAAAAAGCCACTTAACTTGTTGAAAACTGCGTTGCCAAACGACGAAACTCCTGTTGTGGTTGATTATAACAAAACCAACGTGTTTTTCACCTTCGGAAATACACAACTTATTTGTCGTTTGTTAGATGAGAAATACCCAGAGTATTCTGCTGTTATTCCTTTAGAAAATCCAAATGTAATAACCATTTCTAGAACTGATTTCTTGAGTTCTATCAACCGTATCAGCATCTTTGCTTCAAAAACTACCCATCAAGTTCGTTTGAAAATTACAGGTAGCGAATTGACAATCAGCGCAGAAGACATTGAAATGGCTAACGAAGCAACAGAGAAAATTAGTTGTGAATACGATGGTGACGATATGGAAATTGGTTTTAATGCAAGATTTTTGAAGGAAATGTTATCTACTTTAGATGGCGATAGCGTTCAATTGAAAATGTCGCAACCGAATAGAGCTGGTTTATTGGTTCCTACAGAAAATGAAAAGAACGAAGAGATCACCATGCTTATCATGCCAATGATGTTAAATAATTATTAATCTTATTTTTAGTATAAAATAAATACGATGAAAGGAGGCTTTAGCCTCCTTTTTTTTATGACATTTTCATTATATTTCATCATGGTGAAAACAATTATTTTCATTATACTTGCCATATTAAATAATAGCTATGAAAAAAATCATTATTTCTGCCGCAATTTTATTGTTGGGAATTGGATCAACCAAAGCTCAATTTGAAATTAGTAATTTAAGCGTTGGTGTAGCAGCTGCACCAAGTATGTATTTCGCTGATGGTTTGGGCACCTTTGCGAATTCCTTTTCGGGAAAATTGCAATATGAAGCCGACGATAATTTTTACTACGGTGATGTGATTTACGGTAGTAAAAAATTCACAGATTTAGATAACACTAGTATTACATTTATGCATATAAATGGTGGTATGGGTCGCTACTTGGTAGGAAGTGCCGACGATGATTTCAGTGTTTCTGGTAAAGTGGGTGCTGG